>JAESFW010000062.1_pt1 | contig 194441 bp, 191 predicted proteins | sample 9269481 | NCBI WGS metagenome assembly JAESFW01 (sample SAMN14515350, study PRJNA621654) | algae metagenome | isolation source: Lyngbya sp. HA4199-MV5 and co-occurring heterotrophs from soil with... | place: USA: Ahupuaa O Kahana State Park, Hawaii | collected 2009-07-21 | reverse complement strand
CGCTCGTAAGGAACCAATTCGCTGCCGCGGATATCGAGCAAGGCAAGTCGGTCGATAAGTGGAAGGTATATCAGAATGCCTGCGCGGCGCGCACCCTACTTGGGTTGCGCGATCGGGCTTTGGCAGTGCTCAGCGCATTGCTGTCCTTCTATCCGGATCCGGAGTTGAGCGAAACCTCCAACCTCGTTGTGTTTCCCTCCAATGCGCAGTTGACCGTGCGTGCGAATGGCATCGCGGGCACCACACTTCGTGAAAACCTGGCGCTTCTCGTTCAGGCTGGGCTGATCTATCGGAATGACAGTCCCAATGGTAAGCGCTACGCTCGAAAAGATCGGGATGGCGTGATCGATACGGCTTACGGCTTCAGCCTGGCGCCGTTGCTTGCCCGTGCGGAGGAGATTGCGCGGCTCGCCCAGCAGGTGAATGACGAAAATAACCACCTGAAGCGGGTCAAGGAGAAGATTACGATCGCAAGGCGGGATATCCGCAAGCTGATTTCAGCGGCAATTGAAGAGGCTGCTTCAGGCGATTGGCAGGGTATCGAGGCTCAGTACCTGGTTGCAGTGGCAAAACTGAAGCTGGCCAAAACAGCAGGGGACTTCTCCAACTGCCTCGATGAGTTGACGCTCTTGTATGAAGGCGTCGCCAACACGTTGGAAATGCAGCTTATTTCAAAAAAATCCGACACCAATGATGACGAAAACCGTCAGCACATACAGAATTCAAATACCGACTCCATTCCTGAATTTGAACCTAGCTCTAGAAACGAGCTGGGCGCGAAGCTGCGGGAACAACCGTACCGGCAGTGCGAGCCGCTAAAGACATTCCCTCTTTCTATGGTCCTGCGGGCATGCCCGCAGATCGTCGACTATGGGCACGGAGGGCGAATAGAAAACTGGCGCGAACTGATGAGCGCGGCCGTCGTGGTCCGCTCGGTTTTGGGCGTTTCGTCCTCGGCCTATGAGCGCGCTTGCGAGGTCATGGGGCCGGAGAATGCAGCGGTTGCGACCGCCTGCATCTTGGAACGAGGCGGACACATCAACTCACCTGGAGGGTACCTTCGAGATCTGACCGCTCGAGCGGAACGAGGTGAATTTAGTCTCGGGCCGATGTTGATGGCACTCATGCGTGCTGGCGGCTCAGATCAATTAAGATCGGCGTAGTGAAGGTGATCGTTGAAGTGGACGGCGGCAGTCCTGGCATTGAAGCTCTTCACCTTTCGCTCGTTGCATGTTTGCGTCACTTGTGACCTATCGGTGTTCCTTTGTCGTGGGACGACAACCCTGACCAGGTCGCTCAAGGTTAGCATCCCACTTCCGAGACATCCGGAAGCCGGTTGCACGGATAGTGGATAATTTGCTGGGGCCTCTCGATGCCGCCATGTTCAGCCCGTTTCGGGGGAGGAGTTCGGAGTAAATTTGGCGAGCGACATAGGACTGCTCGCGATCACCGTCTGCTTTGGGTGATCGTCGAGGACGACCACCCTGATGGAATGACAAGAACGGGTAGAGCAAATTTGAGAATGTTAGGTCCGGGCCGTGTATCGCGGTCACGCAAGTATCAACTTATGCTCCGAAGCCGGCGGGGCGCTTTCGGTCGCTACAAAAAACAGATTTCTTCTGTCATCGGTCATCACCGTATCGGTTCCCTACCCTCCCCCGTTATGGGGAGTAGTTGGAGCGGAGCTAGGTTTCTCTGATTTATGATGATTGGCAATGACATACACGGTTAAGCGACTGACGACAGGGCGGTGTTCCAGACGTTTTGGCTGACGTCGTTGCCCCGTCCTGGCTTTGAGCATCAACGCTCGCCTCATATGTAGCTTGAGAGTGGCTCGGTACGAGAAAAGAATTTTGGGCTGCTGGATTTCTGCATACAGGCTTTTCGTTCCAGTGGATCGAGCGGTCAAAAACCAGCTTTTGCCCATAGCATTCATTGGCACGGGACGTGGAATATCAACGCTCTCACCGCATGACGAGTTTGCGGCATCTGCTGCGATGTCAGCCTGACAGCCCGAGGTCGTTGCTGCCTCGCTTCGATGCGCCGGATAGTCATCCGTTGCTTGACAGCACGCGAGCAACTCGTCTTTCGTGGTTCGAAAGGGATATGGAAATCACCGATGTCAATCCTGGCGATTCGACTATCCAGTCGGTAACTCGTCCCGATAGCGAAGAGTAATTCCAGCAACGATACCCCTTACCTCTGCCCTGACTGGCCGACAGAGGTGTGATAGCGCTTAGTTGGACTGGCTGCGAGATAGCCTTGGCCATTTTGGTTAGCATGACGATATCGCCGACTGCAGATTTGGAGCTAGCGAGGCTTTGCCTTTCTGCTTTTTCGATTGCTAGCCATTCGCCATTGACAATGCCGTCAGTAAGAAGGGCATAGCTGGCAATGGGCAACCAGAAGTTCAAGTGTTTGTGTCGACTTTGAAGGTAATGATCTCAGCGGCATCCACGAGATTACCACCTGCCGGCGGCGGGAAGCCTGCAAAAGCCTGCAAAGCTGACGCTTTCATTTCAGAAAGACGCTGGCGAGGTTACTGAACTGCGAGGGCATCGCGTGTTCGGTTGTCGGAGTGCTTGGTAGGCGATCTTTGCACAATGTTCTTTTTATGTTCTTTTTCTCGGGAGGCTCTGCATCGACCTTGCGGCTTTCGGCCGATCGCGGAACCTCAGAGATTGTCAGAATGCGCCCAACTTAACACGACATCGGAAAAGTAAGGTGCGCTGCGCTTGCAATTGTCGCTTGGGAAGCAAAGGCTGGTCTCTCGTGACTTGCGGCCGTTGTGGCGAGAAACTGGAGCGTGTGCGTTCCGCGAGAAAGGTTCATTTCGTATGCAGCATGGGCCATTGTCCCTCCCCTCCCCTCCCCTCCCCTCCCCTCCGCCGCAGCTGTCGGTGCCCGAACGTGATGCCGCGGCCATCCTTGGTGTGTCTCTGCCAAAAGATGAATGTGAAGCCGACGGGATCTAAATTAAGATATTGCTGATATGCTCGCAGAACGCACTTGTCCTATCGTTTAATACGACGAAGGTCCGCTCCGACGATATGATGGCGATGCGGAACACTAGTGAGCGCGCTCCGGCGCAGCCGAAATTTGCACTGTCTCCGATGCTGATCGTGTTGAGCTTGCGTTTGCCCTCTTAACCGTGCCTCGCCCCACCCGTGATGTTGGGTGGAGCGCTAACGTAGGCTATTTGCCGTTGATGCGAACATCGTTGAACGTTGTCACACAATATCGACCCGCAGAGTCGCCCCCAATAAAACTAGTGGGTTTCGGGCGTTTCCAGGAATGCTTTCGCGTCTAGGTCGAACTCCAAGAAGAAGTCAAATTGGATTTCAGCTTATAGAGTTCTACGGGGGTGTCCGGCCGATCCATAGCAGGCTAGCTTCCCCTGCCCTTCAAGATGCATCTACATGCGTGCGGTCTAGGATTGGGCCACGTAGTATCAGCTGCGCAGTTATGGACGAGCTTTGTTGCGCCTTAGTTCTGCTTCCGGGAAGCCATTGGCACGGCGCGTGCGAAATCTGAGTCGACGCCGGAGCGAGTTCGCGGAACAAACTGCGTGTTAGTTCTTCGTTTCAATATGCCGGTCCCGGCGCGCCGTTAAGCCTTTGTAGCCGAGAGTACGTGGTGAGGCGCCCAGGGTGGTCGCTTTGACTGGTCGTGCGGATTGTGGAGTGGGTGGTTACTCGCGTTGAGGTCAACTCTGTTTGTTGCGGCTTTTTGGTGGCCGGTTGGAGGGGCTGTGTTCGGTGAGCCGGACGTCATCCCTGATTCATGTGCGAATCTTTCGCTGGTATCGTTGGGAGCTCCCAACAACGGCATTGCCATGTGCATCGAAGTTTCATTTGCTCAGGGAATCGAGGTGGTGAGACTGAGCTGTGTGAAATCGGTAAGTCTGTTGGGAGCTCCCAACAGGCATCCATTCGTCCGACACAATGGCGATCAAAAATATTAAACGGGTTCTCGCTCTTTCGGCTCACTCATTCTGGTTTAACAGTCGACAAGTCTGTTGGGCGGTTAGCTAACGCAGTTGTACCTTTGGCGTCTCGGATTGAACCGGCGGCAAAATCCCGTAGTTTGATCGTATGATCCACGGCGCAAGAGACCTGTCGCGCGGGGATGCTATGGCAACAAGCAGCCATCTGCGCGCGCAGTTGTGGCCGAAAGCCTCCGCCGACGTTCAGTAACCGAAGTCCTTTCGATGAGTCGAATTCAACCGGTCGCAAAGTGCTTTCAAGCGGCATCATAGAACGAAAGCAGACAGACATATCTCGAAAACCATGTGGCAACGGGACAGCCGGTGGGGTTCTACGGCGTCTTTCTAAGAAAGACTGCTGACCGCAGAAACATTTCTGCGTTCCGATGCGTGCCGCGCAGATGCGACCATTCGGCGAATACCGTGCTGCGGTTAAACGTGGTCGCGGGTGCGAGGGGTTGGGATTGCAGCGCTCGGATCTGACAGTCACTGATCGAACGCGACTGCCGCTCGTTGTCGCGCAGGAAGACGGCAAAGCGTTTGATCCGCTCGACCAGCGACGTCACATCGACCTTGTGAAACTTTTGATCGAACTGAATGGTGATCGAACTCCCAAGTGCCGAGCTGCTTGCTTTCGCGACTGTGTCCCGACGGTTGTGAATGCTGGAGGTGGTGGCCACGGCGCCGCCTGATGTGTGCAACCGTCTCGCGACGGTCCGGTGGCGATTGCCGTCATAATTTGATGGAAAGACCGTCTGCCGGAATAGGCGATCTGTGGGCAGTGTTGTCGCTGGTGTTGACGTGGCCGAGCCTCGACTAAGCGCATTTCGATGCACCTCGAAGGGAAGGGGAGGGGGTGTCGGGTGGAGACTTGTCCCATCGGATCTAAGATCCGCGTGCCGGTCATCACGGAGGCAGTGCGACGGTGCTTTTGGGGACAAGGAAGAGCGATCGGACACCGCGCTGACACGACACTTGCGCGCGGGCAATCCGCCACATTGCTTGGCGGCGCGATCTGACCAACCTACAGGATTTTCCCTCCTGAGCGGTTGCGTTCCACATCACAATTCGCCTTGTCGGCGGAGCCGCTGACAAGCTAGTTCTTGGCTTTCGTTTCCAGGTCCGTATGTTTCGTGGTTTGGAGCGAGTTTGGGCTATCTGGCTGTGTTCCGACACTCTTTATCGCGAGATTGGGGCAATGTTATTGCCGTCGCCGTTGCACCGTTAGACGGCCAGAAAGATTTGGTCGACCAAGCCTTTAGTAGCCGGCGTCCTGCGGAACATCGCAAGGAGGTTGGCGAATTGGCAGCGCCGCTCCGCTTTGCGTGGGTGGCGAGATAGTGATTAGAACCTGTCCGACCTGGCTCCGACAGCAAGTCTAGCGGCGGCTTGCTGCTTTCATTGCTTGTCGGCGATTCCGGTTAGTTGTGCGTTGCTATATGCTATATCAAAGATGCCTGGCATTTGCCGCAACCGTGCTTTTTCAACGCTGATGCGAAGGGTTCGATCGTCGGTGCTTTCGCCGACGGCCGTGTGCTGGACATCAATCAAATAGCACTCCGCCGCTGCTCTCGCTCTGCTCCACATTGCTCTTGGCTGTCGAGTTCTCGGAACATAAGTGACGGTTGCATGCTGCTCGTTAGCCAGCAAACGAGAAATTATCGGCGACCGAATGGCCTGATAAACCGGTCGCAATTGATCTGCATTTTTAGACAGTAACGGCTCTAGGAGTCTCCGGCGGACATTTCTGCTCGTTAGCCGGGTATCCCAGGGAGGTGCGGCAAAACGGCTCGTGCCGAAGTATTGCCATTCGACAAAGAGCGCGACCGAACGAAAGGGTGGTGATGCCTATCTGTCTATCTGAAGGAGGTGGTAAGGCATCGCCTTCGACGCGCTCTCGCATGCTTGGTCAAATGTTCTGAGGTTGCAGCCAGCTACGTGTTTCGTGATTGGCGGTTCAGGAGTTTTCGCGCAGGGAAGAGGATGCAGAACCCAAGAAACAGCGGCTGGCGCGGCATGTAGTCAACGCGCTGAGTTGACATAATGGCTCAATGGCGGGTTCCGACCTGTAGGTGAAGATCTTCAAAAGCCGGATTATGAGAACGAATCCACAAGCAGTCGCAAATCGGATGCTCGTAAAGCCTCAGCGACGGATGAGGCCAAAGCGGTGGGCTTCGTCCAGCAGGTCGCGGACAGAAGAGGGCTGCCATTTCTTGCCGCCGCGCACCGGCCGTTCTCCCATCTGATCCAGTTGCGCGGCAATGTCGCGTAGCGACAGATCGGGATCGGCAATGGCGATCGCCGCCACCAACTTCATCAGATGATCCTCGGGGGCGCGACGCGGGGACCGGGCTAGAAGGTCTTTTTCCGCGAGCTTTTCGCGGACCAAGCGATGAACGGCGCGACGCAGGCGCTCGACGGTCCAATCGTGGCCGCGGCGATTGAGCGCGCGCACGACATTGTCCCAACTGTGCTGAGGTCGCATTTGCCGCACCATCGGCAACCACGTCTGCGCAGATGCAATGAGCCCGTCGAGATAGAGCTTTTCTCGCGCTTGGGAGACGGCTTTGATCGCTTCTGGTCGCCGTTCTCGCAGACCCGGGTTTCCAGGAAGCTTGCCGCGCGCCTTCGCCGCCTTGATGCCGGCCTTCGTTCGTTCGGCAATCAGCGCTCTCTCGAGCTGTGCGACCGCGCCAAGGACTTGAAGGGAAAACATGCCCTGGGGGGTCGACGTGTCGATCGGATCGCGGATCGAGCGGAAATGCACGCCGCGCTCTTCAAGATCCTCGATCACTGCCAAGAGATGACTCACGGATCTGGCCAGGCGATCGAGGCGGACGACAACGAGAACGTCTCCCGCGGTGAGCTCGCCAAGCAATTTGGTCAAGACCGGTCGGGCACGTGATGCCCCGGAGCCATGCTCCTGATAGATTCGATCGCAGCCGGCGGCCCGCAGCTCATCGATTTGAGCATCGTGGACCTGGTCGTCCGTCGAGACGCGGGCGTAGCCGATCAGCCGCTTGAGAGGCTGTTGGACATCTACTGTTTGTCGCTTCGCCATCGCGCTTTTAACGGCCTCATCTCGCGGTGATTTGTACAGATATCAAATGCGTGAGAAATTACTCAGTTGCAAGCGTGTTTTAGGTATCGAATGCGAGCTCGCCAGAGTCGAAACGGCAACGCGAATGGCCGATGGGACGTCCGTGGTAGCAAAACCGTGTCAGCGGGCGTCTGTGGCCGAAAATGCCGTTGTCATTATCGCCCAAACTCTGGAGTGGGCGAGCAACTTAGCCCCTCGGCTCGCTACGTGACTTGATGCGAAGGGCGGAGAGCTTTCGCTCAGCCCGATGCTGATGCCGCTGATGCGGACGAGTTCCGGGCGTAGAAAGGCGAGTGCCTAGCCAACCGGTGCATTGGGACAGGCGACCGGTCGGCGCTTCATGGATGGAGACTTCCTTCATACCTTGCTTGCCCGATCGCATCTATTGTTATACCTTTTCACAAAAAAGGTATAACTACTATGAAAACCATCGACCTCATGTATCAGACGACGCTCGCCGAACTCGGGCAACGATCCCTCGATGCGGCGTGGACGGCTGACTTCCCGTCTGAAGGTCGTTTCACCCCTGTGACCGTGAAGGATCGACGTTACTGGTATTTCGACGTCCCGGATGGACGGGGCGGCAAGACCCGGCGCTATGTCGGTCCCGCAGAGGATCCGGAGATCGCAAAGCGGGTCAAAGAATTCCAAGCCCAGAAGGACGATCTTCGCGCCCGCCGCCGAATGGTCTCAACCCTGACCCGAGAGGGCGGTATGATCGCGCCGGACAAGATGTCCGGTGATATTGTCGAGGTGCTCGCGACGGCGGGGCTGTTTCGGCTTCGCGGCCTGCTGATCGGAACGGTTGCGTTCCAGACCTATGCCGGGATACTTGGCGTTCGTTTGCCCATGGCAGCGGTCCTTACAGGGGATGCGGATATCGCCCAGGACTACGCAGTCAGCCATGAAGTTGAAGATAGCCTGCCGCCGATCGTGGATCTGCTACAGACCATCGATCCAAGCTTCCGCCCTGTCCCGCATCGATCAGCGGCGGCCGCCTCTTCTGCTTTCGTAAGCAGTTCCGGCTATCGCGTGGAGTTCCTGACCTCAAACAGAGGTAGCGACGACTACACCGACCAACCGGCAAAAATGCCGGCCCTCGGTGGAGCCAGCGCGGATCCGCTTCGGTTCCTTGATTTCCTGATAAGGGACCCCGTCAGAACGATCTTGCTTCACAAGTCCGGGGTTCCCGTAACTGTCCCTTCACCTGAGCGATACGCTGTCCATAAACTCATCGTGGCTTCACGCCGACGCAACGACGGACCTAGCGCAATCAAGCGGGACAAGGACGTTCGACAGGCGGCACTTCTGTTCGAGGCTCTCCAGCAAACACGAAGAGCGGCCGACCTCACGCTTGTCTACAACGAAGCGTGGGATCGCGGGACTCATTGGCAGAACGGCATCCGCGTCGGAGCGGGAATGCTCACCGAAGATGAGCGGAACCGTCTCAGGGATTGTCTCAAAGCAGGCGCCATGGAGATTGGTGAAGAGCTGAGCATGCCGTTCTAGGACAGCAGGAGAAAGGACGAGTGCCAGACCGGTGGGCTTCGTCCAGCAGGTTGAATGGTTGAAATGCCGGCTGTCCAAACGAACCCGATTATCCAGATGGCTCGGCATGCGAACTTCGGACATACTTCGTCATCGACACATGGCGTCGGTTCGTGCAACCTTGGCGCTAAGCGCAGACGTATTCGCAGCGCCGGGCGACTTCTGAAGGGGATTCTCATGCACCAATTTCCGACGAGCTTCGCAGGCGATCTCCACCTTTCCGGTCGCATGTTCATTAAGGAGCTTCCCGCCGGTATGACGGTCGGGCGAAACCTCGTCCTTGATCGATGCCTCGGCCTTGCGGCGTTGCCCGATGGGCTTTCGGTAGGACGGCATCTTGTGCTGGTCGGCTGCAAAGACATTGGCTCACTGCCGGCCAATCTCAAGGTCGCTGGCGACCTTTACTTGCAGGACTGTGAGAACATCAACGCTTTGCCAGACGACTTGCAGGTCGGCGGGCGGATTATCCGCAAGTGACGCCTACCTGACTGCCTACATCTCGCTCGAGCGTCAAATAACTAACCACAGTACCCGGGCGGCAGACGCGGGCGCTAGATAACCAATCGGGCCGCTCGTCCATTCTTTCGTTCCGCGTTGTTGTAATATCTCGCCGCCTGGGTCACCGACTTGTGTAGCGACTGCTGCATCGCCTCGGTCAAGGAAATACCGCGGTTTGCGGCCTCGGTCAGATACCCGGATCTTAAGCCGTGTGCCGAAAACAGCGTCGGCTCGAGACCGGCCTGTTTGCAACGAGCTTTCAGGATCAAATTGACGGACTGCGGCGTCAACGCGCGTCGATCGATGTTCCCCCACTGGTCGATGCGACGGAAAATTGGGCCTTCCAAGATGCTCGCGTGTTCCAGCCACCCTTTCAGCGCCACGACCGGCCTACCGATCAGGACTACCTGCTCGTCGTCATCACTGGTCGTCGTCTTGGTCCGGCCGAGACGGATTGAGAGGCAGGGAAGGGGAGGTGCGGACGCATCGGCCGGATCCGCTCGGACGGGCTCCTCGTCAACCAGATTTTCGACCCGCAGTGCGGCCACTTCTGAACGGCGGCGACCGCCGGAGGCAAAAGCGGTCAGTAGCAGTGCTCGATCGCGCAGATCGGCTGGTTTCTCGCCGGCGCAGGCCGAGAGCAGCCTTGCCAGGACGTCCCCGGTGACCGCCCTTTTGCTCTTTCTTTGCCGCGGCCGGGCGCTGGCCCGGACTGCAAGCCGCAGCGCTGACTTGAGTGAGGGGCCATTGAAGGCTCCCGTCAGACCGCGCCAGCGGGTGAGGATCGACCAGCTCGTCAGCCGGCGCCGAACGGTTTCGGGCGCGTGCGGTCCGTCGACGCGCAACAGGCGCTGCAAACGCAGGCTAGTTTCGACCTCTGCCGGCATCCCATGGGATGGATCCTCTGCTCGCCTGGCCGGATCCCACAGATGGTGAGCGATAAACTTGAGCAGCAGGCTCTCAGGCGCCGGCCAGGGGAGGGGGCTACCTGTGGCGAGCTGGCACCAGACCTCCAAATAGCCGAGATCGGAGGCGAGCGCCCTGAGCGTGTTGTCGCCCATGCCTTCGCTGGCAAGATGCTTGAGTGTGGCGACGTCGTCGTCAGTGAGAAGGGTGGCGAGCTGATCGCGCCGATCGAAGGGCAGAACGGCGTCGAGTGCATCGAGCTCTTCGGCGCGGCGGTGGACGGCAGCGGAAGGAGTGCTTTTTGCCAACTTCACGGTTCCTGCGGCTGTGGCTTTACCGGATTCTAGGGGATTTGCGACTCCAAAACTATCGCTATCGATACTTGAAACCTATCGATAGTGATGTGCGCTTCCTTCGATCATACCAAGTGAGGAACTCTAATTTTGAGATAGAGTTCTCTTAGGAAATCATTTACCATGATTTCAATGCCTTACGATCTCGCCAGATTACCCGTCCAGAGCCTGCTGCGGCCACTCTCGGACGCCGGTGTCGCACTCGCCCGTCTCGACGAGCGCATCGCCCGTTCGCCGGTCGGCGAAGGCTTTCTCGAACGCGCCCACTTTGCCGACGCCTGTGCCTCGCTGTGGATCGACGGCGAGCTCGTCCATCTCGAGGACCTGGTGCTGCACGACGCCGGCCACGACATCCGCACCCCGACCCACGAGCTCACCATCGCCCGCGACGTGCTGCGCTCTCGCCGGCGCATCGCATCCCAGCCGCCCGGCTGGGCGCTCAGTCCGGACGGTCTGCGCACCCTCCGGCAGGCGCGGTCTGCAGCATCACTAGGTCGTGACAGCGCCGAGGGAAATGCTGGCGCCACAGCCGATCCTGCGTCCGTCGAAGCAGGGGAGGGGGAGGACGCATTTGCGCAAACCTCCACCCCGTTCGACGCCGAGCTCGCCGAGATCGATGCGGTACTCGCCCGATCCGAGGCGGCCATCGAGGCAGCCAAGGCGCCCGGCCCGGCTCAGGCCGCCGCCCGGGATAGGGATCCGCTGGTCTATGATCTTGATTGGGACGAAGACGCGCGCCTTGAAGAATGGCGCGGCGTGCTCCAAAAAATCGGCGATCTGCCGGCGGCGCTGCAGGCGATCGTCGCCTTGGATGCCTGGAACGAACTGGCGGTGTTGCAGCACGCGCCCTGGCTTGGCCGGCTGTTGGCGGCCTCGATCCTGCGCCAGACCGGTGTTACCACCGCGGCGCATCTCATCGCCTTCAATCTCGGCCTGAAATCCATCCCGGTCGATCGCCGCCGGCATCGTGACCGCGGAATCCGATTGCTCGCCGTCACTCAAGGTCTGATCGCGGCGGCCGAGTTCGGACTCAAGGAGCACGATCGGCTGGCGCTGGCGCGACAGATGATGGAGCGAAAGCTCACCGGCCGGCGGACCTCGTCAAGGCTGCCGGACCTGATCGAGCTCGTCATGGCAAAACCGCTTGTCTCGGCCGGCATGGTCGTGAAGACGCTTGAGGTGACGCCGCAGGCAGCGCGGCGGATTGTCGGCGAACTCGGCTTGCGCGAGATGACGGGCAGGGGGAGGTTTCGGGCGTGGGGCATTCTTTAGTCGCACTCGGCCGGTCGATTTTCGGCGGGCAGGGTCTTGAGCAAGACCACGTTGCTTTCGATGTCATCCACATCACGCTTCTGAGACCATTGGCGGTTCATCGATACTGATCACCGCGCGCTATCGCATCCCTCAAAAAATAGCGTGATTAGTGAACCGGGGTGGCGTCAGGAACGTCATAGACGTTCTCGGAGAATGGCGATGTCAGGCGGTGGTCCAGGAACGCACGAATTATGTCCGCACATGACTTCTCAGTAGGGTCAATTCTGCCTTGCGCATCGAAAATTAGGAGCAAACCGAATTGATGGTGTTGCTCCCTCAACTTATCCATGAATGCCGCATTGCGATAGTGGCCCTTTTGTCTGATGGCGCAGACCCTCCGAAGATGGAGTTTATTCGTCCCCACGAACGTGACCAAGGGAGCTATGTCGGAGAACAAAGACGAAAAGTCGTGTTCCGCCTGTAAGGCGGCAAAGTCATCCGCGTGCGCCTGTTTGTAGCTTAACACCGACTCAAAGGCCGCTTTGTTCGTCATTAGCACGTCGTCATCAATGATAAAGAAATCAACATGGCGCGAAACGCTGAAGGTTGGCGCTTCCTGTAGCGTTAGCTCGTCGTCAGCAAAAAGAACCGTGAGATGGTTGACCGCCTTCTGCGACTTCCATGAGGCATCCGTTTTCCGCACAGCGTAGAGGATTGAATCGCCACTCACGAGCTTGATGACATAGAAGTCGCTGTTACGCACATCTTTCAGATTGCGTACCTTCTTCGGAGCAATCTCCGCAGCCATCTGCGCCGTCAGCAGCCCGGCGTGTGTGAGCAGGCCATCGATCCGAAGGGCGCTATCCTCATTATTTTGAGCCAGCAGGCCGTAATCATTGACTTCTAGAATTCGAGCACGCTCCTGAATGACGGCTTGCTTCAGAGCGTCATCGAGAGCTTCGTCGGTTTGCACCCAGCGCCCTGTGAACACTGGAGCCGCTCCCGGCCGGAGTGATTTTTTGAAGACCCAAAGAGCGACGGTCGCTGCATTGATGTCAAAATCCGTAAATGCTTGCGGTACAGCCATTTTCAGTCATCCATGTTGCGATTGGGCTTGACGATGAGAATATCTTGGATGGCAACCTGCCGATGACGCTCGCCGGTCGCGACGGCACCGTAGACGAGCGCATTGCTGGTATGTTCCGTCGCATCCCCCACGAATCGGTACGAGAGCTCATAAAGCCGCCACCCAAAGGCGATCAGGATCGGGTTCAGAATAATTTGCCCCGAACGATAGGTGATCCAAAACATCCAGCCCAGGAAGATTAGAAAGCCTACGAACTTCCCTGTCTCTTGATAGTCGATGCTCATGAAAGACACGACGTAGGGCAGTGTGTAGTTCATGAGATCGGCCGGCACGTGCTTTACTTCTGTCAGTTGAATTTCGTGCTTCGGATGGACGAGCGTCAGGGCGACCAACGCAACGATGAAACACAACACGCAGGCCCCAAATATTCCAAGTGCAAAGCCCGGGTTATTCAGCGGCAGCGAGCATCCCTGCTCCCAGACCTTCCAACATATTTCTTGATTCAAGCGCGTGTAATCGACGTTTTGCGCAAGCAGAATAAGGCTGAGGGGCAGGTACGAACCGACGAAGATGAATATCGCGCTAATCAGGCGAAGTTGCATACGGCACTCTCTTCATTTCTTCCGCAATAAAATCGTGAGTTTTGGCCCTTTCCTGTAGCGCATGCGGCGTTTTCGCGCCAATATTGTATTAACTTCGACTGATTCACCCTATCCGATAGCCGGTCAAGGGCACGTCCAGTGTCGCCAGTGGTGCTATGGGGGTCGGGTTTGTGTTGCGTTGCGGAATAGAGCATCAGGGGATTTGCAAGGACGGCATGCGGGCGGCGCGTGATGTTGAGGGCAGCTTTGAGAATGCTGATGATCTGCTTTGGCAGGCTGTCTCTGGCCGACTTCCTCAAACCGGCGACATTCACGTCCGAAAAGCGGGAAGAATTGGTCCTCTGGTTGAACTGGCCATGGCTCGCCGTCTCTTGCCAGACGCATATCGGGCCGTGACGTTCGAAGCGCGTTTCGTCGGCATGGTGGATCAAGCACTCGATCACGGCACCATCACCGGTAACGGGATCAACGACGTTGCGGGCGTTTTCCCCCTGTTCCGTCACGACCCTCAATCCGGCGATCAGTCGCTCTGGGATCAATGGGCCAAGCGCGCCGAGAATGCCGCAGCCGCGCGTAATATGCCGCGAAGACTTGTTGAGGGCCTTCTTGGTGCGCTGGGGGAGCTCCAGGACAACGTCTATACCCATAGCGGCCGGATCGATAGCGGGCTTGCCGCCTACGCTGTAAGTGGCGATGCGTTTGAGTTCGTCGTTGCCGATGCTGGTATGGGAGTTCTGGCCAGCCTCAAACAAAACCCGGAGTTCAGACAACTCGAGCATTCTGGCCAAGCGCTGCGCGAGGCCATATCCGACGGCGCCTCGAGGTTCGCGCGCCAATCGGGACATGGCTATGGGATCGGTCAGCTTTTTCGTGCGCTGGCGCATGAGAATGGCGACCTACGCTTTCGTAGCGGGGATCACGTCCTCACGCTTAGTGGTGACAATTTGAGCCCGAAGGGCAAGCTGAGCATTGTCAAAAAAGCTGATCTGCCCGGTTTCATCATTTCGGTTCGGTGCGACACCTGGCGTGCGCTGAACAAATCGGACCGGCTTTGACGGCTCGTGCATCGCCATTTCCATCGCCATGCGGATGACCTTGACGTTATGAGCCAGAAGCTCGTCGAGGGGTGCCCCCACCTCTGTCGGTGACGGCGCCCAGTGCAAGCGCCCCGCCTCGTTGAGGTACGCGCGGCGCCGACGCTGCGTTCGCGAAAACGATTGGGTTTCAAGCAGCGTTACTCGGCGGAACGCTTGCGTCAGCTGCGGCAAGATGTGGAGCCCGCCACGGACGACGATATCGAGCGGCCGGCCAACCCGGCGGGCAAGCAACATCAGCTGCGACGTATGGAAGGTGATGCGTTCGCCTCGGCCACAGCCGGTCGCGAATTCAAAGGCAACCACGCCGATCTCAGGGCGTCCCTGGATAAGCTCTGCCCAGCGCTTATAATCGTGCTCGGTACGCGCGTTCACATGGAGCGCCGCGGGCAAACCAGCCGCGGTAAACTCGCTCCAAACCATAAAAATGCGCTTCATGGCGTGGAGGTTGTCTGTTCTTGGTACGTCAGTGAGGACGCTGTAGTTCGGCGCCGTTACCATCGTGATTCCAAGTTTGCGAAGTTGCGCGATTAGCGCAGGGCGGTTGTCTAGTTCCCACCACCGCTCGATGATGTGGTCCTTATCTACCCCGCTCACGACTATCGCAGCCTCGGCCGGCACCAGAAACCGCGCCGATAGTTCGTCCCGCGTGCGAACGTGCAACTCTCCGCTTCCCAAATCGACAAGTTCGGCGAGGGGGATGGCGACGACCGCTTCGTCCACCGGTAAGGATCGGCTGTATTTGTGATGGATGAACGGCACGACGGGCGGTAGGCTGGGTAGCGGCAGTTCTTCAAGACGTGGCAATGTGCCCAGGTCAAGACCGTCAATTTCGCGCATCCGCGCAACGAAATGGGTCGGATTGAAGCGGCAAACCATGTCGCACTTCGACTTGTCAGAGCAGGTGCACAAGTCATGGCAATCGAGAAAAATCCCGGCGTCCGTGTGAAGCCCGCCGCAGATGCCGAAGTCTTTGCAGCCGCGGCAGCCCAATGCTGGGGTATGAACGGCGGGATCATCCCAAAGCCGCTGTGGCTGCCGAAATATGCGTGACGGTTCATGGGCAGGACGTACGCTCATTCAAAATTTACCTCCGCCGTATCGCCAAAAAGACCAAGGTGCGTCACGCGAGCCTCGATGAAGCCCTTGCCCGCTATGACGGCCGCTGAAATTTCACTGCTGGGGTTGCGAATACGGCCGACCGGGTGGAGCCCCTTTGTCACCGCAAAGTCATCGCTGCCGCGCTCAACGATGCAGGTATCGCCAAGGTTGAGCCGCGTGCCCGGAGCCAGTTCGACCGTTACACTGTGGCTTGTCTCCGTGATCGAAAGATCGAATAGGGTTGGTCTCTTCAGACGATCAAGGCCGCCATTCCAGCGCTTTTTCCACGGCTTACCGGTATTGCTGCGTATGTAATCAAGACCCATCAGCCAACCTCCAACAGCGGCATAAAGTTCTTCGTCTTGCCAACACGGCGTTCAACAACAAGGCCCTTTGCCGCTAGCGACGCGAGGCGGTTGTTCCAAGCAGTAGGTTTAATTCCCTGATCTTCACCAAGCGCCGCGAGCTGAGGCGCGGTTGCTTCCCCAAGGCGTTGGATGTGTTCAAAGGTCGTGCGAAGGGCGGGCTCAAGCTCACCCACCAGCTTGATATCAGCGAGAGTGCCACCGAGGTCCCGAATGCATGTCCAAAAGACATCGCCCCTTTGCCGCGCGAAAAAATCCAGTTCTTCGATGACGGATGGACCCGCGTTCGCGACCACGGGATATAGGTTCGCCTGACTGGTTCGTGCAAAGTCCCGGAAACCGATGACGCATTCGCGGAGAAATGAGGACGTCGCCACTTCGACCCCGGCAAAGTCCAGGAAAACAATCTTGCCACTCGCTTCAGGCTGAACTGTCGCGATGAGATCGGACAACACCTTCCGGCCAGCCAAGCTGCCCGTCAGTATGTTTTTGCCGCCAGCTAAATCGAACACCGAAATAAACACGCTCACTTCCTTCATTTGCAAAAATGAGGATAATGAGACAAAGTGGGGCCGTCAAGAGGGTCATTACAGAGCGAGGTGACGGTGACTGGCATTGCGGCCGATAAAGATCCAGGAAGGAGGGCGGCGTCAAAACTTGGAGGCGAGGTCAAGAGTGAACCATCCAGGCCAAAGTCCCGAAGCTCGTCAGAAGAGTTCGGCGGCGGTCGTCTGTTGGCAGGCGACCCTGCGCGGGTGTCGGGAAAATGCAAACTCGACGAAGCTGTCCAGTATGCCATATCGCGTCGCGACATATTCGAGCGCTTCCTGATCGACGGTGGCGTCGAGCTCGACTCCAACATCGTCGAGCGAGCGATCAGACCCAGGCCATGACCAGGGATTATGCGAAGCTTGGATTAAGCGAAGGGGCTTTCCAGCTTTACAAATAACTTTGGTGTTTCGGCGTTTGCAGAAGCAGCGTGACGTTTCCGACTGCGCATAATTTCATTCTCCCCGTTCTGGTTACTGGAAGGGGGAATTCCGTGAAGCCCGCCATTTTGCAAACTGGAACTCAAGCACGGCTGTCGTCCAGCATTCCGTCAGCCGATAAGGAAACGCTATTTCGCCTGTTTCCGGGAAATTCGTGACCTGATCGCTTCCGAACGGCAGTGCTGTGGAGGCGTCACGGATGAGGAGGGGCATGTCTTGCAGAGAATTAGAACCCGAGCGTCGAAATTGCTGTGCCCTAATCCAGCTACACGACCACTTCGTATTCTTCTCCCGCCATCACCTTCCTGAAAAGATTCACTGCTTCGTGCGACCACTTACGCGCCATACTTGAGGCCTTTGTGCCGGTCTTGATCCTGCAGTGATAGCGATTATCGCTCGACCTAAGATCGATTCCCTTCTCTGCCTTGATGCGGTGGATCAGCTTATTCAGTGGCTGCCAGTGGGTCAGGCCAAGTCGACCAGCAAGTTGAGTGATTGTTAACGGATGCGACTGGTTTGGATTGTCGACCACCGTGATACCGAGAAGGGTCGGCAGGAAGTCCTTTTCGTCAGCAACCTTCTCCAACGTCTCGTAGTTAACTTCCACCGCGCCCTATGGAATGTCATGACGTACAAGCCTCATTGTTCTCGCCGCGAGAGCCCGAACTAGCTTTGGATTAATCGACTTCAACGCAGACTGGCTCTTCAACGCCTCGAAGATCCAGTCGAAATTGTTGGTATGGATAGCGTGAATCCGAAATTCCTTCCCGTCGACACCGAACACCGCCTGGTCGGGCGGGTGTTTCTCAATTTGGTCGTGCCTCCAGATCACCTGGTAAACATTCGGAATGAGGCCGTCTTCGTCCGCGACGAGCTCACCGATGTCCCGCAGGATTGACTTCACATTCGGGTCTCCCATCCCATAGCCGAGAATGAAGACAGGATGCTCCGCGAAGTAGGTCAACAACTTCGCGGACACGTACTTTTTCTTCTCGGTCCACTCGTCGTAATCATGCTTTGTAAGAACGATCGAAGTTGGCTTCGAAATGTCCCCATGGATGTGAAAGATCTCACCGAAGCTGTTCGTGTTGTATCGCAGGATTGTCTGACCGCTGATGGGTTCGTAACCATCAAAAACCTGTTCGAGGAACATGTCATAGTTTGTAGTGATGATGGCATGGGGCTTGATGTCGGCGAACGCGGCCAGCTCCTTGGCGAGGTCAGGGGCTTGGATGTCACCAAGCGCTGGCGTGATCGCAGCGAAGTGTTCGCACACCAAATGCTTTAGAAAGGCGTCTTTGCTAACCTTCGAAGAGAAGTACTCTGCCGGAAAATGATTGCGGCCCTCCTTCCACGCCCACTCGAATGCCATGTCCGAAAGAACCGTTCCGATGGCCACCATGTCGTCATCGAACTTCTGTCGATTGTATTCGTAGGCGTCGGCTCCCGCAGGCAGCTTTTCGAACATTGCCTTCAACAGCTCTTGCCAGTTCGGAGCACCAAAGTAGCGGCGCGAGATGCCACTTCCGACGAACAGGATCGGTTGGCATTCGAATTCCAAGAGCAAGTCTCGGATCGCCGCGTCCGCCTTGAGCTGATATGACGTTTCCTGGTCCACGAATCTCTCTCCACTGTGTCGCGCTAGATAGGGCCAGCTGGGGGATTCGAGGTCAATTCAACGTTGTCATTATCGGGGCAGGATGCACAACCTTTTCTGGCATCCTTCCAGCCTCAATGCATCACCCGCGGAGCCCCTTACAAGACCAGGCTGTCAAAAACGCTCGCCCTGTGAACAGAGCACCAGCGCTAGACGGTCGCGCCTTCTTCGGCGTCTGGTCTGTGATGAGAAAGGTGTCGACGCTCCGAGCAATGCCACTTCATGGCGAGACAGACAATCTGAACAAGCTAGAAGGCGAAGCCCATTTGAGTTTTTTCAAGCCCACCTTTTTTAAGTTTGTTTATCAGCGCTGTAAGTCCAATCTTTTTTTCAGCTTGATCCAGGGCATCCGCGGACATAACGCCTGTAAGGTTTTTCAAGTCATCAACCCCCCTGATAATTGTGAATGCATCCTTTTTCTTGACAAAGACTACGGTCTTTTTTCCCCGTCGCGTCATTTCAAGAACATTGCTAAGGGTCCCGGTACTTTTCGCATCCCACAGCATGAAGCCCATCTCAGCGTCTTCTGCCATCGCGACATCTTTAGCCGTGAAAAACGCCTTGGTCCCGGGCTCAGCGCTAGTATAGATTTCTCGTACCGGCCAATTACCGAGGTTGTTCCGTGGGGTGCTCCCCGAGCAGAAAACCGTCACGTTCGTTGCGCCGCGATCAGCCAAAATCTGCTGAACAGCCTTGTCAACACCATTGGCGTCGCCGACGATCACAGCGAGCTTTGATGAAAGCATGCTTTCAATTTTCTCGACGAAAAGGGACGGCAAGCTCTTTATGGTTATCGAGCCCGCTATGAAGACTGAGTTCATCATTTACTTCCAGGTGAGCGCAGCGACATATATGCCAGCAATCTTATTATACGTTCGGAGGGCATTTGTCGCGGCCTCCATTGAAGCGCCACTGTCAAACAAATCGTCAATCAGCAATGCATTCCACGAACCCTGATTTGTAATCTCGTCATTGATAGAGAACCTACCAGCGAGTTCGGCAACCTTCTCCTCCTTGAAGCCCAAGTCCTTTAGCTTCTTGCCTGTCGCTGAGGGCGCCTTTACGATGATGTTGGTGAAGCACTTCACGCCCATCAATTTTGCGAGGTCTTCCGCAACCGCATCTACAGGCTGTCTTGCACGTTTTTGGGACGCGGGCATAGGAACGATAAGTCCAATCTCCGGAAAATTAGGGACAATATGCTCCCGTACCGCCTTCGCAAGATTAGTGGCCTGGCCCCAGTCGCTTCTGTATTTTAGTTGATAAACTGCCTCACCGGCTTCTGTTCTTAGGGTGTCAAACGTTGGGTGCCCAAACTCATTATGGCCCGCAAATGTGCTCGAAACCTTGTGCTTATCTAACGCATATCCATTGTCCCACGTGCCGGTAATCTTCTTTAAAGTCACCTTCATGTTTGCCCCTATTGATTGCTTTTTGCGCAGCAATCCTAACACTAGTAGGAGTAAGCGGATCGGTAAATAATAAATTTACGGTTGCGCTACTTCTCGGCACTTTCACGAATTCATACTGCCGTTCGCTACGCTGCCAATGCGCTTCCAGCCGGGATTCCGTGTCCCTTTTGTCGGCTAGCATCCGCTCAACAATCTTCCCAAGCGGCGTGCGTTCGAGCTTTTTATCCATCGAAAACGTCCGTCCCCGGCTCACGTCGAGAATGCGAATTTCTCCCGCCGAGCCGCCCTCGAACGGCTCGTTGTCCAGTGTCTCGTTCCCTAGACTAGAAGCTCGTCGCGCAACTGCGGGTACTTATGTTGCTTTCCGCCGCGGTGCATTGCTTTAGCGACTTTCTGTCGTCCAAGCTGAAGTTCAACAATACAACGGCGATTGACTACTCGTTCCGCAGAATGTGGCTGACCGACGCGGCAATTAGCGCAGTGCAAAACCATGCTGTAAGGCGATGAACTATGAGGTAATAAGTCACCATCCTGCCGGCACGGGTGTCTCCACGGACAACATAAAAGCGCCGTTGACCGAAATCGGTAAATGGCAACAAAGATTCCATCGTGAAGGCTGCCGGGCTAAAGGTTGGGTACTGCGCCGCAGCTGTACAGACTTCGTTGGCTTTGAGTGCGTCAGCGGGGCAAAATGCATGATTTTCTCTTGCCCAGTCGAAGACGAGGTAGCCGAGGGCGATCACGGAAAACAGTGCAAGTAGCGGCCGCCATGGACGATGCCCATAACCGTAAGCCGTATCAAGAAACAGGTCCCATACGTATCGTGCGCCCGTCAAGGGTAATTTGCGGCGTCGGCTTTTCCACTTGTGCATGGCAATCTGGGAAGCGGCAGCCTCATTCCCCATTTTCCTGTAAAGCGATGCTAAGTGTTCGAACGGCTGACTGCGATAGGATGGGTCGCGATCGAGCCAAGTTTTGCGTAGTTCAACGTTCGCTGCTTTGACCGAGGGAAAGCGGTCATACTCGAAACCTTCCAGGCTGATAGTGTTGGGCCAAGAGCCTGTGTCATCGTCAAGTACCCCAACCTTGGCGTTATTCAGAAAGACGGTGGAGTCCGCATCTAGCAGTTCGGGCGCCCAGTGTAACCGTCCTTGGCATCGTAGGTATCTGCCGTCAAAGACCATTGGCTCCGCCCCGCGCTCCAACTTGGTTCGATCCAAATCTATGGCTTGATCCACATACGCGTTCCACAGAACGATCGCGCCGCGAAATGTCGTTGACGGTGCTAGCAACAGTCTGCCAATACGGGTCCGTGCTAGGCCCAGTGCGACTCGCGATTCGGAGTGCACTGTCGACCCTATCACTTGGAGCTCATTTGAAATTACGGCGTCGTTAATTTCCACTGATCCCGTGACGGTTGTTTCGAGGCACGATACGGACGCTGCGTGTAGCATGTTGGCAAGAATGCCTGCGCCGAAGTCTGCATTCTCGATTCTAAGCATGCCCCCGATCGAAGATCCGTACAGATTATATCTAGCTTCGAAACGGGTCCCTTGATCGATAAAGATGCCCCCGGATACTTTCATGCGGCGAAAATCCACCGGGATTCGGCTTTCACTATGGGGCCCTTCGAACATAGTGGTACGCAACTGAAGTTCTTCTTGTACGCTCAGGCCATAGCAGTGCACATCGCCTGATACTCTGCACCCTTCGAGAGTTACTCTCCCCTTCGCCGAGGCGAAGCGAACGTCCAATGCAAGTCTACCTGGCGCCGACAGTACCGCGTTGATAATCTGCAAGTCGGCCCCGATCTGGCTTCCGTATAGAGTGGTGGGACCGTTGGCGGTGAAGCCCGATAACATCAGGACTGAGCCCTGTATCCGGCTTCGCCGCAAATCTACCGCGAACTCTGCGCCACCCGCTGAAACGGTCAATGCCCTACAATTGAAGTCGCCGCCAATCTGAGCCGAGAAGAACCGGATTGCTCCTCGTATTTTGGTATCGTTGCGAAAGAAACATCTGCCTGCAATCCGTATGCCTTCGGCGAGGAAGGCATTGTCCTGCCCGGTGATTGAACATCCATCGATTTCAAGATCGCTCCCGATACTGGCGTTATTTAGCGCCACTGTTCCGTCAATAGTTGAGGAGTGCAGTCGGAATGTTCCCTGGCACGCGAGATTGTTACAGTTCCACGCGCCATGTCCGGGCCAGGAGAGGGTGCTTTCGAGCAACTCGACGTCGCCGGTAATGCGACTTGCATAGGTGTTGATATAACCATCGACATGACACTCTTCGAAACCCAGTGTTCCATCGAAGAAGCTTGAGACGCAGTCGACCGACCCGAGGATTGTTCGCTCGAACTTGATACTTTTGGCGCGGATCCTTCTGAAATTCAGACCAATACGAAAATCGCAGTCACGGAAAATCAAGTCGAAAGCGATTGTCGCCGCCGAAAGATCGAGACTACCGATGACGGCTACCTTCTGCATCAAAATGGTTCTGCCGACGGTCTTCATGGCCGGCAGATGATACGAAATCAGCCACTCTAGAAATTCTGCTCGAACTCGTCGATTTCGTACGGGCGAGGCTTGCTTCAGCTTGTCTTTGGAAAATTCCGAGAGGAGCGCTTTCTCTGCCACGGATAGGGGGGCGAGAAAAGCGGGAATGCGATTCTCGTTTTGGCTATTCGAAAAATCGACCGTCATGCCCCGCTCTCAACCTTCATCTTAATCGGATCATTCTTTGGCTGGACCGTATCTATGATCGCAAGGGTTGTCATGGTCGTCACGACACTTTTGATGAACTATCTCTTAGAGTTGTTTAAAAAACTGAACGGAGAACGAAAGCTCCGGTAACAAATCGCTCCATTGCGCGTCTTCGGCGTCTGACCCCTCTCCAGTTGTTTCGCGCTCTTTGCCGTCGAGGGCCGCGGCGGTTTTAGACAACGATGCTCGCACATCTGCCGGGTCGGCAGCGCACCATGAAAGCGGCGATGAAACAGGCTTGAGCCAAAAGATTTAGACGTGGACGCCGCAAAGAAGCCTGCTCTCGCGTGCCTTGGGCAGCTTGTTGCCTTGATGTTCACGTTTTGGGCCAAAAAGGTCGCATAATGTATCGCCCGGAACTGCGCTCCCGCGAGCAGCTTCATCAGGGCGGTAAGTTCGGCGCAATCAGCGTCAACGTTGGGAAATAGGTGCGATAACGGCCGGCGTCGCGTGTGAGCAGCGGATATCCGCTGACCGCTGCGTGCGCACCGATGAAGAAATCAGGGAGTACCCCTGTCCGCGTTCCGCCTGCTTTGCGATATCGTGTGAAAACCTTGCTTGCAAGAAAGAGGGCCTCCCGCGGTATCGCCGCCAGCTCCAACCCGGCTTGATCAAGGAAGCCGTCAACGTCTTCGATCCGATCGTAGCGGACGGCGAGTTCGGCGTAGACGATGTCGTTGATCCAGAGTTCTCCCCCGAGGCTTGCGGCTTCGAGCTGCGCTATCGACCAATCGGCCCAAGTTGGATCATCGGTAACGACGTCGAGAAGGACATTCGTATCTACGAGTATCACGGCTCGCCACGCGTAAGCGCCATGATCGCGTCAGTGTCGAGGCCCTTTCCCGCATGCCCTCGTAATTTTGCGAAGCGGCTGGGTGGTTGCTTTTTCGCAGCATGGACGAGGACTACGCTTCCATCGGAAGTGCGTTGGAAGTCTATCTTGCTTCCAGGCACGATACCCAAGAGATCGCGCACCGGTTTGGGAATTGTGATTTGCCCCTTGGCTGTAACTGTCGTTGTCATGGTCGGACCGGTGTAAGGAATGATTTATCGAAGGTATTACTTTTGGTCACGGTTTTCAAGGAACTGGGGCGCCGGTTCGATTCCCTTCAAGAGACCTCGGGCTTTTGCTCGAGATTCCAGGCATAGAACCAGCTGAGCACCCGAGAGAGTTCTCCGGCGCATGCGCATTGGCCGCTGCGGGCGGGGAGCATAGCGGTGACCTCAGCGCGTTAGTAATGGCGACTTTGCCGACTAATTGTCCGCCACAGCGTACAACCCGGCGCCATAGGCCATGGCTGAGAGGTGAGATGCCAAGGCAGGGTGTTCAGCTGCTTCATCGGTAATCCCCCGCCGGATCCGAGCTTAATTGCCGCCGTTCGCGGAGTTTCTGCGCCACCCGGAACCTGCATTTCGCTTTCGAATGCGGCCGACGACAGGTTGGGGCCGGGAGCGGACCAGGAAAGCAGAAACATTTTGGACTTGAAGCGCACAGCAGTTCGAAACTCTTCCAACATGCCAAGATCCCTCATTGCGGTAGAATCTTGTGCCTGCGATAGCTTGCGATCTTGATTGTCGGAACTGCGAGTTTCGAATATATATACCAAGAGTTGAGTCATTGCTGCTGGGATAGCGAAGCAGGTCTTGAAGCGGCTGCGAGCGGGGGCACGTGTGCTAGGCAAAAAATCTATATTCATAGCCCACGCGGTGGGTCTTACGGCGGCAATCCTTGTTTCTTCCTCAGCCTCCCGTGCTGCCGGTCAGAACGACACCCCAACCCAGACAGACGAGCAACTGCGGACAGACGATCAACTGGCTAATGACATTGTCTCCGGCGCATTCAATAAGGAGGCGAGCGAAGGTGCAGCGCTGATAGTTGACGAGGACCGGCAGCGCGTAGAGGCTGGCGGAGGGCTGATCCCTGGCACAAGCGTGCTGAATGATGAATTGAAATCGTCGTGCGGAACGACCAGCCAGTGCCTCGATGCGGTCGCTAAGCAGGCCAAGGAGATGCCGAACATCGAATGGCCCGACGCCTTCAAATAAAGTGAGATCTGAATGATGGGGCCTAGAATCGCGTTAAGTGCGCTTGTTTCTTTCGCAGTGATATCAAGCGTGGGCCAAAGCATGGCTAGCCATTATTGCACCGACTATAACCCTTCGATTCAGTATTTGAATGTGACGTTACCAGAAAAGCTGCGGCTGGAGCACATCCCGGACGGGTTCGATGAATATCGAATTCAAAACCCCGAAATGGCGAAGAACTTGCCGCCGTATGCTCGCTTCAGCGTCGATGCAATCAAATACGCCTCGATAAACAACTTCATCGAACAGCTAGCAATCGGAATCTATGCAGACAGAAGCCCGTTCTTGAAAAGACTAAACGTGATGGCGTTGGATAAGGCTGTTATCGACGCCATGGGACTTGGCGTAGCGGGAACACGTATCGTGGAACCTGGGGCCGGTCTGCCTAACGTGTCGGACCTCGATATTCAGGTGGTGGACATCGAGGGAGTAGACGCGCGATCTGACACGCCGAACTATATTTTCTTAAGTCGTGACCTGATGAAACAGGTCGTTGAGAATGCCGTCGATCGACACTTTGGCGGCCTCCAAGGATATGAAGAACATCTGAAGCGAATATTGGCTCTGTTTGATGAGGTGAAGGCAGCGTTGGTGCGCCTAGAGCCGACGAACTACCAAAACTTCGTGAACTTCAGAGTTGATGGGCAAGACAACTCCAGATTTCCAATCGGCCAGGTTATCAATAATGCGGCCGAAGCAGCGCCCAACAATCCATTCAAACAGACCCGCGCTTTTGCGATCGAGGTCGTGGGCGAACTGGTCTTCACCGGAGCGCACGAGGTTGGCCACCTCCGCCTAGGCCATTGGGATCGACCTCGCGAAAGCTGCGATGATTTCTTACGTATTGAAAGCGAGGCTGATGCGTACGCCGCTCGAAGCCTCGCCGACTTCCAATTCAATATGGCGCCGGTGACCAGCACGAACGAACTTCCAACGATTGCGAATTTCTCGACATTTTTCCAATATTACCGGCAAACTGGGTTTACCAATGACGACAATGCGACTGATTGCAAATATCAGGAACCTGAAGTTCGACTGTCGGCAGTGGAAAGCGCATACAAAGCTCGGCTGGAGGAATTAATGCGAGTGACCTACAGCGCACCGGACTTCACGACCGCGAACCCGACTTCCTCGATTTGCTATACAGATGGAAAAACCTGGAAAAAGCCGCTCGATGATTAAGAAGCTGATCTCCCCACTGTTGGCCTCGATCTTCCTTGCGAGCGGCGTATGCGCCGAAGAAAAGTCAGCGATGGTCACCAGCACGACATTGCTCACGAGTGGCAAATCAATGGGCGTCGGAGGTGGGCCTCAGGGCAACTCCAGCGTCGTCGGAGTTTGCGAGGTCTCAAAGATCAATGAGGATGAGATCGGCGATGCCACAGCAAGCGCACTGGACGCCCTCGGCATCTCATTGGATCCGCCGACTACCAATCCCTTCGAAGTGGTCTCGATCGGAAACGAGTGGCATACGCGGCCCTCAAAAATCAAGGCGACAGAACTGGCAGCGTACAATGCACAAACCGAAGCGCCACTTGTGAACAAATACCCGTTCTACGTTTCGTATGACGCCAGTTTATTCCTACGTGGGCGTGCCCTCAGACTGCAGACTATTACAACCCTTCGGAAGGGGCTCAACGCCAATGAGAGCGAGCCTTACCGCGGCGACTTCGACCCGAAATTCTTCCACGGAATGTTGCTGAACAAAATCCTCGAACAACTTACAGAAAGGGGCTGCGGCAAATAAGCACGACGACTTCATTCCTCCGCGAGTTCGCCAAGGCTGATGCTCAGGACACTAACACCTCGGGGGCCAAACTCATTTCGAAGTTCGTCTGTCAGGTGACTTTCCAGTTCGACCCGAAGAGATCGAAGCCTCTTAGAATCTAACGTTGCCGTTTTTCTCAGTAAATTGCGCTTGAATGCGGCTGCCAACTGCCGTTGCACGTCAGCCATCCCATCGAACTCTACCGCGTACATCGGCGCATCTTGAGGCATCACCTCAAATTCCACATCCCAGGAAATTCTAATGATCTCACCGTCAGCGAGCAACACCTCGACGGGAGGCGATTTCTGATCGGACGGCTGGGTCAAGGTTTGGGTTTGCGCTTTTTGCGCCGTGGTCTCACCTGAGAGCGATCCGATTCTCATCGAAACGAACGTAGCGACGGCCTCAACGGCAGTAACCAAATTTCCCAGTCCAATGATCGCCGTAGTCACCAGAAGGAATATGACGATCGCGTTCGTCGTCTTGTAACGTTCCCACCAGCTATGGACCATGTTAGTCTTCGGCGACGGAGGTTCCAACCTATCCTCACTCTTGCTGGGTAGCTCTTCGGTCATCGTTCTGCCTGAGGTAAGGACGGGAGATCATGATGTTGAGTTGGCGCTTCCGGAGCCAAATATCACACCCTACGACGACCAGATAGGCATCCGTCACCAAATCCATGACATGCTCGTGGCGTGTCTGACGTGTTTCTCACCTAGAGTGGCTAATACCGCAGGAGGTTGATCCATAGTATATTAAAGCGAGGGTATCGTGGCCTGCATCCGAACTGTATGGCGGCAACGTTTGCAGCGGCACGAACATCCCGCCGAACTCGATCCAACGTATGTCGGGCTTGTGGTCGAGGCGACAGAGTCCCCCTATGGCCGGATTGAAGGCGCATTGCCGCCGAGTAGTTTTGACCAGATGAACGGCAGCTTTCCCGGCGAAACCGCCCGATATTTGCCAGTCCGTTTCCCACCCCAACGGGGACATTTAGCCCAAACAAGCCGAGCGGCTAATTTGGAGAAATTTGCGGCCGGCGTGAACGGCTGGAATGAGGGAGCAATGCTGCCTTTTGCAGACTTGGACAGAATTGTGCTTCCACGAGCCCTGCAAACCTTGTTGCTGTGATGTTCACCCTTTGGGCCACGAAGATCGCATAATGTACGACGGGAACTCTTCAGCCGCTCGCTCCGTCGCTGAGTATTTCCATGTAGGCGCGGTAGACAAAGACCCGCCCACGCCGTCGACCCGTTGCTTCTTCAACGATTCCAAGCCTTTGGAGTTGATCGAGGGCCGCGTTGACGGTCGGCATGGTCAGTCCGCTCCGCTTCATTGCCGTGGTGGCGGTCAGGTAAGGGCTGGTGCGCATGGCCTCGTGAATCTGGAGGACCGATCCCGTACGTTCAGACTCCCTTACGATGCGTTCGCGATCGCCGTCGAACAGCCGTACAATTTGATTGGCAGTCTCAAAGGCTTGTTCCGCTGTTTCGGCAATCCCCTCGAGAAAAAACTCGAGCCACGCTTCCCAGGTGCCGTATTCGCGGACTTCCTGCAGCAGGCGGTAATAATCGGCCCTACGCGATTTGAAATAGAGGCTGAGGTAAAGAAGGGGCTGTCGAAGTACGCCGGTGGCGCAAAGGAACAGCGTGATCAGGAGCCGACCGAGGCGGCCATTGCCGTCCAGGAAAGGATGGATGGTTTCAAACTGTACGTAAAGGAGCCCCGCCTTGATCAGGGGGGGATGTCGGGCGTGTCCAGATGAACGAACCTCTCCCATTCTCCCAAGCAACGCATGACTTCGTTGGGAGGAGGGGGCACGAACATTGCGTTTCCCGGTCGAGTTCCACCGATCCAGTTCTGAGACGTGCGGAATTCACCGGGGCTCTTTGTCCCACCGCGACCGCTGTCCAGCAATCGTTGATGCATTTCCCGGACACGCCCTTGGCATGGACGAACTGGAAGATGGAGCGCTCGTTCGAGGTCTCCTGCGAACCGAGATCAACCCGGTTCGCGTCGCTGATGCGCACGAGCGTCACAGGATGGGTTGCGTGGGCGGGTGCGCTGACGATGTAGAACTTGGCGCCCGCTCCCGAGAACAAGACATCGCCCGCCCCACGGCCGACGTAAAGCATATCGCGGTGACCTAGCTTGTGAACCGTCCCATCGACGGTGACTTCACCGGCCTCGCCGATATTGGCGAAAACAGCTTCACGGCGGGCGAAGAAGCTGTCAGTCCCGAAGGTCTTCATCGGTTCCAGCTTCAACGGATAGGCAGCCGGGCTCGCGCCACCAATCACCATGCGGTCCTCATGGCTGTAGGTTAGGTGAATCTCACCAGTTTCAAACAGTGTCTCAATGAGGAAATTGTCACGCAGCCCGGCGGTATCGAGCGTGCGAGCCCCGCGGGGATCCATAGACCAGCGCATGTCGCTTTTCATAGTAAACTTCCTTGTTTCGATGTGTGCGACCGCGCCGTGGTGGCGGTGCAATGCTTAGCGCTCGATCCGTCGGTCCTGCCGGTCGAAGAGGTGAATTGCGCTCGGTGCGAAAGTTAGGCCGACGGTGTCGCCGGCTGATACAGCGACGCTGCCTGGAAGCCGCACGGTGGCAAGTGCCTCGGAGCCGGTGGAGATATGCAGGAACGTATCGGAACCGAGCCGTTCGAGTACCTCGACGCGCGCATCCGCTATACCCCGCCCTGCCGATGTGAGCGAAATGCTCTCCGGCCGGACGCCCAGTTTGGCAACTATGGAAAGGTCGCCATTCAGAGCGATTTGGCCAGTGCCGGCAAAGAAAAGACCACCCTCGGACGGCGTGGCGTCGAAGATGTTCATTTTGGGCGAGCCGAGGAACTGCGCTACGAATAGATTGGCGGGGCGGTCGTAGAGGTCGAGCGGCGCACCGACTTGCTGGATTTGTCCGTCCTTCAGTACGACGATCTTGTCTGCCAATGTCATCGCCTCGACTTGGTCGTGGGTGACGTAGATCATTGTCGCGCCGAGTCGTTGGTGCAGGCGAGCGATCTCGATACGCATCTCGGAGCGCAGTGCCGCGTCGAGATTCGACAACGGCTCATCGAACAGAAAGGCGACGGGGTCTCGTACGATGGCACGGCCGATGGCGACGCGCTGGCGCTGGCCGCCCGAGAGTTCCTTGGGCTTGCGATCGAGGTGCTTGTCGAGGCGCAGAGAAATCGCCGCCTCGTTCACCCGCCGCTCGATCTCAGCTTTCGGCGTGCGGGCGACCTCGAGACCGAATGCCATGTTGTCGCGTACCGATTTGTGCGGATAGAGCGCGTAGGACTGGAACACCATTGACAGGCCGCGCTCCGCCGGGCCGAGGTCCGTGACGTTCTCCCCATTGATCAGGATTGCACCGGAGGTGACTTCCTCCAGCCCGGCGATCAGGCGCAACAGCGTGGATTTGCCACTGCCGGATGGGCCGACGAAGACAACGAATTCTCCGTCCGCGATGTGGAGATCTACGCCGCGGATGATATCCAACGCGCCGAAGGATTTGCCTGCTTTGCTTAATTCTATGACTGCCATGGGACCTCCTCAGCCTACGCCTTGACGCCGCCGGCCCCGAGGCCGCCTTGCCAGAAGCGCTGCATGACGATGAAAGCAATAATGACTGGCAGGATGCTTATGAGGGCGCCTGCGAGAACGAGAGTGAAGAGCGCAGCGCCGCCGCCGGATCCCGCAGTCGCCGTCGCGTACCATTGAGCAAGGCCAACGGTTACGGGAAAGTATTCTGCCGAACTTAGTACGACCAGCGGCAGAAAGTAGTTGTTCCAGGTAGCGACGAAGGACAAGATGAGGACAGTTGCAAAGCCTGGCATTAGCAGGCGCAGTGCCAGCGAGAAAAAGATTCGGAACTCACCAGCGCCGTCCATGCGCCCAGCGTCGATCAATTCGTTGGGAATGGCGTCGTCTGCATAGACGCGCATTAGAAAAACGCCCGGCGGATAGACAAGGCACGGCAGTATGACTGCCCAAGGCGTGTTGACCATGCCGACCTTTGACATCAGCAGGAAGAGCGGCACAACGAGTGCCGTCTGCGGGATCATGACCGCCCCGAGGATGATGGCGAAGATGAAGCGCTTGCCGAAGAACTGATATTTCGCCAGGGCGTAGCCCGCCATAGTCGAGAACAGGGCGGCGCCGAGGCCGGCGACCGTTGCGTAGAGTATTGTGTTGAGCAGCCAGCGCGAGAAGATACCGCCTTGGTGGCTGAAGACTGCCGCGATGTTCTTGAAGAGATGGAAATCACCCGCAAACCAGAGTCCGAACGTCGTGAAAAGGTCGTTGTTTGATTTCGATGCGCCGACCAGCACGTAGAACAATGGCAGGACCGTGTAGATCCAGATTATTAGAAGGATACCGGTTAGCATCCAGCGGTTTCGCCGGAAGGCGGGCGACCGCTTAGACTTGCCGACGATAGTCATGTGCGGCCTCCGCGGTTTACGATGAGCATGAATGCGTACGAGATGACTGCAGTCACAGCGCCCAGTACGAACGATACGGCCGCAGAATAGTTGTACTGCTGGTTCGCGAAGGCGAGCGTGAAGGCATAGTAGTTCGGCGTGTAGGAATTGGTGATGGTGATCGGCGCGAGCGTGCGCAGTAGATAAGGTTCGGAGAACAGTTGGAGCACGGCGATTATCGCGAAGATTGCGGTTACGACGACCATGGGCGCAATCAATGGCAGCTTGATCTTCAGCGCGTAGAGAATGCCGCCGGCCCCGTCCATGGAGGCTGCCTCCTCGAGATCCGTCGGGATCGCCTGGAGCGCGGCGTAGTAGATGATCATCTGATAGCCAGTGTATTCCCAGTTCGCGATATTGGCGAGCGAGGGCAGTACAGTGTTGGGTCCGAGGAAGTTGGGCGCAGGAAGCCCGAGCGCGCCGGCAAGTTGGGTAAACGGACCGAAAGCTGGCCCATAAAGATAACCCCAAATCAGTGTCGCGATGACGGCAGGAACGGCATAGGGCAGGAACAGGCTGACACGGAAGAAGCTGCGTGCATAGACCGTCGCGCTATCAAGAATAAGCGCGATCAGTAGCGCCACGGCAACCATGCCCGGAATTTGAATTACGACGAATTTCAGGAGCACCACTACACCGCTCCAGAACTTCGGGTCACTAAGGGCACGGAGGAAGTTTTCTGCGCCGACGAAGCGCGTACCGCCCACCAGAGTCGTCTTGTAGATCGCTAGGTTGAAAGCATAGATCATCGGCGCGATCAGAAAGGCGATGAACAGCAGCGCGAAGGGCGCAAGGAAGAGGTGCGGCGCAAGCTCCCTGCTCATCCTTTGCCGCCGGCTTCGGCCGGTCGGATAGGTCATTGGTGGTTCTCCTGCAACATTTCTGTCCGGTCGGGGGGAGCTCCTGCGCATTCAAGGCGATGTCGAAGCAGAAAACCGCTTCGCACTTCTCCTGAAGTTGCTCGGCTCTCCCGGCCGATACTACTTCCACGACGGCAACGGCAACGGGAGCCCTGAGGGTCCCGCTGCCGTCGTCGAAGTGCAACTTGCACTCTTGCTCAGTTGACGATGGTGTAGCCCTGGTCCGCGCAATAGGCGGTAACGGTTTCCTGCAACCGATCGAAAGCATCGCCGAGCGACCCCTTGCCGCCAATAGATGCGGACAGTTCCTGCTGCACCTGGCCGGACAGGTAGTCCTGGAACGGCGCATATTGGAATGTTGCATCCACATGGGCTGCGCTTTCGGCGAAAACCTCGTTGACAGCCTGACCGCCGTAGAGGTCGTACTTGTGGCCCATAAGCTCCTTGTCGGCGACCAGGTCCTTGAGGACCGGGAAAAGGAACTGTTTGGTATTCCACAGGCGTGAGGCTACCGGATTGGAGCCGAGGAACGTAGCGAGTTGTGTCACTTCCTTTGGGTACTTCGTCGTATTGAAGGCCGCAAAGGTTGAGCCGCCGAGGTTGGCGGAAACATACTTGCCATCTTCCCACTGCGGCAGTAGAGCTGCACGCCAATGGCCATTACTCTTCTTGGCGAATTGCGGAATGAATACTGCGCCCCAGGCTCCGGTCATCCACGATGCGTAGGTGCCTTCATCAAGGCCAGTGAACCAATCCGTCGTCCAGACTGGCGTCTTCACGCCGACGGCCTTGGCGTCAATCAGGTCTTGCCAGAAGGCCGCCCACTTCTTTGCGACATCGCTGTTAAGGCTCAACTTGAGGTCCGTGCCGTTGAGTTCGAATGGCCTCCAACCGGCTTGCGCCAAGAGCGCTATGACCCAGCCGCCATCGGCTGTTCCGCCGAAATTGGTAAGATAGGTGTCGGGCGAAGCTGCTGAGAGCGCCTTCGAACTGGCGGAGAACTCTGCCCAGGTCTTCGGCACAGGGATCTTGTGATTTTCCAGCACGTCGGCACGGTAGAGGATGCCCATGGGACCGGAATCCCACGGAATGCCATAAACGGCATCACCATCAGAAACGGACGCCCAGGTCCAGTCGATGAACTTGTCCTTTACGTCGTTCGCGCCGTGCTGGCCCATATCGAGCAGTGCCTGAAGCTGGCGGAAACCGGGAATGGCGGTGAATTCGACTTGAGCAATGTCCGGCAGGCCGCTGCCGGCCTGGATCGCATTGCGTAGCTTGACGTACTGTTCCGGGCCCTGGCCAGCATTCTCAAGCTTCACGTTGATATGCGGAAAAGCCTTCATGAACAGGTCGACTTCCGACTGGGTGTCAGGCGTCCAGCCCCACATCGTCAGTTCAACCTTTTCCTGGGCCATGGCGGGCAAGCCCATGGTTGATGCCGTGGCCGCCGCCGCACCTGCACCAGCTACCTGAAGCAGCCGCCGACGCGTCAGCATCGTCTGAACTAGTTTCATATTCACGTCATTGGCCATGTGTCGATCCTCCCGGGGCTCTTGCCGCGAATGCCCGGCCTTGAGGCCATTTTTGCGCTCCCGGCAATAAGTCAAAATCAGCATGCGCAAATTGCATTGTCAACAGCGCAAATTTATCGCTATGCGCAAATTTGGCTTTTCCTCCATTCCGGCAATTGCGGATTGGCGCTGATTCCCATAGGTTTTCGACGGGAGACTAAGACTGCCGAACCAATGCGAAAAAGAAGGACGCGCCTTGACACGCTCGCGAGATACCAAAGCAAATCAGATCGCGATTGCCAAAGCCGCCGGCGTTTCGGTGAGCACTGTATCGCGTGCGTTGGCAGACGGTCGCGGAATAAGCGAAGAGCGCCGCCAGCAGATCATTAAACTTGCGGAAGACGCTGGCTACCTGAAGCGGGGCCGCCAGCCAGCGCAGGCGCAGCACTTGCGCGTCTATGTTACTGGAAGCCTCGCGACAGGTGGCCTTGCCCCCTTTTACGAGGCCGTAGTGGCAGGCCTGCAAGAAAATGCCGAGGAGTACGGCTTCACCCTTTCCGTGCGTATGGTCGACGAATCCACTCTCAGTCCAGAACGCATGGCACGCGATCAGACGGCCGACGAGGCGCGCGCGGTTCTTTTTGTCGGCATCGACCTCTCCGCCGATCTTTCGGAATATTTTCTGTCACGCGGCGGTACAGCGATTCTCGTCAATGGCTACGATCCAATGATGCGTTTTGATTGTGTCGCACCTAACAATTTCTACGGCGCGATGAGCGCCGGCCGTGCTCTATTGGAAGCAGGGCATCGTAAACTGTTGTATATCCATGACCACACGCGTTGGACCACGACCCAGCGACGGCGCGGTTTCCATGCGGCATTAGAGGATTTCCCCGATGCAGCACTCACCACGATCAGCGTTGCTGGCGGCGCTGACGGTGAGCTTTTGACCGAAGTGGAAAAACGCGCGGCCGGACAATCCGATTGGACCGGCGTCTTCGCTGCCAACGATATGGGCGCTTTTCGACTAATAACAGCCCTCGACACGGCAGGGCTTTCGGTGCCGGGTGACGTTTCCGTTATAGGCTTCGACGATCTGCCCTATGCGGCGCTGATGCATCCGCGTCTTTCCACCATGCGGGTCGACTGTTTCGAAATGGCCCGCCAAGCAATTGGTTTGGTGCAACGACGCGTTGCCTATCAGGATGCACAGCCGATTCAGGTGGAGTGTGCTGTTCACGAGCAGCCTGGTGGAACGGTTTCGCAAATTGCGTAATTTCTGACATTATTTTTGCGTATTGCAAAAATTGCGTGACCGTGCAAGTCTCAGGTCCATTGTGCCAGCGGCGTCCTACCGCATGGCCTTTCACGCCAGCAACCATCCGGGCATGCACGCCATCCCGCCTGAGCCGTTAGAAAGATGTCGTCGTGACTGCAGCGTTTCCCTTTATTCCCCCACGCCACGACGATCCGCGTCTTGCCGGCGAGCGTCGACATGCAATGGTGATCGGTGGCAGACAGGTCCAGGCGCAGTCGGGCGAGACGATCAAGCGCGAAAGCCCGGCACATCCCGGTCGAGTAGTTGCGATTGTCCCCAAGGGCGGGCAGGTGGACGCCGAGGCGGCGATCGCCGCGGCACGAATTGCCTTCGATCATGGTCCATGGCCGAAGATGCCTGGCGTTGAACGCGCTCGGATTATGTACCGGGTCGGCGACCTCATCGAGCAGAACCTCGAGGAACTTGCGCTCCTTGAGGTGTTGGAAGTCGGTAAGGCAATTAGCCAAGCGCGCAACGAGATGCGGTTCTCCGCGACGCTTTGGCGGTATGCGGCCGGCCACGCGCAAGGTCTGGAAGGCGAGCTCTTCAACGATCTCGGCGAAGGCGCGATGGGCTTTGTTATGCGCGAACCAGCCGGTGTCGTCGGAATCATCACGCCATGGAACTTTCCGCTGCTGATCGGATCAGAACGCATTCCGTGGGCTATCGGTGCCGGCTGCACCGTGATCATCAAGCCTAGCGAATTCACCTCGGGATCGACGGTCCGCCTTGCCGAACTGGCACTGGAGGCCGGACTACCGGACGGTGTGCTCAACGTGGTCACTGGTTACGGCGCCGATGTCGGTCAGCTTTTCGCAGAACATCCCGCCGTTGATGCCGTTAACTTCACGGGCTCCCAGCGAATAGGAACCCTGATCGGCTCGCTTGCCGGTGCCAATGTCAAGAAAGTGGGGCTGGAACTCGGTGGCAAAGGGCCGCACGTCGTCTTTGCCGATGCCGATCTGGAAGCAGCTGCAGCCAAGATCGTCGGTGGCGCGTTCCATTGTTCTGGCCAGGCCTGCATTGCAGGAAGCCGGCTCGTCGTGCACGAGAGTGTGGCTGACGCGCTTCTGGACAAGGTATCTGGCCTTGCCCGTGCCATCGTCTCAGGCGATCCGCTCGACGAGCGTACACAGGTGGGCGCGATGATCCACGCCGCGCATCTCGATAAGGTCGCGGGCTATGTCGAGCAGGGCCTGGCGGACGGCGCCGAACTCCTGATCGGCGGCGAGCGCTTCGCCGATGGCGGGGCCTTCTTCCAACCCACGATCTTCAACAACGTCGATCCCGAAATCTCTATCGCACGGGAGGAGATTTTCGGGCCGGTGCTGTCGGTCTTCCGCTTTCGTCAGCTGGAAGAGGCAATCCGCCTTGCAAACGACACCCCGTTTGGCCTCTCCGCCTCCGTTTGGAGCACGAATTTGTCGACCGCCGTCCAGTCCATCCGCGCCATCCGCGCCGGGCGAACCTGGATCAACGGCATGGGCGATGGTGCGGCGCAATTGACGATTGGTGGCTATAAGAAGAGCGGCGTCGGCCGGGAACTCGGTAAGCACGGCTTTGACGAATACTCCGAATTCAAGACCGTTCATGTGACGCTCTCCCACTAAGGTGACGGCAGTCCACCGGCTTTATGAAATCCGGGGCAGTGCCCCGTCATGATTGGAGCAGACAATGCAGGCTCAAAAGAGCAGCTATTTCAGAACGGTAGAGAACGCGGGTAGCGCAGCTTCCGACAAATCGCGGCAGGAGGCACTCGAGCGCTGCGTCAAGCGACTGCGCGACACCATGCCGGTGATCGGACTACGCAACCCCAAGATTGGTCTTGCCGATCACAGTTGGTCCTACTGTAGTCCGTATGACTGGGTGATTGGCTTCCTCTCTGGCCAGTACTGGCTCGCTTTGTCTGTGACGGGCGACCCTGCGTTCCACAATGCAGCAAGAGCGCGACGATCGGCCATGCGCGGCATTTTGCGTCACAGGGATGCGCAGGACCACGACCTCGGTTTCCAGTTTTCGCTGACTTGCGTTGCTGAGTGGATGATGACGGGGGCCTGTGAGGCTCGTGACATGGCGCTCGACGCGGCTGTACAGCTTATCGGCCGCTATCGTCCGGAGGGCGGCTATATCCAGGCATGGAATCCGCGCTCTGTCCACGGGGAGATCAAGCCGGAATTCGCAAATGGCCGAATTATCGCCGATACAATGCAGAATCTAGCGCTCCTCCACTGGGCCCACCAGGAGACCGGCCGCACAGATTTCCTTGAAGCGGCCGAAGGGCATGCCGAAACGACGATGCGCTATCTCGTACGCGAGGACGATACCAGTTTTCATACTTTCCGCTTCGATCCCGCCAGCGGTAAGCCCATACGTGGCGAGACGCATCAGGGCTATGCTGACGACTCCTGTTGGTCGCGCGGCCAGGCGTGGCTGATCCACGGCTTCGCTCAGACAGCGCTGACGACTGGCAATAAGGCCTACCGCGACACCGCGTTACAGCTGGCTCGCAAGGCTGAAGAATTGATGGGCGACGACGACGTGCCCGTTTGGGATTACGGTGTGCCCGAACCGAAGTCGGATAAGCGCGACAGTTCGGCCGGTGCCATCATGGCAGCAGGTGCGCACATTCTCGCTGATCTCTGTGAAGGTGACGAAGCGGCTCACTGGCGTGCATTTGGAAACCGGCTGATCGATGGCCTCTTGCGCGATTGCGATCTGACGCGAGATCCTTCCGCGCTCGGCCTCCTTTCGCAAGGAGCATCCCATGTGCACGCGGGCTACTCTGATAACATGCTGCCCTACGGCGACTACTATTTCATGGAAGCATTGATGCGTTCACTCGGTCACACGCGGTTTTTCTGGTAGCTCAGTCGTTCGCGTATTAAACCGCAAAGGATGCTCCCGAAGCTCGTCGCAGTGCCGTGCGACGGGAGGACCTTTCATGCCGCGTGGAATGAACAGTCAAGATCTGCATATAGGGACCGGCGCGCTTATGCCCGGTCTGTCTGGGGCAGCCAGACCCTCGTCAGTTCCTTGCTAATGCATCCTTGAGCGGATGCGAGTTGATCGCGAAGGAAGGCACAATCCTCGAGAAGAGTTGTGATGGTTGCTCGTGCATCACCATCGTGCCAAGCGATTGCGGCGTCGACTAGATTGCTCCGAGTTATCGATTTTTCTGAATTGGGTCATGCTGACCTTGGAACACAGGAAGCGTCGTAAGTGCTGAGGTTTTTGGATCATTCAATCGCGTGCAAGGGGAGATTGCGCGCGTCGCCAAGTTGTAATCGGCTGATCCGACAGTAGAGCCGGGAGTGAGTCGCCCCGCAGTTCCGTTCGCTAAGGGTGCCATGCAACTTCAAGCTGACGCCGTCCCCCCTGCAAAAACACACAAGAGAACGATCTCGTCACCCGCGCTGGGTCTGGTCAAGGAGACAAAGAAGAGATCATGCGGCAGTACCTCTGGTCACCAAGTGAGTTCGGTATCGTCGGCATGCTGCACCGTGCGGCCTGCCAGAGATAAGATCTGTTGTCTTCAATGGTGGCCTTCTTCGATCCTTGGAAGAAGCTAAGCGAGAAGCCCGACAAGCGGAAGGAATGAGCAGACCTAGTAGACCGATCCGACGCCATAGCTGTCGGCCAGTATTCCGAGAATCGCTGCGGCAATGCCGCCAAGCCCGCAACTCGAGCCGCAAAACAGACCAGCGATCCGGTGGGGCAGCAGTTCTTTGGTGTAGATCAGGATCGATGCAAAAGCGCTCGCCATGATCAGATTGATCATCACCATCAAATATAACGTCTAGAACGAGCGGAAGCGTTCGACGTAGGCGTTCTTGGTTAACATCACCAGGGGCAGGACCACCACGGCAGCCGCCCGCCTTCTTCCCGTCAGCCCGCAACGCCATGAAAAACGCGCAGATCTCCCGCTGCTTGCTGCTGATCCACACCAGAAGTGCCACGGTCATCAGGCGAGAACGGCAAACCAGGTGTTAAAAAGCGTAATATTCAAAAAAATATAACGCTTTTTAAAATCGGACATTGCTGCTATCCGTCGGCCGTCACGGGAGGAACATCGTCATGCTCGCACGCCTTACCAATGCCACGCGTATCGCTCTTGCGATCGGCGGGATTCTGCTTTCGTCGCCCGCTTGGGCGGATCGCGTCGTTACCGACCAGATCGGTCGAGAGGTCCATGTCCCGGATCACGTCAACCGCGTCGTCATCCTCCAGCATCAAACCCTCAATATCGCCGTGCAGCTCGATGCGATGGACAAGGTCGTCGGTGTGCTCGACGAGTGGAAGAAGCAGCTCGGCCAGCGTTATGTCCGGCTTGCGCCTACACTTCCGGATCTCGCCATGCCAGGTGGCCTGACCAAGGTGAACATCGAGGAGCTTCTGACGCTGAAGCCCGACGTGGTCTTCGTCACCAACTATGCGCCGGCGGACATGGTCAAGCAGATCGAGGATGCAGGTCTCGCCGTGGTCGCCATTTCGCTGCTCGACGTGCCGCCGGAAGAGGCGGTGAAGATGAACCCGTCGGTCAAGGACGAACCGGCCGCCATCGATGCCGGTTTTGCGGCCGGTGTGCGGCTGATCGCCGACATCCTCGATCGCAAGGACAAGGGCGAAGCGATGATCGCCGTCACCAAGAAGAGCCGCGCGCTTGTCGCAGAGCGCCTCGCGGACATTCCCGAAGACAAGCGCGTCGCGGTCTACATGGCCAATCCCGAACTTTCGACCTATGGCCGCGGCAAGTATACCGGCCTGATGATGGAGCGCGCCGGGGCGCGCAATGTCGCCAGCGAGATCGCCGGCTTCAAGCAGGTGACGATGGAAGACGTGCTCAAATGGAACCCGTCGGTCATCTTCGTGCAGGAGCGGTACCCGGCCGTCGTCGATGAAATCAAGACAACCGCCTCCTGGCAGACCATCGATGCCGTCAAGAACGGCCGCATCTATCTGATGCCTGAATATGCCAAGGCCTGGGGCTATCCGATGCCCGAAGCCATGGCGCTCGGCGAGCTCTGGATGGCGAAGGAGCTTTATCCGGAACGCTTCAAGGATATCGACATGCAAAGCCAGGCGGACGCCTATTACAAGGAATTCTACCGCACCGACTATCGCGCAGCGAAATGAGCGCCGAGGGTGTTTCGCGGCGATCCGCCAGATCGGTCATCGGTCTACTCCTGATCGTACTGGCGGTCGCTGCGGTCGCCTCGCTCGGCATTGGTCGCTACGACATCCCCTTCAGCCGGGTCATCGGCATTCTGCTTGCCTCGATCGTTCCGCCGGATGTGGCCATCACACCGGCGGAGACGAATGTGGTGTTCACGGTGCGCATGCCGCGCATTCTTCTTGCCCTTCTTGCGGGCGCCGGGCTCGCCCTGTCGGGTGCTGCCCTGCAAGGCGTGTTCCGCAATCCGCTCGTCGGGCCGCAGGTGGTCGGTGTGTCCTCCGGCGCGGCATTCGGCGGCACGCTTGCCATTCTCCTCAGCCTGCCGCGCTATGGCTTGCTCGGCTCCGCTTTCGCCTTCGGACTGTCGGCGCTCGTCCTCGTCTACGCGCTGAACGGCATCGTTGCCCGGCGCAACATCCTCGCGCTGGTGCTGGCGGGCGTCGTTGTGACCGGATTCTTCAGCGCGCTCGTCAGCCTGCTGCAATACCTCGCCGATACCGAGGACAAGCTGCCGGCCATGGTGTTCTGGCTGCTCGGCAGCTTTGCCACCGCAAATTGGGACAAGTTGCTTCTTGTCGCAGCGCCGGTGGCAGTCGGCAGCGTGCTGCTCATCGGATTGCGCTGGCGCATCAACCTCTTGTCGATGGGCGACGAAGATGCCCGCACGCTCGGTGTCAACGTCGAGCCGTTGCGCTGGCTGGTTCTCGTGCTCGTCTCTTCCATCGTCGCTGCACAGGTGGCGGTCAGCGGCATCATCGGCTGGGTGGGTCTTGTCGTGCCGCACATGGCGCGCATGCTGGTTGGTCCCGATCACCGGGTGATGATGCCCGCTTCCCTGATCATCGGTGCGCTCTATCTGCTCGTCATCGACACGGTTGCCCGCACCGCCACCAGCACGGAAATCCCGCTCGGCATCTTGACCGCGTTGATCGGCACGCCGGTCTTTGCGCTGGTGCTGCGCCAGACGGAGCGAGGCGGTCATGGCCTCTGATCCGGTCAAACTGCGCCTCGCCAGGGCCGGTCACTCCTACGACGGCGACCGTTGGCAGTTCCGTGGGCTCGACCTCGATCTGACGGCCGGCGAGATCACCGCCATCCTCGGGCCGAACGGGCGCGGCAAATCCACCCTGTTGCGCGTGCTCGCCGGGTTGTTGAAACCGACATCCGGTCTGACTGAGACCAACCCGAAAACCGGCTTCGTCCCGCAGGAGTTCTCCGGCTCTTTTCCCTACACGGTGCTGGATGTGGTGCTGATGGGACGCGCGCGCCATGTCGCCTTGTTTGGCACACCGGGCAAGATCGATGTCGAGAAGGCGATGGAGGCGCTCGATGCCACCGGCATGGCCGACTACGCCGCACGCAGCATCGGTGCCTTGTCCGGCGGCGAGCGCCAGCTCGTGCTGATTGCAAGAGCGCTTGCGGGCGAAAACGACGTGCTCTTGCTCGACGAGCCGGCCTCGGCGCTCGACCTCAAGAACCAGGACATCGTGCTGTCACTGCTTGCCAAGCTGGCCGACGGCCAGAAGCTGGCGATCGCCTTTACGACTCACCAGCCGAACCATGCGACAGCCGTAGCGGACAAGGTCCTCCTCATGCTGCCGGATACGCAGACATTGTTCGGCAAGGGAGAGGACGTGATGACGGAAGCCAATCTCGAATTACTCTATGGCGTGCCGGTTCGTGCGGCCGAACTGGATATGGGAGACAGGAAACAAACCGCATTCCTGCCGCTTTTCCGGCAACGGGATCGGCGAGGAAACGCCCATGGGTGACCCTGTCCGTATCCTCTCCGCCGGCAGTCTGCGGCACGCCATGCCCGAAATCGTCGACGTCTTCAGCCAGTCGACCGGTGTCGCGGTCTCTGTGGTGCTCGGCCCTGCCGGCCTCCTGCGCGAACGGATCGAAGCGGGCGAGCCGTTCGACCTTTTCGCCTCCGCCAACATGGCGCACCCGCAGCGTCTCGTTTCGATCGGTCTTGCCGATGACGTCGTCTGCTTTGCGAAAAACAAGCTCTGCATTGTCGCGCGGGCCGATCTTGGGCTGACGTCGGAAAATCTCGTCGAAATCTTGTCTGATCCCGCAACCAAGATCGGCACCTCCACGCCGGGCGACGACCCGTCCGGCGACTACGCCTTCGAAATGTTCGATCGTATAGAGGCACGGCAGCCCGGGGCGGGAGAAGTCCTGAAGTCACGGGCGCGGCAGTTGGTCGGCGGGCGGCATTCACCGGCCGGGCGGAGTACGGCGGGATTGATAGTGGAGGGGGAGGCGGATCTGTTCATCGGGTACGCGTCCAATGCTCGTCTCCAACAGCGCGATCTGGCGCTTAGCGTGGTGGAGGTGCCGCCCGAGTTTCAGCCGGACATCGCGTACGGACTGGCACTCAGCAAGGGTGCGACAGACGCGACCCGTAGATTTCGCTCCTTCTTGATGTCGAATCAGGCTGAACGGATTTTGACTAGGAACGGGTTCTTCCCAAGAAAGTAGCAAGCCTTGAAACTGCACCCTGTAGTTAAAACATCATCGAGCAGTACGACTTGCTGTCGTGGATTGCGGATAAATCTCTGGTCGACTTCCAACGAAGCACGCAACGCTGCGGGGTCTCGCCGATCGCTATTCGTATGTCGCGCCTCGTGCTCGACAGCAGTGTACAGTACTTCACGTACTCCCGTACCGTGGCCGATCGCCTGGGCAACGCGAAGCATTCGATCGTCGTAATCTTCTGAATCGGGTCTTTTAGATGGAGGAACTGGAACGAAAGTTGTCCTTGCCCAACTGGTGGTGCTCACATTCGTCGCAATTGCCGCTTCAACGTTAGCAATCGCTCGTTGCCATTGCGCTGTACGTCGAACAGTAGGACTTTTCTTAAGGTTGCTGATTATTTGGTTGGTGTAGCTATGTGCGAAACCTGCGCGAGGTGTGTACGTTCAAAAATAGGTGCAACGGTCATCGTCGTCGAGCTAAAAATAGTCGGCGGGCTCAAGTTCGCCGACAACCCTGAGGCGGGCTGACCAGCTTGCATCGGATGTCGTCATATTCGCGTACTCTAATGGCGCCTTTCAGGTCTGGGCGCTCAAAGCAGCTGTTTAAAATGAAGAGCTTCCGCTTTTGCTTTAACGCTTCTCTAGCCTGCACCAGAGTGCCCGAAGTTTCGCCGGCTTCAACGATGATCGTCGCTCGGTGAGCGCGGACATTGTCTTGTTCCGTTCAGGAAAGAAGAACCGGTTTACCCGAAAATATTGCGCTTCGTAGCGTTCAAGTGGAACTTGGCTTGGCATTGAAAGACTTGACTGCCATCGTTGTGCTTGAGATACAGAGCATGGCCCTTACGCAGGCCGGTGTGCCCGCCACGCAAAGCTATGCCAGCGTTCCATTCTGAGAGTGTCGCTCCATGCCAAAAGGCATGGATCTGGCCATTAGCGGGCACATGGTCGGATCATTTTCAGGATATGGACAATGACCGAAACAAAAAATCTTCACAGCCTTAAAGTTCTGACCAAACGATACGCGCGTGCAAACAGGATTGCACAGCATGTGGCTCTTGACCTGATTGCGGGGGAGCTGGGTTTCCCTCACTGGAACAAGCTCATCGCCGCCAGCAAGAAAGGTTGGCAGATCGATCCCGAACAAATGGCGGGCATTGACGCCTTCGTTGGGCGCCCCCTCCAAGCGGCAACCTTCCGGAGCAGTGATCCTGAAACTATGAACCGGCGCTTCGCATACCTTGAACAGGCCGAACAGGGCATGATTGGGGATCATGCATACCGGCTTCAAGAGGTTTTTCACGATGTCATCATAGCAGGTGAAGGATGGAGCATCAGGGTGCCAGAGAACCCTGGCGTGCCCCCGGTCGTCGAGACATTTGCCGATCAGGAAGCAGGATGCCCTGTCTTCGATCCAGAATTCTTGCAGAGAGCACTCAGTCTGGCCAGAGACCGAGCACTTCAGGTTCGCGCGAAAATCTCTGCCGATTGGCCCCGACGGTCTACCAAACCTGACCTTAATGGTGTGGTTCGACATCCGCTGAGCCACGACGAGTCGGCCGTTTGGTTTTGCCTACATTGCGATGGAAAGATCACCGGCGCCCAGGTCGCTCAAAACCTCTGGCATTGCCCCGGATGCGGGGCATCGCCTCTTGACATCTTCGACACACCATTCTGGTCTGAAGGCCACGGCAAGTCTTTCCAGCCGGTGAAGACTCAAGGCGCCCCGGATGGAGATGAGCCCGAATTTCAGATTGTCGATGACAGGCCAAAACTCGACCTGAATGAAGAGAAGATCATTCTTCTCATCAGGAGCGCGTTGCTCGATGACGCTACCAACATCAGTGAGAAGCTGGGCGCTCTTCAAGCTGAGATCAGTGTCGATGACGAGAATGGCGTCTGGATTGCTCTTAAGGAAGATTTGTGGCCGGAGGGCAAGGACCCCGTTCAGGCTTTGGCTGTAGCGGAGCTGCTAGGCCTAGAAGTCGAATTTGCCTCGAGTTGGTCCACGATACCTTTCGCCTGGCCGGGCCTGGGTGAGATTGCCTCTAGCACGAGTGAGTATACGCAAATGATGCTGGACGCCTATGCTAAGTATCGCGGTTCACCGGATAGGAAACCGAAGGTATCGTAACTCGCCTGCGACCAACCCTCTTGCCCAGAGAGCTGGGTAGGCGCGTTGGTCGCGACCGCTCCTTGTCCAATCATCGACAACAAGGCGGCTTGAGCTGAAGGTCTGCTGTTGGGAAGTAGACGCCAGAGGCGGGCAGCGCTGCGCTCGCGATGGCTAGGCGAAGGCGCCACGTATCGTGGCGCTCCGGAACTTGGCTGGCCATGGCAGCGCTGAACTCGCCGATAGCGTGAGAGCCACCCACCTGGTGCGAACAAGGGATTGTTGAAGTCTTTTCGCGGTCCTGAACCGGATCGATTGAAAGGCGGAGACGGATACGAAAATCCATAGCGACGTTCCTCCGATGTCTCTCTGACATAGTCACCGTGAATTGCCGACAATTGCGTTGGATTATGCTCGTTGGCAGAACACCTTTAGGTTTTGCTTGTATATTATTTCGTGCGCAATGCATGGTTTTATGTAAATATGCTAATGTGACAGGAAGGCTTGCCGGCATTGACGGCCTGACGCGAGGGGCGTTGGAAGGGGCTCTTTGCAGACAGTACTCGGTAAAACCGACTAAGAGCCGGATGCGATGTTTGCCATCTCATTCAACTGACCCGGGACGCGTGCCAACCAGGTAGTGAGGAGCGAAAAGGGCGTATGAAGTTTGCCTTTCTTTCACATCGCAGCAGCGACAAGCCAAGAATTCTTCCGTTTGTTCGGCGGCTTGCGGACAACGCATTGCCCTTTTGGATCGACAATCCTAACTCGCTCAATGCGCCCGACGTGGCAGCGAAGGCAAACGGAATACGAGCGGGAAAAGACTGGCCGAACGAGATCGATAAAGCACTCGCAGAGGCCACCGTCGTGGTTGTTTTCTGGTCTTCCTCTTGGAAAGATGGAGGCGCGTTCCTTAGCATGGAACATGCGATCGCACTTCATCGTCATCGCGCTGGGTCAGCTAAATACCTTCCGGTCTTTCTCGATTCATTTCGTGACCTTGCGGAAGACGTACGTGATTTGCGTACCCAGCGTCATGACCTTGTGCAGGCGATAAACGTCTCGCGTGACGGAGAGCAAGGCTGGGATGCGCTTTTTCTTGAAGTAAGAAATGCACTTGCAACACCGGCGAGTACAACGCTTGCGCTGCTTCCGGCGTGTTCGCCGGTCGACTGGCGGCAGGTCTTGCGTGACCCGCCACGGGACGGTGTAGAGCGAGGTTCTCTTTTGCTGTCCCTTCCTGAGGGACCACCATTGGATAGCCACGCGATACCGTTGGCTGCGATCCAGGCAATTGCCGAATCAACCAACTCAATGACTGCTGCAGGGATTGTTGGAGAGGCAAATGCCCTCATGATGGAGGTGCTGCCGATCCCTCACGAGGAGCGTTACGCATTTATAGTAATGCGCGGCTCTGTTCCGGATCCCAATTTGGTACCGCTGCAGTGGTACTGGAACGCCGTGGTGCTTCAAGCCTGCTATCTCGGACCTAGGATGGTCGCTTCGCTTTTGATGGCGTTGCCTAAGTTCGGGCGGTCCGGTCCACTGAGCGGATTCGAGGATAGAATCGGTGCTGCTCTCAACAAAGTCGGAGGCCTGAAATGAGCCACGCATCCGCAACCAAGTTGATCGGTTCGAGAGTTACTTTTGTCATTTTCGTGAGCATTCTTGTGTGTTGGTGCCTGGGTACTGCGTACGGTGACGTGCTTTCCTCGGACAAGAAGAGGATTGTGGAAGAGTTGGCTTCTGCCATCACGGCTCCACCCGACCGGACTATTCAAATTCTCGAGGAAATGGGCTTCGACACATTGGAGGCCCGTTTCTCCTATGACGGCTACGAGTGGTGGCCGTCACTCCGCAAGATCGAGTTGGCCTATTTCGCGGCCGAGGAAGCACAGGGAGGTGGAGGCGAGTTGTTCCTGCGAAAAATGAGTAGGATTATCGCTACAGATCACTCGCGTGCCGTCAGTTTCGATCCAGTACTAAAGCCGTATTTTGCCGACGGGAGTACCGATCCAGGTGATCGCAAGGCAGTTGCCTTTCGGATACCTTCTACTCTGCCGTCCACCTCCCCTCCACCCGAGATGAGGGCGGCAATTCTGGCGATTGAGCCCCATGTCTCTCGTCTGCCTGGTGGCGCGGCCGCCTTGATGCAGGTGTGCTGCAATCTTAGCCCCGACAAGATTTACGAGATTCTGCGGCACGCCGATAGAACGGGGAGCGCGCTTTGGAGGGCTATCGAGATAGGTGAAGTGCCGCCAGAAGCGATTGAACGATTTAACAGACTGCTGGAGAGGATACTGGAAACAAGTCGCGCGATGGCGTTGGATCCGGCGTTGAAATCATCTGCTGATCGTTCCAGCCCCGAGCGCGCAATGGAGAAGCCGCCTGCAGCTGCCCAGAAGGCTTATGAAACAGCAGAGGAGGCGATCAAAAAGGCGCAGAAGCTGGATGATGATCCCTTGGCGCCTTCTGCGCAATCGGTTGTTCCAGGCGGTGGGCCAGGGGGCTCGGGTCCAAGCGGTAATGCGAAGCGATTTCAGGACGTGACGAACAGCGCCCAGCCCACATGGTCGCGTGACCCTGGTAAAGGACCTGTGACAAATACGACACCGCCTTGGCGACCGTCTTTCTCTACCATGCGCTCCAGTCCGCGAGGCTTTGGTGGGGTACTTTTTGGAAACAAGATATCGCTTGGAACCGACAAGTTTCCCAGGATTGTTACCTGGGTGCCTGACTTGCCTGAGACGGCTTCTGGACGATTTGACGTTGTGTTCGAGAATGGGGACATCGTCCACACTCGCTCGATGCGTTCTGACGATGCCGCGCTCGCATTCGAGTTGGTGTTAAAGAGCGATCCACCGTTGGGTACCGATGAATCCCAGGCGATCGGTCTCGGCAGTGTCACTTCGTTCACCAGCGATGATGTTAGGTTTCCATTCGTCTTAAACCCTGTACTTTATGGCACCGATATCGGCACTGACATATTGCTAGCCGACGTGCTTCAGGAAGTCCCGCCTGAGATCTACCTGGTTGCTCTTTCCAAAGCCGACGTTCCGACCGAAGCAACGATCTCCGCAGTCGCATGGTTCAGTGGAAATTGGGGCTTCTATAAAATTACAGACGCTCCATTAACCGTGGTTGTGCGCGATGGCCTATTGACGGTTGAAAGGACGCAAGATGGAAATCGCTTCAAAGATTCACTGCGCTCTGAAGCTTTTTTGGCATTCCAGGCATGTCCACCAGAAATCGACGGCGTGCTACCATGCGATCTGCCAGAATCGGCCACCACCTTCTATGAGGCGCTTCCTGCACTGATGGCCTCGTTTCCGGAGTTCGCGAGACTAAACAGGTTTGCTGAAACCATGGCAATCCTTAGGTGGGCGCATGCTGCGAAAGTAGAAGTCGATGCCCCGAAACGGCCGGAGGCACACGAGCAACCATTTTTCGTCTATTGGGATAAAGGGGCATCTTTACGTCTTGTGACGGCGTCCGAATGGATAGCATTGAAGTGCGGGGATACCCCGGAGGGAGATCGGAACGCTTGCTATAGCTCGCGCGCAGTTGAACTTATCCTAGGTTCAGACTTGGACGTTGAGGCCAAGTCTGAGGCGATGTTAGAGTTCATGCGGAACACACTGGTTGAGCCTCCAAAGACCCCAGACGCAAAGATGAACTTACCTGAGTAAGCACCGTAGGGCAGAGCTTGCTCAGAGTGTTCTTTCGCGGCGCGGTGTTGACGGGGACCCATGGTTTTTTCAAGGCGATTGATGCGGTCGCCGTCGATATGGCTCACCAGGCCGTGAGCAACGGCGGCCGGTCGCGTCTTTGCGATTGCATTGTCCTCGCGATTTCCATGCGTTTTGTGATTTCGCCGACAGGATTCTTGGTCGAGGAGTATCTAGTATCGGCGCGGTTGAGTCCGTCTCATTCGCACCACGCGCCATCGCCGATTTGATAGTCAATCTGCCGAAGTAGGCTTAGATCGCGGGGCAACAAAACCGGCCGAGAGGTCGTGAAGTCGGCAACGGGCTCTAGCCGTTTTGCTTAATTTTCGACAACAGGAAACTAGGCTGGACCTGACCAATCCAAGGTAGTAAGAGCAATGATACACGTTTCAGCGTGGCTTCAAGTTGATTGAGCATGATAAATCTGGACCTTTTCAAGCAGGACTTCATCCTAAGCATCAAACCTGAATACGCGACGCGCATCGTGGACGGGTTGAAGAAAGTGGAGCTTCGTCGCCGTTTTCCCTACGGAACCGCGACTGACGCCAAGCTCTTTATTTATGCGACGGTGCCGATACAGGCGGTTTTGGGCTATGCGACAATCAATGAAGTCAGGAGATTGCCTGTCGATGAGATTTGGCGGCAGTATCATGATGTGGCCTACATCGAGAAGCCCGCTTTTGATGAGTACTACGGCGATCTTGGCGAAGGCTATGTTCTGGTTCTACGAGATCCGGTCAAGCTGGGTACGCCTGTCTTGCTTGACGAGCTAAAGGCGAAACTGAAATTTACCCCACCTCAGTCGTTCACTTATGCAGACGACGCCTTCCGCAAGATTGTCTACGGCCACTAAGATGAAATTTTTGATCGATACGAATATCGTCATTCAACTTGAGAATGACGGCCTCATACAGGCGAAGTTTGCGGATCTGGTGCGTGTAGCCTATGAGCACGGCGTTCAGGTTTTCGTCCACGAGGTGTCTATTGAAGATATCAATCGAGATAAGAACAAAACTCGAAGAGACGCCACGCTTAGCAAAATCAAGAAGTTCCAGCAGCTGAAAGGCGTCGCGTCGCCCGGTGAAAGCGAGCTAAAGAAGCTTTATGGCGATCTGAAGAAGCCAAACGACGTTGTCGATGCGAAATTGCTCCACGCGGTTTCCCGGACGGTCGCAGACTTTCTGATCACGGAAGATGACGGGCTCCACCGTCGTGCCAAGAAGTCGGGCCTGTCAGACCGCGTGATGACGGTTGCAGACGCGCTGGCCTGGCTCAAGCAGAGTTTTGAGCCAGATACTGTCTTCTTACCGGCGGTGGAAGAGGTGAAGGCACATGCGCTCGACTTCCGGGATCCTATCTTTGATGGACTTAGGAGTGACTACGGAACGTTTTTCGATACCTGGACGGGCAAGTGCGTCAATGAACATCGCGATTGCTGGGTGGTGAAGGACGGTGATGCGTTAGCCGCGGTCGTTATCCGAAAGAACGAACCACGCGCAGAGGCGGACGTCACAAAGCCCGGCGATAAAATCCTGAAGATCTGCACGTTCAAGGTGTCTGAGGACTATCGAGGGCAGAAGCTTGGTGAACAACTGCTCAAGCAGATTTTCTGGCATGCCCAGCGAAACAACTACGATCTCATGTATCTGACGGCCAAGGACAAACAGGATACCCTCATACGGCTCTTGGAGGACTACGGCTTTGAAAGAACGCGTGAAATTGCCGATGGCGAAGGCGTTTTCGAAAAGGCCGTCGGCAAGGGCAGGCTGGTTCTCGCCTCAGGAGAAAATGCACTGAGTGCTGCACGGAAAAACTATCCGCGGTTTTATGACGGCCCAAAAGTGAGCAAGTTCGTTATCCCCATATGGCCGTCATATCATAAGAAACTGTTCCCCGAAGTAGACATGCTGCCGGAAAATGTGGGGACAACCCAAGGCGCCATACCCGGCAATACGATCCGGAAGGTCTATATCTGCCATTCGAAGATCAAAAAAGTTGACCCCGGCGATGTTGTGTTCTTTTACATGACCAAAAGAGGCAGCCAATCGCCACGCATTCAGTCGATTACTTCGATAGGGATTGTCGAAAACGTTCGACATACCAGCGATGTCGACGAGGTTCGACGTTGGACAGCAAAGCGGTCGGTGTTTTCCGACCACGATCTGCAAAATTGGGTAGCAGGCAAAGAACTAATGGTGATCGATTTTCTTTTGATCGGGCATATAGTGCCATCGCTCCCGCTCAGGCTGCTGGTTTCAGAAGGCGTATTGAACAGCTGGTCGCAGTCGATCAGCGAAATTCCAGAACAGCGTTATGGCAAGCTGAAGCCGCTGCTCAACCTCGGATTTGATTTTTAGGCTAACACTGTGCCGTCCATAGAGACTTGGTTAGCGAATTAGAGCAGAGCCTTCTTCTCCATACCCGAAGCCAAGCGCACTCTGAGGCGAACTCAAAGTAAATTCGAATACCGAGAGAACGTCGTCAGACGGAATGTCGCCGTAGAACGTCTGAAGAGCATGCACGAGCTCAGCTCTTGAGGCGAAGCCATCCATTTGCGCATCATATTCATTGAGCTCTGCTAGCGTCTTGTATCTGACCGCACCAATATCTAGCGCGCCAATACAAGTCGGAGAAGCGCTTTCCAGATGATCATTTACCACAAAAAGTGGCAGCGCCGGAGCAGAAGGATACTCGACCGCGCCTTTCGAGTATCGAATCGTCGACGATTTCCTTGAGGAGAAAATCAACTCTGCCAGATCGGCAACCATAACGAAGCGGTGACGCTCGACCACGTTCAGGTCTGGAAATTCGCAATTGAGATGCTCTTTGAGTTCCGCAGGGACTAGTCTTCCTTGATCGACTGGCCTCTCATGATGGAACGCCACCTTCAACGCGGTCTCTCCCTTCGCAACAATAACTTTCGAATCTCCGTATAGCTGAACCGCTTCCACGACCCAAGTCCTGCTTGAAGCGGTCCCCAGAAACCTGCTAGGCTCAACTAGCATAGGTGGACCCAATGGCAACAATACTCGTTTTTGGCGTGTCTGGCGTCGGCAAATCCTGGCATTGCAGACAGGCCGCGGAAGCTCTGAACTTGCGCCATGTCAGTGGCAGCGACCTCATTCGCCAAGAGAAGAATCGGCTTACTTCAATATCTGTTTCCGCCGATTCCTTAAGGCAGGATCGCGTTGTCGACAACCAACAGATGCTCCTCGATGGGTTTCGCGCCTTTAGAACCCAGGACGAAAGGTCGATCCTTTTCGATGGCCACAACGTTGTCGATACCGATGATCAACTGATTGAGATTCCTTTTGAGGTTATCGCGCAACTTAACCCTGCTGCTATCGCGATCGTAGCGGGCTCTCCTGCCGATATCATAAGACGAAGAGCGAACGATCCAATGCGCGATCGGCCCGTGCGCAGTATTGAACGAATTACCGCGTACCAGGATCTCTGCATTGATCTCGCGCGCAAACAAGCCGAACGGCTATCCGTACCCATGGCATTGCTGAACTCGGGCACCACGGCCGAATTTATTGCATTTGCGCAAGAACATATGTGACCGCCCTCACGCAGGCCGGCCGCCGCTCGAGGCAATCGAGAAGCCACATCGGCACCCAGGGCCGACGTGGTCTCCCAGATATTTGCCACCGCCAGAAACCGCGTATAATTTCTAGGGGAGGTGCTCGTCCATGGCCGTCAAGAATCAACAGTCAACCAACGCGGGCAACTTCACCTTCTATAGCGCTCAGTATTCGCGCTTCGGCAGTCGGCTCGCAGCCGAGGTCAGACTTGAGGCCTATGGCGTGGACCTCGGTCAACAAGGATGGCGGTCGCTTGGCGAACAAGGCGAAATAATCGAACTTGTCCAAGAAATTCCTCAGAACAAGCTGCTCGATGTCGCTTGCGGGTCTGGCGGTCCATCGATTGCGATTGCCGCCGCCACGGGATGTCGGCTGACGGGCGTCGATATTGAAGAGGCCGCTATCGAGCACGCAAAGGCACTAGCCGCGGCCGCGCATCTGCCGCTTGGTGCAACGTTTGTTGTCGCCGATTGCGGCCAGCAACTGCCGTTCGACAAGGGAGAATTCGACGTCATCTCCTGCATTGACGCAATCATACACCTGGCGTCCCGTCGTGAGGTGTTCGCAGACTGGTTCAGGCTACTCAGGCCGGGCGGTCGGCTGATTCTGACCGATGCATGCGTCCTGACCGGAGTTGTCTCGAAGGAAGAACTGGACATCCGGGCGTCTCAGGGAAAGTTTCATATTGTCCCTACGGCATTTAATGAGCTTATGCTTGAGAGAGCCGGTTTCGAGCTAAGGCTCTGCAGAGACACGACGGAAGCTGTCTCAAATCTGGCGTTGCGCCTCTACCGCGCTCGCCAATTGCGCCGTGCTGCGCTGTTGGAAGAGGAGGGCGCGGACTGGTTCGAGAGCAGGCAGGTGTTTCTGAAGACGACCGCTGAATTGGCCGCAACGGGGAGACTATCCAGATTTCTCTACGTCGCAGAGAAGCCAATGCAAACGTAGATTTCTCAACACGAGCCAGAGTGATCGCCTCAACAACCGACACGAGACTGCAAGTCGAATGGGTTCATTCGCCTGCTGATGTCACCGGAAAGGCTTGCTCCATGTCAGGGGGAAGCGCTTCCCCCCGCGAAAGGATTGAGATTATGACCTCTCGATCTCAAGTGAAGAATCCCGAACACCGTGTTTTGCGAACATACGCCAATCGCATTCGTAACTCTAGCGCGCGGCCTTGCGAAGAAGTACGGCGTCGTCTTCTTCCCGACGGCGCTCGGAGATCGGGCAACGGTCGCACGGGCAACAAGCAATTGCTTAATGGCTTCAATTTCGTGATGGGCGATGTTTTCGCTGTGGCTGTTGCATAGTCGCCAAAGCGCTCTGTCTAAGCTGAAGCATCTTTTCGGCTGCCAGCACGTGCAGGCGCCGTTTTTGATTCCGGGGATGGGAGTGCAGATGACGACTTTCGACTGCCTGATCCATCACGCGCCTGGAAACCCTCGAGCTTGGCTTGAGCATCCAACCTGTCGGCGTCCGATATGGGGCTGACCGGGACACCATTGATATCATGGCGCAGGGAGCCGGGTCTTGAGACCGCAATCTGATAGCGCCGCGAATGCACATATGTTGCCATCGCCTTGCGCAAGGTGGTGACGCTGGTGTCCGGTTTTAGGAGAGGGCGGATGTCATTCCAGAGGCCGCGAGCAAAGGGTAGTACGGGGTCTCCGAGCTTTGCCGGGAGTACCGCGACCGGTCGAGTGAGCAAAGCATTGATCGTTTCGCTTTTGGCAACCTCGCGTTCACGCGCTGAAACCACACCGGAACTGTTTCGCGGAGACCTTATTGTCGGTGTTATCTGACGCATCATCATCCGTGCCTATCTGGAAAATTCGTCGTTCAACATGTGTTTTGGACATGACGAAGCAACAACATCCGCCGCGGTTGCGGAGGCATTTATCGCGAATGCGCCGAAACGCAAGTCGTGCGAGCAAAGACTATCGCAGATGCGAGAATAATTTTGCGAATTCGCTGTCTTTGAGAAAGCAGATGTTGGATACCACCGTCGGATATTGGCCCTGCCGCAGCAAATTCATCCGGCATCCGGGACCTAGGAGCCGCATGGTCTCGTTTGCGTCGATGAGGCCGCGTGCTGCAGGATCTTCTACGCTGGCGGTATCGCCGCTCACCTCGCACAGGCGTTACGGATGTGTTCGCTGGTGCCAAAAAGTCGCATAACGTACGATAGGAACCGTGTTCCGTAGGGATCTGCCAGATGCTTCAGACTTAAACGCCCCGTACGAGAAGTACCTTGCGTTCCGCTTCCTCTGTTCCGGGTGGGCGAAAGCGACACGCCCGAGTTTTATCGACCAAACTACAACCGCGGAGACAGCCTGATGCTTCTCCGGAGCCAGAGAAAAAAGTGCTTCCTGACGGCTGCGTTGCTCAAGAAGTCATGTGTGAGATGCCTCGCATAGGTTACCGCCGTCACTGCGAACGGAACTTGGGCGGAGCCGATTGGAGTTCAGAAAGGTCCAACTCCAAAGTAGTCCCGTCCTCGTTGACAACCGCACCGACCGTAAATGCGCCATATGCCTCGGTCTTGTGCTTTGCCCTGCCATTTTCAGGTGTCACCTCAACGACAGGGTTGAAGAAGCTATCGTGCAAATGAAAGACAACAGGTTTGGACAACCGCTTGTCTGGCGTGACACTCTTCACCTTGAGGGAAATCGAAAACCAGTCGGTCGCTATTTCATAGACCTCCGCCGATAACGCCCACCCGTTGGCGAAGGGAGAGCCTCCCCACTGGCCCTTTTGCGGATCGGCTGGATTGATCCGTTTACGTGGCATGGTCGGAGTAGGGTCCGGCACGTCGGGTGGCGAAGTTGCAGCTTTTCGATATGTGTGTATCGATGCAAGCCGACGGGCCAGCCCATCGAGATCAGCATAGACGCCGGCATGGTGGACACCGGTGGCGTCGAGCTTCTGACGGAAGTCCGCCTTGAGGTCATTGCCAATGACAAATTGTACGGCGATGTCAGTCGTGTAGACTTGATCCGGTTCTGGGTGAATGGTGAAGAGCCCGCGTTGAGAAACCAAGCGGGGCGTCACATGACCGGGATAGAAGAATTGTACTGATGTTTCCTTGAAAGGGTCCGTGCCAAGTCGAGGCGCTTGCTTGGGTTGATCGATGACGTATAGCCCGCAATCGTCGTCATTGTTGCCCCAGACCGAGAAGAAAAGCGAGACGTAGGGCGACTCGGACCAATCCAATAGGCGGGTTGGAACGCCGTGGTGTTGCGCTAGTGCTAGCCATTCCCAGTCGTCACGTGGGCGGGACTGAAGATATGGTAGAGCCTCGCGCTTGAACTGCTCGAAAACGGCCATCTCAAATTCTATTGTGTATGGGAGGTCGCGCACTCGCCCTACCGACGGTGTAAGGTTGTGGCGTACAGAAGTGACGCCCCGAAACAGGGAGCGCCCGTTTAGATGTTCAGAGATTTCTGTTTGAAAATGGAGCCAGTCCTTGATGCGAGTGCGCTTCCAGCGTGTAGGGCTTTCTTCTGCCATGTTGAAGCAACTCCATAGGGAAGATATTTTGTTGCTAGAAATTTGACTGCCAGGAGGCTTACTTTGCGTTGAAAAATGGGATCGATCAACTGTAAATTAGGAAAATTTTTTAGTTATTGATCATTCTTGTAGTTCCAGCGGGACCTCCGAAGAGACTTCGATCTACGCCATGAGCGTAGACGCCTTGCAGGCGCTACAGATTGCAAAGATCACGCATGTCAAACCATGCTGAGGATGAACGAAACCGCTTTTTGCGTATCACTACGTATCACTCTTCTAGGCGAGGTTTGGAACCTTCAGCGTCGCCGCTAGCTTCAGTAGCGAAAAAAGTTTGTCGGCTTCCGGTGGACAGCCATCGTTTTCGAAAATAGGCCGGCCTTGGGCGTCCAGGACAAGGACCTCGATCCGGTGGCGGTTGACGGTGGACGGACCATAGCCGACTGCAAGCTTGAAGGCTTCACGTAGGCTATCCCAATCGTCAGTCGTTCGCAGCAGCGCCACATACTGCGCAAACTGCATTCCCCGGTCGATGCCGTAGCGAGTGAGCCGTGCCGGGGTGTCCCATACCGGGTCGTAAGACACCCCGAAGATACCCACCTCCAAGCCTTCGGCTGCCGCGCGCTTGGCTATCTCAGCGAGGATCGTGATTGTGCGAGAGCACTTCAAAGGATTCATGCAGCGTGTGTAGAAAAAAGCGAGAACCGCGGGACGCCCGAGAAGGCGAGAACCGAGCATCGCCTTTCCTCCCTTCTGATCCTCTACCTCAGCGCCCCAGATCGAGTCCGGAAGGGCCTTTTTCGGTCCGGCAATATTTTCAACTGGGTGGCAACCGCACGAACAGGACCCGAGCGAGACGGCTTCATGGATTGCCGAAACACCCTCGTCCATCGCAACGGCGGGGGAGGGAATGGGAGATAGAGTGGCTTGAGCGCTCTGATCGCAACAACACGAAGTCAACTTTGCTATAGGGGAATCGACGGCGGTAATCATATCGACCCCGCTTTCAACAGCGCGTGCGAACCCCAAAGGAGCATTGGCAATGAGCTGCGCGAAATCTTCTGAGCCAAGCAAGTTTTTCTGCACCACCGCTAGGAACGCACGTGCAAGTTCGCTCGTGGCTGTATCGGTGACGCTAGAGGGTATGCGAGCTTCGATCCGCTCGAGCCAGACTTTTTGGTCACGTGCGCGAATACGCGTGGCGGCCGCGGCTAGCGGCCCTAGCCAGTCACGGCTCGGCCGATCGAGTGCGGCGATGAGTCGACCAGCTGCCGCAAGAGGTGTCGCCGCAATCCCGGCATGAATCTCCTCGCGCGCCGCAGCAAGGCCTGATTTCGGTGCAACGCGGGCGGCTGTTGCGAGCGCATAACCCCTTATACGATCGACGTCTGCCAACCCCAGTCCGGCATAGATAGGATCGTCGTCGCGAAAAAAACGGCTCAATTCCTTTTCGGGATCAGAACTTTCAGCGGCGCGGTCGATCTCGCCAGCACGCGCTTGAAGCTCTGATAGCCCCGCCATAAGGGTTACTCCGGTTTACCTGGCGCCGCGAAATAGCGCCGCGCTGCATCTTTCAACGTCTTTGATTTCGTCTGCCGCTGGGCAGCATCGATCGCCGTGTCGAGGGCGGGCACCGGTCTCATTGTTTGCGCCATGCTGACGATGGCCGCCTTTAATGCAGCACTGTCGCTGCGATCGGTCAGCACATCACGCGCCGCCTGGGTGAACCGTTCGGAGTCAATTGCCTTTAGACCTGCTGCAGTTACCCGCCGCAGTTTCTCGCCGATGGTCTTGTCATTTACCAGGTTGGTTAGAAGCGGCACGCTTTTCGGGTCGGTTCCGAGCAAATGAACTGCTTCTTCGCGGGCCGCGGGTGACAACTGCTCGAACTGGCTGCGCACCAGATCGACCGCGTTCGAATGATCGTCGAGGCCGAGGAGTTGGATCGCCTTTGCCTGGCTGACGGGAGCGTTCTGCGGCGCGTTCAGCGCCTCCGTCAGGATGTCGCGGGCGTATTCGTCGTTTTCCTGTGCCAAATATTCAAGCGCTTTCTGACGCAGCACCGGCGATTTGTCTTCCGCCAACACGCGCATCGCTTCGATCACCTGGGGACGGAAATCGAGAAAGGCGCTACCGACGAACTCCGCGGTCGTCAGCATGTCGAGAGCGGCCCTGCGGACCGAGACGGTCTCCGTCTTGCGGCCGAGCAGATCAAGCAGATAAGGGATACGTTCGCCAAGGTTGCGGGAGTTGAGCTCAAGCCGGCAAATGGCTTGCGCACGCGCATCGGCGTTGGCCTCTCCCTTGGACGGGATCTCTTGTGGCACGGTTTGGCCATAGCCTGCTTCTTTTGCTCTTGCGACGTGTGCCTCCTGCTCCCGGCGATAGTCCTTGATATCCATGGCGGCCTCATACGGTTCCGGCGGGTGGATCAAAGGGCACATCGTCGTAGTCGAAGCCCAAAGGCTCCGCGCCCGATATGCCCTGGTAATCTAGCATGTCCCTTATCGTCGGCGAAGGTCCGGGACGCGCAATGACCGGTGAGGCAGCCAGCGTCCCGCCGGGGGCGGTGGAAGGTCGTGGCAAGCCGGTAATCTGGTTCCACGGCCACATCGTGTCGCCGAGCTGATGTCCTATGCGTCCTGTATCGGACGGGCTGAAAGCTTCTGTCTCGGTCGGATCATAAAGCGCATTCAGCCACTGCCACTTGGCCCAAAGCCGATCGACGTTGCAATGCAGCATGAAGAACAATGGATCGCGGGCGGCAAGCGGGATACGCCGGATAAAGCTTGATCCCTGGAAGCTGGTATGGGCCATTCCATGCGGGTTGCCTTCCATATCGGCAAAATTACGGTATTGCGTGGCTGCCGGGAACGGCGAGAGCGCAAGCGTATCGGCTTCGCTGAGGACCGAACCTGGGCGGGCATTCGGTGAAAAACCCATGCTGCGCAGTATGCCGAGCTGGCCATCGGTGACCCAGCTTTCAAGCGGATGTCCGGCCGTAAACATGAGGCGTCCATTGGCGTTGGGAAGCCCCATGAAGGCCCGGGTGAAGACGTTCGGGGCCGGTTCGTCAAAGCGCCAGTACGGCAATGCCACGGAGGGATCGATGGCTTGCAATTCGCGCTCGAGATCGAGCAGATAACAACGATGCCAAGGGAGAAAACCGACATCGAAGTGCGCCTCATCGGAAGCGGGTCGATCAACGTGCATGTCGCGAAAGTCACGAAATCGTCCGCTGCCGCCGGCATTGAGTGTGCCCATCGCAGCCAAAAATCGGTTGCGCTCATGGTCGGTAAGCCCATTGGCGTTCTTGCGCACGCGCACCATGGCCGCCTGACTGACTAGTTGCATGCTCCCCGAAACGTCCGAGATCGTGTAGCCGCTATCCCCATCCTGGACGCTCGCGGAGCCAAACAGGCCGGCTATCCAAATTTCGACCGGACCGCCGTCCTGCGGCAAGTCGACCTCAAGCGCTTGCTGCATTGGCCCAGCTTGCGTCTCGGAGAAGCGCAACTCGATGGCGGCGCGGTTTGCAAAACGCACGCGTGCCGGATTCGCGCCCTGGGCATCGATCAGCCGGATGGACAGCTTTCGCGGAGTCCAGTCAAGATAGGCCATACCATTCGGATGTATCGATGAAAATTCGACGTCTACAATCATGGCGCGGCGCCTTGATCACGGTAAAGTTGAATAAGTAAACATTGCACAGCTTTTCCGAACTGCCAACTGCCAAATCGACCAGTAGAGAAAATGTCGGACTAACTGCGCAATCAGCGGTAAGCGATACACAAGACGACCACGACGTCCCTGTAAGCAAAAACAAGGCCGAAACGCATGATCAAAGGCGGGAGATTTCACCATGGTTACCAAGCTTCCGGTCGTTCCCAAGAACTACCGCTGTTCATTGCAAGGTGATCGACTGCGATATTTATGTTCGTTTTTTATACCACTTCCAACGCGGAAAACTTATGTTTTCCGGTACATCATATCTCGATCGGATTGAGTATTCACATTGCAGTGGCAGGGGAAGTTATTTATCTGCTGGACGCTTTGATACATTGATTTCTATAGCGTCTCAGCCGCAACCAATAGCGCGGGCACAGGTCTACTCGCTTTGTTCAAAGAGTTGCGTTGTCGACTAATGCCGCTTCCTTTTACGTCTTAAACGTGTACCATTGATTTAGGTTTTGGCAAATGCCCATACGTTTTTCTGGAAAGTGTGTGTCGGGTGCAGGGGGAGCTAAGAATAGCGATCCCGAGAATTTACAATGGAGTTCTCCAAATGCGCGCTCGAAGACGGGAAGCACCAGCGTTAGCTGTTAAGAGCAGGAACTGAAAACCGACGGGAGGCAACATGGACGCGGTCGTCGAGGAACGGGAACAAGATCCACGCAGTCCCGTGAAATCTGGCGTTGAGGACGACACAGTCGAAGAAGGTATGGCGCTTTGCCTCTCCGGCGGCGGTTATAGAGCCATGCTGTTTCATGTTGGCTCGATTTGGCGACTTGCTGAAACAGGAGTGTTGCCGCAGTTGAAGAGAATATCGAGCGTGTCCGGAGGATCTATAACCGCCGCCGTCCTGGCGCTCAACTGGCGAACAGTCGCGGCAGGAAGCCGTTCTGATATCGAAAGGGATTTCGTCAGCCCCTTGCGCAAGATGGCGTCCAGATCCATTGACATCGGCTCCATAGTGCGAGGCATTGTTCTGCCTGGAAGGATCTCGGACAAGGTCACCGCGGCTTACGAAAAATACCTTTTCGGAAAAGCAACCCTGCAGGATTTACCGGATAGCCCAACCTTTGTGATCAATGCGACAAACGTACAATCGGGAGCGCTGTGGAGGTTCAGCAAAGCGTACATGCGAGACTATTTGGTCGGGGAGATCAAAAATCCGACCGTATCTATAGCTAAAGCCGTAACTGCATCTTCTGCGTTCCCACCATTCCTGTCGCCGGTGCAAATGGATCTTGATCCAGAGGCGTTTACGCCCTTGAGCGGGAGCCTTCAACAACCACCATATCTAAAGAAGGTCATCCTTTCTGACGGAGGTGTCTACGACAATCTAGGCCTTGAAACTGTATGGAAACGCTATTCGACGGTTTTTGTCAGCGATGGCGGTGGCAAGTTGGGTCCAGAACCTGTCCCTGCTTCGGATTGGGCGCGGCATTCCCGCAGAGTTCTCGATCTCATCGACAACCAAGTCCGCGCGCTTCGGAAGCGACAGTTGATCGGTTCTTACACGGCCGATCCTTCCGACAGCATACATCGCAAAGGGGCGTACTGGGGAATTCGATCTGACATACTTAAATATGACATTGCTGATGCACTGGCATGCCCTCACGCACGGACGATGGCTCTCGCAGAGACGCCGACGAGGCTTGCCGCAATGTCGGACGAACTTCAAGAACGCTTGATAAATTGGGGCTACGCTGTGTGTGACGCAGCGCTAAGGAGGCATGTTAACGTCAGCCACTCAGTTCCGACCGGTTTTCCTTACCCCCGCACGGGAGTCTGAAAGATGCCGCTCTCCATCCCGCGCAGCCTCGTAGAGCACATATTGCTCGGTCCTATAGGCGATAGGCGTCAGCTGCAGGACTCTCCTGTTCTAGCCGACGTATGGATCGCATTCGCCGAAAACCCCGCATTACCACAGGAAGTTCTGTTGACCCCTCATAGGGACCATGCTGCAGGCTATGTGGCCACGCAAATGGACGAACTCCTTCATGTTCAACGTGCCATGCAGAAGACCCTGAAAGCAGAACCCGCGGAGATAGCCGCGTTGCAAGGCATCGTCGCCGCTCGGCTCTACTTCTGGGAGTTGTTGATGGTCGTCGTCCCGCTCACGCGATGGTGGAAGCAATTCTGGACCTCCGATGTGATGCACCGGTTGAATTCTCATCCCGGTGCGACAGCTGAAAAGGTCAAACAAGTCAGCGACGCGTTGGCCGACTGGCTATCTCCGGGATCCATGAAGCGACAATACGCGCCGTTCACGGCGCTCGAGCGGTACATCGTACTGGCGGGTATCATATTGTGGTCCAAGGACGCCAAGCCGCTCGTCCCCGACGAACGATCCCAGGATCAGAGAATCGCCGATACGATCCGGCAGAATGTGAATGCAATCGCTGATACCCTTTTGCAAACGTTCAATATGATCGAGAGGCTCTTTTACTCACGCAATGAGCTTCCCGGCGCCCTTGTCCATGAGATAACCCTGAACAGGCCGATTTCGATGGCGCTCGATAGGTCGGTTGCTTCAGTGAAAGCGGACGCCGTTCACGGGCTATTCAAAGTTGACACGTCCCGCATAGGTTGGGCCGTTGTAGACTCAGGCATACACGGCAGCCACCCGGCCTTCACAGACGGCGAAGGACGGCCGCGGGTCTTGGCGAGCTATGATTTCAGCCGTTTCCGGCGCATCGTCAGTCTGGATAATCGGCGGATCTTTAAAGCTGAAACCAAGAAGCGCCGTCTTGATCGCCTCAACCAGATTATGGGGGGTATGCAGCTCAAGGATCGTCCGCCGGCAACAGTGGCAGAAGATAGCCTGATACAGTTGTCCGAGGATCTGGCGAATGACAGGCCGCGGCGATGGGAACTCATTCTTCCCTTCATCGAGATCAAAACCGAGACACGTCCGATCAATGATCATGGAACCCACGTCGCGGGGATCATAGGCGCGAAGAAGGTGGAGGGGATAGAGGAATCTTCGCCAGGCATGTGTCCGGATATCAAGTTGTACGACCTGAGAGTGCTATCGGAAGATCTGGAAAGTATGGAATTCGGCGTGATCGCTGCGCTGGAGTTCATACGATACAAGAACCAAGTAAGTCGAACGACCAGGATTCATGGCGCCAACCTAAGCCTCTCTATTCCGCACGATGTACGAAACTATGCTTGCGGGAGAACACCTGTTTGCGATGAATGCGAAAGGCTCGTCGAAAGCGGCGTTGTCGTTGTGGCCGCGGCAGGGAACAGAGGCTACCAGAGTTTCACCACCAAGGAGGGGGCTTTTGATAGCTACGCCGCATTGAGCATTACAGACCCCGGAAACGCTGAAAGCGTGATCACAGTCGGCTCCACTCACCGGACATCGCCGCATACATATGGCGTGAGTTTCTTCTCTAGCCGCGGACCAACCGGCGACGGACGATCCAAACCCGATCTCGTGGCGCCAGGTGAGCGGATCGTTTCGACATTTTGCGACGGAAATTGGGGAGAGCTCGACGGGACCAGTATGGCGGCACCCCATGTAAGTGGCGCTGCAGCGCTACTGCTTTCAAGATATGGCGAGCTTGTAGGGCGCCCTCGCCGGATCAAGGAGGTTTTGTGTGAAAGTGCGACTGATCTCGGACGAGAACGTGCGTTTCAAGGGAACGGCATGTTGGATGTGCTTAGGGCTTTCCAGAAACTGTGAGGGGAACGACGATGATTTTTAGTCTTGAAGTGATAAGAGCCCGCAAAGGGGATTGCCTTCTCCTGCATTACGGCACGAAGGACGATCCTCGCCTCTTCGTGATCGATGGAGGTCCCAAGAACGTCTTCAAGCCCAATTTGCGACCGCGGTTGAATGACCTAGCGAAAAAGCGGGGGCGACCGCTGCGCGTTGATCTAATGATGGTGAGCCATGTGGACGACGATCATATACAAGGCTTGCTGGAACTCGCCGCCGATGACGCTAAAGCGGACAAGGATGACCGGTTGGTGGCCGTTCACAGCCTGTGGCATAATAGCTTTGCAAACGTTATCGCTGACTCAGCGAAGCCTGCTCTTGCGGCGTTCAGCCAATTCGGCGGTGCAAGCGCTGGTCATGGAGACGAACTCTCCGACGATCAGGTCGGCGAGATCGAAGACCAGATCGATGACAACGATGAAGACAGGAGGGCCAACCTCCATAGTGGGCTTCTGGTGTTGGCGAGCATTGCGCAGGGTGATCGTCTAAGAACCGATGCGAAGAAATTGGGCTGGCCGTTGAATGCGGAGTTCAACGAGGCGCTGATCTGCGCTACCGACGATTCGGAGCCGGTGCGGATGGAACACGGCCTGAAATTAACAGTCGTGGGCCCCCAAAAGCCCGAAATTGAAGCTCTCAGAGAGAAGCACCGCAAGTGGCTTGAGGAAAATGCTAAGAAGGATAAGCCCAATGCGGCAGAGTTGGCGGCCTATTTGGACCCTTCGGTTACCAACCTTTCCAGCATCGTCGTTCTTGTTGAACTGAAAGAGAAGAAGGGTAAAACGAAAAAGACCATACTGCTCACCGGGGATGCCCGTGGAGACAAGATCCTCAAGGGGTTGAAGGACGCCGGGTTGCTCGGCACGAAGCCGATTCATGTCGATGTACTCAAGGTCCCCCACCATGGCAGTGCCAACAACGCGGAAAAAGACTTTTTTGAGCAGATCATAGCCGATCACTACGTCTTCTCAGGCGATGGCGAGCACGGCAACCCCGAACGCGAGACCATCGAAATGCTACTCGATGCCCGCGGTTCCGATTTCGGTACCATCTATCTCACCTATCCTGTCGATGATATCGATGTGATGAGGGAAGCGGACTGGAATAAGGAGCGTGCGAAGGAGCAAGCGAGAAAGAACAAGAAGGGGAAGGGGTTTGTCCGGGACCCTTGGTCATTCGAAACGAACTCGCTAAAGGCCCTTTTTTCAATGCGAGGTATCTCGATTGGGAAAGGACTGGTTGTTGTGTCGGAGAAGGGCGAGACGATCATCGATCTTCTGGAACCCGTATTGGCTTGACCTGCGCGGCCTGCAAAGCCGCGTCCAACTGGTTAGCCAGCTCATGAAGCGACTTCGCCGCCAATCTCTACACGCTAACACCGCCCATGCAAAACGTATCCGCGTGGAATACACGGGTTCAGGTAAAGAACATGTGACAATGCCACAGCCTATCGCGCTTGTTAGCTCAAGCTGTCTACGTGCGATATGTAGGTTTGACCCACGCTGTGCGTTTATCGTGGTGCCTTCAGCGTCCGCAACGGCAGCAAGCGGCTCTCGAATATGAGAGCCGCTATTGATAGGTTATGTTACGCTGCTCTACCTTTATCCTTGGAACGGTATGGTTCGGCCTGGTTGGCGGGCCTGCTCCTTGGTGTAGGAGACGCCGTGAACCTTGATGCCCTGCTCATTCAACAGGGTTATGATTCCTCCCTTGTTGGATAGCTTCACCGGATCCTTTACTTCGACCACCTGAACCGCGCCGGCGGCAATAGTGCCGGACAACGCATAGGAATTCTTTTGCTTGTCCTTGATTTGCCAGCCGGTGAGATCGACGGGCACGTCGGCGGTGTTCAGAAGTGTTATGGTCTCGCGTTCAGGTGTTTTGGTATCATTGACATAGGCTGCAATGATACGGACGAGCCCATCTGGTACTTCGAATGTAGGAATGCGGTCGCGGTCCACAGGCCGGTGTGGTAGATCCGGAAATTCTTCGTTCGCCGGAACGACCTGTGAGCCGGTTGCATCGTCGGAATGCCAGGCTTGGGTCTGAAACTTGAGAAAGATGCCGACCCACTGCCTCTCGCGCGGAAACTCCAGGATCAGGCCGCCATCCTGCCAAGGTCCATTTTGGCCCGCAAACCGGCCAGGCGGATTACCTTGGTTGAAGTGAATGTCATGAATACCGCGGCCTGGCTTGAACCCAAAGTACTTGTCCGCCTTGTTGTGTTCAGGTCCCCACGTCTCGCCGAAGGCATAGATCATTGCGTCCTCATCCGACATGGCGCGTTGGATGTATGCATCGATCTTCTCATTGAGGTCGTTGTCAGGCCCGGCGGCCGTTAAGGGAAGCGGTGTGAGTTCCCACGGCTGCATGAGGTTTGCGCGAATGAAGTCGAGTGCAACGCCTCCCGGCTTGCTGGGGGTCTCGTGAAGCCCCTCAGACAACTCGACAAGCAAGTCAGTGATGGGATGTTCGAAACGCGATCGCACGAGGAATTGCACCTCGCTTCCATCCTGCGAGCGAACATTGATTGCTATACGGTGCAGCGTGCCGTTCTCCGACACAAGCACCTGATAGTGCGGGCTGGAGCCCGTGGCTAGGCGATTGTTGATCGGCCTGCCTTTGAGAACAGCGTAGTTGTTAAGCGGCATGTCATCCTCCACGTCAGTTCTTGTGTAAATTGAGTTTTGAGGTGGCGCTGGGTTCGTTGAAGGCTATCCAGAAACGCAGCCAGCAGGTAGAGCGAGCGACGTCTTGCTGGAATGACTGGTATTCACGTAGTCACCGAGTTCAGTCTGTAGCGCGTTGAAGAGTTCCAGCGCGCGGCGAGCTGCTTTTCCGGGCATTTTTCCATCAGGTGTGTCGCATTTGAACGACACCTCCGCCACGGCAGGCGCGTCGCTCATGGCGCCGATCTGCCAAAGGGTCAAAGTAAACTCTCCGGTTGCGTCTTGATCAAAGCGAATTTTAGCGCCCTTCGCAGCGAATTCATGAACGCGGGGACCTCCAAGCAGCTGTATGTCGCCGCCGAGGGGACGCCTCAATAGACCTGAAAGGTTTGGAAAGAGCCTGCGAAGTCGATCTTCCGAGCAATTCTCCCAGTGGCGGTATCGTTTTGTTGTCAAAGCATATCTACTGCGGATCGAAGGCTTGGCTGGCAATGCGATAGTCAGGTTGGGATCGGACGGTTCTACTTCAAGCGGAGCGATATCCTCCTCGAATTCGGGCCTTTTGTCGCCGTCCGATCGATCTAGTCGTGCGTCGGCTACAACGAAGTAGTCCGCCATGCGGAGCTTCAGCGTTATCTCGTGTTGGTTAGATGCCGCTTGGCCATTGCTTAAGTCTACTCGCGTGCGGAGCGCGAAATCCGAGGCTGCAAGGGTGCAGTCGTGAGTGTCCCAGAAACGCAAGTTCCGCTCTATGAGCCTATCGAATGCGCTTTCGACCAAATGACGGCCATTCAAACACAGATGGCTTATCGGCTCTATGCTTCGGTGCCAAAAGGTGTTTGCAGAAGCTTTCGACAGCGTTGCGCCGAATTTGGCCGGGTTGAGAAGTAGCTTGTATTCGCGTGCATCAAGCCCGTGTCGCATGGTTCAAATCGCCCCTCACTTCGTGCCCTATATGTTTGGGATCAACGCGCTCCTGAAGACCTCTCGATAGACCACAGAGTTGCGTTGCGCTCCGACATCGTCGGCGCACAGCAGGGACGCGATAAACTAGAAATGATATCCAAACACTGTATCACGGTTGTCTTTGAAAGCAAGTAGTAATATTATAGTTGCTCTACCGGTGAGGGTATATCGACCAAGGGAGGAAAACATGATCTCGCTGAGAATGCCTTCAGGCGGTGACGAGCGCGTCGACGAGAGGACAATATTGGTCATCCGCGAAACCGTTCCGTTCGAACGCGAAGAGACGCCGGAAGTGCAGGCCTGCGTGTGGGGAGGAAACTACCGGCTGTATCCCGCCGAAACCGTCGCTTCGATCCTGGAAAAAGTCCCCGAAATTCCTTTCGCCCGCCTTACCGCGCCGGTGGGCGTAACTGTCCTCGTAAACGCAAGCAAGGTCTTGGATCGCGACGATCGGACGCCTGTCGATGAGGATCGAACAAATTCTGTGTTGGTCTTTGGGCCTGGGGCCATGGCGCCAAGAGTTCGCGTTCGCGAAACAAAGAAGGAGCTTGTTGCCATCTGGACAAAGCTGGGGCTCGATCCTATCGCCGTTGATAACTAGTTCTGGGATCCACGCATACTTTGGCCAAGCGCTCCGACGTATCAGGTATGCAAAAGAAGTAAGAAACAACCGATCAATGGATTGCATTGTGGTCTCATTGTAGGGCTTTCCGGATGAACGAGCTGACGATGGGTGCTGTCAACATCTTCACGTCCATGCCTTTCGCCAAGATAGTTTACTCATTTGCGATTCTTGTTGCAATTTCGGTCGGCGTCTCCGAGCTTTATCGACTTTGGTTTGATCGTACGCTGGAAGTCCAGGTGTTCAAGTTTCTCGAGAGCAGTGCCCCAAGAGCTGAAGGGGGAACGGCTTTCACTTGGGGCGTAATCGAACGACACGCAGCCTTGCGGGAACGCTTCAGGCAAGCGGAAGCGGAGGCAATAGACGCAGAGCAGATTTATCGGACGAAAGACGATTCCCCCATTCGAGGCACCGAGACTGTCCTATCGGACCTTAATATCACGGTCTCCGAGTTCAATGTCACCGCCTTTCTTAACTACCTTAGGCGCTGGGTCAGCGCACCCCAGGAGCTTCGGGGGATGGTGACGAAGAATGGCGACAACTATGACATCAGCGGCGAAATCCGAGGCGGGCCGGCGGCTTTAGCCGATGGGCAGCTTTTCAACAGAACCCTTCACTATTCGAACATAGGAGGGGCCGAGGCCGCCGTCTTTCAAACGGCGTGTCACCTCATTTGGGTCTCTGCCGCTCAACAGCAAAAAGAGCTCGCGCGGATCGGAAGCGATGAGTTCTGCCTTTGGACCAAGTACTGGAGCGACCTGCTTGATATTCGAGACGAAACGGTTCGCAACGGACAGCTTTCAAAGAGCAACGCCGATCGTTTAGATGAATTATTGAGCAACGTATCTTTACAGGTCGACCGGCCTGCCCGCTACATTCGTTTTCGTGACCTCCGCGGCGACATGTTTGGGGTCCGGGCACTCTGGGGCACAGACCCGAAGAAAAAACACGCAGACCGATTGGCCGCCCAGAGAGACCACTTTGACTATTTGAAAAGTTTAAATGCCGACCTACGCGGAACCGTTGATCTCGTGAGGCTTGCCGGGAATCCAAACCTCTACCGAATTCTGGCGGCAACCCGTCCTGCCATCCCCGTCAACTCGGACTTCTCGCTGGACTATTCAGCAATTGAAGCAACAGACAAGCTCCAAGCGAGCGGTAGCTACGCCCATTTCTGGCAGTCCGCATTTTCGGATGCCGATAACGTGACAAGTGCGGCAAAAGCCATGGGTCTTGCGCGCATTTTTAGATCCTCTGGAGAGCCGGTGTCTACGGTGGCAACGCCAGGCTTTGCGATTGGAGAGAAACTTGTAGCAACGGCGGGAATTGCCTTCGATCCAACCGTCTTTGATATCCGAGTCCCCGCGCCTTATTGGTTTGACATACCGCCAGGCTTCAAAATGCGTTTCTCGTTTGTAAGATCGACCGGCGATGCGGGCGATCATAACAGTGGTATCGAGGTCAAGCGACTGCTGGTGCTTGGCGGTGGCGCGGCTGACCTTGTGTTGCTCGAACTGGCGGAACACGACACCATAAACCATCCCCCCATCCCCTTGGATGCCAGCGGCACAGAAGCCGATGCGGCTGGTGAGTTTATTGCAGTGCTTGGCTACCCCGTTAAAGACCAACGGATGCCTGCAGACTTTAGCAACGCTCTTCTTGGAGATAAGGAAGGAATCCTGCGCGTCATGCCCGGTAGGTCAACCGCGGACGTCCCGTCGGGCGGTAGCTTGGGTCAGCTACGGTTGACTTTTGAAGCGAGCACGACGCCAGGAACCGCAGGAGGGCCGGTGATCGGTCTGCATTCCGGCAAGTTGGTAGGCATCAGTATGGCTGGAGGATATCTCGAGGCCGAAATGCTCAAGGTCGGATCGGCTCTAAGAACGTCAGACATAGTAAGTCGCGAACCCTTCAAAAGTGCGCTGGAGGCGCGTGGCGTGGCGTTGGAACTTTCAATGGGTTCTCTTATCTCGGCAATTCCGCAGGCGCAGGCTGGTGTGCCGGTCGCAGCCGCTGGCCCGGCCGTAGAGGCGCAGTTTGAAGATCGGCAGGGATATGATAGCGGCTTTCTCCAGATTGATGTTCCGCTTCCCCGTAGACTTACCGGCCCTGTGTTAACGCCGCTGACTTACACCCATTTTTCGATCTTGTTTGACAAGGATCGCCGAATGCCAGCTGTAGCGATTGCCAATGTCGACGGTGGGGCGCTTGAAAGCGTACGGAGGGATCCCACGCAGCGTTACTATCTCGACAAGAGAATTAGCCCGAATGAGCAGCTTGGTAGCGACTATTTCTACGGCAATGACTTTGATCGCGGCACGCTGCTAAGACGCGGCTACGTCACTTGGGGCGATACCGCAAGCGCGATGGAAGCAGCTCGCGATCTTTATGCCATGACAGGTGTCACGCCGCAGCGCAGCTTGTTCAATCAGAAGTCTTGGAGCGACCTCGAGCGCTTCATCTTCGACTGGATTACACGAAACAAAGCGAGAGCGACGGTAATGGCCGGACCGGTTTTCAGCTCCGACGATCCTGTGTTTAATGGTGTCGCGATCCCACGTAAATTTTGGCAGATACTCGTTGCTCGGGGGAGAAATGGATCACTCCAAGCAGCAGGGTTCCTCCTCTCGCAAGATCTTACTTCGCCAAGTTCGGATTCAATTGACACGAACATTCCAACTTTTGATCCAAAGTTGCACCGAGTGGAGGTCAGGGAGATTGAAAAGCTGACAGGACTGGACCTTGGAGATTTAGTTGCTGCAAACCCGATTGAATAACTCGTTTTCATTTCGGATTGCCGGCTTCGTGCTGTTTGGAGTTCCTTAGATTTACACTGAGCGCTATCCACCTCGCTAAAACGCGTAGCTCGCCCGTACGCAGCGTCCACTCTGTCGGTATGGCGGACCCACTAAAGGTACGAACCAATTGAGAAACCCACTATCCGTGCCTTCCCGCAAACTTGCCTGGGCATCCGGACCAATAAGCCGGAAATTTTCTCTCAATTGACGATACGAGGAGATTCGTGGCTATGACGAGTGTTCTTCAACAGCGTGGAATAGCGCTAATCATTACGTTTCCTATCGTCTGAAGCGATAAAAGGGTGCTTTTTCCTCCGTTAAGGCCTTGTCATAGTCGCCCGACAGCAATGGAGGAAAAGTTGGATCTTCAATTGAACAGCAAGACGGCGCTCGTATTCGGCGCCGGTGGCGGACTTGGCGGCGCAATCGCAAGATCGCTTGCGTCCGAAGGTGTTTCCGTCGTCGTCGCCGACATCCACGAGGAAAGCGCCAAGGCGACTGCGGATGCAATCAAGGCCGAGGGGGGCAAGGCCATTTCGCTGCTTTGGGATATCAGCGACCTGTCCCTGGTCGGACGAAAGCTGGAGGCCATAAACAGCGCGTACGGTCCGGTCGATATCCTGGTCAACAACACTGGCGGGCCGCCGCCGACGCCTGCCGCAGGCCAGTCGCCCGATGATTGGTCGAAGTACTTCGATCTCATGGTTCGTTCGGTGATCGCGGTCACCGATGCGGTGCTACCGGGCATGCGCGAGCGCAAGTGGGGGCGCATCATCACCTCCACGTCTTCCGGCGTCGTCGCGCCGATTGCCAATCTCGGGATCTCGAACAGCCTGCGCCTGGCGCTGGTTGGCTGGTCGAAAACCTTGGCGCGCGAGGTCGGGCGTGACGGCATCACCGCAAACATCGTGCTGCCCGGACGCATCGCCACCGGGCGCATCGTGTTTCTGGACGAGCAGAAAGCGAAACGCGAGAACCGGCCCGTCGCCGATGTCACGGCCGAAAGCACCGGGTCCATTCCCGTTGGCCGCTACGGCGACCCGAAGGAATACGGCGACACAGTCACCTTCCTTGCCAGCCCCCGTGCATCCTACATCACCGGCTCCGTCATCCGCGTCGATGGCGGTCTGATCAACAGCATCTGATGGGCGAGATCTTTCATGACACTTGAGCCTCACGTCATTGAAACCCTGAAGCGTGTATCCACGGCGACGCTCACGACGGTTCTCCTCAAGAAAGGGCTTCGCAATGTCTGGATGCGTGGCACCAGGCCGTTGAAGCCTGGCCAGGGGCGGGTTGTCGGCAAGGCATTTACCCTGCGCTTCATTCCCGCGCGCGAGGACCTCGCCACGCCCGCGAGTTGGGCATCTCCGATCTCCACCCGGGCGGCGATCGAGGCAATGCCGGAGGGCTGCGTCGCCGTCGCCGACGCCATGGGCATCAGCGATGCCGGCATCTTCGGCGACATCCTGTGCGCCCGGATGGCAAAACTGAACGTCGCCGGCCTCGTCACCGACGGCGTGATGCGTGACGCCGAGGGCGTGCTGGCGAGCGGCATGAAGGTGTGGTGTAAAGGTATCGCTGCGCCGCCCTCAGTCGCGGGACTTACTTTTGTCGGCTGGCAGGAGCCGATCAATTGCGGCGGCGTTGCCGTTCTTCCGGACGATATTGTCGTGGTCGATGACGACGGTGCAGTCCTCATCCCGGCAGCCCTTCTAGAAGAAGTGCTGGCGGAAGCGCCTGAGCAGGAACGTATGGAGGCATGGATCATGAGCGAAGTCGACCGGGGCGTGCCGCTCCCCGGTCTTTACCCCATGAACGCGGAAACGAAGGCCCGCTATGAGGCCTGGAAGGGAAGCCAGAAATGACGTTCAGCACGCAATCCAAAGGCGTCTACGCCATCGCCACCACGCCGTTCTTCGAGGACGGTTCGATCGATTTCAATTCGATCGACAAGTTGACGGACTTTTATGAGAAGAGCGGCTGCACCGGCGTGACGATCCTCGGGATCATGGGCGAGGCGCCGAAGCTCGAGCCGGAGGAAAGCCGAGCGATCGTCAAGCGCGTGGTCTCACGGTCCAAAATTCCAGTGATCGTCGGCGTCTCTGCTCCAGGGTTCGCCAGCATGCGCTCGTTGGCGCGTCACTCGATGGATATGGGAGCTGCCGGCGTGATGATCGCTCCACCTCCGGCACTGCGCACTGACGACCAGATCGTCAACTATTTCGCAGGCGCAGTCGAGGCTGTCGGCGAAGATGTGCCGTGGGTTCTGCAGGACTACCCGCTGACGCTTACGGTCGTCATGACACCAGGCGTCATTGCGAAGATCATGGCCAACCACCCGTCCTGCCTGATGCTGAAGCACGAGGACTGGCCCGGCCTTGAAAAGATATCGAAGTTGCGCGCCATGCAGAAGGCGGGAGAGCTTCGCGATTTTTCGGTGCTCTGCGGCAATGGCGGCATGTTCCTCGACTTCGAGCCGGAACGGGGCGCTGATGGTGCCATGACTGGCTACGGCTTCCCGGACATGCTCACCGAACTCATGGGATTGTTTGCGGCCGGAAAGAGGGATGAAGCGCACGACCTCTTCGATGCGCACTTGCCCCTGATCCGTTACGAACAGCAGCTTGGCGTCGGCCTTGCCGTTCGCAAGCACGTCCTGAAACGCCGTGGCGTCATCGCCTCCGACGCCCAACGCAAGCCGGCCCAGATGCTGACCCCGACAGCGCGGGCGGAAGTGGACTATCTGCTTGCCCGTGTCGCAAGACGGGACAAGCGCGCCGCCTTTTAGGCAACTGCGTATTCTCGAACCTATCCATGGCCGATATGGAGCCAAGGGCGGTTGATAGTGTCGTCTGGCGTAATTGTTTTCATGGCTTATGGCTCTGGGTTGTGCCTGTGAGATTGGTATCTGGGTGTTGGAGATTATCGAATTCAACGGTTCAAGAAAGAGGTTGACGATGCAAAGGTCGGAAGACCGCCTAGAAAGGGCACTGCGTATCGGAGTGATTGTTTCTGGCGCGATCCTCTTTGCAGCGATCCAATACGTGGTATCGTCGCGGTCTCTTTACGCGGTTCTTTGAAAGCGTGCACTGCCGTTTTATCAACCTTGCGGCTTTGTAACGGTCAAGGAAATTCATCTGTACAACGAATTTGGTCGCTGATCCGACGTTAATCGATCGCCAAACGCCGTTAGATGCCAGGCTAGCATAGATTGCATGCATATTAGCCTGGCATGAAGCCTCAGCTTCGAGGGTATGCGGTCTCAATCATGATCTGACGTGCAGAGATCGTGAGAGGCGAGCGCGCGGATCACGTAACAATCCCGTATCTGATTAACATGTTGGTGCGACGTTATCCGTTCCAACTCATTTTCAAGTTTCTTGAGCTTGGTGATTTTGTCTCGCACTGCCGCCAGTTGTTCGACCGCAATGCGGTCGGCGTCGGCGCACGGCTTGTTCGGGTGCTGGCTTAGCATAATCAAAGCACGTATCGCTTCTATCGATAGACCCAGGTCACGTGAATGCTTGATGAAAGTAAGGCGATCCTTTGCCTCTTTTGTGTAGCGCCGCTGGTTTCCATCCGAACGTTCTGCGTAGGGGAGTAGCCCCGATTGCTCATAGTAGCGAATTGTCGGGATTTTCACGCCGGTGGCTTTTGAAAGATTGCCGATTGTCATCATGTTTACGATCCAGCTTAAACGATTTTGGTCCGGATTGAGTTACTTGGTCATCGCATCCCGCCGCGCTCGTTTCCGTACGCACTCGTTAAGCGACGATTACATCATCTCGAGCGGGCAGCTTCGTTCGGACATTTGAGTGATCCTAAGCGACGATCCGCTGAACTTTTATTGGGGGTTGCCTTATCGACAGGCTGTCCACCGATATTTATTTCCGTCCCTTTGGGTAACAGGCGCCTCATTCTGATCGTAAGAAGGTGGGTTAGTGCAGTTTGGTGTTTGCGCTTACCAAAGGCTACTTTGACTGAAACTCTGTCGCAGCGAAAGTTGGAGGGGAAAATACCTACGATTAGATTTTTTTCCAGACGTATTCCTGGTACCATAAAAATGGTTCCACGCCTTGTTTGCATCACCTTTTTTTCGCTTGGGTTCACATCTGTTTCAGATGCCGGAACGGTTTGTGGCGCTGAAATTCCATGCGCAGTGGGGGGAGGTGAGTATCGCATTGAATTGCCAGCGAACGGAGACGTTCGGGGAGCTTATGTCTATTTCCACGGTTTCAAGGGTTCGGCAGAATCACAAATGCGTCAGCGATCGCTGGTAGATACAACGCTAGCCCATCATCTTGCATTCGTTGCGGTAGATGGCCTTCGAGGAAGTTGGTCCTTTCTCAAGGAAATCAGTCCTGAAAGAGATGAGAAGGCCTTTGTCACCAACGTGCTGAACGACCTACATCAACGTTATGGGATCGGCCCGCAAAAAACGGTAATAGGAGGTTTTTCGATTGGGGCATCGATGGCGTGGTATACGACTTGCGCGCAAGGGGATAAGGTCGCGGCCACGGTTACGTTTTCTGGGGTTTTTTGGAACCCACTTCCCAAAGCAACCGATTGTGTCGCGAACCTACCGCCTTTGATACATTTTCATGGCACCGCAGACCGCACTTTTCCGCTCGCAGGGCGAGCAATCGGAGAACGTAGCCACCAAGGAGACGCGTTCAAGAGTCTGTCGATATTGCGCGAACGAGCAAGATGCGACCTTAAGGCCGCCAAACCCGTCACAATGGCCGGCATCAAATGCGATGACGTTCCCGATTGCGTTCGAGGGGATAGCATCGCTTGCATACACAACGGCGGTCATGAGGCGCGCGCGGACATGCTGGATGAAGCATTGACGGCTGTGGGATTCCCCAGATGAGCCAAAGTTCCACAGCGAGTGATGGTAGTTGGAATTGGTCTGCAGACTAGCTGATGAACCCTTTTCTAAGGAGCATCACACTTCGACTATCAAGCTTTGGGCATCACATATCGAGATAATTCCGTCAATAAAAGTGCAATACCCCTGAGGCCGGTGTAACGCGAGGCAGCATTCGAACGAAAACGATTGAGTAAGGCATTTGTCCAATAAGGAATATCAAGATGACACACCCAACGCACCGTTTGATTTCTGCAACCGCGGCGCTCGTTTTTGCTACTTCATCCGCAGCGCTCGCCAATGAAATCTACGCAACAAACGGCGTAGCAATAAACGGCTATGATACCGTGGCTTACTTTAAGGAACACAAACCCGTTAAGGGCCTTTCCAAGTTTAGCTCGACTTATAAGGGCGCCCAATTTCATTTCGCGTCCATTGCCAATCGTGATGCGTTCGCGGCAAACCCGGAGCGCTATGCTCCCCAATATGGTGGGTACTGCGCTTACGGAACTGCCGAAGGACATAAGGCAACGACACAGCCGCAAGCCTTCACTGTCGTGGGCGGCAAGCTCTATTTGAACTACAACGATGACGTCCAAAAGACCTGGAGGTCGGATGTTGATGGCTACATCCGTAAAGCTAATGCGAATTGGGAAACAGTCAAGGAGCAAGACGAGCCCTGAGCCATCCCCTTACCGAGGGCAGCCTGCCAAAACTAGGGCAGGCTGCCGGTTTTGATGATCGTCTTTCAGGTGACGAACACAGCTGACGCTGAGAATGAGGTTGGCTGAGGTGAAGCTGTTCGAAACGAAGTTCTCGAGTAAAATTCAAAAGCGAGGGATCGGCCTGTCGGCGACCACTTGTTGCGGCCGAAAGTACAACTTTGAACCTTGCCTACACGATAGCCAAGTTCACGAACCTTCAACGGCGGCTTTGCTCAATTTGTTCAAGCTCATCGAGGATTTCGTGGCGATGTTGGTCCAAGTGGGGGGGCGTCCGCAAGAATCGCGGAGGTGTCGCAGACATTTTCAACGGATTTCCAAGAAGCTTGAGTTCGCGTTGGTCGTCGTTCTGCATCGTGATAACCATATCTCGTGCCAAGGTATGTTGGTCACTTAGAGCTTCCGCTACGTCAGCTACACGACCGACAGGGATCTCAGCTGCCAGCAGCTTGTCTATCCAAGCGTCGGAACTATCTTGAAACAAAGCGGTAGAAATCAAATGGTCTAGTGCGTCGATGTTGACAACGCGATCTCTGTTTCGAAGGAACCGAACATCGCTGGCCAGCTCCGGCATTCCTATAGACTGTACAAACCTGGCAAATTGCGTGTCATTTCCGACTGCGATCGCGATCTCTCCGTCCGCGGTTCGAAATGTCTGATATGGTGCTATGTTAGGATGTCTATTGCCTATACGGCTTGGAACCTTGCCTGACACGAGGTGTCCGGTACCGCAGTTGATCAGCCATGCAATCTGGGAATCATAAAGGGCAAGGTCGATATACTGCCCTTCACCGGTGTTGTCTCGGTGACGAAGGGCGGCAAGGATGCCTACGGTTGCGTACATTCCACACATGACATCTGAAATTCCAAGGCCGACCTTAACGGGACGCCCACCCGCTGCGTCACTGTCCCCCGTGACGCTCATGATCCCGCCCATGGCTTGGATGAGAAAATCATAGCCGACACGATCAGAGTAGGGTCCGGTTTGGCCGAACCCAGAAATAGCGCACCACACTATATCTGGTTTGATCAAGCGCAATTCTTTGTAGCCAATACCTCGGCGTTCAAGGTCTCCTGGCTTATAATTTTCTACAACGACGTCAGCCGTCCTGACCAACCGTTTTATCAGGTCGACGCCATCTTGGGTCGCAATATCGATTGTTATCGACCGCTTGTTGCGGTTCGCTGATAGGAAGTAAGCGCTAAGATCACTATCCGAGCCGTCGTCGCATGTGACAAATGGAGGCCCCCAACCGCGCGTGTCATCTCCAACCAACGGCCTTTCGACCTTTATGACATCAGCCCCGAGGTCAGCAAGGAGCTGGGTCGCTGTCGGTCCGGCAAGTATTCGGGAAAGATCCAGGACGCGAAGGCCATCGAGACTTGAAGCATTTTTTTGGTGCGACCCGTTCATCTTAAGCCTTTCTTGTGGAACTCTTAAACCATCGAGTGGTGTATGCAGTGACGATCAAGACGACGAAACCAAAGACGTTACCGACTGCTTCTGCAAACACAGTGCGTCCAGAATAGTCCAGAGCTATACCGATAGCTTGGGCAATCACCATGCCGATGACGAAAACCGCCAGCGATTGTTGTCCAACCACTGTCAGAACACGAACGACACTGCCGCGTAACCGCTTCCCCGATTCACCTACGAGATGCACCGCGATGTAGCAAAGCGCCAAGAAATGTATGAACCTCAGGAAGCCGAAGTTCGTCTTGTCAGTCAGGGGAAGAAGCCTATTTGCCACATCGTGGAAGAAGGGATGCACTTCGTGAAACCGAACTAACGAAAAGGGTACGGATGCCAATGTAATTGCTATGGCCAATCCCATAAGCCGCGGACTAAAATCCGGCGCCTTCAATGTGCCTCGCATCAAGAAGAAACCAGTGAAGAACAAGAGCTGCCATCCGAAAGGATTGAAAAACCAAGGACGATCTGACCACGGTTCGGCCGTCAAATTCAGCAGGTTCAGTTGGGTCAACAACCACAATATGCCCATCAAAACAATTGGTGCCGATTTATGAATCGTCTCGATGAATAACATCGGTATGAGCATTGATAGGATTACGATGTACATAGGCAAAATGTCAAAATAGTTCGGAACGTAGCGAAGTGTCAGTAACGCGAAAAGAAGGTTTCCCGGATCGGCGATGAATGGGGTCAGGTTCAAGCTTTCTGTATAGCTGGCTCCATCAAAGCGGAGCCCTGCAATTGTCATCATTGCGACAACAACCATGAAAACCGCAATATGCGCCCAGTAAATTTGCCAAATGCGCAACAATGTCCTGCGAGCGAGCGCTGCTTTGCCATCGCGGTCGAAGGTGGATCCGAATGCGATAGCTGACGCCATTCCGGACTGGAAAACGAACATCTCTGTTGCGTCGGAAAAACCAAACCTCGCCGGTATCCAAAGAGCCCAGCCGTCGTTTGGGATGTGTGCTATCAGGATTATGAACATCCCGACGCCACGAAAGAAATCCAGTCGCAAGTCGCGTTGGCGTTTGGAGCCCTCAACTTCAATTGGTTTTATGTAATTGGGCTCAAAATGCGTCGATGTAAGCACTTGCATCGAACCGACATGCGATAAGGGTGAAGCTTTGGCGCTGGTAGGACGCGTCGAGCTCTTTACGTAGGTCATTTAGCGTTTCCACGTTCACACCATGTCCACCGAACCCTTGTGCAACGGTGGCAAAATCCGTTTTCCCGAGCTTTACGCCAAGGGGCGGCAAGCCCGCGCTCGCTTGCTTCAACTCGATCAATGCGAGACTGAGATCTTGAAAAACAACGACTGTTATCGGCAAATTGCTGTCACGTAACGTGGCAAGTTCGCCAATCCCCATTTCAAGTCCCCCGTCGCCGACAACCGCAATAACTCGTCGTGTTGGGTTCGATACCTTGACGCCGATCGAAAGGGGCAAAGCGGCGTTCATCGTACAAAAGCCTGCAGATTGAAGCAGTGATCGCGGCAGGCGGCTGACCCATTTCTGAGATAAAAGGATCCGGTGAGCTCCGCTGTCAACTGTCACCACCGCATTTGCGCCGGCGCTCCTATTCAGTTCCTCGACAATGGAGTGCGGCCCCCAACCCGGTCTTGACGCAAAAACGCTTGCAAGTTTCTCCTTGGCACTCGCGGGCTCTCCGCCGATCCAGGTTTCGCGCGGCTCAAGCACGCTCGCGAGCGCTTCAAATAGTACTCGGGGCGACGAGTGGATTTTGATGTCGGCATGATGCATGCCATGATCCGAGAGCACGCCGCTGATTTCTACTATGCTTGAACCATGCGGCGCAAAATCCATCCAGCCTGGTCGCATTTCGATCGGATCGTATCCTGCCAGGAGTATTACATCTGCGTGCCTGGTCATCTCTGCTAAGATGCGGTCAGCAAGGGGAGATAGGCCCGCTCCTCCCAAGGCCAGCGGATGAACCTCGTCTATTATCCCCTTGGCCTTGTAAGTGGTAATCACCGGCGCGCCTAACAACTCGGCGGTCTTTAGCAGCGCGTAGCCCGCGACATCGCGAACGGCCTCCATTCCTGCGATTATCAAGGGGCGTTCTGCCCCCTGGAGCCTTTCTATCATTCCCGAAATCGCGGGGTCCCTGGTCGCAACTGAAGGCCTTACCGCCCTAGTGGGCGAAGTAATCGCCTCCGTAGGCGATTCTTGCACCGCAATTGAAGGTGACAGATCGAGATGCACCGGCCCAATCGGTTCCGCCGTGGCGATGTTGATGGCCCTGACTATTGCCGAAGCTGCGGATTCGGGCTCAACCTCGAATGACGCCTTTACAATTGGTCGTAGCAGTTGCGCATGGTCGATGACCTGATGAGTGTAGCGGGCCCGTATTGCGCGATCAACAACGCCTGAAATGACGATAAGCGGCACTCGCTCTTGAAGAGCGTCCGCTATCCCGTTTACTGCATTCGCCAATCCGGGGCCAACGGTTGTTACGAGGAGTTCGGGGCTTTGTCGCATCGTACTTGCGCCCGCGGCCATGATTGCAGCTGATGTTTCATGCCGTGCAAGGTGAAAGGAAATCCCGGCCTTTTCAAGCGCGTCAACGAGAGTAACGACCTCCCCTCCAGGAATGCCGAACGCATTGCGCACGCCATGCGCATAGAGGGTCTGCGCGACAACGTCTGCCACACGCGTTGATGTCTGCACTTCATTCATTGCCATTGTTCCCGGGTCGATACAGTTTTGAATGGTAAAGGACGACCTGCTCATTGAGTCGAAGTTGAGCAGGCCGCCTGACATGTGCGCTTAGCGTTCAGACATTTTAACGACGAGCGCCACCACACTGCCGAAAAGAATGTGGCCGATCAAGGACGCCCAAGTGAGCGTAATGAACCCGAGAAAGGCGGGTAGACCAGCGATCAAATGGGCCATCACATAAAGAGCGAACACCCAAAGGCCTATACCAAATCCAATTCCTGTAAGCAGGATCGGAAGCTTTGGAAAAATTGTTCTTTGAAGAGGTCGAGCTATGAAGAGATAGCCGATGGGATAAAAGACAATACCCACGACAGCGTGTATCGCTTCGGCGAGAAGGAGACTATCGAAACCGAAAACTGACTGAACAAGGGCGGCAGGCTCCAAGGGGCCTCCAACCCAAAGTGGCGTGATTACCCGGGCCCAGAACTCCCAAGTCAAATCCGCTGCAAGACCCGAGAGCAAGATTGTCCCAACGAGTCCCGGCTTTATCTGGGGAAAGATGGTGGTATTGTTGATTTCCATCGTAGCCATGCGCTGCTCCTCTTTCACACATTTGTCGCTCAAGCTGATAAACTCACGCCGACGGATCGTTCGATGGACCTGAAAAGTCGGTCGTCCGCCTTTAAGAGCTGTCGAATCTCCCCTATGCGAGTTACCGCAGCATTGTCTCCACCAGCTCCGACAGCCTTGGCAAGCGCAAGCACGAAAAAGTCACGTTGCGCATTGCTGCCGCCAATCTTGGGTAGGTTTGCAACCATTCGGTCAATCATTTGACGGTCCGCGGGAGCGTCGAAGCCCGCCAGAACACGCGCCATGGGGACGCCGATTTCCGCAGCAATTCGTGCCTGTTCGTCCGTACCAAGCGCTTTTGCGTCGATGCTGGCAACGAGTTCAGCTGCACCTTCCCGTTCGCCAACTGCAACCATGGCTGCCAAGTTATGAAGCGCTGCAAAGATCAGTGTTGTATCTGCCCGACGGCGGTAAGCGACATCGGCGACGTCCATCCACCTATTCCCAACATGCACGCCCGACTGCTCTAAGCGCCACAGAAGCGAAACCGCGTTTGCCATATCTCTGAAGTCGTCTGTTTGCTGAGGGCGTACCTCGTCGTCATACACCTCCAAGGCACGGTCATGGTCACCGCATTCCAAATGTAGCAGGCCGAGATGCCAAGCCATGTGGAAAGAAAAGTTGTTGCAACGAGACCATGCCTTACGGCTGTTTTCCAGCCAATCGATGCCTTCTTTCGTATCACCACACATCTCGAACACATGTGAGACCGCATGAAGTCCCCAAGCATCATCAGGCTGCAGCGACACAGCTCGTTGGCCGGCACTCATTGCTTCGGCGTAGCGACCGTGCTCTTCGAGTGAAAAGGCGTGACATCCGAAAACAAAGCCGGCGGCTGGCGTCGTTGGATCGATACTGGAAACTGCCCGGCTACTTGTTTCCAGCATGCCTGCCCTGTCGCCCACCATGAATCTGAGAGCGTGGGACAGTTTGAACGGCAGAAGAGCTGCTGGGCGATCTTGATAGCCAGCGTCGATCAAATCCGCAGCCCTCCAAAACGATCCGCCGACGGCACTTTCAAGGGCCTTGACCAAAACGATCTCATCCTGAGTTCCGCCGCCTTTGCGGCCCATCGAAGTTCGCGCATCCGCGAGCGCAGCTGCAGCCAACGGTTTTAGTTCCGAGCGGGCAAGAATGAGGTTTGCGAAGCCTTTGAGTACGTGCGCAGAAATGTGATCTGGATCAGCCGCCAGCGTTGCCTGGAGCGCTGCACCGGTAGTTGGTCGATGCGCGGCAACTCCGAAAACCGCACCTTCGAACGCTCGCTGCGCTTCATTGCTATCCGTGCTGGTCAAAAGATCATATGCATCGCGTTTCATTCGTTGACTCCTTGAAAAGGATAACCGGGGGCTCATCAAAAAATCCCCACGTTGCTATCCATCGAAAGCAGCTACGCTTGATCCGGGACGTTCGTTACAGCGACCGATACATTTTTCTTCCGCATAATATTTACTGACCGCATCGTAACCGCCCTCAATTGAGAACGTTCCTGTCAAGACTTCGTGCTGGTGGTTCGCCTTGCTGTGGCAAAGAAGCGATCGTTGTGTGCCGGCAACTCCACTTGTTCGGTGCGCCGCGTCGCGCGCGCCAAATTTTCGTTCATTCGATTGAGCAGCAAATACCGACCCCGCCAGTCGAACGATCCTTTAGAAAGCGGAGGCGCAGAAATCGTATGGCAAGCGTGACACCGCGCATTGATGTCAGTGAAAATAAAACTGCTATTTGGCTTGCGATGGCTGTAACAAGCGCATCCTTCTTGTCGTAACGCTTAGTAGAATAAACAAAGAATTCTGGGTGATGGCATGCGTCAAGTGAGCTTTAAGTGCTTAGCTGTCGTGATCTTGATTGGCTTGTTGCCCACTTCGCGGATGGCGTTTGCGCGGCCTGTTTCGTTCAAGGCGTCCGACGGTGTAACGGTTTACGCAGATCTAAACTCCCCACGCGGTCACTCGCGCGGTACTATCATACTTTTCCACATGGCCGGTTCGAACAAATCCGAGTATCTACCTGTGGCTCCCGTTCTAAACCGGGTCGGGTTTACAACACTTGCGGTCGATCAACGCTCTGGCGGATCCCGCTGGGGCGATGTGAACGAGACAGCAAATGAAGTTGTGGGAGGGCGTGAATTTGCGTCTGCTATTCCCGACTTGGAGGCGGCAATTGCGTTTGGTGTGAGCCTGAAGCGCGGGCCAACGGCCGTTTGGGGTTCGAGTTACTCAGCCGCACTAGGGTTTATCGTTGCTGCAAGAAATCCCGAGGTAAAAGCGTTGCTTGCCTTTTCGCCGGCTGAATACATAGAGGGATATTCGATCCAGGCGCAAGCAAGCAAGCTTACGATACCGGTCTTTATCGCGTCAGCTCCGACCGCCAATGAGGTAGCGAGTGCAAAGGCGTTGGCGCAGGCAGTTCCGCACAACCGGGCACAGCAATACTTGCCGCTACATGGGGTGCATGGTTCATCGATGTTGCGTAATGACGTGAACCCCGCAGGAGCGACTGAGATCTGGAAGCAGGTTCTGAAATTTCTAGACAAGTTTCTTCCGGAGGGCGTCTAGGACTTTGGTGAGGGCAAACGCATATCCCTCTTTAAGGCAGAGGATTTTTCGTTAGGCGGTAGTCGCTGTCGATTGGGAAAAACGGATTGTCCCGCCTCAAGAATTTGAGATCGGGCACCCAGGCTAACAATCAGTAGTGGAGAAACAGCTGCTATTGCGTTCGGAGTACAGGATATGAATACCAGTGATCTCATCAGGCTTCTGGTGCAGGATTCTGCCAAACGGATTGGCCTAGACAAGTTGTTTTTCGATGCCGTAGCTGCGGCTTTTATAATCGTTACGGTCTTCTTTTTTATGTTTATTGGACCCCGTGCGGACATAGAACAGGCCGTGGGGAGTGGTCGTTTCCTTTTCAAGTTCGCCATAACTGTTACCCTCACTGCATCGGCGGGCTTGGTTCTCTGGCGCATGGCCCGGCCGGGAATGTTGAAGCGGCGTCATGTTCTGGGTCTCGGTGTACCAGTTGTTTTGGCGATCGGAGCTGCGGTAGTGGAGATGTTGGTGATGCCTAGTGGTACTTGGGAAATGCGGATGGTTGGAAAGAATAGCCGTCTGTGTTTGACGATAATACCAGCATTGTCCATCGTGCCTCTGGCTATTTTTCTTTTTGCAATGCGTCACGGAGCGCCTGAAAACCCAAGTTTTGCTGGGGCAGTCGCCGGACTGGCAGCTGCTGGCTTGTCTGCGACTTTTTATGCAGCAAATTGCGACGATGACAGTCCTCTATTCGTCTTGTTGTGGTATCCGATTGCAATAGCGATTGTCGCGACCGTGGGGGCCTTGATCGGAAACAAAGTGCTGCGATGGTAACGGATCGCGCGTAAATCCAGGGTGTGAGTTTTTGTCGTAGCTTCGACAAGGGAGCAGTGTGAGCGTTTAACGAACAACCCAAATCGCCGGGAGCCAATCTTTCCAAGGTATAAAACCTCGTTCCAGCCCATACGATTTCTCGAATTTTCGCCATCGTTTTGTCGCTCGCACAGTTCCCCTTGCGCTTGCCAAGGCCGATGATCGATTTCGCCGGAAAAGAGCGGCAATTGGCCGATGGCTCCCAAAGGTCCATGGTTTTGCAGCCGGAAAGCGCTGGCTTCTTCCTGCATTTGCGCTGCCAGTTTTTACCTAAGGCGCGTGGCACGGGGTCGCTTTTGAAAGTAGGCCTTACTATCGAGGCTAACCCTTCTCGTAAGCGTTCAACCACCCCGCCCTTGGCTGAGCGTTGTCTCTGCTTTAACGGTTGGCGCTCGTCGGTTTGCGTATCCTTCGACGGTAGCGTGATCGCGTCTTTGAAGCTCGGCTAATCGGAATAATGGTCGAGCGCGTAGCCCGCGCTTCTGACCGTCCTGATCAGATCCGGCTTATTGAAGATGTTCAATGCCTTTCTAAGGCGCCCTATATGGACATCGACGGTTCGTTCATCAACATAGAGGTCACGGCCCCAGACGGCGTCTAGAAGCTGTTCGCGAGAAAAAACGCGGCCTGGTGCGCTCATGAGGAAGTCGAGGAGACGAAACTCGGTCGGGCCCAACTTGATTTCATGGCGGTTTCGGTTGACACGACGGTTGTCTCGGTCGAGCTCAAGATCGGCGTAACGAAGAACTGAGGAAAGCAAGGCTGGCTTGGAGCGTCTCAAGAGAGCCCTGACCCTTGCGACAAGTTCAGCAGTCGAAAAAGGCTTGACGATGTAGTCATCTGCGCCAACTGCAAGCCCGCGGATCCGCTCAGACTCTTCACCGCGGGCCGTTAGCATGATTATAGGGAGCATTTCTGTTTGGCTACGTGCGCGAAGGCGTCGGCAAAGCTCAATGCCCGAGACGCCGGGCAACATCCAGTCCAGAATTAAAAGATCAGGAACAAATTCCTGAAGCGCAAGGGTCGCTTCCTCTCCGTCAAAGATTGCTTGAACGGAGTAACCTGCTGCTTCCAGATTATATCGAAGCAGCACGCTTAAGGCTTCCTCGTCTTCAACGACCATGATCTTGGCGGGCATTCTCATCACTCCTTTGCTGCCGACTGGTCCGCAAGCCATGCTGCGGTAACGTTTTGTTTCGGAAAACTAGAATTCCGGAAATCTGGATATTTCGCTACCAGCGCCCTTGTTATGATTTATGAAAATAAATATCAAGGTTGTTTGTCCAGCTATTTAAAAAATCAGATTCTTGAACTCGTCAAAAGAAAAAATCTAGATTTATTTATGAAGTATTACTCGAAAGTCGTAAATATCAATGCATCCGGATAGACTGTATAAAGCGCGTCATACATAAAACTGTCATGAAAAAATACTAATTCGACTTGGCGTTCGCGTGGATTGCGACGGGTTTCACTGTTATGAGGGTCGACATGAATAATAAATGCGCAAAAACTTATAAATCAAAGAACACATCGTTTATCACTTCCCTACTCGTACTTAGCAGCTTCGCCAGCCCCTCGCTGGCGCAGCAAGCGCCCACCGTTCTTATCGACGGCTCTAGTACGGTTTTCCCAATTTCCGAGGCGATGGCCGAAGAGTTTCAAAAGTCGCAGGGCGGCAAGACGCTCGTGACCGTCGGTTCTTCCGGCACCGGCGGCGGTTTCAAGAAGTTCTGCCGCGGCGAAACCGATATCACTGGCGCGTCGCGCCCGATCAAGTCGGATGAAATTGAACTCTGCAAGCAGAATGGTGTCGAATTCATCGAACTGCCGGTCGCCATCGACGCCCTCGCAACGATCGTAAACCCGGCAAACGACTGGGCTGCATGCATGACGGTCGAGGAACTTAAGAAAATCTGGGAGCCTGATGCTCAGGGCAAGATCACTGCTTGGAACCAGGTCCGCAAGGAATTTCCGGAGGCTAAGCTCGGGCTCTTCGGCGCTGGCACCGACTCCGGTACCTATGACTACTACACCTTTGCTATTAACGGGAAAGAGCACGCAAGTCGCGGAGACTACACCGCGACCGAGGATGACAACATCACAGTTCAAGGCGTCAGCGGCGACAAGAACGCACTTGGCTTCCTTGGCCTTGCGTACCTGACCGAAAACGCCGGCAAGGTGAAGGCTGTCGCAATAAAGCAGGCTGATGGCACATGCGTTGCGCCGTCCGTTGCCACGGCAACCGACGGCAGCTATCAGCCACTCACGCGTCCGCTGTTCTACTATGCCTCCAAGAAGGCGGCAGATGAGAAGGAACACGTGCGCGCCTTCGCAAAGTTCCTCTTTGACGCAAAGAACCAGGAGGCACTCGTGAGCGAAGTCGGATACGTTGCGCTGCCGGCGGAAGCCTCGGGGCTCGCGCTGAAAAAGTTCGAAAAGCGGGTAACCGGCAGCCATTTTGCCGGCGGCTCCAAGGTCGGCGTCACCATCTCCGAGCTCGTCTCCGATGCTGCGAACTAACAGTTAGATCCACTGCAGCCGCAATCAGTCGCGGCTGCAGTGTTACGGAGCAAGATCATGCTTGAGCCCGACGCCTATACACCTTCACAGGCATTCTTGAAGAGGCGACGTTTCATCGACCGTTCGATGCGCGTACTGCTTTTCATGTGCGCTGCCCTGTCGGTATTCGTCACAACTGCGATCATCTATGTGCTTGTCAGCGAATCCTGGAATTTCTTCAGCCAGGTTCCGATTACCACATTCTTGACCGACACCGAATGGACCCCGGTCTTCGCTCAGCCGCGATACGGCATCTTGCCGCTTTTGACCGCAACCCTTTGGGCAGCCGCGATCGCTATTGCGATCGCAATTCCGATGGGAACTGCACTCGCCGTCTATCTTAGCGAGTACGCCAAGCCCGCTGTTAGAGAAACAGTAAAGCCGATATTGGAGCTGCTTGGCGGAGTGCCGACCGTCGTTTTCGGATACTTCGCGCTCCTCTTCATCACTCCACTGTTGCAGCAAATTATTCCCGGGCTGACAAGTTTCAATCTGTTGGCGCCCGGGATCGTACTTGGCATCATGATCCTGCCCTACATTGTCTCGATCAGTGAAGACGCGATGAGAGCGGTTCCCACCTCCTTGCGGGAGGGGGCTTATGCGCTTGGGATGACCAAGCTCCAAACTTCATTCAAGGTCATAATTCCCGGCGCTTTTTCGGGGATTACGGCAGCGTATCTTTTGGGGATGTCACGGGCTGTCGGTGAGACGATGGTGCTCGCGATTGCGGCTGGACAGAACCCGAATTTGACCGCCGACCCGCGCGAAGGTGCCGCAACTATCACATCCTATATCGTGCAGATGAGTCTGGGTGACCTGCCTCACGGTTCCCTAGCCTATCAGACGATCTTTGCTGCGGGCCTGGCACTATTTGCCATGACGCTCGTTTTCAACATTGTCGGCTTCTTTCTTCGTCGGCGTTTCAGGGAGGCATACTGATGGCTGCGATTGCTGATGGTCAAACGCCTGCGGGTACCGACGTCGAGAGGGTGCGCGTCGATCGCGCGCGTCGCAATGATATGATCTTTGCGGGTCTTGGTTTGGTGCTCCTGTTCATTACCATGGCCTTTCTGGCCACACTTGTGATTGACCTGTTTTCTGATGGTCTAGCTCGTATCAACTACCAGTTCCTGGTCGACTTTCCCTCACGGCGCGCGCAGAACTCGGGAATACTATCTGCTTGGGTCGGCACATGCCTCGTCATGCTGGTTACGGGTTTCCTGGCTATACCGGTTGGGATCGGTGCGGGTCTTTACCTAGAAGAATACGCGCCAAAGAACTGGTTGACAGACGTGATTGAAATCAACGTCACCAATCTCGCTGGCGTGCCTTCGATCATTTATGGTCTGCTTGCACTTGGCTTCTTTGTCTATCTTGCCGACCTGGGGCGGACCATACTTGTTGCCGGAATGGTGCTTGCACTCTTGATCTTGCCGATTGTCATCGTTGCCACAAGAGAGTCGATCCGCGCTATCCCCCAGACCATTCGTGAAGGGGCTTTCGGGGTCGGGGCCGACAAGTGGCAGACCATGTGGAACTATGTATTGCCGGCAGCCCGCCCGGGGATCTTAACCGGTGCGATTGTCGGTCTATCACGCGCGATTGGAGAGACTGCACCTATCATCACGATCGGGGCGTTGACTTTTATCGCTTTCCTGCCACCTCCGCCGATTGCTTCCGAATTTCCGTTCGTCAATTTCGACTGGGTGAACGCGCCTTTCACTGTAATGCCGATCCAGATGTTCAACTGGATATCGCGTCCGCAGGCGGCCTTTCATCTTAACGCCGCTGCGACCGGTGTAACGCTGATGATCATGACCCTTGGCATGAACGCTGTGGCTATCTGGATCCGCTTCCGGCTCCGTCGCAAGCTCGGACTGTAACCTAAGGTCAGCTAAAAATGACAGAAGAACAAAGAAATTCAAAATCAACGCAAAGAAGCGATTCCAAGGTGCCTGCCGACAAATTCGTCCTTGATCGTCCGGCAAGGCTCAGAGCCGAAGTTAATCGCCTCGACTTTTGGTATGGAGCTTATCACGCGTTGAAGGCGGTCTATCTGCCAGTTGCAGACAGGCAGGTTACAGCGCTCATCGGCCCATCGGGCTGCGGCAAAAGCACGCTTCTTCGCTCTTTCAATCGAATGCACGATCTCTATCCCGGTAACCGTTACAGCGGAGAGATCAAGCTCTTGCCGGAAGGACAGAACCTGGTCGCTCCCGGGATTGATCCGATACTTATAAGGCTTCGAATTGGTATGGTCTTTCAAAAGCCAAACCCGTTCCCTAAATCGATCTACGAGAATGTTGCCGCCGGCCTTCGCGTGCGCGGTATCTCGAAAAAATCGCTCATCGACGATCGGGTCGAGCAGGCACTACAGGCGGCCGCGTTGTGGAACGAAGTCAAGGATCGTCTACACCAGTCCGCCTACGGTTTATCGGGCGGCCAACAGCAGCGGCTTTGCATTGCAAGGACGCTTGCGCCGAACCCGGAGATCATTCTGTTTGACGAGCCAACGTCAGCGCTTGACCCGATCGCAACTGCACGCATTGAAGAACTTATCGGTGAACTTCGGGACAAGTACACCATCCTCATTGTGACGCATAACATGCAGCAGGCAGCGCGCATTTCCAAGTATACGGCCTTCATGCATCTCGGCGAAATGATTGAGTTCAACGACACAAATCACTTCTTCACAAGTCCACAGCACGAGCGGACCCAGCATTATATCACCGGGCGCTTTGGGTGAGGTCCATACCATGACGACAGAACACACGGTTAAAGCCTTCGATGATGAACTGCGGAACCTTACAGATCAGGTCTCCTGCATGTGGCGCACGGCATCGCGTGCGCTGGAACGTGCGGTTGATGCATTGATCAGGAAAGACAAGGCAATCGCTGATGATGTCGTATTGTGCGACCTCGAGCTGGACACGATGCAAAAGTCGATAGAAGCAGCATCCGTGCAGATCATTGCTCTGCGACAGCCCGTCGCAATCGACCTAAGACAGGTCGTGGGAGCACTGCGTATGGCAACGGATCTGGAGCGCGTAGGCGATCTCGCAAAGAACATCGCAAAGCGCGTGGCGATCATCGAGGCTTCTCCCAAGCATCATGTCGTCCCGGCTGGTTTTACCGCTCTTGCTGAGGCGGCAAAGGCCCAACTCGAAAAAGGCATGACGGCTTTCGAGATGGACGATGCCGACGAGGCGTCTCAAGTGCGGATGCGCGACGATCGAATAGACGTATTGTACAATGGATTGTTTCGAGAACTGCTCACTTACATGATGGAAGACCAGCGGTCCATCAGCCAGTGCGTACATCTTCTGTTCTGTGCGAAAAACCTCGAACGCGTCGGCGATCACGCGACGAACCTCGCAGAGACGATCGAGTACATTATTACGGGCGGCGATGTCTCGACTGATCGACCTCGAGCCGAAACGGTCGTCGCGATGGAGTAGCATTGTATGCCAACCGTGGTGATCGTTGAAGAAAACGCCGATTTGGGATCGATGCTCGAGGCAAGTTACAAGGAAGAAGGCTACATTGCCGGTGTTTGCGATCTCGATCAGCACACAAAGCATATCGTGGAGCGCCAACCTGACCTCGTTGTTCTGCATTCTGAGTTGCCTATCTCGGTTCTGCCGCAGACCCTCGGCAAGATCCGAATGCTGACATTGCGAGAACAGCCCGCAATTTTGGCCCTCGGCGAGGGGGATCGTTTTCGGCTGATGATCGATGCCGGCGCAGACGACTATCTGCCAAAACCGTTCTCGGTCCAGAGGCTGCTAGCAAGGAGCCGGGCACTTATTGAGCGCTCTGCTGCTCGGCCGCTTCGTATCCTCACTCACCGAGAAATATCAATGAACCTCGATACTCATCGCGTCACTCTTCGCGGCCGAGAGGTGCATCTTGGACCCACAGAGTATCGGATCTTAACCGCTCTGCTTAACGAACCTGACCATCTTTTCAGTCGCCGGGAGATATTGCAGCTCGTCTGGTCCGATGCCGGCAGAGATGAGAGGATGGTCGACGTGGGCATAAAGAAGCTACGCGGCAAGTTGAACATAGGCAGCCCTAAAGACGCCATTCGCACCGTACGTGGAGTGGGCTACGGACTGTCGTGACTTGGACTAGCTGTGTGGCTTGGTGATCGGTGGATACTTTGAGATCAGCGACATCCGCTCGATCGATTCTAGAGGCAGGCTGGAAAAGACCGAAAGGCGGTTCGCTATTGCGTCGGCTGCCTTTCGGAAAGCGGCAAGTTTTTTCAGGTCGGTGCCATCGACCAATGTCGGATCATCTATACCCCAGTGTGCGGTCGACGGCTGGCCAGGCCAGCTTGCACAACTCTCGCCAGCGTTGCATACGGTAAACACAAAATCCATTTTGGGGCTTTCGGGCTTGCGAAACTCGTCCCAACTTTTCGAATTCAGGCCTTCGATCGGGCAATCCAGCATCAAAAGCGTCTTGGTTGCCAGTGGATGTACGTTGCCACTTGGTAAGTTGCCTGCCGAAAACGCTCTGAAGCGATCGGGCCGAAGCTTCCTGAGGATCGCTTCGGCCATGATCGACCTTGCCGAGTTTGCCGTGCAAAGAAAAAGTACATTGTAGATCTTCTGCTCTGCAGCCGCCGCTGTTGTGTTGCTCAGTGACTTTGGCGAGGAAGCGGTCGAAGAGAAGTCCATCGCCAGGAACTCCATCAGATGCCAAACCAGCTGAGTATTCGGTCGATAGATAATCGTGGTGCCCAGCCGCTGTGTGTGTACCAATCCTGCGCGCTTAAGGACGTTCAGGTGCGAGGACATCGTGTTCTGGGGAACGTCCAGCAATCGTCCCACGTCACCTGATGCGAGACCGTCCGTTGCATGGTCGAGTAGAAGTCTGAGAGCATCAAGACGTGTAACTTGGGCAATGGCCGCGAAGGCTTCGACGATGGCTGTTTTTTCCATATGTCCAGATATATCGAATTTCATCGCTGTCGGCAACTGCAATGTGGCCGTATCAAGAATTCGAATTTATATTTCCAGATTTCTGGAAACATGCAAATTCGTCACAAATCTGCATAGATAATAACGAATAAGGCCCGTGCACATTTCGCCAGGGAGAGTTCCATGAAAAAAATGATTGCCGTGCTTGCGTTGTCCGTTGCTGTTTTCGCCATTCCTGCACACGCCGAATTCAAGCTCGATGACCGCTATGTCGACGCTGATGGCGACATGCTCGCCGACGTTCCCTCAGACCCGGCCCAACAAGCTGACCCCTCGACACTTGTATTTGCCTATACGCCGGTCGAGGATCCGTCGATCTATGCAGACGTCTGGAAAGGCTTCCTCGAGCATCTCGCGCAAAAGACCGGCAAGAATGTCCAGTTTTTCCCGGTTCAGGAGAACGCCGCGCAGATCGAAGCTATGCGGGCAGGTCGTCTGCATGTTTCAGGCTTCAATTCGGGTTCGAATCCGATAGCCGTTGCCTGCGCCGGTTTCCGCCCCTTTGCGGTGATGGCGTCGAAGAACGGCGACTTTGGCTACGAAATGGAGATCATCACCTATCCGGGCTCGGGGATAGATAAGATCGAAGACCTGAAGGGCAAGAAGCTCGCCTTCACGGCCGAGACGTCGAATTCTGGATACAAGGCGCCCTCTGTACTTTTGAAGTCCAGCTACCACCTGGAGGCAGGAAAGGACTATGAGCCCACGTTCTCCGGAAAACACGACAACTCGATACTTGGCGTGGCCAACAAGGACTATCCCGCTGCGGCTGTCGCGAATTCGGTCATGAAAAGAATGATCGCTCGCGGGGTGATCAAAGCCGATCAGGTCAGAACACTCTACAAGTCGCAGACCTTTCCGACGACCGGATATGGCGTCGCCTACAACCTGAAACCCGAGTTGCAGGAGAAGATCAAGGAGGCGTTCTTCTCCTTCAATTGGGAAGGCACTGCTCTGCTCAAGGAGTTCTCTACGTCCGAGCCGCCGCAGGAAAGCTTCAAGCCGATCGATTTCAAGTCGAACTGGGCAATCATCCGTGAGATCGATGAAGCAAGCGGCGCTTCCTACAATTGCAAGTAAAGGGACTTCACACAGCGGGCGCCGATCCGATCGGCGCTCGACGGTGGCCTGCTAAGGGGAAACTGCGTGCTTAGGATCGAAAAACTGACCAAGATCTACAGGACGGGCGACAGGGCGCTTAACGGTATCGATCTTGTGATACCTGCTGGCCAGGTCGTAGGGTTGATTGGACCATCAGGAGCGGGCAAATCGAGCCTTATCCGTTGCGTGAACCGTCTGATTGAGCCCACTTCAGGGACTGTCCTGCTCGGCGGCCGGGATGTGACTGCGCTCTCGCGCCGGGATTTGCGGCTCGCCCGGCGTCGCATCGGGATGATCTTCCAGGAATATGCGTTGGTAGAACGCTTGACCGTGATGGAAAACGTTCTGTCAGGCCGACTGGCCTACGTGCCTTTCTGGCGCAGCTTACTGAGGCGATATCCCAGGGCATATGTCCAGGATGCATTCGCGCTGCTCGACCGTGTTGGATTGATGGCGCATGTTGATAAGCGGGCCGACGCTTTGTCAGGCGGCCAGCGGCAACGCGTTGGCATCGCACGCGCGCTTGAACAAGACCCTGAACTCCTGCTAATCGACGAGCCGACTGCGTCATTAGATCCAAAGACATCCCGTCAGATCATGCGGCTGATCGTTGAAATCTGCAAAGAACGCAACCTCCCGGCCATCATCAATATTCACGACGTGCTGCTCGCTCAAACTTTCGTCGAGCGTATCATCGGGTTGCGCGCCGGACAGATCGTCTTCGACGGCACCCCCGATAGTCTCGACACCACTGCGCTTACGCGCATCTATGGCGAAGAGGACTGGGCCGCCATGCAAAAGCAGGCACAGGACGATGCTCTAGAAGAGCAACTTGCCCCTGACGTGTCGGACCATGGCCGAGAACGACGCGTGGGTGCCATCTGATGGTAACGCAAAATCCGTATGCCTATCCAGGTACTTGGCGTCGCCCCCCGCTGTTCATCAAGGCCTCCGGCTTTCGCTGGCTTGTCTACGGAGGGCTTGCGATTTATCTGGCGGCTGCCGTCCTTAGCATCGACGTCAACTGGGTTCGCGTCTACGAGGGCCTCGATCGGGGAGGGCGCTTTCTGAAGGCCTTTCTTGTTCCTGATTTTTCGTCGAGGTGGCGCGATATCGTGACCGGCCTCAAGGAAAGCCTGACCATGACCGTCTGCTCCACGATGGTCGGCATCCTCGTTTCCATTCCTATCGGGGTTGGGGGCGCTCGAAACCTGGCGCCGGCGCCGGTTTATTGTGTTTGCCGCGCTGTTATAGCCGTTTCCCGCGCATTCCAGGAAATCATCGTCGCGATCCTTTTCGTCAGCATGTTCGGCTTCGGTCCGTTCGCCGGGTTTTTGACCCTTGCCTTTGCGACCATCGGCTTCATCGCAAAGCTGCTCGCCGAGGCAATCGAGGAGATCGATGAAAGGCAGGCGGAGGCGGTAAGGGCAACCGGCGCGTCCTGGTTTCAGCTTGTAAATTATGCTGTCCAGCCGCAGGTCATGCCACGCTTGGTCGGTTTGTCGCTCTATCGCTTCGATATCAATTTTCGCGAGTCTGCCGTTATTGGCATCGTTGGCGCTGGCGGCATCGGCGCGACGTTGAACACATCGATCGATCGCTACGAATACAGCAGCGCTGGCGCTGTTTTGATCCTCATCATTCTCGTGGTCATGCTTGCCGAATATGGTTCAAGCCTCATTCGAAAACGGATTCAATAATGCCTGTCTTTATGACGACGAATGGTCAAAAGCAGTGGCGCAAGCATCAGACCCGAACCGAAATTCTGCAATGGCTCGCCTGGCTCGTGGTTGTTGCAGCTTTCGGGTTCTGCTTTCAGATCATGACTGAAGACACAATCTGGGCTTTCATCGAAGACGCTCCTCGACAAGGTAGTGACATTCTCGCGCGCGCTTTCCCACCCCGCCTGTCCTATGTCGCAGATTTGATCGCGCCGCTGTGGGATACCCTAAACATGGCAACACTCGGCACGCTTTCAGGTACTGCGCTTGCTGTCCCGATCGCATTTCTGGCTGCGCGCAACACGACGCCAAGCATGCTACTCCTGCGACCGCCTGCGCTGTTTCTGATCGTCGCGTCTCGCTCAATAAATTCGTTGATCTGGGCCCTGTTATTGGTTTCAATTCTTGGGCCAGGCCTGCTCGCCGGTATCATCGCGATTGCGTTGCGCTCGATCGGATTTATCGGCAAGTTGCTCTACGAGGCGATCGAGGAAGCGGACGCAGCGCAGGTTGAGGCCATCGAGGCGACCGGAGCTTCCCGGTTGCAAGTGATCGATTACGCGATTGTTCCGCAGGTTCTTCCTTCCTTCCTTGGTACAACCGTCTTCCGATGGGACATCAATATTCGCGAATCTGCAATCCTCGGCCTGGTCGGAGCCGGCGGTTTGGGCCTGAAGTTACAATCTTCGCTCAATATGCTCGCCTGGCCACAGATTACGTCGATTTTTCTTGTCATCCTTGCGACAGTCTTCGTCTCGGAATGGATTTCGAGCACCGTACGCAAAGCGATCGTATGACGCTTGGGCGGAAGCGTCTATCACATGTCCTGAAACGGCTCGAAGCTGATGACATCGCCGATTGTAACTTTCTCGCACTCGGCAGGGAGGCGGACAAGACCGGCTGCCATTGCCATCGGAAAAAGGCTTCCCGATGAACCGCGACCGAGCATTTCCATTATGGGCCGACCGGCTTGGTCACGCCCCGATAGCGACACGGGAATGAACTCGGTTCGCCCTGCTCGCTTCGCATAATTGAAGTCCGCTACTGCGGGAAACCACGCCGACGTGGTCGTGTTAAAGCCCGCCGTCCGGCGGATTGCCGGCAGTGCGATCTGCAGCAATGCAACCGCTGCGGCCATGGGATTTCCAGGAAGGCCGAGAAAAAGCGCCCTGCCTACGCGTCCGAACGCGGCGGGCTTGCCGGGGCGCATTGCAACTTTCGGAACCGAAAGTTGTGCTCCGCTTGCCTTAAGAGCTGCGCGCATGTGGTCTGCAGCGCCGTGCGACATCGCGCCTGAGGTGATAAGAACATCATGCTCCTGCGAAGCCGTTTTAACTCCGGCCGAAATTGCCTCCGGATCGTCGGGCAAGTGTCCGAAGTCGGTAAAGTCAATCCAGGGCTTGTTCAGCGTCGCGCGCACCATAAAGCTGTTGGAATCGTAGATCTGACCTGCGGCAAGCGGCTCTCCCGGACGACGTAGTTCTGATCCCGTCGCAATCATTGCGACCTTGATTTTTGGAAAGACGTCGACATTGGCGATCCCAAGCGCTGCAAGGAGTGCCGCAGTTTGCGGCGTCACGACCGAGCCCTTGTGAGCGACTCTACGCCCCCTTATAACGTCTTCTCCTCGCAGTCGGATGTTCATGCCCGATTTTGGCTTCGTTTCGATCACGATAGAGCGGTTGGGAAGATGCCTGCAGGACTCGCTCGTGACAACGCTGTCGAAGCCCGGCGGGATTGCCGCGCCGGTCAGTATTTCGATCGCCATATCCGCCGCAAAAGGCTCTGCGAGCAGGGGGGCGCCCGCAGCAATCTGGCGTATCACCTTCAACGTCCATGGTCCGTCGCCGGTGAAATCTGCCACTCTTACCGCAAATCCATCCATGGCGGAGTGATCAAATCGCGGCAGCGGCGCGCAAGCATAAACATCGCCTGAAAGCACGCGCCCGAACGCTTTGGGGAGCGGTATCAGTTCGTTCGACGTTGGCGCCGTTGCCGCTGCCAAGACCCTTGCCATCGTCTCTTCGAAAGACAGAAGCCTTGTCACAGGTTCGAAACCGCCGCAAAGCGCGGACTGAGGACCGATGTCCATGATAGATTTCTCCACGCACCAATAGCGCATGGCCTGGAGGTCCAGGCCATGCGCCTTGGCCTTATTGGGCGTTGAACGTTTTGAGGTATGCGATCACATCGGTGATTTCTTCCGGCTTTTTCAGCCCGGGGAACGTCATTTTCGTGCCGGGGATGTACGCCTTCGGATTGGCGAGATATTGCGTCAGGTGCTGTTCATCCCATACCCAGCCTTCTTCTGACTTTTTCTTAAAGGCGGTGGAGTAATTATAATCGGAAACGGCTGCTACCTTGCGGCCGATGAGGCCGTTAAGCTCCGGGCCGACCTTGTTCTTGGCGCCTTCACCTACCGCATGGCAGGCTGAGCACTTCTTGAAGATGTTCGCACCTGCTTCGGTATTTTCCTCGCCGAGCGCCGGTGAAATCGAAATAAGACAGAGAGCTGCCGTTGCAAAAAGCTTTCGCATGTAAACTTCCATTGGAGACGGGAGGAGGAAGGTGGGTCAACCACCCTCGGCGAGATCAGGCCGTTCGGTATTCCATCGGCTTGAATGACAGGTGGGCGACATTTTGCGGAGCATCGGCGATCTTGCGAATGTTGCCCCAGGTTTGTTTGAAGTTCGGGATGTGAAGCTCGTTCGTTCCAGCGTTGACGACGTTGCCCTGAACGCCAGTGGGGAAGCCAAACAGCATGAAAGTTTCACCACGACGTGCCGTGGGCGTCGGATAGACCATGGCTTGGGTTGCGCCCGCATCGTTAAACACTTCGACGAGATCGCCCCTGTTCAGACCAATGTCTGCCATGTCTGCCGGATTGATCTCGATGAACGGGTAAGGCCACCGGTCCATGACAAAGTCGTTTTCCTGATCAAGGAATGCGGATTGCCAAACGACATTCGCGCGCCCGTTGTTGATCAGGAATTTGTACCTATCCTTCTGTTGCTGTTTGCCGGGCGCTTGCAGACCTCGCCATTCGCTGGGAAGGAACTTTGCTTTCTTGTCATCTGTCCCGAACTGTCCGTCCTCGTAGAGACGGCGGGTTCCGACGATCTTGGCGCCGTCAAAGGCGATCGCCGGTTCCTGGAAGCCATCGTTACCGGCTTCGCGAAGCCTTTCATACGTTACGAACTCGCCGCCATGCGCGTTCTTGTGATATCCGTCCATGAACGCATCCTCCTCAGTCTTCCAGTCGAAGCCCTTGAAGTTGTCAGCATAGGCGTGATCACCCAAATCGACGAGAACCCGCTGGAGGTTGTTGGCTAAGCGCGCCGCGATCAAGCAATCGGGCAGGGCGCGGCCAGGGGGATCCATGTAGCGCTCGGTCAGACGAACCCGCCGCTCGCCATTCATCGACGTCAGGTTCATTTCGCCGGACGTCGCGGCCGGAAGAACGACATGGCAGGCCTGTCCGATATTCGTCGGCACGATGTCGACATTTACGGCAAAGAGCCCGCCTTTATTAATCGCATCCACGATCGCGCGGACCATCGCGTCGCGATCTCCGTAAGGGACCGCGCTCATCGCGTCCTTCACGAGGTCTGTGCGCTTTTTGTAGGCCCGTTTGAATTCATGTGCGTTCAGCGTGGTCTTGTAGTGGTCGCAGCCCCATATATGGTGCACCGAGCCCTTTCCGGAAATGAGCAGCTGGTCGATGTTGGTCGCGGGGCGCCCGACATGGGCGTCGGAAGGCCTGACATATCCTTCCTGGTGACCGCCCAGTCTCACGCAACCGCCACCGGCACGGCCGATGTTTCCGGTCGCGAGCGCGATATTTACGAGTGCTGCATTGGTTCGATAGTTATCATTGCCCCAGATCAGGCCTTTCTCGTAGGGCAGCATCGTTCGGCGACGCTTGCCACCCGCCTTGGGTTGCGCGATCCACTGTGCAGCCTTCTCGATGTCGGCGGCGGGGATCCCACAGATTGAGGCGGCTTGTTCGAGCGTCGTGCGGTTGGCCCTGACGGCATCCTCAAATCCGTTGGTATGTTCCTTGATAAAGTTCTGGTCCACCCACCCCTTGTCGGCGATATAGGTCAGAATCGCGTTGAACAGGGCAAGATCGGTGCCTGAGTTGATGGCGAGATGCAGGACGTTGTCGATGCCGGCTTCCGCTTCAGCGGCGTTGATGCTTACCGTTCGCCGAGGGTCCACGAACACTATGCGTACCGGTGGATGCTCTTCGCCCGGGAACTCCTTCTCCTTCTTGTCATTTGTTGCGCCGCGAAGATTGGGGATCCAATGGTTGAGGAAGTAGTTGGTTTGCGCCTCAAGCGGATTTGCACCGACGCAGAAGATCGTATCGGCAAGTTCGGCGTCTTCGTAGCAATTGTTGAGTTCGCCAATTCCCATGTCGCGTGTCGCGTGGACCTCGGAGTTGTATGCAGGCCGGTTGTGAATGCGGATATTCTTGATCTTCATTGCGCCGAAGTAGAGCTTTCCCGTGCCCCACGTATTCTCAAACCCCCCGCCTGCGCCTCCATGATCGAAGGCGGAGACAACAAGCTCGTCTTCCCCCTTTTCCTTGATGATGGCTGCGGTCACACGGGCGACGAGATCCAGCGCATCGTCCCAGCTCGACGGCTGCATCTGACCGTAGCGCCAGACCAGCGGATCGGTCAGGCGCTGCTGCTGGGTATTGCGAGGCTCCGAATAGCTCATCTCGGCCATGCGCGCGCCTCTGACCGATCCGAGCCCGGAATTGACCACGCACTCATGGTCAGGCTTGATGACGACGTGAACGTCCTCTCCTGCCTGTTTGACCAAATTGTACATTGACGGTGAATACCAAGCGTCGGTGTCGGCAGCCTGTTGCTCGGCGAGATCGACACCGAATACGTTTCTTTCGGGAGGTGTGCCACCCTGCCTGTTGATCGGCCAAGTGTAGGCATGATAGCCGCAGCCGACAATGCAATAGTGGCAGGTGACATTGTGCTTCTTGGCATCCGGAGGAATGATCGGCAGCCGGTCGATGTGACGTTTGAAAGCCATTTTCTGATCCTCTCAGATAACGTTTGAAAGCCGGCCGTAGATCAGTTCGTCGACGCCTTCAGCAAAGATGTCGCCGTTCTCGGCAACGCGCAGGAGATATTGGGGAAGGTTTTGGGTCGATTGGCCCCAGACCTGTTGGCCACCCCTCTCTGGATCGAAAACCGAATAGTGTCCCGGGCAGTTGAAAGTCTTTTGATGGGGAGAGTAGGTGAGGGGAAACCCCTTGTGAGGACAGACCGTCGAGAACCCGACGATGTCACCGTCCGGTCCAACCCCGCCGTCAACCTTTGTGCCAAGTTTGATGAGGACTCCGGATGCACCATCGTCGGGATAGGCGACATCGAGAGGTTCGTTGACGGCTAGATCCTTCATGTTCGCCAACCGGTTCGATGGATAGTCGACACCTGCTGCCGGCACAGCCGCCCGTGCTTTGGGGGTGTCCGGCGAGATGGCCGCGACAGTCGCGCTTGCGGCGACCAGCGCGCCTCCCCGAAGAAAATGGCGTCGCCCTATATCGACCAGCTTTCGGCAATTTTTCATGAGAACCTCCTGGTGCTTGCCATCGTCACTGTCCACGGTCAGCAAAATCCGGGCCAGTTCATTCGAACACTTGGCGGGCAGGGAAATTCGCGCAATTGAAAGCAGCAAGGCGCGCGTTTATGTCTGGAATTCTGAACGTGCATAAGAGAGGCTGTTCAGGTTTCTGAACCGCGTCTTTGGCCGTCAATCTCCAAACGCTTCATCTTCCCCCAAAGCGTTGTGCGCGAGATGCCGAGCGCCTGTGCGGTCTGCGAGACGTGGCCACCATTGGCTGAAAGCGCATTCAAGATCTGGCGACGCTCCGCAACATCTCTGGCGTCGGAAAGGGTTGTGGTCTCAGCAATCGATAGACCCGGCTCGCTGCGGCCCCTCTCCGGAAAGAAGTCATGAGGCATCAGCCAAGGGTTATCGCAAACCGCTGCAGCCCGTTGAACGCGATTTCGCAGTTCGCGTACATTTCCCGGCCAGGAATGAGCGATCAACGCTTCCTCGCCAAGAAGTCCAATTCCGTGCACGCGGCTATCCTGTCCTTCCAGAAAGTCGTCCAGAAAGAGCTTAGCCAGCCACAGCACATCTTCCGGCCTTTGGCGCAGAGGTGGGAGCTCAAGGGGAAGCGTCGAAAGCCTGTAATAGAGGTCTTGCCTGAATTGCCCGGCGGCGGTGAGATCATGATGCGTCGCGCAGACGATTCTTGCCTGGAAAGGTATCGGCTGCTCGCTGCCCAGACGATAAAAGGCCCCGTCTTCCAGAAGACGCAGCAACTTTGACTGCAGTTGGATCGGCATGTCTCCGATCTCGTCGAGAAACAGAATGCCTTGCCCGGCCCTTTCGGCATAACCTCTGTGTGTTTGATGCGCGCCGGTAAATGCCCCCTTTTCATGGCCAAATAGCTCGCTTTCGAGAAGCTCGCTCGGGATCGCGGCACAATTGACTGCCATGAACGGCTGCCCCGCGCGTGGCGAAACGCGGTGAAGGTACCTGGCGCATACTTCCTTGCCAGTGCCCGTTTCCCCCTGAAAGAGGACAGGTAGGGAATGATTGGCGTAGCGTTTGATGATCATTTGCGTTTGCCGCATGGCCGCGGAAGGACCGAGCGGGGCCTCCACGTCGCCAAGTGTGTGCGCAGACAAGATCGACTTCAATCGCTCTAGGAGCATCGTCATATCAAAAGGCTTGGTGATAAAGTCCACCGCACCGCTTTTCATCAACCGGACTGCCTGGTCGATTTCCGCGAAGCCGGACATGAAGAGAAAGGGGACCGAGTGAAAGCGGTTGACTTTGGCAAAAACCTCCTCGCCGTTCACGTCGGGAAGGCGAATGTCGCAGAGCACTAGGTTAACGCTTACGTCGGGCTCGGCAAGGTGGCGCACTGCCTCGTTGCCGCTCCGCCACCACTCGACCCGATACCCCTCAAGCGCAAGCCTGGTGCGAAGCGACTCGCCCATGATCGGATCGTCCTCGACAATTCCGAGACGAGCAATATCACGCTGAGCCATCTGGTTGCTCCTTATCGAGGGGTAGAACGATGGTTATCTCCGTTCCGCTTTCCGGTTGCGATCTGACGAGAATTTTCCCGCCGGCCTCATCGACGGTCTGACGGATCATCCAGAGGCCAAGGCCGTTTCCAGCCCGAACGGCGCTACCTGGCTGCCCGTTGGTCAACACGAACAGGCCCGATGATGGAAGCCCGCTACCGCTGTCGGCGACCGCGATTGTCAAGGTGAGCCCTTCATCGGCAAGCATCCTTACCGAGACCTTTCCCCCGTCACCCGCCGCGGCACTGGCGTTCAGGACGAGGTTTAACAAAGCGCGACGTATCGCATGGCCAGTTTTCGAAGGAAGACGGATTGCCAGCCGACATTGCTCCCAGGACAAATGCTGATGCCGGCGGGCGATCTCCGGACCGACGAGAAGCCTCACATCCTCCAGATCCTTGACGGTCAGCGCGCGTGTGGCTCGCTCCGGCCGGTAGGTGATCAGGGCGGCGCTCACGACATCGCGAATGCCCACCAATCCCCGCTCGAGCAAATCCAGGGCGTTGACCCGCACGTCGCCATCGGCGCCGTAGCGCTTCAAGGTGTCGATCGTATTGAAGAGCCCACCGAGGGGGTTGTTTATCTCGTGCGCCATGCTTGAGGCCAGAAGTCCGAGGCTTGCCAGTTTTTCCTCATCTGCAAGCCTCGTCTTCAAAGATCCCCGCTCGCGTTCCGCCTCGACGAGAGAGTTGAAGCCCTCAAACAGCTGCGCGAATTCGCTTCCGGGCTTCGGGAAGTCCCTGCGCTCAATCGTCTGTGGCGTTCCGCTCGCACCAGAGCGCATATGATCTGTGAGGATCTTCATTGGACGTACCATTTGGAGCGTTACCAGATAGCCGAATGCCGCAAATGCGGTCGCCAGGCCGGCATTCGTGATGACGAGCGTCCAGAAGATCTCCCCCCGCTCGTCGATGAAGTGGCCTATGTCGAAGGAGGCATGGATAGCGCCTATCGAGCGGTCCTGGTAGATCAGAGGCAGCCTTCCAAACCCCCGACGTTCTTCCCACTTGACCTCCACGCCCGCGTTCAAGCTGTTTGGGGTTCCGTATCTCGATGGGAGGTCAGACAATGGCGGCACGGCTCGTGGATCAGTTGAAGCAAGCACCTTGCCGTCCCGGCCGATTACGATCGTCTCAATCGGCGGCAATGTGGCGGGTCTGGCTGGCCTTCGATCAAGAAGGTCATAGATCTCCCAGATGTCGTTCTGCAGGACCGGGGCCATCAGCGCGTTCGAAAGTCCATCGATATAGGCCGACACGATCGAGCGAAGCTGTTGTTCCTGTGTGTCCTTCAAGCGGTTCAGCACCTGATGGGAAATGATAGCGCTGACGATTATCATCAGGGCTGCAACCAGCATTGGCACCTTGACGGTCAAGGGCGTGGCGAGCCGTGCTGTGGTCGGTCTCATCCCGCGCTCCGCACGCGCTTCATCGTCAGCGCTATTCCGTCATAGAGTGAGGATTGCGGAAGCGCGAAGCCGTCGAGCCCAAGCCTTTCTAGGATACGCTTGCCAAGGGCACTGCTCGGCATATCGAGGAAGGCGTTCCGCAGCGCCAGCTGAATGGCGCGTTTCGAAGGGTCAGCAGGGGCGGCGATCGGCGGAAATCCATACCACGGCGACTTGACGATAACCTTTGTCCTTGAAACGAGAACTGGTTCCAGTCGGGTCATCACTTCGAAGACATAGCCATCGACGCTTCCTGACATCGCGAGGCCGGACGCCACGGCCCTGATGACGTTTCGATGGCTGTAGGTGAAGAAGGTGGTTTTGAAGAAAGTACTGAGCGACTCGTTGAGATCAGATACATAGGAGCGCGTGACAAGATAACCGGAGTTGGAGTCCGGATCTGAAAAAGCGTGGATGTCGTTGCGACAATCCGACAGGCTTGCGGCATTCCGCTTTGCATCGACGATCAGGTAAGATTGATAGAGAGAGCCACCACGCCAGACGGGCATCGCAATCAGTTCGAGCTCGTCGCGAAACCGTTGATACGGATAGCCGCAAATCCAGGCTGCGTCCAAGTCGCCTGATACGAGCAGGGCGGTAACTTCCTGGTAGGTGCGCTGTGTAATGAGAGCCACGTCGCATCCGGTTGCGCTCCGGAGGTAGAGTTTCAGGTCGTCCAGGAGATCGAGATCGTTGGATAGAAATACCGGCGTCAGTCCAAACCTGATGCTGCGCGGCTCTTCAAGGTCAATGTCGCGGCCGAAAGCTGTGGCCTTTATCGGCCCAAGCATATACGCGCAAATGGCGGCTTTCGCGAACGATCGCCGGCTCAAAGTCCGGCGTGCAGGTTTTGAAGACATGCCTGACAATGGTCCTCCCCCCATGCTAGAAACGTTTTTGGGGGCGTCGTTCCGCCGCCAAATCCGTCAGCAACAAACATAGCTTTGAGGGTTGACTTTGTCCATAGTTCCAGTAATCTGGATATATGGAACAGGAAACAGCAATTCTCGCCCTAGCGGCGCTCGCCCAGCCAACTCGGCTCGAAACCTTCAAACTCCTCGTTCGCCACGAGCCCGATGGGCTTCCCGCGGGCGACATCGCTCGTGCGCTGGCTGTACCTCAAAATACGATGTCATCGCATCTCAACATTCTCTCTCGCGCTGGACTTGTTTCGTCCCAGCGCCGGAGCCGGATTATCGCCTACAGAGCTGACATGGAGCGGCTTCGCGACCTAACAGTATACTTGCTGAAGGATTGCTGTGGCGGAAAGCCGGAACTCTGCGCTCCGCTTATTGCCGAGCTTTCGCCCTGCTGTGCTGTGGAAGAGGTGGATACGTGAGCAATTATCCTTTTAACGTGCTCTTTTTATGCACAGGTAACTCGGCCCGGTCGATCATGGCCGAAAGCTTGCTTCGAAATGAGGGTGGCGGCCGCTTCAACGCCTTTTCCGCAGGCAGTCATCCGCGCGGCGCAATCAATCCGTTCGCCCTGGAACTTCTATCGGGCCATCGTTTGCCCACCGATGGATTGCTGTCGAAGAGCTGGGATATCTATGGCGGAAGCGATGCGCCTCGTTTCGATTTCGTCTTCACGGTCTGCGACAGAGCCGCCGAAGAAAACTGCCCTGTCTGGCCGGGCCAGCCGGTAACAGCTCACTGGGGTATCGAAGATCCCGCAGCAGTCGAAGGGACAGAGGCGCAGAGGCGCCTCGCCTTCGTGCAGACCCTGCGTTACCTGAAGTTACGCATCAACGCATTTACAGCCTTGCCAATCGAGAGCCTGGAAAGACTAAGTCTCGTTTCGAAACTGAACGAGATCGGCCAGATGGAAGGCTCAACAAACAAGAGGCCGAATGTAGCATGAAAACGCACGCCGATATCGTAATTTATCACAACCCGGATTGCGGCACCTCGCGCAACACGCTGGCGATGATCCGCAACGCCGCAATTGAGCCGCATGTGATTGAGTACCTAAAGACGCCACCGTCGCGAGCGATGCTGGAGCTGCTCATTGCTCGGATGGGGATTGCGCCTCGGGAACTTCTTCGCGAAAAGGGCACCCCCTATGCGGAGTTGAACCTTGGCGATACCGCGTTGACAGACGAGCAGCTCGTCGACGCCATGATCGAGCACCCTATCCTGATCAATCGGCCGATCGTTGTAACGCCCATAGGGGTTAAGCTGTGTCGTCCGTCTGAAGAAGTGCTCCACATCCTGCCTTCGCGACAGACAGGGGCCTTCGCCAAGGAAGACGGCGAAGCTGTCGTCGATGATACCGGCCGCCGCGTTATCTGACGCAAACACAAATCAAACTTGATAATTGGCAACCACAGCATTCGCTGTGGGCTGTAGAGGCTATTTTTTTGTAAGGAGGTCGCCAATGCGTCCCGCCGAACCCTCACTTCGTCTTTCTTTCATCGATCGTTATCTTACTGTCTGGATCTTTGCAGCGATGGCCCTCGGGGTGACCCTTGGAAACGTCTTTACCGGACTGCCTGACGCGCTTAACCGGCTCTCGGTCGGCACCACGAACATTCCAATTGCGATTGGCCTTATATTGATGATGTATCCGCCGCTGGCAAAGGTGCGGTTCGAGGAGCTTCCACAGGTCTTCGCCGATAAGCGCGTCCTGCTGATCTCTCTGCTTCAGAACTGGATTATCGGTCCCTGCGTGATGTTCGCCCTGGCGGTCATCTTCCTTAAAGACCATCCCGACTACATGACTGGCCTCATTCTTATCGGCCTTGCTCGCTGTATCGCAATGGTGCTCGTCTGGAACCAGCTTGCTCGTGGCGACAATCAATACGTCGCAGGGCTTGTGGCTTTCAACTCAATCTTCCAGATCCTGTTTTTCAGTGTCTACGCCTGGTTCTTCCTGACCTTTCTTCCGCCGATGTTCGGCCTGGAAGGCAGCGTAATCGACGTATCCTTCGTGACAATCGCTGAGGCGGTCCTCATCTATCTAGGCATACCGTTTGTGGCCGGCTACCTGTCGCGCAGGATCCTGACGGCGCGCAAGGGGCGCGACTGGTATGAAATGGTATTTCTTCCTAAGATCAGCCCGATCACGCTGGCGGCTCTTCTGTTCACGATTGTCGCGATGTTCAGCCTCAAGGGTGGTCAGGTTGTCAGGCTCCCGGCGGACGTGCTCATGATCGCTGTCCCCCTGGTCATCTATTTTCTAGTGATGTTTCTCCTCAGCTTCTGGATGGCGAAGGCAATCGGCACGAATTATCCTCGCTCGACCGCGGTCGCTTTCACTGCGGCTGGCAACAATTTTGAGCTTGCCATAGCTGTTGCCATCGCCGCGTTCGGTCTGGCATCGCCCGTTGCCTTTGCGGCGGTCATCGGACCTCTGGTAGAAGTCCCAGTGCTGATCTTGCTCGTGCAGATGGCGCTCTGGATGGGGCGCAAATACTTCACAAAGATATCTGGTGCTGCGATATCTAGCCGTTGAGAAAGCCGCCGATGCAGAACATCGCAACATTGCTCTTGGCCGATGTTGCGATGTTTCAGATAGCGGCCTCTCTATTCTCGAACAGCTCAAAGTTCGCCAACTCTGTCACTTACGCGCGTTGTTTACATGCGGATGATCGGTCGCTTGGGCAGATTGGCACGAATACGCCTTGGGAAGCTGGTTAGAAACGGTCAACAAACAGGACGCAAATCTAACAGCGAGGACGCGCTCACCATTTCGACCTAAAAGCTGGTCCATTGAGCAGAGAAACGCCGGTCCGCTTGGCAAGTGCAACGCCTTCTCGCACGAGTTCGATGTTGTAGGCAGCGGGTGTTCCGCCTGGAGGGTAGATGTTGTTTTCGAAGCCAACGCACAAATCTTTTGCTCGCCCAAAGCGACCGGGAAATAACGGTCCACATAACAACATCCTTCCCGCCCAGGGGCCGACGATATGAGCCCTATAAGTCTTCTGAGGTGCTTGCCGCTTCCGGAGCAAATCTATGTGGAAATAGCAAGACAAGCCCCGGCTGTGGTTGGAGCTGGTCCGATACTGGCAATTGGACGCTATCAGCGGGCGTCAGGCGCATCGTAACTGCAGTTTTGGATAAGGCGTGAACCACGCGGTACGGCGGGAAAGATAAAGGTCTTCTTTTTTCGACCAGAGACCAAGCCCGGCGGCTTTTCATTTCCAGGATCGGATTACAACTTCAGGCGTAAAGCGCAATGTCTGGGTGGATGAGCGGTTGATCTGCTCGCTATCCCAATGAGATCGGCCTATTTTCTAGCCGTTTCTACCTCGCTTCCGACTAGATCCTGGAGTTGGCGAACCCCGAAATCGCTAAGTGGTTTGCCATTCACGAAGAAAGTTGGTGTCTGGTCGATTTTTAGCGTCCTTCCATCCGCCTGATCTTGCTTCAGCGCCGCTGTGGTTTCGTCAGAATATGCGTCTTTTCTTGCCGCCTCGATGTCGAGGCCGTGTTCCTTTGCTATGTCCCAAGGTGACTTCAAGAGTGGTGTGTCGTGCGCTGCCCATTCCGGCTGATGTATAAAGATGGCCTTTAGCATCTCCTCAAATTTTCCTTGCTTTCGCGAAGCCTCGATGACCCGGACGGCTTCCTCCGATCCCCCATGAAACGGTGCATAGCGCAAGACGAGTTTCACTTCCTTCGGATAGGAAGCAAGAATGCTCTCGACGACCGGAAAAAACGCACGGCAGGCTTCGCAGGACGGGTCCATGAATTCAACGATTGTAACGGGTGCCGCTGCCTCCCCAAGCACCGGCGAATGTGGTCTTATGAGCGCGTTCTGGTTTTCGTTTACCAGATCGGTTGGCTGATCTGACCTGATGTAGGCCGCAGCGACAACCAGAGCCGCCGACGCGACGGCGAATGCTGCGGCTGAGATGGCCAGAAGAGAATAGACTGTATATCTCCTAGTGGTCACGGAGACCTCCTGCATAACATTAAGAGTGTTCTGGTCACGGTCGCGAATGCAGCGCTTGACAAAAATGTTTGGAACCGCACCGAGCATCACTGCTGGCCCGGATCACGGGACGTTGTTTACGCAAGGCAATAAATCATCCGAAAATACGCCGGCAAGATTAAGAGCGTGAACCAGGCTCAAGCCGAGCCCGGGGATCGATGCTAACGCGTGCCGCCAAACCGGCAAGTCTTCCTTTAAAGCCCCGACCGACAGGATGATCGCGAGGGGAAACATAAACGCCCGCTGGAATCAACAAAGAACACAAGGCTGCGTGCCGAAAACTTCGCCGATGAAAAAATCGCTTAACCCTATCTATAGCGTAAACGGTCATGCCAAAAACAATCTCAATCTGTTCCTATAGTGCGTTTCGGCAGCTTCTCGCTCACCATCAGCCTCTTCCATAAAGAAGTCTCCGAACCTTTCTGATACGGGCTTCCTCAGGCTCATTCAGGTCAAGCCTCTCAACGAAATCTCCAGCTGCGTTCATCAAGTAGATTCCTGCGGTGTGGTCCATGGTGTATCCGCCACCTTCGATCGGAACTTTCCGCGAGTATGCTCGGAATGCCTTCACGGCCGCTGCTGTCTGCTCGCTCGTTCCCGTGAGTGCTACGATGCGCGGATCAAATGACTTCATGTATTGGAAAAGCACTTCTTGAGTGTCTCGTTCCGGATCTACCGTAATGAAAAGAATCTCGAGCCGCTCGGCATCTTTGCCAAGGTCCGCCAATAGAAGCGTCAATTCAGCCAGCGTGGTGGGGCAGATGTCGGGACAATTGGTAAAACCAAAGAAGACGATGTACGGCCTACCGACCAGATCCGCATCGGAAAATGCCTCACCCCGCTGTGAGACCAAAGTGAAAGGACCACCGATTTTCACTTGTTCGGTGTCTGAAACGGTGATCGTTGCCCTGTCGTTCCATACGTTCGGCAATACATAGTAGCCAAGACTCAACAAAGGCGTTAGCACAGCGATTCCGCCCCAGGCAAAAATACGAATGGCCTTTAGTATCATGGCGTGGCCTGGGATGGGTGTCTATCGTGCGCTTCAAGTGCCTTTGCCGGACCAAGGCCTTGAACTGCGAAATCAACGGTGATGTCCCCGGCCTTTTCGAAAGTCAGGGTCGCGGAAATTGGTCTTCCTTCGACGAGCTGAATTTTGGGTCTCACGAACATCATATGTGTTCCACGGGCGCTTAGAGTGATTGTTTGTCCGGGCAAGATTTCGACCCCTTCGACGAGCGGTCGCATCTTAGCAATGCCATCGGAAACACTAAATGTGTGAATCTCGAGCTTCTCTGCTATTGGAGATGATCCGGAAATCAGCCTATCAGGCACTGTTCCCATGTTTCTCAGTGTCAAGTAACCGCCCGCCACCGGTGCCGCGGCAGGCGTGGCCCTAGCCCAAGGATGTTCAATCGCGATAGTTCCCACCGTATACTCATGAGCATCCGCATTCGTCGCGAACGATAAGGGCAAAATAGCAAGGATGGCTCCCAACCCAGCTCTCGTGACCATTTAAGGCTCCTCATCTGACGATAATCAATTTTCTTTTGAGTTTTAGTAACGCAGCAGGCGCAACGCATTAACCGTGACAAAGACGTTTGCCCCTGTATCGGCGCTGATTGCCATCCAAAGTGTCGTAACGCCAGATATGGTGGTTTCCAGAAAGACGGCCTTCACGCCAAGCTCCAGAGCGATTTTGTGCTGCTAAGGCTGCGCAGTCCCTTCCTTCGATTTTCATCTTCAGCGTCTTGGGGGCGGCCATGGCATCATCTCGACATTCTCTAACTGAAACGGTATATAGAGTCTGCAGCAACTACAGGGTCAAGGCATGCCCGCGAGCTTTTTCACGATAGGCTATCTAGCCAAAAAGACCGGTACGAAGGTCGAGACAATCCGCTTTTACGAAAAGAATGGGTTGCTTCCGAAGCCCGGGCGGACGGAGGGAAACTATCGCGCCTACGATCAGTCCCACCTGAACCGATTGAGTTTTGTTCGGAGGGCGCGCGAATTGGGGTTTTCTCTCGATCAGGTGCGGGGGCTTCTGAAGCTCAGCGATGACCGTCGACAGTCTTGCGCTGCCGTCGATGAGATCGCAAATTGTCATCGGGCCGAGGTCGAACGAAAAATTCAAGACCTTCATTCGCTGAAGAAGGAACTAGACTCCCTTATCGACCAATGCGGGCGCGGGACGGTGGCCGAATGCCGAATAATAGAGTCCCTTTCGCCTAACGATTGAAAAATGCTGGAGCCAACAAACGCAAGGGCGCCTGAAACTGGGCCCGTAGATGTGTGCGATCGACCGCAATGTCCGCTCGACGGCACTCTTAATTCAGCATGAAGCCAGCGATAAAACTCCTGGTCTCGTGCCAATGTGATAAATTCTACAGTTAGAGCTGACGCCGGAGAGGCCTTTTCGCCAAGTTGCGATTACATGTGCGTTCGTCCAGGCCGATTGTGTCCTCGTCAACGAGGACCACCGCATGGTCGTGTTATGAGGCAATCTCTGAAAGCGATCTGCTCCGGTACAAATCGTCGTCGTCAGCTATATGGGGCGTCATTTGCTCGTTGACCGTTGCCCTGTGAGGGGGGCTTTGATGCCGGCGAGCGCCAATTCGCCGGCATGCGAAACCTTGTCCTAGCTTCCGAGGATCGCTGTCGTGATCGTCTTCACGTTATAGCGGAACATGTCGATGTACGTCGCTGCAGGTCCATCTGTCGTCGACAATGCATCGGAATAGAGGGTCCCGCCGATACTCAAGCCGGTTTCCCGCGCTATCTGTTCGACAAGCTTCTTGTTCGTAATGTTCTCGATGAAGATGGCCGAGGCTTTGTCGAGCTTGATCTGATCGACAAGCCTGGCGACATCAGCCGCAGAAGCCTCTGCTTCAGTGGAAACGCCTTGAGGGGCTTCGAAACGAAGTCCGTAGTCCCGCTCGAAATATTCAAACGCCTCGTGTGTCGTAATTATGGTTCTTTTTCCTGCCGGAAGAGAGTTGATCTCGGCGGCAATCTGCTTGTCGAGTTCGTCGAGCTGGCTCAAGTAACGCTTGGTGTTGGCGGTGTATGCATTGCACGCAGATTGATCCGCCTTGCAGAAAGCTTTCCTGATGTTTTCCACGTAAATCCTGCCGTTGCGTAACGACTGCCAAGCATGTGCGTTGTAGCTTTCCCCATGCGTCCCGGCCTGACCGTCAGACTCTTCGTGCGAGCCGCCGTGGATTGCCGAAATCCCGTCACTTACCTGAAACACCACTGCCTTCGTATTGCTCGCTTTGATCAGTCGAGGAAGAAATCCTTCAAGTCCAAAGCCGTTCACAAGGATGACGTCCGCCTCCCGCAGCGCTGCCGCATCCGCAGGGCGCGGCTCATAAGTATGGGTGTCGCTGTTTGGCGGTACCAAGGTGTGGATCTCTAATCGGTTGCCGCCTATGTTCTTCGCTATGTCAGCAATTATCGAAAAGCTCGCGACCACTTTGAGATCGGCTGCAAATCCTGCAGAGACTGCAGTTGCTATCATCCAGATTAGCGTCGCGAAGGTGAGTTTGGTTGCGGTATAGAAATTTCTCATGGGTTTCCTTTTCTTGGGGCGGACTTGAAGAGATGAGATCCCAAAACCCCCTGCGGACCGACTAACGCTGAGAGGAGGTAAATACCTCCGGCGCAAAGAATGACGGCCGGGCCCGAAGGCAGGGATACCAGGTACGACAGAGCTAAACCCAGAACTGATGAGGTCATGGCTATAGCGATGGCTATCAGGCAAATCGCCAAAAGGCGGTCACTCCAAAAGCGGGCTGCTACGGCAGGCAAAATCATCAATCCCACCGCAAGAAGCGAACCCAGCGCTTGAAACCCGCTGACGAGATTGAGAACGACAAGAATCAGTAAAGCAAGGTGGATAAAAGGTCCCAAACCACTTACTGAGCGAAGGAATTGCGGATCCAAGCATTCAGCGACAAGGCCACGCCACAAACCGATGAGTGCAATCAGCGTGATCGCTGTGACCACTGATATAAGTGCCAAGGATTGGTCGTCCAGCGCCAGAATCGAACCGAACAGAACGTTCAGTAGATCAATGCTCGAACCCTTCAAGGACACCAGCAAGACACCGAGCGACAGCGAAATCAGATAGAATGCGGCAAGCGATGCATCTTCTTTCTGAACCGTAAGACGTGAGACAGCCCCCGAACTAAGAGCAACGACAAGGCCCACCGCCAATGCGCCGATGGTCATGGGCAGAACCTGCAGTCCAAAGAAAAGGTACGCGATCGCAGCACCGGGCAAGATCGCGTGTGACATCGCGTCTCCAGTCAAGCTCATTCGCCTCAAAGTTAAGAAAACACCCACCGGAGCAGAGCCGGCAGAGAGCATTAGAGAGCCAAGCAACGCACGCTGCATGAAGTCGTAGCGAAAAAACGGATCAACGAGTTCAGCAATCATCGCCTGGTCGTTCCGGTCCGACCGTTCAGTCGTTTGACGGGCAGCGAAGTGACAGATTCGTCCGCGACAAGGAGCACATTTTCGAAGTGCTCTACTACAAGACTGTGGTCATGCAGGACGCATATTACCGCCCTTCTTTCCGATGCCCATTCATGCATCAAGCCGACGAGATCTTTTTGGGTTGAGCTATCAACTCCATTGAAGGGCTCATCCAGCAAAACAAGATCTGCATCTTGAACAATCGCCCGAGCAAACAGCACGCGCTGCAGCTGGCCGCCGGAAAGGACGCCCAGAGAAAGGGGCTCGCTTCCTGACATGCCTACACGAGCGAGCGCCTCGGCACGTTGCGACTTATGCTGACGAGTGGTTCTTCCAAAAAGGCCGCGCCTTTGAAAATGACCGAGATCTACGAGATCCTTCACGCGTGCCGGAAACGATTGGTCCACGTTTTGGCGTTGGCAAAGATAGGCGCGGCGTTGGTGCGCTGCGATGAGCGAACCTTGCAACGGCGGCAGTAGCCCAGCGGCTGCTTTCAATAGAGTTGATTTTCCCGATCCGTTCGATCCGACCACAGCGGTCAGCGCACCCCTCATAAACGAAGCGCTTACCTCCCTAAGGATCGCTTCACCGCCGTAACCAAGAGATACCCGATCAAAGCGCAACGAAATCCCATCGTCGCGCTCGCTGACGTTGTTGTTTTGGAAGTACACGAAGTGCCCTCAAATATGCATTCTCAATCGTTTTGCTGCCTGAAGTGGCTTCAGGGTCAAGTGGAATATCGATGCCAAGGGGGAGATTGGGTCGTGGTTTTTAAGTGGCCGAAATTCAAGCAGGCAGCTGATGAATGTAACAGGCCGAGCAAAGGCAGCGTTTGGAGTACTGCAAGAGGCGCCGGGATCAGAGCAGATCTTGGGCTTGACCCTGTAGTTACCCTAGGGTGCAGCCTGAGCTGGCTGCGTTGTCAACGTCACTGTATTGTAGAGAGAAAGGCTGAAAATGGAGATGGTAGAGTTCACCGTAGGAGGCATGGACTGTGCTAGCTGCGCCATGAAGATCGAGAAAGGCTTACGTGCCTTACCCGGTGTTATGGAGGCGAACGTCTTTTTCGCGTCCGGCCGGGTGAGCGTGCGCGTCGATCCGGGGGGCATCGGATCTGACGACCTGTTCGAGACAATCGCCGAACTTGGGTTCGAGGCGTTTGACTGAAGTCATCTGAACGGTGTGCTTGTGCGGCGCAAGTCCGCTTGTTGTGCGCGTGAGACGAAGTGCTTAATGACGGTGTCAAATATGGTAAGCGGTGGGTTCTTTGAAGCGAAACCCGTCGAAGGCCACCCCCTTGACGCGCTAATTCAAGGAAACTTATGAGGTTCCAAATCTACAAGCGTAGGCGATAGGATTAGCGGCAGGGAGACCAGTTCGGGCGGTTCTTTGCGCAAGGACATTGACTGATGCCAGCTGCTCAGCGCGAAATCCGCGCTGATGTATCTTTACAAAGACCGAGGGTGCATCGACCGGAAAACAAGCCCGCTAGTCTGACTTGAAGCGCTGCTCAAAGTGGATGCCAACAGTCAGATGGCACTCAGATTGACGCGCTGCTCCAGCTTTGCTGCGGCCTCCTTGCGTTCGCTATAGCGGTCGGTCAGATAGGAAGAAGCATCTCGTGTCAGCAGCGTGAACTTGACGAGCTCTTCGCATACGTCGACCACTCGATCGTAAAACGAAGATGGTCGCATACGGCCGGATTGATCGAATTCCTGCCACGCCTTGGCAACAGATGACTGGTTCGGAATGGTAATCATCCGCATCCATCGACCGAGAATCCGAAGCTGGTTTACCGCGTTGAAGGACTGGGAACCACCCGATACCTGCATGACTGCAAGCGTTTTGCCTTGCGTGGGGCGAACGGAGCCTGTTGTCAAAGGGATCCAATCGATTTGCGACTTCATAATGCCCGTCATCGCGCCATGTCGTTCCGGGCTTATCCAAACGTGGCCTTCAGACCAGAGCGAAAGGCTGCGCAGTTCCTGGACCTTGGGGTGGCTTTCCGGAGCCTCATCCGGCAGAGGCAATCCGCTCGGATCGAACATTTTAACGTCACAGCCCATCTGTTCGAGAAGACGAGCGGTCTCTTGAGCGAGATATCGGCTGAACGAGACCTTTCTCAGCGATCCATAAAGGATCAGGATCCGTGGCTTATGTTGCGACGCCAATGGTCGCAGTGCGCCTGGGTCTGGTTGACGAAGGTGGCCAACCTCTAGGGCCGGAAGGTTCTCCATGCCATGCTCCAAAAAATACATAATTCAATAACTCTTGAAATGCCTCATAGCGTATGCACACGGTGCCTGCAACGATCAAATCTATAAATCTGGATATGACGATTCCAATAATGCGCGATTGTAGCCAGCCGCATTGAACTAATGGTTGTTGCCGAAGCCTAAGCACACATGCGATGCGCCCTGCGAAATCAGGTCGAGCAAAGCTTGATCGTGTTTCAGGTCACAATCGCACAAGAGCCCGTTTAACAGGCGATCGCCAAAGGAGCGCCAGTGGGCAGCCGTTCTTGGCCAGTGATACGGCACGTTGACCTGGCCCATTTACATGAAAAGCCACACCGGAATTGCGTTTCTCCCTTTGCCACCTTCCTTTCGAGCCGGGCCGTGAGCATATGGCGTGGAACTGCGCCAAGCTTTGCGCTGCTCCTGGCGTGTTGCCCTTACGATCCTACCACCTAAAGGATCAGGATTGCCCGAAAATCGTTGACATTGGTGCCCGTCGGCCCGGTGATCAGCAAATCGCCCGTGGCGTGGAAGGCGCTCCAGGCGTCGTTGTTGCGCAGCACTGCACGAGGGTCGAGGCCAGCGCGACGCATGCGATCAAGGGTTCCGGCATCGATGAATGCGCCCGCATTGTCCTCGGTGCCGTCAATACCATCAGTATCAGCGGCCAGCGCGTGTACCGAGGGCAGACCGCCCAGCTCGATCGCCAGAGAAATCAGGAATTCGCTATTTCGTCCGCCTTTGCCCTTTCCGCGGATCGTAACGGTCGTCTCGCCGCCTGAAAGAAGAAGCGCGGGTTTTGGGAAAGGTCGATTGCGCATGGCGATTTCCCGAGCGATTGCTGCATGGACGCATGCAACATCGCGGGCCTCGCCTTCAATACTGTCAGAAAGGATTGCGGCCTTGATCCCTTGGCGCCGTGCCTCCTTTGCTGCCGCCTCAAGCGAGAGAGCGGCGGAGGCAACGACATGTACTTCGTTTCGAGCAAAGCGTGGATCATCCGGCAAAGGACCGTTAGCCGCCGCAGTTTGCAAATGTGCCGTCGCGGCGGTCGGAAGCTGCAACCGGTAAAGTTCGATCGCCGCCAGCGCATCCTTGCGACTGCCGGCTCCGGCAACAGTTGGTCCAGAGGCGACAAGCGCCGGATCATCACCTGGGATGTCGGAGACTACAAAGGAAACGACGCGCGCCGGATAGGCTGCGGCTGCAAGCCGCCCCCCCTTGATCCTCGATATATGCTTGCGGATCGTGTTCATCGTCGAGATCGGTGCGCCGGAGGTCAACAGCGCTTCATTGACGGCGATTTCGTCGTCTAGCGTAAGCGCGCCTGCCGGGGCCGGCAGCAGCGCCGATCCACCGCCCGAAATCATGGCGATTACCAGGTCGTCTTTTGTAAGACCGGATACGATTTCGAGCAGCCGCCTAGCACCCACCAGCCCCGCTCCATCTGGCACAGGATGGTTTGCTTCAATGACCTCTATCTGCCGGCATGGGACACCAAAGCCATATCGCGTAACAACAAGACCTTCCAAGGGGCCGTTCCAGGCGCTCTCCAGGATGGCCGCCATCTGGGCCGACGCCTTTCCAGCGCCGATCACGATCGTCCGTCCCTTCGCAGGAGCCGGCAGATGGCGGATTATGGCGGCACGCGGATCCGCAGCGCGAACGGCGGCGTCGAAAACACTGCGCAAGAATCGGCGCGTCTCAGGTGGGATCGTCGTTTCGATCATTGGTTTGCGGCCAGGATCATATCGGCAGCCTTTTCGGCAATCATGATCGTCGCAGCGTTTGTATTAGAGGAGACAAGGTGGGGCATGACAGAACTGTCACACACGCGCAGGCCAGAAATGCCCCTCACACGCAATTGCGGATCGACGACGGCTTCTGGATTGTTGCTTGCGCCCATGCGGCAAGTACCTGCTGGATGGTAAGCCGAGCGCCCATAGGCGCGTACAAATTCCGTCATCTGCATGCGGGTCTTTACACCGGCGCCCGGCAGATGCTCCTGTCGGATGAACGGCGCGAAGGCCTGCTGTGAGAGGATTTCACGGCTGAGCATCACGCCATCGATGGCGCGCTCGATATCATAGGCTTCGGAATAGGGGTTAGGATCGATCAGGGGATGATCGGACGCAATGGCAGACTTGAGCCTCACGGTTCCACGCGAGCGCGGCCGGACGGGATAGGAATTAAGCGTGCAGCCGTAACCGCCTGGAACTGAGCCGATGCCGTTCTCAACCCCTGCGCCGGGTAGGAAATGGAACTGGATGTCGGGCGCCGGCTCACTGCGGTCCCCCCACCAGAAGCCGCCAGCTTCGACGATGTTTGAAGCCGCCGGCCCGCGGCGGAACAGCAGGTACTCCAAGCAAGCCAAGACCTGCCAGCGTGTCTTCTTATAGCGGTCAAGACTGTAATCGCCCTTGAGCTCGGCGATTACGTCGACCGCCATGTGGTCTTGCAGGTTTTGACCTACGCCAGGCAGATCCTCAAGGACCGGAATGTCGAGCGAGGCGAGATGATCGGCCGGACCGATGCCAGACAACATCAAAAGCTTCGGCGAGCCGATCGCGCCGGCTGCGATGATCACCTCCCGGGTAGCCAACAGCACTCGTTCGCGACCGTTCTCAAGAATGGCGACGCCAGTCGCACGACCGTTTTCAGTTGTCACTCGCTGGACGGTCACTCCGGTTCTAACCATCAGATTGGAGCGCCTCAGTACCGGCCGGAGATAACCAACGGCTGCGCTGCAGCGGCGGCCATTGCGGGTCGTCGTTTGGTAAAAGCCGGTTCCTTCGATATCGCCGCTGTTGAAATCAGCATTAAAGGGAAGGCCCGCTTCCTGCGCGGCCCGCACAAGGGCCCGCGACAACGGATGCGGGCTGCCGCTGCTCACCCCAAGCGGACCCGATGTGCCATGATTGGGGCCGCTGAAGGTGTCGTTGCCCTCCGAACGGCGAAAATAAGGAAGTATTTCGGGGAAGGACCACCCCTCGCATCCTTCATTCGTGGCCCAGCCGTCGTAATCTTGCGGGCAGCCACGGGTGAAAACCTGGGCGTTGATCGAGCTGCCGCCACCTAAAACACGCGCCTGCGGATAGACCATGCTTCGTCCGCCGATCGCCGCTCCGCCGACCGTCTCATAGCCCCAGACCAAAGGGCCGGCCGTCATCTTGAAGAAGCCGACGGGCACGTGAATGTAAAAGCTGCCGTCCTTCGGGCCCGCCTCGATCAATGTGACGTTGACGTCCTTGTCCTGACTAAGCCGCGCGGCAAGTACACATCCCGCAGAGCCGGCACCGATGATGATATAGTCTGATCGGGCATCCCGCTTCATGTCTTCAAACGTCCTTCTTGTGTCCGACATTGCGACATTCTCAAGTCCCTTGTCTGCCGTCAAGAGAAAGGGTAAGGTTATCGTATTGAAGGGTTGTCGTACAACAGGAGGGTTGTGCCATTGCCATTCAGAGGGGCTGAAGCGTCCGCCGGCAACACCGGCAAACCGATATTTGCAGTATCCCAAGGGAGGAACGAGAATGAGTGATGGAATGCAAGTCGCCAACTTCGGTCGGATGAAACGGCGCACATTCATGCTGGGTGCGGCCTCGGGCCTTGCCGTCGCAGGAATGCCAAAGAGGCTGTTCGCCCAGGGCTCGCCGACGCTTGTAACTTCAATCCGTTCCTTGTCTAATCCATACCATGCTGTCTGGAAGGCCGGTGCCGAAGCCTTTGCCAAATCGGTCGGTCTCGAACATGTCACGCTGGTCTCCGAAGGCAATAGTGAAAAGGGTATAGCCGACATCAAGGCGATGCTGGCCAAGACGGGCGGCAACATGGTTTTGAACTCCGACCCGAACGATACGCCTGATGCCCGGCCAATCGTGGAAGCTTGCAAAGCGGCAGGTGCCTACGTGGTTACGCAATGGAACAAGCCGACTGATCTGCATCCGGTCGATTTTAACCCGAATTACGTTGCCCATATCGAATTCGACGGCATCGCGAGCGGTAAGCAGATCGCCGAAGCGCTATTCAAGGCTATCGGCGGTTCTGGCGGTATCGTTGCGCTCGGTGGCATGATCTCTACGACTGCAGCAATCGAACGCAAGAAAGGGCTTGATGAGGCGCTGGCTGCCAATCCGGAAATCAAGCTTCTCGATTTTCAGGTCGCCAATTGGAAATCGACCGAAGCCTTCGATCTCACCGGCAATCTACTCACCCGTTTTGGGGACGATATCAAGGGTATCTGGGCTGCAAACGATGACATGGGTACGGGCGCGCTCGAGGCGTTGCGCGCGGAGGGGCTTGCCGGAAAGGTTCCGGTTGTCGGTATCGACGGCATCAAGGCTGCGGTGGATGCGGTGCGCACTGGCGAGTTCGCCTGTACCATTACCTCCGATCCTTTCTGGCAGGGCGGCATAGGTCTGGCACTGGGTTATGCGGCATCGACAAAGAAGATCGATCCGACAGCCGAGCCGGCCGATCATCGCGAGTTCTACGGAAAAGTGGTGGCGATTACGAAGGATAATGTCGAGGAATATTACAAGACAAACATCGATTCGCAGCCGACGATTGACTGGGCCGACCTTTGGGGACGCGTTGTCGGTCAGATCCGGGCCTGAACGTAGCGCCACGCTCTTGACGATCCTGGTGCTGTGCGCCGGGATCGATCGTGTCATCGGATAAATCAGCCCTCAAGCGGAGTGTTTCTTTTGACTGCTAATTCTGACAGCATGAAGGCCGCGGGAAGCGCAGAGGCGGTACCGATCATGCAAGGTTTCTTCGCATGTATTGCGGGGAAGGACAGGGGCAGGGCGCTTCGCCAATTCGCCCCGCTGGTCGTTCTTATCGTGATGTGCGTGCTGATCACGATCGCAAATCCAAACTTTATTGAACCCAGGAACCTTATCCGTATCGCCAACTCCGCAGCGGTGCCGCTGACGCTTGCGATGGGAATGACGTTCATCATCCTGATGGGCAGCATCGACCTTTCCGTTGAGGGTGCCTTATCAGTGTCGGCAATGGTGCTGGTTATGCTTGCTGCAAACGACCTCAACACCAATGACTATGGTTGGTTTTCGGTCGCTGTTGCGCTTGCGGCAAGTACCTGCATGGGGCTGTTGAATGGTGTCATCCATACAACGCTGCGCATCCCGTCCTTTATGGCAACGCTTGGCATGTGGTTCATAGGTCTTGGCGGTTCCGTCTACATGCTGGGCGGTTCAGCAGTCCGGCTGACGGACGCGTCGATACGGGCTCTGTCGCTGGAACGTTTCTTAGGTTTCCCGCTGGCGGTCTGGGTTGCGGTTGCCGCGTTTTTCTTGGCAGCTGTCATTCAGTACCACACGCGACTTGGCCGCCACATCGTTGCCCTGGGCGGGGGAGAAGACGTAGCTGATCTCTCCGGTATCAATATTGCTCGAGTTCGTGTCCTTTGTTTCGGCGTAGCCGGCTTCTTCTTCGGGATTGCGGGCGTGCTTGCAGCGGCGCAACTCGGCCAATCGAACGCGGTTATTGCCGATGGTCGGTTATTTGCCGCCGTCACGGCGGTTGTCGTTGGCGGCACGGCGCTAACAGGGGGTGAAGGTGGGGTCATCAATTCGCTGATCGGTGTCCTGATCGTCACAGTACTTGCAAATGCCATGGTTTTGCTCGGCATTTCGCCATATGTGCAACAAACGATGCAAGGCCTGCTTGTCATCGCTGCGGTCGCGCTGTCTCTCGATCGCCAGCGCCTTAAGATCGTAAAGTGACCCCCATGCTTTCGATAAACGAAATCTCGAAGTCGTTCCTGGGCGTCAATGCCCTGAAGAATGTCTCGCTCCAGATCAGGTCCAACGAGGTAATTGGGCTGATCGGTGAGAATGGTGCTGGCAAGTCAACGCTCATGCGTACGCTTGCCGGTACGCTGCGGCCTGATAGCGGCTCAATGACGCTTGACGGCCGACCTTTGCGCCTGCGCAGCACCCGCGATGCGGCAACATATGGTATCGGCATGGTTTTTCAGGAGCAGTCATTGTTGCTCAACATGTCGGTCGCCGAAAACATCTATCTCGGCCAGGAAGGTCAATTCACGCGCTTGGGTATCGTCAACTGGCGCGCGATGCGTCACGCGGCGCGCCGCCAGCTGGCGAAGATAGGCGTCGATATCGACGTCTCGACACGGACATCCGAGCTGACATTTGCGGCCCGTCAGATGGTGGAACTGGCCAAGGCCTTGACATTGGAGGAAACGGTTTCGCGCGAGCTTATCATTTTGCTCGACGAGCCGACCTCGGTTTTGACGTCGGCAGATATCGACGTGCTCTTTGATCGGGTGCGGGCGCTAAAATCGCGCGCGAGCTTCGTCTTCGTCTCACATCGCCTCGACGAAGTGCTTCGCATCTCCGATCGCGTCTATACGATGAAGGACGGAGAAGTGCTGGCCGAGCATAGGGCTTGTGACGTGACCGCGCCGCAACTGCATGAAATTATGGTCGGCCGCGGCCTGCAAACCGAGTATTACAAGGAACCGCGGCAGAAAAAGCCGCGACCGGAGGTCGCGCTCGAAGCCTGTGGTCTTGGCGTCAGGGGCGCCTTTCGCGGATTGGACTTTAAGATCCATGCCGGTGAGATCGTCGGTATCGCCGGTGTCGTCGGTTCCGGTCGCGAGGAGGTTAGTCGCACACTTGGCGGTTTCATGCCGCAGACTGAAGGTGTCTTGAAAGTGGATGGTCGGGCGGTGCAGTTCACATCTCCGCAACAGGCCGTGCAGAATGGCATTGGTTATATCCCACGCGAGCGGCGCTACGAGGGGCTTGTTATGTTCCTCTCGATTGCCGAGAACATCACTCTGGCTGATCTTTCAAGCGTTATGGGCAATGGAATGATCAGCTACCGAAAGGAGCGACGCCTGGCGACAGAGTGGATACGCAAGCTGCGCATTAAGGCACCCGGTCCCGATATCGCTTGCCGAAAACTTTCCGGCGGCAACCAGCAAAAGGTTGTACTTGCACGCTGGATGACCGCGGGATCGAGAGTGCTTATCCTCGATCATCCGACACGAGGCCTTGATGTCGGGGCCAAGGAAGAGGTCTACGAACTTGTCCGTGATCTTTGCGAGCAGGGCGTCGCGATCCTGCTTCTTTCTGACACGCTTGAGGAGACGATCGGTTTGTCGCATCGCGTGCTCGTCATGCGCGACGGCGAGGTGACGGCGCATTTCGATGCTGCCCCTGGCAACAAGCCGGACCAGGTCGATCTCGTTCGAGAAATGGTGTGAGGAAGAGTTATGAAGAAACTGTCCGCCATTATCGCCACCGGCTGGTTCCAGGGGGCTATCCCGCCCACGCTGCTTGTTCTTCTCGTGCTGATCGTCGAGATCGGCTCGCCCGGGTTCCTGACCGGTGAGACCCTTGCGCTTTTGCTTGCCAATACTGCGGTGCTGTTCATCTTGGCAACTGGCGTGACTTTCGTCATCCTGCTGGGGGGCATAGACCTGTCAATACAGGCGGTTGCCTCGCTGGCAAGCGTCATTCTTGCCCAGCTCCTGCCCTTACTTGGTATCTTCGCCTTTCCAGTTGCGATCGGCGCTGGGACGCTTTTCGGTCTTTTGAGCGGCTTTGTGCATGTGCGTCTGCGGGTGCCTTCCTTTGTCGCGACGCTTGCGACCGGCGGCGTGGTCGCGGGGATCGCGCTGTGGATCGCCGAGGGGCGCGCCATCACGATCGAGGAGGGTGGTCGCAACAGTACGATGTGGGTCAACGGCGCAATCGCCGGGGTTCCTGTCGTCGCGATTGTTGCGGGCGCTATCGGCCTCGTCAGCTTTCTTGCGCTACGTTATCTGCGTTTCGGTCGGTACAGCCTGGCTGTGGGGGCAGGTGAGCCTGCAGCCCTTGCGGCCGGCGTTAACGTCGACCAGGTGAAGATCATCGCTTTCGCCGTTTCCGGCACCCTTGCAGCCATTGCCGGTGTCGTGCTGGCTGCCAGGCTGTCGAGCGGTTCGCCGAGCCTTGCCAATCAACTCCTGCTGCCGGCCATCGCTGCCGTGATCGTCGGCGGAACGGCAATAACCGGTGGGCTCGGCGGCGTTGCACGTACGGCAGTAGGCTCGCTAATCATCTCGATCGTACGGATCGGCATGACCTTCATCGGCGTCAACATTTTTGCAGAAAATGTTGTGTTTGGGGCCGTCCTCATTGTCGCCGTCGCTATCACTATCGACCGTAGCAAGATACCGGTCATCAAATGAAACGATAGCACCGGGCGAGTAGGCTTTTCCTTTCGCCCGGAAGGGAGCCGCGTTCCCGCACGCGGCTCCCGCACTCTTTGCTCAAGACATGGTATCAAGATCGATCAGTTCGATCTTGTAGCCGTCGGGATCTTCGATGAAGGCTATATGCGTCGTGCCGTGCTTCATTGGGCCCGGCGGACGCGGAATGTGCGCACCCTGCCTTTCGAGCTCGTCACAGACCGCATAAATGTTGCGAACACCAAGCGCAAGATGACCGAATCCAGTTCCAAGTTCGTATCCTTCGTCGCGACCCCAGTTGTAGGTAAGCTCTAAGGCGCATTCTGTCTCCTCTGGACCGTACCCAACGAAGGCGTTGGTAAACTTTCCTTCGGGGTAATCGTCCTTGCGCAACAGGGTCATTCCCAGAAGCTCGGTATAAAACTTGATGGACGCATCTAGATCAAACACGCGGATCATCGTGTGCATCATTCTAAATTGGCTCGGTGCTTCGGCCATGCTGGCATTCCTCCATTAAGTAGCAGTTTTCATTCTGTCTTCCGACATTGAGAGCGTGCGAAAAATCGGTGGCGCACTTGCTGGTCATTGTCAGTGTTGTATGATAACCATGCAACAGGGTTACTTGTCCAGCCTTTCGGACTAACAGGGAGACGACGTGATGAAGGATGCCGGCTCGGCGCGCAAAGCAAGGCTGACGGCGCTTATGGCAAACATGCCGGCGGGACTGTTGACGACTGCCGAGGCGGACGTGGAACGCTACTCGCACGACTGGACCGGCGATCACCACGGCCTACCTCTCGCAGTAGCAAGGCCACGGTCCACTGAAGAGGTGTCGCTTCTGCTCGCCTATTGTTCGAGGAATGCAATCGGCGTGGTGCCTCAAGGTGGTCTGACGGGTCTTGTGGGCGCCGCCGTCGCAACAACCGAATGCGACGAGATTGTCGTGTCTCTCGATCGCATGACCAAGATACGTACCGTCAACCCCATCGACTACGCCATGGTTGTTGAGGCCGGCTGTATCCTCGAGGACGCCAAGCGGCAGGCCGAGCAACATGAATGTATCTTGCCGATTACCTTCGGTGCACAAGGTAGCTGCCGGATTGGCGGAAATGTCGCTACCAACGCCGGTGGTTTCAACGTGCTGCGTTATGGCATGACCCGGGATCTTGTGCTTGGGCTGGAAGTCGTTTTAAGCGATGGGCGCGTCTGGAACGGCCTAAAGATGCTGCGCAAGGACAATCGCGGCTACGACTTGAAACAGCTTTTCATAGGCAGCGAGGGCACGCTCGGGATCATCACCGCCGTTTCGCTCAAGCTTTTTCCAAAGCCGAGCCAGGTTGAGACGGCCTTGGTCGGGCTCGGTTCGGTCGATGCCGCGATGGAACTCTATGCCCGCGCGCGGCGGGAGTGCAGCGACCTTCTGACCGCCTTCGAACTCATCCTGCGCGGCGGCATCGAGATTGCGCTTGCCGCACGAAGCGACTTTCGCGAGCCTTTCGAAGAGATTTGTCCCGTCTATGTGTTGATCGAGGTTTCGGCGGGTGGGCGTTTGGACCTGCACACCATTTTGGAGGATTTCCTCATCGGTTGTGGCGACCTGGTCGCAAATGGCGCACTGGCCGCAAGTCGTGCTCAGGCGGCGCAGATGTGGCTGCTGCGTGAGGTTATGGTCGAGACACAGGGACGCGGCGGGCGATATCTAAGGACGGATGTCTCCGTGCCGATCTCAAGCCTCGCCGGCTTCGTTCGCGACGCGCTTTCAGCTCTCGCCCAAAGCCATCCGGACGCCTTGGCCGTCACCTATGGTCATATTGGTGACGGCAACATCCACCTCAACATCGTCCCGCCCGTCGGCATGGAGCCGGCAGCGGTCGAAACCTTGTTTCATGAGACCGAAGCGGTCATCTTCGCTATAGTGGATCGCTATGAAGGATCACTCAGTGCGGAGCATGGGATAGGGCGCGTAAAGCAACGGGCATTCCTCCAACGCTTAGACAGCGTTTCGCTTGATCTTGCCGTCCAGATAAAAAAAGCGCTCGATCCGGCCGCTATCATGAATATAGGTAGGCTCCTTCCACCCACCGGGGCGGTTGAACGGGGTGATCCAACATGCTGAAGCTGGACAAGGTCAATCGAGGTCCGCATTTGTCGACGCTGGTTGCAAGCTCGATCTCTCGTGAGATCGCGCAAGGACGCTTGAAACCAGGCGACCAGCTGCCGACCGAGCAAGCGCTTTCGCAGACATTCGGAGTAAGCCGCAATGTGGTGCGCGAGGCAATTGCCCGGCTACGCTCTGAAGGACGGGTGTGGTCGCAACAAGGCCGCGGGGCCTTTGTCGCCGACGTCCAGAACACCACGGTGCTAACCATCGATCATGATTCACTGAACGATGCCGACGCATTCAAGAACCTTTTTGAGATCCGTGGCATCCTCGAAGTTGAGATTGCCGCCATCGCCGCGCGTCGGCGCACCGAGGCCGATATAGCCGCAATGACGCAAGCCCTTGCCACTATGGCGGCGGCGCCCTATGGCAGCGTCACCTGGCTAAGGACCGATCTCGAATTCCATCGTACCGTCGCAGGAGCTACTCAGAACGCCTATATGGCACCGTTCTTGATGTTTGCCTCAGAACGGGTGCGCGACAGCATCCTCGCCTCCGGCCATCAACAACGGTCCGATGATCTGGCCAGCATCACGCTTGGCGAACACCAGCGCATCTTGGACGCGATCGCCTCGGGCGACGCTGACGGTGCTAGGCTTGCAATGGCTGAACACCTGGCCGGCGCGGCTCGCCGTGTGGGACTTCCGGCTGCGACCGAGGCCGGGGCAAACATCGATGATCATCCCAAAGAGGACAGCTAGGAATGACAGGCAGACTGCAAGGAAAGACGGCTGTTGTTACGGCCGCGGGGCAGGGCATGGGGCACGCGACTGTTCTTGCTTTTGCAAGGGAGGGCGCAAGCGTCATCGCAACGGATATCGATGGTGCAAAGCTCGGCGCTTTCGATGGGGTTGCAAACGTCAAGACGCGAGTTTTGGATGTTCTCGATCCGGAAGCGATAAAAAATTTCGTCACGACGACCACGGCGCCCGACGTTCTCTTCAATTGCGCCGGATATGTGCATAATGGTGCAATCTTGGATTGCGACGAGGATGCATTCGAATTTTCCGTTTCACTCAACGTACGTTCCATGTACCGAATGATCCGTGCATTTCTGCCGGGCATGCTGGAGCGTGGCGGCGGCTCGATCGTAAACATGGCATCGGTCGCCTCGACCGTCATTGCCGCACCGAACAGGTTCATCTACGGGACGACAAAGGCCGCGGTAGTCGGCCTCACCAAATCGGTGGCGGTTGACTATGTAACAAGGGGGATCCGAGCGAATGCGATCTGCCCCGGCACCATCGAAAGCCCCTCGCTGCAGGACCGCATGCAAGCGACCGGTGACTACGATTCCGCCCGGATCAACTTTATCTCACGCCAGCCTATGGGGCGGCTCGGCACCCCACAAGAGGTGGCGGAACTGGTCGTTTATCTGGCAAGCGACGAGTCTGCTTTCATGACAGGCAACGCCATCGTTATCGACGGCGGCTGGACCAACGCCTGATCTATTCTCCTAACTCTAGATGGGAAAACTGCCATGAAACTTCTCCGTTTCGGACCACGCGGCGCCGAAAGGCCCGGCCTGCTCGATGCCGAAGGTCATGTTCGTGATCTGTCCGGCCATGTCGATGACATAGCCGGCGCGACACTTACCAATGAAGGCGTAGCCCACCTCCTGGCACTCGATATCACAAGTTTGCCCGTGGTCGCCGAGCCTGGCCGGATCGGGCCTTGCGTTGGGCGCGTGGGCAAGTTCATCTGCGTTGGCCTTAACTATGCCGATCACGCAGCCGAAACGGGCGCGGAAATACCAAAGGAGCCGATCCTCTTCATGAAGGCGACGAGCGCCATAAGCGGCCCCAACGATGATGTTATTATCCCCCGCAGATCGCGCAAAACCGATTGGGAAGTCGAGCTTGGCGTCGTCATTGGCGACGAGGCGCGTTATGTCGAGGAGGCCGATGCACTCAAACACGTCGCCGGATACTGCCTGATCAATGATGTTTCCGAGCGGGAATTCCAAGCTGAGCGGGGAGGGCAATGGACGAAGGGCAAGTCGGCAGACAGCTTTGGTCCTGTTGGTCCCTGGATGGTGACTCGCGATGAAGTGGCCGATCCACAAAACCTTGGCATGTGGTTGACGGTGGACGGTGTATCGCGGCAAAACGGCTCGACGCGCACCATGATCTTCGGTGTCGCCCATCTGGTGCACTACATTTCCCAGTTCATGAGCCTGCAGCCAGGCGACATCATCTCAACCGGCACCCCGCCCGGCGTTGGCCTTGGCATGAAACCGCAGCCGGTCTTTTTGAAAGCGGGTCAAATCATCCAGCTCGGGATCGAAGGGCTGGGCGAGCAGCGGCAGCGCACCGTAGACGCGGTCTAAACGACAACGTCAGGACCTTGGCTGACTGATTTTAGGATTGACTGATTTTAGCGCTCATGGATGCGCGATACGGCGCGCATTCGCCATGATGCGCAGGGCTACACAGGCCGCGCCATAGCCGTTGTCGATATTGCAAACGGCAAGGCCCGACGCGCAGCTTGCAAGCATTGCATTCAGGGCAGTGTGGCCTTCTTGCGCTGCACCGTAACCGACAGATGTCGGCACGCATATCACCGCCGAGCCGACAAGGCCGCCAAGCACGCTGGCCAGCGCGGCGTCCATGCCTGCAACGGCTATGACGATCGGACACTCTGCGATCTCGTCTCGTCTTTCCATCAGCCGCCAAAGCCCGGCCACACCGACGTCCAGAATGAGCTTCGCTTCGACACCAGCATGGCGCAAGGTCCGTGCAGCTTCGTGCGCAATTGGCGCATCAGACGTGCCCGCGGCCACGATTGCAACCGATTGTGTATCGACGGGCGATCTAAGGGCGCCGAAGAAACCGGTTCGCGAAATCGCGCAATAGTCCAGCAAGGCTCGGTTGGCCGGAGCGATACGTTCGGCCTTTTGCGGCGAGAGCCGTGTGAGGAGCAGGCTCATATCACGTGATCGCGCCAAATCGAGGATCGCGTCGATCTGAAAAGTGGATTTCCCGCCGCACAAGACCGCCTCTGCAAGGCCGATACGCTTTGCGCGGTCGAAATCGAATACCACATCACTGCTCATGGATTGCCCCGCAAGAATGCACTTCCGTTCTGATAGAGCGAAAAGCTGATTGACCTGGTTGCGACCTGCGGTGGCAGAAGCGCTGTGATATCCTCAACGAGGGCTGTGCGGACAGCTTGGCTTGCAGCCTTGAGGCTTACCGGATCGAGTTCGATCACGATCCCCGCCCGTCGCAGGCGACAGCGCACCGTAGCCGGCGACAGGGTTCCGGCTACCAGCTTCTCGATGGTGTGAACCGCGTGCAACAGGCCGGGCTCGATGCGTATGGCCGTCTCGATACGGCTCGACAGGCAAGGAGACGACGGAAGCTCGGACAGGTTACCCAGGCCCAGATCGCGCGCAAGCTGCCGTACCGCGCTTTTGTCCATGCCCGCTTCCACGAACGGATGGCAAACAGCATACCGCTTTGCCGCCTCGAGGCCAGGCCTGTACTCACCGAGATCGTCGACATTCGTCCCTGAGACAATCGTCGCCGTTGTCAGGTTCGCAATGGTTCCATAGAGATTTCCCTTGCAAAAGAAGCATCGATTGGCAGGGTTGCTTAGGTAGTTTTCGTCACGAAACTCTCCAGCGTCGATCACTTCAAGCCGCCAGCCTTCGCGCTTAGCCCATTGCTTGACCCGCGTTGTCGCCTCAGGAGGTACGGAGGCGGACACCGCATGCATCATGGCGACGCGATCGCGTCCCATGTGGCGGGCGGCGAACACCGCAAGAGACATGGAATCGACGCCACCGCTCAGCGCAACCGCTGCCACAGAAATCCTATCCAGTGCATGGGCCAGTAGCGTCCTCATGGTCTGGGCACGAAGTTGCGCCGAAGGCTTTCCCGCGCGCCCTGACCTCTTACCCCCTGGAGTTCGTCGGCCTCCAGCTTGGTGGTCGGGCCACCTGGTCGTGTCGCGGTCTTGGCTCTAAGGATTTGGCCGTTGATTTCGACGGTACCAAGCTTACGTGGCACGGCGAAACGATGGGTTAGTATGTGACGGACACCGATCGTGGTGGTTTCATCGAAAATCAGCTGCGCCACTTCCTGCGCCGCATAAGGTGCAACAAGCACGCGCAAATGCGTCATCATGCGTCCCTTCTTGCCGTAGGTCGGCGCTTGCAGTGCATCAAGCACGCCAGCATGGTCGCGAATATGGGCGAGCGCGATCGCCATATCTTCGCCTGTCTGGTCGTCGATCTCGCATTCAAGCACGGCAATCACGTTGGTCTGAAGCTCCGCCGCTTCGTCGAAGGCAAGGATCCGCAGGCAGTTGCTGATGCCGGGCAAATGGCGCGCGCCAAAGCCGTATCCGGCGCCCGCCATCCTGCCGGAACGGGTTGTAGCGTCCGGGCGCTTGCATAGGTACCTCACGATTGCGGCACCCGTCGGCGTTACACGCTCTCCTGAGACACCGTCATCGACCATTGTGAAGCCTTCCAGCAGAAGCGCTGTTGCCGGGGCAGGGATGGGTAAGAGGCCATGGGCGGTACGAACGCGACCAGATCCAAGAGGGATTGGTCCGATGGTCCACTGAGCAGTTCCCACGGCATCGATAAGATAGGCGGCTGAAAGAACGTCGGCAATCGAATCCCAGGCTCCGACCTCGTGAAAGGTGACCGTATCCGTGGTCGTGCCATGGACCCGCGCCTCGGCATGGGCAAGTTGGGAGAAGATGCCGATCGCATGCCGGATGACCTCGGGGGCTGCCTGCATGCCTTCGAGAAGATGCCGGATACCGCGCCATTCGACATGCTCGTGGGGCGGGTGATCGTGCTGATGAGGGCCATGATGGTGGTTGTTGCCGTGTGAGGCATGATGGGACGCCGAATTCCTGGATTCTTGCCCGTTGGAAACGGTAAAGCGTCTTCCCGTCAAGATACCGTCTTCGTGTGCGCAAACGTCGACAGTAATGTCGTCCAGCAACCGGCAGCGCTTTAGCAGTTCACGCAGCCCGGTCTCCAGCTCGGGCCTCAAGTCAAGGAGCGCGGCGGCAAACATGTCGCCTGCCACACCGCCAAGCGGGTCGAGGTGGAAGGCGTTCATTCGGTGCTCTCCTCGCTCTTGTCGAGTAGCGAAACCCCGTTGAGACCTGCGATCACGTCCGAAAGTGCCGGCACGAAAGCCTCGCCGCGGCCGATGGCGACAGCGCTTGCAAAGCTGTTGCGTACGGCTGCGCCAATCGGATTTGCGATGCCGACTGCCTGCGCAGTCGCTGCGAGGTAGCTCATATCCTTCAGCGCGTTTTTCAGGGCAAAACGTTGGGCGTTTTCGTTGCGATGGAGCACGAACTCGAAAAATGCCTGGTAGAAAGGGCAATCCATACGGCTACCGCGCAAGACACCGTCGATGACCTGAGGCTTCAAACCCATCTTGGCGCCAACTGTCAGGGCTTCGGAATAGATTGTGGCGTATCCCATCGAAACGAAGTTGACGAGCAGCTTCATCGTATGGCCGCTGCCGATTGTCCCGGTATGTATGATACGGCCGGCAAAGGCCTCGATCACTGGTCGAGCGCGCGCCACTTGTTCCGGTGAGCCACCGATCATCACATCCAAAGTGCCCTCGGCCGCCTCCTTCGGTGTACGGCCAAGCGGGGCGTCCACAAGAATGATATGCTTCTCTTCGAGTTCTGCAGCAAGCGCGATCGTCTCGGCGGGATTGGATGTTGAGCAATCGATCAAAAACAATGGTTTTCGGGCCGAGACGAGCCCATCCTTGCCTTTCACGACAGCTTCAACCTCAGTCGAGCCGGTTACGCAGATAACGACGATATCGCTCGCCTCCGCGAGCTCACGCGGGGTTGCCGCCTCCTTGGCCCCCAGTGCCTTCAGTGCCTCAATTGCTTCGCGGCGTCGGTGCGCAAGTATGGTGAGTGGAAAGCCTTGGGCCAGTAGATTCGTTGCCATACCGGAACCCATAGCGCCGAGGCCGATAAAGCCGATTGATTCTTTCATGTAGTTTCCCCGTTGATTGCAGCTTGGACAGCGTGTGGTTTTGATTTTTCGCGCATCATCGGATAGCACGGAGTTTGAAGCTGGCAGGCACAGGAGGGTGCGTTCAGGCAATGGCCGACAAGGATAAGGCGTTTTTTGATGCGATACAGCAGGTGCCAAATCTGCGCAGTGGCCTCGTTGACGCGCTGGCGGCGCAGATCGAGGCCGGTGATCTTTCGCCAGGCCAGCGGCTTCCAACCGAACAGGCGATCATGTCGGCAACGGGAGTGAGCCGCACGGTTGTACGCGAGGCCTTGGCGGCACTTCGCGCTCGCGGGCTCATCACCACTCGCCAGGGCCTCGGCGCCTTCGTTGCCAATGATCCGAAGCCACGATCGTTCTCCATCGTGCCTTACGATCTGCAGTCGATCGACGACGTGATCAGCGTGATCGAGCTGCGCATCGGTATCGAGGTTGAGGCTGCCGGGTTCGCGGCCCTGCGCCGTGACGACGAGGACCTTAAGCGCATTCGAGCCCGCCTTGATCAGCTCGAGGCTGCGATCGAAGCCGGTGGTTCTGGCGCCGTCGAGGATGCGGCCTTTCATCGCTCGATCCTTGTCGCTACACACAATCCTTACTACGCTCGCCTCTTCGACACCTTCGGCACGCTGATGCTCCCGCGGCAATGGGCGTATTTCGAGGCAATGCAGAAGGCCGAAAAGGCTCGGCATATGAACCGCATGCGCCGCGAGCATGAGGCGGTGCTTTTGGCGATCGAAGCCGGCGACGACAAGAGCGCGCAAAGGGCGCTGCGTTCGCATCTGAGCAAGAGCCTTGCCCGGTTCATCGCGCTTCGCGACACGACAGAACGTGCCGGTGCGTCGCCCTTCATGCCGTCGTTTGAGGAATGACATAGGGTCCCTCCGGTATGATTGCGACGCGGCGGTCGCCGCTTCTCTTGATGCTGCGGGCGATCGCCCGGCCGATGTCGTCGATCATTTGGACGCCCGTCAATCGACGTTCGTCGCCCGTGAGGCCCGTGGTGTAAAGCTCGATGCGGCCTACGCGCATCGGCTTTAGCTGCATTTCAGTCTGCCATTCGTCGATCTCTGCAAGCGACTTGGCTGTCAGGGTTGCCAGGAAGCGCTCAGGGCCAAGCGCAACCAGCCGCGCTTGCGCGTCGCGGAACTCGTGTGAGCCAAAACCTTCGGAACATTCCGAAACCATGATCAAAGTGCCCCCCGGCTGCAGGATGTCGATTGGAGTGACCATGCCCTTGATCGTCTGATAGTAAGTCTTGTCGAGTGGATATCCGGCCGAGGAGGTGACCACGGTTGAGAACTTATGCGGCAGTTCGACCAGGGTTGCTGCGTTGACGAATTCGACGGCCGCCGCATGGCTTGCAATGATTTCGCCGAAAGTCACGCAGACGAGATCTCGCTCATCGTCGAGCACCGTGTTGAGCGCATATATCTCACCCAACTGCCGAACGATTTGAAGCTGTTCCTCATGCAACGGATTTCCAGCGAGATTGCACTGGATCGCTAGCGGGTCTTCCATGAAACGTGCCGAATGGAAGGTTCGGATGGTTTCGTGATGTGCAACGCCTGGTGCTACGACCTTGCGTCCGCCGGACCAGCCGGCCATGAAATGTGGCTCGACAAGCCCCGTGGCGATCCTCAGGTCCGCCTCCACCAGGAGCTTGTCAAGCTTGACGGGCGTTCCGCGCGTCGGGGTAACGCCGAGGTCGATATGCGATGCTTCATCGCGGGCGTCGTGGTTTTCGATCCTGATGTTGGCAAGCACCCAGGGATCGCCGATCAGTTCCGAGAGTTCGTCACCCAGATTGGGGCGATGCAGTCCCGTGGCAACTAGGATGGTGATAGAATTTCGAGAAATGCCTGCTTCCATCAGCGTGCGCACCATCGGGCGCAAAAAGAGGTGATTTGGCACTGGCCGGGTGATGTCGCAGATCAGGATGCAGGCGCTTTTTCGCCCACGCGCAAGCTCAAAAAGTGGGGCCGAGCCTATGGGCGCGGCCAGTGCTTTCTCCACCGCGGCCTTTGGATCGGAAATCTTGCGAAGTGCTTTCTTGCGAATGACAGTTGGCTCTGCCTCGACCGGCATGTCGAGTGCAAGGTGGCCGCGCCCGTAAGAAACAGAGATTACGTTTTTCGTCATCACGTAGCCGCCTTGATGCCGCCGAGATAGAGTTCGCGCATTAGCGACATGTTTCGAAGCTCGTCGATCGCGCCGGAAAGCATGATGCGGCCGTTCTGCATGAGATAGCCACGCCCGGCAACGGAGAGCGCAAGGCCTGCATTTTGTTCGACCAGGAGCACCGAGGCGCCGAACTCCTTGCCGATATTGATGATGATGCTCTGGATTTCCTTGACCATAAGGGGTGAGAGGCCAAGCGAGGGTTCGTCGAGCAACAGCACCTTGGGCCGGGCCATCAGGCCGCGGGCGATCGCCAGCATTTGCTGCTGACCGCCACTTAGCGATCCGCCCTTGTGCGTACGCTTGACTGCCAGGATGGGAAACAAGCTCACCATTAGTGAGATGTCCGCCTCGACGGCATTTGTGTTGCGACGTGTATAGGCGCCCAGCCTCAGATTATCCTCGACGGTCATGTCAGCGAAGATGCGGCGTCCCTCCGGAACCAGCACGACACCGAGCTTAGTCATCAAGTCGGGGGCGGACCCGGTCATATCCTTGCCATTGATCGTCACTCTGCCGGCGCTTGGACGTACGAGCCCGGCGATGGTACGCAAGAGCGTGGATTTGCCCGCGCCGTTCGGCCCGAGCACGGTGACGACCTCGGCATCCTCGATTTGCAGGCTTACATCCCGGTTGACCGTCGTGGCGCCATAAGATGTGGAAAGGTTGGCGACCGAAAGCAGGCTCACAGCTCTCCTCCCAGGTAAACCTCAAGCACCTTCGGGTCGCGAAGCACATCATTCGTCGGCCCGTCTGCGATCTTTGAGCCGAAATCGAGCACGATGAGCCTCTTGCAGAGCATCTGCATCAACTTCATGTCATGGTCGATAACCGCGACGCTGATACCATGGTTCGGAAATTGCTGCACAAGACCAACAAGCGACGCGGTTTCCTTGTCATTAAGACCGGCTGCCGGCTCGTCAAGCAGGAGCAGGATAGGTCGGGTGGCGAGCGCCACAGCCAATCCGAGAAGGCGTAAACTGCCGAAAGGCAAGACGCCGGCGCGCTCGTCGGCAAGATGGCGGATACCGACAAACTCCATTAGCGCATCCGGTGTCCTCCAGGAAAAATCGTGCGTGGCAAACTGGCGGCAATGTTCGGCCGCAATCGTCACGTTCTCGCGCACGCTGAGCCCGTTAAAAGCCATGGCCTGCTGGAAGGTGTAGCCTATGCCGGCCTTGGAGATCTCGTGCGGGGCAATAGCGGTTACATCTCTTCCAAGCCAGGCGACCCTTCCGGCTGTGGGCCTATGAACGCCGGTGATGACGTTAAAGAGCGTTGACTTGCCCGAGCCGTTGGGTCCGACAATCCCGACGATTTCGCCATTGTCGATGGTAAGGTCAACGCCGGCGAGCGCGGTGACGCCGCCGAACTGCTTGCGAAGGCCGGATATTTCGAGAAGCGTGCTCATTGGCCTGTCTCCTTGGCGGCCGCCGGCTCCTGCCTGCTGTCGGGAAAGCCGCGCAGGAGCCGTTGAACGAGTTCGCCGGCTCCTGCAATCAACCCATTGGGCAAAAAGAGGATTACGGCAATCAGGCATGCTCCGTAGACGATGCGGGATTCGACGGGATCTAGGTTTGTCAGTTCCGGCAGGAAGGCGACAAGTATACCGCCTGCAAGCGGGCCAAGCAGCAGCCTTGCTCCGCCTATCATGACCATCAATGCAAGGTAGATCGAAGGAAAGGACGCAAACTGCTGCGGTGAGATATGTCCAAGAAAGTATGCCAGTAGCACGCCAGAGATGCCGGCATAGGCGCCGCTGATGACAAAGGCACCAATCTTGTGATGCCCGACGTTGATGCCGATGGCTGCCGCCAGCTTCTCGTTTTCTCGGATGGCCCTGAGTGTGCGGCCATAGGAAGAGTTGATAATGGCCCAGCTGACGATCGCGGCGATCGTCACAAAGCCGATTACCATAACGTAAAATGCGGCAAGCTCTCCCATATCGAGCCCAAAAAGAACAACCGGGTTGAGTATGGAGATGCCGGTGGCCGCACCCGTCGCGTCGCCCCCGTTGGTAAGCGCGATTGCCAATAACTGCCCGAAAGCGAAGGTCATGATAACGAAGTGGTGCCCGCTGACCCGTAGTGATGGTATGCCGACAATTGCGGCGGCAAGTGCGGCGAAGAAACAGGCAAAGGGAATGGCTGCCCAGAAGCCGAGATCAAGATCGCGCAGCAAGACAGCGGCGGTGTAGGCCCCGACACCAACCAGCGCGGCATGACCCATGGACAGGATCCCAGCTTGTCCGAAAAGCACCGAAAGCCCGTAGAGCGCGATGACGTTGATGCCGGCAGAGATAGCGAGTGAAAGCACACGGTTGCTCGGCGACAACAGCGGAAAGAGGGCGAGAAGCAGCAGCACCGCCAGGACCCAAAGCAGCGAGTGAAGCGATTTGCGCGACGAAATCATGGTGGTTGCCCTTCTATTGGTTGCGGGCTCACGCCATCTTCGGTCCGCTCGTGCCGCCGAACAGACCTTGCGGACGAAAGAGCAGAACAAGGATCATGAGACCGAAGGAGTAGGCATCCGTCCATTCGGAATAGCCATAACCAGCGCTGAAACCTTCCACGATGCCAAGGATCACGCCAGCGGCGACCGCGCCGCCGAGATTGCCAAGGCCGCCGATCAGCGCCACGGCGAAGCCTTTCATGACCATGGTTCCACCGGTAAAGGGCGTGATCGGGAAGAGGGCGATCAGCAGCGTTCCTCCGAGCCCGGCAAGGGCGCTGCCCAGGATGAAGACGCCGGTGATGTAGCGTCGAACCGGGATGCCCATCAGGGCTGCGGTATCACGGTCCTCAACGCTTGCGCGCAACGCGCGTCCATATCGGCTGCCCGTCACCATCATATAGGTCGCAGCGACAACCGCCACGGTAATGAGAATGACCAGGACGCGAACCGAAGCGATACGAACACCACCAAATTCCCAAATCGCTGCGAGGGGACGGGGAATGCTCTTTTGGTTGGGGTCAAAGAACAGAATTACGATATGCTGAAGTACAACAATGAGGCCGAGCGAAACGATAAATCCGTTCGTTGGTCGCTCAAGCGTGAAGCGGAAAATGCCGCGTTCGAGCACGTAGCCCATGAGGGCGACGGCGGAGACCGAAAGAACAAGCGCAAGTGGAAAGCTGGCGCCATTGCCGACCGCAAGCCAGGTCACGACGCTGCCCACCATCAGAAACTCGCCATGGGCGAAGTTGATGATGCCTGTGAGGCCGAAGATCAGCGTCACGCCGACCGCGATCAACGTAATGACGCTCGCGATCGACAGGCTGTTGAGGATCTGTTGTATGAGGATATCCACGGCATTCTTCCGTCTGTGAAAGGCTGCAGGCCAGGCCGCTCCTGTTTGCTAATGTGATCCCGTTGGGCCTGACGGCCCGACGGGATCGGCGACAAAGATTAATCAGGCTCCTTCTCCGGCGGCTGCTGCATCGAACAGGTTATGTCACCGCCGGGCGCTGCGGCGCAGACCTCGGTGGCGTGGGTGACCTGGTGTGTTTCGTTGAACGCGAGGCTGTTGGAAACGACGCCGGAGTGCTTGATCGACATCAGCGCTTCAACTGTCTTGTCCGGATCGAACGTTCCAGCCTTCTGCCAGGCTTCAGCCAGGAAATGAACGTAGTCGTGGTAAAGGAGCGAGACCGAGGAGGTCACGCCATGCGGCGCGCCGGCTGCGAAATAGGCGTCAAAGTATGCCTTTGCATTCGGGTTCGATGATGCGCCCCAGCAGACTGGCACACAGCTCATCGCGACGGGAACGTCCGCCGACAGCCCACGCTCTTTCCAGATTCCCGGATCGACACCGAAGAGGAAGTAGCTTTTCGCCGCCCCGAGTTCGACCGCCTGAGGCAACGCCGTTAGCGTCGAGTCGCCGTTGTACCAGAAGTGAATGGTATCGGGCTCGTAGCTTTTTGCCTTCGTCAGGAAGGGCGAGAAGTCGGTGGTTTCCGGCGGATAGAAGATGATGTCGGGAACCTCTTGCCCTTCGGCGCGCAGGGCGGTGATGTAATAGGAGGACAGGAACTGTCCGGTCGCATCATTGCCGACGATCATTACGGACTTTTTCGGCTTGTAGCCGAGAAGCGGTTCCAGCAGGCTAAGCACGCCGCGGGCAGTCGAACCGGAGCGTTGAAACTCCTGTGGTTCCGACTGGAAGAGATAGTGGACGTCACCCGCACCTTTGACCCCATCTATTGTCAGGACCTTGCCAAGGGTAGAGTTGCCGGCGAAATGGATGATTTTGGCCGGCTGGGTGATCTTGGCCATAGCCAGCGTGAAGTCATGCGATTCCGAACCGAAGATTGCCTGGACTTTCTCATCGCGGACAAGTTCCTGCGTCGCGGCGATTGCGGTCGCGATGTCTGTCCGGTCGTCGCGCTTGACCATCTCGAGCTTGTAGGTCTTGTCGCCGACCTTGATGCCGCCAGCCTCATTGATCTGTTTCACGGCAAGGCCAACGCCGGCGGGTAGGGTATGTCCCGCAGAAACGAAGGCACCGGATTCTGCCGCGACCACGCCGATCTTTATGACATTTTGCGTATCCTGGGCTAGCGCCGGACAAGTCAGTGCCCCGAGGCCAAGTGCAAGCGCGCCGCCCCATAGTCGACTCGATTTCGTCATTTCTTCCTCCCGATGGCGATTTTGCCTTCTTACCGGGTTGTCGTACAACCCTGTTTTCTGATAATGCCTTTGCCGTGGAAATGTCAAGGGTGGCCGTCGGGTCGACCGGTGTCATTTCAAAAGCATTGAGGGAGAAGAAAATGCAATCACGACCATTTGGCCGCACCGGCCGCGATGTCAGCGAAATCGGTTTTGGAACATGGGCCATAGGTTCGGCTTGGGGCGAGGTGAACGACGACGAAGCTATCGCAGCGCTGCATGCAGCGCTCGACACCGGCATCACTTTCATCGATACAGCCGATGTTTACGGCGACGGTCGTTCGGAGCGTCTGATAGCTCGCGTCTTGAAGGAAAGAGGATCTGACAAGCCGTTCGTCGCTACAAAAGCGGGCCGCCGACTGCCAGAGCAGTCGGTAGCAGGCTACAGTGCGAGCAATCTTTCAGATTACATCGATCGCAGTTTAAGGAACTTGGAGGTCGACACGCTCGATCTCGTCCAGCTCCATTGTCCGTTGACCGATCTCTATTATCACCCGGAAGTGTTCGAGCGTCTCGATCGATTGGTCGAGCTGGGCAAGATTCGCAGCTATGGCGTCAGCGTCGAGCGTGTCGAGGAAGCGCTGAAAGCGATTGAGTATCCGGGCGTCGTCAGCGTGCAGATCATTTTCAACGCCTTTCGCCAGCGTCCGGCCGAGCGGTTCTTCGCCCAGGCAAAGGAGAAAAACATCGCGATCATAGCGCGCGTGCCTCTTGCTAGCGGCTTGCTCTCCGGCAAGTTCAAGCGCGACACCCAGTTTGAGGCGAACGATCACCGCCTGTTCAATCGCAACGGCGAAGCATTCGATATTGGAGAGACTTTTTCGGGCGTTCCTTATGAGGTGGGACTTGATGCTGTGGAGCGTATCCGTCCGCTGGTCTCTGGTGATACGACGATGGCGAAATTTGCGCTGCGCTGGATCCTGATGTTCGATGCCGTCACGGTTGCCATACCCGGTGCTCGCACCCCAGCGCAAGCTCGCTCCAATGCGCAGGCGGCTTCGTTGCCGGCGATCTCCAAGAATGCAATGGAGGAAATTGTGCGGATTTACGAACAGGATATCCGCAAATACGTTCATCATCGTTGGTGAGCGATATGGAAACCGGCTTTGCTATGCGAGGGCGTTTGCTTGCTTGAAGCCTTGCCAATGGGAAAAGCCTAAGGCGCGTGTGCGCTGGCGAGCGCTGTGCGGGAACTCGCGCAGAGTTGGACAGCTTGATCGCGCCCTTGAGAACCGCCCGGGTTTGACGGCCTCGGGCGGTTCTCGCCTTTCAGATCACGTCGTTTTGCGGCAACGGCGCTTCGGCGGCAACCAATCCTTCGCTCCTGAGTTCGCTCCAAAGTGCCGTTGGAAGAGACTGGCGAAGGTAGGTCAGGTTCTGCTTGAGCTCGGCGACGGACCTCGCGCCAGGGATGACGCTGACGACGAGCGGCTGGGCAAGGGGAAATTGGATGGCGGCAGCGGGCAGAGGCACATTGTAGCGCCCGCATATAGTCTCTTTTCGACGCACCTGTTCGAGTACGCCGGGTGGTGCCACGCGCGTGTTGAACGTCGCGCCGCTCCTTGCGCCAGTCGCGAGAATGCCGGAATTGTAAGGCCCTCCAATTACGATCTTGGTGCCGCGCTGCGCGCAGGCAGGAAACAAGTCCGAAAGGGGCTCCTGTTCGAGAAGCGTGTAGCGACCGGCCAGCAAAAGATAATCAAAGTCGCCAGCGGCCACGAAGTCGCGTAGCATTTGCCATTGATTGATCCCGACGCCAATCGCCTTGACTATCCCCTCAGACCTTAGCTGCTCGAGCACCGGATATGCCCTGGCCATTGCCTCGTGGAAGCGGCTGCGGGCATAGGGGTCCTCGCCAGGCGCGAAATGCAAGGCCTCGTCCGGATCGCAAATAGCCAACATATCGACGTGGTCGGTGCCAAGCCGCTTCAATGTCCCCTCAATCGATCGCAAGACGCCGTCGCGTGAATAGTCGAACACCGCGCGAAAGGGCGGCGCCTGGTCCCACAACTGGGGGTTACCTCATCACGCGGGATCGGGACGAGGTCGTAACCTACCTTGGAGCAGATCACGATCTCGCGGCGCGGTAGCGAGCGAATGGCCTCGCCCAGTCGGCTTTCCGAAAGGCCGAAACCATAGACGGGAGCCGTATCGAAATATAGGATTCCGGCATGAAAGGCGGCATGTACCGTGTCATGAGCGTCCTTCGGAGATGGGTAAGATCTACCTGTTTCGTCGAGGTTAGTCGCCGAGCATCGGGGTATGCACGTGCCCATGGCGTTGAGCGACTGCGTCGCTTCGAAGTTGCATAGCATAGGCTTGATGGGCGGTTTGCACCGTAGTCGATCTGCATCACGCTAAGCGCAACAAACGGCGCCCGCTTCTTCTGGCGCTCGGAGACAAGGCCCTGGACCTTCCAGCTGGACGCAAGATCTGCAGGATCAGGAATGAAGTCGCGTTCACGGCCAACGTGTCAACCGCTGCCCGCGGTCATTTGGTCGGAAGGCGACTGCTTACTGCCAAGGTTATGGTTGCAAGCAGGAACATCGTGGCCAGGAACACGGTCGGGCCCATGAGGTCGAGCATGGGGGCTGCGAGCACCGGCCCCATGGCCTGCGCAATCAGCATCGGTCCGCGCAAGTAAGCCCATGCGCATGCCATAGCCCTCATGGCCGAACAATGCCAACGCGAGAGCGCCGCGCGAGATTGTTAAAATGCCATTTCCGGCATCATAAAGTGAGATCGCAAGAAAGGCGGCGGCTGGATTTGCCGGTGCGGCGAGGGTAGGTGTTTCGTGGCTTGGCAAGCAGACCGAGAACGATATCTTGTCAGTCGGCCTGTGCTGTGCCCACCCTTTTTTGTTGATTGGGGTTGGCAACTTAACGGCCCTCCGGAAACGGACATCCTCCATGCTTATCCGACCTTCATCTCGATGCAGAACAACCCCTTTTGCGCATATCAAGAGAATGTGATCGGCAACGATGGTTGGCGCTTCCGGCCAATCGAGATTTGCACACATGAGATAAGTATCTGAAGAAAAATAACATTTTCTCCAAAAAATGATAGTCGCACGATCTCTGGATCAATCTAGCGAAGCGGGTGGCCGACCCTTGACAGTTATCAAGGCCTAGTGAATATGCGTGCCATCATGAAAAAGTTCATCGCGATCTTGGCGGCATATCTTTTCCTGGCTTTTGGCCTGGGCGGGGTTGTGCGCGCGGACGATTGCAGTGCAATGAACATGATGCCGGGCAAAGCGATGATTGAGATGGTGGCGAATGATGCGCCAAGCTCCACTCAGCATGCATCCGACTGCATGAAGGAAATGTCGCAAGTGCGCTGCGTTGCGTCATGCGCGGTCCCGGCGCCAACTTTCCTTGGCATCTCTGCCTATGGCCATGGGCCGCGTGTTTCTTACAAGCCAGAACTTTACGCGGCGCTTTCCGACACTTTAGCGGCCCCTGAACCCTTCCCTCCAAGACCGATCGCTTGACGTACCGCCTCCAGCGGTAGTTCGCCCTGATTACAAAGGGCAATTCTGTCTCTTGCCGAACGATAGTTACGTCTTTTAAAGCTCGATCGGGCTTGTGAGGACGCATGCTGTTCGTTTTGGTAGCGAATAGGTCCTTCCATGTTTGTTCTAAAATCTTGTGGTCGTGCTTTGCACGGCTCCAGGGCGCTCGTCTTTGCTTGGTGCACGGCAAAGGACGAAAGTCCCGCGCCGCGGCTGCGTACCAACATCATCGCCCCGTGGGCCTTGCTGACAGGCATCAAGCGTGTCTCCAATGCCTAGACCCAGCTCAGTCAGCGTCGTCTTGCATTGGGCATCTGCGGTTTTGATCTTGCTGGCGTTTCTCGGCGCACTCAGAGCTGTGTTTTTTGAGCCCATGTGTTGTGGTGGTGAGAAGAGATACTTCTTCCTTCTTCACGCATATGCCGGCATCGCCGTGTTGATGCTTGCGTTTGCGCGCATTGTTTGGCGTTTTTTCAAGCCTTGGCCAAAGGCGGAAAGCCCATCACTTATTTCGCGCTTCGTCAGCCTTGCCCATATCCTAATATACGTGCTGGTGATCCTGGTCCCATTGAACGGCTGGATCACCGTGTCTGCAGCCGGATGCTGCCTGAGCGTTCCGGGGCTAGGCTCGATTACCGAATTGGATCTGATTGAGGCACATCGCCCAAGCGGTGCCGATGCCTATGAACTTCACGTCACCTTGGCGTGGACCCTTGCGGCGTTACTGGTCGTTCATGTGATCGCTGCGTTGGTCCACCACTTCCTGCTCAAGGATCAATCTCTGTCCAACATGCTTCCAGGACGGAAGTGGCAGAAGCCGAGCGCGCGAGATGGGACTAAATATTCGTCTACAAAAAACAAAGTTAAATAAGGTATTAAATAGATGTGTGGTCAAATGTCTGCGATGATGAATGGTACATCGATGAGTGGATCAACTTTCAGCGGATTTGTGCTTTCAGTTATCGGGTTTATAGGAAGGCTATTTTCTGAGGTTCTGTTTTTACTAACCTCAGGGCCTGTTCTAAGTCTTATTGCAACTCTCGGCGTGCTCGTAGTTATTGCGTTGTTAGCGCGAATTCTTTTGCGATCGGTCGCGCAAGGGCGAAATGGGACGTCGGGTGATGACGCGTGAGCAAACCATGAGCAGCCTTCGTGGTGCCCTCGTCAACGAGAACCGCGTGCGGCAAGCAACCCCATGTCTTTTGCAAGAGTGTTCCTCAATCGGTAACCGGACGCTTTTGCCCGAGCCGCGACCGCCGTGACCTCTCAATGGAGACAAACGTGCAGAAGCGAATCCATGTGAAGAAAAACAGAAAGGTATGACAATGAAAAAGATTGGTAAGCGTATTGGTTTTGCGGCCGTTGGCTTGGCGCTGATCACGAGTGTGATTGGGGTTCAATCCGTCCAGGCTCAGGACATGAAGGACATGCCTGGGATGGCAGACATGCAGGGTATGGCAGACATGCAGGGCATGGCCGCCGGCGGTAGCATGAGCTCCATGGCCGATATGAAAGGTGGGTCGATGTCAATGATGGGCATGATGCCTATGATGATGTCGATGATGCCCATGATGGGAATGGGTATGGGTGGCTCGCAGTCGGCCAGTGCCAACGCCGCGCCTAGCCAAGAAGTGGCCGAGCTCAATCAAAAGATCGACGCGTTGACGGCAAAGCTTGAGGCGATGGCGACAAAGGGTGCTGATCAATCGGCTGCTGCCGGTTCACAGTAAATCTCATTGGTGCGGGCTGGCTCATCTCCGGCCCGCCCATTTCGTGGCGGTCGCACGAAACAAGTTCGATCGCCACGTTCTACAGAGCCTCTGGATAAGGACCTACCCCGTATGATGAATTGTATGGCAAGCGGCCCCGGAGGGGCCGCGATCTTTGGCTTGCGCGTTGCCGATGTCGCGCTTGTTCTCACCTACGGCGGATTGCTGTTGATCGCCGGGTTGTTGCTGGTATCTGCTGTGCGAGTACTCCTACGCGATATCCGTTCAGGCGGGAAGCCTACGAAGACCGTAGGAAACCGGCGTGGTACGAAGACCGTAGGAAGCAAACATGGAAAGCTGAAAGCGGCAGACAAAACCAACGCTCAAACTGCAGCTACGGCTTGGATGGCGGTCAGAAAAAGCAGTGCCATGCTTGGGCGAATGATCGCGCAAATGTGGGCAGCGAGAAGCTCATTAACCTGGCAACAGCTCAAGAAAAGGCGCTACGGCCAGACCATCGATGGTCTGTCTATCAACGGCCGAAACATCCAGGCGGGTGTCTTCAACGAAAACGAAGTCCGGACCGCAGCCGGGATCACTCTCGTGCTCGGCGCTTTCGGTTTTGTCAACGCTTTCTATGGCCAAAATTACGTGCCGCTGAAGTTCGTTACCGCGTTTATGATGATTGAGTTCTTTTTGCGCGTAACGATGGGTTTGCATCGCAGCCCGGTTGGATTGTTGGCGTGCCGCCTGACCAGGTCGGTCCCTGCTATATGGGTCTCAGCGCGGCCAAAGCGGTTCGCCTGGGTGCTTGGGTTGACAATGTCGGCGACGCTTTCGGCATTGCAGGCGTTCGATGTTCGAGGTGCGATCCCTCTAACCATTTGCTTAGTCTGCCTGTCGCTGATGTGGTTGGAGGCTGTTCTCGGCATTTGCCTTGGGTGTGAAATTTATAGCTGGCTCGTACGTAACAAATGGGTCTCGCGTAACGATCAGTACGAGGTGTGCTCTCATTCGGTATGCGAAGTCGAATTCCCTAAAGCAACAGGTTCAGAGCAATGACACGACATCAATTGATCCAGACTTACTCCGATTTCGATTGTTTCCGCTCCAAGGTCGTTGGGGCGCAGGCCCGCGTTCCGGTTTTAGGAGGCGGCCACTGCGATTACATTAACTTCGACAATGCCGCCAGTACCCCCACATTGAAGCCGGTGCTGGAGACAGTCAACGCCTTCATGGAGTGGTACTCGTCAGTACACAGAGGAAGCGGCTTCAAAAGTCGTTTATCGACGAAGGCATATGATGATGCGCGCGAAATCGTAAGAGATTTCGTCGGCGCCAATGCGGCTGAGCATACTGTCGTGTTTGGCAAGAACACGACAGAAGCGATCAACAAGATTTCATATCGTCTCGATTTGAATGCGGCGGATATCGTGCTCGTCTCTAAGCAGGAGCATCACTCCAACGATTTGCCATGGCGCGCTCACGCCAACGTTCGACATATCGATTTAGACAACTGCGGGCGCATCGATATCAATCATCTCGATGCGCTGCTGGACGAGTTTGGAGCACGGGTGAAGCTCGTCGCAGTAACCGCTGCATCGAATGTCACGGGTTTCGTCAGTGATTTCCGCGAGATTGCGCGGATGGCCCATCGGGTGGGCGCCCGAATTCTCGTGGATTGCGCTCAATTTGCACCACACAGGCCTATCCAAATGGGGAGATTGGATGATCCTGAACATTTGGACTACTTGGTCTTCTCGGCGCACAAAATGTATGCGCCTTTTGGGACCGGTGTCCTGGTGTCCCGAAGAGATACCCTGGAAACCGGCGAGCCAGAGTACAAGGGTGGCGGAACAATCAAGGCAGTAACAATAAACGATGTGCATTGGGCCGAAGGCCCCGACCGCGATGAGGCCGGTTCACCGAACGTTGTTGGTGCGATCGCCTTGGCGGCCGCAATAAAGGAGCTTCAAGAGTTTGGGTTTGAGCGCATCGTTCGCCATGAAGCGCAACTGATGGAGTACGCGCTGGCTCAGCTGTCCTCGGTTCCGGGCATCGAGATTTTTGGTGGCGCCGAAGCCGATCGGGACAGATTGGGCGTGATCGCTTTCAACATGGAAGGCCTTCAACATGCTCTGGTTGCTGCCATCCTGTCGTCCGAGTTTGGCATCGGTGTGCGTAGCGGGTGCTTTTGTGCCCATCCATATGTCACGCATCTTTTGGGTTTCGACACAAAACAAGTGGAACAGGTGTCTGCTCGAATTTCGCAAGGAAATTTTGACGGCGCGCCGGGAATGATACGTGTGAGTTTCGGGGCATACAACACTATGACAGAAATCGACGAGCTTGTTCTTGCGCTTAGATTGATTGCAGCAGGAGGCTATGCAGGTAATTATACTCTAAATAGCCGTTCTGGAGAGTTTTGCCCCGATTTTTATGCGCCTGATATGAAGAAGTACTTCTCTCTTTCTTAGTAGAGTTAGCAGTTCAGATCTATCGATAACACCGAAAGTAGTTATGTAATCTTCCGTTCGTACGGAACGGGGGACGAGCACTGCACTCAAGATATCGATGCGGTCGTTGATACGAAGGTTAATCACATGGGAAATGAAGGAGGCAAGCAGGTCGTTCGAAACGGGATGCTTGAAGCAGGCTTCAATAGCAGATGCACTTGTTGAAGTTCAAAGACTTGCGCCTAAAATTGCAGCGTCATTGACTTGATCACAAAGAGCCTCGCCATCCAGAATGGCGAGGCTCTTTGTGCGCTGGTCGGATCTCGATTTACAGCAATTGTGCAAAAATCGGTGTCACCCTTGGATGTGTCCAACCCAATTCACAAAGCTCTGTCACAGAGCTGGTTTAGATTTGAGAGCACGCCAATTGGTATCCGCTTTCTCAATGTATGTGCCTGAATCGCTGCACCAGGCATCAAGAACTTCGCTGTCATAGTTGATGTACAACTTTTCGTCGACAATCGTAAAGGCTTCCGGCTCTGACGGCGCCTTGTAGCCTTTTGCCATTCCCAGGGCGCAATAGCCGCCGTATTGCGGGGCATATCGCACGGGATCACCAGCGAAAATGTCGCGGTGCTTTTCTGAGCTAAAATAGAATCTTGCTCCTTTGTAGTTGACTGAAAATTGAGCCGAACCTTTTGTGGCTCTTTTTTCGACAAAGTACGATATGACGTCATAGCCGTTTATAGCAACGCCGTCTTTCGCGTATATCTCTCCAGGTTCAGCGTTGGGGGATGTAGGAGAAGCGGCCGGTGCTAAGCAGACAAGTGAAGCTACCATTTGTTGTCCTCGAATTTCCACGACGAAGTCTTCGAATGTAATTCGCTGAGGAACGATCACTTGTTACGGCTCGACGTTTGAAATCTTTTTTCGATTTCAGCCTGTGCAACAGACCTGTTCCCATAGCACCGGACTCAGCACTGTAATTCTGATGCAAACACCCAATGGGGTCCACCCGATCACACCACTTTCAATTCGCTTTGTGGACACGCGGAATAAATCTCGCGGGCCAAAGGCGTCTGCAGAACGGCCGCTATGTTAACTACCAGCGCAATACTCGAGAGCCAATCAAACTTCCGATGCCCGTAACGAGAGACATCGCCAGAACATACCAAGTCGCAACGAAAAGCGGGCTATCATCCGGGCAATGCCAAGCATACATCGCGGCGGCCAAGCTCCCGGCGGCCAAGCCTGCAGCGGCGCCCGCGAGTGCTGGCTTTTCGGGCGCGGTGAAACTCAGTGCCCAGAGAAATCCAGCTAGTGGTGCCACAGAAAGAAGCGGGATATAAAACATACAATAACGTGCATATCGCCCTACCAACCTTGCTCCCCACTCATCTTGTGGTACGAAATAAAGTTCCAGGATCACTGCTGCGACAAGAGCAAATGCTGGCACAAGGAGCGCCAGGGAGTTCTTTCTGGAGGACAGGCCCGGCCTACCTAACCTGAATAGCAGTGCCATACAAAGCAGAGCCAAAGAGGCTGTCACAAATATTTTAAACGCGACACGAATAGTAGAAATGGCGCTTTGAATTTCGGGACGAACGCCGACCAGAACAACGAATAGTGCGACCGATATGAGTCCGCCTACGAAAATGGCGCCATCAAGCGCCTTGGATGGCGCTATGGAGGGCGCGCTATCCTGAATGAGGAGGTTAATTAGGTGGTCTGTCTTCAACACGGAACTCCCAGCAGCCATGGAACGCAGCACTGCTTGTCAGATGATATTTAGCGCCGTCGGACGGAGAAGTCATCAACTTCGTTGGCAGATCTGTAAACATAATACGATTTGGCCCCGACCCACTGAGCTTTCGTGCTCGCTGATTACGGATGGCGTTTTTACTCGGTTTGGCGCCGCGTTGTGAGTTGGGCAGCTATCCGCCGAAATTCCATCTTAAGTGTCTTGCTAGGGGCAAAGCTTTCGCATCAAGTGGCGTCTTCAACAACACGTCCATCGCTCTTTGCCGGTGCACGTGCGCACGAGATAGCAATCATATGTACGGTTTCGTAAAGGAATTTGGTCGAATGATTAATTCGGCACGCGAGCAACAATGGGAAGCGTGGCTGAGAGCGGCGATTGACGGCGACAGCCAATCTTACCAGAAATTTCTCGCAGCCGTTGCGCCGCATGTTCGAAGCGTGTCCGTGCGTGTCCTGAGTAGTGTTGGGGCAAATGCAGCAGACGCCGAGGATATTGTGCAAGAAGTGCTTTTGGCCATCCATTTAAAGCGAAACACCTGGGACACAAGCCGGCCTTTGAAACCTTGGCTTTCTGCAATCGTCCGCAACAAAGCAATCGACGCGCTTCGCCGGCGCGGGCGCCATGTCGCAGTGCCGTTAGATGAAGTTATGGAAACGCTGGCCTGTCAGCAGGCTGGTTTGGATCCACTGGGTAAGCTGGATGTCGATACAGCGGTCCGGCAACTGAATGGCAACCAGAAAAAGATCGTGAACTGGATCTCAATAGAGGGTGCGAGTGTTCGCGATGCAGCGAAGAAGCTCCAAATGTCAGAGGGTGCAGTGCGAGTTGCACTGCATAGAGCTCTGAAAACGCTGAGCAAAATTTATCGCGAGGAATCTGGCGGCGCAGAGTAGGGCGTGAGCGTGGTCTGCGAATGGCCGAATGTCTTTCGCTTGTCCGGTGAGGACCATGCCAGAACATTCAGCTTTGTGTCGTAATCTATCGCCGACCCACGATCTGAAAGACCGTTTCAGTTTGAGAATTGTGCCTGGAATCGGCATGTCGACGTTCTTCTCCCTCAAAAAACCGTTGCCGCCGCTGAAGGTCGAGGAGATGTCAACGGCGGACAGAGGGCAGCGCGTCTTTTGGCTCATTTTGTTGAGACGGTGGGAGCGCGTTGGCTCCCGCCGCCTCTCAAACGTTGATGATTGCATGCCTATATGGCGAGAGTTCCATCCTTGGCTTTCTTGTAGCGCTCACCAACCTTCTTCCAGTTGACGACATCCCACCAGGCTTTGAGATAGTCAGCGCGGCGATTTCGGTAGCGCAAGTAATAGGAATGTTCCCACATATCGTTGCCCAAAAGTACCCGCTTGCCCGACATGAGCGGAGTGTCCTGATTGGGCTGGGTTTCGATTGCGAGCCTACCCTCTCGGGTTACTGTTACAAACACCCACCCTGAGCCAAACAGACGAGCTCCGGCCGCGTTAAAGTCAGCCTTCATATTGTCAATGTCGCCAAAATCCCTGACGATTGCAGCTAGAACTTCACCTTGTGCAGATCCGCCGCCGGGACCCATGATTTCCCAGAACATGGAGTGGTTGGCATGCCCGCCCAAGTTGTTTCGAACGATCATACGTATGCTTTCAGGCACATGTTCGAGGTTGGCGAGTACATGGTCGATCGTGTGTTCGGCGATCTGTGGTGCTATTCTTGCCGCGTCATTCAAGTTTTTGACGTATGTGGCGTGGTGCTTGTCGTGATGCAGCGACATTGTCTCGGCGTCGATAGTGCTTGCCAGTGCATTCGGTGCATACGGTAGCGATGGAAGGAGAAAGGGTCCGCTTTCGCGGTATGTATTCAAGTTGACGTTGCTTTGACCCAAGCCGTAGCGAGGTGTAGCTGAAAGAACGGTGACGCTCGCGGCAATAGTCAGAAGGTTGCGTCTTTTGATAACGGTCATTTCGTTTCCTCGTTTTCACTAGATCGAACGTTTTAGAATTCTCGATTCGCCGTGGACGGAGCACTCGGCGACCAATCACGTCTCAGGCTGAAACTAATTCGTCTCGACTTCCCAGCATGTTACGCGGTTCACGGGTACGTGCTTTGCTTCTGTCTTGCCCTTGCTGGAACCTTTCGGTTCATTGGGCTCACATCTTCGATGGCAAGACCGTGATCGCACGCCAATCCATCCCTGGCGGATTGGCCACCAGTGCGATGCATTTGTCGCGGATCACCTTTGCTGGTCCATCAAATGGGCGATGCAGAAGCAATTCGTCAAAATAGGCGATGGCTTGAACAAAGCAGCGGTTGCGATATGCCTGAAGTCCGGTCTCGTAGAGTTTGACCCATAGGGGCAAGGAATCGGTCACGCTCATCCCAAGAGGTTCGAAGACTGCGATCGCAGTTGAGCGCCCTGGCAGCACTGCACGGTCGACCTCACGGACGTGAATGGCATCTCCGGCGACCAAACGGGCCTGTTCTCCGATCAGGAAGGATGTGCCGTAGTATTTGTTCAGGTTCTCGATACGGCTGGCGATGTTTACAACATCACCGATGGCCGTGTAGTTCAGGCGCGTGGGTGAGCCTACATAGCCAACGATGGCATTACCCGTCTCAAGGCCTATTCGGATTTGGATACCTGTCCCTTCAGACGGATTTCGCCGAAGTTCAGGCACACCCGATACGATGGCCAGCGCCGACCTACAGGCCCGTACTACCTGATCGCGATCCGGTAGGGGGGCACCCCAAAATGCCATCACGGAGTCACCAATGAACTTATCTATGGTCCCGCTTTCCTGACCGACCTCCCTTGATGCCAGCTCCAAATAGTCGCTGAGTTGCGGTAGCACGGCTTCGCCAAGCCGTTCTGTCATTGCTGTGAAGCCAGCAATGTCGGTGAAGAGGACGGTGATTGTCTTCTGGCTGCCACCCGGGCGGGGCTGAATTCCCTGGGATAGCAGCGATTGTACGACATCAACCGGAATGAACTTGGCAAAGCTCGCAAGCCCTAAGCTCATTCGTGCGATCGCATCTGAAATCTGATCCAGCTCGCGAAAATAGGATCTGTGATGCGTTACGCGGTCCAGTTGAAAGCGTTGCACCAATTGGAGGTTCGAAATGATTGTCTCAATGGGCTTTCGAAAAATCAGAAAACCCAGAAGCATTGTTGCAGCGACCGCTACGAGCGTTAGTGCGATGATCACGAAGGGAACGTATCGGTACGTTTGATTTACGCTGTAAAGAAATTCTCCGTCGGGCACGATAACCGCCAGTTGCCAGCCATGAAACCACAAGGGAGACACAGCAACCGCGTAGTTTGAGCCGCCGACCGAAACACGAAAATGTTCGTCTACGTTCTTGTTTTGCGGTTTGCGCCGCCCGATTTGTTCGCCGGCGGCTTTTGCAACTTCGTCGAGTCTTCCGTCATAAAGTGCATCCGCCTTCTCGGCTGCCAGTATCTTCTGGCCCGCGTCGCCAAGAATAAAGGATCTTCCGCCGCCTGCAACGGGAATGCCTCCAAGGATCCCAGCAAGGGTTTGGTAGTCGATCGCGATCGCGTTGAAGGCTCCATTGGTCTTTTGGACGTAGGTTAGGCCCGGATTGTTTTGTACGGGGACCGTACGAAGGATTTCCCAACGCGGCTCGTCTCCTGTTGGGGCAAACTGCTTCCAGTCAAAAGCGGATAGAGTCCCGACGGTGTTGGCGCGGGAACGAAGTGACGGGCTGAAGTTCTTATCAGTTCCAACCTCAACAAGCTCGCCCACTCGACCACTTTTGTCGACGCTAACGACAGCTGAACGAGACGGGCCAATAGGTCCTGCGGCCATCAATCCGCCACCAGATCTGCCTGAAACGAGCCAGACGTTTTTTGGCGCCGAGCGCAACAGAGACAACAGCACAGTTCTCCTTGCGTCATTTGACGCGAGGTTTTCCAGCGATTGACCCATCACTTGTGAAAGATTCTGGATCTCGACGACTTGCTCCCACCAAGTCCGGCGGACCATTTGAGTGATCTGCATCTCAAGCGTGTTGAGAAGTTGATCGGTGGCAATCGATGCGGCGCGTGACCAGCTAAAGTGTACTACAGCCGCGCTAAGCGTGATGCTTGCAGCGATCATCAACGTTAAAGCCGTCGCAAGCCGCATTCTTATGACGCCATACGTAAACTAGAGCCTCGATCGATTAAGAGTTGGCTTGCTAAAGCCCGGTTCGCTGCGGCAGCGCTCAGGTCATAAATTGGCCTTTGACGAAAACAACAGCCTTTTGTGCAACAATGCCGGTGTTTGGATCCATGTGTCTTGCGCCTTGGTCATATCTTCGGTCTTGCGGTCTGCTCACGTAGAACTTCTCTGGTGGCCGCGGCAGATAACAACCCATACGTAACCGTTAGCGTTTCCGTTACATGACCAGTCTAGATCTCGACGAAGGCTTTTTCTGCGGCAAAACCAGCTTTGGTCGACTCGAGTTCGGAGGTTTGGCTGTCGGATCGCCTCCGTCAACCATTCGTTGCGTTTGAGACGTGTATCGGCACACAATCTCTGGACTGCGTTGCGGTATGATGCTTTCCGTAAGGACGGTCGGTTTTCCTGCCAACAAAGATTTTGTCGATCACAGGCACATATGTGGGCCAGGCTGCGGTAACAAACTCGGTACGACGTCCGTAGGTAAGATTAGCTTGAAAACGCGCCAGCCGCACAACTTGGGTGCGTGAGTACAAGCTATTTGCGTCAGTCGGAGGCTCGCGGCGTGAAGATGGTGGTGGGCGATAACCCCGGCGCCCACCACCATTCGCTTAACGTTGAACGTCCTTTCGAGCTTTCGCAAGCGGCACGTCAGTCCGGTTCGAAAACTATTGCCGGATGTAAAGCGCGTGTAACAAAATGGCCGAATGGTCCGTATTTGCGCAGGCGAAGTACGTGGGCGACCTTGATGGCAAACAGAACAAACCTGGAAAAGACGGTGACGTTAAAGCATATGCTGGCACGCGTTGCAGGCATCGAAGCGGCTATCGTTTCTAAGGCACATCGAAGTTCCATTCTGCGTTTCAGCCGAGCTTCAGCAACTCCTTTATTCAACGTCAAGAATGGCAGTTCGCGAAGATTCGAAAGAAACCTTCCGGCCTTCTGCTCGCTGCACGGAGCGCAAGCGTGAGTTCCTCGCCGCTGTTCACCCCTGTTCGTTTTGGTCGGCAGCAGATGCTACATAGATTGGTAATGGCGCCTATGATGAGGATGCGAGCCAACGCAAGTGACGGGCTTCCAACCGAGCTTATGGCAACTTACTATCGTCAGCGTGCCTCGAATGGTGGATTGATCGTAGCGGAGGCGACGCAAGTGCTTCCCAGTGGGCAAGGATTTCCCAACAGCGCCGGGATCACTACACGCGACCACGTCAAGGCGTGGCGCAGTGTGACTGAAGCGGTGCATGGCGAGGGTGGAATTATTTACCTGCAGCTGTGGCACGCGGGCCGCCTATCTCATTCGTCCTTGCAGCCATTTCAAGGACTGCCCATAGGACCGTCGGAAATTGCCGCAGAAGGAATATGTTTCAATTCTCTTTGGCAACCGGTCGACTTTGAGGCGCCGCGGGCGATGGAGACTAACGAAATCTCAGGACTTGTGGAGGCGTTCAAGAGTGCTGCTCAAAATGCACTGGATGCCGGCTTTGACGGTGTCGAAATCCATGCAGGCGGAGGTTTGATCGAGCAGTTTCTTCTCCGTAGCTCTAATTGCAGACAGGACCGCTATGGCGGCTCCTTTACAAACAGAGCGCGGCTTCTAATGGAGATCGTGGAAGCGGTGAAGGGAATTTGTGGAGGCGATCGAACTGGAGTGCGTCTTTCGCCGTATTCCAAGGATCAGGGTTGCGACGGAGAGAGCACCGATTTTTATAGTTACATTATCGGGTGCATCGCAGCTCTTAAGGTTTCCTACCTGCATCTGGTACGAGCGCGCCATGAAGCGTCACAAAGTGCTTCAGAAAGATTTATGGACGTTGACGTTCGTTCGCTCTGGCCAGGATTCATAATATGGGCGGGGGGGTTTAGCCCAACATCAGCCGAAACGGCCGTACGTGACGGTATCGCTGACGCGGTCGCTTTTGGTCGCAAGTTCATATCTAATCCGGACCTTCCACATCGAGTGCAGCTGGGTGGTCCCCTAAACAGTTACGATAGTCACACGTTCTATGGTGGTGGAAAGCTGGGATACACTGATTATCCGACGCTGAATTCGTTTCTGCTTTAAGAAGTAGCGAGGACGATCTTTCGATGTCCTCGCTCTCTTTGCGTATGGGAGATGGTCGTTTTATTTATCGCCTGACCTCGTCTCAGTACTCCTCCCAAGTCTGTTTCAAAGCTGCGTTACCCGAGGTGTAAACAGTCATTGCGTGGCGAGGTGCGCGTTGATAAGACGACATATCGGTACCGGCACGTCTCGCTGGTACATGATCAACTAAGGTTGAAGAGCTATCTGGCGAAGGCAGACGGAATTGATCGATCAAGTCTCGCAACTTGAGCGCTTCTGAAGCGAGAGCTGCGCCGGCTGCATTGCTTTGCTCAACCATGGCTGCGTTTTGCTGTGTGACCTGGTCCATTTGATTGACCGCAGAGTTGACTTCCGCAAGGCCGATAGCCTGTTCTCTGGCAGAACTGGCTATAGAATCCATGTGCCGATTGACCGTTACGACATATTGTTCGATTACTTTGAGTGCCTCACCGGTTTCACTGACCAGTTTAACGCCCTGCCTGACTTCAAGAGAAGAGTTGCGGATTAGCTCTTTGATCTGTTTTGCAGCTTCGGCCGAACGTTGCGCGAGTTCTCTTACCTCCTGAGCGACGACAGCAAAACCCTTCCCGGCCTCCCCTGCGCGGGCCGCTTCCACGCCGGCATTGAGTGCGAGAAGGTTCGTCTGGAATGCGATCTCATCGATAACGCCGATTATGCTTGAGACTTTCTCGGATGACTGTTCAATCTGATGCATGGCATCGACTGCGCCGGTGACGATTGCGCCCGATTTCGTGGCGCTCTCGGTTGCCAGGAGTGTTGCTGAACGCGCTTCCTCTGCTAGCTTGGAGGAGCTCGTCACATTCGCCGTAATCTGATCAAGGGCCGCGGCTGTCTGTTCAAGGGAGGCAGCTTGCTGTTCCGTTCTCTTCGACAGGTCGTCCGCACCCTGGCTGATCTCGCGCGTGCCGTTCTCGAATTGTTGCGACGCAAATGCGACCGTTCCCAGGGTCTGGGCAAGCTGAGACACCGCAGCGTTGAAATCCCTCCGGAGAGACTCAAACTCTCCTGCAAAGGCTTGCGACAGACTGAAGGACAAATCGCCTGACGCCAGATGCTTTAGTCCCTCGGCTAACCCGGTCGTAGCTTGCGCCATTTCTGAGGCCCGCTGTTCAGCTGCTCTGGTTTGTTCTTGTCTTTGTTGGTCAGAAAGCTCCCGTTGGGCCGCCGCTTCGCGCTCCAAGCGCTCATTTGTTAGCGCATTGCTGCGGAACACCTCCACTGCTGCAGCCATGTGACCGATCTCGTCCGAGCGCCCCTGGTAGGGTACCAGCGTATCGATCTGTCCGTCAGCAAGCTTTCGCATGCAAGCTGTTATCGCTTCAATCGGTCTGGCGATAGCGGCAAACGCGAACCATATGGCAAGGCCCGTGAGAACAGCACTCAATGCACTGGCAGCTATCGTAATAAAAAGCGACGTGGAAAAAACCTCATTGCTTGCTTTTCTTGCGTACTGCGCGCCATCCTCGTTAATTTCAACTAGCTTGTTTGCAATAGTTGCAATGTCGTCGCCGACCGGTGCCATTTTAGTGTAAATTAGATCTCTGGCTTCCAGGTTTTTGTTGTTGCGCGCCGCCGTAACAATTTCTTCACCGATGCTCCGATACACCTCCATCTTTTGCCGGATCGAGTTAGTCAACGTTGCGTCGGCTCGGTCTTCATCTAGCGACTCGTATTTCGCAACGCTTTCCGCGAACGTTTTCCAATAGTTATCGAGCTTGCTCTGGGCCTTCTGCCTCAAATCGTCAGTGGTCGCCAGAACATGATCGCGATAGGCTATTCGTAGCCCCGCTAGATTTGCCGCGACGTTGCGCGCAGCGCTTCCGCTTGGCATCCAGTTTTCTGATAGTTCGTCAACGTTGGCATTCAAGGCCTGTAGTCGAGTGATAGAGTAGACGCCAAAGGAAAGCACAATCGTTCCGATAAGCGTGAAAATTGCGATTAGAGCGCTCTTGATTTTTGGGCGCGTCATAGGACTCTCCGTGTACCGCCAATCGGCGGAAAGGACTTCGCTGGAGCACAAGATCATCTGTTCCAACGTACGGAGACGCGACACCCATCACGCATCTATTCATTCAGATATTGCTATCTGCTCGCCAGAGTTTGCGCTTCTTAGGTTAACGACCAGTTTAGACAATGGTTGTTTTGATGACTCGCAATTCGATGATCCGCGGCATAGTTGCTGCGGGTGCTACCGAGCCTCCAAGTCGCAGGACCGGGTTGAGCGTCTTTGAGAAGCTGTTTGCATAGAATGTGCGCTCCGGTGCCAACTCTAAAATTGCGGGCTCTTGTCGCGCGTGCGCGAAAGCAGGCATCGTCCTCGATACCTTCCCGGTCCATTTCTATGCCGACAACTGAAATTCCGGGCTCTCGAGCTATTGCGAGCGCACCAGGATAAGTGAATTGCTCCGTGAACCAGGTGCCGCCCCAGCAGCTCGCCGAAAGGATATCCAAGTCGTCAAGGTCTTTGAGGGTGAGACGCTGCCGCCTCCGCACGCCACGCTGGTTGCCATCGTCACAGGTTCTGCGCACATGGTCACAGAACGTTTTGGCATGGAGTGAACAACTGCAGAGTGGATACGGCGTGCGATGGCTATCGATATGCCATTGTTCGGTGTCTGCCAAGGGCATACGCTTTGGGAGGGTTGGTTGACTATCATCCGAGCGGCTGGGAAGTGGGTGCACAGACTGTGAGGCTTTCACCTGTTGCTGATGAGGACAAATTGCTGGGAGGCCTTACCAATAAAGGGCACATCTAACCCGTACCCAAACCGTTATCAGCCTGCCTTCAAGGGAGAAATCCTTAGCTACGTCGATCCACGGCGAAAATCAGATCATTCTCTATGGTCCCACTGCAATATCGTCCCATTCCACCCAGGGTTCACTCAGCAAATATCTCGTGCCTTTGTTGAGCGGCGCGCAAACTGCTTAGTTAAGGAGGGTAAGGATGTTGTCAGACTCGTCGCAGAAGTTGCCGATGCTCCGGTTCCGAGGCATCTCTTGCGTCAATTTGTACGCCATTGCCTCGCACGGCTTTGCGAGTAGTTGAGAGTATTCGAATGATTGTCACGAAAGTCTGTAAAGACTTAATTTCGGAGCGCATATCCGGTTGCGATTTGCGGTTCAAGAGTTCCAATCGATACCCATATGCGATAGCGGTCTCCTCAACCACATTCTATTCGCTCGCCGCTGATAGAATAATACCCCCGTTCGGTTCCTGGACTAGGATTGCCGTTTTCAAACCTTTCTCCCTGGCGGGAAGGTTGAAGTAAATTTCTTTTCCGTTCCAAATGCCAAGTCTCTGAAGGCTTCTTACTACGTGCGCGTGTTGCAAGGTGCTGCCTTGGTTTTCGCCGCGCTCGATTGGAACAGATTTGACGGATGGGTCGTATCTGACCAGCCAAACATCTGCTGTTGAAGAGTATTTATAAGGGCCGATCTCGACGCTTCGTTTACTCAACGTGACCGTTGGGCCCTTTTTGGGTTGGCTATCGGCAAGCGCGGTTTCGATTTCAGACATACGGTTTCCGATAACCGTACTGCGACCGTCGAATACCATCTGAGGCGTGTAGGGCCCTTGCTTGTTCAAGCCGGGTTCATACAACACTTGTCTTTCTGTAAACTCCGGTTTTCCGTACGTGTCTTTCCACCCAAGTTTATCCCAATAGGTGACTGAAAAACTAAGGGCCAAAATTCCGGGCCTATTGCTGATCTTGATCAGATTGGAATTCGCTGGGGGGCACGATGAGCAACCCTGGCTCGTAAAGAGCTCGACTACCGTCGGAGATTGATTTTCCGCATTGGCGCGAACGGTTGTGGCTGAAATCGTGGACACGACAGCGACTATACTGGCGGCAAAGCGGTAGTTCATAAATCAGGATCTCCATTGCAAACACCAGACGATGCTACATCAACAATGCAGATACGAACGGACCGGCATCGCTGTTACGTGCGCCAAGCTTTGTAATTGACTTTTTCGGTCGAGATGTCCGCCAGCTAGAGCCGGGGCATGTGGCCGCTGTTTGCGGCCAAATTCAATATTTCGGAAGATTGGCTTCGCGTTTGCTTGATGAGGTCGCTAACGGTCGGAGTTCCTTGCCGCTGGGGACACAGAAAGAATCCGCTTGACTCCCAATAATAGTGTTTGCGATTAATTGGTGCGCTGGGCGGTGCCGATGAAAGGACACCTATCGGCGTAACTACATAAAGGTCAGAATTGGACACATGTCTGCGTCACGGCCCTTGGGTCGTGTCACGGTCTTGTTTTGGCCGACTACGGAAATTTACTTAGATTCTCCATCAATTAGCCCGGAAGATTTTGGTCCAAATCTTCCGGGTACTTTTTGTTGTTCTTGAGAGCGCTTGTTCAGACTGGTAGCAAACAAAGCATTGAGGCGCGGCAACTAAATCGATGCAGCACGACGATCATCTCGAAACTGCGGCGTGCATGCTGACGAAAGCCATTCGGACAACCAAGATAAAGTGTTTTCTGACGATATCGGAGGCCATCTTTTTTAGGCGATCGGCATAGAGTTTAGTCAATGCAACTGGTCCCGAGAGACCCTGTAACCACAGCAATCTGTGAATGGGCTTTGGAAAACGATGCATCACTTTCTGCCCGCCACTCCCACAACGGTTTCTTGGGGTACTCTTGACGGCGCTATGGAGCCGGTACTCAGCATCAAATGCGGTGACACCGTTACGATAGACACTGTATCGGGCGCGCCACATAACCTTCCTCAGTCGGGCCCATTTGTTACTCTTGATGACCATCTCGAGATTCTTACCAAATGCCGGCGAGGGCTCGGACCGCATTTACTAACAGGCCCGATTTTTGTTGAAGGTTGTGCACCAGGCGACCGGCTGATTGTAAAAATTAAGGAGGTGCGCCCTCGGCAAAATTGGGGTTGGAATGCCATCGAACCCGACGCTGGATTGTTCCCTAAGATAGCGGATCATTACGAGAACCTAATCGTGCCAATTGACCTAACCGGCAAGGTTGCAAGCCTTCCGTGGGGGCCGAAGGTTGCTTTGGAACCATTCTTCGGGGTTTTGGCGGTAGCGCCTGCGCGATGCATGGGTGCATTGACCTCCGTAGTTCCCGGCGCTTTTGGTGGAAACATTGACAACCGGTTTTGTAGAGCTGGGAGCGAATTACATCTTCCTGCGATGTGCGAGGGAGCATTGTTCTCCGTGGGAGATGGACACGCTTTGCAAGGTGACGGGGAGGTCTGTGATACGGCGCTCGAAACTGCACTGTCCGGCGACTTCGAATTTGATCTCATAAAGAATTCTGCGCCCGCTGCGCCGGAGATCTATTTCAGCCAAAAGATGATCACTATGGCGTTTGACGAAGATCTTGATACCGCGGTGTCCACAGCATGCGGGCGTATGATCAATAACCTCATGGAGCGGTTTGATCTGTCTCGCAAAGATGCCTACCGACATTGCAGTTTGTTGGCGAGCTTGCGGGTAACTCAGGTCGTCAACGGCAAAAAGGGGGTGCACTGCATCGTTGATACACGATTGCTGGAGCAATTCACAGCGACGATCGGTTTCGTAGCCAAAACAGGGTTTCAGGTTAATGACTAAACTTTCCAACGCGCTTGAAAATGTAAAGCCATCGGCAACAATCGCGATGTCCGAGAGGGCGCGGCAGTTGAAAGCCGAGGGACGCAACGTAATCGCACTGAGCGCGGGTGAGCCTGATTTCGACACGCCGGAAAACATAAAACAGGCGGCGATAGATGCAATCAGGCGAGGGGATACGAAGTATACGCCTGTATCCGGCATCAACGAACTACGGGAGGCCGTTATCGCGAAATTCAAACGGGAGAACAAGATCGACTACCACTTTGACCAGACAATCGTCGGCACTGGTGGCAAGCAGATCCTGTTCAATGCGTTCTTGGCGACATTAAATCCTGGCGACGAAGTAATCATACCTGCGCCCTACTGGGTCTCGTATCCAGAGATGGTCTGCTTGTGTGGCGCAAAGCCCGTTTTCATTCCGACGAAACAGGACGCTAATTTCAAACTGATCGCTGAGGATCTTGAAAGAGCGATAACACCGAGCACGAAATGGTTCGTCTTTAATTCGCCCTCAAATCCTACCGGCGCCGCCTACACTCTAAACGAACTGAAAGCGCTTACTGATGTGCTGGTGCGGCATCCACACGTTTGGGTTCTGTCAGACGATATCTATGAGCATTTGACGTATGGGGATTTTGAGTTTGTTACGCCAGCACAGGTCGAGCCTGAGCTGAAGGGCCGCACATTGACAATGAATGGCGTTTCAAAGGCCTATGCCATGACCGGATGGCGCATTGGCTATGCCGCCGGGCCACGTGAGCTCATAAAGGCCATGGATCTTATTCAGGGGCAGCAGACGTCAGGGACATGCTCGATTGCACAATGGGCAGCTGTCGAAGCGCTGAATGGCTCACAAACCTATATTCAGGAGAGCAAGCTCATATTTCAGCGTCGCCGTGATATGGTGGTGAAGATGCTGAACGACGCAAACGGCATGTCGTGTCCTTCGCCCGAAGGTGCGTTTTACGTTTATCCTTCATGCCATGGACTGATCGGAAAGACTGCCCCCAGCGGGAAAGTGATTGAACGCGACCAGGACTTTGCGCTTGAGTTGCTATCGGACGAAAGCGTAGCGCTTGTTCACGGTATGGCGTTTGGCGTCGGCCCCAACGCTCGCATCTCCTATGCGGCGTCTGATACGCTTTTGGAAGACGCTTGCCATCGAATTCAACGCTTCGCTGCAAGGTGCGTTTAAGACTGGGGCTGGCCCATGCATGCGATGAAGTGTGCAAACGTTAGTGCCGTTGGGTCAGCCGGTTTTGAATAGGATTTCGAACGCACGGATCTGTAGCGAACCAGTTTAGCGTTGTCGCATCGCATGCAAAGTCAGATGAAAATACTTTCTCGGACCTGATAAAGTACGAAGCCGGAGAGGTTTGTTTGGAGGGATGCCAACAAATGGGTGGAAGCACAACGAACATACTAGAGTGGAAGGGCGCCAACGATAATTTGTGTGTCGAGCAAAGCGAAAGATTGAAGGCCCTTAAAGCGGAAAACGCTAGCCTCAGACGAATGCTGGCCGACGCACTCCGATCCTGTGACGCTTTGAACCGTCTGGCGGGCAGGCAATGGTGGCATACCTAAATCAAGCAGATATTGGAGCCAAGGCGCGGCGACGGAATAGCTTTTGCGCGACGGCCAACATCCAGGGTGCTGTAAAGCACAAGGCCGTGACGAGGCGCACAAGAATGATTGAGGCAGGCTCAAAATAGCAAATCACGAAGCAATCGAACTGCAGTTTGTCTACTACTGGACTTGTTTTGCAGCAACCCGATCCTTCGGGCAGGGGCTCCTGGAAGCGCTATCTTGTTGATCCGTAGACCGGCAGGCCAAGGCGGAGACCAGTCCGGGACAATAGAGACCCCTAAACCTGAGCTTACCATAACGGATATCGCGTCGAGTGAGTCCAATTCGAACATCTCTTTAGGGTCGAGCCCCTGAGCCTTCATATATTCGTCAGCCAATTGGCCGCCCCAGTTGTTGCGATCATAACGAACAAAAGCATGCGTCTTTATGATCTGGAGAGGATCCGTCGCGACAATATCTTGGGACGTTATCAAAATAAGAGATTCGTCGCTAATTGTGCTCCAGCCAACGCTTTTGGGCATGGCAAAAGCCGGCTCCACGATTATCGCGGCATCCAGGTCGCCCGAAAGCACGCGGTCGTAAAGTCCGTGTGATGTTCCCGGCAAAATAAATATATCGAGCCCAGGTGCTACTGCCGACAGGCGTTTCAAGACCCCCGGCAAAAGGCCCGTGAGGGCGGTGTTTATCGCCCCGATTCTGACATTTCCTACAAGGCTGTCATCAAAGGCTGCCAACTTTAGGGCTCTAATCTCTGCAGTGACCTGTCTTGCCCGTTCAAGCAACTTGAGGCCTCGTTCAGTTGGCTGGACTCTGCGTCCAACACGTGTGACAAGATGAACGCCTATTTCATCCTCAAGAGCCTTCATGCGTTGCGCGACAGCTGCCGCTGTAATGTTGAGACGACGAGCTGCTGCGGCCAAGGAGCCTGCGTCACAGACAGCAACAAAGCTTTCGAGGAATCTTGTATCCATAACCATACAATTACATTGGTTACCTCGATAAAACACTCACTTTTTCTTGTTATTCGCTGCCTATCACGGCACTGAGGCTGAGGTGCTTCATGGATCTGGGAATCAATGGAAAGCGTGCTCTAGTTTTTGGAGGCGGTGGAGAGTTGGGGGCAGCGATTAGTTGTGCTCTGGCGGATGAAGGCGCGATGGTGTTTGTTGCCGATGTGAGCCAACGAGCAGCCTATGCTACAGCTGATCGTATCCAGAAACGTCATGGACAAGCCCGTGCGGTCGTCTTTGATCTCGCTGATTTGGACTCGGTTGACCGTCAGATTGCGGAGATCGAGGCATCAGGCGGTGCAATAGACATTTTGATAAACAACACATTGGGACCATCCCCGACACCAGCTGCGCGGCAGAGCTTGGATGCGTGGGACGACTACTTTCAGTCGATGGTTCTTTCGGCCGTAGCCTTAACAGATAGGATTCTCCCGGGTATGAAGCAATCAAAATGGGGCCGAATTGTAACGTCGATCCCCAGCGATGCCATATCCAAATTTTCGGATCTTGGGATATCACACACACTTCGCTTATCCCTACTTGGGTGGTCCAGGAACTTGGCGCGTGAAGTCGGGATGGACGGTGTTACCTGCAACATTATATTGTCGGGTCGACTGGCGACATCGCATACCGAATTACGCGAACTCAAAGGAAGTTCCTCTGCCGAACCGAGGAGTTTGGATGGTATCCCACTTGGTCGCTATGGAAAACCTCGAGAATATGGAGATGCTGTCACGTTTATCGCAAGCGAAAGGGCATCCTACATTACTGGAACGGTATTGTGTGTTGATGGAGGGCTTCTTCAACCTGAAAACAAAAACGTCTCCATTGGGACCTAGCAGGCGATGGGGGCTTGTCTGCCGCGCATGCTAGTCTGGCAAAAGTGATTGCCGGGCTGGATCAATACCTGACTGCTTATACCAAGGTATAGAGCGATATACCGATATATGCATACAAAATACTACTGTAGGCATTACTTGGATTTTATATTCGCGTTACCTGCGCCTCTCGCCACGAGCGGTTTTTTAAACCGCCCGTGAGAACAAACAATCTGGTGAGACGGCGGCCCTAGCCCCAGGGCAGTCGTCGTTGATACCAGGTTTGAAAGAGGTGACAAATGACATTACTCGCCGACGATAGAGCCGCGCGGCACGATACGCGCTATCGGGAACGAGTGGCTCCGAACTGGGCAGACTTGGTTGCCGTACTTCTGCTGGCCGCGCTGGCCGTTCTAACGGTATACGGCGTCGAAGCGATGGGACAGCCATTAAGTGTTCTCGACGTGACGCCGGTCACGCTTGATCCGGCCAATCTGCCCGCTTACGCCCTTCGAACAACACTGAGAATGTTTGCGGCACTAGCAGCCTCGCTGCTTTTCACATTCGCGGCCGCAACTCTTGCAGCCAAAAGCCGAAAAGCTGAACTGATCATCATTCCCGCCTTGGATATTCTCCAGTCAGTACCGATCCTTGGCTTTCTTACGTTTACCGTCACGTTTTTCATGGGCCTGTTTCCCGGCCAGCAGATGGGGGTTGAGCTCGCTTCGATTTTCGCGATCTTCACCAGTCAAGCCTGGAACATGGCGTTCAGTTTCTACCAATCGCTGAGAACCGTACCGAACGATCTTGACGAGGTAAGTCGGCAGTTCAGATTCTCGCCCTGGCGGCGTTTCGTGCGCTTGGAGTTGCCTTTTGCTACGCCCGGTCTTGTCTGGAATACGATGATGTCAATGTCGGGCGGCTGGTTTTTCGTCGTTGCGTCGGAAGCAATTACGGTTGGGAACACGACGGTCACGCTTCCTGGTATTGGGTCGTGGCTAGCGCTGGCGATTGATCGTGAAGACTTTTCTGCAGTCGCGTGGGCAGTGGCGGCGATGGCTGTGATAATTTTGGCTTACGATCAACTTGTCTTTCGTCCAGTCGTGGCTTGGGCCGACAAGTTTCGGTTTGAACAAACAGCCTCCACGCTACGCCCGCATTCGTGGCTTTATGATCTCGTGCGACGAACACGGCTCCTTAAGTTCTTTTTTTCGGTGGCTGCGGCACCATTCCGAAGCCTCCCGTCATTTCCTTGGGCATTTTCGACCGTCCGTTCGCGCCCGGTTTTTGGACCAGCTACTGCGGGTGCGTTGGACAAGGTTTGGCTGGCCTTGGTTATCGGCGCGTGCCTTTACGCAGCCTGGATCGTAGGTGGCTTCGTACTTACACGACTGACACTTCAAGACGCGCTCGAAGTTTTTCGCTTGGGCCTTCTTACGATGATCCGAGTCGCAATCCTGATTGCGGCGGCAAGCGTAATATGGGTCCCGATTGGCGTATGGATCGGACTTCGCCCGGTCTGGGCAGAAAGGTTACAGCCCGCAGCGCAGTTCCTGGCCGCTTTTCCGGCAAATGTGCTGTTTCCTTTCGCCGTCATCATGATCGTAGGATTCAAGCTGGATCCCAATGTCTGGCTTTCGCCACTCATGGTCCTTGGTACTCAATGGTACATTCTGTTTAACGTGATCGCGGGGGCCAGTGCTATTCCCACGGATCTAAAGGAGACCTCCTCGGTGTTCGGCATCCGCGGTCTTTTATGGTGGCGTCGCGTCGCCTTGCCGGCAATCTTTCCCTACTACGTTACTGGCGCCTTGACGGCATCAGGAGGTTCTTGGAACGCAAGCATCGTTTCTGAATCTGTCTCATGGGGCAACCAGCATTTGGAGGCCTCGGGTCTTGGTTCGTACATTGCCGCCGCGACTGCGAGCGGAGATCTCCCCAGAGTGGCTTTGGGTATCGCAGTGATGTCGGTTTTCGTAGTCGCCTTCAACCGTGCCCTCTGGCGCCCGCTTTACCTCTACGCCGAACGCCGTCTGCGTCTTGATTGAAAGGATTAAACAATGGTTGCCGTTGAAGAAAGAACTCTCGTAAACATCAAAGATGTTCGCCACGTGTACAAGAAGAGCGGAGGGCCGGAACTCCTCGTTCTGGAAAACGTGAACCTCCGACTGAATACCGGCGAAATCGTAGGTCTTTTAGGTCGCTCCGGCTCGGGGAAGTCTACTTTGTTGCGCTCGATCGCAGGTTTGATTACCCCTACGGAGGGCACCGTTACCTTCCCACGTGTGGCCTCCAAGGCGAGCACCAGCGTGTCAATGGTCTTCCAGACATTTGCCCTCTTTCCCTGGCTTACCGTGCTGCAAAACGTTGAGGTTGGCCTCGAGGCAAAAAACGTCCACGCTGAAGAAAGGCGAAAGCGTGCTATTGCTGCTATCGACTTGATAGGCCTTGATGGTTTTGAAAGCGCCTATCCGAAGGAACTGTCCGGAGGTATGCGGCAGCGGGTTGGGCTTGCGCGAGCGTTAGTCGTGGATCCGGACGTCCTCTTGATGGACGAACCGTTTTCCGCGCTCGACGTGCTGACCGCTGAAACGCTGCGTACCGATTTGCTGGATTTGTGGTCGGAAAAGCGGCTACCTATAAAAGCGATGTTGATGGTTACTCATAACATCGAAGAAGCAGTGTTGATGTGTGACCGCGTCCTGCTGTTTTCGTCAAATCCCGGACGAGTAGTCGGAGAGATCAGAATCGACCTTCCACAACCTCGAAGCCGTCAGGACGCGGCTTTTCAAGAACTCGTCGAGTCAATTTATGTTCGCATGACGGACCGAACGCAAGACGGTCAGGACTCCGACGGATCTTCCGGCACGGGATTGAGTATGGTTCTGCCACGTGTTTCAACGAACGCTATGGCAGGCTTGATCGAAACTGTAGCGTTGCCGCCACGTGGCGGCAAAGCAGACTTGCCCGAATTGTCCGCGCAACTGCACTACGAGGTCGACGAGCTTTTTCCTGTTGCGGAAGTACTCCAACTGTTGCGCTTTGCCGAACTGGAAGGAGGGGATATCAAATTGTTGCCGGCGGGCCGGCGGTACGCTGAGGCAACGGTCGACGGCCGCAAGCATCTGTTTGGACAGCAATTGCTCAATTTCGTTCCTCTCGCATCGCACATCCGTAGGGTCCTTGACGAGCGAGCGTCCCACAATGCACCTGCGACGCGCTTTAGAGACGAATTGGAGGACTTCATGTCCCCGGAACAGGCGGCACAAACTCTAAAATCGGCGATTCAATGGGGACGCTACGCGGAAATTTTCGCGTACGACGAATTGGCCGAGATATTCAGCCTCGATAATCCGGCCTAGCGTTCCAAGTCGGGCCGGCTCTTTAGCCAGCCCGACTGTTGAATTCGAAGTCGTACAGTGCGCAGGTCGCGTTGGATAAGTTTTTTTGAAGCATTATCACGGATATGCATGAGATGCGGCTGCTGATAGATTTGCAGCCGTGTCGCCGGTAAAGAGCTTCTTTGGACAAGCGCAAGAGCGCAATTTTTACGGTTTCGTTGTCAACTTGGAGGCATGACTGAGGGGATTGATGAGTAATCGCCAGCGCGAGAGGCTGAATGTCATTATCATAATTTTGCTGGCCCTAGTCATTTTCGCGGCTGACACCATCACCGATTTCGAAGTTGCCGTCGCAGTCTTTTACGTCGGAGTGGTACTCGTATCTGTGTTCTTGCTGAGCAGGCGAGGAGTTATCGCAGTTTGGGCGACCTGTATGGTGTTGTCGGTAGTCAGCTTTTTGTTCACGTCATCCGGTGACCATGAAGCCGGGCTGACCAACCTACTAATTAGCAGCGTAGCAATTTGTGTTGTGACATTTCTCGCGCTTAAAAATTTCGCCGCGACGGTGGCGGCACAAGCGGCCAGAAATGAATTGGCGCATGTTGCGCGCCTGACTGCACTCGGCGAACTGACCGTATCTATTGCGCATGAGGTCAATCAGCCGCTCGCAGCGATCGTAAACAGTGCAAACGCTTGCGCGCGGTGGCTTGACGGTAAGAGCCCCAATCTGACAAAGGCCAGGCAATCCATACAACGCATTGTCGATGATGCACATCGCGCCGGTGACGTCATCGCGCGCGTTCGTGCGATGGCAACGAGGCTACCCTCCCAGAAGGAGTGGTTGAACGTTGGCGATACTGTTTCAGACATTCTTGGCTTGTGCGCCGGTCAACTCTCCGAAAACGGTGTGGATACAAGGGTCACTCTGGAGGAGGGACTCCCGCCTGTATTGGCTGATCGCATTCAGATCCAGCAAGTTATGCTGAACCTGATACTCAACGCCATCGATGCCATGGCCGGGGAGGCGCCAGGGTTCCGCCTCCTCGAGGTGGCAGTTGAGCGCATCGGCAATACCGTGGTGTGGAGTGTTAAAGACAATGGAATAGGGTTGTCCGGCAACGATGTGAGTAAGGTGTTCGACGCGTTTTTTACGACCAAGAGTTCTGGTCTGGGTATTGGTCTTGCCATCAGTAGGACCATTGTTGAAGCACACGGGGGGCGCATTTGGGCAAATCCTAACGCGATTGGAACGACTTTCCTGTTCAGCTTGCCAACTTTCACAGCCGAGGTCGTATGAAAGAGTCTCGCCAGCCCATCGTTTACGTTATCGACGACGATTCCTCTGTGAGGGCCTCGCTCGAGGACCTGTTATCCTCGGTCGGTCTGGATGTAATGTTGTTTGCCTCTGTGCCTGAGTTCCTCAACAGGAAAGTCGACGATCGTCACGGCTGTCTCGTATTGGACATTCGTATGCCTGGGCCAAGTGGGTTGGATCTGCAGCAGGATATGCAGGATCTGGACTTGCACCTCCCAATCGTCTTCATAACCGGGCACGGAGATATCCAAATGTCCGTAAGGGCAATGAAGGCGGGCGCGGTCGAGTTTCTGACGAAGCCGTTTCGCGATCAGGATTTGCTAGATGCTATCAGGCAGGCACTTGAAAAGGACGTCGTAGCTCGAGATGAGCGGGCCGCTACTGTCGATCTCCAGCATCGTCTGGTCACTCTTTCAGAGCGTGAACGAGAAATATTTGAGTTGGTCGTTTCGGGCCTACTGAACAAGCAAATTGCCGGGCGGCTCGGAACCAGTGAAATCACCATTAAGGTTCGGCGTGGCCACCTCATGAGAAAAATGGGAGCTAAATCCTTCGCAGAGCTTGTGCGTATGGCTGAGCGCCTAAAACTCTTCAAGGACTAGAGCCAAAGCCCAGTGCGGGGCATTTCCTGCTGGGCTCTTGCAAAAATATACCTTGGTATAAGTTGCTGATTTATTGAGATTTTCTGGTTGAAAGCAGAGCTCGAAAAGCCTATCTCGGTGCTGCAAACGAAAGCACTCAACAACACTGTGAGTACGATGGAAAGTTCCAGTTACAGTAGTAGTTCCATTAAAGAAAAATGCTTTAGGCGGCCGTAATCAGCCCGTTCTGGGTTCTCCGGTTGTCTGAGCTCGCAAAGACAAGGATGAACGCCATGAAGAACGAAATGATGAACCGCGGACGCAACAAGTCGGTCGGCGATGCAAAGGTAACCTCGCGTGCGAACCGGCCAGATCCGAAGGGATCGGGTGGTGACCGGCTTCAGCTACTGACCATTTGGCAGATTAACCCATTGACCCTTCAAAGAGAACTTCAAACCGTGTTGGTCCCTCGGTCGTTTTGCATTTCAAAACGTATGAAGGTGCACTAGCAAGGTTGCCCGAGTGATGCCTGGGTCTGGATTCTTTTTTTGCTGCAGTTATAGGTTTAGGAGATGAGCCTTGCGTCTTCTTGTGTGCGGAGGGCGTCATTTTCTTGATGCCAAAGCCGTTGTCTGCGAATTGGACGAGATCCATGCAGCGCGACCCATCGCAGTTGTCATACATGGCGGCCTCCCTGTAATAGGGGGTGCCGCTGAGAAGTGGGCACGAAAGAATAAAACTAGCATCGTGCGTTATCCGGCGAATTGGCTCTTGGGAAAAGGCGCCGAGTTAACCCGCAACCGCTTCATGTTGCTTGATAGCCGGCCAGATTTATTGCTCGCGTTCCCTGGGCACAAAAATCTTGGAGCGCTCGTTGGAATGGCTCGCACGCTGTCGATACCCGTTGTAAGTTCCCTTCAAAGCGGATCGCTTGAGGGTGTTCGCCGGGGCAACGATGGAGTATCAGGAGAGATAGCGACGGTGCCATCTCTCTGAAGTTTCAAGACGCGCCGGCGAGGGAAGTTTCTTAAATTTGTACAGGCCAGCCGGAACATAACGATGAAATTTACGCAGACGTTCGAACTGCTTCCTTTCCTTGACACATCTATCAGTTTCGCTGTGGCGTTTGTTCTTGGGGCCATAATTGGCGCGGAACGGCAATATCGCCAGCGTACCGCGGGATTGCGCACGAATGTGCTCGTTGCTGTCGGCTCCGCAGCTTTTGTCGATTTGGCACAACGGATAGCCGGCACGACCGAGGCGGTGAGGGTTATATCATACGTCGTCTCAGGAATTGGTTTCCTGGGTGCCGGTGTCATTATGAAGGAGGGAATGAATGTCCGCGGCTTGAATACCGCGGCGACCCTTTGGTGCTCTGCAGCGGTTGGGGCATGCGCTGGAACAGATATGGTCGCTGAGGCGACGCTGCTGACGGTGTTTGTATTGGCAGGAAATACGTTGTTGAGGCCGCTTGTAAACGCAATCAACAGAACCCCTATTAACGAACAGGCAACCGAGGCTACCTATGAAGTGAGGGTTATATCAAGCCTTTCCGCGATGCCGACCATGCGCGACCTTCTGGTAGAACGGCTCGAAGAGGCGGACTACCCTGTGAGTGATGTGGAGATCGTTGACCACGGAGAGGAAAGTGTCGAAATCGTTGCAACTCTCGTCAGTACAGCGATTGATCCCATGGAGATCGAGGCAGTTCTATCTGATATGGCGAAAAATGACGCAGTCAGACATGGCTCTTGGGAAGGCAGTACGAAAGACTAGGCGGGACGCCACCGCAGAGGCCATCTTAGGAGTGAAGTCTTTCGGACAATGGTGAATGACCGCCGTTGTGACAGATTTGCAAACCATAATGATGAAGCGGTAACTGGGGCACTTTAAAGCGTATTTTGTGTTTCTTCGAGCCCAAACACATCGTGGTAAGTGCGGGGTCCGCAAAGTTTACGTGCACTTTTCCTCGGCGGATCGTTTTTCAGACGCGCCGTGCCACACCTATCAGATGATTTCGGGCCGAAAAAACTGTGTTGTAACAAGCGCCCTCTGACGATTGCCTCCACTCATGCCCAGAGCATGAGTCTGGCCATAGGTCACAGGAGAATTCTACAGGCCTTTGATGCCGTTTCTAAGGCAAAGGGATAGGCTTGAGCCTCTGCTCATGTCACTGCAGGCCCGGTTCCCTGGGGCTAACTGCTGACCAAACGGCGCACGATTGTTGGTGCTTTACCCTCAAGCTGTGAGTAATTTCCATCGGGTTGCTCGAATGACTGGTCTGGCATTTTTGATCATACGAAGACGTGATGATCCAATCAAAGAACGCCGGGTCTCTGGTGATTGAAACGCCTTGACATCAATGATTGCGACTGCCACCAATATCAATAGTAGTGGTCTCTTTTATTAATGGTCGCGAGGCGAAGCGCAATGCGCGTCGCCCTGGCTGGAAGGTGTTTTGACGAGATCGCCTCACCGAGTATCGTCAAATGTTCAACAAGGATACCTCCGGCCACCCCGCTTTGGGCCGCTCAAGACAACGATATTGCTAACGGAGGATCTAGCAAAATGATACTGAACGCGGATGAAATCTTCGATGGTGACCGCCGGGCCATGATGATGGCGATTGTTGCCGGAATGGTCGTCACGGCGGTGGGCCTTTCGCCTTCTACCGTGAACGCCAAACCTAAATCGGAGGAAATCCAAACAGGTGTCGAGGTTAAGGAGTTTGGGTCTGTAAAAATTCACAGTTTCCTCAGCGGACCCGACGGGCTCTTTGTCAACTCACACGTTGTCGAAGGGCCAACGAAGCTTATCGTCTTTGATGGGCAGTTGCTGTCATCGTACGCGACGAGCTTTGCCAATTACGTGGTGGGTCTTCATAAACCGGTCGACCGCATCATCTTATCGCATGGTCATCCGGATCATTGGTCAGGGCTAGAAGTTTTGGCGGAGCGCTTCCCAGCATCACCTATCTACGCACTTGCAGGTATCGCAGAGGGAGTTAGTGCCCGTGGCGAGCGAATGCTCGGGCTGATGAGGAAGGTCTTTGGTGATGGCGTCGCCAAATCGCCAACGATCCCGTCACGAATTCTAGAGGAAGGCATAACGACGATTGACGGCATCAAATTTGACTTCCGAAGAGTTGTTGATGCGGAGTCAGATCTGCAACTGTTGGCACTTCTGCCGGACCAAAAAGCTATGATCGCGTTCGACCTCGTATTTTCCCCCCACGACCACGCCTTCACAGTCGCAAATCATTTTGACCATTGGATACAAGTGCTGTCCGATCTTGATAATATCCAAGGCTACGACGCAGTGATCATTGGGCACAACCGCTCTACCGATAAATCTGCCATCGGCGCGACTGTCGCGTATTTGAGGGAGGCAGAGAAGGCTTTCGCGGAAAACGATAGCCCCGATGCTTATGCGGCGAAACTTAAACAAGCATTCCCAGATCGAAAACACCCGGAATGGACAGACTTCTCGTCGAAAGTTCTTTATCTGAGTAAAAAGCCTACGTAGTTTCTTTACTCTACCCCAGTGGGTGGTCGGGGCCCGGGAGCTGTGTCTTCCCGGGCCGCCGAAGGAGAGAACCGCAGCCATTCTATCGTGGCGCTATTGCGACAGCGCCGCTGAGAGGTACTGTCTAACTGAGGAGATAATTTCCTCCGAAAAATGCTCGTTTGCCTGGCGAACGCCTCTGGCGATCGCGACGGTGCCAATCAAGCATGTAACGATTGCAATAGCATCACGTCTCGCATTGTCAGGATCGCCGCGAAGACTGCCTGCTACGACTTCAACCAATCCGGAAAAGCCAGAGTTCAGTTTTTCACTTACATCCTTGCCTTGCCGTGAAAGCTCGCTCGCAGACGCAGCCATTGCGCAACCACCGGAGACGTCCATACAATGCTGCTGAGACAAATAATAATCAAACAGTCCGTCAAGGCCGTTTCGCGACGCTAGGCGTTCCATTGCGCCGTTTGCACGGTCTAATGCGAATTCCAGTGCATCTGCCACAAGAGCCTGTTTTGAACCAAAATGAGCATAAAGCGCTCCCTGTGTCAGGCCAGCGCTCCTGCAAACATCAGCAACGCCAGTGCCGTCTATGCCGTTTTGCGCAAACAAATCAGCAGCAGCGGCGACGAGAGAGGCCCGGTTTTCAGCAGACTTTTCCTTTGAAACTTTCAATCACTATTCTTTCGGTCAGATGCAATCATTGCGTTCGGTTTTATTATATAGGACGCCCTTAGAGATTCTGCAAACTTGCTGAAATAAAACGGGGAGGCCCCGGGGAAAGAGCCTCCTCGACGTCGCTGTAATTGCTAGGCGTCTATGACTAAGGTCGGTTCCTTGCTAACCGACGCGGGCTAGTGAAATTCAACGCTTGCAACTTGCACAAGGACAGCGGTGGGGTCCGTTGGCATCGACCGCTCTGGCGTGCGCCGAACCACTCTGCGCAGCGTTGGAACTCTTATGCCGTCAAAGTCGCTGTAATCATAGCAATAGTGAGCCGCCATCCCACCCAGAATGTCCGTTACGTAATCGATGCGTCGAAGGAAACCGTCCTGGCTGAAATAGAAGGTCTGCTCGGAGCAATGTGTAGGAACGTCATCAGGGAACCTGACGAGAAGGCGCCGCCAGATTTCGCCGCTTTCTTCGTGAACGTCAATTTCCCGGACTTTGAACCCGTTCCGCCTGAAAAGAAACGGTGTAGTGAAGTAGTTCCAGAAAGCATAGCTTGCAAAGTAAGCGAGTTGAAGGTCGCTTATTTGTGTCGTCAGTACATGGCCTTGGAAGGAGTCTCTTGGTCGAAGCAACTCTTCCACCAGGCTCCCATCGCGCCGCTCAACGGCTACCCGGTCAGGGGTGAAGGTAGCCATCTGTTTTGGCGCTTTGAAAGGAGATGCTACCACGGCCGGATCTCTAGCGTTCATCTCCATCATAATCGAAGGCAGGCCTTCCGGGTGACCCTTTATTGCCCAAAGTAGGCCGCTTGTGGAGAAGGTTGCTCTTATACGTTCGACCTGTTCCCATCTCTCCATTCCTCCGTGGGCCTCAATTGCTAAATCCAAGAGATCGCTCATGCAAAATTCCTTATACACGTTAGGTTGACGCGTGCTTTGTTGAGAGTGAGCACTATTAAAAATTATTAATTGCGAACGCCATCAAAAGTCAAGGAGCTTCCGTCGCGCGATGAACAGAGCTACAGGCAAGTACGCCTTAGACCCTTGGATAAACCTAAGTATACGCGCTTTACGCCAACGTGTACGCAAACATGCCGCAGGAACGGATGGTTGTATCTGTGGGTGTCTGTTAGAACATGTTTCAGCAAGCGTAAATCTTGCCCACATTGGATAAACAAAAGCAATGGATGACGACAGTAGTCGAAAGCAACGACGCTGATTGCTGGGTGCGACGTGACGCGCAATCCTCTGGCTATCCTGCGTCGTGTCAGAGGTGATATTATGAATTACAATTTCGCAAAAGCTACACTTATGACGGCCGAATCTCGCGCTAGCCGGCACAAATCTCTTCGCGAGCGGTTTTCGGGTCGTGGAGACCGGCAACAGCCCGTCAAGACGCACGAAAGGGAACTCCTTGGAAACGAGCTGGTTGCGATTTGGGCTGTAAACGCTTCTACAGGAAGAATTGAGTGCCGTTGGACGAAGGACGTCGAAGAGATTGCACTTTGGGAATCTTCAAGCCCGTTCGAACGATTTGGCTTGATTGTAGCAGCGGCTCGGCAAAACCGAGTGGGTAGCGTGGCCCACTAAATCGCTTCTTTGGACTACCTGTTCATGTGCCTGAGTTTGCAGGTAGAGACCAGGTCCTAGCTTACCTTAGAAAGAAGAAATGTTGGAAACGCACCTTCAACAGGGGGTGCGTCGGAAGCTCGGCTGCAAACCTTAGATCGGCGGGAACCAGCACACACCCCGCTCAAGGTTGGTGGCCGAGCTTTTTATCGACTAAGTAGTGAGGGATGGGAAGATGCTGACCTTATCGACTATACTACGGACCAAGGTCCTCGCGTTCCTCGGTCGAAGCATTTGCTGGGTTTATGCTGTCACCGGGGCGAGACTTGCCAATTGTACCTACTGGCTATATCGAAACGGGCTGATTGACCGCTACCAGGTCGTCAGCCTGCTTAAGACCTCGAGTAGGCTTCATGCGCGCTCTTTGCGGGTTTTAAGGCGAGCGAGGTGGTAGACTTAGACCCGGCTCGAAGCGGCTGCGCTCTTTAGGAAGAGCGCAGCGCCGTCACTAAAGCCTCCGGTTTCGATGTTACAGGTGTGGTGGACTCAAATTCTCGGGGCTTTGGATCCAAAGTACCGCGAAAGCAGATGGTCGAGAGAAATTCGTCCTGGTCCTGAGCCGATGATAATGAGAAGACAGACGGCCCAGGTGCCGTGCGTGGGCCAAGCGTCTGGATACACAAAGATTTCGATTATCAGCGTCATTGCAAGTAAGGCGAGTGCCGAAAATCTGCTTGCAAGGCCAGCGACGAGAAGGATCGGAAACAAATGTTCTGCAAACGCGGCAAGATGCGCGGCTAGCCACGGGTGGACAAGAGGAAGGTTGTATTCCGTCTGAAACAGGTAAACCGTGTTGTCGGTTACACTCCAACCTTCTACCTTTGTTTGTCCCGACTGCCAGAACACCGCGGCTATCGAAAGCCGTGACATCGTTGCGACCAGGTCATGCGGTACTCGATTCATCAAACCGACCGCGTCTTTGAACTTGTCAACGGGTCCACGCTTTGCCGGCGCAGTGAAAATCACGCCCTCTTTCATTTGTGCGACCCTATCGATATTGCGGTGAAGGCTCCAGCTTGTATAGCACTGGCGAGATTGGCGGAAAGATCGAAACCCGGTGTGGTTTCAAGTGTTTGGCTTGCAGCAGTCGCTAGCTTTTCGCCACGACCAATTGCGTTGAGAAAGGCTGCGCCCCCAACGGGTAGACGATGAACTTCGACCTTCATGTAAGGGCGAACGACAAGTGCGTCCTCGCTGCGCCAGTCCGCAATAGGCTCTACCTCAATTTCCCCCGTGTTCATCGCCCAGATCGTCACCACCGGGTGCTGAGACTGCACGATAAACAGCGAAGGATGTAGTATGAAGCTGATATTCTCTGCGTGCTCGCCAGGAATGGCAGCAAGTGAAGCGGCTCCTGCGGGTATAGCGTCTACAGAGTGATAAGCCTTGCTGCGCACGGTCTCCAAGCGAATGATATCCGCCAGATAAGCGATTTCCTGGGCGGGTTCGAAGTCGCGGACGAAGTCCGCAAAATCGTCGCCGTAATTGAGGAGTAGCGGCGATTGCGGTGGGTATTTGCAGACGAACTCGTAGGCCATGGCAGCAAAGAACTCTTCGCCGACTATTCGTTCAGCTGCGGGAAACCGCGATGTGATGGCACCAATCAACCCATGCATGACATTGCTACGGTAGACGCCAAACCGTCGAATGGGTCTTGGCGCGTTCCAGGAGGTAAGCCCATCGGGAACAGGAAGTTTGCTGTTCCGCAGGGCCAAGGCGAATGTTTTCTGTGTTGCGCTTGCCATGTTTCAACTCATGCCGCGCGTTGTTTCGTGGATTTTTCGAGAATGACCGCGGCCCCCTCAGCCTCGGCCCTTAAAGCTGGCCACGCGGGAACATCATTGTCCCATTCTATGAGAGTGGCGACGGGACCGCTTGATGAAATTAGCTCCTCGTAAAGCGACCACACCGGGACTTTGACCGGTGTGTCGTGGGAATCGATCAGAAGCTGCGCACCTAAATCGTCTACTGTCTCAGAGTGACCGCTCAAATGAACTTCACGAACCCACTGGATGGGGAAGCGCTCGAGGTAGGTCTTCGGATCCATATTGTGGTTCGTTGAGGCAACGAAAACGTTGTTTATGTCCAGCAGAAGGCCGCACCCTGTGCGCTCCACCACTGCGGTCAAGAACGCTGTCTCCTCAAGAGTACTTTCCTCAAACAGTAGATAGGTTGCAGGGTTTTCAAGCAGCATTTGTCTCTTCAACACTTCTTGCACGCGATCAATATGATCGCACACGCAAGAGAGTGTTCTGTTCGTATAGGGAAGGGGAAGGAGATCGTTTAAGAAGATGCTATCATGCGTTGACCACGCAAGATGCTCCGAAAAACTCTCCGGTTCGTATCGATCGCAGAGCGCTTTCAGCCGCGCTAAATGCTCTTCGTCTAGAGTTTGCATCGAGCCGATCGATAAACCCACTCCGTGAATGGAAAGTGCATAGTCTTCGCGCAGTTTGCCCAATTGTGCGTGCGGCGGTCCCCCAGCTCCCATATAGTTTTCGGCGTGGACCTCGAAAAAGCCTACGGGCTGTGGCTCGGCAATGATCTTGGCGAAATGCTCCGGTTTAAACCCGACCCCGGGGCGGCTGGGCAACGTAACAGGTTTCATCCTCTTTCTCCTGGTAAAAGGGGCGGCGCCTGTGGGGCGCCGCCTTGAGTTGTAAACCGGATCACGCCTTGGCTTGCGTTAGCGATCCATGACCGTTTGGTGTCTTGATCGAAGTGCAGGTTCCGGTCGGAACAAGCTTCCAGGCATTCTTCTGGTAGTCGACCTTAGAGGTGCCCGCGCAGGTCGTGCCCGTTCCTGCTGCGCAGTCGTTCTGCCCTTTAAGAGCAACGCCGTAGCACTTTTCTTTTTGCGCTTCTTCGGCTGACGCGGTGTTCACGGCGCCGACCAGCGAAAGTGCGGTTACCACAGAGGCTGCAAAGACGGTCGCTTGGAGATTTGTCATTATCTTCTCCGGTAGTTAGACAAGATTTCAGTATCCGGATGGATCAGACCGGCTTGAGCGACCCGTGGCCCTTCGGCGTTTTTACCGAAACACAGGTTCCGGTGGCGACCAGCTTGAAGGATTTCTTGTCATAGTCGACCGTCGACTTGCCCGCGCAGTCGTGCTTGCCTGCTGCGCAATCGTTCTTGCCCTTAAGGGCAATACCATAGCATTTCTCTTTGTTTTCAGCGGCCGTCGCCGCAGGTGCGGCGATCGCCGAAAGCGCCGAGGCAATGGAGCCGGCAAGTGCAAGGGTGACGATGCTATTCTTCATTGTTGGTCTCCATGTGAGAATGAGTGACGAGCCGTTATTGACTCGCATCATCGGTTACGGAGACGCCAAGGCTGTTATTACACCGGCCCCAAACAATTATTTGCGCTCGGTGCACTTGCCGTTTACGCGTTGGCAAGCGAAAAGCCTGAAAACAAGGCCTAGCTTGCGACACGCGAACAGTTCTTTCGGCGTGACGGTAACGAAAATGTGTGCCCTTCCGTAAAGGACTATGTTGGGTGAGATATTCGGCGCGTGAAGAAGAGTGGGCCGGCTGGATGCGCAGGGCCATTGAAGGAGACTCGAAAGCCTACCACCGCTTTCTTTCCGCTGTTACGCCCTATCTGCGTGCTATGGCTCGCCGTCGATGCGAGCAATTTGGTGCTGCGGCGAGCGAAGCCGAGGATGTCGTGCAGGAGGTGTTGCTAGCCGTACATCTCAAACGTGGGACCTGGGATCCTGCAAGGCCGATTGGACCTTGGCTTTCGACAATCGTGCGCAACAAGCTGATCGACAGCCTGCGCCGTCGCGGTCGGCGTATCGACATACCGCTAGAAGACGTGATGGCGACGTTGGAGGCAGAAGAACAAGTCAACAACTTGGATCGTCTGGATGCAGAGAACTTACTTGAACGGTTGAAAGACCCGCAGCGTGATATCGTGCGTTCTATCTCCCTTGAGGGAGCGGGCATACGGGAAACAGCCGAGCGGTTGAAAATGACGGAAGGCGCAGTGCGTGTGGCCTTGCACCGAGCACTAAAGGCACTGGCCGTTCTTTATCGGAATGACACGAGTGAAGACTGATAATCTGATAAGTCTGCTTGCCGAAGACGCAACGATCCGTACCCCGTTGCATGCCATGCTTTGGTGCGCATTGATTGGTGGCGTTGTCATTTCTGTAGCGCTTTTGGTTTCAACTGTTGGTGTCCGGGAGAACATAGCGAGTGCCGTTCAAACGGTCCGCGTCGTTTTCAAGATGATTGCCACGCTTGCTCTTGCCGTAAGCGCATGTAGCTTGGTATTTCGCGTAGGTCGGCCCGGCTTGTCACTCAGACGCTCGGTCCTGAGTCTGCTTGTCCCGGTCTTGCTTGTCGGCGGGGGTGTTGCAATTGAAATTGCCGCAATACCCAAGGATAGCTGGAGTACAGCACTGATTGGCCGAAACGCGGCGTTATGCACGATCCTTATACCCTTGTTTGCGTTGCCGCCGCTTGGCGGTTTTCTGTGGGCGCTCAAAACTACCGCGCCAGAAAGTCCAGTGGCTGCGGGCGCGGCAGCTGGCCTCGCTGCGGCTGGATTGGCGGCGTCGCTTTATGCCTGGCATTGCCCTGACGATAGCCCACTCTTTCTGGCGATCTGGTACACGATGGCAATAGCGATCGTTACGTCGTTTGGCGCAGTCGTTGGTTCGCATTTGTTAAGATGGTGAACAGAAAGCTTGACGAGCCAAATATTTCCAATAATCTAGATATATAGAACGAGTAGATTGGAGGATATTGTAGGTCGGTGAAACGCGACTTAATCATCACGCTTATGATCTAGTGGGAATGCGAACGCACTGTCGTATTTTGAAGTGCATCAGTTGTCTCGTTGCTTGAGTCAATGTATAGAGCGGGTTTCTCATAAATATTTGCGCAACGCCACAGAAAAAGACACGGCTCCTCTCTTATATTATCATCGACTTTACACACTTTAACCCCAAAAATAGGTGTCGCCGTGACTGGAATACCTTTCAATGTACTTTTTCTTTGTAGGGGAAATTCAGAGCGTTCGATCCTAGCTGAGAGTATTCTTCGTCATGATGGCTTAGGGCGCTTCAACTCCTATTCAGCTGGAAGCCAGCCTGGCACTAAAGTCAATTCTCTGGCGCTAGAGGTTCTTGTGGGTCACCGCTTTCCGGTTGACGGACTATACCCGAAAAGCTGGAACGTGTTTGCCGAACCGGACGCCCCAGAGATTGATTTTGTTTTCACAGTTTGTGATCAAGTAGTCGGTGAAGCCTGCCCCATTTGGCCAGGCAGACCGATGGCTGCGCATTGGGGCATCAAGGACCCCTTGGCCTTTGCGGGGACCGATGCTCAGCAACATTTCGCGTTCGTTCAAGCGTTAAGGTACTTAAAAATGCGCATCAGTGCATTCGTCGCGCTACCGCACGAAAGTCTGGAGAGGAAGAGCCTCGCAATGAAATTGAGCGAAATCAGCTCGATGGAGGGGGCAACCGATCGAAAAGGTCGGCTAGACGCAAGAAGGATGCGTTCGGTACGCTGACTGCGAGTTAGTACTTCAGCCTTTCGAACGCCGGCCAAGTGAAGCTCAGCGATCCAAGACGTACCGGCAGAAGTGTGTGCTGTCTTTGACGCCTGGCGTCTATGCTGGTAGCAGGTGCACCAACGATGAAACGTGCCTGGACCAAGAGATAGCGCAAATGGGTGCAAACGAATGGAATGAAGAACGCGCGTCCGATGCGGCGAGATTGTTGCATGCTATGGCCCATCCCAAAAGGCTACTGCTGCTGACGGCTCTTTCGGATAAGGTGTTGACTGCAAGCTCGCTCGCTCGCTCCGTTGGCATATCTCATTCAACCACTCTTAAACACCTCAACCGCCTCGTTGAAGTCGGCGTTGTCCTGGTCAGCCAGAAGTCTGCCAGCATGGCGTTTGAGATTTCCTCGCGCGAAGCCTTGCATGTGATCCATCAAATTACAGGTAATATTCGTACCGGAGCTTGATCTCCACAGAAGTGGTCTTAGTTTCCGTTGGGCCTATCGCACCGGTCATGGCGAGAGCCACGCACCGGTATCTCTTCCGGACACCGAGCCACGGCGCTGAAACGTCGTCAACTCGGGCAGCGCGGAAGGCACATTGTGAGGCCTTTCCGCCGATAGATTGACCTTCCGTTGCCCTTGTTACGCTTCTAGACGCCAATGCGATCACTTGGCACGGTCGGCCGATCTCATGATCTGATCCATGACATTCAACGGCCCGCGGCCCAAACCAAGTTTGAGCGTTTCTCGTTCCGAAGGAGAAAGATCACGTACCTTGTTGCTGGATTTGTGAAACAAGAAGCTCCAGGCGTTGTCCCGTGGACCGATGTCAAGACGAGACAATGCGGTGTGCAAACCAAGCGTATTATGCTGAACAGTTTGCATCAAAGCGACTAGAACCGGGTTGGCTTCACTTAAGGGCGGTTCTGAATCCAACCAGATCTGAACAATCTCCTCTACCTCGTCGTCCCCGGGTGCCCGCGCCACCAGTGCAGCAAGTACGTCGTGAACTCCCGGCACGTTCAGATTCTTCGTCACCCATCGCAAAGCCCGCGTCACATAGTCATTACCCCTTCTTCCCTGAAGTTGCCGAGCATACAGCCGTGCCGCAACTGCGCCACTCGGTGCTGCGTCCAGCCATTTGTTGAGAAGAGCGAAATAGCGGGGGCACTTGAGTTTCTGCTCGTTGATCGTCCAGAGCAGCTCTCCACTTTCTGGCAAAGCTGGAAAGCTATCAATCAAATCGCACGCAACGTTCACCACATGCTCCCTTTGCCGTGACAGGAGTGCGCTTACCAACGGAAAAGCGCTAGCTTCCTTCCTGTGTCGGTGCAGCCAGGATTGCACCAACGCATCCTCTTCTCCAATGACTGCCTTTTCGCACCGGCGCTTTAAGAACGCGATGATTGAAGGTTGTGAGCCCTCGACAATAGCTTTCTCCGCGATAGACCGAAGACGGGTTCCGTCCTTGGTGGCACGATAAAGCGCTGTCGCCAGATCCGCTTTCATAGCTGCTATGGTGCTCCTCTGTTCCAAGAGAGCCCCCGCGTCCTCTTTTGCTTCTTCAAGACCTTGCACAGAAAGACGCTTTGAACGCCCAGCATTTAGCCACAAGGGTATCAGCGTGATACGGGCCGCAAAATCGACGTCCTTTGTCGCCTTAAACATCGCGTCAAGCAGCGTCGTTGCTGCCTCTGCCTCCTTAATTGACAGACGCTCCTTTAGGAATTTGGGATCTAGTAGCTGGCCAACAAGTCTTCGAGCTGATCGATTGTCCCCCACACGAAGCAGTTCGACCAACCCGTTGCAGAAGTCTTGCTTCATTGCCTCTAGCCGGTCCTTGCCAAGCCAGTCCATGTAGAGTGGCAAGACGACTTCAGAATGGCCAAGCCGCACGCCATCTTTTGAGATATCGAGGCTCAACGCTACGCCATGGGAGCCTTCAGAAACAAGAGCTTCGAGTTGTTGCAGCTCACCTGGATCGAACAGGTCAACCGGGGCTGCAATTCCACAGGCGTTGAGTGCTGCTGCGTTTCTTGCTTTGCCGAACAGGCCCGATGTTTCCAGGTTCCGTTGCATCGGCAACCGAGACTGTTGGCGCTTTCCGAGGCCGTAAAGCCATTGGGCAAGCGAAGAGTTAGAGGATGGAATATCTGAAAAAGACGATTTGGTTCGATCCTCAATCCACTGACGGAATGCCTCGAATTCGAGCGCGTCTGGTGGTTGAAGCCTTGTTGTCTCGATGCGGAATGGCTGCGAAGTCCGAAACGGCTCAACCGTTGATGTCGGCCCGCAGGTCAACAGCGCGCATGCCCTGTCACCGCGGTAGAGGGCTTTGGCGACAATGTCTTCGATCACTTCTATTCCGGCACAGCTTGGCAGGTCGTCGATAAATGCAACATCGATCGGCTGTTCATCGCTGATCGCACTGACTTTCGGGCGGCTTTCGATCCAGGTCTTCAGTTCTTCTACGTCCTGGAGTTCAGTTAGCGAAGCAAGTCTCTCGCTTGAAACCAGCTTCGACGCAAGTTGGAGAAGTGCGACGGACTTTCCATCTCCCGCACGACCGTCAATCCAAAAAACTGGCAGTCTATTTGTACGGTCCGTCAGCAATTTAGGCACGTCACGCAGCCAGTTGACAGCGGACTGCTCAACAGCGCCGAGTTGGCTGTCGCGCGACAAGAAGCGCCCGAGCGTCAGGTCCTCGAGCCTGGGGCGCCACGAAAGCCGAACGGGTTCATCGCCGTTTGGGGCGCTGATCCTGAAGTCTGTGGAGGTCAGCAGACGCCCAATCACTCGACTTTTCGATCTTGCTCTCTGGATGATGTCAAGTGCCTCAAAGACACCTTCGCGAACCTTCTCACGATTTTGGCCGTCGAAAGTCGCAAAAATTCGCCCAAGTGCCTCCGCCAGGACACCGGCCGGGTTGTCGACCCCAGCGTTCCAGAGCATCTGCAAAAGCATGGAACTTGGATGTGCGGCGACTACGATCGGCTCTTGTCGGTCAAACAACTTGAGTGTTTCTGCAAAAATCGCGGCGTCGTAATTGTCGTCTTTGAAGACGTGACTGGGGCCATGCGCCGAGACGGCACGGGTGCTTTGATTGCTTTGACACACAATCTGGAATGTGAGCCGAGTGCGCAGAGATGGCGCTGACAGCTTGACGATTTCATAAGCCTCCCCAATCGCGCTTGAAAGGCTTTCGTTTTTTAGCGTGCGCTTCACTTGACTAAGGCGATACCCGTCGTCCCTTTGCTCCAAAATGTCACTGAGCTCTTCAATCCCCATTTCGCCACTGTCGTCGTCTGCAAGGGATCGCTTAAGAAAGCCGGAGAGGCCGACAAGCATTTGAAAGGTAAAGCCACTGAGCGCCCACCAACCCCCATTTGCTCGGTTTGCTTGTTCAGTCGACCATGCATTTCGCAACTCAAACATCGTCGAAGCGGGCATTTTTTTCCTTTTCGGTGACAGTGCCTCGCAGGTCCCAGGTGAACAGAGAGACCAGCGAAATCGATTTTCAATCGCTGCAACCTTCGGGATTAAGTCCTAAAAGAGTGTAACTTCCACGAGGAATTTTGTGGCTCAATTGCCCGTTGGCTGACAGCCCAAGGTAGCCATTGAAGGCCGATCCGCCGAAACCACGTGCCAAGACACATGCTAGAAAGTCATTGCAGCCTAGTTTGGTGGCCGCGGCGCCAGTCCAAGTCCCAATAGAAACCTGCTTTTTTATCCAACTTTCAATAGCTGGTCAGGATAACCGTCCAGAGCATACCCGGCGCTTCTGACGGTGCGAATTAGATCGGACTTGTTTGAAGAATTCAGGGCTTTCCTCAGTCGACCGATGTGTACATCCACGGTGCGTTCATCGACATAGAGGTTCTGTCCCCAGACTGCATCGAGCAATTGTTCGCGGGAGAATACGCGGCGTGGCGAAGCCATCAGAAAATCAAGGAGTCTGAACTCAGTCGGACCTAACTTAACTTCGCTTTGACCACGGTAAACGCGCCGGCTGTCCCTATCCAGTTCAAGGTCGGCAAAGCGAAGAACGGCTGAGAGCAATGTGGGTTTTGTTCGCCTTAAAAGAGCCTTCACTCTGGCGACAAGCTCGATCATGGAAAACGGCTTAACGATGTAATCATCTGCGCCGACGGCGAGGCCCCGCACTCTTTCGGCTTCCTCGCCACGGGCCGTAAGCATGATCACCGGTAGCCTTTCTGTGTTGCGGCTCGCGCGCAATCGTCGGCAAACCTCGATGCCCGACACGCCTGGCAGCATCCAGTCCAGAATAAGGAGATCTGGAACACCTTCCTGCAACGCGATGGTTGCTTCCTCTCCGTCAAAGATTGCTTGGACAGCATAGCCCTCGGCTTCGAGATTATACTGGATGAGGAGGCTTAGCGCCTCCTCGTCCTCCACGATCATAATTTTGGGTGTCATCGCCGGCGTTTACTCCAAAGCTAACGATTTCCCACCCTGATTATTGCAACAAGGTCTCGATTTTATGACGTGAGTGTATCGCGCGAATTAGTTACACTGGTCTCTTCGATCAATTGTTGGAAGCTATAATTCGCGGTTGAGAACCGGCTTGCGCGACCAACGGCGCGCAACAGATACGAACGCCTGTTTAGATCAAAGACTGTTGTCGAACAGCGAGATGCTCGCCGTCTCCACTTCGAGCTTACTGAGGTATTGGCTGGAAGGTCCGACCGCGTTTTTAGCGGGCGGTCGGACTCAGCCGCTTAACACGGATCTGATAGCAACCGTTCGAGTTCGTCGTTCGCTCTACGCACAGCCTTGCTCCTGGCGCCCTTGATTTCGCCGCTCGAGATGAAGCCTTTGCCTTTTACGGCTATAGCCCAGTGCCATGCGTTGTAGCCCCCGCTGGAAATACATATCTCAAGTTGTTCAGCACAATATTTCGAAGTCATCCTTCCACCTCGTGGATTGGAGTAAACGGAACAACGAGGGGAAATTTTTTCGCCGATAAACCCCTCATGGGGCTTTACCGGTTAACCTCCATTAGAAGAGGGCGGGGCCGCGACTAGTGCCGTGGCTGACTTCGAGAGTCATATAAAGCTAATCTAAGTCTCTCAGCATTTGGGCGACTTTTCAAGTGATCATAGTCGCACCATAAACAGGCTACTCGAACCGGTCTTGTGTTGCAGTTGTGACTGTGCCGACAGGACGGCGTCGAATGAGAGCTGTTTTGCAGCAAACGCTCTTTGCAATGGCAAATCCTGAGCCATAGAAGTTGCGACCGTAGTGAACGTCTAAGTGCTCCATAATCCGCAGTCGGGGATAATTGGTGCAAAATAGGAAATTTGATATATTAGTGATATATTTTATTTGAGGATGAGACGTCGTAGAAGCGTCTTCGAAATGTGGGCATCCATCCGCTTTTCAACCAGTACAACATGGACCACGATGCAAACCATGGTCGCGTCTACGGTCGACAGTTATGCTCACGTCTCTGCAAGACCGATTGTGGTCGAGCAAGCTGGAGCAATTTGCTTTCGAAAGGTACCCGATACGGATAGATACGAGGTGTTGCTAATTACCGGCCGCAGCAGCGGGCAACTCGGCATACCGAAGGGGCATGTGCATGCGGGTGAAACTACGTATGCTGCAGCGGCTAGAGAGGCATTTGAAGAAGCCGGGGTGATTGGTGCGCCTTTGGAGATACCTGTTGGCTCCTACACCTACTCAAAGAGTAGCAACCCATTCACGTACCGGGTGCAAGTGCACTTGGTCGAAACCCTTTCCACGGCCTGCGACTACCCCGAAAAGGGCGCTCGTGAAATCCGATGGGTGTCCACCTCGAGTGCGGGTTTGGCCGTTAATCGATCAGAGCTTCGACGTTTGCTGATACAGGTTTTCGGTTGACTAGGGAAGCAGCGGGGGACGCTGGCGGCACTCCTTGGTGACAAAAAAGGAGTAAGAATACGTAGATAAATCAAAGCGGTGCCAACGGTTATTTAGATGGATTCTGAGCTATCTGGCGCTTAACATTAAGAATCTACCGCTTGTGAGTGGATGTTGCCGCGTGCGCCTGCCGGCGCAACCCAGCGCGGCCAAGCCTCGGTGTGGCGTCGCTCATTGGCGACTAGGCGTCACGTAACGCTAAGGAGTGACCAGACCAACCGCCATTGCCTGATCTTTTGTCAGTTACATGGTCGAGTAGGGGGCAGTGCGGTCAAAGCCAGTCCGGTTTTCGTTCGAGATACAGGAGGTTTGCCGACAGGTCGACCCAATTCGAATGCCTATGCTGCCTGAAGTAGGTCTTCAAGTGCTCGGCGTAACCTCCAGAGGTTTCGTTCTTTTCGTATGAAATTTTTGCCTCCCGCAAATATGACATGGTCGCTCCAATCGCGGTGCGGTCAGTCGATTTTCCGTGCCCAAGAATGATAGTTTCGTACCCCTCCATTTGTTCGAGGGTGTCCAGCACGCGGAGCCAGTGGTCGAAGTTGTTTGATGCGACGAATACGTGGTCGCGCTTGCCAAAGACGAGATCGAACGCAAACAGCACTTTGTGTTCCGGCAGGAGGGCAACGAGTTGTAGTTCGCATTCCGCGTCTACGATACATTGAAGAGCGTAATCTATCCCATCAACTGTCATCGTGCCTTCGTGCAAGACATGGATCGGGAAAGAAGGGCGTTGCGCTACTCGGCTACCAAACCGTTCTCGCATCAGTGCCAGCATGTGCTCGTCTCTGATGTAGATCCCTTCGCCCACACCATCCAACGCGTAAATAGGTGCATTGGGAAAACGCATCGCCAACACTTGCATCCCTGACCAATGATCGGCGTGGCCATGCGATAGGACAATACGATCAACCGGTTTTACAAGCCCGTCGATGTAGTCTGCGAACAAGATCGCGTATTTGTCCAATAGCTGGCTATCGAAGACGACCAGCGTGTTCACGCTTTCGACGATATGCGAATTGACACAGAAGCCGTCAGGACCGCTTAGAAAGCTATGAATCTTGATCGCGCCGAAGTCTTGGACCTCAATCGTTCCTCGGCCGCCTGCAATGCTTTCTGTTTCGGCGTACGCAGAGCCCACCAGGGAAACTGCAGAAGCACAAATTCCGCCAGCGATAAAGGTAATAAGATTTCTGCGGCGTTCATTTATCAAGCAGCCTTTTGGCATGATTGTTTCTTTCATTTCAATTCGCATGTTTTCTGGAATGTGTTGATCTTAATTCTTTGCTGAGAATTCAGTGTTTCCGGCGTTTTCCCGAAAGTTGGGGCCAGGTTCGGCAGCCGCATTCGTTTTCCCAACCCTGGTCAGCGGGAATTTGTGCTGGATCTACGCAGCGCTCGGTCATGTTGTTACGCGGCGTTTGGTTGAGGTCCGCTCCCGGCGATTGATTTCAACAGTTTGGCTGAGATACAGGTCTCTCAAAACGTGAACCAGCGACTCAAAAGTACGATTTGTTGTTGGCCTTGTGTAATGTTCGGGCGCTCCACTCCGTAAAGCTTTTCGGATTGAGTTTTTTTGGGGGAGGCGTCGATAATGCCTGTTGAAGAAGAGCAGTTGCTCGATGTTAAAGCACTGCTGAAGGATGCGATGACGCATCATTCCGAGGGCGAGCTTGAGTCAGCGGAACGGTATTATCTCTACGTGATTTCTCAAAATTATCGGAAAGAAGAAGTACTGCCTCTTCTATCGGGCGTTCAAAAAGGCCTTGGAAAATACGCAGAAGCGATAGCTACTTGGAACGAATTTCTTTCCATGAAGCCTGACCACCTGATCGCGAACATCGAAAAAGGGTTGTTGCTCCACTCTATTGGTGATCTCGAAGGCGCGATTGCATGCTTTTCTCATGCAACTGAAGTTTCACCAAGCAGCTCGGCAGCTGCTATCAACCTTGCAGTGGCCTTGTCCGAAGCTGGCCGCACGGCTGAGGCCTTTGACTACTTTCGACGCGCGGAAGATATTCAACCGAACAACATTCACGTCAAACACCAGATCCGTCGAATGGCATCGCAACTTGTGCCGTTTTGGCATGTTCCAATGCTCAATGATGATCGGCGCAACAGAGCGTTTGAAGCGGCAATCTCGCGCGCGGTCGAAGACGCTGGCAATTCCGCGCTCGTTCTGGATATAGGTGCGGGAAGCGGACTCTTGGCGATGATGGCCGCGCGGGCCGGCTCAACGAACGTCGTGTCTTGCGAAATGGTGCCGGTAATTGCATCCACTGCGCAAGAGATTGTCCGGTTGAACGGGTTTGAAACGCAGATCCAGGTGGTAGGCAAAGCTTCGAAGAAGCTGACGGTCGGGGAGGAACTTGCAAGACCCGCCGATATTTTGGTCTCAGAGATCCTTTCGAGCGACCTTCTTGCCGAAAATGTAATTGAGACCTTTGAAGACGCGCATGGAAGGCTTCTTCGAGAGGACGCCATAGTAATTCCGAGGCGAGCAAGCGCAGTGGGTTGTCTCGTTGAAAGCGCAGTTCTGTCTCAGTACGCTCACGTCGGTGAGGTCTGCGACTTCGATGTATCTCTATTTAATAGATTGGCACCTCAGCGCTTGCCAATTCACGGCACCATGACATCCTGGAAAAGGTTGTCGGCAGATGTCGAATTGGTAACCATAGATCTCACACGAAAAAAGTATCCCGCCGAACTGCAAAAACTGTCGGTACCTGTATTGGCCGACGGAACAGCTATCGGAATTGTGCAATGGCTTAAGATTGAACTTGCACAAGACGTGGTTTTCGATAATCACCCGGATACTTATTTTGATGGTGGATGGTTGCAGGTACTTCACACGTTCAGCGCGCCAATCCAGGTTCGTGCTGGCCAGACTTTTGATTTCTGGGCAGGGCACGACCGAAACAGCCTCATCGTTGCGCCGGTGCTGTCCTAGCAATCGACTTTCGTGGGTTTTGATCGCGCGGGAGGGTTCTGAAACGAATTCGCGCAATTAGCAGAACTGCTGGTGACGTATCTGTGCAATCAAACAGCGCATTTGCTACCGTGCGCCGAGCGCTCATCGTTACAACTTCCTTGTAGTCGCGGTCACAAAAACGCGCGCCGATGCGCATGTTCAAAGGCCTTGCAACCGAGGGGGACGGACTTTGCGTGGTGATTTAACTGGAGCGAACGCTGACCAGCGTTCTGAAGCGATATCCGGTCAGGAAAGAAGCAATGTAGCCCGTACACGTCTTGAAAGGGCAATTGATCAAGGCGTCGGACGCGAGCCCGCAGACATCGTCCTGAAGGGCGGGCAGTTCTTCGATCTCGTCACCGGCGAACTCGTCGCCTCCGACATCGCGATCTCGGGCGACCGCATCGTCGGCACCTTCGGCAGCTATGAGGGCCGCGAGGAGATCGACATTACCGGTCGCATCGTCGTGCCCGGCTTCATCGACACCCATCTGCACATCGAATCCTCGCTGGTTACGCCGCACGAGTTCGACCGCTGCGTCCTGCCGCTCGGCATTACCACCGTCGTCTGCGACCCGCACGAGATCGCCAACGTGCTCGGCACAGAAGGCATCGAGTTCTTCTTGGATTCCGCCCTCGAAACGATCATGGACATCCGCGTCCAGCTCTCGTCCTGCGTACCGGCGACGCACCTTGAAACGTCTGGCGCCGACCTGCCGATCGAAAGGCTCCTGCCCTTCCGCCATCATCCGAAGGTCATCGGCCTTGCCGAGTTCATGAATTTTCCCGGCGTCGTGCACAAGGACCCGGTCTGCCTCGCCAAGCTGGACGCCTTCCAGGGCGACCATATCGACGGCCATGCGCCGCTCCTGTCCGGCAAGGACTTGAACGGCTATCTCTCAGCCGGCATTCGCACCGACCATGAATGCACCTCCGCTGAAGAAGCGATGGAGAAGATCCGCAAGGGCATGCACATCCTGGTGCGCGAGGGCTCGGTTTCCAAGGACCTGCATGCGCTGATGCCCATCATCACCGAGCGCCTGTCGCCGCATCTGGCGCTCTGCACCGACGACCGCAACCCGCTCGACATCGCCGAGCAGGGTCACCTCGACCACATGATCCGCACGGCAATCGCAGCCGGCGTCGAGCCGCTGGCGATCTACCGCGCCGCCTCGATCTCGGCCGCCCGTGCCTTCGGACTGCGCGACCGCGGCCTCGTCGCCCCCGGCTGGCGCGCCGACCTCGTCGTCATCGACAGCCTGGAAAACTGCAAGGCCGAGACGGTGTTTTCAGGCGGCCGCCGCGTGACCGATCAGCTGTTTGCGACCCGCAACCCCGTAGCACCCGTCGGCCTCGACAGCGTCAAGGCCGGCCACGTGCATGCCAGCGCCTTCGGCATCCCTGTCACCGACGGTGAGACCTCCGTCATCGGCGTGCTGCCCGGCAAGATCATCACCGAACATCGCCGCTACCGCCTGCCGGCGACAGGAAACCAGACCGGCGTCGATCTCGGCCGCGACATCATCAAGGTGGCCGTCATCGAGCGTCACGGCGTCAACGGCAACCATGCCAACGGCTTCGTGCAGGGGTTCGGCCTGAAGAAAGGCGCGATCGCCTCGACCGTCGGCCATGACAGCCACAACATCTGCGTCGTCGGTGTCAGTGAAGAAGACATGGCGATCGCCGCCAACCGGCTCGGCGAGATCAAGGGTGGCTTTGTCGTCGTTGAGGATGGCAAGGTGACCGGCGAGATCGCACTGCCGGTCGCGGGCCTGATGAGCCTGGAGCCCTACGAGTCCGTGCGCGATACGCTGCACCACCTGAGGCAGGCCGCCTTCGCGCTCGGTTCGACGCTGGAGGAGCCGTTCCTGCAGCTTGCCTTCCTGCCGCTGCCGGTCATCCCGCACCTGAAGATCTCTGACCGCGGGCTCGTCGATGTCGACAAATTCATGCTGATCGGGTAGGGGCTCTAATCGCCTTCAACATCGAGAGCTTCCTCTTTATGCTGCCCAACTGGTGTGTGTCCCCACGACAAGATGGAGGATCTTGATAACAACTCCGCGTCTGTATCGCGTATGTGCCGAATGGCAACGCCGCGAAACTCGGCCTTTGATAAGTGCCAGTTCGGCCGGACGAAATGATTGTTATGTCCATCCGGGATTCGATCCAGGTAATCCTGGTGCGTCGACTCAGCGACCCAAAAGTCGCTAGCAAACTTCAGATCTGTTACGATGGGACCGGGCCAAAGACCGGAGCGTTCAACGTCGTAGATGGTTTGAGTTGCAATGATCTTTTGAGCTTGGCTTATGTAGAATATCGCGGATCTGTATTCATCGCCTGAATCTTCACCCTGGCAATTTGGGGTCGTCGGGTCGTGGATCTGAAAAAAGTACTCAAGCAAGGTCCTATAGGTTGTCTGTGACTGATCAAATACGACCTCTACTGCTTGAACGTGGCCATTGTGATGACGATAGTTAGCGTTAATTGACCGCCCGCCTGTGTATCCGACGCGAGTAAAAATCACGCCGGGGAGCCGTTTAAGGTGGTATTGCATCCCCCAAAACGATCCGCCTGCCAGATATGCTGTTTCCATGCTCATGGGCCACCCTTTATTCCACGCTGCAAAAAGGGGCGTTGATACACCGGACCCAAATTGCAGCCATGGAATATACGGACGTCCGCTAGCCAATGTTACAGCCGGTTCGCCAAAAGCAGGTGAGGAGGGTGGTTTGACCACCCTCCTCGGTCGAGCGCGGATGCAGGGTTTCCGCGCGTCGATTGTGGTGACAGAAACGTTTTTTAATAACGCTCCTTTGCGTTATGCCTATCGACAAAGATCAGTCATGCGATCAACGACTTGCGTCATACTGTCGAGACGTGCTGCGCCTTCTGCACCATCCCAGTTCTTGGCCAATCGAATGACGGTGATACCTTTGGGAAAGAGCATGACATAGTTCTTGCCCCAACCGTCCATAACCGCAAAGGAGAACGAGCAGCCGCTCTTGGATTTCATATCGGCGTGCCAGAAGCCTTTGTCATACATCGGCATATGTGCATCACCAGTGCTCAATCCGATTGGCTTTGCTGATGGCATGACGCCCGCCAACTCCTGGGCATTTAGTATCTGTTTTTCCTTGTGCTTACCGCCTTCCTGGTAAAGGTGAGCAATTTTTACAAGGTCTGATACCGTTGGATAAAAGCCGAATGCCATAAGCGCACGTGCGTTTCGATCATCGGGCTCAATAGTCTTGTTGGTTGGCGCATAATAGATGCCAATTGGTTCAAAAACCTCACTCGTCAGAAACGACCAAATATCCGAATTTGGCCCTTCTTTTGCCTTGATGTACTCTGTCAACGCGATACCCAGTATGAATATGTCCTCGTCGCGGTACCGCGCAATTTTCCCGGGTCCCCACGGATAAGGCTTGGCACTATCCAATAGTGCGTTCAGTTTTTCATCCGCCGAGCGCGCTTCATACCAACGATAATAAGCGTCTTCGAATGGCTCGAAGATGCTGTTTTGCTTCGATTGATCAGAGCCGTAACCCACTCCCGTTGCCATGTTCAAAGCGTCACCAAACGTGACGTTCTCCCAACCAGGACGGTTTTGCGCGGGCTTCACATAATCGGAGATTTTTTCTTTGAAGACGCTCGGCCCGTACTTTTCGGCGAGCCGCAGCATCGCTGACGTTGTGGCCGCAGATTTCGTTACGGACCACACCCCAAAACGCTGGCGATCACAGTAAGGCAGGGTTCCCGATGTCGTATCGCATGACTTTAGGTAAAGTTTGCCGTTGAAGACTATGCCATCGACGACGGTTTCGCCCTTTGCGATAGTGCTGTTGAAGCCCTCCAGTGCGGCCGCACCAACTTCATTTTCAAGGCTTTTCCAATCTAGTACTTTTTCGGTCGCCGCTTCGGCCTTCGTAAAGCGATCCTTAATCGCCTCATGGTCTGGCACATCTCCAGCCAAAAATGAGGCCTTTAGCGTACCAGAAGCCGTGAAATAGTCCTCCACGTAAAATGGGGAGGTCTGTTGGAGGATTTGGTACCTAATTCCGCTTATCTTGCCCTCTTTGTAGAGGAAGGCGGCTACACCGTTGTGTGTTTCACCTTCGATCGAATTCATCAGCGCGAAAGGAAAGGACGCTCGAGACCAACCATTGTCAGCAGGTTCTGACCATACTTTTCCAGGCTGGACAATGATATCCCAGTAACTCTTGCCAGCTTGCAGTGACCCGCTGCGGATGACGTCTTGTGTCGAGGGCACTAAGTCGCCGTCAACGGTTATGAATGAAATAGAAACCTGCGGAAATAGTCGGGGGTCCTTGCCTAAAATGATGTCCTTCTTGAGCTTTTCAGGATGGGTGAACATCAGGCTCTCTTCGATGCTCACTGTGCCAGAAAATGGTTCCAGCGCCTTTTTTGCATCGGCTTCTGGCAAGAACGCGTCGTTTGTAACAAGTCCGTACGTCGATGCGTAATCGTTCAAGTCATCAATGGTTAGCTGTTTGCGGGCGTTGGCATCGGTCACGCTCGCGGCTAGGGAAACTGCAAAAAGAAGCACAAGCGATCTAAGTAGACTCCTCGACATTCAACGTTCCTCCTCTGGTCGTATTATTTTTATCCAGAGATGGTCCCACTGTACCCAGATCAGGGTGATACATTTTCGGAGGCAGTCTTTGCGTTTTCGGAACCCTAAATCCATTGAAATTTGATGGGCCCAAAGTTTCGAATGAACTTTGGATGCCTTGACATGGCAGCTGTACGACGGCGTGCCGTGACGGCCTCGTCGCGGTATCGCGTGGCGCGGTCGCAGTGTCTACGGAAGAGAAGCATCTGTAGAAGGCATGAAGGATTGTTTTTCGAACAAATCCCAGCCTTGACGGTTTCGCCAGATGCTCAGGCTTGACTCATGCGCCGAAAATCGTCCGGGAGACGAGCGCCTTCTAGCCCATGCAGGTCATGATGCCGCGGAATTCGCGACCATCAAGGCTGCAAACGACCAAGCATTTGTCTAAGTTGAGCGTTCTCGGCTCTAAGTCTATCGGCGAGCAGCATTTTAAGTCGATCGTTCTCGGACTGTAGCTGCTCAAGCTCGTCATACTCTGTGACAACGAGAGCGGCCTGTTTCGGCTTCCTGCCGCGCGGCTTCCTTTTGTGCTCCACGGACGTTTTCTCTGGGGAGAGGGGAGCAGCGGGCTCAGGCTCTGGCAATAGGTCGCTTGCTGAAGGAGTTGGAGCCGTTCGGGCCTCTATTACCGAAGTCTGTTGTGTAGCCTCATTGAGTGATGCGACTTCGACGCTTTTCCGCTCGAGCACCATCTCATTTGGCGGTATCGCTTGCGTCGGTTCGTTGATGAACGCGGGGTGCAGCTGGTCCTCCAATTCGCGAGCAACTGCCTTGAGATCAGAATCGCCCCAAATAGAGTTTGCTGGTGGTTTAGTTGAGCGACGGCTCGACTTATACTCAACCAAGAAATTTCTTTGCAGCCTCTTCATTGAATCTTCCGCGACCTCATAAAACCTGAAATCAAGACACTTCATCGTGGGCGCGGGGAGATCGAGCCCACCGTCTAACTAGACTCCCCGGTGGCATGATTCAACCACTCACAGCGCGAAACTGCCCGTAATTTTCTTCGCTGACCAGTTAAAAATGTTACATATTGCTGCATTTTTTACTGATGGATTGAGGCCAGCCTGCGGTCAGAGGAGCAGCGGTGTCGTTCGCGCCGCCTTTTCCTCAGGCCAACTCTTTGATCATAATCGCAAAAGCTTAGGTTGACTCCTTCTCGCCTTCGACAATAACTGAAGAAGCCAGAACAGGAGAAGGGGCTCATGACGGACGAAAGTAACGCGCAACCCGATGTACAGGTCGGGGATGCAGACGAGAAAAACGCAAAGGCTCTGAGATCCGCACGGCGACCCAAGAAGCCTGCGGCTGACGGGCCGCAATCAGCCGCAAGCAAGGTGCTGACACGCAGAGGACGGAAGTACAGTCACGAAGAGCGGGCCCGTAAACTCTCAGAGATCAGGGATTTGGTGACGGCGGGTAGTAAGCTCAAAGATGCGTTGAGCCAAGTAGATATTACGGAACAGACGTACTACAACTGGAAGAGTGCCGAAAAAAAGGTGGCCCCGGCTCCTCAAAACGAGATGACCGATCTTGTGCAGCTCGAGGAAGAGAACAGGCGGCTTCGAAAGCTGTTGGCCGTGCGCTTGCGGGCAGAGAATGCGGAACTGCGTAGACGCCTAGGGATCGGCTGACCAGGTTTTTCCTGACAGATGGTGATCCCTTCGATATGCACTAGGTGGTGCTATAGCCGATAGACAACAAGCGTCATTGCGCGGCATTTGTAATGCAGCTGACGCCGGCTTTGGGCGCGGTTTGGAGCGCCACCGAGGGCGCCTGTCACGGAAACCTTTCCCTTGAAACATCCTTTTCGGAGGGGGATCGGCAAAGGCAGCTGCCACCGATGCAACGCCGACATAGGCGATTATCTTGATCGCCACGAATTATGGCGGTCCAGGGATTTCTTCGACCGAATTAAGGTAGGCTGCGGCCGGAAGAGACCGGCCAGCACCGATCTCCACCTGACGGCTTACCGCTGATAATATGTTCCATAATAACGCTTACGCGACTTTCACGTGTAGCCGCAAAGTTAAAGTGTCCTGATCCTGCAAAGTTGGAATGTCACTCTCCCCGGGTTTGGTGACCTGGGAGATTGCGGATGGGATTGATTGCGATGAGCGAACGCGATCTGCAACGGATTGAG
>JAESFW010000084.1_pt1 | contig 199003 bp, 159 predicted proteins | sample 9269481 | NCBI WGS metagenome assembly JAESFW01 (sample SAMN14515350, study PRJNA621654) | algae metagenome | isolation source: Lyngbya sp. HA4199-MV5 and co-occurring heterotrophs from soil with... | place: USA: Ahupuaa O Kahana State Park, Hawaii | collected 2009-07-21 | reverse complement strand
TCAAGATTGCCGCAGTGGGTTCTGGTATAGTAAACACAACTTTTCAGGGGTGAGATGGACTTTGTTCCGCTCACCCCATTCTTCTATACCTTGTCCCTCTTCCTCCAAATGGCTAAAGTCGAGCTTAAGAAACGCGAATTTAATCCGGTGTAATTCGTTCTGCAGGGACGTTACATGTACCGCCCCTACAGACGGGAAGTGGCTCAGGTTCATTAATTCACGATCCTAAGGAAAAAGCTGATGGCACTTGCCCACGCAATTTTGGCGCTTCTCGTTAACTGCCCTCAAAGCGGGTACGACTTGACCAAAAATTTTGAGGAGTCTGTGGGCTGTTTCTGGAAAGCAACCCACCAGCAGATCTACCGCGAACTTGCCAAACTAGAGACGCAGGGATGGGTACAGCCCACCACCGTTGTGCAAGACGGTCGCCCAGACAAAAAGGTCTATGGCATCACAGCCGCTGGTCAGCAGCATCTCGCCACCTGGATTGCGACACCCTGCGACACAATGGCGATCAAAGAAGAGTTGTTGGTCAAAGTGTTTGTCGGTGCTCTCGTGCCCGCACAGATTATTCAGCAGCAACTGCTCCAGCATCGCCAAATCCACGTCGATCAACTCACGCACTATCGCCAGGTAGAAGCGGCCGCATTTCAGAACTCAAGCGCTTTGACCCTGGAAGAGAAGCTGCAATATCTGGTGCTGCGGCGAGGCATCCGCTACGAAACCGACTGGATCGAGTGGTGCGATGAAGCGCTGGCATCGTTGCATGAGGAGGGGCACGCGAAAAGGAACGTCGAGAAGAAAGAAAAGGTGAAGGTAAAGGTCAAGGAACTGGCGAAAAAAGCACGATTGCAGTTAATGCGGCGCAAACTCAAGGCTGACCGTTAAAACCGATGCATCTATTGTCTGCATGATTAAGGCTACCCTAGCGGCGATCGGACTTTTTTCTTAACCCACAGGAGAGGGTGATGACAGTCAACGATAGTCCTGTCTGCTAATATATTTAGGTTGTTCAGGTTAATAGCATCGTTGAGTCAGTCCATAGACCTGCCCAAGGTAGACGATTTTTTACAAGAACTGGCAACCATTCAGCAAACTGGTTCCAAGCGTATTGCGTTACTGGGTTCTCGCCACGTTCCCATTACGCATCAGAATTTAATCGAAATGATGAGCTATGCCCTGGTTCTCGAAGGCAATCGCTTGATTACATCTGGAGCAACAGGGACAAATCAGGCAGCCATTCGAGGGGCAATGCGGGCAGATCCAACGCTGCTGACCGTCATCTTGCCTCAAAGCATGGAGCGACAGCCGCGTGAATCTCGCGAACAGCTAGAGCAGGTGATGCATCTAGTCGAGAATCCTGGCAACGACACGTTGTCTCTAGCAGAAGCCAGCGCCCTTTGCAATGCTGAAATTATCTCGCGCTGTCAGCAGTTGATCTGCTTTGCCTTTCATGACAGCCAAACGCTGCTGACAACCTGCCACGAAGCCGAAGAGCAGCGTAAGATTGTGACGCTCTTTTACTTTGATTAGTTAATTACTTTGATTAGTCAATTACTTTGATTGGGATCGCAGACTGATGAAAGTACAGCTCTCTGCGTAAGGGTATGGCAGTGCCATATTCCTAAGAAACAACAGAGAGCCAACTTAGGAAATTTCCAGCAATTAAATTACCTTTGTAGTGTGGGTATCTTATTCGCGACGCGAGCGAGACGCTCCCACTACGGGTAAATTTTTATCTAGAGATCTCCTCAGCGCGTTAGTAAGTTAATGGCAGCTCCAGCAGCGGCTCCTGTCAGCGCATTGTTAACAGTATGTCGTCGCCCAGTCAGTGTACCCGTTAGCACCGATGCACCCGCACCAACAGCCGCGTCGCGTGGTAAATCACGGTGTCCAGGACGCTGACCAAAAGCCCGATTAGCACCTGTAACAGCCGCTCCAGCCGCTGCGCCGTTAACCGCTCCCCGTGCCGCAGAACGGTTGGTAACTGCGCCTGTTACGACACCAGCCGCCGCACCGATGCCAACATTTCTCAGCAACTGGTCATTAGCAGCAGCAGGGCTAGCTGGGAGTAGCGTCGTACCAGCCAAAGTTGTAGCGAGCAATCCTGGTAAGAATGCACGGTTTAAAGCGTGATTGATCATAGTACCTCCTTCAGAATGGAGTAAAGCGCATGGTTAACATGCTCGAATGTATCGATATGTCCAGTCTAAAAAGCTTTTGTGCGTCTGCCCTATGCCTCAGGAATGATTAGCACGCTAAGGAATTAATCGGAGCCGCGATCGCCCCTGGGTAGAGTCATCAATTAGCTCCAAAACCTCCCGGCATCCGCATGATCACACTCCAGCACACGAGGTTAGGGGCTGGAACCCTTGCTGCAAGTAATGTGCAGTCGTCATTGATGACACCACCTGGCAAACAGCAAAGTATTGTTGCCGTAACCAATTTTTTGGGCAAGCGACACGTTGTTGGGGCACCTTTAACCGTGAATAGATCTGTCCAAATCTGCGATCCCTTCCATCTGTGGCTTGTGCTTGTGGCATGCTGAAGGCTAGGGCGCGTCATCAATTCAGCTCGAAACCTTTGGTATCAGCATTGTCGCGCCCACCCAACTCACGAAGCTAGGGGCTGGAACTCTTGCTGTAAGCGATGTGTAGTCGTAATTGATGACAGCCCCTAGACAAATCCAGATTGCAGGATGGGTTTAATCGTTTTTAAGCTCCTTGATCATCATGATAAAAAATAGTTGTGAAAGGATTGTCTGAAAAGATTGTTGCGAGTGGGTTTATCCTCGCAATGCTGCTATTGGGTGGCGTAGGCATTGAGTCCTATCTCAGTGTCAAAGAGCTGATTGAGAGTCAGCGATCAGTGAACCATACGCATCATGTCTTAGACACTCTTAACCAGATTTCTGACAGCCTGGAAACTGCCGATCGTGGGCGACGGAGCTACTTCGTCTCTAAAGGTGAAGAAGAATTAACCATCTGGCGTACAGGTGTACAAATGACCCAACGCTCGATCGCCGAGGTTCGGCAACTCACAAGCGACAACCCAGAGCAGCAGCAGCGCTTAAACGAAATCGAGCCACTGATCACCGCAAGGTTGGTTCTCTTTCAGCGTTTCATCGCCCTGGTACGCCAAAACAAGCTCGACCCAGCCGCACAGAGAAAGATCCTGAAGCAAAATCTCTTCTTACAGCAGCAAATTCAACTCAAACTGCAAGCAATGGAGCAAACCGAAGAGGTTTTGTTTGAACAGCGATCAGATGCGATCGATCAGATTGTGCAACGGGCAGTGGTAGTCGCTAGCATTGGCTACGGCTTGAGCTTTTGTTTACTAGCCAGTATATTTTTCCTGCTTCAAAAAGAGATTCGCTCCCGCAAAGCAGCCGAGATTGCCTTACAGAAGCACGCTGAAGACGTTTACGACCTCTACAACCACGCCCCCTGCGGCTATCACTCACTGGATGCAACAGGGGTCTTTATTCGCGTCAACGATACAGAGTTAGCGTGGCTGGGCTATACCCGCGATGAAATCATTCACAAGAAAACGTTCAGCGACCTGACCACCGCTCAAAGTGCCATAGCGTTTCAAGAAAACTTTGCTCGCTTTAAAGAGCAGGGCTGGATCAGTGATGTAGAGTTTGAACTCGTTTGCAAAGATGGCACGATTCTGCCAGTCAGTTTAAGCGCAACAGCCATCAACGATGCAGACGGCAATTTTGTGATGAGCCGCTCGACGCTGTTTGATATTACCGATCGCAAACAGGCTCAAATCGCACTTCAACAAGCTAACGAACAACTAGAAGCCAGAGTGCAGGCGCGCACCGCCGAACTGTCGCAGGTGAATGCCCTACTTCGCAGCGAGTTGATCGATCGCAAACAAGCCCAAGCAGCCTTATCAGAAAGTGAAAAGCAGTTGCGACTGATCACCAATGCGCTGCCTGTACTGATCTCCTACGTTGATGCCGAAGAGCGCTATCGTTTCAACAATCAGGCATACGAACAGTGGTTTGGTTACAGTTGGACAACGCTTCAGGGGCAGTCCCTCAAGGATGTTTTAGGGGAAGCCGCTTATCAGACGATCAAACCACATGTAGAGACAGCACTATCAGGGCAGGAAGTAGCCTATGAGAGCGCTGTGCCTTACAAGGATGGTGGTAAACGGTGGGTGAGTGCTGTTTACATTCCTGATTTCGGCGAGAAAGGAACGGTCAAGGGCTACTTTGCACTCATTAGTGACATTACCGATCGCAAACGAGCTGAAGACGCACTACGTGACAGCGAGCAGCGCTTGAGTCTAGCCATCGAAGGCTCAGGCATGGCAACGTGGGATGTTGATTTGGCAACGGGTAAAGCGCTCTGGTCACTCCAACACTTCAAGCTGCTGGGGTATGAACCCGTGCCCAGTGGTGAGGCGACCTTAGGCATGTGGTACAGGTGCGCCCATCCCGATGACCGAGAGTGGGTGTCGCAGGCAGCGGAACGGGCAATCCAGGAGCGATCGTTCTATCGATCTGAACATCGCATTATGCGTGCGGATAACGGACAAATCGTCTGGCTGGCAGCGTTTGGTCGGGCACTCTACAACGAGGCAGGCGAAGCAGTGCGCTTTATAGGACTCATTCTCAATATTACCGATCGCAAACAGGCAGAACTCGCGCTTCAGCAAGCCAAGGACGGGTTAGAAATTCAAGTGCAAGACCGTACAGCCGCACTTAAGCAAGTAAATGATGACTTACAGCGATCGAATCAGGAACTAGAGCAGTTTGCCTATGTCGCCTCTCACGATTTGCAAGAGCCGCTACGAGCCATCATGGGCTACACCCAACTGCTCACTCAAGACTATCGCGATCGCCTGGACGATACGGCTCAAAGTTACGCCGCCTATATCGTCGATGGCGCAACGCGCATGCAGCGGTTAATCCAAGACCTGCTACACTACTCGCGTGTTGGAACGCGCGAACTGGTGTTTGAACCAACTGACTGCAATGCTGTTCTAGAGCAAGTGCTGAGCAATTTGCAAGTGGCGATCGCCGAAAGCAACGCCGCGATTACCTACGATCCGTTACCGATCGTCCACGCCGACAAAAGCCAGTTGGTTCAGCTTTTGCAAAACCTCATCGGCAATGCCATCAAGTTCTGCCGCGAGGGATCGCCGCAAGTTCACATTAGCGTTAGGAGAGAGGAGAGAGGGGAGACGAGAGAGGGGAGAGGAGAGAGGGGAGACGAGAGAGGGGAGAGGGGAGAGAGGATCCCACACCCCACACCCCACCCCCTACACCCCACCTGGCTTTTCTCCGTTCAAGATCAGGGTATTGGCATTAAACCACGCTACCTTGAGCGCATTTTTGAAATTTTCAAACGACTTCATACACGCACTGAGTTTCCGGGTACGGGCATTGGGCTAGCGATTTGTCAAAAGATTGTCGATCGCCACGGTGGACAAATTTGGGCAACATCAAACTATGGGCACGGTACCACGTTTTACTTTACAATTCCCTCTGCTGACGATTCAAACCTATGACCCTTCAAACGTTGGATTCGATCGAGATATTACTGGTGGAAGACTCTCCCAGCGATGCCAATCTCACCATCAAAAGCTTTGAGCAAGCGAAGATCACCAACACCCTACATTGGGTTGAAGATGGCGAAACAGCGATGGATTATCTGCGGCAGCAGGGCGATTATACCAACGCTCCCCGTCCTGATTTGATCGTGCTGGATCTGAATTTGCCAGGGATGGATGGTCGTGAAGTGTTGGCAGAACTCAAAGCAGATGACGACCTCAAACGTATTCCGGTGGTGGTGCTCACCACGTCTAATAGTGAGGAAGACATCCTGCGATCGTATAACCTGAACGCTAACTGCTACGTCACTAAACCGTTTGACGTGCGGCAATTTATTCAAGTAGTGCAGCTAATCGGCGATTTTTGGCTGGCAGCCGTCAAATTACCGCCAACTTAGCCCAAACGCTGTTTCGAGGCGAAATCAAGATGGCAGTGGATTTACGGATGTCGCACCGCTGGTATCAAGGCATGGTGAAGTAGCGTTTTAGATCAGCGTAGATTCGCTGAACCTCTCGGTCTCTGCGGTAAGACAGTCTTATGGATGAAGTACCAAAGCATGTGTTGTTGGTAGAAGACAGCCCTACCGACGCTGCTTTATTACATCGGTCTTTTCTACATCTGGAACAATCAAACTGGCGGCTGACGCATGTTGAGCGGCTAAGCAGCGCGATCGAGGTCTGTTTTACCGAATCCGTCGATGTCGTCTTGCTCGATCTCCGGCTACCCGATTCCGATGAAGCCGAGACGCTGTTAGAATTTCGTGCCAGCGTGCCCGATGTTCCAGTCGTCGTGCTGACGATGATGGACGATGAAACGCTGGCAATGCAGGCGATGGCGGGTGGAGCGCAAGATTATCTTGTGAAAGGTCAAATTACGCTACCCCTCCTGGGACGATCGCTGCGTTATGCCATTGAGCGAGGGCACATTCTCAAGCGGCTTCAAGCTAGCGAACAAAACAGTCTGAGAGCCTTAGAACAGGAGCAAGAACTGAATCTGCTCAAGTCAAGCTTCATTTCAATGGCATCGCATGAATTTCGGACACCCATGACGATGATTCGCACGGCTGTAGAGCTGCTGCAAAACTACAACCATGCGTTGACTGAGGCAAAACGGCAGGAGTATTTCGATCGCATTAAAACAGCCATCAAGCAAATTATGCAACTGCTGGATGAAGTCCTACTGCTAGGCAGCACTGAAGTGGGACTGCGCTATAAGCCAGAATCAGTCAACTTAGTCGAGTTTTGCACTGAACTTACCGAAGAACTGCAATTTAGCAACAGCGATAGCCACATCATCCAGTTCGACCATCAGGGAACCTGTTCACCTGCCGTGATGGATGCAGCCTTACTAAGGCACATTCTCACCAATTTGCTCTCCAACGCGTTCAAATACTCGCCACACGGAGGTGACATCCAGTTCACACTCTGCTGTCAGGATGATCAAGCGAGGTTTCATATTCACGATCAGGGCATTGGCATCCCCCTCAAAGATCAACCCCACCTGTTTGAGACGTTTTATCGGTGTGCTAATGTCGGCAAAATTCAGGGGACTGGGTTAGGGCTGGCGATCGTCAAAAAGTGCGTGGAACTGCATCAAGGGCAGATCCAGGTTTGCAGCGAGGATGATACAGGCACCACGTTTACCGTTACGCTGCCGCTACAGCCACGATCGCGCAGTGCCGTTTAGATGGTTTCGTGAGTTTGGCAAAGAGCCATTCGCGATCGGGCGACCCGCTAGAACCGTAAGCCAACACCCGCTTGAAGCGATGCCGCCGTATTTCCTCCTTGGCGATAAGCATCAAACGCAATGACAGCGTTCCCAAAAATCACTGCCTGACTATTTGGCAACACATAGTCGATGCCCGGTTGAATCGCAAAGCTAGTCTTATTGCCCAACGGCGTGGTGCGATCGTCGTCCAGAGGCACGGCAGCACCAACACCCAGATAGACATCTGTGCGCCAGTTAATGGGAAGATCGTAAGAAATGGTAGGAACCAGTGTGGTACGCTTACCAATCAACGCCTGTGCCCTAACCGAAACGGGCAGCTTGAGAAACTTATAGCGCGCCGCGATGACCCCTGATGTCCGCTCAGGTTCTCCCGGAGCACCATCCGTCAAACCCACAGCAACCCCAGCCCCGACATAGCTTCCGTAGGCAGCTTGTGCTGTTGCAGACGATGGCGTAGTTAACAGCACCCCAACAGCAAGGGCAGCGCCACCCAGGATCATCGAGCCGCTCTGCCAGAGTTGTGTTGTTTGCCGACTAGAAACGGCGCGCTTGAGATGGTTCATGTGGTTACTCCTTAACACCCACCCAGCCAGGGCTTAGTTCAATGCTTAAATTTAGCCCAATTCTTGAAGGTTGAAACACTTATTTAGCCGCAACGGGATCAAGATTGCGTTTAGGATCAAAGACAATGACTGACGTTTTTCCAGGTTGACGGCTTTCAGTCAGCACGGCACATTACAAGCGATGTTTGGTGGTGTTCTAGAAATGTTGTTCACGATTTCTGTAGTAGGGACGTTACATGTAACGTCCCTACGGATCGCCGACCACACGTTTGAAACACTACCTTGCAAGCGATGCTTCAGTCGCTCTGCGATCGTCTTTAATACCCTTACGGTTGTCTGCGAAAAGCGCTCACAGTGTTTTCCTAATCAGGCAATACAGGGGCAACTGAAACGTCGTGCCCACCTACACTTACCTTATTTGCTAGCGTGTCTGTATGACAGAGATTCTTCCTCCCGTCGATCGCTACAACCAACTGCTCGACCAGATTGTGCAAATGACCCTGAAGGGCAATATTCGCTCAAAAGAACAGGTCTATCAATTATTGGTTGAAGGGGTCAGCCCCGGCACCGGCGAATTGTTTGAGCGCTGTCTGCAAACGCACGTTGAACGTGTACAAGTCGAGTTGGCGACCCAGCCCGATGAGTTGAAACAGGCAAAGGCAGCTCGTCGTCGTCGAGCGCTCCAAACCATTCAGGGCGAGTGGGATCGCTGGCAGCAGCAGAACCAGGCGACAGAAGCGATCGCCAGCGTCATTCAAGCCATTGTGGGGGCTGAGAACGCGCATCGGTTGACAGAGTTTTTACGCGCGATCGATCCCAACCAGCCTCAAAGCCTCAGTACCACTCAACTCAAACAACTTGCGATCGCACTCCAAAAGCAAGGCGACGTGAGTGATACAGACACTCAGCAAGAACTGTTCCAGTTAGCCGCAGGCATTCGTCAAGGGTTGGAGTCATGGGACAGGGTACAAAGCCACCTCGTAAGCTGGATCTACGATCAGGAGCAAACGCTTGGCTTCACAGGTACGCCAGGGCAAAGCAACCCCTGGGCGGTGTGGTCAAAACAGTTGACGAATCCCTTATTGGTTCAACTCTTTCGGGCACTCTCGCTGAATGAGTCCGTGAGTGACGTTGCTGCTCGCATGGTCGATCTGGACATGCGTACCTGGGTCGAGTTAGTCATCCTTTTACAGTACCTACAGCAAGGACTCATCGCCTGGTTCGATCGCCTCATTTACGATGCGAAAGTCGGCGCAAAGCTATCAATCTCAACCTTTCTGGCGTTCTCCATCATCTGGTCGCAGTTGGCGCGAGGATTTGCTCAGGCAACGACCCTAAACTCACTCCATCGCACCCAATTTTCAGAGGGAGCGTTTCAAGTCACCCTACAAATTTTGCGATTGTTCGCCCAGCGCCCTTACTTTCCCCTCTATGGTGGGGTTTTCGCCTCCTTTCCCGGCAGCCAACTGCGAAGCATCGTAAACTATTTGAATGAACCACTCAAGCGCGTCGAAGGGACGCAAGAAAAGGCACGCATTCTAACGTTGATTGGCTCCTCCGAACGAGCACAGGGGCTACTCGATCGCGCCAAAGAGTTTCACGACATCGCACGCGAAATTGCAGCCGAAGCAGGCGATCGTCCCTGCGAAATCGCCAACCTGAACCATCTCAGCCGTACCTGCGTTGCCCAAAAGCAGTACAGCGAAGCCATCAATTACAGCCAGCGCGCGCTGATTCTCAGCCGTCAGTCGGGCGATCGCTTAGGGGAAGCCAATGCCCTGGTTAATCTGGGCTATAGCGATGTGCTACAAGCGCAACAAGTAGAGCAAGCCGAGCCAGAAGTCTACGAAACGGCGATCAACTACCTACAGCAAGGCTTAAAGCTGGCAGAACAACTGGGCGATCGTCAAAGTCAAGCCTTCGCCTTCAACAGTCTGGGCATTGCACACGTTGTTTTGGAACAGCCTACAGCCGCGATCGAATATCTGACCGAAGGACTCAAAGCCGCTCAGGTGTCTGGAGACTTGTATTTGCAAGGACTAAACCTGGCGTATTTAGCAGAAGCCTACTACCGTCTGAAAGAAACCAATCGAGCGATTTACGCTGGTTCTCTAGGCATGTACTTTCTCGAAAGCATCGCCTCGCGTGAATGGCGGCAACCCGCCGGACTGTTGACCATTCTCAAGGGGCAACTCGGTGAGGCATTTGCGACGACCCTAGCCCAACTGCGCCCCGAACTCATTCCTGTGATCGGCGTTGATGGCTACGACCACTTACCCGTTTTGCTGGAACAGTATCGGCAGCTTGAGTAGGGAGTAGATGAAAGGCTAAAAGCTAAAGGCTAAAAAGCTGACTTCTGAGTCTTTCCAAAGTCCATCGACTCCTGCCTCGTGCCTTGTGACTACTAACGGTTCCATCCAACTCACAACTCACAACTCATAACTCCCTCCTCACCCCTCTCTCCTCACCCCTCACCCCACAAGTGCCACTCCACAAACAGGTACATTTGCTGGTTGATTGCTTTGGTCACTTGTAATACTAAATGTATCCAATGTGTTTCAGGTGTTGGTGGAGATGAGTCAAATGAAAGCATTTCAACGTTGGTTAGTGATTCCAATGGCAGCCGCGATCGCGTGGAGCACCGCTTCAACTGTTCTCAGTCAAGCCGTTGCGATTACGCCCAATTCACAAACGATTCAGCTTAGCGGTACATCTGGTGGCAGCAAGCAAGATGCCAAAGGGTGCGCTGGTTCCATTGCAGCGGCTCCCAACCACGTCATTCAGCTTACAGACGATGCCAACTTGCAGTTTACGTTGCAGTCGTCTGGCGAACCAACCTTGCTTATTCGCAGTGGTGCTGGACAAGATTTCTGTGTGCCAGCGGATGAGTACTCCAAGGGCAAAATCACGATTCCCGGACGGTGGAGCAAAGGCACCTACTCAGTCTACGTGGGCGATCGGGCGAAAGGGCAGCACCCCTATACGCTATCCGTCTCCCGCAGTTAGAGTTAAGTTAGTAAGGGCATTGGGAAACGCTAACGGGCATAGCTAAGGCTCCAAGCAAGACTCCAGACGACGAGAGGGACGCTGCGTGCAGCGTCCCTCTCGTTATTTAAAGCTAACTAAAGACTGCTCCTGTATGAGCAGCACCAATAGACTAATCATCAAGAGTCTGGGCGGGTACCTCGACAGCGCTTACATCAATGGTTCCCGGTGGAGTGAGACGGTTAAACTGCCCATTCTCTACCCTTAAAGGTTCACTACAGCTAGGGCAGGCAAACTCTGTCTGGTTCAGGCTAATAAATTCGTGGTGACACACAGGGCAGTCTGACTGAATCAGATTACGCTTCAGCCACCATCGGAAGCCGAAGAAAGCAATCACAGGCGTAATGATAATCAAACCGACCAGAATCAAAAACGATTTGACCAGCCAACCAAGCCCGATCGCGCCTAGTAGCCAGATCACAGCGAAAGGCAATAGCCAGCGACTAACCTCAGCGAAGCCGCTCTGGAAATGCTTAAAATTGTCCTGATTCACGGCAGTCTCCTGCACAACGTCGTCTCGAATACTCTCATCCTACTGAGAAATCGCCTCACTGCCTAAGAGAAATTCCCTCCCTGTATGGGTAGAGATCCCTACTACCTGAAAATTTCTCATTGGGGTTGCTAAAACGGAGTAGGGGCGAACAGCCGTTCACTCCTACTGGACGTTGCCGCTGCATTTGCACTGAACGCCCTTGCACCAAAAAACAACACCCGCCAAATTCACTTGTAGCGCCATGCCACAGCGAGAATTTAACAGGTGTTGATGCAAGTCCAAAGCGGAGGGTTTAGAACAACCCAAGCGTCAGAGACTTATCGATCGGGAAGGCTGCGCCAATACCCAACCAGAGCGTCACCAGCGTCCCAACCAAAAACACCGTGGTTGCGACCGGACGACGGAATGGATTCTGAAACTTGTTCACGTTCTCGATGAAAGGAATGATAATCAAACCCAGGGGTACCGAAGCCATTGCCACTACACCCAACAGCTTGTTAGGCACAGTACGCAAAATTTGAAATACCGGGTAAAGATACCATTCCGGCAGAATTTCTAGCGGCGTTGCGAAGGGATCAGCCGGTTCGCCAATCGTTGCCGGATCAAGGACTGCCAAACCGACGTTAAGCGCGATCGTTCCCAGAATCACCACGGGAAAGATGTAAAGCAAATCATTCGGCCATGCAGGTTCACCGTAGTAATTGTGACCCATACCTTTGGCAAGCTTGGCACGCAACTGAGGATCGGATAGATCCGGCTTTTTAACCGTTGCCATATTAAAGTCGCTCTCCTTGTGTTCTGAAGTCGGCAGAGGGATGCAAGCAGTGAAGCATCATCAACGTAGCTTCCACTATAAAAGGTCTGATCCGAAATAAGAATGCTATTCCAAATCTGCGTCAGAAAACCTTTACAACGGACCAGAAATGCCTTGCTTGCGAATCATCAAAAAGTGCAGCAGCATGAAGACTGCAATCAACCAGGGCAAAACGAAGGTGTGGGCGCTGTAGTAGCGAGTCAGCGTTGCCTGACCCACGCTAGAGCCACCCCGTAATAGGTCAGAAATCAGTACGCCAACGACTGGGATGGCTTCGGGTACGCCAGAAACAATCTTGACCGCCCAATAACCAATTTGATCCCATGGAAGGGAGTAGCCCGTCACCCCAAAGGAGACAGTGATGACTGCGAGGATCACACCTGTCACCCAGGTCAACTCGCGGGGCTTTTTAAAGCCTCCGGTCAAGTAAACCCGAAACACATGAAGAATCATCATCAGCACCATCATGCTGGCAGACCAGCGGTGAATAGAGCGAATCAACCAGCCAAAGCTGACTTCGTTCATGATGTACTGAACGGATTCAAACGCTTCGGCAACAGTGGGTCTGTAGTAAAACGTCATCGCAAACCCAGTGGCAAACTGGATGAGGAAGCAAACTAATGTAATGCCACCCAGACAGTAAAAAATGTTTACGTGGGGAGGGACATACTTGCTAGAAATATCGTCGGCGAGTGCCTGAACCTCTAGCCGCTCCTCGAACCACTGGTATGCTTTCGAGTCGGTCACCTGCTTAGTGAACATGAAGCAAGAATTCCTAAAAGATGTATTGCTGTTCCTAAAGAATGTAACACAGACACAGGCTGCATTTCACGCGAAAACCGAATCCTTAGAATGGCGCGATCGTCTAGCTGCATTGGTGTCTTCTCGTGTTTATCGTCAAGTGCGATGGAGGGTGCCGATTCTTAAGCTCAGGTAAAGTTTTCTAAAGCGGGTGACGGAGATGATCGCCCGATCGCGCCATAGCAAGTAGCAGAGTTCCTGCTGCTGACGTTAAGATTAGTCACTATGAGCAAAAATCACTCCTGGGCTAGACGGCTTGCGGCGGTTCTGTTAGCAATTTTGCTGACGCTGGGTTGGGCAGTGCCACAGGCGCAGGCACTCACAGATGAGCAAAAACTGCTGGCAGAAGTCTGGCGTTTAGTCGATCGCGCCTATGTAGATGACACCTTTAATCACCAGAACTGGTGGCTGGTGCGTCAAAAAGCGTTTAAGCAATCGTTAGGCGATCGTGAGCAAACCTATGCCGCGATTCAACAAATGCTGGCAGGGTTAGATGACCCATTCACACGGTTACTTAAGCCTGAGCAATACCGGAGTTTGCAGACCAACACCTCTGGAGAACTGACTGGGGTTGGGTTGCAAATTGCATCTGATGCCAACACGGGAAAGCTGCGTGTGATTGCCCCTGTTGCAGGCTCACCCGCCGATCGCGCAGGGGTCAAGCCCGCCGACACCATTGTTAAAATAGACGGAGTGTCAACGGAAACCCTGACGCTGGATGAAGCGGCAGCGAGGATGCGAGGCACGATCGGAAGCCAGGTGACGCTAACGATTCAACGAGAAGGCGAGGACTTCATTGACCTGACCGTGGTGCGCGATCGGATTGAGTTAAATCCGGTGTATGCCGAATTGAGATCGCAACCCCCGTCTGCAAACAAGGATGGTCCTGCCAGGATTGGCTACATCCGGCTGAGTCAGTTTAATGCGAATGCGACGGTTGAGCTTGCCCATGCAATTGAACGCCTGGAAAAGCAAGGTGCAGATTCGTACATTCTCGACTTGCGGAATAATCCAGGTGGGTTGCTGCAAGCAGGCATTGAGATTGCGCGCCTCTGGCTGAATCAAGGCACGATCGTCTATACCGTCAATCGGCAAGGCATTCAGGGCAGCTTTGAAGCAACGGAGCAAGCTTTGACGGATGATCCGCTGGTAGTGTTGGTCAATCAGGGAACGGCTAGTGCCAGCGAAATTTTGGCAGGCGCTCTGAAAGATAATGGGCGAGCAACCATTCTGGGCGAAAAGACCTTTGGCAAAGGGTTGATTCAATCTCTCTTTGATTTATCCGACGGGTCAGGGCTGGCAGTAACGGTAGCAAAGTATGAAACGCCCGCGCACATTGACATTAACAAACTTGGGATTAAGCCCGATGTGACGGTACCGCTTGACCCGATTACAGGCGTTCAAGTAGCGACACCCGACGATCGACAGTATCAAGCCGCTGTAGAACTGTTGACGACCCATGCCATGATCGCTGGGGCGGACTGATGCCAGGGCTACTTCATGCCGAGCGCACCTATCACGATCCGCTGCATGGAGCGATCGCGCTGGATGGGAGCGATCCCACGGAAGCGTTGCTCATTCGGCTGATCGATACCCCTGCCTTTCAACGCTTGCGACGTGTGCGGCAATTGGGACCAGCGAGTCTCACCTTTCATGGTGCCGAGAGTTCACGCTTTACCCATTCGATTGGCGTGATGGCGATCGCGCGTCGAGCCTTCGATCGCTTAGCCAAACCCTATCCTCAACTCCAGCCTTACCGCGCAGTGGTGCTGTGTGCGGCTTTACTGCATGACATTGGGCATGGACCGTTTAGCCATACGGGAGAAGAGGTGTTTGGCAGTAACCACGAACACTGGACGGGTCGCATTTTGCAGGAGTCGCCGCCCATTCGAGAGGCGCTGGATGCCCTTGATCCCACCCTGCTAGAGCAAATGCTTCAGGTTTATGTGAAGAAGCATCCGATTCCATTGGTTTGGCAACTGGTCTCCAGTCAACTAGACTGCGATCGCCTCGATTATTTGATGCGCGATAGCTACTTCACCGGAGCCTCCTACGGCAGAATCGATCTCGATCGGATTCTCATGGCTATGCGCTACGATCCGGTGACACAGCAGCTTGTTGTAGCGCGGAAAGGCGTGACCGCTGTGGAGCATTACCTGATCGTGCGCTACTTTATGTACGCCCAGGTGTACAACCACCCCAAAAATATTGCTGCTTGCTGGGTGTTGCAACAAGCGTTTGTGCGCGCCCGTGAGCTACTACAGCAGGGCATGTTAGAAGTTGATGATACTGTCAAAGCATGGCTATCTGGCGATTGCGCCCAGTTGCCCTTGCAGCAGTATCTCGCGGCGGATGATGGGGTGTTTACCTATCACCTGCAACGATGGCAAACCAGTGATGATCCGCTTTTGGCTGATTTGTGCCGACGGTTTCTCGATCGCGATTTGCCCAAGGCTCTGGATATCACTCATCTGGCTCAGGAAGAGCGCCAAACCCTGTTACAGGCTGTCCAACAGCGGCTCACACCGACATATGCGACATACTATGCTGGGTTGCAAGTATCGCTGAGCCGGGGCTATACCCTTTACCAACGTGGGATCAAGTGCCAAACCAGCAGGGGCTTGCAGGAATTAAGTGCCCTGTCTCCCCTGGTGCAAACGTTGACCACTCCCTATGAACGAGCCTGGCTGATCTACCCTCGATCGATCGAGCCAACCTTGCTTACACTGTTAAAAACACCATGAAAAAACGAAAACGCCATGAAAAAACGACCGCGATCGCAGCCATTCTGACACAGTTCAGCTAGCGGTCGGATTACGTCTTGAGCGTGGCTCGATCTGCTCAAGCAAACAGGCATGATCTGTCATTCGTTTGAGTACGCAAAGGCTACGGTGTAGACGTTACGACTTTGCAACGGTCAGTGTGTTCTCCAGAGCGCGATCATGATGACCTTTACTTCAGCCTGGTTTAAAGGGAACGATCGAGAGTCGATTCAAGCCCTGCACCCTTTACGTTTAGAGTCCAGCCATCTATCGTAGTGTTTGCGTCATGAGTGTCACATCTGTAGCTGGAACCTATACCCCGAAGCGAGTGGTTCAGGATGTGGCTTGATGCCATTGCGACCGTTCCAGGTGATTGCTTTCTATTTCTGGTGATATGCAAGTTCCGCCAGCCTACTCGATGCAGCCTTTTACCTTAGCACCTGATGCAACTGCCCTGGAGGCGATTCAATGCATGAGCCAAGGGCAGGCTGACTATGTGCTGGTGTTGGAGCAGCAACAATTGGTTGGTCTGTGTACTGCACGCAACTGTCTGCAAGCGATCGCGGCAGGCGCAAACCCAGAATTAATCACCATTGCAGACTTGATGACGCGATCGCCGGTCACGCTCAACGCCGCAGAAGCACCAGACATGGCGTGGCAGCTAATGCAACGGCACAACATTCAGCATTTGCCCGTTATGCATCAGGAAGGATACGTTTTAGGCGTGGTGACAGAGCGTAGTTTGCTCCAGGCACTGAATCCATCCGTTTGGCTCAGACCGTCTAACGAACTGTCACAGGATGGACATTGGAGCAGCAATCAAAATGAGCTGGAGTCTTCCTACTTCTATCACCAGCTTCGAGTCCAGGCACAGCGGGAGCAAGCCCTGAATCGCGTGATTCAAGTCATTCGGAACTCATTGGACTTAACCACCATCTTTGCAACAGCAACAACCGAAATTGCCCAACTGCTTCAAGCCGATCGAGCCGACATCATTCAATATCTGGCAGCACGTCCCGTTTGGAAGGTTGTATCCGATAGCCATGACAACCAGCGGCTTAACACGATTGCTGGCATGGAGTTTGCGGATGAATCCAATGCACCGATCGCTCAACTAAAACGCCTGGAAGTGGTGCAGTTAAACGATGTTGCCCAACATCCTGACGCGACCGTCAGCCAATATGCCCAACTCTTACCAGGCACCTGGCTGCTGGTGCCGCTCCACTTTGATGCGCGGCTTTGGGGCTGTCTGGCACTCATTCGGGATCAGCGCCGACGCTGGCAAGACTCGGAAGTAGAGCTTGCCTGTGCGGTGGTCGATCAACTGGCGATCGCCATTCAGCAATCGCAGCTTTATCAACAAGTGCGCCAGCTAAATGAGACGTTGGAGAGTCAGGTACAGGAGCGCACGATCCAGCTTCGCAAAGCACTCGATTACGAAGCGCTGCTAAAACGGATTACCGATCGCATGCGCGACAGTCTAGATGAGCGCCATATTCTGCAAACAACGGTGCAAGAATTAGCTGCCGAATTAAATGTTTTGTGTTGCGATACAGGGCTTTACGATCCAGCGTACAACACCGTCACCATAGACTACGAAGCCATCCGATCGGATACCTTTCCAACAGCTAAGGGGGCTGTAATCCCGCTTGTAGACCTCGCAGACATTGGGCAAGAAACGCTAGCAGGACGGTGGGTGCAGTTTTGTGCGCTTCCCACCCCCCTGGATGCCTTCCGTAAAGTTAGCCAGCAGTATGCCATTTTGAGCTGCCCTCTCATTGACAGTCAGGGCATTCTGGGCGATATGTGGCTCTTCCGACCGCGTGATCAGCTTTTCAATGAGACCGAAATTCGTTTGGTGCAGCAGGTCGCCAATCAATGTGCGATCGCCCTCCGGCAGTCACGCCTGTACCAGGAAATTCAAACTCAGGTCGGCGATCTAGAGCAGTTGAACTATCTCAAAGATGATTTTCTCAGTTCCGTCTCTCATGAGCTGAGAACGCCGATGGCGAATATTAAAATGGCAACCCAGATGCTGGAGATTATCTTCAAGCAGACAGGGATTTTCAACCACGAGTCCAGCCGTATTTCCCAATACTTCAAGGTCTTGCAGGATGAGTGTCAGCGCGAAATAAATCTGATTAACGACTTGCTGGATCTCTCACGCGTCGAGTCTGGCACTGATAGCTTAACGCTAACGACGCAGGAGCTACAGCATTGGATTCCTGGCGTGGTGCAAGTCTTCGTCGATCGGGCAACCAGTCAACAGCTACACCTCCTGATCGATATCCCTGCGGCTTTGCCACCCTTAACCACTGATTTTGACTGCCTGAAGCGCATCGTCATAGAGCTTTTGCAAAACGCATTCAAATACACACCACCCGGTGAAACTATTCGTGTAGCAGCAGCGGCAACCTCAAAAACCATGCAGCTTTCCGTCAGCAACACGGGTACAGAGATTGCGGAGAGTGAACTCGATCGCATCTTCGACAAGTTTTACCGCATTCCCAACAGCGATCCCTGGAAGTATGGTGGTACAGGTTTAGGCTTAGCCCTGGTCAAACGGTTGACCGAGCATTTGGGAGCCAACATTCATACCGAGAGTGCTAACCATCACACAACGTTTATCATCACGTTTGCAACAGCACCAGAATCGGCTCTCTAATTAAGTTGTTGGTTTTTGGTTGTTAGTTGTTAGACAAGAGTAGCTTTAAAAGTTGTTAGTTGTTGGTTGTTAGCTGTTAGACAAGAGTAGGACAAAAGGCTGACTCCTGACTTCTGACTTCCCCCTTTGCCCTCTGCCCTCTGCCCTCTGCCTCCTTAACTCCTGACTCCTGACTCCTGATTTCTAAAAACCAAAAACCAACAACTAAAAACTAAAAACCGCCTCCACCACCTGCCGTGAAATAAAGGGAAGAATCGCCTCATTCTGACTGTGGGCAGTGCCTTCTGTAAAGACGACGAGCAGATAAGGAGGAGCATTGGGCACTTCAATATAAGCCGCATCATGGCGCACACGGCTCATCAATCCGGCTTTTGACCAAAGACGCGCCGCTAGCGGTAGCCCCGCACCCAAAAAGCCTGTCACCTGATTTTCGGGATCAGCCAGCAGATCATCTGGATGGAGCGATCGCCGTAAAAGCTGCATCATGGCTTGCGATCGGGACGCTGAGATCGCAACCCCGCCCACAATGCTGTGTAGCAAGCGCGCGGTCGCCGTTGTTGTCAGCATGTTGCGGTTCTCCATCAACTCACCCAGAAATACCCGTTCCCGTCCATAAGCACCGTCACACCAGGTTTTTTGGTTCACATTCATGGTTTCCAATTCTGTCCAGTTGAGAGATTGGTAGTAACGATTTACCAGGTTGCGCTGCTGTTTCCAGGTCTCAAAAGGAGCCAGAGGCAGTTCAGGACCGCTGGTAGTGCCCGTCAGCACGTCTACAACCAGACTTGTGGCATCGTTGCTGGAATCCACAATCATATCTTTGACGGCTCGCTCCAGTTCTGCAGATGGCTGTGTCATTCCTTGCTCTAGCCATTCGTGAATCGCCACCAGGTAAAACAATTTGACCACGCTGGCAGGATAGATCCGCTCAACACCGCGATAGCTAAAGCCACGGGGCGAATATTGCCAGAACGCCTCAGCGCTCAAAGCACCCCCTGTATTCATGGGCGAAGGCGGATCGTAGACCAGCCAAGTCATCGCTAACTGGTTGCGAGCTAACCCTGGAAACTCTGCCCACGTAGCTTCGAGGATGCGATCACCCAACACGTCCAACGACTCATCTTTATGAAAAAACAGACTCATCTCGCTTGCGCCCACAGACTACCGCTTGCTATGAGAATTGTTGGGAAATAAAACTAGCTCAGGGACAAGCTTTGCTCAACTCTCTTCGCATCCCCATTCTCCCTTAACAGGTTGCTTCCCGATAGAATCAGCGAACGATGATCAGTGAATTGGTTGGAACTTACGCAAACCTCGGCAGTTTTAGCTAAGCATCAATCTTCGCAATCACCGTTTTGGCTTGAACCTCGGCGGTTTCAATCAAAAGACGTAAACCTTAAATTATTTTGCGCACCCATGAATCTAATCGGACTGTTGGCGCGTATATACCTCAGTGCCATGTGTAAACAACGCACTAGACTAAGCCTCACCGGGCGGACTTAAGTTACTGGCTGATCCTTGAAAGCCTGTGTTTAAGCCGCCCGTCTTTCGTTTGCCAAGTGTAAGTCTCAAAATTTAAGGCTTAACGTCGGTCTTTGGAGGTAGCCGTGCAAAGATCCGCTTTTAGGAAGGTTTCGATGGCGTATTAAGAAGAATATACTCCCTAAAAATGTATTGAACGACGGGGCAGGGATTCTATGGATGTTGGGGCATTCTGGCTGGGTCACGATCGCTGCCGTTTTACCGTATGGGCACCGCTGCACAAGCAGGTGGGGGTGAATATCATTGCTCCCAAAGGGCGATCGCTCCCGATGGAGTCGATTGGTTCCGGTTACTGGCAGGTCACGGCTGAAGACGTTGTGCCTGGAACGCAATATTTTTACGAATTGGATGACGATCTTGAGCGACCCGATCCTGCTTCTCAGTTTCAGCCGGATGGTGTGCATGGACCGTCTCAAGTGGTCGATCACGCCGCCTTTCAGTGGACGGATGCGCAGTGGTCAAACATTCCTTTAGAAGATTTTATTATCTATGAATTGCACACAGGCACATTCACGCCAGAGGGCACGTTTGAAGCGATTATTCCCCGCTTACCAGAGCTAAAGGCGTTGGGTGTGAATGCGATCGAACTCATGCCGGTCGCCCAGTTTCCGGGCAATCGCAATTGGGGCTACGACGGCGTTTATCCATTTGCAGTGCAGCATTCCTATGGTGGTTCTGATGGCTTGAAGCGTCTGGTTGATGCGTGTCATCAGCAGGGAATGGCGATCGTTCTGGATGTGGTCTACAACCATTTCGGACCAGAAGGTAGCTATTTCAGCGATTACGGTCCGTATTTCACTGAAAAATATAATGGCATTTGGGGGAGTGCGCTTAACTTTGATGGGGCGCAAAGCTATCCTGTGCGTCAATACTTTCTGCAAAACGCGCTGTATTGGTTTGAGACCTATCACATTGATATGCTGCGGCTGGATGCAACAGACCACATCATCGACTTGAACGCCAAACACTTTCTACAAGAGCTAACGGAACACGTTGCCGAACTTTGTCAAAAACAACGACGCAAACATTATCTAGTCGCCGAAAATGACGTGAACGATGTGCGCCTGCTGCGTACCGTTGAAGACGGTGGCTACGGCTTAGATGCTCAGTGGAACGATGGCTTTCATCACTGTGCTCACACGTTGCTAACAGGCGAGCAGATCGGCTACTACCAGGATTACGGCTCCTGCGCCCAGTTGGCAAAAGCGATGAAGCAAGGGTTTGTGTTCTCCTGGGAATATTCGCCGTTCCGCGATCGCTGGCATGGCAGTGATTCCAGCGCCTTCCCCGGTCAGCAGTTTGTGGTGTGCATTCAAAACCACGACCAGGTTGGCAATCGTATGCTGGGCGATCGGCTCACGCATCTTGTGTCTTTCGATGCGCTCAAACTGGGAGCCGCGATCTTACTGCTATCTCCCAATGTGCCGCTGCTGTTTATGGGCGAAGAGTATGGTGAGGACGCGCCGTTTCTGTATTTCGTCAGCCACACCGACCCTAATCTAGTCGAAGCCGTGAGAGCAGGCAGAAAGCGTGAGTTTTCCCACTTTCACTTAGAAGGAGAATACATTGATCCGCAAAGCGAAGAAACGTTTCGGCGATCGCAGCTTCAATGGAATACTCGCAATGAAGGCAAGCACAAAGTGTTGCGAGATCTTTACCAGCATTTAATTCAGCTTCGCCGCACCATTCCTGCCCTTAAAGCATTGGATAAACAGCAGTTAGAAGCCACGGCTCTAGAAACTGAAAAGGTGCTGTTACTTCATCGCTGGTCAACCGAAAGTCAGATTCTTTGCTTGATGAACTTTAACCACGAAGCTGTAAATCTTACCCCCAATCTTCCGGATGCCAAATGGCAAAAGATACTGGACTCTGCGGATGAAAAATGGCTTGGATCGTCACCCACGTTGCCAAATGCAATAGTACCCAATCAGTCGCTGACTGTTCCACCCATTAGCTTTGCGCTCTATCAAGCCCTGGTTGACTGACAAATCTTTTTTGTAGGTTGGGTTGAACAACGTGAAACCCAACACCAGCGCGGTTGCGTTGGGTTACGCTGACGCTAACCCAACCTACGCAAGAATCAGGGTTTTAGGAGTTTTGTCAGTCAATCAGCTATCAAGCTTGACCTTGTTGTACTGACCTACCGAGTTTTAGAAGCACGATTTCCCGGCAATTAATCAGCCAATCGATGAGTAATGATGTATGAGAATCCCAGTTTCTACATATCGCCTTCAGTTTCGCCAGGAGTATGACTTTGCTGCTGCAACGGCGATCGTGCCTTACCTTGCAGCTTTAGGTATCTCCGATCTGTATGCTTCTCCGATTTTCAAAGCCAGGGCAGGCAGTAGTCATGGCTATGATGTGGTTGACCCAACACAGTTGAATCCGGAGTTGGGAACTCAAGCAGATTTTGATACGTTGGCAAATGCTATTCAGCAGCAAAAAATGGGTTGGTTGCAAGACATTGTGCCTAACCATATGGCTTATGACAGTCAAAACTTATGGCTGATGGATGTCTTAGAGAATGGGTCTGATTCCGATAGCTTTGACTATTTTGATATTGATTGGAATCACCTGTATGAAGATATTCGAGAGCGAGTTTTAGCGCCACTACTCGGTGATTTATACGGCAATTGTTTGGAGCGAGGTGAGATTCAGCTTGCTTACGATGAAGCTGGTTTAAGCGTCAACTATTTTGGTCTACGCTTGCCTGTTCGCATTGAATCCTATGCGCGTTTCATCACCCATAATTTAGGTCAGTTAACAAAATCACTGGGTAGACGACATCCGGATTTCGTCAAGCTGCTAGGTATTCTTTATTTGATTAAAAATATTCCTGCGGAAGCAAAGGGACGAGAGCGCTACGATCAGATTGCGTTTGTGAAGGGATTACTCTGGGAACTACATGAGCAAAACGATGCAGTCAAAGAATTTTTTGCAGCAAATGTTGAGTCCTTTAATGGAGAACCAGGCAAACCAGAAAGCTTTAACCTTTTAGATCATTTGCTTGGCGAACAGTTGTACCGTCTCTCATTTTGGAAGGTAGGAGCCGAAGAAATTAACTACCGCCGCTTTTTCACTGTCAACGAATTGATATCCGTCAAAGTTGAAGAGGTAAAGGTGTTTCACAAAACCCACTCTTTAATTGCTCAACTCGTTGAAAACGAGACGTTTACGGGACTACGCATCGATCATATTGACGGGCTGTATCACCCTGTCGAGTATTTAGAGCGGCTCCGTGAAAAAGTTGGCAATGTGTATATTACGGTCGAAAAAATTCTAGAGGCATCAGAAGCGTTACCTGACGATTGGCAGGTTGAAGGAACCAGTGGTTACGAGTTTCTAAACTATGTGAACGGCTTGTTTTGTGACATGACACATGAAGGTGCCTTCGATCAGTTCTATACGACCTTTACGGGTGTAACAGCAACCTACGATCGCTTAGCCGCTGAAAAAAAGGGACTCATTATTGAGAAAAATTTGGCGGGCGATGTCGAAAATCTTGCTCAACGTTTGAAGCGGATTGCAGGGCAAACACGTTATGGAGGAGACTTTACAGCTTACGGCTTAAAGCGGGCATTGAGTGAGATCTTAGCCCTCTTTCCAGTGTATCGCACCTACATCGCGTCAAATACAGTGAGCGAAACGGATCAGCATGTGATTCAAGAAACGATCGCGGCAGCAAAACCTCACCTCCCCCTACTGTCAAGAGAACTTGAATATATCGAATCGATTCTGTTGCGCAAGGATGAAGATTACTTAACGGAAGAGCAGAAAGCCGAACGCTTACACTTTGTCATGCGAATGCAACAGTTGACAGGACCACTGATGGCAAAGGGTATTGAAGATACGTTGCTCTATGTGTACAACCGTTTGCTGTCATTGAATGAAGTGGGCGGCAACCCCAGTCAATTTGGCGTTAGTTCAGCAGAATTTCACCAGTTCAATCAGCATAAAACGGCTCATTGGCTGCATTCAATGAACACAACGTCTACGCATGATACAAAGCGAGGGGAAGACGTAAGAGCACGCCTCAATGTGTTGTCTGAAATACCAGACGAATGGTCAAAGCAGGTAAAACAATGGGCAGAGTTAAACTTTAGCAAAAAAGTGCGTTCGGGTGGCAGAACGATTCCCGATCGCAACGATGAGTACTTTTTGTATCAAACCTTAGTGGGGTCATTTCCATTCGAGGAGGCAGAGTTTTCTGCTTTTGTCGATCGTCTCAAAGATTACGTGATTAAGGCAGTGCGAGAAGCAAAGGTACATACTGCCTGGTTGCGTCCCGATAGCGATTATGAAAAGGGCTTTAGTACGTTTGTGGAAACGCTGCTTAGTGCGACCGAAGACGATGAGTTTATCAGCCAATTCAAATCGTTTCAGCAGTCGATCGCAGAGTACGGCATACTCAACTCTTTGTCACAGGTTTTGATCAAAAACGCGGCTCCTGGAGTGCCTGATCTGTACCAAGGAGATGAGTTTTGGAACTTGAGCTTTGTCGATCCAGATAATCGTCGTCCTGTTGACTATGAGCAGCGGATAAACGCACTGGAGCAGATTAAGTCTCAGTTAACCAACGATCCCTTAGGTCTCATTGAAGATCTTTTTGCCGCAAGAACGAATGGCAAAATCAAACTCTTTTTGACCTATCAGTTGCTACAAGCTAGAAAAACGTTTGCCAACCTGTTTCAAAACGGAGGTTATCAACCGCTGGAGGTAAGGGGAGCCTTGCAAGATCATCTCATTGCGTTTGCCAGAGTTGCTGAAGGGCAGGTAGCGATCGCGATCGCGCCTCGCTTCTTTACTCGTCTGGTACAGCCCGGAGAGCGTCCACTTGGCAAGGCGTGGCAAGACACTCACATCGTTTTGCCTACCAAGTTTCCGTCTACCTGGACCAATGCGATTACGGCTCAGACGGTGCAAGGCGAGGGGGCGATCGCGGTCGGCGAAGCTTTACACCATTTTCCGGTTGCCCTTCTCGTTCACGATGAGTCAGCCCGTTGAAGGCATGATCATTTTAAGGAACGCCTTTTTGCGTGTACCCTTTTGAGATGCCCTTCCTACAAACCGAATCGGCGTATAAGATGGTTCAAATGTACTAAATTATCTGGTATATTGATGACTATTGATTGCGGTATGGGCAAACAACCCGTATGATTTGCCTACACTGCCTGCACGTCTAAGGGAGAACCCTATGAGCGTTGAGCAAACAACCCAGTTGATCCAGCTAGTTTTAAACTCGGTGTTAATGGCGTTCGCTTGCACGCTGCTGCTGAACCGCATCAGTTTGCGCCAAACGGCTCTTGAAGAACAGTTGCACACGGCTAATCGGCAGTGTGTTGATCTGCTGGGCATCAGCAATGAGGGGCGGAGCGATGTGTCGAGGGGCGATCGCGCAACAAGCCGGGTGCTGCAAGCGAAGAAGTACCTGCGTCAGCTTCAGCACCGCTACCAGGTCATCCGCTATGGTGTGCTGGCAAATGCCTACGCGCTACTGTGCGCGATCGCCAGCACCCTGGCTCTTGCGTTACGAGCGTTGGTCAATCTGGAATGGTTGGTGCCGCTTTCCTTAGGATTATTTGTGCTAGGGGTAACGCTACTCTTGCTAGGCGTGGGCTTAATGCTGCTTGACCTGCACACAGCCGATCGATCGCTTTGGGAAGAAATCACCAGTTTGCTTAGCCCAGGGAAGTTTGATAACCCACTCAAATCTGACTGGCAGCAGCGCTCTAAAATTGCTGATCACTTTCTGCGCGGACACGGTGTACGCGGGCAAGCGTCACGAATGAAACCGTCGTCACGGGCGAGAGTTTCGTAAGCTGTGGATGGCTCCGTTTGGGCAATGCTTGTGGCGCGTCATCAGTTCAGCTCCGAAACTTTGCGCTATCAGCACGATCGCGCCCGTCCTAACACACCAAGCTAGAGGCTGAAACCTTTGCTGCAAGTGATATGTAGTCGTCATTGATGACAGCCCCTAGCCAAGCCGGTGCGAAGCCGTTAAGTAGCCGTCGCTTTCTGCTGGCGCTTGCAGGTCTGCACTGTCTTGATGCTGTTGCAGAATGTTATGGATTCCCTGTTGAATTGTTAAAGCCAGTTTCTCAAGGCGAGTTCGCACGGGCTGCTAAAGTAAGGGCTAAAGGCTGAAATCGGCGATTCTACGTGTTCCTGTAAATCTTGAGTTTTTTGTAGTTTTTTCTGGACTCACTCTTATCTGCGTTACATATAGTGAACGTAAAGCAAGCCAGACCGTTTGCTAACGCCACCCACTTTGATGAGCTAATGTTTGATTTCAGCAATCTGCTTGAGTTTTCCCATCACCACTGTGTAGCCATCTGTGCTGCTTTAGTACCCGCTAACGTACTGACTACGCTGTGCGCGATCGTGCTGGTTGGGCTAAAGCGTCCTGCCCTTCAAGTTTGGCAGGTCTCAGGAGTAGGCAGTGTCTTTGCCCTTTCAATGATGCTCCATGTGTTGACCTGGTTCATCGTCGGCGTTGTGATGCTACCCACATTTGTCTTACTGCTGCTAGGAACCTCTTGCCTGAGCATCAACCTGTGGACCATTCTGCATCCCGGCAGTATGCAAAAGTTGCTGGTACATCTCAGTCGTCGTATGTACGTGCTGCGAGCCAGCACCGCCTCCCTTTTATAAGCTCAGGTTTATAAGCTCAGGCGCGATCGATCCCACACCGATCCGCTGCGCTCTAAACGCTCGTAAGATAGATCTATTGGGCGAATGGAGAAAGGCTCATGAGTTTTCATAAGATTGTGGTTGCCCTCGACGACTCCAACTTGAGCAACGCTGTTTTCGCGCAAGCCCTTGCCTTAGCCCAAGCGACTCCGGCAACTTTATTGTTGTTTAGCGGTGTGAGTGATACTTCGCTTGTACAGCCGCCCAGTCTGCCTGCTGAGGTGGGTTTGTTTGCACCAGACACGATGAGTAGCACCTATCTCGCACAGCAGCCAAACCTTGAATCCCGCAAAGAGGCTGTGCAGGCATTGCTTCAGCAATACAGCGAAGCGGCGCGTCAAGGCGGGGTACAAGCTGAGACAAGGCTAGAAGTCGGCGATATTGAACCGCTGCTGTGTGCAACTGCTCAAGCCTGGGGCGCAGACCTGATTGTGGTTGGACGACGAGGTCGCAAGGGGTTATCAGAGGTCTTGCTGGGGAGTGTGAGCAACTATGCAGTGCATCATGCCCACTGTTCGGTGTTAGTGGTTCAGGGTGAAACAACCCCTTGAAGTCAGGCATGGATTGCAAGACTGTGCGATCGACCTCAAGCCAGGGCTAATCAATCCAGGGATTGTCAATGACCTTGCCCTCAAACATCTACTTTCGTCAGATGTACCGATGGTTTAACGCGAGCATAAAGCTATCTATTCTTTTCTAGATTTTTCCGTTGCCCCTTTGCTTAAGACTGCATGACTGATTCTTCTGAAGCCAACCCCTCTGAAGCCAATCCAGCGAACCGGACTGATGATGCCTTTGATGCAGCTAGTCTTGGCAGGGACACCGCTTTCGATGAGGCTTCCTGGCGTGAAGTAGAGGCGGCGCTAGAGCGTCCCCAAACACCAGCGGACGATCGCAAACCAGGCGAGGATCGTCTTTTTGGTCAACCTCATGCTAGGGGATTACCGCGAACGATTGATCCGTCAGTGCCGCTGATTATGGTAGAAACTGCGTTTTTAGCCAGTGCTGCCAGTCTCGTCTTTTTAGTGAACTATTACTTTCCGATCGGACCTTTATTGCGGCTCTTTTTTTCCATTCCGATCGCGCTCACCTACCTGCGCTGGGGCAGTCGTGCGGCGTGGATGGGTGCATTGGTCTCTGGCTTGCTGCTGAGTGTGTTGATGGGACCAGCACGCAGTATTCTCTTTGTCATGCCCTATGGTCTGATGGGTGTACTGTTTGGTGTCCTTTGGCGACGCGGTGCGCAATGGAGTGTGTCGATTACCATTGGCAGCCTGTTGGGGTCGCTTGGATTCTTCTTTCGCGTCTGGCTCGTCTCCTTACTGTTGGGCGATGATCTCTGGCTGTATGCCACGACTCAAACCACAGATTTGCTGGAGTGGCTGTTCGTTAAGCTAGGGTTTCTGTTTCAACCTGGCTTAGAGCTGGTACAGGCTGCGATCGTCGGCATGATTGTGCTCAACAACGTTGTGTATGTGTTTGTTGTTCACCTGGTGGCGTGGCTACTGCTCGATCGCCTGGGTGATCCCATTCCGAGACCGCCGCGGTGGGTGCAGGTGCTGATGGATTATGAGTAGGGAGTGGGGAGTCGGGAGTGGAGAGTGGGGAGTGGGAGGGCAATCGGTAGAAGCCGTTCTAGCGTCCGCTCAGTTGCCGATGAACCGAGTTTATACTCAGTTGAAACAGGGGGAGCGCTGGTTGCAGCAGCATCGGGGTCAGCGACCACATTTTGCTTGCATCCTGGGCTTTACAGAGACAGGTCTGGTGCCAGGAATTTCGGCAGCGGGTGCAACGCCGACCGATCGCCAATACACCGCGATTGCGGATGCTGAGTTTTTGCATGATGGACCACAAGTTTCGCCAGCCTACCCACTGCCGCCACTCGATGTTGGCGCATCACCCGTCTTTCTTTCGCGGGCGATCGTTGCTGGGCAACAGATTCCACTCTCGCTGTTGAATGCGGGATTGCCAATGCCGCCAACAGTGCCAGCGATCAACCTGGGAGGAACTCCTGCCAGGTGCCTGAGTTCCGGTCACGCCATGCCGCTAGCGACCGTAGAACATTTGCTACACCAGGGTTTGCAATGGGGCGCAACACTCGGAGCAACAACGAATCTTCTGATTCTGGGCGAATGTGTGGTGGGTGGCACGACCACGGCTTTAGGTGTCTTGACAGGCTTGGGGGTGGCAGCGGCAGGCAAGGTCAACAGTAGCCACGCGACCTGCAACCATCATCAAAAATGGGAGCTTGTAGAAGAAGGCTTGCAGCGATCGGGCTTGCGAGAAGCGACATCATCTCTCGTACAAAACACGCTCCTTTGCCAACGTTCCCCCCTTGAAATTGTGGCGGCAGTCGGCGATCCAATGCAAATTGTGGTAGCAGGAATGGCGATCGCTGCTAGCCAAGCCAGTGGTGTTTTATTGGCTGGCGGCACTCAGATGCTGGCTGTCTACGCTCTGCTGAGGGCGATCGCCCAGTCGCATAAGCTTGCATGGCGACCCGAACAAATTGCTATTGGCACAACTCGCTGGGTAGCAGAGGATGAGACAGGCGACACAGTAGGACTGGCGAACCTGGTCGGTGATGTGCCGCTGATTGCCACTCAGCTTAGCTTGGCGAGATCACGCCACAAGCAGCTACAGGCATACGAGCAAGGCTTCGTTAAAGAAGGCGTTGGCGCGGGCGGTTGCGCGATCGCGGCTCACCTTTATCAAGGCTGGAGCCAACCGAAACTACTGGAGGCGATCGACACCCTAGCAGAGCGCCAGCAGCAAATCAACCGCCTATCTTTCTGACACCCACCTTCCCGATGCTATGCGTCCTGACACGATGACTAACTGTGAATCCGCCTCGAAAGCAGTTGTTCTTCCAGCGCCGCAATTCGATTGTAAGCAGCCGTTAGCTGTGCGGTTAAGCGCTGCACTTGCACCTCAGGCGCAAGTTGTTTTTCGCCACTATGAGCGGTTGCATCTACCCCGGTATGATCGACCAGGACATCCTTGTGTTCCATGCTGGCATCTAATCCGGCATAGACCTGGTAGGAGCGATAGCTACTGGTTGTTTCGCTGTCAGAGCGCTGCATTTGATCGACCCCGAATTTGCATTCAGTTGCTACGTCCGACAGTTGATTGCTGAGTTGCTCAATGAGTTGATACAACGCATCAACCTTCGTACTCATAATATTGATCTGCTTTTGCAGGGTATCCATTCAGTGCCCCAATTTGACCTAATCTTCTAGGAATCATTCTAAGTAGCTAATTGCTCATACCGAGGGTTACTCCTGAATCATTTAAGCTTTGGGCAGGATGATTAAATTGCAATCTATAATGCGATTGATCACGGTCAAACGCCCTAACAACCCTGTTTGCTCAAGCGCTAAATAGCTTAAACCCTGCTTGTTTCAACGCCTTTTGCAACGAGATGATCGATCGCTGCAAGTGGCATCGAAGCCATGCTGTATCGATGTTGACAGGCTTCCAGGTATTGCACGGAGCGATGGTGAATGAGACCTTGCTGAGAGCATTTCCACATGGCTACTCATTGGGGCTTGCTATAGTTGGTGTAAGGCGCTGATTGACCAACAATGCGGTCAAGAGAAATGCAGTCAAGAAATGAATTGCGATCCCCACAAAGTTCATCGCAAATTTTAGTTAAAAACTGCCTCAAGAAAGAGTCCATTCAGTTAGGTTTTTCTATTAGAAATGCTTACCATTCAAGATTTTTACGGTCTGTACAGGTTTATGGGCTACGGAAAGAACCTATCACTCTACTGTGCGGGGTGGGTGTATCCCAATTTTGTAAGGTCAAGTTTTTTTGGAGTGCGAGCGTCTCGCTCGCGAGCGAGACGCTCGCACTATGCAATACAAAGCTGAGATGCGCCCTGCGGAGTGACGTGGAACGACCCTACAAAAAGTTTGGTGTTGATTCACTGATTGCCACTGAAAACCAACGTATTCTTCGATCGCACCTTGCTGTCACTATTCAAGCGTTGTCGCTTAGAGGGTTTTAGCACAGTGAAGTACCGTCGCAAAACAGCAGAGGGCAGACGCAAAGAGAGTTTTGACCTGCCTTCTGGCTTGAATTTAAAGAGCTTGTACTGTGCTTGAATGAGAAACGCCAGGACATAACACGATGATTCGTCTCCTTTCCTCTACACCCGACACCCCACACTCCACACCTTATCTATATACGCGTCGTTCGTTTTTAACAGGCGCGATCGGCATCACACTCGGTCAGCTTCTCATGGGTTGCGCGGGTCAGAATGCTCAAACGCTGAGCTTGCAGGTGCTAAATGGCTCGATTCCACCACAAATTGTGGGAGCGTTCCGCAAGCACTTGAGGCAATCATCGTCATCTGGAAGGCTGAACCTTGCGATCGAGCCGCAGGTGCAACCCCTCTTTGAACGGCTGCAAGCGTGGAAGCATCAAGGACAAGCCGAGTCTACGTCTGGTGGCTTTGGCTGGGTGCCCTTCTTGGGCAAGCGTTCTCCTCTAGCAACAGCAGATTTGGTGACGCTCGGTGATTACTGGCTAGACAAAGCCATTCAGCAAGGTTTACTTCACCCGTTGGATCCCAGGCAACTGTCGGGCTGGGAGCAATTGCCGCAAGCCTGGAAAACGCTGGTGACGAGACGTGCCCCGACATCCTCTGCTGCTAAGGTTTGGGGAGCGCCCTATCGGTGGGGCAGCACCGTGATTGCCTATCGCCAGGACATCTTCAAAGAGAAAGGGTTGCAACCGCCAACCGACTGGGCAGATTTGTGGCGATCGGATTTAAAAGGACGCATCTCCTTGCTGGATCAGCCTCGTGAAGTGATTGGGCTGACCCTCAAGCAGCTAGGGCAATCTTATAACACCCTCAATCCAAACACGGTGCCTCAGCTCAAAGCGACACTGACGGCACTGAATCAGCAGACCAAGCTATATAGCTCCAATGCTTATCTGCAACCCCTGCTGCTCGGCGAGACGTGGGTAGCCGTTGGGTGGTCAACCGATGTGCTGCCTCTAGTGCAGCGTAGCCCAACGATTGCGGCTGTTGTGCCCAAAGCTGGTACCACACTGTGGGCTGATCTCTGGGTGCGTCCAGCCGTCGCTGCTCCTGACTTATCCTCCCTTGCAGCGGATTGGATTAGTTTTTGTTGGCGACCTGAAATTGCCAGCCAGCTCTCTCTACTCAGCCGCGCAGCCTCTCCAGCGGTGCTGGAAACCCCGATCGCCAACTTGCCTCCTGCGCTGAGTCAGAATACAGTCCTGCTACCAGACGCGGCGATTCGAGACAAGAGCGAATTTCTGCAACCGCTCGATCGCGCTACGGCTGACCAATACCAAGCGCTTTGGCTCCATTTGCGCCAGGGAGCAACTGGTTAGAGCCACCTCTTAACCCTGCCTTGCCTGAAGAGTCGAGCAAAATTTGACAGGCGATCGAGTCTTCGGGCTGAGCCGATGAAGGCTCTGAGGGGCTTGTATTCAGGGGATCGGTCTCACGGATGCGTGCGGCAAATTGACGACGCTGCAACCCATCAATGCTGACCGTACTAAAGTCACAGGTGGAGGCACCCAACAATGCGGCTTGCCCATCAAACACCCTGACGTTGTAACCATAATCGCGACCGGCTTCCCCAAAGGCATGGATGAACGCATAGCGATCGAGATAGTCCAGCAAGCTCCAGGACTGGCGATTGACAACGAGATCAACGCGACCGGGTTGACTGCCACTGTTTGGATACGCCAACCAATTCTCTAGCAGATTGCCACCATAGGTCTCTTCATTGGCAAGCTGTTCCTGAAGCCACCAGAGGCTAGGAATACTCAGTTGCGTCAGAGAGATGCGGGTTGCCGTCACCACATAAGCAGGGGCACGATCGGGCTGAAGTGCTTTGACATCTAAGGGGGTTAAATCAGGCTGAAGGCTTGTCTTAGAAGCTGTCGAAACTGGGTCTGCCGCGATCGCAGGGTAACACAGAACCACACCCAGGCTGAGTACCCAAGCCAGAGTTGCTTTTGAGATAGACGACACCCACTGACCATGCCGCTTGCCAGACGCGATCGACCACGCTTTGCCGATCATCGGTCTACCAATCATCAGCCTACAGGTAGTAACGGCTGTCTTGCCACTCATTGCGTTGTGCTGCTGCATTGCCTCGTTTACGCCAGGTAACTTCTCCACGAGCGGTACGAATGAGGGCATTTTCTACCGCGTCTACCAGAGTACGCCAGGAAAGCTCCTCTCGCCCCAACAACTCCTTTAGTTCTTCGAGCACAAGCTGCGACTCTTGCTCAGCACCAATTTTCAGCGGCACCACGGCTCGAAGCGGATCGCGCTGTACAGCGGCGATCGCCTGACGCACGGCAGCTACAATCTGGCTGTCTAGCTCTCTGCGGGCGCGTGCCCCTTGCTGCGCCCATCCTTTTTCGCTCGTTGCATAAAGGGCAGGTAAGCGATTCAACGCATAAGCCATGACTTCTGGCTTATTCACGTAGCGACTCACCTTTGCAGGCAGCTTTTGAAACTGCCTTTCTACCTCTTCAACTACCAGCGACTCCATGACATTACGGTAAGTCTGAGCCAGATTGTGTTGCGTAGTACTCATGACGATTTTCAGGAATGAAAGGGCTGAACATAATTTAGAAATTATCTGAGATGCTTTCAGTGGTTTGTTTTCAGCGCTGTGAAACGGAGTGACGATCGATCAATTCAATATAACCGCTTAGTATACCGCAATTTCTACAGAGGCAAAGGCGTAGACGGTATCTTTGCTCGCATTCCAGGCATTGCCCAAAGTAGACTAATTCTTTTTTTCTAAAGAATAGCATCTTTCAGTGTTTATGCTTAAGTTCTGCCGTAGAAACACGCTTGCAAAAGGCTGCATGGTTCTCTCTAAAACAATGAACCTTAGGGCGCGTCATCAATTCAGCTCCGAAACCCTGCGCTATCAGCATGATCGCGCCCGTCCTAACACACCAAGCTAGGGGCTGAAACCCTTGCTGCAAGTGATGTGTAGTCGTAATCGATGACAGTTCCTAGCGCACTGTTTTTGCGATCGTCTTGTAAGAGCGACGCAGGAACGCTCGTAAGTATTTTCGCTGATCCAGGCTGTGCAGGAGAATGAATGCCAGGAAGGTATAGCTCAACCAAAAATGGGCATTACGACCCAGTTCTGCCAATGCTTTGTCGGCACCAATTAACGGCGGCATGACAATGTTGGTGCCAAAAATGACGATATCTTTCGCATTGGCGTTGGAAAACAGATAGCCACTGAGTGGCACCAGCAGCATAAATGTGTAGAGACCTATGTGTAGAGCCGTCATGCGCCACCAGTGTGGGGTTGTTTTGGGTAAACGGCGACGATACTTATGCAACACAACGGCTAGCAGCACGCCAATTCTGGCTAAAAGCAAGCTCATCACGAAAACGCCTAGCGTCTTGTGAATAGTATAGAGAGAGCCGCGATAGGCAACATCTCTAGGCAGATCAGCCATGTAAATGCCGCCTGTAAACAGCAGGAGATAGAATGCTGCCATCAACCAGTGCAAAAACCACAGACGTTGAGCCATTGTCTTTTTGCCTTTGGGAGCCTTCACCCGATGCGGCTGAGCCACTGCCATGCCGGAACCCTCCTATGTGCTAAGTTCTCCATTCACCTTTTGGACGTAGCGAGGCACCTTCTGGTTCACTCAAATAGAGCAGTCAGCGGTCAGCTATAAGAACAAGCTGACCGCTGATCGCTGTCTTCACCCAGTATCCTTGTTCTCTTCTAAGTGCTTAAGAGGGAAAAGCGCCGGGGCTGACCGTTACGGTAAGGGATTGCCCACTGCGATCGATCTGAATCGGCAAACTGGCACCAATCTTGCTGGCTTCAATCACCTGCTGCACGTCGTCTGCGGTTTTGACCGATCGTCCATTCACCGCTTGAATTACGTCTCCAGCCTTGAGTCCAGCGCTGGCAGCAGGCGATCGACGGGCGATGCCGACCACCACCACTCCCTGATTGGCTTTCACGTTCACCCCTAAATCGGTATCCTGATTCAGGGCATCTTTGGTGGCTGTTGTCAGGTTGGTCATTTGCACCCCAATGTAGGGATGATCGACTTTGCCTGTCGCAATCAACTGATTTGCCACTCGCTGCGCCTGGTTGATGGGGATCGCAAAACCAAGCCCCTGTGCGCCGCCGATAATCGCCGTATTCATGCCAATCACCTGTCCCTGACGGTTCAGCAAGGGTCCACCAGAGTTACCAGGATTAATGGCTGCATCCGTTTGAATGAAACTGACACGTTTGTCTGGCGCACCAACCACACCGCTCGATCGTCCAGTCCCGCTAATGATGCCAGCCGTCACCGTGTTATCCAGCCCCAACGGGTTGCCGATCGCGATCGCCCATTCTCCCGGTTTAATTTGATCTGAATTGCCGATCGGGGCGGTTGGCAAATTAGTTGCCTGAATTTTCACCACCGCAACATCGGTCAGTTCATCTTTGCCCAACACCTTGCCTGTAAATTCACGTCCGTCTTTAAGCGTCACGGTCACGCTGCTGGCACCATCGACTACGTGGGCATTGGTCAGCACCAAACCATCAGTTTTGACGATGAAACCAGAGCCAGTGCCTCGTACCATGCGCCCGTTGGACTGGGGCGACCGCCGCACCGTCCGAGAGGAATCAATCCGCACAACAGCCGCACCTGTTTTGTCTGCTACGGCTGAAATAAAGTTTTCATCGGTATCACTCACCGGAGCAGCGGGTGCCTGGGCGATCGCTCCGGATGCAGGTGCCTGGGCGATCGTTGACTGAGTGGGTACAGCATTAGTCGGTACAAACTGCGTGCCCACCAACAAGCCGCCAAGAGCACCCATAGACAACAGCGACACAGATTTAAGCGATAGGCGCGAAAGAGGTTGAGACATTGTGAGTTCCCTTAGAGAGTATAAATTTGTTTGAAGGCTACCCAGAGATAACACCAGCCCTGCTCCGCCAGTCTTACGGGTCTAAGTGGGCTGTAACCTCACGAGAAATGACATCGAAACACCGTCAAGCGATCGCTAAACATAAGCAATCAAACGGCCGCAGATGACGACGGCAACCCAGAGCAACAGTGATATAACTGCGATCGCTCGTACACCCAACGGAGCCGTCACACCACGATTCCACAGCCGGACTGATCGACACTTGATATAAAACAGTGCTGCATTCACGCCCGCCACAACGATTAGCAGTAACTTCAAACGAAAGGCAGGGTTCGCTGCAAGCTGGGTTGCATCAACCGCAAACAGACAACCGCCAGTGACGGCAGCGATCGCAAAGCCTACATATGTCCAGGGCAGCAAATGCTGAGCCAGATCTGTAATCCAGAGTTGACGCGAGAACCCCAACAGACGCAGATCAAACAGCGCGATCGACCCAACCAGCAGCGCCAACCCCAGCAGATGCAAGCTTTCGATCGCCGGATAAAACCAAACCCACTGGCGGATCGCGTGAGACAAAGCACTTTGTTCTAGCCACAGCGCGTCAAGCATCACCAGCAGGAGCATCAGCGCAACTCAACGGTGCGATCGCCCAGAGTAATCCGCTCTGCACGCATTTCGTTCGCCGCACTGCGATGGGGATAGCCAACTAACCTCACCGTCTGTCCTGCCTTAAGTGCCCCTTGCGGCAACCCACGTCGTTCCATCCGCGATGGTGGTGCCAAAATCGCTGTCCAGACTTTATTTCCAGACTTCAACCGAATCGTCGTGTGAGGATTGCCACTGCTAACCTGTTGAATTTCGCCTGTTACGGTCAGTGATTGCTGATTGTTGTATTCACTCCAACCATGATGGGCACTGGCTTCGCTGGCATCAACGGTCAAAACGGTAGCCATTGCTGCTGCCACCATTGCTGCGTGCATCAGTCCCTGTTTGGACATAGATCAATCGCTCCTGCTGGTGATTGTCCGATCGCTGTACTCGCTCAAGCACTGAGAGAAAGCGTTAGCTGCCAGCAATGGGCTACCAGCTAACGACTGATCGCTTCAGTTGTGTAACCGTCTCGCAAATCTGAGTTTGGGTTCTAAAGTTGCTGTGTATCAACTCTCCAAACTCATACTCTGAGTGTGACGGGCGAATATGACAGAAACATGTCAGCAATCACCCTACTCAAAAAAACGAAGCCAGAAACCAGTCGTCACAGGGTTAAACACCGTCTGACTTCTGACTCCTGACTTTCTCTAGCATCATTGACTCCTGCTTCGCCTATGGAGCCAATCACCTTAAACTTCTGACTTCTGACTCCTGCCTTCTGCCTTCTGCCCCCTGCCCGCTAAAAAGCTTACGCAGAGCTAAACCTGAGTATCCTGATGTGCAGGCTGACGATTGCTGTAGCCAGAGATGAAAAACTCCATGCGGGTGTGACTCAACTCGACCAAATCGCCATCATTCAGAAAGCGTTGCTCTAAGGCAGCTAGGCGACGACAGTTGACGAACGTGCCATTGCTGCTGCCCACATCCATAATGTAAAAGCCTCGATCGGGGCAATGCCCAATGACTGCATGGCAGCGAGAAATCGATGCATTGTTGATCGAAATCGCGCAGTTGGTGCTACGACCAACAAGCCAGCTTGTGCCCACAGAGGTTACATGGGTCGCACGATTGTCCGGTAAATTGGTCGTTAAAAAGGCTGTGCGTCCCGTCGTCACTGCTTGAATATAAAAAGAGCTAACTTCACAGCGACTAGAAGCACTTAAAACAGGTTCAATAATAGTTGAAACTTGGCTCAGGTTAGGACCGCAATCTTCAAGTAGGCACTGAGAAAGCGAAGGATTTTTCTCTAAAAAATTAAGTGTACGTCGATCAGTGTCGCTAGAGGGCTTCAAATTCAACATGATTCCTATTCTGGAAAGACAACTTCTTTGCGTTACGGCTAAATTTGGGTATAAACCCTAGGACCCTGATCGGTTTTGTACAAGCCGCGAAGGCTGCTGATGGTAGGTAAGTAATCCCCCTTAAGGGTGACGCATGTGGTTATGTAGACTAAACAACATTGCTAAAGGGGATGACAACCGTGAAGGAAAGCAACTTGTTAGAGCCTTCACACTGCTCTCGAAGATGCGTGGTTTTGTTAAGTACCTGTTAATTTTTCTTTCGATAACCTTAAAATCTGCGTTTTTTGTAAAGGTTTAGTGAATAACGATAGCTCCGAGCTTTCAGCTCTAGTCGCAGCCGTCGCACGTCAAGTGAACGGGAGCGATCGCGATCACTTCAGAGCAGAAAAAATCTATGATTTTCTACGAAGGTCGGCTCTTGTGCGTTTTTATACTGGCAGCGTCAGCTCTCGCCGACCGCTGTTGCCAAAGTCGGGCGCAACTTACTGCCTCAAGGCGCAACCGTGAAACAATGCTGGATACACGTTTCTTTTAAGCAAGTTGACTTAAGCAAGATGATATTTCAGCCAGAAAGCCAGCAAGGGCATGGTAATGCGATAGCCATAATCTGGACCATACACCAAACCTTTTTGCTCCAAACTTGCTAAAGCACCTTGCAACCCTCCCCCTCTAGAAAGCTGATGCTTCTGAATGTAATCCCGCGAATGAGGGCTATCGGTTGGGTCAAGCGCGAGGCTTTCAAGCACCCGTACCTGGCTGGGCGGCAGCAGCAAAATAAGTGACTCGAAGGTCAGCGACAAGTCTTCCACCAGTGCCAGCGTGCTGCGATAAACATGGTGCGGATAGATCATGTGAGCCTTAAGCGGTGGTTCTTGAGCTTCTAGAGCAGGAGTAAAATCTTTGCGTTTGGGTAAGGATGGCTCAAACCCTAGATCATTAACCGTTGGTCGAGACTCCTCAAAGGCGCGGTGGTCTAGCCAAAGTCGGCGGGCAAGCGCGATCGCATCCCCAACGTGCCCCTGTACATACGTTAAAAACAACTCCAATGCCTGACCGTCTGGCTCAAACTGAAGTCCCTCAGCGGCTAAAGCTGAAACAAGCCACGATCGCAGTTCTGCATCTTCAAGCGGTCCCAGTAAAATAACTTTGACATCGCTAGCTTGCACCCAACTTTCCGCCACCGTTGCGATGAGCGCATAGCTAACCTGGGTTTGCTGCTGAATTTCTTGCCGTAAGTAGCTCTGCCACTTCTCTGAACGATCCCAGGAGCGAATGTGGGAGAAGTTTAGAAAAACCATGACCACGCGACAATTCAGCCACTCTGCCATGACCTGCGGCAGTGCCAGCAAACTCTGGAACAATACCCACTCATTTTTTGGCGTAGGATGCCAGATCAAGCGTGCCTGTCCGTTGGGTGTCATGTCCAGGATGATGGGCTGTTCTTGACTCCACTGCTGAATGAGTGCTAACTCAGCGGGTGGCTGAAAGGCAGTCACAATGCCCTCAGTAAGTAGCTGAAGAAAGCGATTGCTATCCGTTGCACGCAAACAGTCAATTTCAACGACCCTGGCACCAACGGTACGGGATGCATGACGTAATAGGGTTCGACGACCACTACCAGGAACGCCAGCCAATAGCAAATCGCCATCGTCAGCGAGGATTTGGCTGACCTGCTGTAGCGCGGACTGTCTACCGAGAAGCTGCTGTGGTCTAAATGGATTCACAACCATTGTGAACAAAAAACTAGCGTGCAAGCTAGCCAGGACTGAACGCAGACATTTGGGTTTACACTATTTAATAGTGCCAAATATGTGCTTTAGACACTATGATCAGGTGCTATAGGTGTTATAACACTCCTTACCCCTCTTCCCACTAAGATTCACCATGGTTGTAAACTCGTCTGCACCCGACACCGCGTCGATCTGGCACACACTTGATGCGCATCAAACGTTAGAGCAGTTTCAGACCGATCGCCAGACAGGCTTAACGACTCAACAAGTCACTGATCATTTAGAGCGCTATGGCTCCAACGAATTAGTGGAAACAGGAGGGCGCAACGCCTGGGAGATCCTGCTAGACCAGTTCACCAACATCATGCTGCTCTTGCTGATTGCAGTCGCGTTGATTTCTGGTGGGTTAGATTTCTTTGATTGGCGCGCTGGAAAACTTAGTCCAGGTGAGATTCCCTTTAAAGACACGATCGCCATTTTTGCGATCGTCATCTTGAACGGATTGTTGGGCTACTTTCAAGAAAGCAAAGCCGAAAAAGATCTGGCGGCTCTGAAGAAGCTGGCAACATCCAGAGTCCGTGTCATTCGCGATGGCAAAACGATCGAAGTAGACTCGAAAGACCTGGTTCCAGGCGATGTCATGCTGCTGGAAGCTGGGGTGCAGGTGGCGGCTGATGGTCGCCTGCTGGATGCCGCAAATCTCCAAATTCGGGAGTCTGCACTGACGGGTGAAGCACAAGCTGTGAACAAGCGCGTGGATGCAGCGTTGCCGCCAGATACGCCTCTGGGCGATCGCGTAAACCTGGTCTATCAGGGCACAGAAGTGCTTCAGGGTCGCGCAACGGTGGTGGTTACGGGGACCGGGATGCAGACTGAGCTAGGGCGGATTGCCACGCTGCTGCAATCCGTTGAGGCAGACGCAACACCCCTACAAAAGCGGATGTCGCTCTTGAGCAAAGTGTTAGTCTCAGGTGCCTTAGCTCTAGTGGCGCTGGTGGTCATCGGCGGCATCATTCACCTGGGGGTAGAGAGTTGGAAGGAACTGCTGGAAGTGTCGCTCAGTATGGCAGTGGCGATCGTCCCCGAAGGTCTCCCTGCTGTCATCACTGTCACGCTGGCACTGGGGACTCAACGCATGGTGAAACGAAATGCGCTCATCCGTAAACTGCCTGCTGTTGAAACGCTTGGGTCTGTCACCACAATCTGCTCGGACAAAACGGGCACGCTTACACAAAACAAAATGGTTGTGCAGTTACTCCACACCAGCAGCACATCTTTACGTGTGATGGGCGAAGGTTATAGCCCGATCGGTGAGTTTGTCCCGGTGGATGCCCAAACCAACGATGCCTCCATTAATCCGCAAGAGCAGCCAGAACTGCTAAACCTTTTGACTGCCTGCACCATTTGTAACGATGCCGTTTTGCAGCAGGATAAAGGTGAATGGATCATTCTAGGCGATCCAACGGAAGGCGCGTTGCTCACCCTCTCCGCAAAAGCTGGCTTTGAGAAAGACCAGTGGTTGAGCAAGTTGCCTCGTATCGCTGAGTTCCCTTTTTCCTCAGAGCGCAAACGCATGAGCGTGATTGCAGAAGTGATGGATACAGACCCCGCGTTAATGGGGAGCACTTCACACTACATGATGTTTACCAAAGGGTCGCCGGAACTGATTCTAGAGCGCTGCACGCAAATTCAGGTGGGGGATGCAGGACAACCCATTACCGAAGAGCAACGCCGTCAAGTGCTCGATCAAAATAACCAGATGGCAGGGCGCGGCTTGCGTGTGTTGGGCTTTGCCTGTAAACCATTGACTGAGGTTCCCGCTGAAGGCTCTGACGAAACCACAGAACAAGAGCTTGTTTGGCTTGGGTTAGTGGCAATGCTGGATGCACCCCGACCTGAAGTCCGCGATGCTGTAGCGCGCTGTCGATCGGCGGGTATTCGTCCCATCATGATTACGGGCGACCACCAGTTAACAGCCCAAGCCGTTGCCGAAGATTTGGGGATTGCGAAACCGGGCGATCGTGCCCTCAGCGGACGTGAACTCGAACGACTCAGTTTAGAAGAACTCGCCAACCAGGTAGAAGATGTCAGCGTCTATGCCCGTGTGGCTCCCGAACACAAGCTGCGTATCGTACAGGTGCTACAGCAGAAAAAGCACATTGTCGCCATGACGGGTGATGGTGTGAACGATGCGCCTGCCCTTAAGCAAGCCGATATTGGGATTGCGATGGGGATTACGGGTACAGACGTGAGTAAAGATGCGAGCGACATGGTGCTGCTTGACGACAACTTTGCCACGATCGTCGCTGCGACTGAAGAAGGTCGCGTCGTCTATACCAACATCCGCCGTTTTATCAAATATATTCTGGGCAGCAACATTGGCGAACTGTTAACCATTGGGGCGGCACCGCTGCTGGGCTTGGGTGGTGTACCATTATCGCCGCTTCAAATTTTGTGGATGAACCTGGTGACAGATGGGTTGCCTGCATTGGCGCTCGCTGTAGAACCCGCAGAACCTGATGTGATGAAGCGTCCGCCGCACGATCCGGGTGAAAGTATCTTTGCGCGTGGCTTGGGTGCCTACATGATTCGGATTGGGATTGTGCTGGCGATTTTGGCGATCGCTTTGATGTCCTGGTCTTACGGCTATACCCATGCGAACCCCACGGCTGAAGATCCAAACGGCGATCGCTGGAAAACAATGGTGTTCACAACACTCTGTATTGCTCAAATGGGTCATGCGCTGGCTATTCGCTCTAACTCTCGCCTGACGATCGAGCTGAATCCCTTTCAGAACCCCTTTCTTTTAGGAGCAGTGTTTCTAACGTCACTGTTACAGCTAGCATTGGTCTATGTGCCGTTCATGCGGAGCTTTTTCAACACTCATTACCTGAGCGCCTCTGAGTTGGGGATCTGTTTAGGTGTCAGCGTGCTGATGTTTGTCTGGGTTGAGTTAGAAAAGCTAGCGTATCGGTGGTATGCAAAGACCAAGAAATAAGCGATTAGCTGTCAGCTATTAGCGTTGATGCTTTTCTGCGACCATTGATGTTCTAGCCCTGATTGACTGACAAAACTCCTAAAACCCTGATTCTTGCGTAGGTTGGGTTAGCGTCAGCGTAACCCAACGCAACCGCGCTGGTGTTGGGTTTCACGTTGTTCAACCCAACCTACAAAAAAGATTTGTCAGTCAACCAGGTTCTAGCCTTCTGGCGGCTGATGGCTAGTAGCTGACAGCTTATGTATCTTAAAACGCTCCACCTCCGACAATTTCGTAACTATCTCGATCAGGCGGTGGAGTTTAATGCCCCTAAAACCATTTTGTTGGGCAACAATGCTCAGGGGAAGTCTAATCTTCTAGAAGCTGTTGAATTGCTGTCAACGCTACGATCGCACCGTACCACCCGCGATCGCGACTTAATTTACACGGGTAAGACCAGCGCTCAAGTGGCGGCACAGATCGATCGTGAGATCGGCTCGGTTGATCTTTCGTTTACCCTGCGGCTCAACAGCCGTCGCACTGTTGCAATTAACAGCGAAACGGTGCGACGGCAACTTGATTTCCTCGGTATTCTGAACATGGTGCAGTTCTCTAGCCTGGATCTCGACCTGGTACGCGGTGGTCCAGATCAGCGGCGCAATTGGGTTGATTCCTTGCTGATCCAACTAGAACCTGTCTATGCTCACATTTTGCAGCAGTACAACCAGGTGCTGCGGCAGCGGAATGCGTTGTTGAAAAGGAAACAGGAGTCAGAAGTCAGAAGTCAGGAGTCAGAAGTCAAGAGTCAGAAGCCAGCACAGCAAGAAACAGGCTTTGATCAAACCTCAGAACTCGAATCTGTGCCCTCTCCCCTATACCCCACATCCCGTTCCCCATCTCCTCACGACGAACTTGCGCTGTGGGATGCTCAACTTGCCGCAACCGGTACGAGAGTGATTCGGCGACGGGCAAGAGTTTTGCAGCGGTTGGCTCCCCTGGCGCAGCGCTGGCATCATGCGATTAGCGGCAGTACGGAAGAGTTAGCCGTCCATTATGCGCCTAATGTAGCGTTAGCACAGGATGAGCCTGAGTGGGTGAAGCAGGCATTTTTGGCAAAAATTCAGGAACGGGCGATCGCCGAGCAGTACCAGCACACAACGCTCGTAGGACCTCATCGCGATGATGTGGATTTTACAATCAATCAAACATCTGCACGTCAGTATGGGTCTCAAGGGCAGCAGCGGACTCTGGTGCTGGCGCTTAAATTAGCCGAACTTAAACTGATTGAAGAGGTGATTGGTGAACCACCCCTTCTGCTGCTGGATGATGTGCTGGCAGAACTTGATCTCAACCGTCAAAATCAGTTACTTGAAACCATACAAGACCGCTATCAGACACTCATTACCACTACACATCTGGGGTCTTTTGATGCGCAATGGCTCTATTCATCGCAGATTTTTTCCGTTAAACAGGGGCAACTAACGCCAGGAGCGTAGTCTTGTAGTATGATGTAGTACGGACAAACCTTTTGTCGGTCTTAGTGCATGTTGTGCTCTACGGGGTGGTGTTCTAGAAATGTTGTTCATGATTTCTGTAGGGACGTTATACCAATTCTCTAAATTCCATTTACAAATCCTCGTAGGGGCATACGACCGTATGCCCCTACAGACGGTCATCTGTAGTGCAGTCTTTTGGAACTGGTATTACATGTAACGTTCCTACCGATCGCCGACTGCCCACGTAGGGTGCCAACATATGGGTTGAAGCGTTGTTCAACAGCAGCAGAGACAAAATACATACACCACAATGAAACTGTTTTACGCCGTTTTAGCTAACTCACTGGTGGCTGCTCTAACCAACACCTTTGTCTGGTTTGCAGTGACCTTTTGGGTTTATCTACAAACCCAGTCTGTGCTTGCAACGTCAGTGATGGCAGGTATCTATCTCGTCACCGTTGCCATTTCTGGCTTTTTCCTCGGCTCGTTGGTCGATCGATACCATAAGAAAACAGCCATGATGCTTTCAAGCATTGGCTCGCTCGTTTTATACATCATTGCTTACGCTGTTTTTAGTTCCACTCCAACGACTGTTTTCACTGATCCTGCCAGCCCTATACTCTGGATCTTTATCATCCTGACATTGGTAGGAGCGATCGCGGGCAACATTCGTACCATAGCCCTGCCAACTCTCGTCACCCTCTTGATTCCTGAAGCTAAACACGCTCAAGCAAACGGGTTGGTGGGGACGGCGAATGGGGTTTCCTTTCTGCTCGCTTCCATCTTTAGCGGTCTGGCAATTGGGTTTCTCGGTGTTTATTGGATGTTGGTGTTTGCGATCGCATTAACGCTTGCAGTCATCATGCATCTCGCCACAGTCGCTATTCCTGAGCCAAGAACAATTCATACAGAACATCAAACGAAACATATTGATCTTCGTGGCACCATTCATGCCATTCATCTCGTTCCCGGACTCTTTGGACTCATTTTTTTCAATTGCTTCAATAACTTTTTGGGCGGAGTCTTTATGTCTCTAATGGATGCCTATGGATTATCCCTGGTGTCAGTTCAAGTCTGGGGTACATTGTGGGGCATCTTAAGCTTAGGATTCATTGTTGGTGGTCTGGCAGTTGCCAAAAATGGGTTAGGAAAAAGCCCGCTACAGACAATGTTTTTAGCCAATATTGTCATGTGGATTATTGCTACTGGCTTTACTCTCCGAAAATCGGTGGCGTTGCTGGCGATCGGCATGTTCATCTATCTTTGTCTCATCCCAGTGGTTGAAGCATCGGAGCAAACCATTTTGCAAACCATGATTCCATTGGAACGGCAGGGACGCGTTTTTGGGTTTGCTCAAAGCATCGAGCAAGCGGCATCTCCCCTCACCGCTTTCATGATTGGACCAATCGCCCAATTCATTTTTATCCCCTTTATGACGACGGGCGCGGGCACCAGGCTCATTGGTAGTTGGTTCGGCACTGGAGCCGATCGAGGTCTTGCACTTTTATTTACCGTAACCGGATTGATCGGGTTAATTGTGACGCTCATGGCAATGCGATCGCGCTCCTACCAAAACTTAGCCATCAATTATCGGAAGCGATCAATCAACACCGAGCAGTACCCGCCATTGAAGCCAGAATAGCTTCAATGGCATACTTCCTTCATTGGATAGACGAACTTGCTTGACCGCGTCCTCTACATTGACAAAAAATAGGTTCAAGGCGGACGTTAATGATACAGGTTTGGCTGTGGCTGGGATGCATCAGCATGACACTAGGGACAATCTTTTTTGGTTCTGGAGCCGATCGTGCAAAAAGCAAGCGATGGCAAATTGTTTACAGCTTAAACTTTTTCATTTGTGCCATTGCCGCCTCTTTATATCTGGCGATGATCTTCAAACAGGGCTTTGTTTATCTTGGCGATCGTCCAGCTTATTTAACTCGCTACTTGACCTGGACTTTTTCAACTCCATTAACGCTCATCCTACTCAGTTATCTTGGACGAACCAGTCTTTGGGTTGCAGCCAGCATGATCGGTGCGGATGTTTACATGATCGTGACTGGCTTTGTCGCCACCATTTCCCAGAAACCCATCAGTTATGTTTGGTACGTGGTGAGTTGTGGTGCTTATGTGGGGTTGGTGTATCTGTTATTGAAATACTACCGCCAGCAAGCAGAGCAGCAATACCCTCGGTCAAAGAAAACGTTTCGACGCTTACTGATGGTTCATCTCGTGATTTGGTCGGCTTATCCGGTGGTGTGGCTTTTAGCCAGTACTGGGTTCAACGTCATCAATAGTGTGGCGGAAACGGCGTGTTATACGATTCTTGATGTTGCGGCTAAAGTTGGGTTTGGCTTCCTGGCTTTAAATTCGCTTCAGCAATTGGAATCTGTTGAAGATGTTTCCCTACATCAGCAAGAGCAAGCCTTCGATCGATATTAAAGGAATGTATTTGCGTCCTGCTACCATCGCTGATTTAAACCTCCTGCGACAGTGGGATGAGCAGCCGCACGTAATTGCCTCAGATCCAAACGATGATTGGCATTGGGAGGTAGAACTCGATCGCACTCCTGATTGGCGAGAGCAACTCATTGCTGAGATTGAAGGTCGTCCGATTGGCTTTATGCAGATTATCGATCCAGCCCGTGAAGAGAGCCATTATTGGGGAGATGTTGCCGCAAATCTTCGGGCAATTGATATTTGGATTGGTGAACCAACTGATTTAGGCAAAGGCTATGGCACTTGTATGATGCACCTTGCCCTCGTCCGCTGTTTTGCTGAATCGACTGTAGCGGCTGTACTCGTTGATCCATTAGTCAGCAATACGCGTGTTCATCGCTTCTACGAACGGCTCGGCTTTCAACGGGTCGATCGACGGCAATTTGGCGATGATGATTGCTTTGTGTATCGTTTGAACCGGGAAGATTGGCACCCTACAAACAATGCTTTGCAATAGATGTTAGCGGATGAAATAGATGACTTCTCACCACGATAACTTTTTACCACAGTAGAAACTCATCCGCTTTGTCTATTACCCAATCCGTTGCTCACAGGACTCGTCTTGTAAAATAAAACAAGCTTGAATATAAATAAAGGCAGAACGAATCGTCGATCAGCGATCGAACCGTTGCCGATCGAGTTCATTTGGTTCTACCTTTTCCACTGAGACCTCTACCTGCACTGTCTGATTATCTCCAGCAGGTTGAGTAGCCGCAAGTGTTTCCAAAAATTGAATGGCGGCTTTAATTGACACAAATTCACCCACGATCGTCGATTGCGAGGCTGATTGTACCGTTGCATCACTTTTAAGTTTGGGCTGAAGATCAGGATGCCCTAGATCGATCACCGCCAGTTGCCTTGTTTCTGAACCGATTTGTTCAACAATCAGTTTCTCACGGCGTACAGGTACTTCAATGATCTGCGTTTCAATTTCTTTGCGGACGACCACCTCCCCAACCTTATGTCGTTTGCGATCAACAACTAAACGCTCTTCGAGTAACCGAATGACTTTCTCTTCCACTATTTGAGGTGATGTACGAGAATTCATCTGCCTTGAAGATAGATTCTCTTGCTGATCTTCCACAGGCAGCGGCTCTAGTGGTAGAACTGATTGATTGCTGCGATCGTGCTCAATTATCGTCTTCTGAGCTTGAGGTTGGGCAGTGTGCGAGAATGACCTTGCAACTGGGGTGTTGGTTATTGGTGCGATCGTCACCTCATCCTCAAAATCTAACGGAGCAGAGGCTTCTAGTGGAGCAGACATTTCTAAAGGTACAGAGTTTAAAGACGTAGAATGATTGGAATGATCACTAGAATTTGTGGGTGGCATATTTCTAAAGCTGCTATATGAGCGTATAAATTGAGTTAAGAAAAGTTGAACAGCACTTACGTTTCTTGGTTAAAACTTCGGAGGTTTAAGCCATGACGTTGGTTGAGGTGCTTGATGCTTGGATAAACCTCTGGGATTTTCGTAGTCCTAAGTTGGGAAAAAGCGTCTTTGGAGAAAGTGCAGGCAAAGAAATTAAGCAATCTCTACCTGCACTTGCATACTCTATAAACTGATTGTTTCAAAGAACTGTCAGTCTAGCGTCGTTTGTTTGTCCGTTGATCGGGCGTTTGGTCAACTACTGGATGCCCCTGAGTGTTAACATCTAACTCCTCACGACGAAGTTCCTCTTGCGCCTCAACCGTATCGCGGTCAATCTCTTTGCGCACACTCACATTCTCGCGAACAATGGTTTCCTTGCGAATATCGGGAACCTCTTCATACACTTCCATACGGGCAACTTCACCCGCACGAAAATCAGCACTAGCTGCATCAACTGGAGTACCAACGTCGTTTCCTGCGGTTCGCTCAATGACAACGCGCTCTTTTTCGATCGGTACTGAAACACGAGCTGTCTCAGTTTCTACCCGCTTGCCAACAGCAACATCCCCTGACTTTTGGCGCGTTTTGTTGGCAATCAAGCGTTCTTGATAAAGTTTGAGATTCTGGTGATCACGCTCGTTAAAGTCGTAAAGGTCTGGGTCACGGTCGTAATTGTAGGTACTGCGATCGTAGGTATCGCGACTAGATGCAGCACCTTGGGTTGAGCGCTCAAGCGGTGTGTTGCCGATCGCCGCCGATTGATCAAGGGCTGCACTACGAGAAGCCGTAGCACCGGAACGGTAAGTGCTGCGAACGCTTTCCTCATGGTCGTAATCAACCACAGAGTTTTCGTCAAACTCAGGAAGCGTTTCCACTTGGGAGCGGTTGAGGTTATCCGCATAGATCCGATGGTCTGCATAAGAAATTCTGGCACGACCGATCGGAAGCAATACTTTTTTACCGAAAACCCAAATGCCTGTGTTGATAACGAAGTAACGAAAGCTGCCGTTTTCATCAACTAGAAGATTATCGACCGAGCCAACTTTTTCGTTCCCGTTGTAAAGATCAAAACTCAAAAAATCTTGATTGTCGAAATGCTTGCAATAGTCTGGATCAAAGTCTTTAATCTTATAGAGAGCCATTGTTTTACCTTGCTTTGTTGCTTGAAGCCTTCTCACTATAGAAAGCTCTTTTTCGGTCTGCCTCTCTCTAAAAGTAGATTAGACTCTTCTAACCGATTTTTTGAATTATTTCTTGGCAGCAGCAGAAAGGAAACTAACAGCGGGAAAAAGAAAAACTTTGCGCGTAGATGGGAAGCTGCCAGCAACAACTGATCGAAAAAGATGCGTGATGCTGCACTCACATATCCTAGCAAGAGTGCTGTTTGGTGTAGATGGTTAAGCTTGTCTTAAGTTGTATTAGGTTAGAGACTAAGGAGAGACGGTAAGCAAGGCAACGCTTAATCCCTTTTGCTAGCAATTAAGTACACCACGTATCCGAAAACCTACCACTTTGACGTTGCTCTTCTCAGTAAGTGCAGGAGTGATTGCCCAAGTTTGTAACAGTAGGCTTGAGACGAAGTCGTTTAACGGTATGTCAGCAGCATAACAAGCAAAAATTACAAACGTGTTAAAGGGTTTATGCCTGTAGATAGGGATAAGTTAGCAAACCGTTGCCTAACCTTCTTACATATTTCCCGATCAAATTACTCCCGGTTGGCGTAAGGAAAACGGGACCGCTTTAAAGGTACAAACGATGGCATACGCAGATAGACCGATTAATAATGTCGTGGAGCGTTCCACAGCTTTTCCTGTAACTGATTACCACGATCGTGTTCGATGGGGTCCCATCATCGCCGGACTGGTTGTTGCACTAAGTAGTCAACTCGTGCTTAGTGCGCTGGGTGCGGCGATCGGCTTAACCAGTCTTTCAGGTTCAGGTGCCCCTCGAACAGACGCTGGTGGTATCGGTTCTGCTGTAGGCATCTGGGCTATTATCAGCCTGCTCATTTCGCTTTTTTTGGGTGGCTGGGTGACAACCCGCGCCTGTGGACCAATGAATCGCAGCACAGGGCTACTCAATGGCGCCATTCTCTGGGCAACAACTTTAGCAATTAGTGCTTGGTTGATCTCTAGTGGCGTTTCGGGAGCGTTTGGTATTGCGGCATCAAACGCTGGAGAAGTGCTTAACCAGGTGCAACCAGGCGGAGCGGGTATTCCCAATCCAGCGAATACTCCAGGCGTGACGGCTCAGCAGACTCGTGATATTGCTGGAAATGCTGCTAAGGTCGGTTGGTCTTTTGCGATCGGCTCCCTGTTAGGCTTGGCAGCTTCACTGATTGGTGCATCCATTGGTACCCGGACTCCACGGACAAATACCACAACAACTGTTCAACAATAACCGTTCGACAACAAGCCTCAGCGATAAGTGGCTAATTCACGCTCTCACAACTTTACTGAGAAAGCAATTTGTGATAGCGCCGACATTTGCTACTACTTTGGATCGTCAGTTATGCCTAACGCTGACCTTCGGGGGACTTGTAAGCTTTGTGAGCCAGAGATCTATCCAGCTCAGGAGCTTTACCTGAGCATCTTGTAAATTCAAAGCCTTGTAAATTCAAAGCTTGTTAATCCTGTTTAACAGAGAGGAACACATGGTATCAACACTAAATGACACGAAACGCAGCGCGATCGGAATGCAGCTTGCTAGCATCAAAGCCATACAGGAGCTGCTGATCAGCAATGAGCAAACGTTAATTCCTGAGGTTTCGGACGCTGAGGTTCGTGAGCGACTTCAGAAAATGTTAGAAGACGATCAGAAAAATCTGGGCGTTTTGGACACAGTGATTGTCCAGTATGGCAACAAAGAAGAACCCAAAAAGACTGTCACGGAATTCGTCAAGAAGGCAAAAGAGCTGGTTGCAGGCTCAGAGCTTTCCTTGTATGAAAAAGTGTTTCAGCATGAGTTGCTCAAGCATCAACAAGCCATGAGTGGCATCATTGTACACAAGGCAGCACAAAAAGTTGGTGCAGATGTTGAAGCCGCGATCGCTCCACTCAACACTGTTAACTTTGAGAACCGTGCTCATCAAGAACAATTGAAAGGAGTGCTTGAAGTCTTGGGTGTACGTGAACTAACCGGGAAAGAAGCCGATCAAGGTTTATGGGCACGAGTGCAAGACGCTGTAGCGGCGGTTACGGGCGTTGCTGGCAGCGTGGTTACTCAAACCTCCGATAAGTCTGACATGAATGTTCAAGACGTGATTCGACTAGATCATCAGAAAGTAAATGCATTGTTTGTTGAAATCAACAAATCGACTGATCCTCAAAAAATTCAAGAGTACTTTGGGCAACTCTACAAAGACTTAATTGTCCATGCAAAGGCAGAAGAGCAAGTGGTTTACCCTGCCATCCGTTCATTTTATGGGGATGAGGACACCCAGGAGCTATATGATGAGCAGGCTGAGATGGCGGTTCTCTTAGATGAAATCAAAGGGATTGATCCGGCTCATTCCGAGTTCAAAACGAAAGTCAACCAACTGAAAGACATTGTGATGGATCACGTCCGTCAAGAGGAAAGCACAATGTTCACCGCAATTCGCAATAACTGTAGCAGTGATCAAAGTGAGCAACTAGCAAGTCAATTCAAAGCAGCAAAAAGCGGGTTGCAAGATCAGCTCAAGGCTTCCTTGAATTAATTGTCTAGTTGATTGCTAACTAATTAAAGGGTGAAAGGGGCGAACTCAGGTTTGCTCCTTTTCTTGTGTAAATTTGCCTAATTGACTGGTAATCTTTTTGGATTGCCTCTATCCATTTTGCTACGGGTGGTAGCTGGAGCCATTGCAATGTAACCAACCGTTTAAAGGACGACTTGTATGTATAAAAAAGACTGACATATTTTGCCAGTCTAAATGAGTACGGATTGTAGAGCTTACTGCGCAATCATCTTTGCACCAAATTATCGTACTGGGGGTTACATGCTTTCTCATCATCCAATTTGCTTATAAAACAAAGCACTATGTGAAGCACCAAGGTGATTTGCAATACAGTGTTCTGTTGCTGAGGCATGTTCGCTAGATATTCAATGCTGAGAACTTTGATGTGCTCTTGCTTATGCCCCTTTAAAACGTTTCATTCCATAGGAAGAGAACATGATTATGGATTATTGTTACATTTATCGTTGACGTTGTAAATTAAAGGTTGGCGAGTCTCATGGAAAACATTCAAAACACAATTAAAGATGCAAAAGATGCATTGCCCAACATTACACCTACACCACCTGGTCTTAAGTCCGAGTCTTCAGTACATGACCTAAAGTCACGCCTGGAGTGGGGTGAGCCTGCATTGACTATTCTCGACGTTCGCGATCGCGAGTCGTACAATAGAGGACACATTACGGGTGCCATGCCCATGCCTTTAGATCGGTTAGTAGATGATGCAAAGACGATCGACAAAGTGCGCGATATCTATGTGTATGGTGACACAGACGAAAGCACCACACAGGCAGCTAACAAGCTCAATGAAGCTGGCTTTCGTAATGTAGCAAAATTGAAAGGCGGCTTGGAAGCATGGAAAGCGATCGAAGGTTCCACTGAAGGTGCAGAAGAAATTTCTCGCCCTGGTGCAGATGCTTACAACGTGGTTTCGCGTCTTTCTCACCATCAGCAAGCCCAGAAAAAATAGAGCCTTTAGTCTGGTTGCTTGATCAATATTGTGTAGGTTGGGCTGGTTGACTGACAAATCTTTGAGTAAGTACTTGAACCCGCCCTGCACTGAAAGTGCGGGCTGATGGCAGGAAGTCCTCTCAAGAGGACTACGAGCGCCTGACAACCCGTTTCAACGGGTTTCGCACCATGAGCCCGGATTTGAATCACGGGCGGGTGAGCAACGAAGCGACCAGCCTTTCAAGACTTTTGTCAATCAATCAGATAGGTTGGGATGTAGCGATCGCGGGAACTCAGTGATATAAGCTTTTTTATTGGGTTGCCCTGCGGAGAGCAAACTACACAAGGCTCAACCCAACCTACAGCAGGGTAGGTTTTTTGTCAGTGTTCTCAGTCAATCAAAAGGCTTGCCAAGCAATGCTTCTGCTTTTTTCCTCAAGCAGTACATTTAGTGCCCATTTTCTGAGCTTCGGTTACAAATTCTTGTGTGGCTTACGACTATAAGCCCCTACAGATGGTCATTTGTAGTGCTGTTTTTGGAATTGGTACAGCGGCAATTCAAAGAGGAGAACTTAAAAGAGAGACTGCACGAACTAGGGGCTGTCATCAATTAATACTACACATTGCTTGCAATAAGGGTTCCAGCCCCTAGCCTGGTGTGTGGGGACGGGCGTGACACTGCTGATATCGCAAGGTTTCGGAGCTAATTGATGACATGCCTTAGCACAGCGACGTTAAACATGGAGTTAGGTATGAGTAAGGTGTTCTCCTCGTTTAAGAGGATTGAGTTGAGTCGAATTTTGACGATCGTGGCAATCAGTTTACTCATGTTGGTTAGTACTGCTTGCAGCCGTGCCGATGCAACAGATGTACTGCCATTGAACGCTCCCAGCAGTTCCAGTCCAAAGAACACTCCCAGCAGTTCCAGTCCAAACCCTCCTGGTCAGGTGCAGCCTTATCAGGGTGGGATAAATAACTTTGATGACGTTGATACAACTCGTTTGAGCAAGGATAATGTTGATGCGAAAGCAAAAGCTTTAAAGGACAGGGTAGAGCGTAATATCAATCAGAAAGGAATTGATAGCCCTGAACAGTACGTCAAGAACTTTCGGAGTGGTACACCCTTAAACGAGCGTCTTGAGAATATTGGAGACGATCTTGGTCAAAGTGCTGGTGACATTAAGGAGAACCTGCAAGAATTTGGGACGCGTGGCTCCAAAAACCTTGAGCGTAATGTAAAGAGTGTTCCTGAACAGGCTGCTCGCACCTTTGACCAGGCTAAGCAAAATGCAAAAGCGGCTAGTGAAGACATTTCCAATGGGGTGAAAGATCCAATCGATCAAGCTGGCAACGTGTTGAACCGGGCAGGTGACTTCGCTCAAGATGCAGCAGATGACACGGTTGCCAACACAAAGCGGGCAATCAATTAAACGCTTTAGGTTAATGTTCTTACAGAAGTAAGAAACGTCTGGACTGATCGCAGTTTTTCCAAGGTAGAACGATGACTCAAACACCAAACATTTCGCCTGTGATTGAAAGTGATGAACGGGAGTATCGGGATAGTGGCGTGCCAAGCACTGTTGCGATCGCCGGACATCCACTTCATCCATTGATTGTCACCTTTCCCATTGCCTTTTTGACGGGCGCTCTAGGAACCGACGTTGGCTACTGGCTGACAGGTGATGCTTTTTGGGCACGCGCCTCGTTTTGGCTCATTGGTGCAGGTATTGCGACGGGGCTTCTAGCTGCTGCAACGGGCATGATGGATTTTCTGAAGATCGATCGTGTTCGTGAACATCAGGCAGGTTGGGTGCATATGGTAGGCAATGTGGCTGTGCTTGTACTCTCACTCGTAAGCTTTGCTTTGCGATGGGATAACCAAACAGGAGCCATTCTTCCCATAGGGCTTGTGATTTCATTGTTCGTAGGCACATTGATTGGTATTACGGGTTGGTATGGTGCTGAGTTGGTTTATCGTCATAAGATTGCTGTGATTGGGTACGGTAGTAATCACAGACCCTGATTGACTGACATAGTTGATGACAGCCTCCAGTGACCAGCTTCCTGGTTTTGTGCGTCTGCTCTCAAGCATAAAGAATCGTCAGGAAAATTGTTTCCTGACGATTCTTGTCAGGCAGGGCTATTTCATGTTGAATCAGTCAATCTGTCAAGCTTTAAATCTACAGATAGACGCGCAAATCACGTTAAGCCGTTAAGCTGCTGAACATCCAATGAATGGATCACACAGAAATTCTATGAAACAGCGATCGCCTTCAAAAGATGTGGTTTTTGGCAGTGATACTCTTGCTAGCTTTAAACGTGTTGCAGTGGTGCGATCGCTTGAAGGTTTGGGTGATTTTCTCTGTCTGATCCCAGCACTGCGATCGCTGCGTGCTGCTTTGCCCCAAGCACAGATCACGCTAGTCGGTATGCCAAAAACGCAAATGTTGGTGCAACGGTTCCATCAGTATATTGATATCTTGCTAGCGTTTCCAGGCTATCCGGGCTTGCCAGAGCAAATGCCGCAACCTCAGAAGTTTCCAGCGTTTCTTGCCGCCGCACAAAACCAACGCTTTGATCTGGCATTACAACTGCATGGTAATGGCATTATTACTAACCCACTTACGGTCTTATTGGATGCAACCCATACGGCTGGTTTTTTTCTATCTGGTCAATATTGTCCTCAGCCGGATTGCTTTTTGCCTTATGTGCATGATGAATCAGAAGTACGACGCTATATCCGATTGATGGATTTCTTGGGATTTCCATCCCAGGGTGAGGCATTAGAATTTCCACTGTATCAGGATGATTACCAAGCAATGGCTTCGATCGAAGCAACGTATTCACTGCGTCAAGGACGTTACGTCTGTATGCATCCGGGTGCCAGTATGGTCGATCGTCGCTGGTCTCCAAAACGGTTTGCCATTGTAGCGGATGCGTTAGCGCAACGTGGCTATCAAATTGTGCTTACTGGATCAGCAGAAGAAGTGCCTTTAACGCAAGCGGTTGCCAGGTTTATGCACGCTGCTTCAATTAATGTTGCAGGTTGCACGAACTTAGGTGCTTTGGCTGTTTTGCTCAAAGGAGCGTGCCTGTTGGTCTGCAACGATACAGGTGTTTCACATTTAGCAGCAGCGCTTCAGGTACCCAGCGTCGTAATTTTTACAGCTTCTGATCCAAAGCGATGGTCTCCCTTAGATGGGACGCGGCATCGGGTCGTTGATACTACCAGGGGAGAGACACTAGAAGACGCGATCGCACAGGCAGAAACGCTGTTACAGCAGTCATCTGTTTCTAGTACACGCACTTCGACCGCATCAAAAATGATGCGGCATGAAGGAGCTTCAGCATGACTGACTCGTTTGAGCAGATTGCGGCTGCGATCGCAGAACGGTTAGCTCAACTCTTAGCAGCACAGGTTTCGGTGTTAAATGCTCAAAGTAACCTTGTGGCAGTGAGCAAACCCAATGGGTCGGAGAGTTCACCTCATGCTCTTTATGAGGCAACAAGCGTTAACGTTCTGTCCATTCCAATCCATTTCAATGGGCAAACAGGTGAGGTTATCATTTCAACCTCAGCGCAAAGTGAAGCCATCTCGTTTCGTCCAGCGCAGATGTTGGTGGAATTAATGCTTCGTCAGGCAACAACGACCGCGCACCTCAACCAGCACGAGCTTAAAAACAAATTTATTCACGACTTGTTGCGTGGTTCCAACACGAGCGAGATTGATCTCCTGCGAGAGGGGCAAATCCTGGGGATGGATCTGTCCCGCCCTCGCGCGGTTATTCTCATCGACGCGGCGGACTATATTTTGTCTACGATCGCCTTAAGAGAGCTTGAACCATCGGCACAAATTTTGCGACGGGCACAGCTTGTCATCAGCAGTATTGTTCGCTTTTTTCACTTACCCAATGACACCATCTGTGCCTACATCGGCGATGGCGAGATTGCAGTGCTGAAAGCCAGCAGTACCCAGGATTTAGCTGCCTGGACGAGCCGTGATGATGAGCCGAAACAGGTGCATCCATCCTGGGCAAATCTTATTGCCTTGAAACGAGCTGGAGCCGCTTTGCTCGATCGCTTGCGAGGAGAAACGCAAACCACCATCAATCTTGGCATTGGTCGCTACCATCCCACATTGAAAGGGCTGTCAGCTTCATACCAGGATGCACGAGCAGCGTTGTCATTGGGCAAACGGTTCTCCGGGCAAAATCAGGTGCATTGTTTAGATGACTTGGGCATTGCAGCCTTTGTGGGTCTTTCCCATGAACGCACCAAAATTGAACTAGCTAAATACTTGCTTAGTCCACTCGATCAAGAACTTGAGCTGCTTGAAACGCTGGATGCCTTCTTCTTGGAAAATTGTTGTCTTTCAACCACCGCCAGCCGTCTATCGATCCATCGCAACACCTTGAGTTATCGCTTAGAAAAAATTACCTCCTTAACAGGGCTTGATCCACGTCGTTTTGATGATGCCATGCAGATTCGACTGGCTCTCTTTTTGCGATCGCTTCAGGGCGATACGAACCAGTTGTGCAAATGCACAGTCGTTGAACAGTGGGATCAATCACATCTTGGGCAAATAGCCGATGAATCTTGTCATGCAGCCATTCATCATAGATGAATAAGTCAGCGCGTTGGAATGCCTCTAAACGTTTAATGTGAAAGCAGGTATTGAAATCTGCTTTCATGCTTTAAATCAGGGCGATTTGAGTGAAATATTAGGGTGATTTCACAAGCTGATCTAATCAATTAGCCCTCGTGATGAATCTACTGTTGTCGTCCATGCCTCTTTAACGTCAACAACTACTGATTTGGTATGACATTCATGCGCCCATTACGCATCTTAACCTGGCATGTGCATGGGAGCTATCTCCACTACCTGACCCAATCTCATCATGAGTTTTATTTACCTGTAAAGTCAGGACACCCCGAAGGGTATGGTGGGCGCTTAGCAGGCTTTCCGTGGTCTGACACTGTACGCGATGTGCCTGCTGAAGCAGTGCGCGAATTGGAGTTTGATTGTGTACTGTTTCAATCGCGCAAAAACTATGAGGAGGATCAGTATGAGATTCTCTCGGCTGCTCAACGGCAATTGCCACGCCTGTATTTAGAGCACGATCCGCCACAGGAGCATCCGACAAATACACACCATCCTGTCGATGATCCAGACATCTTATTAGTTCACGTCACTCCGTTTAATGCGTTGATGTGGGATAGCGGTCGTACACCTACCTGTGTGATTGAGCATGGTGTGATGGTGCCAGAGGTGCTTTATACAGGTGAACTCGATCGCGGTCTGGTGGTTGTCAATGGGTTGCGATCGCGCGGTCGTCGCTTGGGCGCAGATATTTTTGAGCGTGTGCGGCAGCAGGTGCTGTTGGATTTGGTCGGTATGGGCACTGCGAATGATGGTTTAGGTGAAATTCCTCATGTCCAGCTACCTGCGTTCCAAGCGCGGTATCGCTTCTTTTTCAATCCCATTCGCTACACAAGCCTGGGGTTAGCCGTTTGTGAAGCCATGATGGTTGGGATGCCGATCGTGGGGTTAGCCACCACTGAGATGGTGACGGTGGTTGAGAACGGCGTTTCTGGCTATGTCGATACGGATGTCGATCGCCTGATCGAGAAGATGCAGCAGCTACTACAAGACCCAGCCGAAGCTCATCGTTTGAGTCAGGGCGCACGTCGCTGTGCCAAAGAACGGTTTAATATCCAGCGCTTTACCCGCGATTGGAACGCTGCCTTTGCGCTGGTTACAGGGCAGGGAGAACGGCAGTCTGCTTCAACAGTCCAGACGTTAGTACGAGGTGGCGCATGAAACGGCGACTTGCATTGATTAGTGAACATGCTTCCCCGTTTGGCGTGCTGGGCGGCGTTGACAGTGGCGGGCAGAATGTCTATGTGGGACAGCTTGCAAAGCATCTGGCAGCAATGGGTTATGCGGTGGATGTCTTTACGCGTCGCGATCACACGCTTCTACCAGAAGTGGCTGATTGGGTAGATGGAGTGCGTTTAATTCATGTGCCTGCGGGTCCGGCAACTCATATTCGCAAAGAAGAGTTATTGCCGTATATGACGGAGTTCACGGCGTATATGCTTCAGTTTTGCAAGCGACAAACAGTGGTTTATGATCTGATCCATGCCAACTTCTGGATGTCTGGTTTAGTGGCGGCTGAGGTGAAGCAGCAGTTGGGCATCCCCTTTGTGATGACGTTCCATGCCTTGGGACGAGTGCGCCGTTTGCATCAGGGCAAGGCGGATGAATTTCCCGATGAGCGGTTTGCGATCGAAGATCGCCTTGTGGCTGAAGCGGATGCCATCATTGCCGAATGCCATCAAGATGAGGAGGATCTATGCCATCACCATCACGCCAATCCCAACAAGATCGTCATTATTCCCTGTGGCTTCAATCCAACCGAGTTTGAGCCGCTCAGCAAACCATTGGCGCGGGTTGCTTTAGGACTGCCTGCCGATGGTCGCGTCATTTTGCAGTTGGGTCGTATGGTGCCGCGCAAAGGTGTTGATACGGTCATTCGCAGTCTGGCGTATTTGATTCAAGAACACCAAACGCCCGCACAATTGATTATTGTAGGGGGCGATGAGACTGATGCGGACTCACGCATTACGGCGGAAGTAGCGCGATTACAAGCGATCGCGGCTCAAACTGGAGTCGCCGATCGCGTCACCTTTGTGGGTCGTCAGGGACGTGAAGTGCTGAAGTATTACTACAGTGCGGCAGATGTCTTTATCACAACGCCCTGGTACGAGCCGTTTGGCATTACGCCGATTGAAGCAATGGCATGTGGCACTCCGGTGATTGGTGCCAATGTGGGTGGGATTAAATTCACAGTGCGGGATGGTGAAACGGGCTATCTGGTGCCACCCAACGAGCCAATGGCGATCGCGGAACGACTGGCATACCTCTATCAACAGCCTCAACTGTTAGCGACGTTTCGGCAGCAAGCCATCAAACGCGCCAATGAGTTGTTTACTTGGCAAACCGTTGCTAACACAATGGCGACACTTTATGAGCATGTTATTGCTGAAAACCAGCCAGAGCAGCGGCAAGTCATCAAGTCGTTAGCACTAATCGATCACAGGTTTGAGTGCGCCGTGACCACTTTACAACGCTCACGGCAACAGCTACAGAGTGCCATTCTGGAGGCAGTAACCGTCTTGAGTCATTGCTTTAAACACGGTGGCAAAGTGCTGCTGTGTGGCAATGGGGGCAGTGCAGCAGACGCGCAACATTGTGCGGCAGAGTTTGTTGGACGTTTTAAATGCCAGAACCGACCGGGCTTTCCAGCGATGGCGCTGACCGCAGATAGCGCCGTGTTAACAGCCTGGTCAAATGATGTGGGCTACGAAAACGTCTTTGCGCGTCAGGTGGAAGCCTTTGGCAAAGCGGGCGACGTGCTAATTGGCATTAGCACCAGTGGACGATCGCAAAATATTGTGCAGGCATTTGCAACGGCACACGCACAGGGAATGCACACGATCGCCCTGCTCGGTGGGGATGGGGGTGAGGTGCGATCGCTGGCAGATCACTGCTTGCTGGTGCCATCGACTGAACCACAGCACATTCAAGAAGTGCATATTGTGATGATTCATCTTCTCTGTGAATTGGTAGAAGAGTGGTTTGTCGCAGAACCAACAGTAACATTGAGCCAACAGCCACCTGTAGATGTTTTGCAAGCCGTGGAAAGGCAGCTTGGTAAGGCGATCGAGCCAGATCGATTCTCAGCACCCATCGGCTATTGATCAGCCTGAGCAATTGACAACGATGCATAGTGAGGGAAACACAGGATGAACGATTTAACTGGAAAAGTGGCGCTGGTAACGGGTGGAGCGCGAGGGTTGGGTGAAGCCATCTGTCGGATGTTGGGTGCTGAAGGCGCGATCGCGATCGTGGCGGATATTCGTGAAGAGCTGGCTGAAACCATCGCAGCAGAAATCCAGGCAGACGGTGGTAAAGCCCAAGCCATGCGCTTAGATATTTGCGACGAACACCAGGTGGAAGCAGCCGTTGAGAAAATCATCCATGAATTTGGTCGCCTGGATATTTTGGTCAACAATGCGGGTACAGATGTCACGTTGCCTGTGGATGAGTTGACGATCGCCGAGTGGGATCGCGTTCTAGCCGTCAATCTACGTGCGCCTTTCGTTCTGTCCAAACAGGTGCTTCCCACGATGCAAAAACAAAAACGGGGACACATTGTCAATATTGCGTCCACTGCATCAAAGCGCACTTGGGCAAATGCCTCTGCCTATCACGCCAGCAAATGGGGGCTTCTCGGTTTCAGCCATGCCTTGCATGTGGAAGCCAGACCGCATGGCATTAAAGTAACGGCTGTGATCGCGGGTGGAATGCAAACGCCTTTTATTCTTGATCGCTTCCCGGATACGCCGCTAGACAAACTTCAAGATCCCAAGAATGTTGCCGATACCATTCGCTATGTGTTGTCTCAACCCGATGGAACCGTTATTCCTGAAGTGATGGTAGTGCCGATGCAAGAATCGTCGTGGCCTTGAGAGAGGTGAGGAGTGAGGAGCTAGGAGTCAGGAGTCACGGGGAGTTGCTAGTTGTTGGTTTTTAGTTGTTAGAAGTCAGGAGTTAGAAGCCAGGAGTAAACTCTAGGCTGAAAGCTGACCGCTGATGGCTGAAATCAGGAGTGAAGGGATGACGCATCGAGCGGTGTTTTTGGATAAAGATGGGACGTTGATTGAAGATGTGCCGTACAACGTTGATCCGGCACAGATACGCTTAACGTCAGGTGCAGGGGAGGGACTACAGCGGTTGCACCAGATGGGCTATCAACTAATTGTCATTTCCAATCAGTCTGGGATTGCGCGGGGCTACTTTCCTGAATCGGCGTTGGTGGCAGTGGAACAGCGGTTACAGACGTTGTTGTCACCCTTTCAAGTGCCGTTGGCTGGGTTTTATTATTGTCCGCATTATCCTGAAGGGGATGTAGCAGAGTATGCGATCGCCTGCCATTGCCGTAAACCCGCTCCTGGTCTGCTCCTTCAAGCCGCTCACGATCACAACATTGATTTGGCGGCATCCTGGTTTATTGGCGATATTCTCAACGATGTGGAAGCAGGACTTAGAGCAGGATGCCGCACAATTCTGCTCGACAATGGCAACGAAACAGAGTGGATTCTATCAACAGAGCGAGTGCCGCATTATACGACAGCGGATTTGGTGGAAGCGGCAGCAGTGATTGAGAAGGCAGATAAGAAGGCAGGAGGCAGAGGGCAGGAGGCAGAAGGCAGGGGGGGTTAGTTTTTAGTTGTTAGTTTTTAGAAGGAGGCAGGAACGGCTCATGCACTAACAACCTTGCTTGAATCCCTCTCCCTGGATGACTGAAAGGCTTTACGGGCTGTACAACTAACAACTTTTCTGAATACCTTTTCCTGGATACTTGAAAGGCTTTACGAGCTGTACAACTAACAACTAACAACCAACAACCAACAACTACTACCGCTTTTCATGGACACAACTTTGTCTGCCCTCTTCCATTCTTTTGTCGATCGCCATGTGGTTGTACTGGGTGAAGCCATGCTGGACAGCTACTTGATGGGTCATGCAAATCGTTTGTGCCAGGAAGCGCCTGTTCCAGTTGTGACGCTGAGCGATCGTCGTGATGTGCCAGGTGGAGCCGCGAATGTTGCCGTGAATTTGCACGCGCTGGGTGCCCAGGTCTCCTTTCTCTCGGTGATTGGGGATGATGGGAATGGCGATCGCTTACGACAAACTCTGGAGCATCGCGGGATGAGAACGGATGGGCTTTTCGTGCAACCGTCTCGACAAACGTTGGTGAAGCAGCGCATTATGGCTGGATCTCAAATGGTGGTGCGGTTGGATGAAGGCAGCATGGACGCGATCGCGCCTGAGATGGAACAGCAACTGATTGATTGTCTCACTGAACGGGTGCCAACCTGCGATGCGATCGTGCTTTCGGATTATAGCTATGGGTTGCTAACTCCGCGAGTGATCGCCGCGATCGCCGTTCTGCAAGCCAATACGCCAAAATTGCTGGTGGTTGATTCCAAACGGTTGGCAAGCTATCGATCGCTGGGTGCTACGGTGGTTAAACCCAACTATGACGAAGCCTGTCGCCTGCTGGCTGAGCAATCCATCACTTCTGCAACGGCTGGAAACACTCGATCGGAGTTTATGGCACAGCATTGTGCTCAACTGCTGGATCTAACCGGAGCCAGCATGGTTATCGTGACACTGGATGCAGAGGGAGCCGTGATTTTACAGCCACAACAGTCGCCTCAACAGGTTCAGGCGAAACCCGCGATGTGCATACAGGAGGCAGGTGCTGGTGATACGTTCATCAGTGCGTTGACGCTGGCGTTGGCAAGTCAGGCTCCGGTTGCGATCGCGGCTGAACTGGCTGTGGCAGCAGCGGCTGTGGTTATCGCTAAAGAAGGGACTGAAACTTGCTCAATTGAGGAGCTACAGACCAGCTTGCAAAACCATCCGACCATGCACGAGGTGACTGGTGTATCAGTGTGGAATAAAGAGCATGAAGGTGATCCATCCACAAAGGAGGTTGCATGAGTTTGCAAGACGTAGGCTTACAAAGCCAATGGCAGCAGGCAAAACGGATTCTCTGTATCCGGTTAGATGCGATCGGCGATGTGTTGATGACTACTCCAGCCATCAAAGCATTGAAACAAACGGGCGATCGTCACATCACCTTGCTAACGTCGCGATCGGGGGCGGAAGTGGCGGCGTTAGTGCCAGAAATCGATGCAGTGATGACCTATGATCCACCCTGGATGAAAGCAACCGCCCCACGATTGAATAGCCAGCCTGAACTAGCGATGGTCGAAACGCTACGAGAAGGCAACTTTGATGCAGCCGTGATTTTCACCGTGTTTAGTCAAAATCCTTTGCCATCGGCTCTCCTGTGCTATCTGGCAGATATTCCACTGCGGTTGGCTCACTGCCACGAAAATCCCTACCAACTCCTCACTCATTGGGTGCTTGATCCAGAACCCAGTAGCGGTATACGGCATGAGGTGCGCCGTCAACTGGATCTGGTTGCCCAGGCTGGCTGTCGCATTCAGGATGAACGTCTGTCGCTCAAGGTGCCAGCCCACCACTATCAGCAAGTGTTCAACCATTTATCCCGGCTTGGACTCCAGGCAGAACAACCGTGGGTCGTCATCCATCCTGGTGCAACAGCCTTGTCACGACGGTATCCAGCAGAGAGCTTTGCAGCCGTGGCGCGTCGTCTGGTCTTGGATGCCAATTGTCAGGTGGTCTTTACAGGCACAGAGCCAGAGCGATCGCTCGTGGAAAGCATCCAGGCAACAATGGGTGCCGCGTCTTTCTCGTTGGTGGGTGAACTGGATTTGGCAGACATGTCGGCTCTGCTGGCGATCGCGCCTCTGCTCATTGCCAACAATACCGGTCCGGCGCATCTAGCTGCTGCCGTTGGTACGCCTGTGGTTGACCTATATGCGTTAACCAATCCACAGCACACGCCCTGGGGAGTGCCGCATCGGGTGTTGTTTCATGATGTACCGTGCAAGTTCTGCTACAAGAGCCTTTGCCCTGAAGGGCATCATCACTGTTTGCAGTTGGTGACACCCGATGCCGTCTTTAAAGCAGCCTGTGAACTGTTGACTGACAGGCTGTTGAATCGGGGTAGTACACCCACGATCGCACCAAAACCAATCGCACAAGACGCGATCGCACAAGAACCACTCACAGCAATACTCACCCAGCCAGCGCTGACGATCGCAGCTAATGGGGAGTCCCAACCAGCAGGCATTCCATCGGCAAGGGAGGTATGGCGATGACCCTTGTTGATGTCTTGATTCCAACGTATAACCGTCCGACAGCCCTGGCGATTACGCTTACGAGTTTAATTGCTCAAACCTGTCGGAACTTTCGGATTGTGCTTTCTGATCAAACGGAGGCAAGCAATCCCATTGAAATGGGTGAGGTGCAGGCTGTCTTACGCGTACTGCAAGCGCATGGGCATACTCTTTCGCTGCATAAACACTTACCGCGTCGTGGCATTGCCGAACACCGTCAGTTTCTTTTAGATCAGGCAACGGCTCCCTATGTGCTCTACCTGGATGATGATGTGATTTTAGAAGCGACGGTCATCCAGCAGTTACTCAAAACGATCCAAACCGAAGGTTGTGGTTTCGTCGGCAGTGCCTTTCATGGGTTGAGCCGTCGTGCAGATGTGCGTCCCCATGAGCAGGCGATCGAGTTCTGGGACGGTGCAGTGCAGCCAGAAGTGGTGAAACCAGACACCCCACAATGGGAACGATGGCGGCTGCATAATGCGGCGAATCTTTACCATGTGCAGCAACGCTTGGGGTTAGCTGTTGAGAAGCCACGTCCCTACAAAGTTGCCTGGGTTGCAGGCTGTGTGCTGTATGACGCAGCAAAACTTCGTAGCATTGGTGGCTTTAACTTCTGGCGCGACCTGCCACCTGCACATGGGGGCGAAGATGTGCGAGTGCAGCTTTTGTTGATGGCACGCTATGGCGGCTGTGGGCTGATTCCATCTGGCGCGTATCATCAGGAACTACCGACGACCATTCCCGATCGCACCGTGGCGGCTGATCATGCGATCGACTGGTCAAGCGGTCAGCCTCTTTGCAGGAGGTGACGGTAGTGGTGCAAACAATTTTATTCATCGAATTGCTGGGTGGCATTGGGGATGTGCTGATGGCTCTACCCGCAATGCAGGCATTGGGTCGCGCCTATCCTCAGGCGAAGCTTACCGTATTGACCTTTGCACCGGGCAGCGAACTCATCCAGCACGATCCCCTCATTCACAAAGTTATTGGCATCAATCACGGACAAATTCATACACCAGATGCGGTTCACAAGGCGGTTGCAGCACTACTCAAACGCGATCGCTTCGATCTCATTGCGTCGGATACCAACTACGGTGGCATCGAAGCGCTGATCCAGCAAAGTCAGACTCCATGCATTGTCACCAACCTCTGGCGATCGCCACCGCCTAATCAAAAGGTCAGCGATCGCTTTTTGCACATTCTGCAAGCTGAAGAAGTGATCTCACCAAATGACATTGCACCTGTACAGCTTCATGTCACATCGGCTGAACGTGAAGCCGCTCGACAAACGCTTGGTGCAATCACTCAACCGTTGGTGATTCTGTATCCCGATGCAGGCATGGCGATCAAGCGCTGGTCAACAGCAAACTTTGTACAGGTCGGCAAAGCCTTACAGCAACGATACAACGCCACGATCGTCGTGCCTATTGGTTCTAATCGGGAACAGTCTACACACATCGCCAGCACGATCGGCGGCACTGCAACCGTATGGCAACAGGGCACCTTACGAGAACTGGCAGGACTCCTGGCACACGCGGCTCTCGTGATTGCATCCGATACTGGACCTGCACGAATTGCCGCAGCACTTCAAACACCAACGATTACCCTCTTTGGTCCCTCCTGGCACGATCGCTACGGACAGCCTGCCCCGCATGTCAATCTCCAGGGCTATCCAGACTGCCCTGAACGCGATATCAGTAACTTCACGACACAACGCTGTTGGTACAGTGGCGACTGCCCCTTCGATCGCTGGCAAACCTGCCTCGATGACATCTCACTCACTCAAGTCCTGGCGGTAGCGGGTTCCTTTCTCCGCCCTTCAGACTCCAACCGCCCACTAGCACCCTCAAAGCTCAAACCACCAACCTTAGAACCCAACCATTCCACTTCTGAACTCGGAGCACCGAGCTTAAACCTCAAACAATCCAGTTCTGAACTCGGAATGTCGAGCTTAGAACTCCATCATTCGACCTCTGAACTCGGAATGTCGAGCTTAGAACTCCATCATTCGACCTCTGAACTCGGAACGTCAAGCTTAGAACTCCACCATTCGACCTCTGAACTCGGAACGTCAAGCTTAGAACTCCATCATTCGACCTCTGAACTTGAAAGGTCGAGCTTGAAGCTCAAACCGTCAACTCTGGAACTTCAACATTCAGGCTCTGAACTCGACCCCTGGTCATCCCTCCGCAACCTCCTCGTCATGCGGCTAGACAACATCGGCGATGTGTTGATGACCAGCCCTGCTCTGCGTGCCATCAAAGAAGCGCTGCCCAACACGCGTCTAACACTCATGGCAAGCCCTGGTGGATTACAGGCAGCGGCACTTTTGCCGTGGGTGGATGAGGTCATCACTTGTCGGGCACTGTGGCAAGACTTAGGCAAGCTAGCGTTTGATCCCGATCGAGAAGCATCCTTCATCCAGACCCTGCGCGATCGCCAGTTTGATGCTGCCATCATTTTCACCAGCTTTAGCCAAACACCCCATCCAGCAGGCTTGATGTGCTACCTGGCGGGAATTCCACTACGGCTGGGGCAATCGAAAGAATGGGGCGGTTCTGTATTGACGACAGAAGTTAAGTCGGGACTCGATACCCTACATCAAGTCGAGCGAAATCTGCGCCTTGTTGAAGCCGTTGGGTTTCCCGTAAGCGATCGCAGCCTTGGAATCCATATCCCCATCTCATCCCAACACAGCGTCACCGCGAAACTTCTGGAACACGGATTGAACCCTCATGAGCCGTACATTTTGCTCAATCCCTGGACGAGCTGCCAGTCGCGCAATTACCCAAGAGAACGCTTTGCGATCGCGGCTCAAACGCTGGCACAAAAAACGGGCTACCGCATTGCAGTGACAGGGGTTGCTGCCGATCGTGCCCACAGTGCGCCTCTGTTGGAGCGGTTGGGTTCAGCGGCGATCGACCTGATTGGTCAGACCAGTCTTGCAGAGTTGGCAGCACTCATTGATCAAGCAAGTCTGATGGTGAGTAACAACACCTCTACCATGCATCTCGCCGACGCGACGCGGACTCCTAGCGTGATCTTATTTTCAGGCACCGAATACGAATGTCAATGGCAACCGCGCCATACAACGGCACGACTGCTGCGGCAACCCACCGACTGTAGCCCCTGCTATGCCTTTACCTGCCCCTTCAATCTGGAATGTCTGGATATTGCACCAGAGCAGGTGGTTGAAGCGAGTTTGGCGCTGTTACAGACCGCTGTACCCGTTCAATCGCCGTGATGATGCATGTGACGATGATTGCAGGCACGTATGAACCAACCCGTTGTGGTGTGGCTCACTACACCGATCGCCTTCGCACACATCTCAATAAACTGGGTATACAATCAACCGTTCTCACTACACGTAAGGCTGCTAAAACGGCGGATGCACCAGATATCATTAGAGCGGTACAGAACTGGAGCTTAGCAGAACTCATTCCTTTGGTACGATCGCTCCACGCCCTTTCCACAGATATTCTCCACATCCAACATGCCGCAGGCACCTATGGGTTTGAGCGGGCAATCTTTTTGCTGCCCTTGCTGCTGCGGTTAACGGGTTGGCGCAAGCCGATCGTCATCACGGTGCATGAATACGGTTGGTGGGAGTGGCAACCCCGCTGGCTTCCATCATCAGTATTGGAATGGCTGAAGCAATGGGGGCAGCAACACGGCTGGTGGGATCGAGAAGATGGTTTTTTGTTGACGCTCAGCAATGCCATCATCACGACTAATGCCGATGCTGAAACTGTTTTGCGTGAGCGGTTGCCAGCGTTTCACGATCGCATTCATCGTCTGGCGATCGCGCCCAATATCGACGTTGCTTCGATCGACCAAACCATCGCCCGTCGGACTCTGCGCCAAAGCTGTGGTTGGTCAGAGAACACAACAGTCATTGCCTTCTTCGGTTTTTTGCATCCCGTGAAGGGATTGGAAACGCTGCTTCCTGCCTTCAAACAAGTCCTGGTAGAGCACCCACATGCCCGCTTATTACTGATAGGAGGCGTAGAAAGTTTAGCGTTGGCGGGTGAAGATGCGATAACCTATTGGCAAACATTACACACCCTCGTTGCAGCATTAGACCTGAACAAAACGGTTCATTTCACAGGCTATGTGTCTGCGGAGACAGCATCTCATTATCTCTCTGGTGCCGATCTGGGAGTGCTGCCATTCAACCACGGGGTCACGTTAAAGAGTGGATCGCTGCTGGCACTCCTGGCACATGCGTTACCTGTTATTGCCACCCAGGTTGATCGCTCTAATCACGAGTTGGATGCCTGCCTCTATTCCATTGCTCCCCGTGATGCAAATGGCTTGGCGATAGCGCTTACCGATCTTTTGAGCGATCGTGCCAAACGAGATCAACTTAGTCACGCGGGACAATCCTTTGCTCAAGATTTGGGATGGAACGCGATCGCAGCCGCACATTTGCAAATCTATCAAGCAACCTAGCTCTGATCACTCGTCAAATCACTGCTCAATGATTAAATATTCAATAGCAATTCGACAATAGTTGTCTTGGCTCAAATCGCACTGAGCGCAGCCGAAACATTTACTATTTCTGTAGGTTGAGTATAAGTAGAACACACGACATTTTGCTAAATCTTCTGTCGCCAGTTCAATCAGTTTGTAGCTATTGAAACAGTGTGTTGTGGTTTACCAGGATATACGTCACTTAATCCAACAAAGGGTACAACAAGTAACGGACAATCTGCCCCTTTCGACAGAGCAGCTATACTTCATCAATCGTTACAGTAGTGGCATGAACTGAAGGATAACCATCATGCAATCACCTACTGAAAAAGCCATTTTACAGACGACGACTGTACCCGCTTACAATGGCAAAGACCGGAACGCGTTCTTGTTTGGCTTTACACCGCAAGCTGAATTGTGGAATGGACGGCTGGCAATGATTGGCTTTATTGCTTACCTGCTGTGGGATCTTGCTGGTTACAGTGTCGTCCGTTTACTTCACATTGCACCATAAGATGTACTAACAGATCGCTCTCAGTTTCCAAACAAGCTACGTACTGCTAGCATCCAGCTTCATACCTGTGGTGCTAGCAGCTTTTTGTTTGAGCGATCGCTCATGATTCGATCGCTCATCCATTCCATCTCTCCTCAATCGTGGGGGCGCGGTACAAAGAGCCGAGGCGATCGCGACATTGATAAAACCTTCTGCCAAATCTCCTCATACCGTTTTGCCATGTGGGGTGCCGTGAAGTTTGCCATTGCTACGGTTCGTCCACGCTGCCCCATGCGATCGCGCAAAGCAGGATCATCTCCTAAAGTGCGCAAGGCAGCAGTAAGCCCATCTACATCATTTTTTTCAATCAAAAGACCCGTTTCACCATGAAGAACAGCTTCAGCAATGCTGCCAACCCGCGTAGCAATCACTGGACATGCCGCTAACATCGCTTCGACGATCGCCAATGGAAAGCCCTCAGACCGGGACGGTAGAACAAAAAGATCATAGTTGAACAAGCGATCGCGCGGCTGTTCCATCCATCCTGGTAAACTCACACGATCATCAATACCTAACTCAACAGCCAGTTGTTCTAAAGCAGCACGTTGTTCCCCTTCACCTAATATCTCGACCCGCACATCATCGACCTGCGCGATCGCCCGCAACAAAACATCGTGTGCTTTCATCGCATCTAACCGTCCAACACTTCCAACTAAAAGCCGTCCATCGATCTGTTTCGCTGTCTTGAACTGAGTCGATGGTGAATCCGGCACTCCATTTGGCACGGATAGAACCGTATGACGACCGAGCGCATAGAAGTCTTCCATCCGTCTTGCCGATGCTTCCCCCACTGCAACGTGAGCATCCACACGCAGCGATAACATCCGTGTGCGCCACAGTTCGATCGCGTCGGTGGTACGCAAAGGCAATTGATCCACTCGCACCACGCGTGCCCTCGGTAGCGAAAGCGCTGCAACAAGACCAATAGCGCCAGCCCAGGGTGTGCAGAGGTTGAAATGAATCAGGTCTGGTTTCAACCGATGGAACGTAGCCACATGCGCGATGAGTGATTGAATGCCTGTTCCCGGTAGCACGATGCTTTTTGTATGAGAACGGCGAGCCGCGATCGTGTCCACAACATGCTTTGAAACGCCTACAACGGTGATTGCAACGTCACTCGATACATTGGCAATAAGATGCTCCAGGCTAATCTCTGCTCCACCTACTCCCATTGCATCGGTGTAAACCATCACCTGGAGTGAAGAACATGCACTTATTTTCGGAAGTGTCATGGCTGCAATCCCCTCTACCAATCTTTTTCTCTTTCTTACCCTTATTAACAGGATGCCTCATTTCAATCACGGCAAACTAAAAATTCAGTCAGCCATTTTCAATGTTCTACGATCGCTCTGTATCACCTGAAGTAACGTCGCTACAAACCACCTTCATAGACACTACCCCTTCCGACGTAAAAGGGCTATGCCTCCTGATGGACGGATGGAACATTGATTGTCAGTAGCTTTAAGAGGAAATCACATGGATCAATAATTGCGTTTTGATGGATTGTGTTTTGATGACATTGGACGAGCGCTAATCATCAAAGTGAATCATTGGAAACGTCTTTTAAGCCACATAGGTTGAAGAAGAGAAAAGGAGCTGAAATGCAACTGAAGCCAATTGAGCAGCAAGTTGTTGCGATCGTTGGAGCCTCTAGCGGTATAGGGCGTGAAGCTGCGCTTCGATTTGCGCAACGGGGTGCCAAAGTTGTCGTGTCGGCACGGAATGAGAAAGGTTTGGCATCACTGGTGCATGAAATCCATCAAACGGGTGGAGACGCGATCGCCGTTGCGGCTGATGTGGCTGTGTTTGAGCAAGTGCAGGCGATCGCAGACAAAGCGGTTGCTGCTTACGGACGCTTAGATACATGGGTTCATTCTTCCGCAACTGCCATCATCGCGCCCTTTGAGCAAGTCACTCCAGACGAGTTCAAGCGAGTGATTGAGGTTACGCTGATGGGACAGGTTTACGGTGCGATGGTCGCGTTGCCTCATCTTAAGCGCGAAGGACGGGGCGCATTAATCCATATTTCTTCGATGGAAGGACGACGAGCATTACCGTTACAAAGCTCCTATTCATCAGCAAAGCACGGTGTAGAAGGGTTTCTCGAATCATTACGGGTTGAGCTACAGCATGAAGGTAGTGCTGTCAGCGTAACCAGCATTAAACCAGCGGTGATCAATACTCCGTTTTACAACAACGCGTTGACGAAGTTAGGCGTGAAACCAACTGGGCTACCACCTTATTATGCGCCGAGCCTGGTTGCGGATGCCGTACTGTATACCGCTGAGCATCCAACCCGTGACTTCATTGTGGGAGACGTAGGGAAAGTTCTGGATCTTTTGCAACGACTCTCACCTGCACTGGTTGATTCTTTTTTAGTGTTGGCTGGCTTCCAGGGACAGAAGACGAATGAATTGAAAGCGGCGGATGCACCGAACAATCTTTATGAGCCAGTTGCAGACCACGATCGCGTTGAAGGTGATTTTGGTAGTCTTACCGTTCCGAGCGTCACAGATTGGCTCGATCGCCACCCTGGTCTAGGATGGGGCATTGCTGGAACGGCAGCAGGAGCAGCGGTTTTAGCGATGTTAGCGGCGCAAGCGTTTAACGGTGACGGGCAGCAGTGAGCGTGATTGAAACCGTTACGAATCAGCCTATGCTGACTGTCTCCATTGGCTGAAATCAAATAAGCCAGCTAACGGAATGTATTCATTGCAGGAGCACACCAGGTTATGGAAGAAATTACAACAACACAACGTTCCCAACCGTCCACGTCTACGCTGGGTGATACCGAGCGTTGGGCATCTGTGATTGGTGGCAGCGCGATGGTTTTGTTTGGGCTACAGCAACGATCGCTGCGTGGCGTTCTGACTGCAATTGCAGGTGGAAGCCTTGCCTATCATGGCATTCAAGGTGAAAAGAGCCTTCCTGATGCGGTTGGTGAAGCAGTGGGCTTGAACAAAGTGATTCGGGTTGAACGCACCGTTACCATTAATAAATCAGCCGAGGAACTTTATACCTATTGGCACGACTTTGCAAACCTGCCCACCTTTATGAAGCACATACAATCTGTGACTGTACTCGATCCACGTCGATCGCACTGGGTTGCAAACGCTCCAATGGGACAAAGTATTGAATGGGATGCTGACATCATTGACGATCGACCCAATGAGTTGATTGCCTGGGCTTCCATTGAAGGTGCAGATGTGGATCACTCTGGCTTTGTTCGCTTTAAGCCTGCTACGGGTGATCGAGGCACAGAAGTAAAAGTGGTTACTGAATACAACCCTCCAGGAGGCGTTTTGGGTTCTGCACTTGCCAAGCTTTTTGGCGAAGAACCAGAGCAGCAAATTGGTGATGAACTCAACCGCTTTAAGCAGTTGATGGAAGCAGGCGAAATTGCCACAACTGAAGGACAGCCAGCTTGTAAAGGCTAGTGTCTTACTTAGTGGCGTTTAAGCATCTTCACCCATCAATGCACCACAACCAAACCATTTCACGTTTTAACCAAAGGATAGATTCATGAATTACGCAACCAACCTACGTAAAATTGCCACCGTTTTGTTACTTGCTGCGGCTTTGTGCATCGGTACCGCGTTTAGCTACGTAACCCAAAGCGCTTTAGCTGACAAAACCAATGACACCAACGAAATTTCCAACGTTAAGGGAGATAGCAGCGATGTCAATCGGTCTTATCACAATTTGCAGGAGGCAGCCCATGAGTTTCGGGATGATTTCCGAGCTGATGTCACAAGTGGTCGTCGCAGTCCCACAAATGAGTCAGCAAATAGCCCTAAGCAAGCCGCTAAAAATGTAGGCAAAAACACTCGTAACGCCTTTGAACGTGCGACTGACCCTGTTAAAGACACCTTAGATCCTGGCTAGACGTGCGGTCGCGCATCAACGTACTGACGTATTCACTTACTGTTGCTGGGAGTTTGATCGTATGAAAGCTGTTTGCTGGCATGGAGCCAACGATGTTCGGGTCGATACCGTACCCGATCCTAAAATCCTGAATCCGCGTGATGCCATCGTTAAAATTACCACAACCGCCATTTGTGGTTCCGATTTGCATCTTTATGATGGGTATATTCCTACGATGCAATCGGGAGATATTCTGGGTCATGAATTTATGGGCGAAGTAGTCGAATTAGGAACTTCGGTCACAAATCTGCGAATCGGCGATCGAGTGGTTGTGCCCTTTACTATTTCGTGTGGCAGTTGTTTCTTCTGTAACCGTGATTTGTGGTCGCTCTGTGACAACAGCAACCCCAATGCGTGGATGGCAGAAAAGCTGTATGGATACTCTGCCGCTGGCTTGTTTGGCTATTCCCATTTGTTTGGTGGCTATGCTGGCGGGCAGGCAGAATATGCGCGTGTTCCTTTTGCCGATGTGGGTCTATTTAAGATTCCTGATGGTTTGACGGACGAGCAAGTGCTATTTCTCACGGATATCTTTCCTACAGGCTACATGGCAGCGGAAAACTGCAACATTGAACCAGGCGATACCGTTGCCGTTTGGGGTTGTGGTCCTGTGGGACAGTTTGCTATCCGTAGTGCCTATCTGTTGGGTGCGGAACGGGTAATTGCGATCGATCGCGTCCCCGAACGGCTGCAAATGGCAAAAGAGCAGGGCAACGCCGAAACCATCAACTATGAAGAGATGGATGCAGGCGAAGCTGTGAAGGAAATGACAGGTGGGCGCGGTCCCGATGCGGTGATTGATGCCGTTGGGATGGAAGCACATGGCACAGGGCTTGACGCGCTCTACGATCAGGCAAAACAGGCTGTTCGCCTTGAAACCGATCGACCGACAGCGCTCCGCCAACTCATTCTTGCCTGCCGCAAAGGTGGACATGTTTCCATGCCAGGAGTCTACGGTGGCTTGCTGGATAAAGTGCCAATGGGGGCTGCTTTCAGCAAAGGGCTAACTTTCAAGATGGGGCAAACTCACGTTCATCGATATCTCCAACCACTGTTGGAACATATCCAGAATGGTGCTATCGATCCATCGTTTGTCATCACACACCGTATGGCGTTGGAAGATGCTCCAAAAGGCTACGCAACGTTTAAGCACAAAAAGGATAAGTGTATTAAGGTTGTGCTCAAACCTTAGTGCAAAGCCAAGTCAAAGCCATTTATCATCCTTGTGCTTTTAAGGAAATACTACTTCTGAAAAAGGCTGTGTGAAATGAGATTGCGTTCCATTTCATACAGCCTTTTCGTTTAACGCTTGATTTTTGATTGGTGAGAATCATCATCCTATAGTGGATGGTTGAATAAGAACAATCAAGCGCTGTTAAAGATTACATAGAGGGAATTTGTGCAATTTGTGTCGTTGCATGAATCACCAACTTACCTTTCTGAGCCTCTAGCGTTTGAAGCTTCATTGAGGTGCCCGACAGATCAAGATTACGGAGATCCAACAGCTCAGTAACTTGGTCAAAAATCGCAGTAATCATTTCTTGAGTTATATTTTCTCCATCAGCCGACAAGATTTCTAAAGCAAGGCATTGTCCATCCGCTTCAATCTTTGGAACCGCAACGGCAGTTAGCTTTTTGCGCTCCCCCGGTTCAAGCAGCAGAAAGTCGGCATTTACAACTATTTGGTTCTTTCCGGGTAGCTCGATTTCTGCTTGCTCTACACTCATCGTCACTGGCTTACCGTCCAATTGCATTTTCAAGCCGCGTAATTTAGCTCGAATGTAGTCAGAATTGAACGCTCGATTCATGTCGCTTTCTAGCAAAACAAAGCGTGCTTCAGCATTCGTTGGGCGGGTTAGCTCGACGTTGCCTAAAACAGCGTGCAGGGGATTGATGGACACCTGGTCAGTGTTGACTTCCAAGGTTTCTAACCGTAAATCTCGTTTCATGACGAGACCTTTCCCAACGATCGCGATTGAATCAACATTTCCCTGCATTAACTTTCCTGGATCAGTCCGGATATCCACATCCATCGCTTCAACCTGATCTAACTGACTTTCTAAGCCAACTTCAACAATCTTGCTCAGGGCTTTTTCTCCCAAATCAGCATTCCCGTCTGACATGATCTAAACTCCTATCGTGGTTATTTCAAGTTGAAAATCAATAAAGTCATGCTTCAGTGAATCTGCTACGTTTCCGAGCATGAGTGCTTCAAGCTGGTTGGCTGACAAAGCTACTTTTTCAGGTTGGGTTAAACAACGTGAAATTCAACACTAGCTTAGGTTCTACCTGATTACGCCATCGCTTTTCTGGTCTGCCAGAACGGCTTTAGCCAACCGATAGCATTGGGTTTCGAGAGTTTTGTCAGTCAATCAGGACTCACTCAATTCTTTCAAGACTAGATGGTTTTTGTCATCTTGAGCTAAATTGCCTTGCTCCTGCAATTTGCCCAGTACACGGGTCACTGTTACACGCGTTGTCCGACACGCTTGGGCAAAATCTTGATGGGTGAGGCGTGCTCGCAGGCGAACACCCTCTTCTACGGGTTGTCCCAGCGTTCCTTTAAGGAGCGTGAGGAGACTTGTAAGCCGCTCTTGTACATGAATGTGCCCGTTGATGGCAAGTAAACTTTCTGTTTGCTGGAGCCGTTGTTTTAACGATTGCAAAAGAGCCTGGGCAAGTTGGGGCGACTGAGCGATCTCTGACAGTGAAATGGCGGCTAGTTTGACATCCGATAGCGCGATCGCCTGATATGCTTGCAACGATGTCAGACTGGATCCAAAGACCATTGGCTCTCCTAAAAGCCCAACTAGCATCTCTTCACCCCGATCAGACAGCGTTGTGATTTTAACCACTCCATCGACGATCAGCCAGACAATATGCGGCTCTAAAGGAACACTTTCGCCTTTGCTGTACTGCACTAATGGACGATCGAGTCCAGGATTATGGTGAGGATCGTCCAGGGCTACCTCAGCGCGCTTGCGTTCGGTGTTATCTCGCACTAACCACTGCACATACAAAACTTCGCCGCTTGGTTTCCGTCGTACATTTGCTGTCAGGGTGGCATGGAAAAAGCTCTCTGACTGGCGATAGAGACGAACCGAAAAGTTTACCCCATTGTCAATGTGAGAGTGGAGCAAAACTTGAGACAGTCTAACTTGAAACAAGGGCAAATCATCTGAACAAATCAAGTTCATTAATGGTTTGCCAATGAGACTGTGAGTCTGTACGTTGAGCAAGGCAGCACCCGCAGGATTTACATCTAAAATGGCGGCTTGTGCGTCTGTCACGAGATAGCCATCCATAACAAACTTAAACAAATCTAAGTAGCGTTGGCGTTCAGTTTCGATCTCAGTTTGAACACTTGCTAATTGCTCTGCTTTTTGAGTGAGTTCCGCGATCGCCATCTCCAACGCTTCAGAGACAACGCCAAGCTCTAGGAGCGCTTTTGACAAGAGATCAGATGAGTTTGAGTCGGATGCATCAATCGAGCGATATAGTTCTGACGATCGTTCGTTGGTTAACTTGGCACGGCGTTTGAGAGAACTAAGACTGCTCATACATTACTTGTTTTGTACTGGCTAAACCATATGCTTTGCGCCATGCTGGTTTACACTCTCTGAAGGCATAGAAAGCACTTCGTTTGAGCGCGATTTTAAGAAAGTGTACTAGCAGGTACTGGTGTTCAATTTGATGCCGGGAAGATACGCTGGCAACGGTGCGGCTACTCGTAAAGCCAAACCCGTAACAACGACAGCAACTGTTCCATATCGACTGGCTTTGTGATGTAATCGGAGGCACCCGCATCAATGCACTTTTCGCGATCGCCCTTCATCGCTTTCGCGGTTAAAGCAATCATGGGCAAGGTGCGAAAAGCCTCTAGCTGACGAATAGAACGCATCGTTTCGTAGCCGTCCATATCTGGCATCATGACATCCATGAGTACGAGGTTGATGTCGGGATCATTTTGCAGCATGGTGATGCCATCACGTCCATTTTCGGCGTATTTTACGTGCATTTGATAGCGTTCCAACATGCTGGTGAGTGCAAAAATATTGCGCACGTCGTCATCCACAATCAGCACTTTTTTACCCACCAGAACGGGATCGGTTTGCTGAATTTGCTCCAGCATCAAACGCTGAGAATCGGGTAAGTTTTCCTGGATGCGATGCAAAAATAGCGCGGTTTCTTCGAGCAGGCGTTCGGGCGATCGCACATCTTTCACAATAATCGTGTCGGAAATACGCCGCAGTTCCGTCTCTTCTTGAGCGGACAGTTCTTTGCCAGTGTAGATGATGATGGGTAGACGCTGAAGGTCCGGGGTTTGTTTGATTTGTTCAATTAATTCAAAGCCCGTCACATCCGGCAGACCCAAATCCAGAACGAGACAGTCATAATGCCCGGTCTGAAGGGCTTCTAAGGCTTCTGCACCTGTGCCAACCGCCGTACTTCTCACGTCGCTATTGCCAATAAGTTCAACGATGCTGTGGCGTTGAGTTTCATCATCTTCAACAATGAGTAGATACTTGATGGGACGTTCAACAAACGCCTTAATATCGTTCAGCGCTTTTGAGATGGTTTCGCTGCTGGCAGGTTTCTGCACAAAGGCGATCGCACCCAGTTGGAGGCTACGCTTCTGCCCCTCTTCCACCGACATCATGTGTACTGGAATGTGCCGCGTCGCGGGATTATGCTTGAGCCGATCTAAGACAGCCCAGCCCGTCATCACAGGCAACCGCACATCGAGCATGATAGCAGTTGGTTTCAATTCTTGTGCCATCGCCAAACCCACATCGCTCCGTACTGCAACCAGCCCCTTAAAGCCGTGCTGACGTGCCATCTCTAGAAGGATTTGGGCAAAGGCAAGGTCATCTTCAATGATCAGGAGAACGCAATCACCGGGTTGAATCGTCTCACGATCGTCGTCGATCGCCGATTCCGCAAGCAGCGACGTGAGGATGGGTTCTTCTAGCGCTACCGCGGACGCTTGACCGCTTGTGGATAGTGCGATCGGATGCCATGCCGAAGGTTTTACGAAGCTACCAGGCTGTATGCTAAACCCGGCTAGCTGAGTCTGGGATGGATCGAAGGGTTCAGTGCGATCGTCGTCGGCAACGTAGGATTGCGGTAGATACAGTGTAAACGTGCTGCCCTGACCTGCCTCACTTTCAAGCTGAATTTCACCCCCCAAAAGCTGAGCAATTTCACGGCTGATGGATAGCCCTAAACCCGTGCCGCCATACTTACGAGACGTGGTGCCATCTGCCTGCTGGAATGCCTCAAAAATGACGCGCTGTTTTGCGGCTGGAATGCCCACACCCGTATCGTGAACGGCGAAGGCAATCACCGTGTCTGCCTGATTCAGCCGCTTTTGGTCGCGGCTCCAACCCTGGGTCGCAACGCTGACCTGTAAACGAACTTCGCCCTGTTCGGTGAATTTGAACGCATTTGCCAGTAGATTCTTCAATACCTGCTGGAGACGCTTGGAATCGGTAGATATCGTGCGGGGCAAGTGGTCATCTAGATGAATGTGGAAGTCTAGCCGTTTGGTTTGAGCCACCTGGCGGAACGTGCGCTCCATGTGGTTGCGGAGGTCGCTAAAGAGGGTCTGATCAACGTCCACCGACATCGTGCCCGACTCAATTTTTGCCAGATCCAGAATGTCGTTGATGAGCGTGAGCAGGTCGCCGCCAGAGGCATGAATGGTGCGGGCATACTCGACTTGCTTGGTGGTTAAGTTGCCATCACTGTTGTCGCTCAGCAGTTGCGCCAAAATCAACAAACTGTTGAGCGGCGTGCGGAGTTCATGGGACATATTTGCCAAAAACTCAGACTTGTATTTGGAGGTCATTGCCAACTGCTCGGCTTTTTCTTCCAATGACTGTCGGGCTTGTTCAATCTCGCGGTTTTTGCGCTCCACTTCCTGGTTCTGCATTGCCAGCAGTTCGGCTTTTTCTTCTAGCTCTTCGTTGGTCTGCTGGAGTTGGTCTTGCTGATTTTTCAGCAGTTCTTCAGATGCTCTGAGGGATTGTGCCTGCTGCTCTAGCCGCTGGTTGGTTTCGGTGAGTTCCTTCTGCTGGGTTTGCAGTTCTTCTGCCAGCGATTGTGATTGCTTCAGCAGTTCCTCGGTTCGCATACTGGCAGCGATCGTGTTGAGGACGATCGCGATACTTTCCGTGAGCTGATCAAAGAACGTCAGATGGATTTCACTAAAGCGACGGAAAGATGCCAGTTCAATGACGGCTGTGACCTGACCTTCAAATAGCACCGGTAGAACGACCGCATTGAGTGGGGTGGCTTCACCCAAACCAGAACTGATTTTGATGTAATCGCTGGGCACTTCGGTAATGAGAATCCGCTCTTTTTCCAGCGCGCACTGCCCTACCAGACCTTCACCCAGATGGAACTGGTTCGCCAGATGCTTGCGCTCGCGGTACGCATAGGTGCTGAGCAGCTTTAGATAGGAGGGATGGAAATCGCTGGTTTCCATCATGTAGAAGACTCCGTGTTGCGCCGATACCAGTGGAGCCAGTTCCGAGAGAATGAGCTTGGAAACGGCTTCCAGATCGCGCTGCCCCTGGAGCATGCGCGTGAACTTCGCCAGGTTGGTTTTCAGCCAGTCTTGCTCGGTGTTTTTCTGGGTCGTTTCGCGCAAGTTAGCAATCATCTGGTTGATGTTGTCTTTCAGGATGGCGACTTCACCTTCTGCGGCTACGGAGATCGATCGGGTCAGGTCGCCCTTTGTCACCGCCGTTGCCACTTCCGCGATTTCCCGCACCTGGGTGGTGAGATTTGCCGCCAGTTCATTCACGTTGTCCGTCAGGTCACGCCACGTTCCCGAAGCACCCGGCACTTTTGCCTGACCGCCCAGTTTGCCTTCAATGCCCACTTCACGCGCTACCGTTGTCACCTGATCGGCAAAGGTTGCCAGCGTATCAATCATCTCGTTGATAGTATCTGCCAGGGTTTCAATTTCACCCTTCGCCTCCAGCATGAGCTTCCGCTTCAGATCGCCATTTGCCACGGCTGTCACAACTTTCGCGATACCTCGCACCTGTGCGGTCAGGTTGCCTGCCATGAAGTTCACCGAGTCAGTCAGGTCTTTCCAGGTGCCTGCTACGCCTTTCACTTCTGCCTGTCCGCCCAGAATCCCTTCGGTGCCCACTTCTCGCGCCACCCTGGTGACTTCTGACGCAAAGGAGTTAAGCTGATCCACCATCACGTTTATGGTGTCTTTCAGGTCGAGAATTTCACCCTTCACATCTACCGTGATTTTCTTGGAGAGGTCACCGTTTGCGACTGCCTTCGTCACTTCGGCAATGTTCCGCACCTGTGCCGTGAGGTTCCCCGCCATTGAGTTCACGTTGTCCGTCAAGTCTTTCCAGGTGCCTGCAACCCCACGCACGTATGCCTGCACGCCCAGTTTCCCTTCCGTGCCCACCTCGCGCGCCACCCTGGTGACTTCAGACGCAAAAGAGCTAAGCTGATCCACCATTGTATTGATGGTGTTTTTGAGTTCGAGAATTTCGCCCTTCACATCCACCGTGATTTTTTTCGAGAGGTCGCCGTTTGCCACAGCGGTTGTGACTTCGGCGATATTTCGCACCTGTGCCGTCAAGCTGCCCGCCATGAAGTTCACGGAGTCCGTGAGGTCTTTCCAGGTGCCCGCTACGCCTTTCACTTCTGCCTGTACGCCCAACTTGCCTTCCGTGCCCACTTCCCGCGCCACCCGTGTCACCTCAGACGCGAAGGAGTTGAGCTGATCCACCATTGTATTCACAGTATTTTTGAGTTCCAGGATTTCGCCCTTCACATCCACGGTAATTTTTTTAGACAGGTCGCCGTTTGCCACAGCCGTCGTCACCGCTGCGATGTTCCGTACCTGTGCAGTCAAACTACCTGCCATAAAGTTCACGGAGTCGGTGAGATCTTTCCAGGTGCCTGCCACGCCGCGTACATCTGCCTGCACACCCAATCGCCCTTCGGAGCCTACTTCTCGCGCCACCCTGGTGACTTCTGAGGCAAAGGAACTGAGTTGATCCACCATGACGTTGATGGTGTTTTTGAGCTCCAGAATTTCGCCCTTCACATCCACCGTGATTTTTTTCGAGAGATCGCCGTTTGCCACAGCGGTTGTGACTTCGGCGATGTTCCGTACCTGCGCTGTGAGGTTCCCAGCCATCGAGTTCACGGAGTCCGTCAGGTCTTTCCAGGTGCCTGCCACGCCTCGCACTTCTGCCTGTACGCCCAACTTGCCTTCTGTACCCACCTCTCGTGCAACCCTGGTAACTTCTGAGGCAAAGGAACTGAGTTGATCCACCATCACGTTGATGGTGTCTTTGAGTTCCAGAATTTCACCTTTCACCTGCACAGTGATTTTTTTGGACAGATCGCCATTTGCCACAGCGGTTGTGACTTCAGCAATGTTCCGCACCTGCGCTGTGAGGTTGCCTGCCATTGAGTTCACGGAGTCTGTCAGGTCTTTCCAGGTGCCTGCTACGCCTTTTACATCTGCCTGCACACCCAGTTTCCCTTCCGTACCCACTTCTCGCGCCACCCGCGTCACCTCAGAGGCGAAGGAATTGAGCTGATCTACCATTGTGTTGATGGTATTTTTGAGTTCGAGAATTTCGCCTTTTACGTCTACCGTGATTTTTTTGGACAAATCGCCATTGGCTACAGCGGTGGTGACTTCGGCGATGTTGCGTACCTGGGCGGTCAAGCTACCCGCCATGAAGTTCACGGAGTCGGTGAGGTCTTTCCAGGTGCCCGCTACGCCTTTCACCTCTGCCTGTCCACCCAGCTTCCCTTCAGACCCGACTTCTCGGGCAACCCGCGTCACCTCGGAGGCAAAGGAATTGAGCTGATCCACCATGATGTTGACGGTGTTTTTTAGCTCCAGAATTTCGCCCTTCACATCCACCGTGATTTTCTTAGATAGATCACCATTGGCTACAGCGGTTGTCACTTCGGCGATGTTTCGCACCTGTGCCGTCAGGTTTCCAGCCATTGAGTTCACGGAGTCCGTCAGATCCTTCCAGGTACCTGCTACGCCTTTGACTTCTGCCTGTACGCCCAGTTTGCCTTCAGTGCCCACTTCTCGTGCCACTCTGGTGACTTCAGAGGCGAAGGAGTTGAGCTGATCCACCATTGTGTTGACAATGCGGGCGGTTTGGAGGAATTCTCCTTGCAAGGGTCTGCCGTCAATGGCGGTCGCGATCGTCTGCGAAAGATCCCCATTTGCCACCGCTCGAATGACCCGCGCTGTTTCGGCGGTGGGCTGCACCAGATCGGTAATCAACGCATTGACGGAATCCACGCTGGCTTTCCAGGAACCTTTCGCACTGCCCAGAGAAGCGCGTTCGTTAATCTTCCCTTCTTTCCCAACAACCGTGCCAATGTGCTCTAGTTCGCTGGTGAGGCGCTCGTTCATCTCAATGATGTCGTTGAGCGTATCGGCGATTTTGCCTGCCATCCCCGTCTGGTCGATCGACATGCGGACTGCAAAATTACCCTTTTTAATCTCTGTCAGAACGTTTAAAAGCTGCTTTGGGTCGAGGTTGTCTGTGTGAGCGGGTGCTTGTGCAGTGGGCATGACAAAATCCTTCTAGCAGGTGAAGTGACTGTTACAGAGGATGGCAGCATTGAATGCTGATGGGGTAGAGCAGCGCTTAACCTGAAGCTAAGCCACGGGATGGGTGATCAGTACTCATTATGGTGGAGTCTTCGATCGAAGAGGGTCTGTCTTAGGGTAGAGGATGAAGAGCCATTCACCAACCGTTTCAGGGGTTAACGAGCGTTGGTTGGTCTGGTTGCACAGGACAGTACTACCACCCGCAAGTGAGCAACCATGAGGGAGTAGGCAAACGCAGTGATTCAAATTACCATGAGGTCTTTACCGATCGGCTCAAAAAACCTGACACGTAGCATGGACGATGTAACCGTCAACCTGGATGACTTGATTGAGGCAGTTGTAAAGGCTGTTGTGAGCGCTTATCAGACGCAGGAGCTTGAAAATGCCCTAGTGATTCGGGACGAGTTACGGCGCTTGCCTGATAATTTGACGACAGAGGTGCTGAACGGGGTCATTCTTCGGTTGGTGCAGATCAATCCTGATCTGTGTCGCTGGTTTATTCTGGATGTTTTTCTACGTGAATCAGACCCAGACGGCAAAGCGGATGTGGCTGAGCGCATCAATCTCCTCATGGCAGATCTGAAGACACAGCAGGATCATGAATAGGGCTTACGCAAACCTCAGAGGTTTAGTCAAGCATTAAGCATGACGACCAACGGTATGGCTTATAGCGGTTGTCACATCGGTTAGCCACAGTGCGTACGCGAAGCGAGTGCTTTGCACTTACATCTTGCTCGCGTCCGTGAGCGAGACGCTCACACTCTTTGATGTGGTTTATTCAAACAAAAATTGCTGTAAACCTCCGAGGTTTTAGTCAAAATGCGTCAGTCCAACTTATGAGTGTTCTAGGTGGTAAGCCTCGCGGCTCCTTTCCGTAAACGTCCTGATTGTTTGCATGAGAAGCTCTGGCTCTACGGGTTTTGTCAGGTGCTTCTGAAACCCTGCGCCTAACGCTTGCTGCTGATCCATCTCGCCCGCATACGCGGTCAGGGCGATCGCCAGAATGCCGCCTCCCTGCTCAGGCGTTTGTGCCCTAATGTGACGCATTAACGCGTAGCCATCCATCGTGGGCATGCCAATATCGCTGATCAGCAAGTCGAAGGTTGCTTCGCTCAAGCGGCTCAGGGCTTCACTGGCTGAGGCAACTTCTGTCACGCTGGCACCGTGCTGCCTGAGCAAAAAGGTAATCAACTCCCGCGAATCGCGATCGTCGTCTACAAACAGCACGTTTAAGTTCTGAAGATTCAGCTCTGCATCAGGGGTAGACGAGAGACTGCCTTGATGTTGCTTTGAAGCTGCCACGCTGGGAAACTGAATGACAAACGTGGCACCCTGTCCTTCTCCAGGGCTGGTGACGTGTACAGTGCCACCGTGTAGCTCCACCAGATGACGCACGATCGCCAACCCCAACCCCAACCCGCCAAATTTGCGCGTCGTGGTACTATCCGCCTGCCGAAAATAGTCAAAGACGTAAGGCAAAAAGTCAGGGGCAATGCCTTTGCCTGTATCTCTGATGGTAATTTGAGCGTAAGAAGGGGCGTGGCGTGTGGGGCTTCGACGTGAGGAGTTCGGCTGAGGCTCACTCGAAGCCCACTCAGCCGAACGGTCTGGGGTGTGGGGTGTAGGAAGTGAGGAGCAGACATAGCAGTGCTCGCCACCCTCTGCCCTACTTGTTCTTTTCGTCTCTTTTTCTCCTGGGTGCTCTTCCTCAACCTGTTCTAGCAGCACCTCAATGTAACCGCCGTGGGGGGTAAATTTAACGGCATTGGCAAGCAGATTCCACACAATTTGTTGTAGACGGCTGGAGTCGCCCAACACCTGCCCCACGTTTGGCTCTAGCCTGGTGTGAATTTGAATGGTTTTAACTTCAGCGGCAAGTCGCACGGTTTCAAGGGCTGCTTCAATGATGAAGGCTAACTCGATCGATCCTTTGTTCAAACTCAACTTGCCTTGCAAAATGCGGGAGACATCCAGCAAATCTTCAATAAGCTGCGCCTGTAGTTTGGCATTCCGCTCGATCGTCTCCAGGGCGTATTGCGTTCTACCTGCATCCTGCCGATTTGTCTGGAGAATTCTTGCCCACCCCAAAATGGGATTCAGGGGCGATCGCAATTCATGGGACAACACGGCGAGAAACTCATCTTTGATCCGATTGGCTGTCTCCGCTTGTTCACGAGCCGCTTGCTCACGCAGCAGCAATTGTTCGCGTTCGGCATCTGCTTGCCTCTGCTTTGTCATATCCCGTGAGACAACCAGGAGTTGTGCCACCTGACCCGATGCATCCTCAACGGGAGTCACCAGCACATCCCACCATTTTGGGGTACCCTTGACTGTAGGGGAATAGCCCTGAAACTTCCCGACACCACCCGCTTTGGCGGCAGCGATCGCGCCCTTTGCCGTCTCCTTTTCCTCGCCCTGCCAAAAACTAAGCCATTCGGTATGGAGCAACGATGACGGATCCTCCACTTCTAGAAGTTGCAGTCCGCCTTTGTTTACGTAAAGCAGCCGTCCGTCTAGCGATAAAACTTTGATGCAATCTTTACTGCTCTCTAGAATGCGTTGCCTGAGCGCTTCACTTTCTCGCAACGCGGCTTCTGCTTGCTTGCGAACAGCTTCCTCGCGCTTGGCTTCGGTGATGTCTGACAGGATAAAAACGGCACCCGTAAACACTCCCTGCTCGTCCAATACAGGGTCCATCGTTTTGGCAAACCACCGTTCCCTTGTCTGGAGTTCTATCGTCTGGCGCTGATGCGTTTCTTTGGCACGGCGAAAGCAGGAACCGTTACCCGCTCCCAGAGAGGCAAGCATCAACTCATGATGAGCACAGCCCACTATTTCGTGATCAGGCTTACCAAAAAGCCGACTCATCGCCCAATTGCAGCGCAGAATTTTGCCCTCCTGATCCACCAAACACACGCCATCGTTGATCGAATCAAAGGTGGTCTGCCACTCCCTTGCTGACAACAGAGCCGTTTCCTCGGCTTGTCGAATGCGTAGCAGCGATCGCACCGTGGCAAGCAATTCGATCGGTTCAACGGGTTGCGCAATATAGGCATCCGCCCCGCTATCTAACCCTTCGGCTTTGTCCTGGCTTTGAATAAATGTCGCAGACAGATGCAGCACTGGAAGAGACGCTGTTTCCGGGTTTGCTTTCACCTGGCGACAGACCTCAAAACCGCTCAAGTCTGGCAGTTGAACATCTAAAATTACCAGGTCAGGCTGATGAGTGGCGATCGCGGCTAAGCCCGTAGCCCCGGTTGCCGCTTCTATTACCGCAAAGCCTGCCCTTTGCAGGATCCGACTTACCACGTAACGAGTGGCTTCGTTATCATCAACGTGCACAATAGTGACTTGCGGTTCAGACATGGGCATCTCTCTTAAGCATCCAGAACCAGTCCGGCTTTGATGAGTGTGTCTCGAAGTTGGTCAGTTGCTGTTGTTTCTTTTGAGAGAATAGCAAGACTCTGGGTTGCTAGACGGCTTTGCGCTACTGCACTTAGCTGGCTAGAAGAGTGAACAATCACCGGGATCGACTGAGTAAGGGCATTGTGCTTGAGCCGATCGAGCACATCAAACCCGCTGACTTCAGGCATCTCCAGGTCAAGCACGATTGCTGTTGGCTGTTCGCTTTCTGCCAGCGCGAATCCTTCTTGCCCACTCGCGGCTTCAAAAAACTGTAACGGAGTGTCTGCTAGCAACTGCTTCACCATATAGCGATAGGTTGGGTCATCGTCAATCAATAAGAGCGTTTGGGGGTTACCTTGACTGATTAGCGTATTAATTTTTTTAAGCAAGGGCAATCTTTCTACAGGCTTAATTAGAAACCCATCCGCTCCCAATGTTACCGCCTGCTTCTCGTTGTCAACGACCGTAATGACGATTACAGGAATATCGCGGGTTGTTTCATCGCTTTTAAGCTCTCGCAGAAACGTCCAGCCGTTTTGCCCGTCGAGCAAAATATCGAGCACGATCGCCGCTGGTCGCTGTTGCTGTAAGGCTTGCCTCGCTTCTGCTAGAGTACGGGCGGCAAGCAGTTGATAGCGCGACGCGTGCAAATGCTTCTCATAGATGAAGAGCGTTTCGGTGTGGTCTTCAACGGCAAGAATGGGAAGATGATCGATTTTTAGTGGCGCGATCGGTTGTAGTTGAGCGGGTAGTTCGGTGGCGTGGGGGTAGACGATCGGCAGCGTGACTGCAAACGTAGACCCCTGTCCTGCTTGGCTATGCACCGAAAGACTACCACCCAAAAGCTCTGCTAGCTTACGCGATAACGGCAATCCTAATCCTGTCCCTTTGACCTGCTTTTGGAGATGAGATTCAACCTGAACGAAATCCTCAAAAATGCGCTCCTGATCTTCAGGTGTAAGACCAATGCCCGTGTCAGACACCGAGAGCGTCATCGTCTCATCGGTTCGTTGAGCCGACACACGCACTTCTCCCTGCTCCGTAAACTTGAGCGCATTGGAGATAAAATTTCGGATGATTTGGGCGACTTTACCCTCATCGCTGTAGAGCGTTGGCAAGTCATCCGGTGCCTCAAAGACGAGCGCCACAGAGGCTCCTTCCACCAATAAGGGGCGCAGCATCCCTCTTAGAGTGCCAAACAAGTCGCTGACTTCAAACGCACTGGGTCGCACCTCAATTTTGCCCGCCTCGACCTTAGCGAGATCTAGCAGATCGTTGACCAGCTCAGACAAGCCATCTGCCGCACGCTGAATGAAGGTGACTTGCGTTTCTTGCTCTGTCGTCAGGTCGCCATCCAGCCGAGACAGCAGCATCCGCGAGAGCGAGAGAATGGAGTTGAGCGGGGTGCGAAATTCGTGGCTCATATTTGAGAGAAAGCGGGTTTTCAGCTCATTGGCTTGCTGTAGAGAGCTTGCCTTCTCGTCCAGTTCGGCGTAGAGGGCAACCACACCGCGATTGGTGTCTTCTAATTCTTGATTGAGCTGCGTCAGTTCGTCCTCGCGCTTTCGCAAATCTGCCATTGCCCGCAGTAGTTCCTGGTTTTGCCGCTGAATTTCGTCGTAGGGGTTTTGGGGCGATCGCGCCATCACCACGTCCCGCACCTGCTTCAACTGTGAAGCTGACAAGGCTGGTGCCCGCTTCGGTAAGGGTTTACCCACCAAGACGGTGGTTCCCTGGTCTGGCACCGATTCAATCTCAAAGACATCCATAAGCCTGCGAGTGCCAACAAGCCCCACTCCCATGCCTGTAGAAGAGGTGTAGCGTCCAGCCAAAACGTCAGCAAGATGGGGAATGCCCTTGCCCTGATCATGCACCCGAATGAGAAACATCTGCGGATCGCGTTCTACAGCATAGGCAACCGTGCCGCCTCCCGCGTATTGGAACGCGTTGCGAACTAGCTCTGACACAGCAGTTGCCAGACGTACCTGCTCTTGAGTGTCAAAGCCCAACTGCTCGGCAAGCTCACGGGTGCGCTGACGGGCTTGCACCACATCCTGCTCGTAGTGCACTTCAAGGGTGAGAAGGGTTGTCATACACCGATTCCTTTGGCAACTAAGACGGTTACATCGTCACGATCGCGATGAAAATCTCGGTATAGCACGCCTGCGATCAGACTGGGATGTTTTTGGCTCAGACCTGGGTAGCGATCGAGCTTCCACTGACTGCCCAGACCATCGGAATGCATAATCAACAGTCCATTCTTGTACCAGGGATAGGTAAACTCCTGAACTTTGCGAACCTCATGCCCAACAGTGCCATTGTAAGAGACTAAATTGCGGTGTTCAGTGGCAGAAGAAAGACTCGCGGCAATATTGCCAATGCCAGCAAACCGCACTAACTGCTGCTCAAAGTCAATTTCGGCGATCGCGAGTGCGGCTCCTCTAGTGCTTCGTAGGGCAGCATGAGCCGCTTCGATGATGGCGCGGGGCGATCGCGCGTGATGTTCCTGAAACGCTCTCAGGGCGGCAGAGGCGGCAATGGCAGCAGCCGGTCCATGACCCAACCCATCCACTACAAGCAGCAGGTAACGATGAGGCTCTCTTTGGCACGTCCAGGCATCACCCGAAACCGTTTCTCCCAGCTTTGGTAAACACACACCACCCACTTCTAGCGTGTTTGCAGGTGGATGGCGTGAATCTGCCCAGAGATGCGTCAGGATGGCGGTGCCCTTAGTGGGAGGGGCGTAGATTTCAAAGAGGCTAGAGAGGCGATGAATGGCACCCAGTCCATTGCCTGCGGTGCCCCCTGTAGAAAAGCCATCTTGCAGGCACGCTTCCACATCCACCATCCCTCGTCCTTGATCCAGCGCTAAGATTTCAATGCCAGCGGTAGACTGGTGCTCGATCGCACGCAGCAAAATGTTACCGCCATCTGTGTGCTGCACGAGGTTGTTGGCAAGCTCAGTAACCACAATGCCCACTTTACTTCGCTCTAATTCATTGAAGCCAAGACGATTGGACAATGCCAACGCTGCTCGCCGTGCTTCTCCTGTCTGACTGGATTCGGTAATTACAACGGCGATCGATTCTTTCATGCATTTGTCATCTTTACAGGCTCCAACATCCTTAGAATCGTGAATTAAATAACTTCGACAACCTCAGCCTTTTCGTTGTACGGGCGCGGCAGGCGCAGATGTCTCTAGGCGAAGGCAAACCTTGTCTACCGCCTGCCACGCCCCTACGCAGAGAATGACACCTTAAATAAATCCACGATCCTTAACGTCTCTAACCACTTCGCAAGCATAGATCGAGCCGCCCAGACTGCTCATCCTCCTAACGCTCCATCTCCTCCATGCTTTCGTCACTTCCAGCGGACGATCGTCACCCGTGTTCCTTCTCCCGCAACAGACTCGATCTTAAATTCGTTGGCAAGGCGTTTGGCACCGCTTAGCCCCATACCCAGACCATTGCCCGTCGTGAACCCATCTTTAAGCGCCAGGTCAAGGTCAGGAATGCCCGGTCCCTGATCTTCAAACGTGAGTCTCAGTCCGCGTCGCCCTCCTTGCTGGAGCGTTTCTAGCGTTACCGTACCGCCACCACCGTAATTCAGGGTGTTGCGGGCTAACTCGCTAGCGGCTGTCACGATCTTTGTTTGGTCAACCAGGCTCAGACCGATCGTCACAGCGACCTGACGCACGGCTTGCCTCACTAAAACCACATCTCCCGACGACTGGATGCAGATAACTTCAGACTGCTCCATCGTCATCGGTATCACCTTTTGTAGCCGTAACCTGAGGGATGCTGTCACCGAGCGACGATCGCAGCAGCGCCATACCCTTTTCTACGTTGAGCGCCGTGCGAATGTTTGTCAGCGTCAGCCCCAACTCCACCAGCGTGATTGCCACCGCAGGCTGCATTCCCACAACAACCGTCTCTGCGCCCAGCACCCGCGACATTTTGGCAATATTACCTAAAATCCGACCGATAAACGAATCAACAATTTCTAACGTAGAAATATCAATTAAAACCCCACGCGCATACGTCTGAGTAATCCGATCAGTCAGATCATCCTGCAAGGAGATGGCAAGCTGATCATGCATATCAACCTGAATGGTGACAAGCAAGAAGTCGCCCATTTGCAGTATGGGAATGCGCTCCATCCGGTTCTCCTGTTTTCACTTGACTTGCGAGTTACAGCGTTTTCCAATTTGCTGAGGTACACCTTACTCCCTTGACTCCTTGACTCCCTGCACGGCTCTGTACGTCACTTACTTGAAAATCGCTGTATTTGGCTTGCAATTTACAGCGTTTTCCAATTTGCTAAGGTACACCTGACTCCCTTGACTCCCTGACTCCCTGCACAGATCTGTACGTCACTTACTTGAAAATCGCTGTATTTGGCTTGCAATTTACCGGGCTTGCGATCGAGTAATGGTTGCGCCCACTCGCTTGAGCGCCGTCAGCAGGGCATCGGCGAGAGTTGCTTTGGTGATCACGCCAGTTAAATCGATACCGAGATACACGATCGTTTGGGCAATTTGAGGACGAATGCCGCTGATAATACAATCGGCTCCCATGAGGCGGGCGGCTGTCACCGTTTTGAGGAGATGCTGAGCCGTCAAGGTATCAACGGTGGGCACTCCGGTAATGTCAATAATGGCAACTTCTGACCCCGTTTCGACAATTCTCTGCAACAACGACTCCATAACCACCTGAGTACGGGCGCTATCTAGAGTGCCGATGATGGGCAACGCCAGAATACCATCCCAAAGCTTCACAACAGGGGTGGATAATTCCATCAACTCTTCCTGCTGCCGTAAAATGACCTCCTCGCGCGCCTTCTGATACGCCTCTACCGTCAACAAGCCGAGCCGATCGAGCAAAATGGTCGCCTCCCAAACCACGTCAACCAACTCAACCGGGTCCTGCAATTGCTGCCGCAGACGTTTAAATAACGGTTGCTTAAACGAAAAGATGAAGGCAGCCGTTTCAGATGACGTGAAGCCTTGTTGCGATCGCGTCCGTGAAACACTCGTCAACATTTCTCGCACGTCTCGCCATACGGTTTCCTGCACATTGGTCAAGCTACCCTGCTGAACAGCAATGCGAAGCAACCGGAGAAACTCGCGGCATTCCTCCTGTAATTCTGCCTCTTTAATCAACCCTTTTCGAGCATTGGTCGTGGCTAACTCCTGATGCCACTCTGCCAGCAGATCGGTCTCATAGGTCTCCAGGATTTCGGGTATCTTGCTTGCGCTCATCGTCTTTACAGGGAACCCCTTTCATCGGTGCAAGCTTCAGTGTATGCCTACTGCCGCGCAACTAAAAGGCTTGACTTTACTAGAAACTTAACCTTACCAGCCTGAGAGACGCTTTGTGAACCGCAAGACCCCTTCCGCTTTGTTTAGATCGCATGTACTATAAAAAGACTGCTCTGGTAGTGACCGCATGGCAAACCTGCTGCTGATTGAAAGTCCGGGTAAATCGAAAAAACTGAGTCAGATTCTCGGCTCCGGTTGGATTGTCAAAGCCAGCATGGGGCATGTGCGAGAACTGGCAAATGACGGCGAAGACTCCCTGGGCTTTGATCTGATCGATCGCCGCATTGAGTGTCGCTATGAACCAAGGGATGCCAGAGGGAAAAAGGTGCTGTCCGACCTGCGGCAAGCCGTGAAACAAGCCGATGCCGTCTACATTGCCACTGACCCCGATCGCGAAGGCGAAACCATTGGCTGGCATCTGCAACAGGCGTTGAAACTCAAACAGCCCCATCGAGTCGTCTATAGCGAAATTACGCCCCAGGCAGTGAAAGCGGCGATCGCCCGTCCCCGCGTGCTCGACCAGTCCCTCATTGCCGCCGGACGTGCGCGCGATTGTCTCGATAAGCTGGTGGGCTACAAGGGCAGCAAGCATGTGGTGTGGCGACTCAATCTTGGTGCCAAGTCGATGGGGCGAGTGCAAAGTGCCACCCTGCATCTGTTGTGTACGAGAGAAAAAGAAATTCAAGCCTTCAAACCTCAGGACTACTGGAGCGTTTGGGTGGAGTATCAGGAAGGCTTCAAAGCGTTCTACCGCGCCAACGTCAAGGCTAAAGCTGCGGTAAACAGTGACGCACCCGATGATGCCAAAGAAAGCAAGGAGGCTCAGGAATCCGATCGCGTCACCAGTCAGGCTGAAGCCGATCGGTTAGTGGCGATCGCGCGTGCCAATCCCCATCACGTCGCGACGGTTGATGGCAAGGTTGCCCAACAAGCTCCACCCCCAGCCTTCATCACCTCTTCTTTACAGCAGGCAGCAGGTGCCAAACTGCGCTTCAGCCCCGACAAAACCATGAAAGTGGCTCAGGCACTATATGAAGCGGGTCACATCACCTACATGCGTACCGACTCTGTAACTTTAGCCGCACCCTTTTGTGCTGCCGTGCGTCACTACCTGGAGCAGCATGATCCTACAAATGTACCCAACAAAACAACGCGGCATCGAGCCGTCAAAGGCGCACAGGAAGCACACGAGGCGATTCGTCCCACAGACGTACACCGCTCACCCGCGCAACTGCAAGCAAGTGCCGAGGAAACCAGGCTCTATGAGTTGATCTGGAACCGTGCCGTCGCGTCGCAATGTTGCCCTGCACGCTTGCGAAAAACTCGCGTTGTCACCACATCCGACTCGGTGCAATGGGAAGCCAGGGGGCAGGTGGTGGAGTTTTCCGGCTACACCCGCTACTGGAACAACCTGAGCGCCGATACCCAATTGCCCACCTTGCAACAGGGGCAACCCCTCACGCTAAAACAAGCTGCCGCTGACAAAAAGCAAACCCAACCACTGCCGCGCTACACCGAACCCAAACTGGTGCAGTTGATGGAACGCAGAGGCATTGGGCGACCCAGCACCTATGCGCCCACCATTAAGACTTTAAAGGATCGAGCCTATGTGCAGATGGAAAAGGCAACGCTGCAACCCACTGCTTTAGGACTGGCATTGGATGAAGCACTGGCAACCCTACTACCAGAATTAATTCAGCCAGAATTTACAGCGCAAATGGAAGCCGCACTGGACACGATCGCCCAGGGCAAGCAAGATTGGCAAGCGTATTTGACCGACTGGCATCACACCTATTTTGCACCCGCCTTAGCCAAAGCAGGTCAACAGCTACAAGCCAGAGGTGCTGAAGGAATCATTGGAGATGGAACGCAAGCTCCACAAGGAACCGCTGTGCGATCGCCCGTTTCCACTCCACCAAACGCTCAGGCAACCGTGACAAAAACCCTCTGCCCCAAATGTGGAGAAGCGCTGCATAAAGTGCCGTCGCAATCCAAAAAGCTGAAAGCAAACCATTTTCTCAAGTGTGGCGCGGCAGGCTGTGGCACGGTGATGTTTTGGAATCCCAAGGGAAAGCAGTACGAATTGCCCTATGCCCAGCGATCGCCTGACCCAGAGGCGTTTACAGAGGTGCCCTGTCCCGTCTGTGGTGCCTTGCTGGAGCGCTATCGCTATACAAAAGAGGGCAAGGAGAAAGTAATGTTGCGCTGTTCACTGCTAGAACATCGGCGCGGGAAATGCAAGGAAGTCGCGTTTTTTGCCGGACACGATGGCTTCTGGTCGCCAAAATTTGGCACGCTGAAGCTGGCTTTGGTGACGTAGGAGGCGGCGCGTCGTTCGCTCTGGGCATCCAATCTTTTTAAACTGTCCCGTAAACCCCTACCAGAATGGCTGGAGATCCAGAGCAGTCTGCTACGCCGCATCATTGGCTACAGGCGAGCTAAGCGCAAACATACGGGTTATCCGTACAACGCGTTGCTTGAAGTGGCGATCGCTTGACGACTAGGATAACTATTAAGCTGTGTAAACCTGGCTGCATTGTGTCAACAACACAGCTTTGGATGACCTTCTCTAGCTCATCCGTTCACCCAACGACCAGTGAAAAAGAGAATTTTTCCATGCAACCGTGCTTCATGTTCTAGAGATAATTGATCACTATGCCCATTAAAGAACAACCCAATTCGCCTCGTCCTCGCCTGATTAGTAATATCTTTTTGGCGCTTATCGGACTATCTCTGATTATCAACTTTGCTTTACCCCTTTTCCTCAGACCCCAAATCCCTGGAGTGCCCTACAGCCTGTTTATCCACCAGGTACAGGAAGGGGACGTTCAGCGGGCACAGGTTGGTCAAAACCAGATCCAATTTCAGTTAAAAACGACGGATAACACACCAGGGCAAGTGTTCACCACCACGCCGATTTTCGATTTGGAACTGCCCAAGCTGTTGGAAGCAAAGGGCGTTGAATTTGCCGCTGCTCCACCACCTAAAAATGGCTGGATTGGAAGCCTATTGAGTTGGGTCATTCCCCCTCTCATTTTTGTCGCCATCTGGCAGTTCTTCATTCGTCGTGGCGGTGGTGCGGGTGGACCACAGGGCGTGCTTTCCATTGGCAAGAGCAAAGCCAAAGTCTATGTAGAAGGAGAACCAGGGAAAGTCACCTTTGCTGATGTGGCTGGGGTCGAAGAAGCGAAGGCAGAACTGGTTGAGATTGTCGATTTTCTGAAAGCTCCGGGACGCTATACCCAGATCGGCGCACGCATTCCCAAAGGGGTGCTGCTAGTGGGTCCTCCAGGCACAGGTAAAACCCTACTGGCAAAAGCAGTTGCCGGAGAAGCAGGTGTACCATTCTTTAGCATCTCTGGCTCTGAGTTTGTGGAACTCTTTGTTGGGGTTGGGTCTTCACGCGTCCGCGATTTGTTTGAGCAGGCGAAGAAACAAGCTCCCTGCATTGTATTTATTGATGAACTGGATGCGATCGGCAAGTCGCGGAACAGCGGTGGCTTCTACGGTGGCAATGACGAACGGGAGCAAACGTTGAATCAGTTGCTTGCCGAGATGGATGGCTTCGCGGTCGGTGGGGCAACGGTCATTGTGCTGGCAGCTACCAACCGTCCTGAAGTGCTTGATCCTGCACTGTTGCGTCCCGGTCGCTTCGATCGCCAGGTGCTGGTCGATCGCCCCGATCTCTCCGGTCGTGAGCTGATCCTCAACATCCATGCACAGAAAGTGAAGCTGGGTAAGGATGTAAATTTGAAGGCGATCGCCACTCGCACCCCTGGTTTCGCAGGTGCAGATCTGGCAAATCTGGTGAATGAAGCCGCTCTGTTAGCAGCACGTAACAAACGCGAAACGGTCGCGCAAGAAGACTTTGCGGAGGCGATCGAACGAGTCGTCGCTGGGCTGGAGAAGAAAAGCCGCGTCCTTAATGACAAAGAGAAGAAAATCGTCGCCTATCATGAAGTCGGTCATGCCCTGGTCGGTGCGCTCACCACTGGCAATGGTAAGGTCGAGAAAATCTCGATCGTCCCTCGCGGTATGGCAGCATTGGGCTACACCTTGCAACTACCCACTGAAGATCGCTTCCTGATGGACGAAGCCGAACTGCGGGGACAGATTGCCACGTTGCTGGGTGGGCGTTCTGCTGAAGAAGTGGTGTTTGGCAGCATTACGACGGGAGCCTCAAACGATTTACAACGGGCAACTGACCTGGCAGAGCGCATGGTAACAACCTATGGCATGAGCAAAATCCTGGGACCATTGGCGTATCAGCAGGGACAGCAAGCGCAGTTTCTCGCCGATGGTGCGCCCAATCCTCGCCGTGTGATGAGCGAAGAGACCGCACAAGCGATCGATCGTGAAGTGAAAGACATTGTGGAAACCGCACACCAGCACGCTCTGCACGTCATCAAGCAGAACCAGGACTTGCTGGAGACGATCGCCACCCAACTGCTAGAAACAGAGGTGATTGAAGGTGAAACGCTCCACAGTTTGCTAAACCAGGTGCAACCAGTCGGTTAAACACACGCTGTCGGTAAGCATGAACGTCCCTTGTCTCACTGTAGATGAGGGGCGTTTGTTATAGCAAAAGGCAGAGGGCAGAGGGCAAAACTTATTTAACGTCAGTTCGGGATAAGAAAAGGTGAATTGCTGCTTCTAGAGCGGACTACAGACATTTGCGATCCGGCGTAAAAGTCAGATTTTCAGAAAATGCTGTTTAGGAGCGGGTTCAAAATTTACTTTTGGCTCAACCATAGCTCTTTCAGCGATTCCTTAACCCGAACTCAGGTTATCTAGCAGCGCTTTTGATCATCACGGTATGTCCTAACCAACCTCTTGATGGCTATATATTCTGAGGCTTCAGGCGATGGGTGAAAATGCGCTAGGGTAGGCGATGATTCCCCGCTACCAATGTCCTGATGCTTTTCTTACTGGCAACTGCTTCTACCCCGATCGCCCCAATCGACCTGTGGACAAAAACCAGCGGCACCTGGATCAACGTCGCCACAATTCTGTTTGGTACACTCTGCGGCTTGCTGCTGCGAAAAAGCCTCCCACTGGGAATGCAACGGGTCATCACGCAAGGAGTTGGGTTGGTGACGCTCTTTCTGGGGGTGACGATGGCAAGTAGTCTGCTCAAGGCGCAGGCTGGACGAGTGGATGGCATTATTCTGGCGCTGCTGGCGATCGTAGTTGGTGGGTTGCTCGGCGAAGGTCTGCAACTGGAGGAACGTCTGTACACGCTGGGAGAATGGCTCAAAGCACGCTTCAAGGGCGAAGGCAGTTTCACCGAAGGCTTCGTTGCCGCCAGTTTGCTCTTTTGCATTGGTCCAATGGCAATCATCGGCAGCCTCAACAATGGCATTGCTGGCGACAACACTGTTTTGACCATTAAAGCCACGATGGATGGTTTAGCGGCGATCGCCCTCACCAGCAGCTACGGCATTGGGGTTGGCTTCTCCAGCCTTATGATTCTTCTTTACCAAGGTGGACTGTCACTGCTGGCAGGGCTACTTCCCCAACTGCTGGCAAACCCCACCACCAATCCCCACGTTCTCATCACCTCCGGCGTAGGCGGACTCATCATTCTAGGCATTGGCTTAAATCTACTCGATATTGCGAAGATCAAAGTCGCATCTTTCTTACCTGCGTTGCTCATTGCACCCTTGCTTTATAGCCTCGCAAAATGGCTCACTTAGGGCTGGCTAACCAGTTGTTATGCATCACTCTCTATAGGGAATCCTATACTTGTTCACTGCCTTTGATATTTCCTCCTCAAATGCGTCCAACTCTTTGTGATACCTTCAGAAGTCGTGCATTATGGACATGGGATACCCTTGCGAGAGGAAGATCTGTAGATTGTCAAATTGGAGAAGAAACCTTAACAGACCTAAACATCCTTGAATTAAAGACACGCCATTCGTTCGAGATTTATAGCCGAACATTTACTAAACCTGAGGAAGGTTTGAATGGTGCTGATTGGGAGTGGTGGTTTACAGGTTCTAGTAGAAAGTGGATCGGCTTCCGAGTACAAGCTAAAGTCATAGATATTAGAAAAGACTCCTTTGCTCATCTTCACTATTACAAGGAAGATAAAAATAAAGTTCGACATTATCAATGCGATTCTCTTATCAAGAATGCATTACAGAAACCATTTCCCCGTATTCCCTTATACTGTCTTTATTTAAACTGGGTTAGCATACCTCAATTTCCTTGGAACTGTGCGACTTACTACCCAGTAGAAGAAAGCTATGGTTGTTCTATCTTGTCTGCTTTTACAGTTCGCTACTTAAGAAATATCAAAAGACGTAGATCCACGCACTTTAAAACCTTACTTAGTTATATTAATCCCTGGCATTGTTTGGTCTGTTGCCGTGGATATAGCCAAGGTGATTTACCAAACCGAGTTTTTAGATATTGGAGAGAATCTATCCTGGAGATTGAGAGAGAAACTCTCGAAGAACTTCCTACAGATATTCGCCAAGAGTTAAATAGTGGCTTAGAGAACTACCAGAGAATTTACAATCAAATCGAGCTAATGAATGAGCCCCCGGGTTATGTCACATTATTGCTTAATAATGAACTGGAGGAACAACCTGATATCGATCTGCGGGCACTAACTATTTTCAAAGAACGAGATCAAGGTGCGTAAACTCTACAAAACTTTAGGTTGGTTGTACCGTGATATCTAACAATTCGGATGCAGCAGCTTGGCTGAAGCCGCTTAGATGAGGTGCAAAGATTCCAGCAACGGCTGACCCAAACTTTAGATCGCATTTTACAAAACATAAACCTCCAAGAGTTGTGCTTTTAAAAACGCTTGTCAGAAAGTTAGAGTCAGAATTCTCATCACTACGTTTTACCGTAGATGAAGAGAAGCATGTGGTGATTATTCCGCCTATTCATGAAGAAATTGGCAGCATAGAAATTGAGGACGACTTAAATGAACTGATTGTGATTGTTGGTAATTTCACTCACTGGCACGCTGGTTGTTACAGAGAGGAGCTTTCGGATATAGAAAGATCAGAAGCCGTAGCAGAAGATGTAGTCGGTTTTTTACATGATTTGTTCAATGACAAAATCGTGATGTGGGGAAGTCACAAAGGAGGCGGCGGTTTTACTTACAGAGATAATATGCAAAGCCAAGCGTCCTATCTAGGCAAGCATCAGAAATGGCTTTGGTCTGGGCTACTTTCTGAGTAATTGGCGATCGCTGATTTTTCAGGACGTGTTTGCAGCCGCAGACGGCAAAGCCAATTGTCCAGCTTAAAATGAAAGGGTTCTGTTGAAACTAGGTCAAGCCGATGATAATTCGACACCCCCGCTATAGCAAAGAAGAATTTGCCCGCCGTGGTGATGAGCTTTATGAAACTCAGGTTCGTCCTCAGATCGAAGAAGGCAATCACGGCAAGATAGTGGCGATCGATATTGAAACCGGGGCGTTTGAACTGGCAGATGAGACAATGGCTGCAACCCGGCAACTTTATGAACGTGTACCGGACGCTCAGCCCTGGGTCGTTAGAATCGGCTATCGTGCCGTTCACCGTTTTGGCGCGCGGAGTTTGAACGATGCTCTATGATGCAGGGACGTGTGAATCAGCGGTGAGGAAATCGATAAACTGTCGTGCGCTGCGACCCGATCGCCCGTTGTGTCGCGTTGCCCACTGGAGTGCCTGATACTCCAGAGTCTCTGAGTCAAGCTGAATCCCTGCTTGCTGAGCGAGATGATGAATGATTTGCAAGTACGTCTTTTGATCGGCAGGTTCAAAGGTGAGGGTTAAGCCAAAGCGATCGCTAAACGAAAGCTTTTCCTGCACCGTATCCCAGGCGTGGACTTCATCGCCATCGCTGGGACGGGGACGATCGCCAAAAAATTCGCGGATGAGATGCCGTCGATTGGAGGTGGCATAGACCACTACATTTTGCGATCGTGCCGTGAGATTCCCCTCCAGCACTACCTTCAGCGCCTTGTACGCATCCTCATCTTCCTCAAAGGACAGATCATCCACGAAAATAATGAATTTTTGCGGCAGGTTTCGGAGTTGTTCGACGATCGCAGGTAGATCCGTCAGTTCTGCTTTAGCGACCTCAATCAGGCGCAGACCCTCCTCTCCAAAGCGGTGCAGCAAGCCTTTTACCAGTGACGATTTGCCAGACCCCCGACTGCCATAGAGCAGCACATGCAGCGCGGGATAGCCCTTGAGCAAAAACATCGTATTTTTCAGCAATGCCTCTTTTTGAGACTCGTACCCCACCAGATCTGTTATCTGCACGCGATCAGGATAGGCAATGCCCACCAATGCTCCCGACTGCCAGCGAAACGCTTTGTACTGAGCGAATAGTCCCACACCCTGCTTGTGATAGTGGTTGGCTAATGGTTCTAAGGCATCACCCCAGTTCGATGCAGATTGTACGGTCGATCGGAGCCACTCCAAACTTGTCGCCTCTGGGTATTGCCAAACGACAGGAGCCACTTTGAGATGCGCCGCCACCTTAACAGTCTGACTAAGCTGCTGACCATCACACGTATAAAATTGCTGCAACACCTGGAGATCAGAACGTGCCGCCTCTATCAATGCAGATGGCAGATGATCTAAAGCTGTACGCTGCGCCTGTTGGGTAAACGGGTTGTCAGCATGTAAAAGTTGGGTCAGCAGATGATCTTGCCAGCTTTGCTTGCTGTCTGCCAGAGCGCTAAACCAGTCACCATATGCCAGCAAGCATTCTGTATTTTCGGCAGCGGTGTTGCGCTCGGCGTGACGAAGGGCTTGCAATAGCGCCAAAAACGCCCGTCCAATGGGGTCACTGAGCACCGATCGATACACCAGAAAAGAGGCAGCTTGATGAAGGAGCGGTTGAACTGAAGCGATCGCGGGTGTAGTCATTAAAAGGATGAAGGCTAAAGGATAAAAAAGGATGAAGGCTAAAGGATAAAGGATAAAAAAAGGCTAAAAGTAGAGAGTTTGCAGCCGATCGATTATTTGAGCAACCGAAAGATCCTTGGTTCTTACAGAACACCTTTATGCGAGCATTCACAGGCATCACAATGACTCCCCTTTCTACTACCCATGCTGCCCTAATGAGCAGTATCACCTGTGGCATCAGCCGCCTGACACTGGGTGCAAAGCCCAAAGAATTCCAGCATGTGATAGTAGATTTTGAACTGATAGGACTGATTCAACTGCGCTTCTAGCTCATGCACCGGGCAGGTATCAATGGGAATCGAACCGCCGCACTGCAAGCAGGTTAGATGATGCCGATCTTCCTGCACCAGACTGTAGAGCGACTCTCCGCTTGCCATCGTTCGTGCCTGCACCACCCCTTCCAGCTTTAACGCCTCCAACGCCCGATACACCGTCGCCAAACCCATTGCCTGATCACAGTTCCGCAGTTCCACAAACAAATCTTGCGCGGAAATGGCGCGATCGAGGTGTTTGAGAAGGCTGATGATCCGTTCCTGGCTACGAGTGCGACTGGCTTTCATGGAAGAGAGGTGAGGAGTGAGGGGTCAAGGGGGTTGTTAGTTGTTAGAAGTTAGTTGTTAGAAGGAATGAGAAGTCAGAAGTCAGAAGCGGAGGGGCAGAGGAAGCAAGGGGGCAGAGGGAGAGTGATCAACAGTCAGCGGTCAAAGTCAGCTTTTTAGCCTTCAGCCTACCCTATGCATTCGGCAGGCTTCGCCAACGGGGAGCAAGCTATAGCCTTTGGACTTCTCTAAAAACTAACAACTAACAACCAACAACCAACAAGCGGTAGCATCAATAACGGTAAACGCACTCGCAGGAAACAACGGTGACTCAGACGTATCATGCTCAAATCTATGTTACTTTGCGCCCGTCAGTTCTTGACCCAGCGGGAACAGCCGTACAGTCTGGGCTGAAGCACATGGGCTACGAGAATGTGGCTCAAATACGCATTGGCAAGTACGTTGAGTTGACCTTAGAGGCGGCTAGCGAGGACGTTGCCCGCGAACAGATCGATCGCATGTGCGATCAATTGCTGGCAAACCCGGTGATTGAGAATTATCGGTTTGATTTGCAGGCAATGTCTATGAGTGGGGAGTAGGGAGTGGGGAGTAGGGAGTCGGGGGAAGAGTTATGCCCAGGGATTTGGCTCACCAGGGCTGGACGGCTGGAGGGTGGCGGCATCGACGTTGAGGGTTTCGCCCATCGTGGAAACACGATCGCCCAAAATGAGTTTGCGTCCCCGTCGTGTTTCTACCGTCCCATTGACCTTCACTTCGCCTGACTGGATCAGCAGTTTCGCCTGCCCTCCGGTCGAGACAATGCCCGCCGCCTTCAAAAATTGATCCAGCTTAATCACATCTGTCGTCATACTCAATTCTGCTCTTGCCCAGGGCGATCGTTCAATGATAGCTATATCCTGACATGCGGCTCCCACTACTAGAAGTGAGGAGTCAGGAGTTAGGGGGTAGAAGGGATGAGGGATGAAGGGGAAAGGGAAAAGGAGGATAAGGCTAAAGGATGAAGGCTAAAAAGTTGATGGCTGACCGCTCTTCAAACTCAAAACTCTTAACTCAAAACTCTTAACTTTTCCCCCTACTCCCCACTCCCTACTCCCTACTCCCATGCCCTCCCAAGCCTCGCTGCGGCAACGTCTACGCCAAATTGACCAGCAGAACTACAAGGCGTACAAGGATTTACGCGGAAGCTATGAGTTTGATGGCTTTACGTTGTGGCTCGATCGCATTCAGGGTGATCCGTTTGCGGCACCGAGTCAGTGTCGGGTGAGGATACGGCAGGCGATCGCGGGCTTTCCCAAAGACCTTTACCGTAATCACAGTCGGGCGATCGCGCTGCGAGATTATCTGACTCGGCAGTTCGATCGAGCGGCACAGTCCATTCGTCAGCATCGGGGGAGTGGCAGCAGCGGGCTGATTGCGATTGCCCAACCCAAACAAACGATCCTGGAGCGCACCTCGGCGTTTATTGACGATGAGTGGTTAGAAATCCGGTTTGTCGTCGGGTTGCCTGCTTTTGGGCGACGGGTGGCAGGGCTTCAGGCGGCGGAGTTGTTGTGTGATGATTTGCCTCAACTGGTCGATCGCCTCCCCTACCAGGCTCTGGATGCAAGAGTTGTCCAACGCCATGTCGAAGCCGCTGAAGATGCTGACTGGTTGAGACAACAGCTCTCCGATCGTAAGCTGGTTGCCTTTGTTGCCGATGGGGCTGTGTTGCCGCGTCAGAGTGGCGTGGACGATCGCCCCTTGCCCGATGGCATTCCCTTTCAGTCGCCAAACTCGTTGCGCGTGGAGTTTACCTGCCCCAATCGCGGTGTGATCACGGGCATGGGCATTCCAGCAGGTGTGACGCTGATTGTCGGTGGAGGCTATCACGGCAAATCGACGCTGCTACGGGCGATCGAGGTTGGCGTTTACACCCACATTCCCGATGACGGGCGCGAATTTGTGCTAACCCATCCAGCAGCGGTGAAAGTACGGGCAGAAGATGGGCGCAGTGTGGCGGGAGTGAACCTGTCGCCCTTTATCAACCATTTGCCCCTGGGACGATCGACCACGCAGTTTTCGACCCAAAACGCGAGTGGCAGCACGTCTCAAGCCGCCGCCATGATTGAAGCGATCGAAGCAGGCACGAAACTCCTGCTGGTGGACGAAGATACAGCAGCGACGAATTTTATGATCCGCGATCGTCGAATGCAGGCATTGATCGCCAAAGATCGGGAACCCATCACGCCCTTTATCGACAAGGTGCGCCAACTGTACACCGATCACGGAGTCTCGACCATCCTGGTGATGGGTGGCAGCGGCGACTACTTCGATGTGGCGGATACCATCATCGCCATGCAGGACTTTCAACCGCAGGAAGTGACGGCTCAGGCACAGGCGATCGCGCAGCAGTACGTGACCGATCGGGCTCCTGAAGGTGGCACCCAGTTTGGCACGCTGACCCCTCGCTTCCTGACGGTTCAGACCGACTCAGACGACGATCGCCCCCCCAAACGCAAAGTCCGCGATTTAGACACGATCGTGCTGGGTCACGACGAAATTGACCTCTCAGCCGTCGAGCAAATTGCCGAAACGGGACAGTTGAGGGCGATCGCCGCCATGCTGATCTACCTGCAACAACACTACCTCGACGGCGCCCATCCGCTCACCGAAGTCCTCGACTACGCGATGGCAGACCTCGCAGCAGGCGGCTTTGATGACATCATCGGGTTTCCGCAAGGTGACTTCGCCTCCTTTCGCCGCTTTGAGTTAGCCGCAGCCATCAATCGGTGGCGATCGCTTTGTACGCATGAGCAAACCGGAGAATCAAGATCAAACCGCCAGTGACGTTTTTCTGCTTGAATTTATCGATTCTTGAGACCAGGGCTATTTGATTCTGTCGAAAGCTCGGTGGGCAGCGAATGGAAACAGATGAACCGGATGATTTTTTCAGTCGTTGTAGGCATCGTATCCGCTTCATCCGTTATCAAATCTGTTGCCAATCAGACTCTATGTTTAGCATAAAATGCTCCTGTTCTTGAGTCTGTACTTAGATTTCTTTGAGGAAGTGTTTCACGCTTTGTTTCCAGAGATTTTGATCAACCGTGACAAGTAAATCATGTCCTGCGGTGGGAAAGATCACCAATTTCTTGAAACCGTGGAGATTCTGAACAATTTGATTGATTTCTGTCAGGCTAGTCCATCGATCGCGCTCACCTTGCAGCAACAGCGCAGGGCATTTCACTTGACTGGCGTACATCACTGGATTGTGGGTAAACCCATTAAGTTGATGCTGAACACTGCCCCAAAAAACAAGCAGTTCTGCTAATGGGAATGTGGGCACATGGACTGCTCTTAATCGGCTTCTAACCGCATCCAGAAGACGCGTAAACGGAAGCTCAAGAATAACTGCATCGGGTTGAATCTCTTTCTGAGCGATCGCCTTCAGGATAGCGCCAGTACCCATCGAAACACCATACAGCACGATCGGTCGTTTAAGCTTCAAACGTTGAGCATACTGCATCGCCACCACTACATCATTGGCTTCCCGTGCTCCCAGCGTTGTTGTGTTACCGCTAGAACCACCAACCCCTCGAAAATCGACTAATAGCGTGTCATAACCTAGCGTATGAAAGCTTTTGGCGGGTGCTAAAAGTTGTTTTGCTTTGCTACCACCGTTACCAGGAAAGAGTAAAACAGTTCCTTGCGATGGCGAAGTTTGAACCGGAATCAACCAGGTTTCTAACCACTCCGTCTGACTAATGGCAATTCGTTGTGTCGTATATTCAAGCCCAACCTCGATCGGACGTTTGGAGCTACTCGGTCTCGGTAGCCCGACGCTGAAATGACCTGGCGCGCTAAAATGCGTCAGAGCATACGCGCCCGTAAACGCCAGAAGGTTGAGCACAAAAAAGACCATCAGAAAAACCTGATAAAGACGTTTTCTGCCGTTTCTACTTAACCTGACTCGTCTCAACGTCTGCATTCACTGCCTATTTAATGATCAATTTATCTTAGTAGACTGTGTGAGGTGCTGATTGACTGACGAAAGTCTTGAAAGGCTTGTCGCTTCGTTGCTCACCCGCCCGTGATTTAAATCCGGGCTAATGGTACGAAACCCGTTAAAACGGGTTGTCAGGTGTTCCTAGTCCTCTACCCTTCGGGAAGGCAAGACCTAGAGAGGACTTTCTGCCATCAGCCCGCACTTGAGTGCAGGGCGGGTTCAAGTACTCGCTCAAAGATTTGTCAGTCAACCAGGTGTGAGGCGATAGGTGTAACGCATCACCTGCCTGAATTTTCGATGCGTTACGTTGCCGCTAGGGGCTGTCATCAATTACAACTACATATCACTGACAGTAAGGGTTCCCGCCCCTAGCCTGGTGTGTTGGGACGGGCGCGATGATGCTGATACCACAAGCTTTTAGAGCTAATTGATGACGCGCCCTAGTGCATCCTACGATCGTAGGCAGCCTCATAAAGCTTTGGTACAACGTGTCTTAGTCATTAGCCGCTCGTTCAACGGCTCTGCTACAGGCTCTCGAAGATTGACGAAGCTCCTTACGATTGACAAAGCTCTTTACGGCTAACAAAAAGATAGGTGGTCATTTTTCCTTTCCCTTTTACATGAATGGTGCCCCATTTTTCAAAGACGTAACGATCGCACAAGCGATGATAAATGGCTTCTGTCACCTGAATTTTGCCAGCCAACCCTTGAGACTCCATGCGACTGGCAGTATTGACCGCATCGCCCCAGAGGTCGTAGCTAAATTTACTGATGCCAATCACGCCAGCAACGACTGTGCCAGTGTTGATGCCAATGCGGAGCCGAATCGGTTGACCGGCTGCCTGGGCAAACTGTTTGATCTCGCGGCGCATGGCGATCGCCATTTCCATGACTGCTTCGGCATGGTCGGGACGAGGAATTGGTACACCTCCAGCCACCATATACGCATCGCCGATCGTCTTAATTTTTTCTAACCCAAATTGCTCCGCCAGTTGATCGAACGTAGAGAAAATCTGGTTTAATAGCTGCACCAGTTCCAGAGGGGTGAGTTGGGCAGAAAGGGGCGTAAAATCGACAATATCCGCAAATAAAATTGTCACCTCATCGAACCGTTCCGCCAGCACGCCCTGATCTTGCTTCAGCCTGTCTACAATGGCGCGGGGTAGCACATTCAACAAAAGCTGGTCAGATTTCTCTTGCTCCGCTTTGAGTGCCTCTTGCATCTGTTGCCGCTCCCGAATCTCTTGCTGAAGTTGCTGATTCTTCTCTTTCAGCATTTCTGCTTGCCGATGAAGTTGTTTCTGCAAGCTTGCCAACAAAGGCGTGTTCCCTCTGTTTTGGAGTAGCCAATGGGCTTGCTGCTCGAGCAGTTTCTTTTTCAACGTCTGAATCGTCAGTTGGTGCTCAATTCGTACCAGTACTTCTTGCACTAAAAAGGGCTTGACCATGTAGTCTACCCCACCGATTTCAAAGGCTTTCAATTTGTCTAAAACTTGACTTTGCTCACTCAAGAATATTACAGGAATATTTTGAGTTTGAGGCGTTGCTTTTAATTGCTGACAAACTGTATAGCCGCCAGTTTCCGGTAAGTTAATGTCTAGAAAAATTAAGTTGGGTGCAAAATTCTGGGTAACATCTAATACATTCAAACTATCTGTAACCACACGAATTTCGTAGCCTGCATCGCTTATTGCTTCCAGCAGGCTACTGATTAGCTCTGGTGTATCATCTACAACCAGAATTCGTTGTTTAGAGTCAGGAGAAACAACCACCTAAATGGCTAGTAAGGGTTGATAGGTATTAGATAACGGGTGTGCCATGCTTCAAATGTTAGCCCACCGATCAGTTCCGATTGGAAAAGTTGCGATCGATCGCTCTATCATTCACGCTTTCGATCGCAAAAGTAGATGCTTCTCTGCCGATACTATAGCGGTTCTGATTTGAGTCAGGCGAGGGGAATAGGGAGGAGGGAGAAGGCAGGAGGCAGAAGGCTAAAGGCTAAAGGATGAAGGCTAAATGTTAGCCCACTGAAAAGCTAAAACTCACTTTCCCTTGCTTCCCCTGCTTCCCTTTTCTTCCCCTGCCTCCCCTGCTTCTCTGCTTCCCTTTTCTTCCCCTGCTTCTCTGCTTCCCTGCTTCCCCCACATCCCCTGCCTTGCTCCATCGTGAGCGTGCGTTGTCGGCTCAACCTGGGAACCCTTAAAGTTTCAGCAGCTTATACGCCTTAATTCCTATTAATTACCTTTCTACGTGTGATGAAACCTTCAGCCACTGCTATGCTCGTTACCCCACCGCAGCATCAAACGTCGCCACCACCGACTGGTAAGTTACTGTTAGGGGCGATCGGAGTCGTCATTCTACTGGCACTGATCGTCCTGCTTGGCTGGATGATCAATAACCCGATGCTAAAGAGCGGTTTTCCCGGTAGCCCTGCCACCATGAAAGCCAATACAGCCTTTTGCTTTCTGCTGTCTGGGGTATCGCTAGGGATGATTTCGCTTCAGTCAAACCTGAAAACGGCACCATTCAGAAAGAAACTAAAGTATTTAATCTTTAGCTGTTCATGTTTAATGCTCCTGATCGCGCTTCTCACGCTTAGCGAATATGCGTTTGGCTGGAACTTGGGCATTGATCAACTGCTGTTTCAAGATGCGGCTCCTTCGGTGGCAACGCCTTATCCAGGCAGGATGGGAGTCAACACTGCGATTAACTTTGTCCTGACCGGAACAGCAATTTTGTTGCTATCCCATAAAACCAGGCGCAATTATTGGTTGGCTCAGAGTTTGGGGTTCATAGTGGGGTTAATTGCGCTGCTGGCATTGATTGGGCACCTGTTTGGGGTCAATCTCTTGCAACGAGTGGTGATTATTTCGAGCACGATGGCGATTCATACCGCGATCGCCTTCACCCTCTTGAGTGGCGTTATGTTGCTCATGCACCCGCAGCAGGGCTTTATGCGATCGCTCACCAGCCCTTTAATGGGTGGACTGATGGCACGGTGGCTGCTGCCCTGGGCGATCGGCTTTCCGGTGGTGCTCGGCTGGCTCATCCTTCGGGGTAAACAGTACGGTTGGTATGACACTGCTTTTATGAGCGCCCTTCAGGTCATCGTCATGACCATCACCTTCGCGATTTTGATTGGCGGTACGGCACAATCGATGAACCGGATCAACGCCATGCTGCGCCAAAGTCAGGTCGAACTGAGGCAGACCAATGAGAACTTAGAAAGCCGTGTTGCGGAACGGACGGCTGCATTACGGGAAGCCAATGATCGCCTGCAAATTGAACTATCGCAACGGCAGCGAGCCGAGCAGTCATGGCAGGAGAGCGAAGAGCGGTTGCAGACCTTTATGGATTACACACCTGCCCCCAGTTGGATCACCGATATTGATGGTCAAATCCTCTATCTCAACCGCGCCTACATTCAAACCTTTCAGCTACCAGAGGGCGATCCGATCGGCAAAACCGTGTTTGACCTGTATCCAGCCGAGTTTGCCCAACAGTTTCTCGACAATATCCGGATGGTGGCTGAAACCGATCAGGTCGTGGAAGCGACCGAAGTGGCTCCCCGACTGGACGGCACGATCGCCAATTTTTTGGTGTACAAATTTCCCATGCGTAGCGCAACGGGTCAACGTCTGGTCAGTGGAATTGCCGTCGATATCACCGATCGTCAGCGGGCAGAAACCGAACTCCGGGTGATGAGTGCGGTGATGGAAAATGCCGTCGAAGGTATCTCCCGCCTCGATTCCCAGGGGCGCTACACCTTTGTTAACCCGTCCTATGCTCACACGGTCGGCTATGAGCCAGAAGCGATGCTGGGTATGGATTGGCAACAAACCGTGCATCCAGACGATGTGGAGCCAATGCTCACCGCTTACCATCAGATGCTCCAGGATGGCAAAGTGGAAGCTGAAGCCAGAGGCATCCGCAAAGATGGTTCCCAGTTCTACAAACAGGTGGTCATGATTTCTGCCTACGACGAACAGCAGCAATTCAACGGGCACCACTGTTTCATGAAAGACATCACCGATCGCAAACAAGCAGAAACAGCCTTGCAAAACCTTGCCCATAAGCTAGAGCAAAGTAATCAAGAACTCCAAATCTTTGCCTTTGTCGCCTCCCACGACCTCAAAGAACCTCTCCGCACCATCTGCAACTTCAGCAACCTGCTCCAGAGCCGCTGTGGAAAACAACTCAGCGACCAGGGCAAAGACTACATCAACCGGATGCAAAGTGCTGCCGAACGAATGCAAACCTTGATTGATGACCTTCTTTCGCTCTCCCGCGTAACCTCCCAGGCACAACCGTTTGTTCCGGTTGACTTAAACCAGGTTGTAGAAAGGGTCTTATCTGGCTTAGAGATGAAAACTCAAGAAACCCATGCAGCCATTGCCGTAGAGGCATTACCCACATTGACAGCAGACCCCACCCAGATGCATCAACTGCTGCAAAACCTGATCAGCAACGCGCTTAAGTTTCATGGTGATCAGCCCCCCACGGTCACAATTGGGAGCCAATGGATACGGCAACTGAATGCTAAAGGCAGTAGCACCGCTGAGCACGTTCAAATCAGCATTCAAGATCAGGGCATAGGGTTTGATGAACAATATGCCGATCGCATCTTCAAAATCTTTGAGCGCTTACATGGTCGCAGCGAATACGAAGGCACTGGTATTGGGTTAGCCATCTGTCGTAAGATTGTCGAACGTCACAACGGCACCATCACCGCCCAAAGCACTCCCGGCAAGGGTTCCACCTTTTTAATCACCCTTCCCATCCAGCAACCTGCGTAGTTGTTAGTTTTTGGTTGTTGGTTGTTAGTGGCTAACTTAGGATCGTGGACTAAATAACCTGAGTAGGTTGGGTTGAAGCATGAAACCCAACACTTCCACAGATGCTGGATTTCGTCATCTCAAGCCAACCTACAAAAGTCAATATTATTTAATCAAGTTGCTCCCCTATGAACGCTTGCCAGATTCCCTTCCTGCTGTTGGCTGCCGATGACAACCCCGACGATCGCCTGCTCATTCAAGAAGCATGGCAAGAAGTCAGTCCGGTGGAGCTACAGATCGTCGGCAATGGTGAGGAATTAATGGATTTTCTCTACCGTCGGGGTCAGTATGCCGACTCAACCACACCTTCATCGCCCAACCTGATTTTGCTCGACCTGAATATGCCCCGCAAGAATGGGTATGAAGCGCTCCAGGAAATCAAGACAGCGCCCGCATTAAAAAAAATTCCTGTGGTTGTGTTGACCACCTCAATCGCCAAAGCGGATATCGATCGCAGTTACGAACTGGGAGCCAGCGGACACATCACAAAGCCCAACTCGTTTGACGAATTTACCGAGCAAATGCAGGCGTTGTACAGCTATTGGTTTAAAACGGTTAATTTACCTGCGATTAAGTAGGGCAGAGGGAGGAGAGTTAGGATTTGTAGTGGCTAAAAATTGAATACTAAGATTTAAAAATATTTTCAAAGATTATCTTCAGACATTCAAGAGCATGGTTGCCTAAAGGCTTCAAGCGATCGAAGAAACGACCATCGCTTCTTAAAGAGAAACAAATCAAAACTAAAAGACAGATTGCTTTGCTCAGGTTAATTGGCAGCAATGGCGATGGTTTTGCGTCCGCAAATTTATCATGTTGCTTTTTACAATGCCTGAAAGATTAGTGTCTTTACGGATTCCTCGCATAGTGAAATTACTTGATAATTTGACTTTGCCGATCAAGCTCAAGCAAACTTTATTCGGCTCTACATGGATTTACAGTTGTTTGATTGATTGGATCAGCGCGATCGTCCCTGGACTATATGCAAGAGGCTCTTCACACACTCACGACAGCGGAACCGTTCATACCCCACGGTTACTGCTATCTCTGGAAGCCCGCTCTGGTGTGGTTGCACCTGGCTTCCGATGCGCTGATTGCGATCGCCTATTATTCCATTCCCATTACCCTGCTTTATTTTGTTCGCAAGCGGCAAGATCTTCCTTTCAACTGGATCTTTCTACTCTTTGGCAGCTTTATTGTTGCGTGTGGCACCACGCACGTCATGGATGTGTGGACGCTCTGGTATCCCACCTACTGGGTTTCTGGCATCCTCAAAGCTGTAACCATGCTCATTTCAGTCTGGACAGCCATTCTGCTGGTGCCCCTGGTGCCCAAAGCGCTGGCATTGCCCAGTCCGGCACAGTTGGCACTTGCCAATCAAGCTCTGGCAGAGCAAATGGTGCAGCGACAACAAGCAGAGGAAGCCTTACGCGAGTCCAATGGTGCGCTCGAAAGCCGGGTGCAGGAGCGCATGGCTGCACTGACTCGCAGTGAGGCACAACTCAGACAGGTAAACGAAAACCTGGAACTCCGGGTTGTCGATCGCACCGCAGAATTGACACAAACCAACGATCGCCTCCAGCACGAGTTGATGGAGCGGCAACGGGCAGAAGCCAAGCTCCAGGAAATTACCACACTGCAACAGGCTATTCTCGATAGTGCTAACTTCACAATTATCTCCACCGATACAAACGGTATCATCACTAGCTTCAATACCAGAGCTGAGACGTTACTGGGCTATGCTGCTACAGAAATGATTGGTCAGGCGACTCCCGCCATCATTCACGATCGGGCAGAGGTCGCATTCCGCGCCCAGACGCTTTCTCAAGAGTTGGGCACATTTATTGAGCCAGGGTTTGAGGTGTTTGTTGCTAAAGCCAAGCGGGGAAAGGTTGAGGAACGGCAATGGTCTTACCTTCGCAAAGATGGCTCTCGCTTCCCTATACTACTGTCTGCCACCGCTTTACGAGACCCCATAGGGAACCTGACGGGTTTTTTAGGCATTGGCAGCGACATCACTGCGCGCAAAGCTGCTGAAGCTGCCCTCAAAGAAAGTGAAGAGCGCTTTCGGGGTGCGTTTGACTATGCCGCTATTGGGATGGCGCTGGTTGGGTTGGAAGGGCAATGGCTGAAGGTCAATCGTTCTCTCTGTGAGATGATTGGCTACTCTGAACTGGAATTGCTGCAAACCGACTTTCAAACCATTACCCATCCCGACGATCTGGAAACGGATCTGGGTTATGTGCAGCAACTCCTCAAGGGTGAAATTAGTTTCTACCAGATGGAGAAGCGCTATTTCCATAAACAGGGGCATGTGGTGTGGATTCTGCTGAGTGCTTCACTCACCCGTGATGACCAAGATCGTCCGCTGTACTTTATTCCACAAATTCAGGATATTAGCGATCGCAAAGCCGCCGAAGCTGCTTTACGCGAGAGTGAAGAACGTCTACAACTGTCGCTGGAAGGGTCAGGCGATGGCTTGTGGGATTGGAACATTGCAACCGGAGACGTGTATTACAGCCCTCGCTGGATGGAAATGTTGGGCTATGAACCCGACGAACTGCCAGGAGACTTGAGTACGTGGGCTCGCCTGATGCATCCGGAGGATAAAACCTGGGTGTCTGAGATTTTAGAGGCACACCTCAAAGATGGTTCCGTACCCTACCACTTTGACTATCGGGTGCTCACCAAAGCGGGTGAGTGGAAACGGATTGCCGATTACGGGAAAGTCGTGGTGCGCGATCGGGCAGGCAAGCCGTTGCGAATGTCGGGCACGCACAAGGATATTAGCGATCACAAACAGGCAAAAGCAGACTTGCGAACCCTTGCCACCCAACTGGAGCAGAGCAACCAGGAACTCCAGAATTTTGCCTTCGTTGCCTCTCACGACCTTAAAGAACCTCTCCGCACCATCCGCAACTTTAGCAACCTGCTCCAGAGCCGCTGTGGCAAGCAACTCAACGACCAGGGTAAAGACTACGTGAACCGGATGCAAAATGCCGCTCACCGGATGCAAACGCTGATTGACGACTTACTTTTGCTGTCGCGCATCAGCACTCAAGCAGAGCCGTTTGTATCGGTTGATTTAAATCCCATTGTTGAAACCGTCTTATCAGGCTTGGAGGTGAAAATTCAGGAAACCAACGCGGCGATCGACATTGAGCCGCTCCCCACACTGGAGGCAGACCCGACGCAGATCCATCAACTGCTGCAAAACCTGATCAGCAATGCGCTCAAGTTTCATGGTGATAAGCCGCCAGTGGTAAAAATTCGCAGTCAGGTTTTGATGCTGCCTTCTGCCAAACAAAACCTGCTCACCAAACAGATGTACCAAATCAGCATTCAAGATCAGGGCATTGGCTTCGATGAACAATATCGCGATCGCATTTTCAAAATCTTCGAGCGCCTTCATGGACGCAGTGAATATGAAGGCACCGGCATTGGGTTAGCCGTCTGCCGCAGAATTGTGGAGCGTCATAACGGTAGCATTGTCGCTCAGAGCGCTCCCGGAAAAGGCTCTACGTTTACGATCACCCTGCCAATAAAACAATTTGTGCAAGCCGCTAAGGACATTTAACCAATGGATACTTTAAAGGTTCGTTCCATTTTACTGGTCGCCGATGACAACCCCGACGATCGCCTGTTGATTGAAGAAGCATGGCAGGAAGCGAGTTCAGTCAATCTCCAACTGGTTGAAGATGGCGAGGAGTTGATGAACGTGCTGCATCACCGCAGCAAACTCTTTGCCGCCGATTTGTCTGATGTACCCAACCTGATTTTAATAGACCTGAATATGCCCCGCAAGAATGGCTATGAAGCGCTGGCAGAAATCAAAACAACGCCCGGTCTGAAAAAAATTCCTGTGGTTGTGATGACCACCTCAGCCGCCCGGTCTGACATCAACCGGAGCTATGAATTAGGTGCGAGTGCTTACATTACCAAGCCAAATTCATTTGATGAATTAGTTGAGTTAATGCAAGTGCTCCATAACTATTGGTTTGAAACCATCACGTTACCCGATTAACGATCGTGACAAGGGTTGCTTCTCTACTGGTTTGAGATCGTCGCTTTACCGGATTAAAGATTATGACAGACCTGGATGTTCACCGAATTAAAGTTCTCCTAGTTGAAGATAACGAGGACGACTTTCTAGTGACTCGCGAATTACTGGCAGATGTGCGGGAGTTCCGCTATGAGGTGGAGTGGGCTTCTACCTATGAGGCTGCCCTGATCGCGATCGCCCAACAGAAGCACGATATTTATCTGCTCGACTATCATCTCGGTGTTCACAACGGGTTAGAGGTACTTCAGGAAGCAGTCACCAGTGGCTGCAACGCACCCATTATTTTGCTCACTGGCACAGCACCGCGCCAGGTGGATATAGAAGCGATGCGGCTAGGGGCAACCGACTTTCTCTGCAAAGACGAGATCAGCACCGAGCTACTGGAACGCGCCCTCCGCTATGCCATCCGCCAAAAAACCTCCGAAGAAGCGCTGCGCCAGCAGGTAGAACGGGAGCGGTTAACCACCCAAATCGCCCAACAGATCCATCAATCCCTCGAACTGGATGAAATTCTTGACACGACCGTCACCGAAATTCAGCAATCGCTTAACGCCGATCGCGTCCTGATTTACCGCTTTGAGCCAGACTGGAGCAGCACCGTTATTGCCGAAGCAGTTACCAACAACTGGCAGCCGTTGCTGGGCATGGCAATCACCGATACCTACTTCACAACAGCCCAGAGACAGACCTATCAGCAAGGCATTGTCAACGCGATCGCCAATGTCCAGACCGCAGGCTTCAGCGAATGCCACCGCGACCTGCTTACACAACTTCAAGTCCGGGCAAAGCTCATTGTGCCAATTTTGTTGAATGAGAGCTTAAGGAATCGGAGCAGGGAGGCGAGGGGGGCAGGGGAAGTAGGGGAGGCAGGGGAGACAGGGGAGGCAGAAGGCAGAGGGCAGGAGGCAGAAGGAGAGCCATTATTAACAACTAACAACCAAAAACTAAAAACTGCTACCCCACACCCCACACCCCACACCCCACACCTCTGGGGCTTACTCGTTGTTCACCAGTGCAACGCGCCGCGACAGTGGCAACCCATCGAAGTTAATTTGTTGCAGCAATTGGCAACGCAGGTGGCGATCGCGATTCAGCAGTCAGCTTTCTATCAACAGTTGCAGACCGCCAACCAAAAGCTTCAGCGGCTTGTTGCACTGGATGAATTAACCCATATTCCCAATCGGCGCTGTTTTGCGGCCCATCTTGAACAGGAATGGCGGCGACTGGCGCGGGAACAGCAATGCTTGAGCCTCATCTTCTGCGATATTGACAACTTCAAACGCTATAACGATACCTATGGTCATGTCGCTGGCGATACGTGTTTACATCAAATCGCTCAGGCAATTGATGAGACCAGTCGTCGTCCGGCTGACTTAACTGCCCGCTACGGGGGAGAAGAGTTTGCGGTCATTCTGCCCAATACCAATAGTGCAGGCGCTGTCAAAGTGGTTGAAAAAATTCGTAGGGCGATCAGAGCACTCAACCTTCCTCATCACACGTCGTCTGTGAGTGAGCAGGTGACGTTAAGCTTTGGCATTGCCAGTATGGTTCCATTATGCACGGAGTCGCCTATCGTCCTGATCCACCAGGCAGATCAGGCACTTTACCAGGCAAAAGCAGAGGGACGCGATACCTACCACATCAGCCAGAGCCGAGAAAGCTCTAGAGATAAGGTATTCAAATAGCCTGCCGCGATCGCGTTTATCACTGGTTTGCAGCTAAAACCCTGGTTATCATCGGGAAGGCAAAATTACCGGATCCTAACATGCAATACCTCATTGAGAAATCCAGAGAAATGGATAGTATTCCCAGTAGCCAACCCATCAAAATCCTTCTGGTCGAAGATAACGAAGATGACTATGTTCTTACTCGTGATCTGTTGGCGGATGTGCAAGTGCCCCAGTTTGACCTGGAGTGGGCGGCAACCTATGAAACAGCGTTAGTGTCTATCTCCCAGCAACGGCACGATATTTATTTGCTTGATTACCATCTGGGAGAGCACAATGGGTTAGATGTGTTGCGTCATCTGCTCAGTCGAGATTATCATGCGCCCATCATTCTGCTGAGTGGAGCAGCTACCCGCACGGTGGATTTAGAAGCCATGCAGTTGGGTGCAACCGACTTTTTGTACAAAGATGAAATTAGTGTGGGCTTGCTGGAGCGATCGCTCCGGTATGCACTCAAACACAAACAAACAGAATTGCTCATTCGGAAAATTGCCGAAGATGCCAGCCGCAGTCAGCAGCAATATCACGCCCTGGTTAATTCTATTGATGGCATTATCTGGGAAAGCAACACCGACCAGTTTCGCTTCAACTTTGTGAGCCACCGCGCCGAACGGCTGCTGGGCTATCCCATTGAGGAATGGCTGACTGAACCCACGTTTTTACAGGATCATATCCATCCGGGCGATCGTGCCCAGGTGCTCCGCTTCTACGTCAATCACAGCCAGGGGCAGCAACCCCAGGAGTTTGAGTTTCGCATGATGGCGGCGGATGGGCAAACGATTTGGCTGCGAAACATTTTTACAGGTGTTGTTGAAAATAATCATCTAACCAAATTACGCGGGGTGATGGTGGATATCACCCAGCAACGGCAGATTGAGGACGCGCTATCTGAGAGTAAAGGCAGGTATCGTGCGGTGATGGAACAGAGCATTGAATGCATTTGCTTAATCAGTGCCTCCACCAAACAAATTATCGAAGCCAACCCCGCGACTGAGAGATTATTAGGCTATACCCTGGAAGAACTTTGGGATCGAACCATTTATGATCTTTTTGCAGACGATCCCGCCATATTGGATGAACGCATTCGAGAGAATGGATCTAGCAGGCACTTTTACCTGGGTGAATCGCAATATCGCCATAAAAATGGTGCCTTGATTGACGTTTCAGTCAGCATCAGTTTGATTGCCTATCAGAGCCGTGCGGTTTTCTGTATGATTGCCCGTGATGTGACCGAGCAGAAGCAGGCAGAGGCTATTCTGCGGCAGCAGGCAGAACGAGAAGCCATGCTGCGAGAAATCAGCCAGCAGATTCGTCGATCGCTCAATCTGCCCACCATTTTATCTACGGCAACGGCTGAAATTGCCCGATGCCTGCGAGTAGACGAAGCGGAGATTTTGCACTATAAACCGGAGCAAGAATGCTGGCAGATTGTTGCTCAGTATTGCCAGGACACCACACCCTGCTCGCGATCGCTGGGGTTAGTCATCGCCGATCATCCCAGCCATCTGACTGCCCAATTGAAGCGCACGCAGCTCATTCGGATTGATGACTTTAGTAGCTGCCACGATTCGTTTAAAGCAGGCTTTGCACCCATTCAGCAAGGTGCCTGGTTACTGGTGCCACTCCCCGTTGGCTCAATTGTTTGGGGCTGTTTGAGCCTGCTTAGAAGTCAACTTCCCGTGCTCTGGCAGGATGCTGAAGTGGAATTGATTGGTGCCGTGGTCGATCAACTGGCGATCGCCATTCAGCAATCAGAGCTGTATTCTCAGGTGCAGCAACTCAATATCGACCTGGAAGGTGAAGTGCAAAACCGCACTGCTGAACTGCAACTTGCCTACGACTTTGAGGCAACAGTGAAGCACATTATGGAAAAGGTGCGGGATAGCCTGGATGAAGATCAAATTTTGCAAACAGCCGTGCAAGAATTGGCAAGCACGCTGGGTGTAAAGTGTTGCAATGCAGCGCTCTTCAATTTAGAAGCAGGCACCTCCACCGTTCATTACGAATACTCGTCTGACTTACCACCCGTTCAGGGTCGGGTGTCACAGATGGATGCCTTCCCCGAACTCTACAGCCAGCTACTCGACAGCCAAACCTTTCAGTTTTGTTCACTCCTGGTCTACCCCGAACGCGGGCAGGTAACCATGCTGACCAGTTCCATCTTTGACGACCAGGGCGTATTAGGCGACTTGTGGCTCATTGATCAGAGTTATCGGATTTTTAGCCAGCGTGATCTTCAGCTTGTGCAACAGGTCGCCAACCAATGCGCGATCGCCCTGCGTCAGGCACGCCTTTATCACGTTGCTCAAACCCAGGTAGAAGAACTGGAACGACTCAATCGGCTAAAAGATGATTTCCTGAGCACGGTTTCTCACGAACTGCGATCGCCGATGGCAAGCATCAAAATAGCAACCAAGATGCTCGAAATCACGCTGCAACCAACAGGCATACTCGATACTGCCGACAGCACAGCCGCACGCTACCTACAGATTTTGCGATCGGAATGCAACCGCGAGACCAGCCTCATCAATGACTTGCTGGATTTAGCTCGTCTGGATGCTGGCACAGACCAATTAAACCTGACCCCTGTAGATCTCTCCACCTGGATTGCCGATCTGGTCGCTGCCTTTGAAACCCGCACCCGCGAACAGCAGCAAACGTTGACCACCCATCTACCGCCCCATCTACCTACACTCACCACTGACCTGTCTTACCTGGAACGCATTCTGACAGAGCTATTGCACAACGCCTGCAAATATACACCCCGTGGTGAAACCATCACCGTAGCAGTGGCGCTAGAGGATGAGGAAGCGGCAAGAGAGGGGGAAGAAAGGGAACCATGCTTGCTTTCCATAGCACCCTCACCTGCTCTAGCTTTAAACCTTCAGGTGAGCAATTCTGGTGTGAGCATTCCTGCATCTGAGTGCGATCGCGTCTTTGATAAGTTCTATCGCATCCCCAACAATGATCCCTGGAAACACGGCGGCACGGGTCTGGGGCTGGCTTTAGTGAAAAAACTCACCGAGCGTTTAGGCGCAACCATTCACGTTGAAAGTAGTCAGCAACGAGTCACCTTTACCCTGTGCTTTCCGCTGGCTGTTGCGGAGCGCGTGTAAGGCTACCGCTGCATAGCCTCATCTCACTGAGAAAGCACGATCCCAACTGGCAGTGATGGGATCTAACAAGAAGCTCATCACGGTTTTCTGACGGGTGACGATTTCTGCGGTTGCTGCCATACCCGGAGAGAGTAGCACTTCGCGATCGTGGGTTTTCACCGATCGCTGCTTGAGGCGCACCTGTACCGGAAAGACTAACCCCACGTTTGGCTGATTCACCGCATTGGGACTGACTTTGCTAACAGTTCCTTCAATCATGCCAAACTCCTGATAGGGAAAGGTTGCCAGTTTGACTTTCACTCTCATGTCCGATCGTACAAAACCCACATCCTGATTTTGCACGTTCGCTTCGAGAATGAGTTCTTCACCATCGGGCACGATCGACAGCACTTCATCGCCCGGTTGCACTGTAGATCCGGTTTTGCTGACTTTGATGTTGTAGACGGTGCCTGTCACCCCAGCGCGAACTGTACCGTGCTTGTGTTGCGCCTGTGCTTGCGTCAGTTTGCCATCAAGGTCGGTGAGTTCTTGCTGTTGTTTGTCAATTTGGGTCAAGATTTCGCTTTGCCGTTCCGCTTTTAGTCGCGTTACATTCTTGATTGCACCTTGATGTGCCTGCCTTGCTTGTTCGATCGCCTGTTCCTGTACCGCAATCTCCTTTTGCAACGAATCCACTTTGTTCTGGGAATCGAAATAGTCAAAGCGGGGCACGGCTCCTGCCTGTTGCAATGATTGGTACGCCTGAGTTTTGGCGCTAGCATGTGCCAGGTCAGACTGTAGCCGCGTTTTTTGCACCTGTGCTGTTTTGATCAGGCTTAACTGACGACTAGCTTCGGCTTCCGCAGCAGCTTGACGATCGCGAAACTCTCGCAGTCGAGCAGCTAACAGTTGATTTTGTAATAAGCTTCCAGCTTGGGAGCTGCCAGTGCGTTCGGCTTGCAAGCGTGCCAGGGTATCGCGGCTTTGATGGGAAAGTTTTTCAAGCCGATCGACTTCAGACTGAGAAATGGTTGGGTCAAGCTGCACTAAAACATCACCTTTTTGCACATGCTTACCTTCGGTGACGTTGATTTCGCGCAAGAGACCACTGGCAAGCGATCGCATGGGCTGCACCTGAGAGGCAGGAATCACCTGTCCGGGAGCTGTGGCGACTTCATCGACTTTGCTGAAGGTTGCCCAGGCGATCGTGCCCCCGATAAGGGCACAGATGCTAAAGCCAAGCAGCCGAATATATACAGGCGGCAATCGACGTTGAGCGTTGCCTAATTCATAGTTGAGGTAATCTTGAGCATTCGCAAATTGAATTTTAGTTTGCTGTCGTTGCACGGATAGTGATGGTGTTTTCATGATGCCTCTCTCCTGAAGTGGCTTGATCGGCAGCTTGAACTCGATCGTTTGAGATCTGAGTCTGGAAGCTGAGGTGATTGATGTAATTGTTGCTGTTCGATCTGAAAAAATGGTGCGCGGAACGCGATTATTGAGATCTCAAGCTTGAAATCTGTTAATCTGAACTCAATTAATGGGGCTTTGAATGCAATGAATGCATTGCTGAACTGGAATCCTGGGAATTTGAGGCTAATCGTCGAAGTTTACAAACTAACTCCTGGATAGCAGAAATTCATGAATCAGATTAACCACAGTGTTGGTTTCTGAATGTGCTGTATGACGGATTGGTATGAGATGGATCTTGCCATTTTGTTTTCTACGAACGAGTTTCAACAATTCAATGTTTACCATTGTCATGTTTCCTGCATAAACTGACTGCGGAACCCATCGAATCATTTGAATCTCATCAAGTGAGTACTCAGTCTTGTGATGCCAGCGAAGGCAGGTAGATTTGATTGTTAAAAGATTGGTTCTGCGATCGAAGGTAAACGTTCTGGTTGGCAACCAAGAACCAAAAGTCAGCATAGGGACAAGAGCAGCTGGAAATAGCAGTAGACCTATGCCAGTAAGGTATACCAATGGAGGATGAGTTGCTGAATGATATATAGAGTCTAAAAGAGACTCATTTACGCCGAGCTTTGTCCACATTTTCAAGGTTGAAATTAACAGAAAATAGACAGTAACGTAGAGAAAAACGATTAGCATCGCAACATCAAAAGTACTCCTTTTTTCCTTGATGACGAGGCGATCGGGTGTTGTCTCTAGAACTTTTAGCATGGTGATTGAGTATGCTCAATAACAACTTTCAACGACACTCGATCGCAGTCACTTTGACAAGGCTGTTTGCCTGACCAGTTACTTCACCCAATTTCTAGGCTCTTTCTAAGTAACAGGTTTATCTGTCGGGAAGTGGGTTATTTCCTTCCATTGTCCAGCGATGAAATCATACTCAAAAACGACGCGAGCATTTGGATCCTGAGCTGTTCGTCGAACCCAGCGACTAGGTAGAGGTTTGTCATTTCCTCCACGCTGAACTTCCACACCACGCCCGTAACCATCACGAGAACCGGGGACAGTGTAAGCTCTGCGGGTGGTTACTTTTACTTCGCCTTGACTGCTGACTCTAAATACGGGGCTTCCATTCCCTTCAGCCTCGAGTTGTGCTCTCGCTCGACCCACTGCCTCCAATTCACGTTGCGGACTATCAAAACGAGTGGCTCGATTTGGTAGTCTATCCTGAATTTCACCATTTGGAAGCAAACCATGTTCAACTCGATCACTCAACTGTCGAAGGCTCACCTGAGATGGGTGTCTTTCATGTCCATGTCCAGATAGGCTTTGAGCACTCTGATTGGCTCGTTGATCCCTACGCTGTTGTCTCCACTGCTCTTGTGTAACTGCTCGTTGACCAGGTCCAGGTCGAACACCTCTATCGTAAAGAGGGCGGGCTGTAGTTCTTCCCTCAATTGCAAGCCTGGGAGGTAGAGCAGTGATTGCGGGTTTGGAAGGCAGAGCAGTAATTGCGGGTCGGGGAGGCAAAGCAGTGATTTCAAGCCTGGAAGGCAGAGCAGTGATTGCGGGTCGGGGAAGTACAGTTCTAGCGGCACCGGCTGCTGCTCTACTAATAACTCTAGCGGCACCCCGGACTGCTCCACCTCCAGGTACGAACAGCGTTCCAACTTCTGCACCAAGCCGACCCGCTGCTTCTCCTAGATGACCACTATTGATTGCATCGGTATAGGGTCTAACCATGTCAGCTTTTGCCTGGATGGTTTCTTGGGGACGAAGTGCGTAGTTTATTCCATCTGCTGCCCCTAGGGTAAAGAGAGATTGCACTGCTGGGTTGCTTACTAACGAAACGAACCCTGCCCCCATATCTTTGTATGCCTGGTTGGTTTCTTGAGGACGAAGTGCTTGGTTTAGCGCTCCTAAGGCAGGGTTGATAGATGATTGCACCGCTGGGTTGTTTGCCAACGAAACTATCCCTGCCCCCGTCTCCCAAAGGAACTTACCGACCCCTACGTTATAGTCCTGAATAAAGCGTCCAACTGGATGATCAAGACCCGGAAGATATCTCCGGTCATCGGGTCTTGTTAACTGTGAAACGCCGTCTGCTACCCTATCCCAAAACCCTGGTGTGGGACGACCCGGAACTACCCTTGCCATGGCTTTGGGGTTCGGATTCACAGCTTCAACCGCAGCACCGAGAACTGGAATCGCCCTTGCCTTGTCCAGACTTGAGTTTGGTGCCGGAGCAGTAAGAGAGGCTCGTCGTACTTTAAGTGGGTTTGAAGCAGCAGTTCCCACCCTTGCCATGGCTTTGGGGTTCGGATTCACAGCTTCAACCGCAGCACCGAGAACTGGAATCGCCCTTGCCTTGTCCAGACTTGAGTTTGGTGCCGGAGCGGTAAGAGAGGCTCGTCGTACTTTAAGTGGGTTTGAAGCAGCAGTGGTTGGTGGAGCAGGGCGAGGAGGGGTGAGAGATTTTGGTCGTTCCACTGGACGGTAAAGTTTAGCTCCTTGTCCAGAGGTTGATTGAGCAGGGCGAGAGGAGTTGGCAGAGGCTAGTTGGCGAGTTGGCATGACTCGTTTTGCAGAAGCTGATTGAGCAGAGATTCGTGGTCCATCACCTTCAATCGGGCGATTGGTTCGTTCACTTGCCACAGTGCCATCCCGACTTTCCCAGGTTGCACCAGCCAACGGTTCAGGCACCTGCTGAACCAGTTGAGCGCCAGAAAAGACGATCGCGTCAGGAGTGGTGTGTGTTGCCAGATCGATCGCGCCCGTCGCATTCAGCAAACCCGCGCCCGTTTCAGCATCCCTGCCAGGAGCTTTTAGATCGGTGGCAGTGGTAGTAAGAATTTGATTGACTTGCTGACTGCTTAACTCTGGATTGGCGTTCCAGATGTTGGCGATCGCACCCGTCACTTTTGCAGCAGCGAGTGATGTTCCCGCAGTCCCCACGTCTGCAACCAGATCTAAGCCGTTGCCATAGCTGGAATAGGCAGCACGATCGCTCCCATCCGCTGCACCAACCAAAATCAGATTGTCAGATGCTTGAGACGCTTGCCCCAACGCCGACATGACACCACCTTGATTGCCGGATGATGCAACCACTAGCACCCCATTGTCACGGGCATAGGCTAAGGCAGTTTGTTCTTCAGCCGTCAGTTGAGTGCGCGTCGAGGTGCTGCCATCTGGATGCACTTCAGTGAGATCAAAGCTGAGGTTCGCCACTGCTCGCGACTGTCCGGTTGCCTTCGCCACATCGACAAACTCAACGAGCGACTCTAACCCTCTGCCCGTACCCACCCCATCCCCTTGCCAGATCGTTGCCTGCGGATTCTCCTGCTGAATTGCTGCAACCATTTGGCTACCATGCTCATTGGCACCAAACCCCGAATCAATCACACCAATTAAGGGTTGATTGGTTGGATTAGTCTGAGATTGCGATGGTGCAGTGCCTCTTAAAGCCGGAAGCATCTGATCGGGTGAGATTGCCTCTCCTGAACTCATAAAATCCTGGGCAGTTTGCCATTTGTCAGCCAACCAGCCACTTGCTGTGTTTAACCATTTAGCACCCAGATCGCGGGCAGAACTGCTGTGCTGGGCAGGTTGACCGAACTGGGATTGATCGATCGCAGCTTGGGGCGATCGGGGTTGAAAACTGGCATGAGCCTGTTGATCAGAGTAAGCATTGCGGTTCATGGTTGTGCTCCAAATGTAAGGTGTGAATTGTGAGCGGTAAAACTTAAACGGCTGCTTGCTGCTGTTGGTGCAGCACAGCATAGGCACCTTTTTGCTGCAAGAGTTCCTCATGAGAACCTTGCTCGATTAGCACTCCTTTTTCGAGTACAAGAATTCGATCGGCATGTTTGAGTGGTGCAAAGCGGTGAGTAATCATTAACACCGTGCGTCCGTTGCGAACGTGCTGCAAATTCTGTAGAATCTGGCGTTCCGTTTCGCTGTCTAAAGCGCTGGTAGCTTCGTCGAGAATTAAAAGCGGTGCCGTTGAGAGGAAGACCCGTGCCAACGCCAGTCGTTGCCGCTGCCCACCCGATAGCCCGGTGCCGCGTTCGCCGATCGACGTTTCATAGCCCTGGGGTAGTGCCGAAATAAAGTCATGAGCCGCCGCCATCTTTGCCGCCTCAATGACGTGTTCGGGTGAAACATCAGGATTGTTGAACGTGATATTGTCGAAGACCGTGCCGTTAAAGAGAAAATCGTCCTGTAAGACCACGCCAATTTGTTGACGGAGAGATTCGAGATTGGCACCTTTAATATCAAACCGATCCAGTAAAACTCGTCCCGATCGCGGGTGATATAAGCGTTGAATCAGCTTCGACAGGGTGCTTTTACCAGAACCACTGCGCCCCACAATGCCCACAAACATACCCGGTTGTAGATCAACCGAAATGCCTTTGAGCACATCTTCCAGGTCTGGCTGATAGCGAAAAAAGAGCTGATCGAAGCTGACTTGACCCTGAAGCGGCGGTAGCACTAACCCGGTTTCGGAGGCGGCTTCTGGCGCTTCGTTGAGAATGTCACCAATCCGATCGACCGACAGTAACACTTGTTGAAAACTTTGCCACAGTTGGGCTAGATGTAATAAAGGCGCGATCGCTTTGCCTGAAAGCATTTGAAACGCGACTAGCTGACCGATCGTTAAATGATGTTCAATCACCAACATCGCCCCAAACCAGAGAATCATCAATTCTGAAAGATTCGTCAACCACTCGCCTACATGACCATCCACATTCGATAGCGTAGAGGCGCGAAAATTAGTCCGTACATAGCGAGCAAACAAACCTTCCCACCGTTCTCGCGTTGCCAATTGAGCCGAGTGCGCTTTGATGGCATGAATTCCAGACACCGTTTCTACTAGAAAGGATTGGCTATCTGCATGACGATTAAAGGACTCATTCAGCCAGCTTCGCAACAGGGGAGTGGTGAACAACATCAGTCCAACCAGGGCTGGAATCACCGCCAAACTGACCAGGGTTAATTTGGGACTGTAAAACAGCATTAAGCCCAGGTAGACCACCATGAATACGGCATCAATCACCACTGTTAAAGCCGTGCCCGTGAGAAACTGGCGAATATTTTCTAATTCCTGCGCCCGCGCCACCGTATCCCCGACTCGCCGTGCTTCAAAGTAAGCCAGGGGTAGCTCTAACAAATGACGAAAGAGTTGCGACGACAAACTGAGATCGAGCCGCCGAGCTGTATGCGTAAATACGAACAGACGAATGACACCCAGGATGGCTTCAAACATGCCCACACCGAGAAGCGCGATCGCCACAACATGCAGGGTTGACAAGCTCTCATGCACAATCACCTTGTCAATGATCACCTGGGTTAGCATTGGGGTCGCCAATCCCAATACTTGCAGCACCAGCGACGCTAACAGCACTTCGCCTAGCAGCTTGCGGTAGCGCCAAACGGCGGGGATAAACCAGCGCAGATTAAACGATTCCGCTTTGGGTGCAGGTTCCACCAGCCACAGTTGCCCATCCCAGTCTGCTTCGACCATCGCACGCGGCACACTCTCACACCGTTGATGACGATTGAGCGGGTCGGCAATCACCATGCGATCGCCGTTCACCTCATACACCACAACCCAGTGTTCTTGTCGCCAGTGGAGCAACGCTGGAAACGAAAGCCGATCAAGTCCTACCCAACTAACCTGCTGAACGTGATGAAGTTGCAGCCCGATCGTCTCTGCTCCCGCCGCCAAATTTTGAGCCGTTTCTCCCAGGACTTGCCGCTGCACTTGTTTGAGTGGCAGTGGCGTTTGGAAGTGCTGCGTCACCATTGTCAGGCAAGCAGCAGCACTATTGAGATTGAAGATATAGGGGTAGCCCGATGCGGTATGCGGCAGTTGGGGGTCGAATGGCTGATAGCGCCAGCGCAGGTCTGCCCAAACCTCATGCAGCAATGGAGAAGCGGCTTCTTGCCAAAGATCAGACCGCCAGAACGCAACTACCACTTCTTTACTGGCGGCTCTTGCTCTCCAATCTCCAGCCAGTGCAAGCGCATCGCCAAACCAACTTCCCGGCTTTAGCAAGACTGATTTCCCCGGTTCCAAGACTGAGGCTCCTTTCGCTTGCACCAGTCGCACATTTCCAGCCAGTAGCAGTAATTGACTCCCCGGCGTTTGACTCGACCAAAGCACTTCTCCAGTTGTGTGGCGGCTAATTTGAGCGTGCTGACGAAAAGATAATTTTTGTTCGTCTGCAAGTAGACTTAACGGGAGTTCATCCCAGGGTAGGTTGAGCGTATAAACGTCTGTTTGGGCAACCATGTCATTCACCTGTAGTTTGCAGTTTAGTCATTTGCAGTTTAGTCATTTGCAGTTTAGATAGAACATTGAGGCTGTTGAGTTTCAACTCTGATGTGGTGGAATGCCAACAATCACTCGATCGCTCATAGGAAGCCGTCGGATCAAGAGCAAAGGCTGAATAAGTCAAACCAGGCGATCGCAACGGTATTTAGTGCGTAAAAGCCTTGGGTACCAGTTTCATCAGAGGTTCTCCTCTGTAAGAATTACGCTGGGCAAGAATGTTGAATTCTTAGCTTAAAGCTTAAGCAGGGTGGACTAAGAATGCATTTGTCTTACCCGCAAAGTTCATGGCAGAAAGAGCGTAAACATGATTGCAGTAACGTGCAACTTGAGGGGACAATATTACTCTTTTCAACAAAGAGGAACGTCTCAAGCCAATTATTGATGTTGCTCTTATGGTTTTCGATCGACGATCGATTCATTTAAATCTCTATGCTTAGAAACCACCACCTGCACCGCCCCCACCACTAGAACCACCACCAAAATCGCCACCGCCCGTACTGCCACCACTGCCACCACTGCTACTACTGCCCACACTACCGCTACTGCTACTGCCTGTATTACCGCTCGTGTTAACGCCGCCATAGTAGTTACTGGATGCATGGCTTGAAGCTCTATGGCGACGACCATCCCCACGGCGATCGTGATTGTCATTTTGATTACGGCTATTCGCCAAAGCAATTAAACCAAACAGCAGTGAGCCAATAAAAATAAATCCGAGAAACGGAACCCAGATAAAGGCATTGGGCTGGCTTGAAGATGGAGACGGAGATGGATTAGTGCTAATTGCTGAAGGGGTGAATGGGACTTTCACGGCTGATGAGTGGGCTGGAAACGTTTTAGTTGCCAAAGTAGCAATCAGCGCGTTGGTGCCATTGAGAGTACCCTGATCAAAATTGCCTTTTTTGAAAGATGGTACGATTTTCTGCTGAATGATTTCACTGACCTGAGCATTCGGCAAGACTACCTCAATACCATAACCTGTTTCAATTTCAACTCGACGATCGCCCTTAGAGATCAGAAACAGCACCCCATTATCTTGAGCTGCTTTACCAATCTTCCAGTGGTTAAACAACTGCATCGCAAATGCCTTTGGTGTTTTAGAAGGAGCTGTATTGGGCACCGTTACAACGGCAATCTCAGTGCCATTCTTAGCTTCCAACTGCGAAATTATTTGATTGAGTTTGTTTTCAGTAGAAGCGTTGAGAAGATTGGCTGTATCGGATACCCAATCTCCATTTGCTTGTCTTGGATTGGGAATTTCTTCTACGGTGACAGCAAGGCTGCTTGATGAAGCGGTCATTAGCACTAAACTTGCACAACCTGTGTAAAAAACTTGCTTGTACCAAACGGCTAAACGTTGCATGGTTTTAATCTCCAAACGATGTTCAAGTCAAATCAAAAGCTTTCAATTTGGGAGAAGTATTGATCACGCTCTTGCAGAAGTAGAATCTAGCTCTCTCCTATGAGCATAGGAACGCTTTGAACGTTTAGGCAGGAGCAGATCGATGCAGTTAAGTGCAGATAGGTTAACTGCGTCGATCTACGTTGCAACGACTGTCTGAACTCGTTAAAGTGTGGGTGGCGAGCATGCAGTGGAGGTTGCTGTTTATGACGCAAGGTCGTAGAAATCGTGGCGTGCGAGCAACGAGGAACGGCATCGAAAGCTTACAAAAGAGACGACATAGCAAGGGCTGGACTCTACAGAAACTAGCAAATCAAGCGGGCGTGGCTCTGGATACAGTGAAGCGGCTCATTAGAGGCATCAAAAATGTAGACCGAGAGTCAGTCGGAAAGATTGCCTATGCTTTAGATCTAGCACCAACAGATTTGATCGACGCTACCGAGTGGGATCCACAACATTTTGAAGAGCCGGAACGTGCCAGAATTTGCATTAGCGATCGCGGAGATAGCCTCTCCCAGAATCGCGGCTTAGAATCAAACTTCGACTTAGCGCAACAGTTGGGTCATCAATTAAAAGCAATGGGGTACGATGTATTCATCGCTGGAGAAGAAATGCGACAGCCTGTGCATTGGTTTCAGCGCTTTACTGAAGAATTAGAACAGTGTGATTGTTATGTTCTTCTGTTATCTCCACAAGCGGCAGTTAGCGAAGTCATTACAGAAGAAATTCGCTACGTTTGGGAGCTGTACCAGACTCAAACTAAGCCAACAATTTTTTCCATTCAGATTGGGGCAGAAATCGTGCTTCACCCGGATATAGGTGACTACCTGGCGGAATTTCAGTCGCAGCAGTGGCTCTCAGCCAAGGATACGCCTGCGATCGTCGAAGCAATTCTAAATTCATTTGCGAATCCTGAAAACGGTTTGATCAAACAAGATTCACTTTCTACTACACCAACGTTGGATGAAGCAATACCCACTCATTTTCTTCCAACACCAGAACATCCGACTGGTCAAGTCCCGCTTGCCTCTGTTTTCTATATGGAACGCCCACCGATCGAAGCGCAGTGCTACCAGGAAATTGTCCATCCAGGAGCACTAATTCGCATCAAGGCACCCAGGCAGATGGGAAAAACATCATTGATGGCGCGCATTCTTGATCAGGTACGCAAGCAGGGCTATCGTGCAGTACATTTGAGCTTTCAACTCGCCCCCAGCGACGTGTTGAGCAATGTCGATCAATTAATGCGCTGGTTTTGTCTTTGTGTGAGCCGAAGTTTAAGCTTACCCAACCAATTGACTGACTATTGGGACGACATTTTTGATGGCAACTACAACAGTACCAGTTATTTTGAGCAGTACTTGCTGGTAGCTACGAACAGCCCGTTAGTGATTGGTTTAGATGAGGTCGATCGCGTGTTTGCATACCCAGAAATCGCGAACGATTTTTTTGGGCTGCTGCGAGCCTGGTATGAGAAAGCCAGGTATGGTGATCAAAACAGTGATATCTGGACAAAGCTCCGACTCATCGTGATTCATTCTACTGAGGTCTACATTCCGATGAACTTGAATCAATCGCCCTTCAATGTGGGGCTTTCGATCGAATTACCCGAACTCACAATCGAGCAGGTACAGAATTTAGCCCAGCGCTATCAACTAGATTGGGCACTTGATCAAATAAAGGCACTCATGCACCTGGTCGGTGGTCACCCTTACCTGGTGCGGGTGGCAATGTATCACGTTGCTTATCAGGCGATCGCCCTTGAGCACGTACTTGAGCAAGCTACAACCGAAGCAGGTATTTACAGCGATCATCTGCGTCGTCATTTGTGGAACCTGGAGCAATATCCAGAATTAGCCAGCGCCTTTCGTGATGTGGTGATGGCAAAGGCTCCAGTTTCATTAAAGTCAATCCTTGCGTTTAAATTAAATAGTTTGGGGCTGGTGACAATGGCAGGCAATCACGTCACCTCACGGTGTGAGTTATACCGACAGTATTTTTGTGAACATCTGGCAATCAATGGGATTGCATAACTTGAACATAACCAATGAACCAATCTTTAACGTACAGCTATCAAGTTGGGGGTAGCCTCCCGCCAAACGCGTTATCGTATGTTGAGCGACAGGCAGACCAGGCTTTATACGAAAAGTTGAAAGCGGGTGAATTTTGCTATGTTTTGAACTCTCGGCAGATGGGTAAATCCAGTCTGCGCGTTCGCACGATGCATCAGTTGCAAGGTGATCACATTGCCTGTGTTGTCATTGATGTCACCGCGATCGGCACTCAGCAAGTCACGCCCGATCGCTGGTATGCCGGATTGATGGGCACGATCGTCAACAGTTTGAAGCTGCAAATCAATACAGGAGCATGGTGGCGTGAGCATGAGCATCTTTCGGCTGTGAATCGCTTGAGCGTCTTCATTGAATCAGTATTGCTGGTTGAGTGTTGTCAGCCAATTGTGATTTTTATTGACGAAATTGACAGCATTCTCAGCCTCCCATTTAAAGATGATTTTTTTGCGTTTATTCGCGCCTGTCACGAAAAACGTCCGGATGCCCCAGAGTACGATCGCCTGACCTTTGCACTCTTGGGCGTAGCCGCCGCCTCTGATCTGGTGCAAGATAAAAACCGCACACCGTTTAACATTGGGCAGATTATTGATTTAAATGGCTTCCAGTTGCATGAAGCTCAACCACTCGTTCAAGGATTAGCAACAAAGGTCAGCAATCCTGAAGCCGTGTTGCGTACAGTTCTAGATTGGTCTGGAGGGCAACCCTTTTTGACCCAAAAGCTATGTCAGTTAGTAGCGCAAAGCGCTGGGAATGGGGGATGGGGAATGGGGAATGGAGAAACGTCCCCCCACTCTCTACTCCCTACTTCCCACCTAGACCATCTCGTTCACACTCACATCATCCAAAACTGGGAGGCACAGGATGAGCCAGAGCACCTCAAAACCATTCGCGATCGCCTGTTGCGAAATGAACAGCGGGCAGCCCAACTGTTGGGACTGTATCAGCAAATTTTGCGGCAGGGCGCAATTGCAGCCGATGGCAGTTCTGGGCAGGTGGAATTGCAGCTATCAGGGTTAGTGGTCAAGCAGCAGGGTACATTGAACGTTTACAACCGCATTTATGCCGCTGTGTTCGATCGCCAGTGGGTGGAAAAAGCGTTGTCAGCTTTACGTCCCTACGCTGAAGCGCTGAATGCCTGGATCGCATCCAATCAAGCAGACGTATCACTGCTGCTGCAAGGGCAGGCACTTCAAAACGCGCAAGCGTGGGCAGCCGGTAAGAGCCTGAGTACGGAAGATTATCAATTTTTGAATGCCAGTCAAGAGCGTGAACAACACGAGGCACAACGAACTGCGAAGCGGCAAATTCGAGTTGGGTCTGCGTTTTTAAGTCTATCTTTGGTTGGCACGCTGACAGCCATTATGCTGGCAAGTATGGTGCATAAAGTTGAGCAGATTCAAGCATTGAACGCAGTCTCTGAGAAGCTACTTGGCTCTAATCAACAATTAGAAGCACAGCAACTAGAGGCACTGCTTGCCAGCGTGAAGGCAAGCCAGCAGCTAAAAGGCATCGTTGGCAGCCAAACCGCATTGAAAAACAAAACGGCAAACATCCTGCAACAGGTGATCTATGCAATTCAGGAATCCAATCGCTTAAAGCGGCATCACGACTCCGTTAACAGCATCAGCTTTAGTCCCGATGGGCAAACGATCGCCTCTGCCAGTGACGACAAAACCATCAAACTTTGGAGCCGTGATGGCACTGAGCTAAAAACGTTGCATGGACATCGGGGTGCTGTTACCAGTGTGAGCTTTAGTCCCGATGGGCAAACGATCGCCTCTGCCAGTGATGACAAAACCATCAAACTTTGGAGCCGTGATGGGACGAAGCTAAAAACGTTGCATGGACATCGGGGTACAGTTACCAGTGTGAGCTTTAGTCCCGATGGGCAAACGATCGCCTCTGCCAGTGATGACAAAACCATCAAACTTTGGAGCCGTGATGGGACGAAGCTAAAAACCTTAACAGGGCATGACAGTGCCGTTAACAGCGTCAGCTTTAGTCCCGATGGGCAAACGATTGCCTCTGCCAATGAAGATAGCAGTGTCAAACTCTGGAGCCGAGAGGGCAAAGCACTCAAAACCCTCAAAGGTCACGTAGACAAAGTTTACAGTGTGAGCTTTAGTCCCGATAGTCAGATGTTGGCAACGGCAAGTTGGGATTATACAGTCAAACTTTGGCGGCGCGACGGCACGTTACTAAAGACGCTGCTGGGGCATAACGATCGCGTTATGAGCGTCAGTTTCAGCCCGGATGGGCAAACCATTGCCACTGCCAGTAGCGACAAAACGATCAAGCTTTGGCGGCAGGACGGCACGTTACTCAAAACTCTGAAGGGACACGACGACCGCATTACCAGCGTCAGTTTTAGCCCGGATGGGCTGACGATCGCGTCAGCCAGCTTTGATCAAACAATTCGCTTTTGGAAAATCGATGGCAGCTTACCGTTAATTTTGCAAGGGCACACTGGCGATGTTTACAAAGTCAGCTTTAGCCCGGATGGGCAGACAATCGCGACTGCGAGTTACGATCGCACTGTCAAACTGTGGCACCGGGATGGCAGAGCGCTGACAACCTTGAAAGGACATCGCGATCGCGTGTGGGACATTAGTTTCAGCCCGGATGGTCAAACCATTGCCACTGCCAGTTGGGATAAAACCATCAAGCTTTGGCAGCGCAATGGTGCGCTAATTGGCACGTTGACCGGACACAGTGGGTGGGTTATGAGCGCCAGCTTCAGTCCGGATGGGCAGATGATCGCGTCAACCGGCAGCGATCGAAGCGTCATCCTCTGGAGCGTTAGCAGCAAAAAGATGAAACGAATGTGGAACACTAACCATCAGGGGAACGTGGTGGATCTTCGCTTCAGCCCCGTTAACGTTAGTCTGCCGTTGGGTGCTAACCAGACCATGAGTGGAGCCATGCTGGAAGGCGTGATCGCAACCGCCAGCGATGATAAAACGGTCAAACTCTGGAACCACAATGGGAAAGCGCTTGGAGAACTAAAAGGGCATCGCGATGAAGTCAATGGCATTAGTTTTAGCCCCGATGGCAAAACCATTGCGACTGCCAGTGATGACAAGACCGTCAAACGTTGGGCGCTGGATGGCACGCTCCTGAGCACCTTAACCGGACACACTGAGCGCGTCATGTCGGTTAGTTTTAGCCCTGATGGCAATGTGATGGCGACCGCAGGGTTTGATAAAACCATTAAACTCTGGCGAACATCAGACGGTAGCCCACTGCAAACCTTTTCTGGTCATACCGATTGGGTCTGGCATGCCAGCTTCAGCCCCGATGGTAAGCTACTGGCATCTGCCAGCAGAGATCAAACCATCAGGCTTTGGCAACTCGATAGCACGAAGCAACAGCTTTCAGAGTTGAAAGCGCTCTTGCCCTTTGGCTGTCAGTGGCTACACGATTACTTGAAGACCAACCCAACATTAGACGACGGCGATCGCCACATCTGCAACAGTTACGGTGATGCGCCATAACTGCTGCTTAGTCACATTGTCTATTCCTTTTGGCTGACATTCCTTAAGTTGCGGACTAATAGGACAAATAGAGCAGTAGGCTTTCAGTAATCAGCAATAATAAAGATGTGACTTGATGCTGAGGAAAAGACTAACCCAACTAGCAGAGTGCGCGCTGTAAATTGCGAGGTTGGACGGTTGAACGATCGAGGTGAAGTATGCCATTTCATATCAGCATTAACCCTTTAGTCCTGACCATTAATCAGGGCAGTACATTTATGGTGACGCAGCACGACGGACAAATCACCGCCGATGGTGAGCTGGGGGTCTTCGCAGACGATACTCGCTTTGTCAACTACTACGCCGTTTTTGCCAATGGAGAACCCTGGACACGGCTCAACTCCAGCACTACCGCTTATTATGCCAGCCGCATTTATCTCACCAACCCATTCATTGAAACTCCAGGCGGAATGATTGCCGCCGGAACATTGGGATTGGTGCTCAATCGCATCGCGGGTGATGGCATTCATGAAGACCTCGATATTACAAATTATGGGCTAACCTCTGTTAAATTCAATCTCGAAATTGTGTTGCGATCGGATTTTGCCGACATCTTTGAAGTCAAAGCGCACCGTTTCGTGCGACGAGGAAATATTGTCACGTCCTGGAATGAAGGCGATCGCACTCTGGAAACCGTTTACACCATCCGCGATTTTCGACGCAGCTTCATTTATCAGGTGGAAAATGCGAGTTCGCCACCGCAATTTGCCAATGGTCGCATCACATTTTTAGTTGAACTAGAGGCGGGTGAGTCGTGGCATTCCTGTGGCTATTTTATTTTAGAAACAAACTCCGATGCCTCAAAAGTAGGACTCAACTTAGATCGGATTCACAAACCGTCCACACCTTGTTATAAACCGCCACCAGAACTGGAAGCGTTGCATCAGCAGTGGTTTGATGGTGCCACTCAAATCACAACTGCTCAGGAAGAAATTTATCGATTCTATCAACAATCGCTCACCGATATGGGGGCACTGCGCCTGCATGACCACGACTTTGCTGACGATATTTGGCTACCTGCCGCAGGCGTTCCCTGGTTCGTCACCATCTTTGGGCGCGACAGTTTGATTGTCAGTCTGCAAAATATGCTCGTTCGTCCCAGTTTTGCGCTGGGTGCCTTAAAGAAACTCGCCCAACTACAAGCGACTGAATTTGATGATTGGCGCGATGCTCAACCTGGCAGAATCCTCCACGAGTTGAGAAGCGGTGAACTTGCCTATTTTAATCATGTCCCGCACACACCCTACTACGGTACTGCTGATGCCACTCCGCTCTATTTGATTGTGCTGCATGAAGCCTGGAAATGGACGGGCGATCGCTCACTTCTGCATGAGTATCGGGACGTTGCCATTCGTTGTCTGGAGTGGATTGACCAATCGGGCGATCGTGATGGCGATGGGTTTCAAGAATATCAAACTCGTTCATCGCAGGGCATTGAAAACCAGGGTTGGAAAGATTCCGGCGATGCGATCGTCTATCCCGGTGGCACCAAGGTTAAAACCCCGATCGCGCTGTGTGAGTTACAGGGCTACGTGTTTGATGCGTGGCTGCGAATGGCAGAGATCTTCACGGTACTGGGTGAACCCGAACGAGCGGCGACCCTGAGGCAGAAAGCGGCTGAACTCCAGCAGCGGTTTGAGCGTTCGTTCTGGTGTGAGGATCTGGGTTACTATGCCCTGGCGCTGGATGCGGATAAGCAACCCGTCCGCACGATCGCCTCAAATGCGGGACATTGCCTTTGGAGTGGCATTGCTCATCCCGATCGGGCAAAGCGGGTTGTGCAAACGCTGATGGCACCAGACCTGTGGAGCGGTTGGGGTATTCGCACCCTGGCGGCAAATCATCCCAGCTTCAATCCCTACTCCTACCACTTAGGCTCGATTTGGGCACACGACAACGGTATCATTGCCCTGGGCTGCAAGCGCTATGGATTTAGTCAGGAAGTTGCCCACATTGCGCGGGGGATTTCTGGAGCCGCGAGTTACTTCGAGAATTATCGCCTGCCAGAGGTGTATGCGGGCATTCAGCAGGAGAAAGGAGCCTTTCCAATTCAATACGCGCAGGCAAATGTACCGCAAGCCTGGGCAGCGGGATCGATTTTTCATTTATTGCAAGCTATCCTGGGACTGCGTGCCGATGCGCCCAATCAACAACTGTTCGTTGACCCCAATTTGCCTGAGTGGTTGCCTGACATTACGCTGCACCGCCTGACGATCGGCAAAGCAACGCTGGACTTGCGATTCTGGCGCGAGGGTGAACAAACCCGCTGGGATGCAGATGTGAAAACCGGAACCATCGAGATTCACCAAAAACAGGGCAGTCAACTTTCTCCGTTCCTGTAGTCCCCATAACATATTCGCCAACAGCAGCGCCTGGTACTCAAACCCTGGTTATTGGCGCTGCCGGATGGGTAGTTTGATGACAAACTCAGTGCCCTCTTCCGGTCTTGAAAAGCATTGCAGTGATCCGTTGTGTTTTTCTGTCACAATCTGATGACTAATCGACATGCCAAGACCCGTGCCCCTGCCCACTTCCTTGGTGGTAAAAAAAGGTTCAAAAATCTGCTGTCTCACAGTCTCAGGCATCCCACTGCCATTATCAGCAATCTGAATAGTGATCCACCCCGGTTCGGCGACCTTCGTACAAATCCGAATAGCAGGAGCAGACTGCGCTATCGTCTCGTTCGTTGCCCCTTCCCCTTGTGTCGGCTGTATCCTGCATCCCCTCCGTTCTTCCAGGGCATCGATCGCGTTGCTGAGAATGTTCATAAACACCTGATTTAACGGACCACCAGAACATTCAACCTTGGGCAATACACCATAATCTTTCACAATGGCAATTGCCGCCCGGTCTGCACAGGCTTTCAGACGACTGTTGAGAATCAGGAGGGTGCTGTCAATGCCTTCGTGTAAATCAATTTCTTTAACCGCTGCTTCGTCTAGTCGTGAAAAGATGCGGAGTGCTCTGACAATCTCACAAATCCGCTCCGTACCAAAGCGCATGGAAGAAACCAGCCTGGGTAAGTCTTCGCTGAGAAACTCAATGTCGATCGCCGCCGCCTTTGACTGAATGGCGGTCGTTGGTAGCGGGTAATCGGCTTGATAGAGCGCCAGTAGTTCAAGCAAATCCTGGATGTATCCGTTGGCGTGGGTGAGATTGCCGTGGATGAAATTGACTGGATTGTTGATTTCGTGGGCGACCCCTGCTACCAACTGCCCTAAAGCAGACATTTTTTCACTCTGCATTAGTTTCAGTTGAGCCTGTTGTAACTGGTGCAACGAGTCGGACAATTTAGCCGTGCGTTCTTGCACCTGTTGCTCTAACGTATGCGTGAGTTGAGACAGTTTGAGATGGAGCTTTACCCGCGCCACCACTTCATCTTGCTGAAAGGGCTTAGTAATATAATCCACTGCGCCCATTTCCAACCCTTTTACCTTATCGTTTGAGTCAGACAGCGCGGTCATGAAGATAACGGGTATGTTTTGAGTAGCAGGTGTGCTTTTCAGCCTGCGGCAGGTTTCAAACCCATCAAACCCCGGCATCATGACATCTAGCAGAATGAGAGCAGGATTGGCATACTCCGCCTGTTCGATCGCAGACTCGCCATCACTTGCCATGAGCGCCTTCCAGCCATAGCCTCGAATGGCTTCTGACAGCACCTTAAGATTATTAGGATTGTCATCAACCAAAAGAATATGAATCGGTTGGCAGGGTGACGTATCCACTACATCCGTCAAGTTTTCACCAGAGGATTGAACGAGGGTAGGGGTAGAGTTTAGTATCATGGCTGGGACTCCAATTTGACAAAGGCTGTGAGCAACTGACGAAGTTGTTTGGTTTGGAAGTCTGCGGTGAGTTTGCTCAATTTAGTCACAAAGGGGGTTAGCTGCTGGTCTTGCTCTACCAGGTTTTCTAATATTCCTTCGATCGCTAAAACATCACCCATCATTGCCAAGTGATGGAGCTGTTGCAAAATCTTCTGAGGCGGTAGCACCCACTCATTAGCATGGGTCTGCTCTTGCGGAGTTGGTTTTTCCGCTTCATAGAACCAATCTACTTCTAGGAGAGAGCGAACACTACTAAATAATTCATCAACCTGAAGAGGTTTCGATAGGAAAAATTGTGCGCCCGATTGCAAACTGCGATCGCGATCGGCTTCAAATACACTGGCACTGGAGACAATGATTGGAATGCTTTGAGTTTGTGGATCGGCTTGCAGGTTCATCATCAGTTCAAAGCCGTCCATATTTGGCATAGCTAAATCGAGCAAAATAATATCTGGATGATGTTGCGTTGCCAACTGTAAGCCCTGGTCACCATCACTGGCTTCCAGAATTTGACAACCAATTTGCCGCAGCAGGTCAATTAAGATCGAACGATGGTTGTCATCGTCGTCTACGATCAACAATTGCGGTTCTTTGCCCTGAATACCAATAATCTTTTCGGAAGGAAGCCTCATTACTGCCTGCCCTTCACAAGAAATCGGAACGGTTAGATCCAGCCAAAAGGTACTTCCTTCTCCTAAATGGCTCTGCACCTGAATTTGACTGTCCATCAAGGACACAATGCGTTGGCTGATCGCCAGTCCCAGTCCGGTTCCATCCGGGCGTTTGCCAACTTTTTCTGCCTGTTCAAATGGCAAAAATATTTTTTCCAACTGGTCAGCAGGCATCCCAATGCCGGTATCTTCAATCTGAAAGCGAAGTGTTGCCATTGGCTGATCAGGGTTCTCTCGCCGCGAATGAGCCTGCTCCAACACATCAACTTTGAAACTAACGCTACCGTTATCTGTAAATTTGATTGCATTACCAAGTAAATTGATCAAGACTTGTCGTAACCGCTTCTCATCGACCTGGATGGATACAGGTACGCGATCGCCCATCACAACGTTGAACGCAATGTCTTTTTGGTCTGCCCGAATCCGACAGATCTCTGTCACCCCGTGGAGAAAGGGCAGTAAATCAACACTGTCGTTAAATAACTCCAATTTTCGCGCTTCAATTTTTGACAGATCCAGAATGTCATTGATCAGAGTCAGGAGGTGCGTGCCACACTGATGAATCACATTAATTTTCTGCTGATCTTTAGGGGATAAGGCGGGCGATCGCTCTAGCACCTGAGCGTACCCCAGAATTCCGTTGAGCGGTGTGCGTAGCTCATGGCTCATATTAGCGAGAAACTCGCTCTTTGCCTGATTGGCAGCATCAGCCGCTTGCTTTGCCTCAAGCAGTTCGTGAGTTCGTTCTTCAACCTTGTGTTCCAGTGTTTTGGAATAATCCAGCAGTTGGGCGTTGGCGACTTCGAGTTGCTGGTTGGTGTCTTCCAGCTTTTGCTGTTTATGGGCATTTGTAGTGGCAATCACACTACCAATGAACGCTGCCAGAGCCGGACTAATTGGCACCAGGATACCCCCCAAAAACAGGGCGTAGGAACCACCCACCAATGCGCCATTGATGGCTACACTTGCCCAGAGGATTTTGCCACCTGGAATCCATCGTCCAGCACGAGTACTTGCTAACCACCAGCTTCCCGCAGAACCAATAACGGACCAGACTAGAATCCAGAGTGCAAAGGAAACGCCAGAGAAGCCGTGTAAAGTGGCTTGTCCCGTTTTTGCGCCGCGCACGATCTGATGGGCAATATTCGCGTGAATCACCACACCAGGCGTAGGTTTTTGGGCAGAGAACCAGGAGTTGCTGAAGGGGGTGCCGAAGAAATCATTGGTGCTGGCAGCGGTTGACCCAATAAACACCATCCGATCGCGCATCAATGCCGCCGGAATGCGTCCCGCTAAGACATCGCGCATCGACACCGTTTGAAACGTGGCTTCTGACCCATGCCAATCGAGCAGAATTTGGTAGCCCCCCAGTTCTGCATCGGCATAGCCCGCCTCTTGCTGGCTGAGCGGGACATAGAATTGCTTGCCCAGGCGAAACTGCTGCTGCTGGGAATTCACACTTTCTAAACTGATGCCCTCGGCTTCGAGATACTGGAGCGCCACCCGCGTTGCTAATCCGGCTTTGACCACGTTTTGTTCTTTGGCATCTTCAGCCGTGAGCAAAGCTCGACGCACATGACGATCGCCATCGAGCACCAGATCTGCCAACCCCACCTGATCGCGTTTCTTTAGCTCTGGGGCAGGTTTAACCCGCTCTCCGGTAATCTTTTCAACCCCAAATAAGTTAGGCGTACTCTGGAAAACCTTGACAAGCCTGTCATAGCCGCTGCCTTCTGGCAAATCTCGATAAAGGTCTAAGCCAATGCTGCGGGGATGCTGTGCCCGAATTTTTTCAAGCAACTGAGCGAGAGATCCATCTGGAACAGGCCATTTACCAACCGCTTGAATATCCTGTTCATCGATCGTGACAATCACAATTTCATCCGCGACTAGATTCTGCGATCGTAGACGCGCCCATTCATCCCGAATTTTCCATTCAGGCAAATTGAATAGCCCCAACGATTGCCCCACAATGACGGTCAGAGTCACACTGGGAGCAATGATCAGAATGCTGCGAGTACGTCGAATGAGGGACTGAAAGCTGCGCCACATAATTGCGCCATACAGTAATTGGACTCGATCAGAGTTGGCAGGGAAAGCCCCGCCAACATCTGGTTAGGGCGTGTTTTAAAACTCTTAACCGCTTCGTTGCTGAAGCTTCTGCCCCCTAAATCCCCCAATTCTGGGGGACTTTTGAAGCTTGTTTGGAAGCCCCCAGAATTGGGGGTGGGGGGCTTTCAAGGGTTTTAAACCACTGCTTAGGATTTACCAAGGAGATTTATTGAGCAGAAGCCAATACTGGCACCGTTTTGATCTCTTTCAATCCAACAGAGGAAAGTAGCTCTGACCATTGTTGAGTCAGGGCAGCATTGGATGGCTGAGAGGAATGGAGCAACGCCAGCGTAGCGACACAGTCGTACCATACGCCATGTTTACCCAGAGCCGTTGCTCGTTTCAGCGCATCTTTCTGCTGCATCGCTGTGGCGAGTTCGGCACTGGGCTGAACCCGCTGCACCCAGCCATCCACATAAGGAGTGGCAGGACTCAGTTCTCCATTGACTCTGAGCGCCAGAAACCAATGGTAATTCTTCCCAACTGCTAAAGCGGGAGCATCTGCGGGCAGGTTAATCGCCACGACACCTGCTTTCTCAGCCACGGGGACTGTCATCTGATAGTGCGTACTCCCAGCTTCATCTTTGAGGCTGAAGACTGCTTCCTTTGCATTGGAGGCAGGAAAATACACCAGAAAAGATGGACGATCGGACACGGTAGTGCCATAGAAGTTTTGGGGCAAGAGAGCAATCAATGCTGCCGGACCGTCTGCGCCCACTGTGGATGGGTTGAGATAATAGGTCCCGACGCGAGACGCACCGCCTGCTGCCTGTTGAGGGGCACCACTGCTAGAAGCGGGTGTGAACAGTTGCCCACGAGAAGCGCCCCCTGTCGCTTGTTGGGGAGCACCTTGCCCCGCCGTTGGTGTGAATAATTGTCCACGAGAAGCGCCCCCTGTTGCCTGACTGGGCGCACCTTTGCCTGTAGGAGGCAAAAAGAAGTTACCCCTGGAAGCACCCCCTGTTGCTTGACTGGGCGCACCACCGCTGGCAGGTGGGGTAAATGTAACAGCATGGGCACTGGTACATGCACTGCCAACGATGAGAGCCGTAATGCTCAACACACTCGTTAGATGTTGACCTTTCATGATGTTGTACCGGATGTATGGAACGTGTAGAAACCTGGCGAACGTGCCAGAGTTCTAAATATAACGTGCCCTATAAGCACAAAGTACGGCTCAGCCAACCCGCCTATCTTTCCGGTATTTTAAGCAAAACGCCTGAAATGTAAGCTTTCTGTGGGTTGACGAGATGGATAATGAGTGAGATGTAGAGAAGATAAAGGCTACGTATAAACCTATTTAAATTTCACAAATAAAGTCTGATTAGCTTGCTCCTCATACGTATTAATACTGAAATTTCCTGAACACATCCTGATCGCTTCCTGAACAATTGAAACCTTATTTAAGTGATTTAAATGTCGTATCAAATCACCATTAGTAGGAAGGCACAATTAAATATAAGATCGCGTAGGTTGGGTTGAGGATACGAAACCCAACGCCCACACGGGTTACGCTACCGCTTTTCTGGTATGCCGGAACAGCTTTACCCATCCTACGTTTAATTCAGACCAGCTACTTAGTAAGTATTTGTGAGGACTGAGTGAAATTGTTTCATACGTTATTCAAAGAACACTCCTGCACCATAGAAAAAGATTGATTGTGATGCTATGGGGTGTTTACGTAAATGCGGCTTTGGCTCACTCCGTATTATTTCTGAGTTACAACCAATTGCCGACTAAAATAAAGGCAGACCAGAAAAAGGGATCGTGGAAATCCGTTTCGTGAATTAGATTGATCTGTGCCTGCCGGAGGGCTTCAGCTTTGGTGTTCCCTGATTTTTGCAACTGGTCATAAAAGCGGGTCATGAGCATGGCGGCGGCTTTATCTTTGACGGACCAAAGGGCGGCGATCGTAGAGCGGGCACCCGATTTGACCGCTAAACCTGCCAGTCCGAGTACGGCGTGATCGTCTCCTGTAGCGGTATCGCAGGCGCTCAGAACGAGCAATTCGATCGCCTTGGACGAAGCGCTGCCTCTGGTTCTCAGGAGTTCAGCAAATTCTTTGACACCGACCCGTCCATCCCACGTCAGCAGAAATGTATCTTCCTGACGAGAGCTAAACTGTCCGTGAGTTGCCAGATGCACCACATTTGCACTGCTTTGTTTGATACGATCGGCAAGCGCCGCGCTGGTAAATTCTCCATTAACGAGCTTTGAGGACGATACCGTGTTGGAAATATCCTGCACCTCAGACTCAACGGCTGGCAAAGCGCTGAAGCCAGACCGAGCCTGACTGATGCCGCCCACGATCGCCTGGATCTGGTGTTGCTGAAACGGTTGAGCCGCCATCAGTTGCAGTCCTGGTGAAAGGGCAACGGCATACTTTTCAATTAAATAACGTTGACCGTCATATAGGGCGGACATGGGAATATTCCGCAAGCGCCCGTCTAACACAAACACGAGCGTTTTCGTCTGTTTGAAAGCCCGATCTGCTTCTGCTGGACGAATCAGCCAGTTGTAAACCTGTTGGGATGCCTGATCGCGTTCTTTTTGGTCTGAGACAGGGTTAAGACCCACTAACAGTTTGTTTAGAGTTTGTTCAATGTCTGCGCGTGATGTCTGGGTGACATAGTAGCGCAGCGGTTGTCCAGCTGTGGAGAGGATCACTGCCATGCGATCGGGCAGGATGATTGGATAAACAACAGTAGCGGTAGGGTCTACCTGATCGATCTGCTGGGCTTTGTCGATGCAGGCTTCCCGGAAAAAGTTATCGAGTTCTGCGACCTGAAGTGACTCGATCAACTCGCGGGCTTGGATCAGGGCTGCTTGGCTCGGCTGTTGATCCAGCAGTAAATCGACCAATTCCCGGTATACAGGTTCTACGCTTTCGCGAAAGGAGAACTGGAGTTCGGGGTTAATTGCCACTAAGTCGGTTCGCAATGCTTTTAGCGTGTTTACGGCTTCCGTATAAGCCCCGATCGCCTCTCCTCGCTGTCCTTCCTGACGATACGCCTGACCCAAGCGCCAGGAGGATTGGGCAATGATCGCGTCTGCTTGCAGTTGACGGGCAAGATTGAGCGATTGTTGTGCCAATCGTCGTGCGTCTGCCCATTGCCCATTGCGCTGATACAGTTGCCCCCACTGATACAGGGCATACGCTTCTGCCTGAGTATCCTGAATTTGCCGTGCTGCCTGAGCAGTACCCTTCATCAGGTCTGATAGATCTTCCAGCGGCAGCATTTGAGTTGGATTTTCCAGTCGATTGATGGCAGCTGTAAAGTTAATGGCAGCATAGAGAGACGTGCGACTGGGGGACAGTTCTCGCAGTTGTTGCAACAGTTGGGGGGCAGCAGGTGCAGCCGGTGCGAGCTTGTCATCGTTAAGGAAGAGTTTGAACCGCTCTAACCGGGCTTGCAGTTGTTCGCCCGGATTCGTTGCAACGGCTTCCGCCTGATCAAGGTACTGCAAGGCGGCATTCGGATCATTCAAATCGGCTGCCGTTTTGCCCAGATTCAATAGGAGAGAACTGAGCTGGGTTTTAGCGTCAATTTTATGGGCGATCGCTAAACTTTGCTCTAAGACTTGCTGACTTCGACCCGCATCACCAACCACCTGGATGGCTAAGCCGAGCGATCGCAGCCCACTCACTTTCATTTCAGAATCGGGCATGGCGGTTAGCTTTTGCGCCAATGCCTCCAGTTGTTGTTTCGAGCGGCGGTAGAATCCCAAACTTTGCAACGCCTGTGCCTGGTTGATCTGGCTTCCCAGGCTTCCCATCGTATCGCCTGCCTGGTCATAGAATGTTTGCGCCTGTTGCCAGGTTTCCAGGGCGGCTTCCGCGTGACCAGTGTGGAGCTGCAAACTTGCCTGAGTATTGAGCGCCTGTGCCCACAAAATAGCGTCCGCAGGCGGATTAGCGGTTTTCAAGAGGCTCAGGCTTTGCTCAATTGCTTGTTGGGCGGCTTCCCACTGGTTGAGTTCCTGCTGTGTTAGCGAGAGATAGCTTAAACTCAGTGCTTCATTCAGGCGATCGCCCTGCTGATGATACTGTTGAGCAGCAACTTGCCAAAACCTGACTGCCTCCTCAAACCGACCGGAGCGGTAAAGGGTACGCCCCTGCTCCAAACTGTTGGCAGGCAGAGAGGGTGATGGATCAGGGGATAGCGTTCTACTCAGGCTAGAGGGGGTTGGTTGGGTTGCTTTTGCAGGTGTAATGGTAATGGCTAAACCCAAACTCACAAGCATGAGGCTGATAAACACCCAACAGCGGTATTGTTTGATGCGGTTGATCAGCCAGCGGTTACTGATTGGGTAAGCCATAGTTCTGTGAATATGGGTGTGGGGTGTGGGGTGTGGGGTGTGCAAAGGAAAACGGCTGTAATGAATCACTGATGGTTTAACAGTTGGGTGCTTTCAGTTAGGGAGCAGATCCGATCGTGTTGGCAGTGTCACCGCTACAGGTGGCAAGCGTTGCAGGGATGGCAGGAGCTTGATCAGCGATTAATTCGACCGTGCCATCGGCATTGCGCTGCCAGGTGCTTGCTTGTATCAGCACTGGAACAGCAGCAGGTTTTTGAGCAACAGTCTTACCGACTTTACGGTAGGCGGACAGATCGCGCAGATCATCCCAGGTGCGATCGCCCCTCACCTGCTGGGTAGGATTTTGGGGTACTCCGCCGCGTCCCGTGGCAATGAAGCTGCTGCCCTGCGACCCAGCACAACCCGTCGCAATTTGCTGTGAGGTGTCCACCACATTGGCGGGTAATTCGACCAAACCAGAGTTGGGATCCACACCGATGTTATTGACCTGCACACTGCCATTCACACCAAACTGGGAACTAGCAGTGATGTCGCTCTCTGGGGTTAATTGACTGCGATACTTGAGTCCGATAATGCCTTGCGTCGTGATGTTAATATTGCCACCCCGACCTTTCACGGCGTTGGCAACGATATCGCTGTTTTCAAACCCAGCGATGATGGGTGCATTGATCGTGATGTTGCCGCCATTGCCAGTGCCCCCAGCGGTCGCGCTAATGAAGCTGCCATGCCGCAGGATCAATCCGCTTTGCGCCTGGATCTGGATGTCGCCTCCTTCGCCAGAAGCTGTTTGCGCCTGGATACTGCCCTGACGATCGAGTTTGATCAGATTGGCAGCGATCGCCAGTGCCCCCCCATTGCCACTGCCTTGATTCGTCACGCTGACAGCACCACCATCGGTCACAATTAAATGCGGTGTTGTCACGCTGACACTTCCCGCATTAGCCGTCAGAATGTTTGGTAATCCAAAGGACTGTTGCACCAGGGGTGGTAGATAGAGCGTGGATGAATTGATGCTACTGACGTTGTTGGTACCCCGTCCACTGATTTCAATCGCCTCGGTTGCATTCACCGTGACATTCCCACCTTGCCCCGTAAAAAATGCCGTTGCTCCAACTGATCCTCCGTCCAGAATGCGTAATCTGGTGGTATTGAGCGTCAAGGTTTTGGCACTTCCGGTTCCCACGGTCGTCGAGGCAATGGCACTATAGAGACCAATGGAGTTAGCGCCCCCAATTACCGTGGCAGTCGTGGTGTGAATAGTCACTTGCCCACTAGAGCCAAAGCCAAAGGTTGCAGAGGATAGGCTAGCCGCATTGGATAGCAACAAACTCTCGCTGTTCACCAAAACACTGCCTGCGTTTCCAGAACCATAGGTGCTGGTATTTAGGCTCGTCACGAGGTTTGGATTGGTGGGTGAATAGCCAGAAAGCGTGATGGCAGTAGCCGCCACCTCAATCTTGCCGCTATCCCCCACTCCATAGGTCAAAGCATTCACCCCTGCCCCATCTTGCAGCGTTAATTGGGGAGTCGTGATCTGGATAGTTCCACTCGCTCCACTGCCCAGGCTCTGACTCTGAACGCCACTGCTAGTGAGGCTATCTGGAATTGTGCCGATCAAGTTAATCCGCTCGGATGCCTGGAGGAGAATGGTGCCCCCTGCTAGGGGTCCTAGATTTTGTGCCAGAATTAATGACCCATCGGTCAATTGAATCTGTCGCCCCTGAACCTGAACAGACCCCGCATTCACACCACTCACATCCAGCACCGATCGCTGAGCCAGTTGAATCTCTCCAAACGGCTGTTCACGGTCGTACCCCAGTTGATAGCCTTGAGCGATGGGAGTCAGGCTAACCCAGCCAGCACCGCTCAGACTGCCCAGTTCAATGCGTCCTTGTTCGGCGACCAGGCTTGCCCCATTTAAATTCAGGTTGCCCCCCACCAATGCCAGGGTTCTTCCAGGCTGGACTTGCAATGCCGTCGAGCCAGGATTGCGGATGGTCGGAGAAAAGCTGGTCGGTTTGCTGAGAACCTGTCCGTTGCCTTGAACGGCGATCGCTCCCGGGCTTTGCCCCATCTGTAAGCCGATTGGTACGCTAACAGTTAACAAAGGGTTGCCCGTCGTCTGAGTTGCACCAAACTCATTTCCATCAGCAAACTTGATGCTGTTGGCAGTAGTGGCAACCAACGAACCACCCAAATTCAAACTGGCATTGGAACCAAATAGGATACCAGCGGGATTCAACAGAAACAAGCTGGCGCTGCCATTGGTTTGCAGTAAACCATCAATGTTGGAAACACTGCCTCCCGTGACCCTCGCAAAGATGGTTTGCACCGTCAAGGCATTGTTAAACCGTGCGGCTCCACCTGTGGGTATGGAAAACTGACTGAAGCTATGGAACAGATTGCCACCAACCTGAGTGCCATTGTTAATGGTGTATTGGTTACCCACAGCCGAGACTGTGGTACCGACGCTACCATCAGGTGCCACCTGTGCGCTCGCTGGGAAAGCGATTCCCACTGCCATTAGTAACGCGCTGCACCAGTGCCAGTAGTGAGTCGTCTGCATTCCATTTTCCCTCTATACAATGAGTGCCACTGTTACCAGGACAGAGTGGCGTTGATGACTTGCTGGCTGATAGGCTCTCTGCTAAAGTGCCCAACTTCTCTCTAGCGATCTCAAAGAGACTCTAGATTAAAAGGAGTAGCGTGCTGAGAAGTACAATCCCTTTTCCTGGAGCGATCGCGTGTCACCGTCGATCGAGGTCAGAGGATATCCCCAATCAAACCGGAGCGTGAGGCGATCGCCCTGTTTCCACAACAACCCTAAACCAACGCCAACAAGGGTATTGGGTGATGGATTCTCGCCGCTGTAATTCCAGCCTGTGCCGACATCAATGAAGGGCGTGAGTTGCAGGATGCCATCAATTTGGGGAGCACGAACAATGGGAATACGACATTCAGCCGAAAATAAGGCTCCGTTGTCTGTCAGCAGTGAGTCCTGGCGATACCCCCGGACGCTAAGCTGACCACCGAGACCCAATTGCTCCAACGGCACTAGAGAAGCGCCAGCTAACTGCACATCACCTCTGACCAGAAATAAGGTGTCTGGTGCTAAAAGCCTGACCCACTGCGCCTGCCCACGCCACGCTACAAAGCGGCTGTCTGGGGCATTATCATTCACCGTTGCCCCAAACCAGTTCACCCCAACGCTAAACTGCGATCGCAGCGCCAAGACTGATCGATTGCTCCGCTGGGTATATTCCTGAAACAGCCGCAGTGCCGAAACCCTGGTTCTTCCTTGTGCATCCGCGCCGGGGGAGAGGGGGAACGGTCCAATATTATCAATGCCCAGTTCTGTCTGACTTTCTTGTCGTGAAAAGGACACACCCAGCGCCAATTCCTGAGTCGGGGTTTGCAGGATTGGTTGCCGAAAACTCAAGTCGTACGATCGAGACGTGGATTGAATATCCAGTAGGTTGAATGGCTTTTCAATCACACGATTCCACCCCTGACTGAACCCAAAGGACACCGTACCATCACGAGCATTCACTGGGAGGGCGTAACTGAAATTGATCGTATTGCTGCCAGTGGTATTGGCATAGCCAACGCTGAGCGTGTCACCCAAACCCAGCAAATTGGCTTCGCGCAATTCCACTCCACGCCGAAAACTTCCCACACTCGGCGATCGCCCATTATCTATGTATACATCTACCGAAAACGACTTTGCTTCTTCAATCGCGACCTGTAAACTATTGCTGCCTGGACTGATACCTGCCTGCAATTCGGCAGATAAGTTCTGAATACGTGGATTCAGGCGGAGGAGTTGCAGCTTTTCCAGTAAGTGAGGCACGCTCAGCGGAGTGTCGGCACCAAGACGGACGCGATCGCGAATATAAGCACTCCGCAGGCGACGGTTACCCGTGACTTTAATGTCCTGAAGCGAGCCTTCTACCACCTGAATGGTGATGTCACCATCCTTGATTTTCTGGGGACCAATTAAGGCACCCGTTGTGACATAGCCACGATCCACATAGAGTTTAGTAATAGCGTCTCTGGCTTGCAACAATTCAGCAAACGTGAGATCTCGCCCCACAAAGGGAGCTGTTACTTTACTGAATTGCTCTGGCGTAAAGACGGTACTACCAATCACATCAATGCGATCGACCCGGAACGTTTCGCTGCTATTTTCTGGCACTGGAGAGGGCAGTCCTGGCAGTTGCGGCGCGGGGAGTAACTCATTCTTCTTAGGTGGTGGTAACACATCCGCTGGCAATTTGGGCGGCTGAATATCTTCTAAGCGGGTTGGCGGTGGCGGTGTGGCAGTGATGGTTTGTGCCGTGAGGAAGTCGGCACTGTGGGCGATCGCGGTTGCCTGATTACCTAGCAATGTTGCCAAAACCAGGCTCAATGTCAGGGGTTTCAACTGAGGGATGCTTGCAAACAAACTCAATATCCGTAGAGATTTGATCATAGTTATTTTTCTAAGGCAGTAGAGATTAGTCGGTTCTAATCAAGTCAAGCAAAATCTTTTTTATTGGTTTAATAGCATTTGCTTTAAAGCCAACTTGGCAATAGCAATCTGACAGAATGTCTACTACTTCTGGTTGACTGACAAATCTTTTTTGTCGGGTGGGTTGTAGCTTGCTTCTGTGTAGCAGCACAACGTAAAACTCAACACCAGCTTTGATCTTGTTGGGTTACGCTGACGCTTCTCTGGTATGCCAGAACGGCTTTACCCAACCTACGCAAGCATCGGGGTTTTGAGAGTTTTGTCAGTCAATTAGGTAGTTGCAACTAACTTTTATCTATTGTTCTGCGGCTGAGCTGAAGAACATTCCAAATTCAAAATCGGGCTTACCTTATTTGTCACCCTGTTCGTTTTGTATACTCTGACTCAACGTGATTGAACTGAACTACACTCAAAGTGCCCATATTGAAAGTGGATCTCACAAAATTCAACAGGAAGCAAAGCCGAAATTTTGCTTTCAGGCTAAGAGGCTGTTGAAAAAGGGGAGAGGTAGAACAAATTACGCCAACCGCCTGAGCATGAGTTGGACCATCGCGAAATAAAACAATCTGCCTACCACCGACGACTCGATCAATTTCCTGCAATGCCTGACAATCGTCCTGAAAGTGGTGAAACGCAAGCATCACAATCGCTGCATCAGCCGATTGATCTAGCAGCAGTAACTGTTCAGCATAGCCCTCAAGCCACTGAATGGAAGGATGGGAAACGCTCTGTCTTGTTTGAAGATATTTCTTGACGATCGTGTCATACAGCGTCATCTTTATTGAGCGGTTGATGACACCGATTGAGATCGTAAAAAGCAGAGGCAATGATAAATGCTCGCTCCTGAATGTTTATTCATGCCATGCCTCAAGCCGCGATCGCACCCCGCTCCGCCGCGGTACTGCGGTTGTAGTGGGTCGCATCGCCTTTGATGGCTTCACTATGGCGACCATCAATGCTGATGGGGCGATCGCCGACGATCGTGACCCGTTGCACATGGCGCGGCTGATCACCATAGTCGTAAATGGCATAGTGTTGAGTGGCACGGTGGTCCCAGAAAGCAACATCACCGACCTTCCAGCGCCAGCGCACCGTGTTTTCGGGACGGGTGACGTGGGATTGCAGAAGGCGAATGAGATCATCCGATTCGGTGGTGGACAGTCCCTGAAGCTGACGGACAAATCCACCAATGAAGAGTCCTCGTTCGCCTGATTCGGGATGGACGCGCACAACAGGATGCAGGCTTTCGTAAACCGTTGAGGTAAAGACCTTGCGGTATGCTTTTAGTGCTTCAGACACATTGACGGCTGCTTCAGCATAGTCGTAGGCATTGCTATGCACTGCCCAGAGTTGATCAGCAAAGGTTCGTAAATGAATTGGCAAATCTTGATAGGCAGTCACAGAGTTTGCCCAAATGGTATCGCCCCCGGCTGGTGGGATTTCGATCGCTCGTAGAATCGAACCGAGGGGAGGGCGATCAACAAAGGTGACATCGGTGTGCCAGTTATTGGCACGGGCAGCCGTTCTGCCATAGTCCAGATCGAGAATTTCTGGGTGGTCGGGTAGCGATGGTACGGTCGGATGAGCCGTTGTGACTTCACCAAACCGACGTGCAAAGGCAACTTGCCATGCGGCATTCAGGTGTTGCCCCCGGAAGAAAATGACTTTGTATTGCACCAGTGCTCTGCGAATCTGACTAATGATGTCATCGCTCAGATTCGTACTCAAATCAACGCCCAAAATCTTTGCGCCAATCCGCTCTGAAACGGGATGGATGTCAAGCGCTTCTACCTGTCCCATAGTCAATCTCCTGAATGAACAACGAATGGTTAGATATTCTAACCGAATGCAATGTAATTTTGCGTCGATCGGTAGATTTAGTCAAGCTTAGAATCGGGAATTAAATAAAATTGGGAATTTGGCAGTAGGAGCGTGGCATTTAGCAGGAAAATGCTGCAATAGTGCCAATGCTTTTCGCCCATAGCTTGCTTCCTGTAGGATATGCCACGCCCTTATAAAGTCTGACCTTGTTTAATCATTTAGGTCGGTTTCCATTAAGGTAAATAAATGGTTTCATCCAGCTTCATCTTCTTAACTCACATTCATTTGCTTATCAGTTGTCTTTCATGAAAGTAGAGGAAGCTGTTGTTGTTGGCTTCTGATACCGATCAAGCCAGGAGATACAACCAATTGTTTCATTTATTCTGAGGCTTTCCATATGAAAGGATTACTGTTTGGTGGTTTAACAGCCGTATTGTTCACCATGTCAACGGCTGTCATGGCTCAACAATCAACCAGGGTGCAGGCAGAAATTTCACAGTCTGAACCGTCGTCAATGATTTTTAATTTTAGTGCGCCTATCATCACTAATTCTGGGCTTTTGGGTAGTACTCAGTTCATTCGCATTGCGGTCATTGGTATGTCATTAAAAGACCTGCAAATTGCGGTTCCTACCCAGATGGAACGCTACGATCGCGTTCGAGTCATTGACCAAACAGGCAAAGAAGTGGGTGCTAAGATTGACTCCAGCAAGGCTCAGGTGGGGATCACGTTTGACCAACCCGTTGCCCCTGGTGGCTATTTACAGGTGGAATTTGTCGGTGTACGCATGACATCACCGAGTGATGGCATTCTGCTGTACGGTGTGACGGGTAAGCGTGTTGGCAGCAAGGGCGATATTCCCATCGGCACCGCAAGAATTCAGCTTCCGATTAGAGGCTAAGCGCGAAGAGGGTGAGCCTGACAACGTTGCGATGAGCGATGCCAGCCGCCATCGTTAACAACCCAAAATCAGGATTGCAGATTTATGAAGGTGCAATTCAAGATGCAATTCTCTATGTAAGGACATGGCATTCCATGTCCTTACAAAAATACATTTACAGGTTATTTAATCTTTGATCCTTAGTAGAGTGCTGATAGCACCGTGTCTGCCGCATGACGGAAAGCCGTTGCCGCCCCTGCACTCATGTCCCGTGGGGCACAGATGCGATTTCTCACATAGGCAAGGGTGATGGCTCCTACGGCGGCTACCAGTGGATCGCTATTATCCTTACCGCCAATGCGCCCCCAGGGGAGGGGCGTTGAATTGCCATGCAACAAATAGTCCGCTAGCAAACGCAAATGCCAATCGATCGCGTCTCGAATTGGTGTATCGTCTCCGTTTATCGCTAATACCTGCGCGCCAGAGTTCTTCAAAATATCGCCGATCGCCACATCATGGTTATCACTCAAGCGTTCGGCAGTTTCTGCGCGATGATGACTTGTCTGTGCAATCTCATCATCCAATGGCACTGGATTACCAATCGGTTCCACACCCCAACGGCGACGCAACAGCAAATGATTCGTCGTACTGTCCGATCGCACCCGATGATAAGCAGGATGATGCTTGAGCGCATCAAACCAGGCATTGATACGCGGAAACCGAGGATTGCCTTTGATGGTGTAATTTCGGTAGACAGGTAAGTTTGCGGCGAGGCGATCGAGATGGGGGCTATACATCAGATCGACCAGGCTAAAGCTAGAAACAAAGAAGGGACCGGGATAGTTTTCCAGTAATTGCTCCAGCAAGTCTAATTTAGCTTCAAAGGTTGCTTGTAAGTCTGCCAGTTCATGGGCATCGGTTGTTGGATGTCGCAGAAAATTGTAGGCAGCATCCTTGAAGCCATTAGTTTCAGCCTCTTCTACCCACTGTCGTGCAATGGCATTCTCTAAGGGATTTTGTGGGAGCAGGGGCGCTTCGGGAAAACGCTCTTCCAACGCCAGTAGAATGTCCTTTGATTCATAGATCAGCTTGCCATCAATCTTGGCGGCTGGCACCAGAGCAGTCGGCACCAAATCTAGATACCACTGGGGCTTGTTACTTAAGTCGATGAACTCGGTTTCAAAGGGAATGCCTTTCTCTTCTAACGCAAACCACACGCGCTCACAGAAGGGACACCAGGAATTGGTATCACGGTAGAGCAACACGGATGGTTTCTCACCGGGAGTAAGTTTCTGCAAACTGATGGGAATAGGAGCGGTGGATGGAGATTGCCCCGGTCGGCGTACTCGACGGGCAGTGGTTTGGCTACGGACGGTTTCTAAGAGGTGTTCCCAGGAGGAAAGGGTTTCTTGAACTGGCATTGTTCACCTCACAAAGGGGTAGAGGAGTGAAGAGTGTAGGGAGAGAGGAGTGAAGAAATCATTGCAAGGATGAAGGCTACAAGATAGAACCATGTAGAGCTTTATCACGACCAAACCCGTACAGGGGGAACATTCAACAATAAAATTTACGGTAAATCTATCAACTAACCGTATTATACCTACATTCGAGAATCCCATAGCTGGCTGAAAAAAGCAAGCCAGAGAATTGATGTATACCAGTTCTCGCTTAAAGGTAGTACAAGTTTCTGGTTGGAGGCAGAGGGCAGGTTTTGTTGGGGTTATTGCCTCCAGCCGATCGCGTTCGTGTCAACCCTGCCCCTACGAGTATTGTGTTTGCTAGGGGCTGTCATCAATTACTACTACACAGTGCTTTCAGCAAGGGTTCCAGCCCCTAGCCTGGTGTGTTGAGACGGGCGTGACACTGCTGATATTGCAAGGTTTCGGAGCTAATTGATGACACACCCTAGAAAGCTCCTAACAATTGTTTCAACTTAAAACTTTTAGCCTTCTGCCTTCTGCCCTCTGCCCTCTGCCTTCTCCTGTTCACAGCACTACGCCAGCGTTTCGATCAGGTCTTTCAGCCGATCGTGCCCATCGCGAAAGACCGACCAACCATCGCCTACCAGAACAGCTTCGATGCGATTGAAGGTGGCGAGACGACGCACAGAGGCGATCGCGGCTTCCCGATTTTGCAATTTGGCATCTGGTAAAAGCATCAAGCTGCCAGCACGATGGGCGCGGATCAAATCGCCTGTAATCAGGGTCGTGTCATCCAGCAGCAGCGCCAGTTCACCGGGAGTTTTGGAGCCGTGTAGCTCGAACGCCTGCAATCCTGGCACAATTTCTTCACCATCCGCTAACCAGCGAATTGGCTGCGTGTCACTATCTGCTACGGGGAAAGTTGCCCGTTCTCCATGAGGGGCAGCAATTTGTGCGCTGGTTCGTTGAGCGATCGCCTGAGCATCACGCACATGATCGGAGTTGGTAATGACGATCCACTGAGCGCCACCCAATGATGTTAGATGCGACCAGTCATGCTCTGAGAGGGGAACGGGATCGATGAGAATGTTACCTTCAGGACGAATCCAGGCAACGCCATTAAAATCGATATTCCGCTCTGGGTCGAAGCTAGACCAGCTATAGAGATCAGGGCGATGGAGAGCTTTCATACGCGTTCTGATTAACCAGACGAATCATTCGACCATCATACAGTTTGTCATTTGTTAGCAGAAGACTTGTCTTTCCAACGAGACTATGGAATACTCCAGATAAATCTACTGTAAATCTAGCGACAAACCGTATTATTATGGCTTCACTACAGCTTTACTTTGCCCGATCGTCCACCTTTGCCCAGCGCACGCGTGTGGTTGTGCTAGAAAAAGGCATTGACTTTACACCAGTTGAAGTTGATTTTCAAAACAAAGCGCCAGAGTTTTTGCACGTCTCTCGCTACGGCAAAGTGCCTGCCATCAAGCATGGTACGGTCGAACTCTATGAATCCGCGATTATCAATGAGTATCTGGAAGAGGTCTTCCCAGAACCCGCTCTCTTGCCCCATGATCCCGCTGGAAAGGCGATCGCGCGGATCTGGATTGACTATGCCAATACTCGATTTGTCCCAGCTTTCAACAAGTTTCTGCGCGGTAAGGATGTGCAAGAACAGGAGCAGGGGCGGCGCGAATTTCTCGAAGCGCTGCTGTATATAGAACAAGAAGGCATCGGGAAATTGTCTGGTAACGGTTCGTATTGGTTGGGAGACACGTTGAGTCTGGTGGATATTAGTTTCTACCCCTGGTTTGAGCGCTTACCCCTGTTAGACCATTTCCGCAAATTTACCCTGCCTGCTGAAACGCCACGCCTGCAAGCCTGGTGGAATGGGCTACGCGATCGTCCATCCATTCAAGCCGTTGCCAATTCAACCGATTTCTACATCGAACGATTTACTAAAATTTTGGGTGAACCCGTTGCTGCGGCTCAAAAATAAATGAAACTGCTTCTACCCACTGAATTTACATCTGAGCTAGAGCCAAAATTAGCTCATCTTGATCCCGATTTGCAATTGGTTTGGGTAAATACTCAGGGCGAATTCAAGGGCGATCCCGGTGATGCAGAGGTGTATCTCAACTGGTTTTATCTCAAGCCAGATCTGCTTCATCGTGTATTGGCAGCGGCACCGAATCTGCGCTGGCATCAAACTCTTAGTGCTGGCGTAAACCACATTCTCACGCCAACCTATTTGCAGCGAGACATTACGTTGACCAATGGGGCTGGAACGTTTGCCATTCCCATTGCGGAATTTGTGCTGACCTACATTTTGTTCCATGCCAAAAATATATCGTTTTTGCTGTCACTTCAAGCAAACCACAAGTGGAAAAAGAGCATCCAGCTACCCACTCAGGAAGTCTTTGGTAAAAGCCTGCTGATTATTGGCGCGGGCAGTATTGGGCAAGAAATTGCTAAACGTGCCAGTGCTTTTGGATTACGGGTTTGGGGTTCCCGTCGTCACCCTCAACCCACACCGGGTTTTGAGCGCGTGGTCGGGTTGGATGAGTGGCGATCGCTCCTTCCCGAAGCCGATTACATTGTGCTGGCAACACCCCTGACCCCCGAAACCCGCAACCTGATTGATGAGTCTGCTCTACGGGCAATGCGTTCCACTGCCTACTTAATCAATATTGCACGAGGAGCCGTGGTCGACGAAGCCGCGCTGCTGACGGCACTCCGAGAGGGTTGGATTGCTGGAGCGGGGTTGGATACCTTCCACACAGAACCGTTGCCTCCAGAGAGTCCGTTCTGGTCGTTACCAAATGTGTTTGTGACACCGCATTGTTCGGGCTTTTCACCCCGCATTGTGGAACGTGCGATCGCGCTCTTTCTGGATAACCTGAACCGCTACCGAACGGGGCAACCCCTACGGAATGTGGTGGACAAAACCTTAGGATATTAAACCCATGACACTAAAACGACGCGATGTTTTGCTTGGTTTGGCTGGTTTGAGCGTCCCGCTGATTGCCTCAAGCTGTGCCAATAATGCCTCCAATCCAACAGCTAATAGTCCGTCCGCTGTGCCTGCTGCGACTACCGCTGCTTCTAATAACGGACCTGTGCGCTTTGGCTATCAGAAATCAACCATTATTTTGAAAAGCAAAGGCGATATTGATAAACGGCTAAAAGCAGAAGGGGTAGAGGTGGAATGGAAAGAATTTCCAGCGGGTCCACCGTTGCTAGAAGCGTTGAATGCGGGCGCGATCGATATTGGTCCAGTAGGTGAATCGCCACCAGTGTTTGCTCAGGCTGCGGGAGCCGATCTGGTGTATGCGGCTGCGATCGCGCCCAATCCAAAGGGATCTGGCGTGCTGGTACAGCAAGAGTCACCGATTAAAACAGTGGCAGACTTGAAGGGGAAAAAAGTTACCTTTGCGAAAGGATCAAGCGCCAACTATTTAATTGTACAACTGCTTGAAAAAGCGGGCTTAAAATATAGTGACATTCAACCAGTCTACCTTCCACCTGCGGATGCTCGTGCTGCGTTTGTGCAGGGCAATGCTGATGCATGGGCAATTTGGGATCCATTCTATGCCGCTGGTGAAACTGGGATCAAATCGCGTGTGATTGCGGATGGTACGGGCGTAAACAAAATTGGAGGCTATTACATTACCTCGCGCAAATTCACGACCGAACGACACAATATTTTAAAGGCGATTTTAGAAGAAGTGCGTAATTTAGAAAACTGGTCAGCCCAAAACCGGGATGAGGTGGCATCTGTGCTGGTCAAGGCGCTGAAGCTGGATGCAGCCGCTGTGAAAAAGGCAACGCAGCGTCGAGAGTTTGGGTTGAATCCAGTCACCGATGAGTTGCTTGCAGAACAACAAAAAGTGGCTGATGCCTATTATGATCTAAAGCTCATTCCCAAAAAAATCAGCATTCGCGATACGGTTCTCCCACCTGATAAAGTGGCGGCTTACGCGTTGAGTTAAGCGTTCTGCTGCAACTGAAGCAGGTGTGGCATGTCGGATATCAGGGATGTTGCAAATGCGCACAACAATTGCGCGATCGCCATTTTTCCGACAAGGAATCTTGTATGTTTCAAAGTGAACTCCTAGTTCGACGGGCAAAGGCTCAAGATGCAGAGCGGGTGGCTCTGCTCTGTAGACAACTTGGTTACGCGGTCTCTCTACCCGTTGTGAAGGAACGCCTAAACCTTCTGGCAACTGATCAAAACCATGTAGTTTACGTTGCTGATTTGCCCAACACGCCTGTAATCGCATGGATTCAAGTGTGTATCGTGTCAACTCTTGTTGTCGGTCGGCAAGCTGAAATTTATGGGTTGATTGTGCAAGAGGGCTATCGCGGTTATGGAGTTGGACGGTTACTGATCCAGCAAGGAGAACAGTGGGCACAACAGAAAGGCTACAGCACGATCGCGGTGCGCTCTAATTTGATTCGAGATCAAGCCCATCGCTTTTACGAACAGGTGGGTTATCAGCAATTTAAAGCTCAGGCGGTCTTTCGCAAAGGGCTAGGGGCTGTCATCAATTAATACTACACATTAATTGAAGCAAGGGTTTCAGCCCCTAGCCTTCTTGTTCGTTGGGACGGGCGCGACAATGCTGATACCGCAAGATTTCAAGCTGAATTGATGACGCGCCCTAAGCTTGTAGGATGTGTTGAGCAAAAAGAAGCTGGAAGTTCCTCGTAGAATGGGCACTACCCACCAGACTTAATTCAGCCCTACTCAGGTACAAATGTTTGGTCGGTGTCTGAGTTACAGCAGATCTCAAGCCGCCTTGTCTCATAGATGAGTTGATGGATCGATGAATGTATGGAATGATCGCCAAATTATTCAAGACCAGATTGAATACTATCGCGCTAGAGCCAATGAATATGATGAGTGGTTCTATCGTCAGGGACGCTTCGATCGCGGTACAGCCAATAATCAACATTGGTTTGCTGAAGTTGCGGTGGTTCAACAGGCATTGCAGCAAGTTGGCAAGGTCGATCGCATTCTGGAATTAGCCTGTGGCACTGGAATCTGGACACAGGAATTACTCACGCTTGGCAATCAGATTACGGCGATCGATGCCTCTACCGAAGTGCTTGAAATCAATCGCCACAAGTTGGGTGCATCATCTCAGGTTATCTATCAACAACGGGATTTATTCACCTGGGAACCTGAGCAGCAGTATGATCTGGTATTTTTCTCTTTCTGGCTCTCTCATGTGCCGCCCCAGCGTTTGACTGCCTTTCTACAAACGGTTGCAAACGCACTCCAAGCCGATGGAAAACTCTTTATCATTGATTCGCGCTTTGAACCTACGTCCACAGCGAATAATCATGTCCTGGTTGATGACGGCAACCTGATTAAAACGCGTAAATTAAATGACGGGAAAGAATTTCAGATTGTCAAAAAATTTTATCAACCGGATGAGTTGCAGCAGGAGTTGCGAGCGATCGACATTGACGCAGACGTGAAGGTGACAGAACGCTATTTCATCTATGCGATCGGGGAACGTTCTAATGCAAACGCATGATTAATGCACAACCGCTAACTCTAAATGCCGGACTACTCTTTGTCACGGCTTTTGTGGCAGGGGGGCTAAACGCTGTAGCGGGTGGTGGTAGCTTCGTTACCTTTCCGACGCTAATTTTTACGGGCATGAGTCCGATCGCAGCCAATGCCACTAACAACACAGCATTGTGGATTGCGGCAATGGCAAGTGCAGGAGCTTACCGCAAGGACTTAAAGATTCCCAGGCGGGATCTGTGGATTTTAAGTATAACCAGCTTAATTGGTGGGGCGTTGGGCGCATTGCTTTTGCTGTCTACCGATGCGGGTGTGTTTCAACGGCTCATCCCCTACCTACTCCTGTTTGCAACGCTCATTTTTACCTTCGGTGATTGGTTCAAAGCCCGTCTCCCACTTCAGCGCGACGCAGCCCCGCCACCGCTGTTAAAGCTGGTGCTGGCTCAGTTTGCGATCGCGATTTATGGTGGCTTTTTTGGCGCGGGCTTGGGTATTTTAATGCTGGCAACATTGGCGTTCCTTGGCATCAAAAATATGCACGCCATGAATGCGTTCAAAGTACTTCTCGGTAGTTGTATTAATGGCATTGCGGTAATTCCTTTTATTCTGGCAGGTGTTATTCTCTGGCAGCAGGCGCTTTTGATGGCAGTTGCAGCCTCCCTTGGCGGCTATTTAACCGCTCACTATGCCCGTCAACTAGACCCACAGTTGATTAGAAACTTTGTGATTGTGGTAGCCTTCACCATGACTGCCTACTTTTTTATTCATAGTTAATCGTATGGAGAACCCCATTCACGCGTTCACGCAATTACTGACGGGTCGCTGCCTTTGTGAGAGTATTCGCTACGAAATTGAAGGAGAACTTGGACCAATTTTTCATTGTCACTGCTCAAAATGCCGACGATGGCATGGTGCAGTCTTTCGTAGCCGTGCCACCATTAAGACCTCGCAGTTTAAGTGGCTTAAGGGCGAGGAACTGTTGTCTCGCTACCACTCATCAGAGTTTGTTGTAAAACATTTCTGCTCTGTTTGCGGCTCAAATTTGATCAGTACCTACGACAACGATCCCACCAAAATTGGAGTTCCGTTGGGTGGTTTGGAGCAAGCACCGACCAACAAACCAGAAGGGCATATGTTCGTTAGCGCGAAGTCGCCCTGGTTCAAGATCACGGATGATCTACCGCAACACGATACCTGGCCCGGTTCCCATGCCAAAGTTCGCGAGACGAGTGGCGATCGCTAGGGGCTGTCATCAATTACTCTACACATTGCTTGCAGTAAAGGTTCCAGCCCCTAGTCTGGTGTGTTGGGACGGGCGTGACACTGCTGATATTGCAAGGTTTCGGAGCTAATTGATGACACGCCCTAATGTTTCTGGTCAGACAAAGACTCAAAATCACTTCCAAATCATGAGTTCCCTTGAGGAGACTGTAAGCCGATGACAACTGCTTTAATTGTGGGCGCTGGTAGTGGGCTGAGTGCGTCCCTTGCCCGATTACTGAGCAAAGAGGGCTATACCGTTGCCCTGGCAGCGCGGCAAATTGACAAGCTAGACGGATTGGCTCAAGAGATTGGAACTACCAGCTTTGTGGCAGACGCATCGAAGCCTGACGATGTGAATCAGCTTTTTCATGAGGTTGAACAAACGCTGGGGGCACCCGCTGTCGTGATTTATAACCCAAGCTGGCGGGTTCGCGGTGCGTTGATTGAGCTTGACCCCGTTGACGTGGCTAAAACCCTTGAGGTCACTGCCTACGGTGGTTTTCTGGTGGCGCAAGCAGCCGCAAAGCGTCAGTTGGAGTTAGGCGGCGGGGCAATCTTTTTCACCGGAGCCTCTGCCAGTGTGAAAGGCTATGCCCAATCAGCGCCGTTTGCGATGGGGAAATTTGCCCTGCGTGGGTTGGCTCAAAGCATTGCACGGGAACTGGCTCCAAGAAATATTCATGTGGCGCATTTTGTGATTGATGGTGCGATTCGCTCTGCCACTCGCCTGGAGCCATCTGACAAACCAGATAGCTTTCTCGATCCAGACGCGATCGCCCAAACCTATCTCAGCATTTTGCGTCAACCCCGCAACGCGTGGACGTGGGAAATTGAACTCCGTCCCTGGGTTGAACCTTTCTAATTAAAGACTGGATTGTGATGTTTTGGTTGAGCGCCTGTGCTCATGTATGCATGAAGAAATAAATGGTCATGCCAAAGCCAGTGGAAATGATAAGGGATTGGATGAATTGTGGGTTGAGCGATCGCGCATAAGAGGCACCTGCATATCCCCCGATCGTCGATCCCAGCATGATGAAAAAGGCTTGATGCCAATCAATCACTCCGGCAGGTATAAACGTTACCGTGGCGGCAATTGTATTACCACTCATTAACAGTACCTTCAGTCCATTGATCTGGTGAATTTGATCCAGCCCCAGCAGTCTGAGTACGGCTAACAGTAGAAAGCTAATCCCTAAGCCATAAAAGCCTCCATAAATGGCTACGAGAAAGAGAACCAATGAGGATAGAGGTAGGAATGATTTGTGATGCCATTCTGCTTGGGGAAAAACAGCAGACGACCAGGACAGTATCAAATCGCTGAAGGTAAATAACAGCGTGGCAAACAGGAGCAGGTAGGGAACCAACTGCTTTAAAAGTTCGCCAGGAATCCAAAGCACCAATCGCGCACCGATCGTGCCACCTGCAAGACTAACACTGCTAAACACGACGCATAATTGCCTCATATTTCGCAAATCTGGTTGATACGCTTTGACACTCGCCATTAGCCCTGGCAACGCAGCAATGGTGCTGGTTGCATTAGCGCTCACGGGTGACATTCCCGTTAGCAGCAGCGCGGGAAACATAATCAAACCGCCGCCGCCCGCTACTGAATTTAAGGCTCCACTGAAAAGAGACGCTAAAAAGACCAGGCAACCCTGTGTAAATGCCATATTGGTTGCTGTGAAAGACTGGTGGGGCGCTATCTAAATCGATACCGTTGCCTCAATGACTGTGCTTTCAGGTTGCCTCAAGGCTCCACGGCGCGATCGGGCGTACCAGAAAAGACAAACCAATGCTCGTTTTTAGGTAGGGGAGAAGTTTCACCTCGATAACGATGCAACCCAACACCCATGTCACCCGTAGCGGTTAGACGAAATTCCACTTCATCAAAATTAGCGGCTTCAAAGTTGCGACGCGCGATATCGGAATAGATAATATCGCCTCGATTACCCCGTGTCCAGGGAACGAAGGCACCGGGTTTTGTCAGAAATTTCAGATTCCCAATGAGCTGCTGGAGTGCCGCTTCGTCTGCCAGATTGCCAAAGATGCCACAGACAATCACCAGATCGGCTGGGACTACCCCTGCGTAGTGATCAGATAGGGTTGCATCGCCCTGCCAAAACTCAATTTCCTCTGTTAACCCTGCCTCTGCCAGAGCCGATCGCCCCTGTTCCACTAGATGGGGGTTCAGTTCCACCAGTCGCGCACGAACGTCCGCTTTGCGGGGATGGGTAGTCAGTGTTCCCAACAAATCGCGTCCATCGCCTGCACAGGCACTCACGACCTGAATGGTGCCTGCTGGTTGAGCATCCAGAGCCGTTGCAATATAGCCCTGCACAATCTGCAACCGTTGCTGGAGAAGCGTTTCAGACTGATACAAAGCGTGCCATTCAAACCAATCTTTAGGCATGGTAGTTTATCCTTCGAGGTTTACGATTTCTGATTGCCTCAGGTTATCGATTGGAAAAGAAAGACTATTTGCTTCTATCGTAAGGAATGGCTATCGTAGTAATAGTTACATCTTCGCCACCTCATTTTTTGGTGCGTTCTATGCTAGAGCATTTGAGAAAACAACAGTATCAACAAGGTCAGCGCGATCGAGATGCTGGCTTGCTGCCCAAAATGGAAAGTTCCATTTACATGGATGGTTATCGACAAGGCAGACCCGAAGGACTGGATGGCATTGTGCAATATTTTCCATCCGCTGAATCTTACCTGAAATGGAAGCGTGGTCGCGTCTCTCCACCATCCACATAAGGTCACAATTTCTATAGAGACGTTCCATGAAACGTCCCTACTTCGTTCCAGGCTGTTGCTCAAACACTTGCTTGAGTAGGGTCAAGCTTTCATCAATCTGAACAATCTGCTCATCCGTTAAGGAGCCCAGCAAGTCAGTAATATATTTGCGGGTCTGTGCCCGATTGCTTTGGAGGTGTTCCAGCCCAGCCTCGGTCAGTTTCAGCACGACGCGGCGGCGTTCTTCTGGATGATCGCAGCGATCGACAAACTGCCGTTGTACCAGTCGTTCTGTATTCGCAGAAGCCGTTGCTCGCGTCACGCCCAGATGGAGGGCAAGCTCAGAGAGAGAAGCACCGGGATTGCGATCGAGGAATGCCAGCGTGCGAAACTGCGGCACCGTCAGTTCTTCATACGTCCCCCGTACCCGCATATCTGCCCGGATAAAGCGCATGACCATTGGTACGGTTTCCATGACTCTAGCAGCACAAGTTTCTGACACTTTCTTCCGAGTCGTTTTACGCGATCCCATAGACTGACAGCGGTTCCAGTAACAAGAGGAGGACAGTTAAGCCACTACTCTACTGTAGCCGTAATCACATCTGTTGAATTTTGAGTTTTGAGTTGAGACCGTTATTGGTTGTTAGTTGTTGGTTGTTAGTGCATGAGCCGTTCCTGATCCCTTCTAAAAACTAAAAACCAACAACTCCTTTAACCTTCTCCCCCACTCCCCACTCCCCATTCCCCCTGCCTACCTCCCCACATTCGGATACAGCCGTGTACAGATCACCGTCAGTACTGCCACTGTGGAAGTTAGAACAGCACAGTCCAGTCCAAAACCATAGGTGGTCGTGCTGTTTGCCAGCATTACGCCCCGCAAGGCATCCACCTGATAGGTCAGCGGGTTGAGATGAGAAAGCACCTGTAGCCAGGGCGGCATGAGCGCAATAGGATAGATGGCATTGCTGGCAAAAAACAAGGGCATGGTCATGAGTTGACCGAAGCCGTTGAAGCGTTCCCGCGATTTGACTACGCAGGCGATGAGCAGTGAGAAGATGGTGAAACAGGCGGCTCCCAGCAGCACGATGAGAATGACTCCTGCGATCGCCACCGGATGCGGGTTTAGCTTCACCCCCAGCAGCAAGCACAAGAGGTAAATAATGGCAACCTGGGAAAGGCTGCGAATCCCGGATGCTAGCGCTTTGCCCAGCACCATTGCCGCGCGAGGAGTGGGGCTAACCAGAAACTTCTGGACAATCCCCAAATCCCGCTCCCAGATGATCGACATCCCGCCGTTAAAGATTGCCACAAACAGGACACTTTGCGCCAGAATGCCAGCCGCCATAAAGTCCAGGTAGGGCAGATTTCCGGTGGGAATGCCCCGCAGTCGGGTGAAGACCTGGCCAAAAATCAGTAGCCACAGGGTTGGTTGTGCCGCTCGCAGGAAGAGATCACTGGGGTCATGGCGCAGTTTTCGTACTTCCAACTCGGTGATAACCAGGGTTTTGCGAACCAGTTCGGCGATCGCGCCCAGCCAGTTCCTTTGATAGTCGAGCGAAGGATCAGCCCAACCGTTGAGCCGTCCGCCGCGTTCTTGCAGTCTCACGATAGTCCACTCCTGAGGTGAGTTGGTCTCCGGTGTAGTGGATGAAAACGTCATCCAGCGTGGCATTTTCCTTGTCGAGACCTGCCTTTAAAGCCGTAGGGGTATCCGTCACAATTACCTTGCCGCCGTGCATGATGGCAACTCGCTGACACAGATTGTCGGCTTCTTCAAGAAAGTGAGTGGTCAGCACGATCGTCGTCCCGTAGTCCTCACAAAGCTGTTTCACCAGCGCCCAAACGGAAACCCGCGCCAACGGATCAAGCCCGACCGTCGGTTCGTCTAGAAACAACAGTTGGGGACGATGCAGCACGGATTGTGCCACTTCCAGTCGCCGAATCATCCCGCCTGAATAGGTACGAACCATGCGATGTGCGGCTTCCTCTAAGCCCATAAATGCCAGCACTTCGTGAATCCGCTGCCGTCGCTGCTTGGCAGGAATGTCATAGAGTTTGGCGAAGATCAATAAATTTTCATAGCCCGTCAGTGTGCCGTCAGCGGAAAGTGCTTGCGGCACATAGCCAATCAAACGACGGACAATGGCGGCTTGTCGGGTGACATCTAGCCCTGCGATCGTCGCGCTCCCAGCACTAGACGGCAACAGGGTCGTCAACATCTTGATCACGGTACTTTTACCTGCTCCGTTGGGACCCAGCAAGCCAAACACCTCACCGGAAACAACGGCAATGTTCAGGTCATCGACAGCCGTTAACGTGCCAAATTGACGGGTGAGATTGTGCGTTTCCAAAATAGTACTGCTGACGTTGGCAGTCAGGTGAGGGGGTGGGAGCGATCGCCCCTTGCCTCTGATCCATCTATTCAATCCAGTTCCTCCTTAGATGCGGCTACCTAATAAGTTACCATCATATAGTTAGATAGTCTAACTATATTGGTTACATATAATTTGTTTACCAAACAGACTTGAGTTTCAAAAGGGGCTATGCGATACTGCAAGTTAAATTATGGCAAGTCGATCGATTTACCGAGTTAGTGCTAATGCTCTTTAAAGAACGCACAGAATTCCAGGTTGGTCGAACAGTGTGGAACTCAACAGGTGAGCGGCTTTGTTGAGTTTCGCTAAGCTCAACTCAACCTACGTTTGTATGCAAATGCAGATGGAATTGGTACAAGGCGCTCGATCGATATGACGCAGCTTTCTACCAAGTGCAGTCACGACCGGGGTTGGCTTACTCGGCTTTTTCCGTCCTGAGCAGTGTTTTGTTATTTGTGCCAGACGTAATAATTCACCGCGATCGTCCCCCAGGCAGAGGCAACGCGAGCGTTGGTTGCACTGTAATCAAACAGTCCTCAAAAAACCAATCATCCTATGACACTGACAAAAGATCCCGTTACGCCAACAGCTCTGCTGCACGATCGCTACGGCACCGCGTTTGATTTCATCTTTGACAATGCCTGGAATAGCAGTCTGACGACACTTCTTTCCCATTGCTCGATCCGGGCGTATCTCTCCAAGCCGTTGCCCTCTGGCACCTTACAACTGCTCGTGGCAGCGGCTCAATCGGCTGCATCCTCTTCTAATCTCCAAACCTGGAGCGTGGTTGCGGTAGAAGACCCGGCACGCAAAGAACGGCTTTCCCAACTGGCAGGCGGGCAGGCGCACATTCAGCAAGCTCCCCTCTTTCTCGTGTGGTTGGCAGACCTGGCGCGATTGCAGCAGGTGACTGAGCAACGAGGCTTGCCCCACGAAGGTCTGGAGTACCTGGAAACGTTTCTGACAGCGGCGATCGATGCCAGTCTCGCAGCACAAAACGCCGCGATCGCCGCCGAATCTCTTGGCTTGGGCACCGTTTATATCGGAGCCATGCGAAACCGTCCTGAAGACGTAGCGGCTGAGTTGGGTCTACCACCCCACGTCTTTGCTGTATTCGGCTTATGCGTTGGTTATGCCGATCCTGCGAAACCAGCCGCAATCAAGCCACGCCTGTCACAAGAAGCCGTGCTGCATCGAGAACAATACAGCCTCGACGCACAATTGCCTGCGATCGCTGACTACGACACCATCATGAAGGCATTCTATACCGAGCAAAACATGACGGTTGAAGGCAATTGGTCACAACATTCCAGCGATCGCATTGCCAGCGCAGAAGCACTTCGTAATCGTGCCAATCTCCGCAACATACTCAATAACCTGGGCTTTCAATTGCGCTAAGGATCGTGAATTAAATAACATTGGCAACCTCAATCGTAAGGGCGTAGCATGCGACTGGAAGCCTTTACCATCACCGAAAGCATGTCTGCCGCGTACTAAGCCCCTACAGCATGATCGGCTTTATTTTGTTCTCATTCCTAAGTAGGAAAGCACAATTAAATCTAAAATTCGCGGGTTAATGAAGCCAGAGGTGAACGATGATTTTGCAACTAAATTCTATTTGCTCAATTGTAAGAAGTTGCTACTCAAGATACCGGGAAAAAGTGATTTAAATACCTTCAGAGCAGCAGCTAACCTGCTCATATTAGCTTTCGAGAAACATTAGGTTAAGTTTTTGCCTGTATGAGTCGTTAAAGGCTTTAGCCCTTCGCTTTAGGTAGCCCATCCTGACAGAAGAAACAGGCATTAAAAGCCAATCTGATTACGCCCATCAAAAGATTTAACGTATGTTTTTATTCATTTTTCGAGTTTTGTATAAACAGTACTTGTAATCGAATTGACTGCGTGTGAAACTAAGCGACAACGTACAGCAGAATAATTGTTGTGCGAACAAATATCCACAAAGGCGCTTAAATCTGCGTTTGTGGCATTGAATGCCTGAATGTAATTGTTTTTACTGTTAGCATCTCAGGCTGTTAGTAATTGACTGTAATTAACGACGAAGAAGAGTTTGAGGCGGGATCAATTCTTTAGCCTGAAGCTATTTTTGTTGAATTACTTCAGTTACTTACTTGTTTCCCTGCTCCCGATCGATGGTAAATTGCTTCGGTTTTGTAGGGATTGTCACTAGAGGTCTTGGTGTATGGAATCTGAAACTCGTGGAACTCACCTGATTGTTGAAGGGTTGGAAAAGTCCTTTGGGACAAGTGTTGTTTTGCAAAGATTTAATTTGGAGGTGATACCAGGAGAATTTGTTGCGATCGTCGGTCGCAGTGGGTGTGGTAAAAGTACCCTCTTACGCCTCATTGCCGATCTGGAAACACCGAGTGCAGGCGGTGTCTTCCTTAATGGTCAACTAACTCAGCGCCCCAACCCTACTGTCCGGATGATGTTTCAGGATGCTCGACTCCTGCCCTGGGAATCGGTGCTGGCAAATGTTGAGTTGGGGTTACTCGGCTCAACTGGAAGCCGCCCTATAGCGTTGCAAGTTTTAAATTCTGTCGGTCTGGAAGCGAAAGCAAACGACTGGCCTGCTCTTCTCTCCGGAGGGCAGCGCCAGCGGGTTGCTCTGGCGCGGGCACTTGCCAGTCAGCCCCGTCTATTACTGTTGGACGAACCACTAGGAGCGTTGGATGCGTTAACTCGCATTGAAATGCAACAACTATTGGAAGAGTTGTGGCAAGAAAAGCGCTTTACGTCACTATTGATTACTCATGATGTTGAAGAGGCTGTTGCCTTAGCCGATCGCGTGATTTTAATTGAGCAGGGTCAAATTGCGCTGAGTGTGTCAGTAGATTTGCCACGCCCCAGACAACGCAGTAGCGCCCGTTTTACTAAAATCGTTGAAACTGTTTTACAGCGGGTCATGCTGAAGGAAGAAACTCAGGAAAAGGTGTTGGCGCTTCCCCAAGAATATTCAACCAGGATTCCTTAGAAATGAAAATTAAATCACTCCAACAACCTCAGCCTTTTGATTATACAGGTGCGGCATGCGGCAGATCACTCTGCGCGATGGCAGGGACTTTCTACCGCATGTCATGCCCCTACGCACAGAATGACACCTTATTTAATCCACGATCCTTTAGAGACGTTTCAAGCTCAACGAAACGCAATTTGCAGTTCTCCCATTTTGTTCATTCTCTGAGATCCTATGACTACACTTGGAGCTAAAGCAAATTTAAGTCGTCGTCGGGCACAACCGCTGATTAACTTGAGCGATCCAAAGGTCAGAACCTTTCTACCCTGGGCGTTTCCAGTTGGCGTACTCGTGGTCTGGCAGTTGTTCTCAGCCTTTGGGCTGAGAACAACTCAAGTTCTACCTTCGCCATTGAGTGTTGTCACAGCAGCCATTACTTTAGCCAAAACGGGTGAACTGTTTGTCAACATTGGTATCAGCTCCCTGCGTGCTGTGAGTGGTTTTATTGTCGATGGCAGCATTGGGTTTATTCTAGGGCTATTTAATGGTCTCTCCCGCCTGTCCGAAACCGTATTTGATACAACGCTTCAAATGTTGCGAACCATTCCTAACCTAGCACTCTTACCGCTGGTGATTTTGTGGTTTGGCATTGGTGATGAAGCGCGCTTATTCTTGATCTCGCTGGGTGTCATGTTTCCCATTTATTTGAATACGTTTCATGGGATTCGGAATGTTGATCCAGGTTTGATTGAAATGGGTCAAGTCTATGGGTTGACTCGCTGGCAGCTATTCCGTCGGATCATTCTTCCGGGCGCAATGTCATCGATTCTAGTGGGTGTCCGCTTTTCGTTAGGCATTATGTGGTTGACCCTGATCGTCGCCGAGACGATCGCAGCCGATTCTGGCATTGGGTATATGGCAACAAACGCACGCGAGTTTATGCAAACCGATGTCGTTGTGCTGGCGATCGTTCTGTATGCCCTCTTTGGGAAATTGGCAGACGCAATTGCTAGAGCTTTAGAACGTTCCTGGCTACGTTGGAACCCTAATTATCGAGATGCTTAAGGGCTTGTAAAGTAATTAGTTGTTGGTTGTATAGCCCTTCGGGCATTCAAGAAAAGTTGTTAGGCTAATGGCTCGCTTAGTGTGGCTTACTAAAAACTAAAAACTAAAAACTTAACGGCTACTTAAAACCATAGCCCTACTGCTGGAAGCTGCAATGAATCAAAACTGGAAGCATGACTCTGTTTGGAGCAGTGTGATCGTTGGAGTCAGCACGATCGCGTTATCTGCTTGTACAAGAACTCTGGATACAACAAAGCTGGAAGGTGACATTCAACAAACGGTCATTCGACAGGGTGGGCTTTCACTTAAAACAGTGACGTGTTCCAAGAATGTTGCTTTAGCGGCAGGTCAGGGGTTTGATTGTGTGGGAACGCTTGATTCTGGCGATTTATTGGCAATTCCAGTCAAGCAAAGCGATGAGAAGGGCGCAACCACCTGGGAGATACCGAATACAAAAGGGTTCTTAAATCTGTCTCAATTAGAATCGCTCTTTCAGCAAACGGTGCTCCAGGAAGGGAAGATTTTAACCGTTGATTGTGGTTCAGGCTATCGATCGGTGAAACCAGGCGATCGCTTTGAGTGTAAGGTTGGCAAAGCAGGAAAAGCCATTCAAACTCGAAAGACTGGCAGAAACGCTGATTCAAAAAAGGCGAACGATCCCAAGCAACCAGAAACCATTGTTGTCACGATCGGCCCACAAAATAACGTGAATTGGCAACAGGTATTGCCTGCTGTTGAGGTAAAAGTTGCCAGCGCCAAACTTCCAGCAGCGGCTAACGCTACGCCTCAACCAACTCCGACGATCGCGGCTCAAGATCGGGCAAAGCTATCGCCAGATATCGTGCAAAAACTGGATCAAATGGGTGGTGGTGACAGCGAGTAAGAGGGAAAAGTCTACAAGCAGTAAAGCATTGTTCATGATGATCTGTAGGGACGTTACCTGTAACGTCCTTACATACGGTTGTCATTCACTTGGAACATTACCTTTAGTCATCGCCTTTTTTAAGCAAGAGCAGCAATTGCCTCACCGCTTCAAATCATTGAATTGATAAGACGCATCTTCCTGCGCTTTGGGTTTTCTGCCCTTCCCCCAACCGACTTCTTCCCGGTAGCTGCCCAACAGCCTTGCTGCTACTAGCGCGGCTTCATCTACAAACGGCAGTGGGTCTACTTCGGGAGCCACATATAATGCATCAACTGGACAATACAACTCACACATAAAGCACGTCTGGCAGTCGCTCTGGCGCGCGATCCTGGGTGGTGCATCGGGAACGGTATCAAATACATTGGTTGGACAAACGGTAACGCAGAGATTGCATTCAATACACCGAGATGCACTCACAAGTTCAATCATCGCAACACCAGCTCCTTGTTCGTTACAGTATTGTGGTCTGCATTGAGCGAAGACTTCACCCAGACCTGATCCAACCCGCCACTGAGCCAGTAGTGTTTTTGATTGGGATCTTGTTCGGGGTAATCCAACCGCTTGTGCATCCCGCGTGTTTCGGTGCGCTGAAGTCCACTGCGGTACATCCACCGAGCCGTTGCCACCATTGCTGCGGCTTCCCGCGATCGCACCATCTGAGTACCCGTTGCGCCGCCGCTTTGACGCATATCCCGCCACAGGCTGTCTAGCCTTCCTAACGAGTCGCGCAAGCCATCGCCCGTGCGGAACAGGTTGCGATCGTAGGGAAACACTTCTGCCTGGGTTGCGGCGATCGTGTCCTCGGCAGAGAATGCCTTTGCACCATCACCGCGCAATCCCACCTCTCCGATTGCCTGCACCGATCGCTGGTGGGCATGGGTACCCAAACTCTTTGCATAGTCAGCCGCCGCCTGTCCTGACCAGTAGCCCGACGAGATTGCCCAGGCAGCATTGTGACTACCGCCGCCCGTAAAGCCGCCACAAATCAGTTCTCGCGTAGCGGCATCACCGGCTGCATACAAACCCAAAACGGAAGTAGCACAGGTTTCATTCAAAATTCGCAGTCCACCTGTACCACGCACTGTACCTTCTAACCGCAGCGTCACAGGAAAATGTTGCGTAAAGGGGTCAATACCGCGCCGATTCAAGGGCAAAAAGAAATTGGGTTGTGCTTTCCACATCCATGCTTGAATTTCCGGCGTGACGTTCTGATCAATACAGTCATAAACGGGTTGTTCCAATAATGTTTTGGCAACGATACTCCGTCCGTGATGTCCAGCAGCACCTGCGATCGGTGTTCCATCTGCGTAGTAAAACGTCGCCCATTGAAAAAAGCGCCCTTTTGTAACCGAACCAAACGTGGTGGAAAGGGCATAGGCACTGGAAAACTCCATGCCAGAAAACTCTGCGCCTGCTTCGGCTGCCATCAAATAACCATCGCCTGTGAGCACGTTGCAGCCCAAACCATTCGCCAGAAATGCACAACCACCTGTTGCCAGCACTACGGCTCCAGCGCGAATCGACCAGCGTTCTCCGGTTTGGCGATTAATGCCTGCTGCTCCAGCCACGCGACCCTCACAATCCACCAACAATTCCAATGCTGGACTCTGATCGAGAATCTGTACACCTGCGCGCTGGATTTTCTTTCGCATCAGGCGCATGTATTCCGACCCCTGAATGGATTCCCGTCGCGATTCACCGTGCTCGTCTACAGGAAAGGGATAACCCCATTCGGCAACCCGATTGATATTTTCAAAGGTTTGATCTAACACCCGCTCCATCCAGGTGCGTTGAGCCAGAAAGCCACCCAATGCCTCCCGACTTGCCATTGCCTGTTTGCGCAGTTCCGGGTCAGGTTTGATATACCAGAGGCTATTGCCGGAGGGAGCAGACGCGCCACTGGTGCCACAGTAGCCTTTGTCCACCAGGATGACATTTGCTCCTTGGGCGGCGGCTCCTCAGGCAACCCAGCCGCCTGCTAACCCACCGCCAATAACTAAGACATCTGTTGTAAGGGTGAGATCGGCGATCGCCGTTTGATGACTCATGAATGATTACTCCTGTTTCAATTGGAAAAAAGCGATCGAGATCTCAGACTTGCTCAAACCCAACTTTCACCACGGTCTTAGCTCAATGCAGGAAAACTCACAAAACTCTGAAACTGCTTTGAGGCAAACGACCTGTATCCATTGTGAAGAAGAATGAATCACAAAACAAGAAAATCATACGGTATCTTTATCGACAAACCGTTGTTTATGCGTCAGTATCGCATAGTAGTTTGAAGGAAGCAAGGTTCCCGCCCATAAAATCTGTAAAGCTAATAGTTAGAAAAGCTAATCAATTTTTAGCTTACTCTAAATTACAGGATTGCGATACCTGGCGCTGATCTGAGCGATCGCCAACATCCATCAATCTAGGCAATCGCAAGCATCGCTTGTCGCCTTGTTGCTCACGACACCATCATCAATCTCGTAAATTAGACAGAACTCATCGGTCGCAATGGAACAAGATTGATTGCCAATTTTTCACCTAACCAAAGGGCATGATCGGTGTGGTCTGCAACAGCGTCACCGGTATTGGGATGAACGAGAATATCTAACCCCTCTCGATGCAGCATCAACCACGGCACTACGTTGGCGAACTGATCCGGTGCAAAAGCAACCTGATACATCGGTTGAGTGTGAGGACCGACGAGCGTTTCATGCCAGCGTCCCAACTGCACGTCAAAGCGATCGCCCAACCCTTCCCGCACTCGCGCTGCCGTCTCGCGTGTAGTGGGATTGAAATACACATGGGCGTGAAAACTCGTGATTTTGACGGTAGCTTCTGCCATTCGTTTCACCTTCCCAACTTCAACGTATCATCCTATTTTAAAACTACGGTAGCCCGACTGGTATTAAGATGTTAGCAAGAACAGGAGACCATTGATTTTTCTAGGAAGATTTCTGAGAAAGATATCACCCCTGTACGGGTTTGCATCCGGCAGATAATCTTTGACTGATCGCGAAAATTGCTGTCCGAATGCTGATTGACTGACAAAAATCCTGCAAGGCTGGTCGCTTCGTTGCTCACCCGCCCGTGATTAAAATCCGGGCTAAGGGTGCGAAACCCGTTGAATCGGGTTGTCAGACGCTCCTAGTCCTCTACCCTTCGGGAAGGCAACGCCTAGAGAGGACTTCCTGCCATCAGCCCGCACTTTAGTGCAGGGCGGGTTCAAGTACTCGCTCAAAGATTTGTCAGTCAACAGGTCCGAATGCTAAACCCCTACGATTTTTGGGTATTAACTTTTCTGGAAATCTCCTAAGAAATCGGCGGTCTGAGCAGAAAGACTTGAAGCCAGGAGAAAACCGAGCGTGACGCAAATTCAGCGCAAAAAAACTTCGTCGAAAGCGGACTCCTTCACCGAATCGGTGATTCGGGAAATGACCAGAATTGCCCTCCAGCACGGAGCCATTAACCTGTCGCAAGGATTTCCCGATTTTCCCTGCCCACTGGAACTGAAGCAGGCAGCATATGCGGCGATCGCAGAGGATGTGAACCAATACGCGATTACCTGGGGCGATCGTCCCTTTCGAGAGGCGATCGCGACAAAAGTGCGCTGGTATTTAGGGTTAGAGGTTGATCCAGAACGACAAATTACCGTGACCTGTGGGTCTACCGAAGCAATGGCAGCAACGATGCTGGCAACAGTAGATGCAGGTGATGAAGTGATTATTTTTGAACCGTACTACGAAAACTATGGACCCGATGCCATTCTGGCAAATGCCACACCCCGCTACGTCAAACTACATCCACCAGAGTGGACGTTTGATGAGTTGGAACTACGGCAGGCATTTAATGCACATACCAAAGCGATTATTATCAACACGCCCCACAATCCCTTGGGCAAAGTATTCACTCGCGACGAACTCAGCGTGATTGCAGATCTGTGCCAGCAATGGGATGTGCTGGCGTTTACAGACGAAATTTATGAACATATTTTGTACGATGGCGCAAAGCATGTGGCACTGGCAACCCTTCCTGGGATGGACGATCGCACCGTCACTATTAATGGTTTGTCCAAAACCTATAGTGTGACTGGATGGCGGGTTGGCTACATTCTGGCGAGTCCAACCCTAACGGGAGCCATCCGCAAAGTGCATGATTTTTTAACTGTGGGTGCGCCTGCCCCATTGCAACGAGCGGGTGTCGCTGCCATGCAATTGCCGCCCCAATACTACGATGATCTCGCACGGCTTTATGAGCAGAAACGTAAGCTGATTTTGCAAACGCTGGATGCAGTGGGTATTCCTTACTTTGTGCCCCAGGGTGCTTACTATGTGTGGGCTGATATTTCACACTTTGGCTACCCCACCGACGTTGACTTTACCTATCATTTGATCAAAGAAATCGGTGTCGCTGTGGTGCCCGGTTCCAGCTTCTTTAGCGATCCACAAAAGGGTCGATCGTTTATACGATTCTGCTTCAGTAAAAAGCCAGAAACCCTGGCAGCAGCACAGGAACGGTTATTCAAACTGCTGATAGCTGATAGCTGATAGCTGTCAGTCGTCCAGGGCTAGTTCATTCCGTCGAAAGATAGATAAGCAGCGGATGGGAACAGATGAAACAGATGACTTTCTCATACGTTTGCCACGGCGCTCATTTTTTGGTTGAGACCTCCGAGGTTTCCATAAATTCTAAATTTATTAGAATACCTAACCATTAGCTAAACAGTACTTTAATAAGCTTCACCTGACTGGAGGGTTTTATTTCAAAGTAGCCTGTGTCATACTCCTAAGTCTATTAACGGCAAGTCAATCAACTAACCGTATTATACGGCTTGCCATTGCTACTACACCAATCACTCGAAGGGAGGCAACTAATGAGCCTGCTGAGTCCAGTTTTAGACCCACTCACCCGTCCGAATCTGCCAAGCGTGCAAGCAACCCTCAACTACCTGCTTCCGATGGCAGAAAAGCCAGTTAATTACACCTATGACCCACCAGAAGGTTTTTCTCGTAACAGTGGGACTTCTGTGGGGTATGAGGTGCCAATTTATAATGCTCGCTCGATCGCCGCTGATCTATCGGTCGATCGGGAAGGTTTTGCGCTGCTTGATCAGCATACTGCCGTGCAAGATTTCTATGATGATGATGAAGTGCGTCGTGTTTACTATCCAGAAGCCGAGCAATGGCTCAAGAAGGTAACGGGTGCTACTAGAGTGGTGGTTTTCGATCATGTTGTTCGCAACGCTCAGCGATCGGGGCAAAACGACATTAGAGAACCCGCTCGCCGCGTCCACAATGACTTTACTGCTAATTCAGGGTATACCCGTGGACGACGAGTGTTAGGCGAGATTGGTGAGAACGACCCTGATGCTTTACTGCGTCAACGTTTTAGCATTATCAATATTTGGCGGGCGATCGCCAATCCCATTCAGGAATCACCCCTGGCGTTGTCCGATGCCCGCAGTATTGCCCCTGGTGATTGGGTTGCGAGTGACCTGGTGTATCGCGATCGGGTAGGGGAAACCTATTCCATTACCTACAATCCATCCCATCAATGGTTTTACTTTCCACAAATGCATCGGGATGAAGCCCTGTTGATCAAATGCTTCGATTCCGATGAGAGTGGACTTGCACGGTTTTCGGCTCACACCTCTTTTGACGATCCCACCAGTCCCGCTGATGCTCCACCCCGCGAAAGCATCGAACTGCGGATATTCGTTTTCTACGAGGCGTAGAGACATTTACGTTTTCTATGGGGACGTTACATGTAACGTCCCTACAAAACATGGAACGTACCACAGAAAATGGGCATAGAAACTCATGACGCGACCGCGCTTGTTATCTGCCACGAATGTTTGAATCATCGTATTGCTGCTGGTGATTTGGAGAATCCCAAAACCTCCTACCAGCACCAGAATTGGCAGTGAGAGCCAGAGTTGATTGGACAGTGCAAAGGAGATGAGGCTGACCCCGATCGCGCCTTGTGCCAGCATAATCAACCGTTCTAAACCCAAAATACCGCGTCGCACACCGAGGTAGAGACGGGCAAACAAGGAGCCGAAGACATCTACCAAGTTTGTGTCGTCGGACGAATGAGAATTTCATTCACGTTGACACGGAGCGGTTGAGTGACGGCGTAGACGATCGCAGCGGCAATGTCTTCACTTTCTAGGGCAGTGACGGACTTACGACGTTCTTCAATGCGTTGACGGATGGTTGGATCAGTTATGTGATTGCTAATTTCAGTATTGACTAAACCTGGCTCAATTACAGTGACCCGAATATTTTGCTGAGACACTTCCTGGCGCAACACCTCAGAAAACGCATTCACGCCCCATTTGCTAACATTGTATCCGCCAATGCCAACCCGAACGGTGCGCCCTGCGACAGAGGAAACATTCACAATATGTCCGCTGCCCTGAGTTTGCAGAAGCGGTAATACGGCATGGGTGAGATTCATCAATGCGACGAGATTCAAATCGATCATGCGTCGCCAATCTGCAGGATCAGACTTAGCAATTTCTCCCAGCAAGGCAATTCCCGCATTATTGACCAGAATATCGATTTGTCCCCAGGTTGTTTTGGTTTTGTCCACAATCGTTTGAATTTGCGCGTCATCGGTAATATCGGCCACGATCGCCAGTGCTTCTCCACCCGCTGCGGCAATCCGTTGCGCCAGAGCCTCTAAACGATCGCCCCGTCTCGCTACGAGTACAACCTTTGCACCTTCCGCTGCCAGCGCAGTTGCAGTCGCCTCACCAATGCCTGCGGACGCTCCCGTCACAATTGCGACTTTTTCATTTAATTTGCCACTCATTGAGCACTCCTGCGTTTACTGGTTACAACACCCAACCTCAGTAGGGACATTACACGCAACATCCCTGCAAAACGGGTATCAAACGGATTCAATATCAACCTCTAGGCGTTTACCCAGGCTGATCACGTCATCAATGGTATAGCCCAGCCCACGATAAAACTGGATCACCGCTTGATTGGTCGATCGCACCTGCACGTTAATTTTGGGACATCCTGCCTCTCGCAAGAGCCGTTCTGCTTCTATCATCATTGCCTGTCCAATGCCTCGACGCTGGTATTCTGGCAAAACAGCAAGATAATTAATCCAGCCTCGATGTCCTTCATAACCTGCCATTACACTTGATACTAACTCCTGTCCTACCACCCCCACCAGGAATAGATGCGGTTGCATAGTCAATTTGCGCCGAATATCTTTCCGAGGATCATTCCAGGGGCGGGTCACATCGCACCGTTGCCACAACTCAACGACAGCCAATTCATCCGTATCTGCAAAGGCTCGAATCTCTAGTGGAATTGCTGAATGGATCACGCTTTACCTGAAATGCTCAATCTATTGTTCACTAGCTTAACTGATAGACGTAGGCTCGATTATCTATAAGCTCGATCGTGTAAAATGGGCACACCCTCACTTACATTGAACTCTGCCGCCAAATCCACATCGCTTTCAAAGCCTTTACCCATCAATTCTTTGCCAGAACCACATTGCTTGAGGTGATGGTTGAGCGTGGGGGCAGCGTGACGGAAAGCCGCGATCGCGCTTTCGGCTTCGGGCGAGACGTGACCTGTGAGATAGCTGAGAATCGCTCCCGCACCAATCCAATCCTCATAGGAGGGACGCAGGCTGCCATCATCCCATTTTTCGCCAGCCGGAATCACCGCAATGCGTGATCCATAATTCGTGGCTGCCGCTGCTACGGCTTGACAATTTCGCAAACAGCCTGCCAGGGTAGGTGTTTCTCCTGTCGCCAAGCTGAGTGTAGAACCATTCGGAGATGGCAGTACCAATCGAGTTCCGCAGGGAATTTGGCACAAGGACTGAGGCGATAGGGAATATTGATTACTTGCCCCACGATTGCGCAGCGTGCCAGTAGGTGTATCGCCCAGCGATCCATTAGACCAATTGCCCAGCGATCCATTAGACTGATCGCCCCGTCGTAATGCCAGTTCTGCCTCAACCGAGATCGCAAACTCCTGAGCGGCTTGCTGCTGCCAGATGCAGGGAAAGACGATCGCACCGCGACTGGTCGCAATTTCCACACAGGTTGAGAATGAGAGAACATCGACAATAATCACCACATCACTGATGGGAGCCAGTTGGACAACGCCTTTAGTTCCCCATTCACAGCGAAGATTAAACGCAGATTGATCGTAAAAGGACATTTTTGTAGGATCGAAACCGAGTACCTTGCAATTACAGCAGGAAATCTATAACTATGAGAGTGTTCAGACTAAACCCTCTTTGTCGTAGCTTTTGAGGAAAATTGCGCTGTGGATTCTGCTCAATCTACTAAAATTAAAACTCATCTATGGGATCAGGCGATCGCGTTGGTAGAACGGGCAACAGGAGGCGTACCCAATTCACAGGTCGTTGAAGCGTTGCTGGATGCCTGTGAATTCCTGGAAACTAGCGCCCAGAGTGACGCTCCAATCGTGGCTCTAGAACGTGATGTTCACTCGGAGACTGGCATGTATCACTTATTTGTGCGTCGCCTGAACAGCAGCATTCCGGTCGGCAAATTTCAAATTCTCATCACCCGCGATCTGGCATCAGGCTTAATTTATTGATTTGGACATGCAATACTTCCAAAGCGATCAGTTTAATACTCGCCAGGGCGATCGTGCCTCTGCATGTACTCAATGAAAGCCTCAATCTTAAAGAAGTAAAATCCCTATGAAATTGCCCATGTTCATTGTGGCGTTAGCCGCTGCAATCTGGCTGGTGTTAGCTTCCCCAGCGCAGGCGCAAGAGGAGCCACCATCACAAGCTAGACCACAGACCAAACCCAACATCCTCCTCATTCTGACTGACAATACTGGATGGGGTGACTGGGGCGTATATGGTGGGGGTGCTTTGCGTGGGGCACCGTCTCCCAACATCGACAGGCTTGCAGCGGAGGGGATGCGGCTACTTAACGCCAACACGGAACCACAATGTACACCCAGCCGTTCTGCACTGCTGACAGGTCGTCATGCGATTCGCAGTGGCACCCACAGCATTCCACTTGGGACGGCGCTTTACGGATTGCTGCCCTGGGAAGTTACACTCGCTGAAACGTTATCTGACGCAGGGTATGCCACAGCCGCGTTTGGCAAATGGCATCTTGGACGCACACCGGGGCGCTGGCCGACTGATCAAGGCTTTGATGAGTGGTACGGCATTCCCAACACCACCGACGAGTCTATTTGGACGACACCCGATATCCTCACGCGGCTCTCGGTACCGGGTGATGTTAACGTCGCTGATTCTGATCTGTCCTGGATTATGGAAGGGCATAAGGGTAGCGAACCCCAACGGCAAACACTCTACAATCTCACCGAGCGACGGCTGATTGATGCTGAATTGACTCGCCGCGCGATCGACTTTATGACTCGCAGCAAAGAGGTCAACAAACCCTTCTTCGCCTATGTGCCGCTCACGGCAACCCATTACCCAACGCTGCCACACCCAGACTTTGCAGGCAAGAGCGGTCATGGTGACTATGCCGATATGTTGGTACAGACGGATCATTATGTGGGTCAGTTGCTCCATACCATTCAGCAGCTTGGCATTCGGGAAAACACGATCGTCATCTTCACCGCCGACAATGGTGTGGAAGATCCTGTTGTGGGCGATGGGCAATACAACGGTTGGTCAGGACCCTGGGCAGGTACCTATTTCACCGCGATGGAAGGAGGGCTGCGCGTACCGTTCATCATCCGATGGCCAAACAAGATACCTGCCGGAGCCGTCAATAACGAGATTGTCCACAGTGTCGATTTGTTTCCAACGCTGGCGGCTATTGCAGGTGCAAACGTGCCGGACGATCGGGCAGTAGACGGTGTGAATATGGCAGATTTCTTTCTGGGAAACCGTTCTCAGTCAGGTCGCGAGGGGTTTGTCATCTTTGTTGCCGATGATCTCCGCGCTGTGAAATGGCGGAACTGGAAATTGCACTATGCGTGGCAAGAAACCAAAAACAGCCCGATCGTCCGGTTTTCAACCATGTTGAAGGTGGTAGATCTGACTCGCGATCCCCGTGAAACACGCCAGGTAGCGGAGCCTTACAACACATGGCTTTATTACCCGACCACGAAACTGGTGCGCGATTATCAATCTAGCCTGAAAAAATATCCCAATGTGCCACTCGGCGCACCAAACTCCTACGTGCCCTCCCGTAACAGGCTGTTCTCTCGTTGAACCTCCAAATGGTGTTTCGCAGTTTGTATCACTCTGCTCAGGCTCTGCTGCGAGGTCCTCAACAGACAGGGGTTGCCTTTTGGGTCGAGCACCACCGTCTGTTCGCTCTAGTCAAAACCGTTCGCAAGCGACAGCGCAAACGAGACACCCAGTTTGAGGAAATTTGGGGTATCCCTGCCTTAAGGTGAAGCCAGTGACGACCGTTCGCCCCTACAGACGATTATCTTGTACCGCAATCTTAAGCTCGTTTCCAGGCGACGATCGCCCCTGCCGTAAGCTGTTCCGTAAATGTTCCAGACGGTTCAACGGTCAAGAGTGATTGTTTGAGATCCACCTCAAATTTCTCGCGATCGTCGCCAAAGAACGATGGCAATGCAAACGCAGTGGAGTAGAGATAACCCAGGTAGCTATCAACCGTCCAGGACTTTTCAAAGGTGACTTCAAAGGTTTCTTGACGGGGAAACGGTGATGCTGCAATAACGTCTTCATGAGGCACTGCTAGCGGTTTCCACACGCCCTGTCCTGCCTGTCCAGTACGGCGTTCTTCGCCTAGCCAGCGTTTTACAACGGCGATCGCGGTTTTCTTCCACGGCAATTCGCTATGCCACGGATCGTCACCTGTTTTTAAGATGGCAATACCACCATCATCTGTGAGTAGGGGATAGAGCCTGTCCAGAAGTAGTTCTCGCTGCATCCAATGGAACGATCGCCCAAAGGTGACTAACTTAAATTGTCCCAGGGCATCCGAAACCGACTCGGCACGATCGCGAAGCCAGCGAATGTTCGTGACTCCCGTTTCGTTTGCTTCTGCCTCCGCTGCCTGGAGCATCTCTGCATCCGGGTCGATCGCCACAACTTCAGTAAACTGGCTGCTAAATGGAATCGCCACCAGTCCGGCACCACAGCCAAGATCGAGCAAGCGTCCGGTGCCATCCAGATGAAACCGATCAGCGAGTAAATCAAACAATGTTTGGGGATAGCGCGATCGATAGCGGGCATAGTACCAGGCAGCACCTTGAAAGAGGGTTGGATCATACGTTGACGTTATTGCAGACATCGTTTTTACCGTAGATTGAACGATACAATTCACTTTGGTTGGTTTTTCCAGGTCACAATCAATGTGTTGTCACCATCGTGGCTTGGTAGCAAGCTCAGGAAGAGAGTGCTGCTTTCCTTGCTGACCTTGTAAAGCTTGCCGCCCCCAAAGTCTGGCAGATCAGTCCCTTTTCCGTCTGGATGATACTTAAAAACTGTGCTTCTCCCTTGCGCAACACCTGAAATACCTGGCGACCTGCTTCCTGAAGCTTGGGTGTCAACGCATATTTTTTGGCAGGTAATTCCCTGGCATAGTAATCAGCAATCTGTTTCAATGAATCGGCTGTTTGCAAGCAAGATGGCAATCCAAAACAACCCGATTGAGCACCAGGGTAAATGGGAAAGTCATCCCAGGAGCTAGATTCAGCACCACCCTGCGTTGAAGGTTCGCCCAGCGATGGTAGGGCTGTCGGCGGTGTCGGCGGTGTTGGTTGCACAATGAGTGGAGCCGATCGTGAGCGTTGAACACGCTTTACCGCTGGCTTTACAACCTTCTTAGGCAGTTTTACCGTTTTCAGTTTTGCTAATTGAGTGATCCGCACCTGCTTTTCTGGCTCAGTTTTTGGAGGCGGTAGCGGTTCATGTCCAGACGGTACCCATATCAGACCGATGTGTAAGCCGAGAGACAGCAGCAAGCCTAACCACAGCCATCTGGAAGCACCTGCCTGTTTGTGAACTGGAAAGATGGGAGACACGGTATCGTGAGTTGGAAGCCTCTCTTCAGCACTCTCAGGCGAAGGCTTAACAGGATGATCAAGCACCGCAACATCACTGGCTGAAATTGGCTCTGCGTCGTTCGGTTGCATCGAATTTAGACCTTTAGCAATCAACGTCAAGCGATCGGATAAGACAAGAGGAAGGAGCAATGCCCCCCGTGTGAAAATGATGCAATGGGTGTTAGCTAAGAATCGTGGATTAAATAACTTGCGTAGGTTGGGTTGAAGCATGTAGCTTGCTTCCCGCAGGGTAACCCAACACCTCGGCAATCGTTGGGTTTCGCGGACTCAACCCAACCTACAAAAGTTGATGTTATTTAATTCTTGTTTCTAAGAGCCATTCCCTACATGCGTTGTTATTTTTGGCTGATGGTGGTGGGTGTCAGCGCCGCATATTGATCCGTTGTCAATAATGCCTCGCTGACATTGATGGCTTTCGGAATCACACCGTTTTTATAGAAGTAATCAGCTATTCGCTGTTGATCTTTTATGAGGGCTGGCGTGATAGCTCTGCGCCCAAAGGTGCGGCGATCGACAATAACTTGCATGACATCCAGATCAAGCTTCTGTGCGGGCGCAAGCAATTTTGCGGCATCTGTTTTGTTCTTTTCAGCCCACTGTTCAATCTTGTCCACTTCTTCCACAAGAATTCTGAGCAAACCAACATTTTCCTGTGCCCACGGCTTGTATGCCACATAGTAGCCACCGGGGGAATTAATCCCTACAGAATCCCGAAGCACTCGAATTTTGCCAAACTTTTGGGCGATCGCATAATGGGGATCACCTGTCACCCAAACCGGAATTCTACCTGCCAAAAAGGCAGCTCGCGCTTCCACATTTGACAGGCTCTTGATGTTGATATCGTTGATGGTTAACCCTACTTCTTCCAACGCTCTCAGGATGAGGTAGTGAGACGCGGATGCGGCTTGAAAAACCACATCCTGCCCTTTGATATCGCGCACCGTTTTAATCGGCGAATCGGGCGGTACTGCAATCACGCTACCTTTACCCGTTTCGGGCGTTGTTTTAGACCCAACCACATAGACGATCGGACCACCGCCTGACTGGGTAAAGATGGGCGGCGTTTCTCCCACTGATCCAGTATCAATCCGACCAATTTTTAGGGCTTCCATCAATTGTGGACCCTGAGCAAATTGTATCCACTCTACTTTCACACCAAGAGGTTCCAGCCTTTTCTCCAATACACCCGATACTTTCACCAGATCGCCAGAAACTTGATAGCCAACTTGCAAGACTTTTGCCTTGTAGTCTCCCGTTCCTTGAGCAAAACTACTGGATGCAAGGGCAGCAGAAAAGCCGATCGCCCCTGGCAGCACTAAATGATTGAACTTACGACGTGAAAATTTGAACGGTGAACGCATAGTTGAGTGACCTCGACATACAAAAAGTGGTTAGAGAACAATGATGGAACCTACACACCAGGGGAGGAAACACCATCGACTAGAATTGCAGCTCCTGTGATGGAACCTGCCAGATCGGATTCCAACTGTCTGGATCGTCATAAAAAACAATGGCTAAAAGCTCAGGAATGAAGCGGCTTGACAGAAAACGATTGCAATTCTCATTGAGAATGAAGCTTTTCAATTGGCTAATGGCAAATCCTTGCAAAGACGAATTAGAGAGTATCAACCTCTATCAAGAACCTCTATTCAAGAAAAAGTTTCAGACCTCAGAAATACCCATACAACCATTTTCAAGAAGTAGACATTCCTCCCATATCCTCACGAACTACGAGGATTTAAAGCGGCTATTTCCTCACTACTTATGAGGGTATCAGGGTGCTATAACCTCACAAGCTATGAGGCTATAAAAAAAGGTATAAAAACCTTAAAACGCCCGTGAACCGCCAAAAATACAGCGAAATTCATCCACTCTACAGATGCCAAATTAAGAAAAATTGTTGAAACTGGGTGTATGGAATTACATGTTCCTAAAAACAGTTTCAACAATCGTCAAGAGGAGAATTTTGATGAGAATAAACTCGCTATGGCTTGGCAGTCTCTCTGCCGTAGCCTTACTGTTCGCGATCGCTCCTACCGTTCGCGCCACAACAATTGGACAGACCACGAATGCAGCATCGACTGCCGCCAACATCCAGCAAACATCACCTGTCGATCTGGTTGGTCTGGCTCGACAAGGATACCTTGCTCAACAGGGCATCCCTTCGGGTGGCGATCTGATTTTTGCTGCTCAAGCAAACCAGATCACTCCAGAAGAAGTCGTACAGGCAGGTATCAAAGCGGGGCGGGTAGCACCTGAAACCGCGCAGGATCAAGGCTATCTTAATGTTGTCGCTAATCAGCTTTACGATCTGGTGACGTTCTCGGTTAGTGAGTAAGCCCAAGAAGCTTGGCGATTGCCAAACTAACTCGTAAGTGCGCTGACCTTACATCGCTTCTCCAGCCCCTTAACCAATCCTGGCAAGGGTTTTTTTGATGGCAGCCAATGAATGAAATTAAGCTGGTGGTTGCGATCGCTGATCCGGTGCAGGGATCAATTAGACAAACAGCAAGCACCACCTGAATCGCAGGACTGAGAAACCCCGGCAAACTAATCTACGGTTTATCGATCGATTTACCATACTTGAATAGTATTCCATAGAGTTTTCTACAACGCAAGCCCTCTGATCCTGATTGACTGACAAAGCTCTCAACCTCCCCATTCTTGGGTAGGCTGGGTAAAGCCGTGCTGTCATACCAGAAAAGCGCGAACGTAACCCAACAAGAGCAAGGCTGGTGCTGGGTTTTACGTTGTACTGCCACGCAGAAGCAAGCTACAACTCAACCTGCAAAAAAGATTTGTCAGTTAACCAGGACAGCCATCCCATCATCAACAGCCACCCCATCATCAATAGATTTAAACAGGTTGTCATCATTAAATCAGCTTCTCCGTTTAAGAAGCTTGCTTCTTTAGCGCTTAACAAAGCGCTTGATAAATGCAATACGAATAGTTAGATAAACTAATCAATGTCGAATAACAGTTATTCTTATGTACAACCTGCGGCTTCGTCAAGTTTAAAGATGAGTTGCAACCGATTGATGGGTAGTTTCCATGAAGCGAGAGTTTTCGTATCCGTTAGACTTGCGCCTTTAAAGAGGCTATGCCAATATACGTTCCTATAATTCTGTAATTCGATAGAGTTACCGTAGATTAAATAGCTTCTTAGCTCTCAAGTGAGTGTCGATCGCGCTCTCTTCCTAAAAATCATCATCTTCAAGTGCTGGGTTCTGTAGGGTACGACAGAAATCAGCAGGAGTTGATTGTCGTCATGCAGCACTGAATCTGCTCATATCAAGCTGCCATCATTTGGGCAAGATTGTTTGCTACTAATCAGGTTTTTGTAAGGCTTTGTAGAGTTGCACTGTTGGCTCTCAATTTAAATGGTCTTGGCTTGAACGCTGAAAGGCTTAAATAGGTTTGATTTTTTGACACAATGCAGGGACTCGGTGAGTCGTCAAGAAGTCGCTAACGGCTGAGAGCATTCAGTTTTCATCATTCTGCAATTTGGCTTCCTTATGGAGCCCAAGTTATTTTTGCTCGTTCGCATTTCTGCTAGTTCGCGCAGGCAGAAGTTTTCGCATCGTCTGTTTTTGCCTCGTCAATTTTCTTGCCTCAAGTTGCTAGGAAGCCGGACTTGAGCAGCTTCTGTATAGTTTATCGGTCTTGTGAGGAGTCGTCATGAACGTTAATTTCCGATCGCCCGTCTTTGAACAGGTTTCCTCTTCGCCATTGGGACTGAGCTTGCTCATCGCTACTCTTGCAGCGGTTGCATTGAGTCCTTCTGCGATCGCATCAGAACCCCTTGGAGCACCACAAGCTCCGGTTCGTTCGGTCGCTAACCCAACAACCCCTGTCTCTCCAGAAGATCTGCAACGGCAGCAGTTGGAAGAGATCAAAATGCAACAGCGTACCTCAGCAGCTCAAGTTTCTGAGGGTGGTATCAATATCAATACCATTAAAGGTCAGGTGACATCGGTTTCACAATTATCGGATGTAAAACCGACTGATTGGGCGTTTCAGGCACTACAATCGCTAGTTGAACGATACGGTGTGATTGCAGGCTACCCAGACAAAACCTACCGTGGCAACCGTGCGCTCACCCGCTATGAGTTTGCTGCTGGTTTAAATGCTGCTCTCGATCGAGTAAATGAGTTAATTGGGTCTTCTACAGCCGATTTGGTGCGGAAAGAAGATTTGGTTACATTACAGAGATTGCAGGAGCAATTTGCCGCAGAACTGGCAACTTTACGGGGACGAGTCGATAGTTTAGAAGCCCGCACGGCAACCCTGCAAAAGCAGCAGTTTAGCACAACAACTAAGTTGCAGGGGGAGGTCATCTTTCTTGCAGCGGATACTTTTGGCGATCGGGCGCTTCCAAACAACACTCCCCGCGTGAATACAAGCGACGACACGGAAACCTTCTTGGGGTACCGGGTGCGCCTTTCTCTACCTACTAGCTTTAACGGAAAAGATCAACTGTTTATTCGGTTAGGAGCTAACACTGTGCCCAACCTGACTGCCTCGACAGGAACAGCAGAGACCCGATTGACCATTGATAAGGGGAGTTTTGAATGGCTTTTTCGGTGATGGAATCTAGACTGGAAGTGGCTTCATCCAGAATCAAGATGGGTGCATTTTTGAGGATGACTCGCGCGATCGCGATCCGTTGTCGTTGTCCACCAGATAGTTTGACTCCACGTTCACCAACTAGAGAATGATAGCCATCTTTCATCGGTGCAATGAAATCATGAGCATGGGCTTTGCGGGTGGCATCGATAAGTTCATCTTCGGTTGCATCTAAACGCCCATAACGAATATTTTCCAGCAGGGTGCGATGGAAGAGAGAGGGATCTTGAGGAATCAGGCTAGTCTGGGCATGAAGCGCATCCTGGGTCATTGCCTGAATGTCAATCCCATCAATGAGGATCTGTCCCGCTTGAGGCTCGAATAGCCGCAAAATTAGATTCACGAAAGTGGATTTTCCAGAACCAGAAAAGCCCACCAGTCCGACCCGTTCGCCTGGTTGAATCGTGACAGAAAGGTCTTTAAAGACGGTCTTCTCGTCTGAGTAGCCGAAGTTCACATGCCGAAATTCAATGCGACCCTGAGTGATGGTGGGAGCGATCGCCGTGTCACGATCGATGATTTCGTGGGGTTGAATGATCGTGCCAACCCCATTGCTGACGTTACCAATATGTTCAAAGAATTCGAGAAACCGTTTGCTTAAATTACGAGCCTCACTAATGATGAGCAGCGATAGACTGGTTGCCACCACAAAATCAGCCACAGCAATCTTGCCCTGACTCCACAGCGAAAGCGCATAATACAGCGTGCCAATTTTCAAAATGGCGGCTGAGATAAATTGAAACCAGCGGATACGCTCTGCATACCAGTTGGACTTTCTCACCTCTTTGAGTTCGTGCCTCAGTTGCTCATTCAAATAGCCCCGTTCAAACCCTAAACGGGCAAAGAGCTTGCTACTGGTCAGGTTCGTCACCGAATCGACAATCATGCCAGTAGTGTCACTTCTGGCGGCGGCGGCTCTGCGTGCGTGAAGGCGAGAGCGAGTCGCCAACCAGAATGAAATACTAACGAAGAGAACTGCCCATACGCCTACAAATGCCGCCAATGGCGGATAAGCGCGATATAGCAGCGTTGTGGAAACGACATAGACGATGATCACTGGCATAAATTCACTAATCAGCATTTGCATCGTCTGAGTAACACCCAGGGACGTTTCGCTGATGCGGTGCGCCAATGCACCGGCAAAACTGCTGCTCAAGTAGCGGTGCGAATGCTGCTGCAAGTAGGCATAGAGCGATCGCACAATATGCTGTCGATGAATAGGATGACGGAGGGTTTGTAAAAGTCCAGACGATCGCCCAAACACGACTTCACCCACACTTAAAGCAGCAAAGAGGATCAGGGGCTGACTGATCGTGTCCAGCATGAGTTTGTTGGTGCTGGTTGATCGCGTCACGCTCCGAATAATTTCACCAATGGCATAGGGCAACATAATGCCGCAGGTCGCGTGCAGTGCCTCCAAAATGACGATCGCTACGTACCATCCACCAAAATAATGAACAAAATAAAGAATAAATTTGAAGGGGGTTTGCAGGTAATGCGGGTGCAGTGGCAGCCCGTTGAAAGGGTTGAGATGACCGAGTTTTAATCATAGACTGGCGATCGCGGCGTAGCACTTTAGCCTCTCTCTAACGGTACTATTCGGCGGCTGTGAGCCAATTTTTATGAGCATTTGGGCTGTTTCTTCAAGTCGGCAACCTTTCTATCATTGGAATTTCTTCCAGTTCATGATCCCAATTCGCCCGACTGGAAACAAATATGTGCGCGTTTGGCTTAAGAGATACTTCACTGTCAAGACTGCCAGCCGGATCAACTAACAGTTTTCTGCTCACTTGCACGTAAGGAAGTGCCGAACCACAGATAGAGCAAAAACTCCTGGTATGCCGTGTTGATGGCAAAGTAAACAACGTTATTCTGCTTTTTCCAGAGACCCATACTAAATTGGCGGTGGAGGAGAACAGATTGGATGCGTGGGCAGAACCTGTATCTTTTCGGCAGTAGTCACAATGACAAAGATAGAAACCTTCAAAGCTTCCTTCTATTTCAAAGCGTACTTCACCGCATAGACAAGAACCATATGTTTCGTATTCATTTTCTCTATGGTCGAAGCGCTCTTCAAAGACCGTTTGATCAGGACAATCTATAACGATTAAATCATTGAACTTTTCCTGATAGACCTCTGCTTAATAAAATTATCAAGAAACTTTTCGTGTATCTTCCAAGAATGCATAATCATGAATTGCGTAGCCCTCCATGTACTTGACGATCGCCACTCAGCATCACGACAGTTTGCTTGATTGCAGTGACTCGCCACTCTCCCTTCACTTGAATCAACTGATGCTCATAATTTCCTGCTGTATCCAATCGGTCTTGCCCTAGTTCACGAGCCGCATCGAAGCGATAAATGCGGTAGGCTGAACGACACTGAGCATAATCCTGACTAATTGTAACCTCATGGTTGGTACTAATATGCAGAGTCTTTAAATCGGTTAGACCCTCTATTCGCTGTTGCACATAGGCTTCCGCTGTAATTTGTTGTGGCGGCTCTCCTCTAAAGTCTGAATAATCAATGTTGATTTCGCCTGCTAGATAGCTTCGGAGCTTCTGCCAATTTTTAGCATCCATTGCATTTGCAATCCCGACAATGACATCAATGATCCTGCTTCGCCCAATCACCCACTCGATCGCTGATAGTTCAGATGCCATAGATAAACTTAAAATTCAATCACACAAGGGTAACCGTTTGCAGATTATTCTCTCATTAACAACCTTAGAAATCGCCTCACTAAATCATTTTCAAGTAACGTGCCGAAAGCTTTCAGAGTGATGCGTTATATTGCTCTAATTCATCCTACAAAAATTGCTGGCGATCGCGGCGTAGCACTTCAGATTCTCCCTAATATTACCAATTAGCAGCGGCAGACAACATTGAATTCAGCACCAGCGGTCTTGGTCTATCTGACTTAGGAGATATTACTATGCAGTTGGCTTGTGTTTCGCCACTTTCACTGCTGACAACAACAGAACTGTGCCCAAAATTAAGTACAACAAAGAACTTGATGTATACCTTAAAAGACTACTGCCGATTAAGGCACCCAGAATTGAACCAGATGCCATTGAGATGATAAATTCCTGCTCTGGCTTAACTTCCTTGAGTCTTTGCTGACTTCTGTATTTTGATAGACTCATCACAATTGTTGGAATGCTGATCGCAAGGCTCAAACTTCCCGCCAGCTTAATATCAATTGAAAATAACAAAACGATAGTTGGAATAATTAACTCCCCACCTGCTACTCCTAACATACTACTGAATATACCAATTACAATCCCTGCTAGAAATCCAAGGCTAATTCTTAAAAGGCTCGGCAGTTGCAAGCTTCCAAGGCTGAAGATGAGATGATGCCCTATCAGCACAACGCTTAGAAAAATTAGAAAACCCACAACAACTCGATTTAGCGTTCGCTCGTTGATACGAGTTGCATAGTGAACCCCAACATAAGAACCGATTAAAGAGCCTGCTAGAATATTCATGATCACTGCCCAGTTTGCGACGACATTCTCAAGACCCACAACGCCGCTCCGAAAGATGAATGAAAACGTCACTGTGACGAGGCTTACGATGAGATTAATAACGACTGCTTGTAGGGTTCGGTAGTTAAAAATGCTGACTAAAACAGGTAAGCGGAACTCTGCACCACCCAGCCCAATTAGCCCACCAAGAACCCCAACCAAAGCAGCCCAAGCAAACGCCCAGATATTTCGCATTTAAGCCCCTTCACATAGACAACAGCGGCATTATGAGCAACCTACCTTGAGGTTGAGGTAACCAGTCTTACATTAGCCGATATTGACTTGTAGGTAGCTTTTGGATGTGTCCTTCCCAGAAACGAAACCTCACAACATACAAACAGACGGTTGAAGAAGTTGTCCAACTTCGATAATGTTATTTATGAAATCTATTCTTAACGCACAGCGTCTCCTCTACGATAGTTGGCGGTAATATCATCTAGTTTTTGTTTCAAGCTGTCGTCGAGTTTGACTTCGATCGCCTTCAAGCTGTCTGCCAATTGCTCTGGACGACTCGCTCCAATAATCGGAGCCGTGATGATGGGATTTGCCAACACCCAGGCAAGGGATAAAGTTGTCAGCGACAATCCAGCCGCATCCGCAACGGTGCGTAACTCTTCCACTGTGTTGAATTCGCGATCGTGCCAGTAGCGGTCTTGATAGCGTTCAGCCGCCGCACCGAGGGTAAAGCGAGTTCCGGCTGTGGGTTCACCTGTGCGATCGTGTTTGCCCGTCAACAATCCACCTGCTAATGGATTGTAGGGAATCACGCCCAGTCCTTCTTCTTGTGCTAATGGTAACAATTCGCGTTCAATTTCACGAAACAGCAGATTGTAGCGGGGCTGGATGGAAACAAAGCGCGTGAGGTGACGGACATCGGCACGCCCTAACGCCCGACTGAGACGATACGCCAGGAAGTTAGAGACTCCGATGTAACGGACTTTGCCAGCGCGGTCGATTTTATCCAATGCCTCCAGCGTTTCATCTAGAGGGGTAGAGGTATCATCGGAATGTAGCTGATACAGATCAATGTAATCGGTATCCAGTCGTTGGAGAGAGGCATCGATCGCATCCAAAATATGCTTGCGCGAAGCACCCTGATCCCAGAGAGAAGATCCCACACGACCGACGCATTTAGTTGCCAAAATGAACTCATCGCGTTTACCTTTTAGCCACCGTCCAATAATTTCCTCAGTGCGTCCTGCGGTAGTCAATCCACCGCCTAATGGATAAACATCAGCCGTATCGAGAAAATTGATTCCAGCATTCGCCGCAGTATCGAGAATCGCTCTGGAGGTTTCTTCATCACTTTGCAGCCCGAAGGTCATCGTGCCCAGAACCAGGCGCGAAACCGTTAAGCCAGTTTGACCAAGTTTAGCTGTTGGTAATGTCATAAAAGTGGTTGAATTGCCGAGACCTCCAAGGTTTTAAAGACCTCGGAGGTCTGATCTCTATTTACGCGGTGACTAAGCTCTTGTCTTCTACGTTGGCTTCCACCTGACCAAGTTTGGCTTCGATCGCCGTTCCCTTAAAGAAGTCTGATTTGGCTTCCGTATAGAGCTTGTACGGGTTTTCAAAGACATAGGCTTTGAAATCGGCTTCAGAAATGACACCTTCTTCCACCAGTTCCCAGCTTTCCGCCAGAGGTAGGGTGATATCGGGAACATCCCAGTGCCCCACATCCGAGGAGTAGATGGCGTTAATTTTGACTCCTAATGGATTGGCTTTGTGGTTAAAGGCAGTCGCGATCGTCCGGTCATCGGACTCAGACCCAAAGAAGAAGGAATTCACCCAGCGATCGCGGATGTCTTCAATGGTTTCAATGCCAGCCGCTGCAAAATCTTCGAGTTCATCGGCGTTGGGCTGACGGCTATAGCGGGTAGACGACGAACCCAACACCGCTTCCGTCAATGCCTCTTTGCTCAGGGAATAGCCTTTGGTGATTTCGCCACCGTATTGCTCAAAGATTTCAAACAATTCCTCAGAGTTGGTGAGTGCTGGATTGTAATTTTGCAGTGCTTTCAGATTGCGCTTGCCGAAGCGATCGACCAGATGGATATACACATGGGCACCCCAGTCAGCCCCCCCTTCCAGCATGGCGATCCGTAACTGTGGAAAGCGCCGAGTCACACCACCAAAGAACAATGCCTTCGCAAATGCCTGCGATCCATCGGCAAAGTGTCCAATGTGGTTATTCATATAGTTGGTGATGGAAGAACGCCCTGTCCATCCCTGGCTACCGTAGTGGGTCGTGATGGGTACACCCAATTCCACCGCTTTTGCCCAGAAAGGATCGTAGTCATACTCGCTGTCGATGCCAAAAAAGTCTGTGTAGGAGGCGTACTTGGCGATCTCAGGGAATTGAGCGGCGGGATATTTGTCCGCGATCGCCTTGATGGGTCGCTTCACGCCACCGGGAATATTTGCTACCTTCAAGCCCAGCGTTTTCACCGCAAACTCCAGATCCTCAATGGCTTCTTGAGGCGTGGTCATGGTAATGCCAGCAACGGGTGTGAGGCGATCGCTGTATTTGCGGTAAATATCCGCATGATAGTGATTGATGGCTTTTTGCAATGCTTGACGGTTTTCGGGCTTGGCTCCCCCTGCTGCTAATGCATTGTTGGGAAACAGCACCGAATAGTCTGATCCCTGTTCTGCCTGCCGCTCATACAGCAGTTCCGGTAAGGTATAGGTTGCCAGATCCAGCGTGTTGCGGGTGACCCGTGCCCACCAGGGCGATCGTAGCGTGCGATAATACTGCCGCTCTTCGGGCGTTTGTTGATACCAATCTTTGCCGTTACTCCGGGAGTTGAGTCGAGAATTTTCTGCTTTGCGTAATTCGTCTACCAGATGTGCCCCGCCATAGGTCGCAATGTAATCTTCAAAGGCAGGTGTGAAATCATTGGTATGCACATCGGTATCAATCACCGGATAATCCAATCGGGCGCGAATCGCAGCAGAACGAGATGTCTTCAAGCGGCTATATTCAACCATGATGGTTTCCTCAAAAAGGTACAGAGTTTTCTAACAATTTACGCAAACCTCGGAGATTTGAACCAAGCATCAGGCGGCGTAATCAATGTCATCGCTGAAACCTCCGAGGTTTTGGTTACGCAACGACCAGATGTTCATTCGTTCGTTTGACAGCAAATTAATTATCAGGACGACGTAGCCCCAGGTTTTCTCGTAGCGTGTGTCCCTCATATGCCGTGCGGAACAGTCCACGCTTCTGCAAAATGGGCACGACCAGATTGACAAAATCCTCTAAACCCGTTGGCAAAACGGGCGGCATGATATTAAACCCATCAGCTGCACCATTGCTAAACCATTCCTCTAGCTGATCGGCAATACTTTCAGGCGTTCCCAAAATCGTGCGATGACCGCGTGCCGTTGATAGAGAGAGATAAAGCTGCCGCAGCGTGATCTGACTACGCGTTGCCAGATCGTTCACCAACTTGAGCCGACTCTTGTTGTTATTGGTATCGGTGGGTAAGGTCGGAGCAGGATCATCCAGAGAGTATTGCGTTAAATCCACCTCTTTGTAGTAGCGCTTCAAAATATCCCATGCCACATCGGGATGGATTAAGGATTGCAGAAATTCATACTTCTCTTGCGCCTCCGCTTCCGTGCGACCGATGATGGGAAAGGCTCCGGGCATGATTTTGAGGTCATCGGGCGATCGTCCATACTGTGCCAGCCGACCTTTAACATCCGCATAAAATGCCTGAGCGTCTTGCAGCGTTTGATTCGCCGTGAAAATCACCTCAGCCGTGCGAGCCGCCAGATCCCATCCTGCTTCCGAGGCTCCCGCCTGCACAATCACCGGATACCCCTGAATGGGACGCGCCACATTCAGCGGACCTTTCACCGCAAAATGGTTGCCTTTGTGATTCAGAATATGCAGTTTCTCTGGATCAAAATAGATGCCGGATTCACGATCGCGCTTAAATGCATCATCTTCCCAGCTATCCCACAACCCTTTCACTACTTCCACAAACTCTTCGGCCCGTTCGTAGCGCTGGCTGTGGTCGGGGTGATGCTCCAGTCCAAAATTACCAGCCGCATTTTCATTGCTTGTGGTGACGACATTCCATCCCGATCTCCCGTTGCTCAAGTAGTCCAGTGAGGCAAACTTGCGGGCAGGCGTGTAGGGTTCTTCGTAGGTAGTTGAGGCAGTCGAAATGAACCCAATATGTTCCGTTACGGCAGATAGCGCCGAGAACAATGTGACTGGCTCAAAATGGACGACCTTGCCATTGCGGAACTGAGACTCTGGCGTGCCGCCCCAAACGCCGGGACTGTCTGCCAGAAAGACCGCATCAAACAACCCCCGTTCAGCCATCTGGGCAATCTCTTTGTAATGCTGGAAGTTCAGACCCGCATCAATTTGAGCCTCTGGATGCCGCCATGCAGAAACATGATGTCCCGTTGCTTGAATAAAGGCACCTAAACGAAACTGGCGTGGTGTGTTCATAGGCTTCTCGTAAATACAGACAGGCGGATGCAAAACCACAATCATTATGTTACACAAATTGTTTGTATAACTAACATTAAGTGATTAATACAAATTGAGGATCAAATATTTAGCTTAGAAACGATGCTCTTATAATACGGTAAATTTATTGATTTAGTGTAGATTACGCGCAAACAGCTCTCTTTTCCGTTTGGCTGGGCGTTTTAGCCGTTGGTATAATTGAACTCAAACGAGGTGAATGATGGCTCAAGAACATTGGTCGACGGTTGACAACTACATTACCGATTTATTTATCCCCCCTGATTTAGCGTTAGAGAACACTCTTCGATCCACTGTTGCTGCTGATTTACCAGCGATTAATGTCGCCCCGAACCAGGGAAAATTGCTGCACATTCTGGCGCTTTCTCATGGTGTCAATCGGATTTTGGAGTTGGGTACGTTGGCGGGCTACAGCACCATCTGGTTGGCGCGAGCGTTGCCTGCTGATGGTAAGCTCATTACCCTGGAAGCAAATCCAAAACATGCGGAGGTTGCACAGGCTAACATCGATCGCGCTGGCTTGACGAACCAGGTTGAGATCCGGCTGGGAGCAGCCCTGGAAACGCTACCCAAGTTGGTTGCTGAGGAACAAGAACCATTCGATCTTGTGTTTATCGACGCGGATAAAGTGAATACTGCCGAGTATTTCTCCTGGGCACTTAAACTAACCCGACGTGGTAGTGTCATCATCACCGATAACGTCGTGCGGAAAGGTGGCGTGATTGATGCCAACAGTCCTGATGAGAATATCCAGGGGATTCGGCGCTTTAATGCAGCCCTGGCGCTTGAACCACGGGTAAAAGCAACGATCGTCCAGACGGTTGGCAGCAAAGGGCACGATGGTTTGGCGATCGCGCTCGTTGTTGGTGATTGAGTTAGCGCTGGTCAGCGTTGACTAAATGTAATACATGGGCGCTTTCTGCTGAAGCGCTTCCAGTTGTTGACACAAATCTTGCAAGGTACAGTTTTGCAGAAAGGTTTGTGAAATCACATTTGCTTGCTGCCAGGTTTTGTGCAGCACCTCGCGTTCTGGCGTGGTTAGTAACGTGTGATCGCGGGGTTTGCGTGTGCCATCCATCAGAGCAATTACTTCTAGCAAACTAATCTGCTGGGGTTCACGGGTCAAGGCATAACCGCCGCGTGCGCCGCGTTGACTGTGAATAATGCCGCCACGGCGTAGAATGGTCAAAATTTGTTCCATGTAGCGCTCTGGAATGCCGTGCCTGACAGTGATGCCGCTGATTGTCAAGGGGTGCTGTCGATCGCGGTGGTTAGCCAATTCTAAGAGCGCCAGTAACGCATATTCCACCTTAGACGATAGATCTAGAGGCTCGTAGTTCAGGTTGTTGAGTGGGCTATCCAAGACGTTCTGGGCTAGAGGTAGATTCCATCGACATTCGTTAACGGGTTGACCAAGCAATTTAGGCTACTCCTGGCATAAATGCTTATCCGTCCGCTTCAAAATTGAACGCGCGTCAAACTACGAATAGTCTATCGGGATAAAGTATTTTATGCAAGCATACTCCCCGCCAGTCTGCCAGTATCCGACGCGATCATTTATTCCCTTTGCTGACAACTGTGCTTGAAGAATCGAAACTGGAGCGCTGCGATCGTCACCCTACTACTGACTCGTCACGGCAAGGGAGACTTTCTCTCCACCCACGCTTTGCATCGTCCCCAACAATTTTGCTAACTGCTCGTAAGAAACCTTTTGATCCGCTCTTAACAACACTGCCCCGTTTGGATTTTGGGTGAGATAGGTCTGTATTTGTTGCGCCAACTCGCTGTCTGTGACCGATCGCCCTTTGAGCAAAATTTCTCCCTTCACGTTTAGCCCTACCACCATCGGATCAGGGAGTTTCAACGCCTTTGCGCCTGCATCAGTGCTGGGGAGAGCAACATCCAATGCCTGCTGGTTATTGAAGGTCATAGAAATGATGATGAAAAACGTGAGAATGGTCAAAATCACGTCCATCATCGGCACCAGGTTGATGTCGATCATACCGGACTGGGGGCGGGGCTTTAGTGCCATAGGGGAAAGAGGGGAAAGGATAAACGATAAAGGCTAAAAGAAGGATGTCCTTTTACAGTCAGGTTTTTGGAGATATCAGCAGGTTGGGAACTTGCCGGGAAATCACATTCACCCCCACACCCCCTTAACTTGGAATGTCATTGGTGAGCAAATCCCTTAGTGATCGGAGGCTTGTAGGCTGGCGCTGTTGTCCCAGTTGGGTGTGGCATGTTTGTTGGAGCGATGCTGAGAGTCGTACCAAAGCTGACGATAGACCAGTTCTAGATCGCCGCCAACGGTGGAAAAGTAATCTCGCTGTTGGGTTTGAAACGACAGAAAGATTCGCAGGATCACCAAAGCTAGAATGGCAACCAACATACCGCCAGCGGTGGCTGTCAAGGCTTCTCCGATGCCTGCGGTGGCTTTTGCCGTATCGATCGCCACACCCCCACCAATTTTGAGATTATTAAACGTGGTGATTAGTCCTGTAACGGTGCCCAATAGCCCCAGGAGTGGAGCCAAGCCAACCACACTCTCCAACAGCTTATCGCCCCGATGCATCCGAATAAATTCCTTCTCAGCAGCATTTTCCAATGCCAGGTGAAACGTGTCAGGGGTCGGGTGAGACAGCCGCAAGGGGGCAAACAAGTAGCGCCCGATCGCAAACCGATGGGCACGATGAGCCATATCCGCTGCCTGGGCAAGGTCATAATGCGCTGCTTCCAACACATCATGCACAATGCGGTCTTCACTCCGCGGCAGTTGAAACCAGAAGATACTGCGCTCAATAGCACAGGCGATCGTGGCGATCGACAATCCTGCCAGAGGCACCATGACTGGACCACCTTCTGCAACCAAATCAAAGACTGTAGACATAGGGGTGGAGAGTGGGGAGTAGGGAGTGGGGAGTAGGGAGTAGGGGAAACAAGGATGGGGGATGAAAGAGGAAAGATGAACTTCATCCCCCATCCCTCATCCTTCATCCTTCAGCGCGGCGGCTCTTTCCACGTCACAACAAGCGTGCCAGTTTTGTCTTTGGTGGGCACCAGGTTGAGATAGAGCGTTACCTTGGGTTTCTTCACCTGATAGATGCCGCCGCCACCGTACTGCTGTTGAAGATCCGTGACCTCGTAACCGCTGTTTTGCAGGTTTGTTTGAAAGAAGGCATTCATCATCTCTTCCGCAACTTGATCTGTGACCAGACTGATGTTGCGGATGCCCGATCGCGGCACCTGTGCTCCGGCTCCCAACCCTTTTTCAGTCGATCGGGTGTAGAACAAATTGGGCTGCGCGAACAGAGAAGGCTCGGCTGTTTTCGCGTCCAAATTGCTGAGAATTTCTGACACTTCTGGGGGCACTTCTACCGCTTTTTTCAGGTCTTCGAGCGATCGTGGCGCATTCGACAGGACATAGACCGTTCCCTTTTCAGCCGTCATCACACTCAGAAACTGAGTTTGTCCGCTGTGCGAAATCTGGTAAACCTCTCTGCCTGCTTCTTTCAACGTCAGCTTCAGGTCATACTTCTTTGCAGGCAACTCCCTGGCAAAAAAGTCTGTTACCTGATTCAAGACATTGCCCACCTGCAAACAGGATGGCAAGCCATAACAGTTGGGTTGCGAATTGGGATAGAGGGGAAAATCTGCCCAGGGATTGGCAGACGAATCAGGTGTCGATCGCGTCGATTGGGATGGGGACGGTGTAGAGGCTCGTTGCAGGGGCGGACGTACGGGACGATCGCTCACAACAACCTTGGGTGTAACCTTTGGCTTCGGCACTGGTTTCACAGGTACAGCCCTAGTCACCGTCGAGCTGTGTAATCCGCACCTGGTTTTCTTGAGGTTTGGGCGGCGTGACAGATTCGTGCCCTGTGGGGATGAAAACGAGTAAGCCGTGCAGCCCCAGAGAAACGAGAGTACCAACCGCTAACCACTGAGGAAAGCGGGTTCTGGTTGCCCGATCAGGCAAGTCGATGATGTTATAAGCAGGTGATCGCGCTTCTCCAGGAGAGTTAGCAGCGCGATCAGACGTGCCCGGTTGATCTTCAGCAACTGCTTTTGGATGAGATTCCTGCTGATTAAGCGTCTTTTCTGGTAACAATGGTGGTGCCGTCTAGCGAAGGGTGAGCGGGAGCCGTTCTTGAGCGTTGCATAGAGACTTCAGGCAGCATGACGGCATCACTGCTTACCGTTGAGCCGTGTAAATTTGGTCAAACACGGTGCCATCGTCAAAGAATTTTTTCTGGATGGTATCCCAACCGCCAAAATCCTTTGCCGTATAAAGTTTCGTCACCTTGGGAAACTTCTTGTCAAACTCCTTCGCCACCGTGGTATTCACGGGGCGAAACCCAACTTTGGCAAATTCACGTTGCGCCTCAGCTCGACTTTAGCCATTTGGAGGAAGAGGGACAAGGTATAGAAGAATGGGGTGAGCGGAACAAAGTCCATCTCACCCCTGAAAAGTTGTGTTTACTATACCAGAACCCACTGCGGCAATCTTG